>Ga0209207_1000068_pt1 | contig 92671 bp, 101 predicted proteins | sample SaghotsprinmetaG_FD_184140 | JGI IMG/M metagenome (GOLD analysis project Ga0209207, IMG submission 184140) | Hot spring microbial communities from South Africa to study Microbial Dark Matter (Phase II) - Sagole hot spring metaG (SPAdes) (version 3) | ecosystem: Environmental > Aquatic > Thermal... | reverse complement strand
GGTTTATATTACTGGTTGTAGTATTGTACTATCTATTTAATTCAAATAAAGTAGACAATCGTATTTCAACTAATAATGCTTTAGATATCTTAAAAGAAAGATATGCACGTGGAGAAATATCACGTGAAGAATTTATTGAAACATCTAAATTACTAAAATAATATCGTAAGGACTCGTAATAACGAGTCCTTTTTTGTATATTAAAGTTGAAAGAAAAACAGAAATTTTCTAATATAAAAGTCATAGAGAAAAGGTGAGATAGTTTCACTTGATGGTTTGATTATTTTTTAAATCATGAATAGAACGATATTTCGGTTAAGCCAGAACTGATAATTATTCTGTCTTTTATATATTAAAAAAGCTCTCGAAAGAGCTTAATTTGTGCAAAGTAATAATTTTGATATGAGGACTGAAAGAAAAGCCTTAGTTTAGAATCCTCTTAACATCATATGAATGTAATCTGCTAACTCTTGACCACGATGACCGTTTGAAGTAATGCAATTTGCTAATAATAATCCGAACATGAGCTCACCTCCTTCTATGCCATTAGTTTACTTTTTAAATATGTAGATAATATGAAGAATAAGAAAAAATAATGTATACAAGATTAGTAGGTGATAACTTCATAATTTCTCCACATTAGATTGTTAATATTGAAATGTAGTCAAGATAGACTCGCTATAGAATGTTCATAAAGGAGGAATTATGCAACAGAGTTTTAAGATAAATGGAATGACTTGTGCAGCTTGTGCTCAAAAGGTGGAGAAAGTTACTTCAAAGTTAAACGGAGTATTAAGTTCAAATGTGAACTTTGCGACTGAAAAGTTATCGATTAATTATGATGAATCTTTGGTTAATTATAAAGAGATAAGTGCTGTGATTGCGAAAGCTGGATATGAAGGTGTGCTTGAAGATGCGGAGAAGGAAATCACAATTCCTATTAGTGGGATGACTTGTGCTGCTTGCGCAACTAAAATAGAAAAAACTGTTAAAAATTTAAGTGGTGTAACTCAATCTTCAGTTAATTTTGCGACAGAGAAAATTACGATAAAGTATAATCCAAGCATTATTCGTATATCTGAAATTAAATCTTCAATTTTAAAGTTAGGTTATACACCACTCGAAAGTATAAGTTCAAACAAAGTCGATGAAGATAAGAAACGTAAAGATCTTGAAATAAAAATTCTTTGGATTAAGTTTACGATTTCAACTATTTTTGCATTACCCTTATTATATTTAGCTATGGCTCCGATGATTGATGTAATTAATCTACCTATACCAATGGATTTAGATCCAATGATGAATCCTAAGAATTATGCTTTAGCGCAAATTCTGTTATCCATTCCTGTAATTCTAGCTGGATATCGTTTCTATATAGTAGGTTTTAGAGCTATTTGGCAAAAATCTCCTAATATGGATTCGCTAATTGCGATGGGAACCTCTGCTGCAGTAATCTACAGTGCTGGTGTATCTTATCAAATCTTTAATGGAAATTATACAAATGTGCAGAACATGTATTATGAAACTGCTGCCATAATTGTAGCCTTGTTACTTCTTGGAAAAGCACTAGAGGCTGTTTCGAAAGGAAAAACCTCAGAAGCTATAAAAAAATTAATTGGACTTGCTCCAAAGACTGCTTTGGTTTTACATGATGGTAAAGAAGTGGTTATTTCTGTAGAAGAAGTTGAAGTTGGCGATGTTGTTATTGTGAAACCAGGAGAAAAGATTCCAGTTGATGGAGAAGTTGTAGAAGGTCATACATCGATAGATGAGTCCATGTTAACGGGTGAAAGTATCCCTGTTGAAAAAAGAATGGGTAGTTTAGTTTATGCAGCGAGTATTAATGGTAATGGAATGATTCATTTTAAAGCAACAAAAGTTGGAACAGATACAGCATTAGCTCAAATAATTAAACTTGTTGAAGATGCTCAAGGATCAAAAGCTCCAATTGCTCAACTGGCTGATATTGTTTCAGGCTATTTCGTACCAGTAGCATTTGCGATTGCAGTACTCTCAGCTATAGCATGGTTAATGAGTGGTCAATCAATTACTTTCTCTCTAACAATATTTATTTCTGTACTTGTTATTGCATGTCCTTGTGCACTAGGTTTAGCAACTCCTACCGCTATTATGGTTGGTACAGGTAAAGGGGCTGAAAATGGTGTACTCATTAAAAGTGGTATCGCTTTAGAAACGGCATATAAGATAAATGCAATTGTCTTTGATAAAACTGGAACGATTACAGAAGGAAAACCGGTTGTAACGGATATTGTTCAATTGGGAAGTTACTCAAAAGAGTATTTACTTCAAATTGCTGCATCGGCTGAAAAAGGATCTGAACATCCTCTAGGAGATGCGATTGTTAAGGATGCTGTTTCTAAAAACTTAGAGATGATTGCGATAGATAAATTCGAAGCTATTCCAGGTAGAGGTATAAAAGTAAATATTGATGGACAAAATATTCTTTTAGGTAATCGTAAGTTAATGATTGAAAACAACGTTAATTTAAAGGAAAGTGAAGTTGAATCTGACCGATTAGCAGAAGAAGGAAAGACACCAATGTTCATTGCATTAAATGAAGTGTTGGAAGGATTAATTGCGGTTGCAGATATAGTTAAACCTAATAGTGCTAAAGCGATAAAAGTTCTAACTTCAATGGGAATTGAAGTCGCTATGATTACGGGTGATAATAAAAAAACGGCGGCAGCTATTGCGAAACAAGTGGGAATAAGAACAGTATTAGCAGAAGTGTTACCACAAGATAAATCATCTGAAGTTAAGAAACTACAAGAATCTGGCAAAGTAGTTGCGATGGTTGGAGATGGAATTAATGACGCACCAGCATTAGCGCAAGCTGATATTGGTATTGCGATTGGATCTGGTACAGATGTCGCTATGGAATCAGCAGATATCGTATTAATGAGAAGTGATCTAATGGATGTCCCAACTGCCTTGAAGTTAAGTAAAAAGACAATTATTAATATTAAAGAGAACTTATTCTGGGCATTTGCATACAATGTGTTAGGAATTCCAGTGGCTGCAGGATTATTGTATGTATTTGGTGGACCAGTACTTAATCCTATATTTGCTGCAGCAGCGATGTCGTTATCTTCTGTCTCAGTATTGTCAAACGCATTACGTTTAAAATCGTTTAAAGCTTATAAATAAAGTTGAAAGGAGAAACTTGATAGTGAGTCAAGATATCATCACAAAAAATCAAATTATTATGAGATTAAGTGAATTAGAAAATCAAATTCAAGATATAAAGAGAAAGATAATACATAAAGAATCATGTAATGATATTTTAAATCAGGTTTCAACTATTCAGTCTGAGTTAATTTCAGTTAATAGGATAATGTTAAAGAATCATGTGATTAAATGCTTAGTAAAAGACACAAGTATAGATAAACAGGAAATGACTGATTTATTAAAAATGATTGATTTAATTACTAAATGAGCGAGGGAATATGTTTAACAAACAGTTTGAAATAAGAAAATAGATTATATGGTTTGGAATTGTATCCGCAATAATTGGTGTATTTATATTAGTTTCTACTATTGGTTCAAGGTTTAAAATGGATCGATATTTACCTTATGGATTGTTGCTTTTATGCCCATTATCTCATTTATTTCTGATGGGCATGCATGGTCATAATCATTCAAAGAGTGAAGAGAAAAAAGATAAGTCTTGTCATTAATTTAAATTAAAAAAGAAAATTACGTGGAGGTTTAAATTGGATTATCTTGTAAAAGTAGTATTGAATGTCGATGGTATGACATGTGCAGGTTGTGAGAATAAAATTGAATCTAAACTTAAAAAGACAGATGGTCTTATTATTAGCCGTGCAAGTTATAACATTGGCACTGTAAAAATCACATATGACCGAAATGTAATTTCTTTAAAAAGTATAAAGAAGATTATTGAACAACTTGGATATCGTGTTGTTGAATCAAAAGATATAAAGAACAGTTCAAAAGACGATACACTTGATAAAATTTTAGATGTGGCAACCATAGCTTTAGTAATGTATTTTATTTATCATTTTGCCTTAAGATTTGGATTGTTAAATATTTTTAATAACTTTCCACAAGCAGAAATTGGCATGAGTTATGGATTATTGTTTATTGTAGGGATATTTACTTCAATACATTGTGTCGCAATGTGTGGAGGAATCAACTTATCGCAAACTATTTCTACCCATAATTCAGAACATCCTAAAAATACTTTAACAAGTTTAAAACCAAGTTTCTTATATAATTCTGGAAGAGTTGTATCCTATACAATAGTTGGGGCATTCGTTGGTGCATTAGGTTCAGTTGTCAGCTTTTCTGGGTATGCTAAAGGAATAGTAGCTATTCTTGCTGGTGGATTTATGATTGTTATGGGTATAAACATGTTAAATATTTTCCCATCTCTAAAAAAAATGAATCCAAGACTCCCGAGATTCATCGTCAATTTTATGAATCACGAGAAAATTAAAAGCAACAGTCAGTTCTATGTAGGATTATTAAATGGGTTAATGCCTTGTGGCCCTTTACAAGCAATGCAACTTTATGCACTATCAACAGGAGATCCGATAAAAGGCGCATTGTCTATGTTCTTCTTTAGTTTAGGAACTACTCCACTAATGTATGGATTAGGTGCAATTAGTTCTATTTTAAGTAAAAAGTTTACAAATAAAATGCTTCAGGTGAGTGCAGTGCTTGTGGTTGTCTTAGGTTTCTTTATGTTTCAAACAGGGTTAGGTGTATCAGGAATTGAGATTCCAGGTTTAAGTGGAAGTTCACAAACTGTTGATAATGTGGGAGTCATTGACACAGATGGTGTTCAACGTGTTACATCAAATATTACAAGTAATAGCTATGAATCCATATCAATACAATCTGGTATAAAAACTCAATGGACAATACATGTTGATCAAGGTGATTTATCTGGTTGTAATAATCTTATTCTAATAAGGAGACTTGGGGCGGAAATACCATTACAAGTTGGTGATAATATAATTGAATTTACACCTACTGAAAAGGGAACAATAACATTCACATGTTGGATGGGTATGATAAGAAGCCGAATTATCATCACATAGAAAGAGGAAAATATGCAACGATTAGCTTTAGATGTTGAAGGAATGTCATGTAAACATTGTGCACATTCAATAATGAAAGCTTTATTAATCAATAGTGGAATTACAGAAGTTGATGTCAAAATTGAAGAGAAAAAGGTTTACGTTAAGTATACCAATACACAACTAGATCAAGAAAAAATTAAGAACATGATTGAAGATACTGGATATCATGTTAGATCAATGGAGGAGAAAAATGTTTAAAACACTAAAAATAGAAGGTATGAATTGTGGGCACTGTGCAGGTTTAGTAAAAGTTGAACTTTTCAAAATAAAAGAAGTCATTGATGCTACAGTTGATGTTAAGAATAAAAACGCTATTGTTCAAATAGAGAAACCTGTAGATTTTGAGATATTTCAAAAAGCAGTTGAAAACGCTGGATATACTTTAACTCAATTGATTTAAAAAGGTTTAAGCGTTCTTCATAAGTTCTTCATAATTAAGTGTTATTCTTATTTCGCAGTGAGGACTGAAGGAGATAGAAATGAAAAAATTAATTATATTAGCTGCTGTATTAGTTGTATTCTTAGGCGCATGTACAACAAGAGTTGAAGAAGAACCTGTTGTTGAAACACCAGTTGTTGAAAAAGATGAGTCTGTTATTGCGTTTGGAGAATTTGCAAATAGTGTGAACTGGATTTTAAATGATGAAAGCAAGTTTTATACATATACTGCACCAGATGGTCAAGCTGAATTTTCACTAAGCTCTGATTTTGCATTTACTACACCATATGATTTCAAAATGGTTGTAGATGCGACTCCATTCATTAATGCAGGATTAAATACTACTTTATTACCAGAAGGTGTATTTATTGATAATAAGATTGTATTTGGTTATAACTTATCTGAAACTGGCCTCAATGTTCAAGATGTTGTTCCAGCATTCGAAGCAGTATTTAACTTAGATTCAAGCTTAGTTGGATATCATGCTGCTCTTGATCACTTTGGCTTAAGTTTAGGTAATGGTAATGTATTAGAATGGGCTAAAGATTTCGAAACAAATGATAAGGACGTAGTTTTCGTTTTAAATCCTGAAATGTTTGTAGAAGCTGGTGTAAATCCAAATTTAATTGAAGGATGGATATTTGCTGAAATTGAAGTCATGGATGAAAAAGGAAGAATGGTAATGGTTGAGAAGTTGTTAAAACCATTTGATGTTAAGTAATTTATTTGTTTGTATAAAATAATGGTATAAATAAGATGATGGATTAATGCTCAACCAAGTTGAGCATTAATGCATTGAGTGAGGTTTTATGGATAAAAGAACAGTACTTATTGTAGAAGATGAACTTAAGCTGGTAGAAATACTTAAAGTTAATTTTGAACGCCAAGATTATCATGTTTTACTAGCTGATAACGGTGAAACAGCGCTTGAAATTATAAAGAAAGTAGATGTATCCCTAATAATTCTTGACTTAATGATTCCTGGAATAAGTGGCGAACAAGTATGCCAAGAAGTTAGAAAGTTTTCGAGACTTCCAATTATCATGTTAACGGCCCGCTCTTCCGAGGAGAATATCATAGATGGCTTGAAAATGGGTGCAGATGATTATATTATAAAACCATTTAGTTTAAGAGAATTAAATGCAAGAGTAGATACGGTCCTAAGAAGATCTGAACATTCTATTCATCCTTTATATCAATCATTGAAATTCGATGGAGAATTAGAGGTTGATTTAAATCAAAAAGTAGTTAAGAAGAACAATGTTTTGATTCATCTAACACCTAATGAATTTAAATTACTTATCGTATTATTACAGTATCCAAATAGAGTGTTTACACGTAATGAATTAGTTGATTCAGTTTTTGATAGTGATTTTGATGGGTTTGATCGAACAATTGATACACATATTAAAAATCTAAGAAATAAAATTGAAGATAATCCAAAGAAACCAATTTATATACAAACAGTATTTGGTGTTGGATACAAATTTGGTATTTCAAAATGAAACAGTCACTAAGTCGAAAAATAACATCTGTAATACTGCTTACGGTACTAATCGCAGTTGGACTCTTAAGTTTCTTTTCAAGTTATTTTATTCATAATCAATTTAAGGATTATATTATTGAAAAACAAACACAAACGATTAATCAAATCGTGGCTCAAGCCTCTTTACAATACAATACAAACACTACTTCTTGGGATCAAGAAAAGGTTCATGAGGTAGGAATGTACGCATTATATAGTGGGTATATTATAAAAGTCTATGATAAGGAAAATAATTCTGTTTGGGATGCTGAAGCATGGGATATGAGTGCTTGTGTTCAACTTATTAATGATATTACTCATCGAATGCTGAATCAATTTCCAACTCAAGAAGGTAAGTTCATTTCAAGTGATTATTTACTAGTATATAAAGATTCTGATATAGGTAAAATAACAATTAGTTATTTTGGCCCTTATTTTTATCAGGTGGATGATTTAAAGTTTATTAATCAACTTCAGTTAATTTTACTTATTATTGCGATGATTAGTATTTTATCTAGTGTTTTTGTTGGTATTTACTTTACTAAGACGTTAACTAGACCTATTCTTAAGACTATCGATGCTACGAAGAGCATTGCGTCAGGTCATTATGATGATTCGATTAACTATAATACAAACATTACAGAAGTAAGTGAGCTGATTGATTCTATTAATTATCTTTCAAAAGCATTAAGTGAACAAGATCAAATCAAAAAACAAATTACTTCTGATGTCGCTCATGAATTAAGAACTCCACTATCGACACTCTTAATTAATATCGAAGCTGTTAGAGATGGACTTGTTGAACTTGACACTAATCGTTTGAAAAGTCTATACGATGAAGTTCTTCGATTAACAAATATTGTTAAGGATTTAGAACAATTAAATAAATTAGAAGTATCATCACAGAAACTGGAGTATCAATTATTTGATATGAAAGAATTACTAATTGAATGTATTAACTCTTTAAATGTTAAAGCAAATGAGAAAAATATTCATGTTGTTTTAAATGTCGATTCAATTCAAATAGAAGGTGATAGAAACCGATTATATCAAGTTTTCTATAATCTAATATTGAATGCATGTTTATATTCTAATCATAACTCTCAAATAGTTATAAAGGGAGAGTCTAAAAATCATTATATTACAGTTGAAATAAAGGATAATGGTGTAGGTATTCCTAAAGAATCTTTGCCATATATATTTGAGCGTTTTTATCGTGTTGATTCATCAAGGAACAGGGATAGTGGTGGAAGTGGTATTGGGTTAACCATAGTTAAACAGTTTGTGGAAGCACATGATGGAAGAGTGGAAGTTGAAAGTGAGTTAAATAAAGGTACAACCTTTACCATTATTTTACCAATTAAGAAATCTTCATAAATTCTTCATAAGTCTAATTTAGAATAATAATGTGAGGTATTTGCATGACAAATAAAAGAAGGTTAATTATTATTTTGTTAATTACGATTCTAGGATTATCATTATGGAGTTTGTTACCAAAAGGTACAGACAAAATATTGAAACAATTAAATATAGAATCAAAAGATATTAAAGAGATAGTTAATAATTTAGACCAAAGAATAGATGAACCAATTAATGTAGGTGCTCGAATCACGGGAGAAAAACTTTATCTATATGATAAGGATAAAGAATACAGCTTAGATCTTCCGAAAGATGCATTCTTTGTCTCAATTGCACCTTATATCAATGATGTTCATCCATGTACAATTCATAATCTTGTTAGTTGCCGTGGTGAGATTTTTAATCAAGCGATGAAAATAAGAGTTGTAGATGAGAATAATCAAATTATTATCGATGAAATAAAGACAACTCAAGATAATGGGTTTATCGGACTCTGGCTACCTAAAGATATCAATGCGACATTGAAAGTTGAATATGATGGATTGGTCGTAGAATTTCCTATTTCAACCTATAGTCAAAGTGATACATGTATTACTACTCCATTAAAATTGGAACCCTTTAAATTTTAACCATTGTACCTAAAAACGATTATTCTATCCCCCTTTTGAAATTACATCTTCAATAATCGTTATGTAGGGAATGTCTACTAAGCACTTTAAGTGCTTTTTTATTGTTTATACAAATTAGTAAAATGATGTAATATAAAGATATAAACAGTGTGAGAAACCATGAATAATTTAGATCAAACAGATACCATTCGGTATCATCGACAACTCATTTTAAAAGATATTGGGATAGAAGGACAATTCAAACTTAGATCTGCCAAGGTATGTGTTTGTGGTGCAGGTGGGTTAGGGTCGCCTATTTTATATTATTTAACAGCGGCAGGCGTTGGAACGATTGGAATTGTAGATTATGATGTGGTTAAATTATCAAACTTAAATCGACAGATATTACATTCAAGTGATGATTTAGAAACGTATAAGACACTATCTGCGAATGAGAAACTTTCACGTTTAAATCCCAATATCAAGATAATTGAACATCGTGTTGAATTAACAAGTGAGAATATCGAAAGCATATTTGAACAATATGATATTATAGTCGATGCGGTGGATACAATTAAAGTTCGATATCTGATCTCAGATACTTGTTATAAGCTAAAAAAACCACATGTAGAAGGGGCTGTCGTTGGATTAAGTGGAATTCTTACCACCATTATTCCTGATGTGACACCATGTTATCGATGTTTATATCCCTTTAACAATGAATCCAATGAATTTCCAACGTGTAATGAAATTGGAATATTAGGGGCTGTAACGGGTGTTATCGGATCCTTACAAGCGCTTGAAGTGATTAAGTTAATTACGGGTATTGGTGAATGTTTACTTGGAAGATTATTGACCTTTGAAGGAATAGACTGTGAATTTAATGAAATACCGATATTGCATAATGATGATTGTATCTTATGTGGAAAAAATAAAAGTCTATAAGCTAAATTGCTTATAGACTCTTTTTTAACCCCCGGCAACGGGTGGGAAGAATGCGATGATATCATTTTCTTTAAGAATATGTTCACCATTAGAATGTCTTCCATTTACGAGTAAAATAGCCACATCCTTTATGTCAATTTCTAAATGATCAAGAATCATTTGTGGAGTCTTAAATTCATTGACATCAAGAAAAAGTATTTTACCTCGATTATCTCTAAAATAGGCAAATAATCTGACTTCAAGCATAACTCTCCTTTTATAAAAGGGAGAAGACTCCCTTTTATATTATAGTAAATCTAAACGTTTAAGTGTTTCTTCAGTTGGGAATGCGTCTTTCCAACCACGAGCATCATAATATTCAGGCAATGTGATATGTAATTTACTTACTTCACCTTTTGATGGACCAGCAGGGATTGGTTCTTTTAATAAACGACTTGGCAAGCGATCATCTTCCGCCTTCATACCAGCTGCTTTATTAAACATACGTTCTATATTGTAGATTCTTTCTCCCACTTCAAGCAATTGAGATGGAGTATAGTTTGTGCCAGTTGCGCCATTGATGAGTGATGCATATTCAGGAGCACCTAATGCGAATGATGTAAACAAGCACATACCAGATGAATCAATAACTGCAGTTAAGTCTTGGAATATTTTAGTCCAAGTTGCTTTATCTTTAGTTTCAAAACGATCTAGTTGTTGAGGTAGACCTAAGATTTCTGGAGAAATCATATAACCACGAACGTGACATCCACCACGATTCGATGTAGCGTAGTTTAATCCAATTCCTTGGATACCACGCGCATCATACGCTGGCATTTCTAACTTCTTAACTGACATTGAGAGCTCAGGAACACCGTATGCTTCACAAAGACGATAGGATCCTTGTGCCATAAGTTTAGCGAGTTTATTGTGTCCTAAGCCGATGCGTTTAGTCCATTCTACAATTGCTTTAGCACTACCAAATTCTAGAGGTACTCCATCACAATCTTCTTCTTTAATATAACCTTTTTGATACAATTCCATTGCGGTTGCGATAGTAGTAGGACAACTAATCGCATCTACACCCATTTCATTTGCCCAATAGTTTGCTTCATTGATGGCTTCAAGATTATCAACGCCACAGTTAGCGCCATAAGCCCATAGTGGTTCATATTCCGGACCGCCTACCACTTTACCATTTAAGTTAATAACTCGACCACAGCCGATTGGGCAGCGATGACAGAATCCTTGTTTAACGATATGTTTTTCTTTGAGCGTTTCTCCACTTATCATTTCTGAGTTGGCAAATTCTGATTCTTGCCAGTTTTTAGTAGGGAAGGATCCAATATTATTGATGATATTAACAAGGACTGCAGTACCATAGGTTGGTAAACCTGTTCCAGTAACACCATTTTCTTTAATCAATTTTAAACAATGTGTAACAGATTCACGTAATGCTTCTTTGTCATATGGTTCTACCACTGTACGTTTTGATTTACATACGATAGCCTTCAAGTGTTTTGAACCCATTACAGCCCCAACACCACTACGACCTGCTGCACGATCAGCTTCGTTAATTATTGCGGCCATTAGGGATAGGTTTTCCCCAGCTGGTCCAATGTTTAGAACAGATGCTTCTTGTCCATATTCATTCTTTAAGCTTTCTTCAACATGTTCAGAAGTTTTGCCCCATAAGAATCCTGCATCTTTAATTTCAACTTTATCATCATCAATTGAAATATAAACAGGCTTATCCGCTTTACCTTCTACGATTAATGCATCATAACCAGCGTATTTAAGTCTTGCGCCCCAGACACCACCGGAGTTAGAACTTGCGATCATATTGTTTAATGGAGATTTGGTCACAACCATGTAACGACCACCTGTTGGAACATTAGCACCTGTTAAAGGTCCATTAATAAATACGATTTTGTTTTCTGGTGAAAGTGGTTCTACTTTTGCTACACCTTCATCAAATAAAATTTTTGTGCCTAATCCACGACCACCTAAGAATTTTTGAGCCAACTTTTCATCTAAAGCCTCAGTTTTGATTGATCCATCGGTAAGATTGACTCTAAGCATTTTAAGATTATAACTTGTTGACATATTTCCTCCTTTGTCAATGATAAAAAAACAAGGGGCGACCCTTGTGCATGGTGTTGGTGTACAGGGCCGCATTTTAAAAATGCAGTCCCTTTCCAAGGAGTGGGAGGCTTTATCGTTTCCAATAAAACCCATCGGTTATTTAACCTTTTAAGGTGAATAACTCGGAACTTAATTTAATTATAAAGCGCTTACATTTTATTGTAAAGAGTCTATATGCATTGAACAAAATCTCTTGTCCATAAACAATCAGCACAAGACGGGTTTTGACCTCGACAATCACACAACGAATCATTGATGTAGTCGCAACAATCTACCCGATCACAGTCTGGGCAAGATGGGAATCGATTACGTAAGTTTTGTAGTCTTAAGTCAGTATATAATTTGGAATCCCAAATCTCATTAATACTTTGATCTGTGATATTTCCATAGTGAAATGGGTAAACTTGTTTCCTGCGACCAAAAACATATTCTACCGATGGATGTGCAAATCGATAACATGGAGATATATTTCCATCACTATTGATGGTTAATGTCCCATCATGGACAAAGTTACATCGTCTTTCTGTCTTTAATTGAATTGCGGGAAACTTTATCTGAATTTGATTAGACATCGCTTTGTTCAACCAAATATTTCGATACTCTTCCATTTTTTTGTTTTCAAAAAGTGTGTAGAGTATTTTATCTTTATCCTGTTCATTCTGTGGCAATAAGTTTGAGATGATAATTTTCATGAATCCCATTTTAGCTAATTTAGGAATAAGACTTTCTATATCGCTTACATTATCTGCACTTAACACAATTTGTGCTATTAAGAAAGGTTTATATTTCCCAATCTGATTTCGTTTATCGATTAGTTTTTTAACATTTTCTTCAAGTATATTAAACTCAAAACTTCGAAGTTTCAAGAAAGTGGATTCTAAACCATCAACCGAAATAACAATTTTATCAAATCGGTTTACTAATAGATCAATTGTTTCATTGTTCCAGTAATAAGCATTGGTTGTGACGCACAAGTCAATATTAGGAAGTTGATTCACCCATTCCACAAAATGTGGATGAATGGTAGGCTCTCCAATACCTCCTAGAATAATTTCTTTAAGTGTATTAATTTGATTAATACTGGACAAAAAATGACTAAAAATCTCTGATGACATCTGAGTATCAGGAGATGTCCAATTCTGTCTAAAACAGTTAACACAATGTAAATTACATCGTTGTGTTAGTTCTAAATAGATTTTTTGGATAGGTACATCATCGCTTTGAATGAGATTTAACATAGTCTTACTATAAGATAAAAAAATCATCATCACAAGTAAATACACAAATTTCATAAAGCGCTTACAATCTCGTGTGTTATACTTATTACAAAGGTGTTGGTGTTTTTTTATGACCATAAACTTATAATGAAATGGCTTTACTCAAAGTTGAAACAGTCGAAAACGCGATAAAAAAGTGTCAAAATCATATAGAGAAGTATCATCTTAGTAAAACTGAGATTGTTTCAATTGAACATGCATTAGGACGAATTTCATCTAAAATAGTAAGAAGCTATGAAGTTCTACCTAATTTTACGCGTTCAACTGTGGATGGCTATGCACTAAAATCAAAGGATTCTTTAGGCGCATCTGAAAGTATTCCAAGTTTACTCAAATGTGTTGAAATTATAAAAATGGGTGAAGTTGCTCAATCAAATATAAAGTCTGGTGAATGTGCTTATGTCCCGACGGGAGGGATGTTGCCAGAGGGGGCTGATGCAGTCGTGATGATTGAATATACAGAAGTATTTAATCAAGATGATGTTTTAGTTTATAGACCTGTTTCAGATTATGAGAATGTCCTAAGAGAGGGTGAAGATATACATATTAATCAAACTCTCATGAATGTTGGAGATTGTTTTGATGTTCAATCAATAGGAATTTGTGCTGGTGTTGGCATATCAGAAGTTGAAGTATATGCTCAATTAAATGTTGCGATACTATCAACAGGGGATGAGGTATATCCAATAAATTATGAAATTAGTAAGGGGCAAGTTCATGATATAAATGGAACACTTCTAAGTGTCATGTTAAAGAAATTGAAAATGAATGTTTCAAAGACGTGTTTAATTCAAGATAATTATGATGAACTGTATCATACAATTTCTAATTTATCTCAAACTATGGATATTATCTTTGTGAGTGGTGGAAGCTCACAAGGCGAAAAAGATTATACTGTTAAGATTTTTGAATCGTTGGGAAGTGACTGTGTTTGGTCACATGGTTTATCGGTAAAACCTGGGAAACCAACTATATTGGGTTCCCATCAAGCATGTCTATTGATTGGACTGCCGGGTCATCCTGTCAGTGCTTTTGCGATATTTAATCGTGTTTTTAAAACTGCATTGTTAAGTGCGTATAAACAACCATTAAAGAAAATAAAAGCAATGTTAGATACGAATGTCATATCTTCTCAAGGTAAAGAAACGATTATTTACTGTTATGTCTATCAAGATAATAATGATATGCACGCAAAGATTGTATATACAAAAAGCGGTTTGATTTCAACACTAAAAGAAGCGAATGGGTATTTAGTTGTTCCAAGTAATCTAGAGGGTTATAAAAAAGGTGAATGTTTAGAAGTAATCTTGTTATAAATTGGGGGTCTAATATGAAACGATCTTTTTATCTAAAATCTATGGATATTGAGGATGCTAAAGCATTATATGAAAATGCTTTAAAACATGTTTTTAATCATACAAAAACTGAAATGATCGATTCAAAAGATGCATATAATCGAGTATTAGCTCAAGCAGTATATGCAAAGAGAAGTGTTCCTTTTTATCCGAGTTCCGCCATGGATGGGATTGCGATTAATTCTAAACTTACGATTAATGCAAACGAACATAAACCTTTATTATTAAATTCGAATGATTATCAAGAGGTTGATACAGGAGATCCTATTTTGGATCCATATGACGCAGTTATTATGGTAGAAGACTGTATTGAGACAGATAAGGGGATTCAAATAGTAAAATCAGTAGTCCCTTGGGAAAATGTTCGGCCAATTGGTGAAGATATCGTAGAGGGTGAACTATTGTTTCCGATGGAACATATCTTACGACCCATGGATATAAGTGTATTAATGGCAGCTAATATATTAAACATTGAAGTTTATCGACAAGTACGTGTTGCGATTATACCAACAGGCACAGAAATTCGATCGGCTTATGATAAGGTTGAAATCGGTGATATCGTAGAGTCAAATTCATACTTGTTTGTAGGTTTAGCTAAAGAAGCATATGCGTGTCCTACAACTTTAGATATTGTGCCAGATAATTTTGATTTATTAAAAGAAACAATAAAAAAGGCATCAGGTGTGTTTGATGTTGTTTTAGTCAATGCTGGTTCATCTGCTGGTAGAGAAGATTTTACTGCAGCTGTTATAAGTGAACTAGGAGAAGTGATTGTACACGGTATTTCAATTAAACCGGGGAAACCGGCTATTCTTGGGGTCGTTAATCATGTCCCAATAATTGGAATACCAGGATATCCAGTAAGTGCACATATTGTGTTTGAAGAGTTTGTGACACCATTATTATTAAAGATGAATCATCGACCAAAAATGTCACAAAATAGGATTAGTGCTACAAGCACTCGTCGCATTGTATCCAGTTTAAAAAGTAAAGAATACATTCGGGTAAAACTTGGTTATATTGATAATAAATATGTCGCAACACCACTTTCAAGAGGTGCTGGAATGATGATGTCTGTTGTGAAAAGTGATGGATATGCACTTATAGATAAGAACAGCGAAGGTATTGAAGCGAATGAAGAGTTGAAGGTTTGGATAAATAAACCTCTTGAGATGATACAAAATACAATAATGGCTATCGGTTCTCATGATGTCATCATGGATGTATTAAATAATCTTTTTGAACAATCTAACAGTATGTATCATATTTCAAGTGTTCATGTTGGATCCTATGCTGGTTTACTCGCACTTAAACGACGAGAATCTCATATTGCGATGACTCATTTATTGGATTCAACAGGTACGTATAATCAAGAGAGTTTAAACCAATTATTCTCCAATGAATCAATGGTTTTAATAAAAGGGGTTAAAAGAATTCAAGGATTAATTGTTAAGTCGGGGAATCCTTTGAATATACATACAATAGAGGATCTTGTTAATCATCGATTTGTTAATCGACAAAGAGGTGCTGGTACACGAGTTCTACTCGATTATTGGTTGAAACAATATGATATCAATCCTGAAACGATCAATGGATATGATAAAGAGCTTAGTACTCATTTAGCCATAGCGGCTGCTGTTCAAAATGGAATAGCGGATTGTGGATTAGGTGTATACTCTGCCGCAAAAATTATGGGATGTGATTTTATACCTTTAGGTGAAGAAGATTATGATTTTATTTGTCGAAATGAGTTCTTTGAGGCGGACAAAATGAAGCAGTTCCTAATCAGTTTAAAATCAGAATCGTTCAAGCAAATATGTGAACAACTCGGTGGTTATAATACGAGCAGTTCAGGGGAGGTCTATCTGTATGAGAGATCAGTTTAATCGTGATTTAAATTATCTGCGTGTTTCAATTACCGATCGGTGTAATCTGAGGTGTGCATATTGTATGCCTGAAGAAGGTGTTGAACATATGCCACACGATGAATTACTAAGTTATGAAGAACTTTATACTGTAATTGAAAAATTTGTCGGCTTGGGTGTAAAAAAACTCAGAATCACTGGTGGGGAACCTTTAGTCAGAAAAGACGTGGTTCAATTTGTTGAGCGAGTAGCTTCACTTAAACCATTAGAAGATATAGCGATGACTACCAATGGAATAGGCCTTATTGAACTTGCGGAACCATTAAAAAAGGCAGGATTACATCGTGTTAATATAAGCTTAGACACATTGAATTCAGAACGATATAAATACATAACACGTGGTGGCGATTTAAATAAAGTTTTAAGAGGGATACTAATCGCTAAAGAGATTGGACTTAAAGTTAAGATAAATTGTGTGGTGAATAAAGGGATAAATGATGATGAAATTGAGAAGTTCATACAATTGACTGATACTTGGGGTGTCGATGTTCGATTTATTGAACTTATGCCAATTGGCCAAAATATAAAATACGCTCAGGATCATTTCTACTCAAATGAATTAATCTTAAAACAGTTTCCAAATTTGAATCCTGTAAGAGCTGAAGACCCTTCATCGCCAGCTCGATACTTTCAATTGAAAGGCGCAAAAGGCAAAGTTGGACTTATATCACCTTTGTCCTGTAATTTCTGTGCATATTGTAATCGTTTAAGGCTTACACCAGATGGTAAGTTAAAACCTTGTTTACACAGTGATATTGAAATTGATTTAAAAATCGCATTAAGAAATAATCAGGATATACTTCCATTAATCTTAAAATCATATGAAGTAAAACCTGAGAAACATCTATTAGATGAACATAAAATGATAGTACGGCAAATGAGCCAAATTGGAGGGTAAATGGAACTTACACACATTAATGAACAAGGTCGTGGGCAAATGGTTGATGTGACGGAGAAAAATATCACATCACGAGTCGCGAGTGCTCAAGCAATTATTCATATGAATGAAAAGACATTTCATGCGATTTCAAACAAAGAAATTAAAAAAGGAGATGTTCTATCGGTAGCGCAAGTTGCGGGTATACAAGCAGTTAAAAAGACATCGGATATAATTCCTATGGCACATCCACTTCTATTAACAGGTATCAATATATTATTTTATGAAGATGAAATGAGTCACTCGATTCGAATCGTTTGTACAGTGAGTTGTGAAGGCAAAACAGGGGTCGAAATGGAAGCCCTAACTGGTGCTAGTGTCGCGGCTCTTACAATCTATGATATGGCAAAAGCAATGGATCCAAGCATGAAAATAAGCGACATTGTACTAATCGAGAAAAAAGGCGGTAAGTCAGGTCATTATGAAAGAAATATCCTTTAATATCCATTCATTATATTGTGGGTTTGAAAAGGGATTAGTTGAAAAAAGAGACTCGCTTAAAATAAATAAAATGGGTGTTGTGGATGATTATCATGATGATAAACTTATCATCCTACTTGATGTAAAGACATATAATAGGATGAATCAATATAGAGACTCTGCATTATGTATGTCAAAGTTCTATCCGCACATCGTTATTGATAAAAGAATTAATTTCAAACTTAACCATACTTTATTTCATAAAGATAAAATATTGAAGGTTGTTCAAGTAGGTAAGCGTTGTCATATGCATCAAGGATGCCAATATTACTTGAATAGTTGTGAATGCATATTATCAAAGAATACATACTATCTTGAAAGTTTATCAAATGGTGAAATAAACATAGGTGAAGAATGGGGGGTAAAATAATGTACAAATACGCTGTAATTATATCTTCAGATAAAGGATCTCAAAATCTAAGGGTTGATGGAGGTATACCAACGATACAAAAATGTCTAATTGATGAACCATTTGAGATGGTTTACTCTGTTATCGTTCCAGATGAAATAGATAAACTTCAGGCTGAAATACTTCGATGTGTGGATAATCTAAAAGTTGACTTACTACTAATCTCAGGTGGGACTGGTTTTTCTGTTAGAGATGTAACACCTGAAGCACTCTATCCACTAATCGACAAACATACTCCAGGAATATCTGAGGCAATCCGTGCCTATAGTATGACGATTACTAAAAAAGCAATGTTATCTCGTGCAATTTCAGGAATTCGAAAAGATACGCTTATTATTACTCTGCCAGGAAGTCCAAAGGCAGTTGAAGAATCTCTTGACTATATCCTTGACCCACTAAAACATGGACTTGATATTCTTATAGGATCTGCACAAGAGTGTGCGAGAAATGATTAATATGAAACAGCTACTATTAATATTTCTATTTGTATTCTTAACATCATGTTCAAGTGAATCGATAAAACATGAAACAATCAATTTACGACTAACAACGACAACTTCAGTTAATGATAGTGGATTAATGGAGTATTTGAGACCATATATTTTCGAAGACTTAAATATAAATCTTGAAATAGTGTCACTTGGATCAGGTGCCGCTATGGAAGCAGGGAAAAGAGGAGATGCGGATGTTTTATTAGTCCATTCCCCAGATGAAGAAGAAACCTTTATTAAGAATGGGTATGGATTAAAACGAAGTACATTTATGTATAATTTCTTTGTAATAGTTGGCCCAGAAAAATATAAATCAAGATTTAATAATTTTAGTGCAATGCATGCTTTTCTCTTAATATATGTAGACTATACTTTCGTATCACGAGGGGATAATTCTGGAACATATCAAAAAGAGTTGAGTATTTGGAAATCGACAGAACTTGATTATGAATTACTTTCGAAAGATACTGATTTTTACTTCTCAAGTGGTAGTGGCATGGGTGATACATTGATTATGGCAAGTGAGAAACAAGCTTTTACTTTGACAGATTTATCAACGTTCTTGTCTATGAAAGATAAGCTGGAATTAGATGTATTGATTAGCTCAAGTCATGATTTAATAAATGATTATTCTATAATTGTGATAAATCCAGAAAAGGTTAAAAATGTTAATTCTGAAGCTGCATTAGAATTTGAAAAATGGATGTTAAGTGAGAAAGGCTTAAAACTTATCGCTGAATATGGAAAAGAAGAATATAATCTATCGTTATTCAACACATATTAACTATGAATGAAATTGTACAAATAGTTTTTAACTCAATTTTTATCTGTTTAACTTCCACAACAATTGCGACGCTTTTTGGTGTGCCAATTGGTCTTATAATGGGAAAGAGTACAAAAAAGTGGGTTATAAGAATAAGGCCAATTATATCGAGCCTAGCAGGATTACCCCCTGTGTTAGCGGGGTTAACCATTTTTTTACTTTTATCAAATGCAGGTCCGTTGGGATCTTATCGACTTTTGTACACACATACCGCAATCATATCTGCGCAAGTATTAATCGTATTACCCTTAATTATTGCGAGTGTATATCCATTGGTATTGCCCATTAAATCTAGTTTCTTAGAAACCTGTTATGGATTGCATATCACTAATTTAAAACAGATAAAATATCTTGTTAATGAACTTCGCTATGGAATATTAGCCTCCATATTAATAGGGTTTGGACGTGCAATGGCTGAAGTTGGAGCGGTTATGATGGTTGGTGGGAATATACGCTACAAGACTCGAGTATTGACAACTGCAATTGTTCTTGAAACGAATCAAGGGAATTATCATACAGCACTGTTGCTTGGAATCTTCCTTTTATGTATAAGTTTTGGGATTAATCTTCTGGTACATAGTGTTTTCAAGGAGGTAAGTCATGATTCATTGTAAAAATGTTAAACTGCTGTTTAATCATCGATTATTATTTGAAATAGATGAATTGAATTTTGAGAGTGGTAAATTGCATGTTATTAAAGGAGAAAATGGCTCTGGTAAATCTACTTTATTCAGAAGTTTAATTGGTTGGGTTAAAGTAACTGAGGGAGTTATAAAAGTACATGGTACATGGACATATCAACCTCAAAATTTCCATTTATTTTCTCCAAAGATTAAAGATAATTTTGATCTCAATAGAGATGTTGAAACATGGCTAAATAAATTAAATCTAAACGGATTTTATCATTTTAATGTAACCAAATTATCCGGTGGAGAACGTCAAAAGATAGCACTGATAAGAACGTTAGTAAAGAAATCAGATATTTATTTGTTGGATGAACCAACATCCTATATGGATGAAGTTTCTAAATCAACGGCATTTTCATTAATACAAGAAGAGTTATTGGATAAAGGTAAGACAGTATTACTAATTTCACATGATAATGCAGAATTACCTTTTAAATCTGGTTATCAATATCGGTTTATTGATCAAAAAATCCAATTAGAAAAAACATGGTAAAAGGAGAATTCATGGCAAACATCGTATCAGTCAATATTAGTGATCGTAAAGGAGTTATTAAAAAACCCATAGAATATGGGGAATTTGAAGTTGAACTTGGGATGAAAGGGGACGCACATTCTGGTCCTTGGCATCGTATGGTAAGTTTATTAGCACAAGAGAGTATTGATAAAATGACCAATAAAGGAGTTGTTGGATTAGTTCCAGGTAAGTTTGCGGAAAACTTAACTACGGTTGGGGTAGATTTACATCATCTTCCAATTGGGACAAAGTTTAAGGTGAGTGAAGTCCTAATGGAAGTTACACAAATAGGGAAAGAATGTCATCTTGGATGCGAAATACGAAACCAAGTCGGTGATTGCATTATGCCAAGAGAAGGCATATTCGCTAGAGTGTTAGTCGGTGGAATCATCAAACCAGGAGATGAAATTGTATTTATCGATTAATCTGATACAAGTACTTTTGTAATTTCGGCGATATATAGTGTGTGATAATCTTCGCCATTATAAACTTGATTTTCAATGACTAAATCCACAAAAGATTCTTTATTGTATGGTTGTGCAAACAATTTTTTACAAAGGAGCACAGTTTTAGCCTGTTTAAAGAAAGGTGTGTTTTCTTCATATATGATCTCTAAACTTGTTTTAGAGATTTTATTCTCGTCTTTTCCTGAAACTTTACCAAGATAAGCTAATTCATCACGATGACTTTGATCAAAGAAGGTGAGTGAAAATGTGCTTGAGTGGTCCACGAACTCTTTTGTATATCGTGAAGGGCGTATAACAACAAACACAACATCTTTATTCCACATAACACCAACACCACCCCAGTTGGCGGTCATTGTATTAACTTTACCGTTCATTTCTGCGGTGACTAACATCCATTCTTTACCAATTAAATGAAATGGGTTTGATTTAATTTCTTCAGGTAATATTGTTTTAAAATTAGACATAATAATCTCCGTTATCTAATGACATTGGTTTAATTTTAATGACTTATCTTAATCTTGTCTAGAAGAAAATAAAAAAAGTTCAACTTTTGTTGAACTTGGAGAATTATGCTTTAAGAATAGCTTGTATAAACCACAATTGTTTCTCATAGTAAGCAATGAAATCTTCGAATGCCGCAACCATTGTCGCATCATTCTTTTCATCTGCTTCATTACGAATTGCGTAGGCTAAGTCTTTCATTAATGTCATTTCTGATTGTACAGCTAATAATACTTCTTCAACACTGAAATCTTTTGCATTTACTTCTTCAATTGATGCATGTGTTAAGTAATCTTTAACAGTCACAAGCGGTGTTTGACCTCGCATTTTTAATAATTCTGCGACAGTATCGTATTGTTCAAATACATTGTCATATACTTCTTCTGTAAAAGTATGCACAGACATGAATTGTTTACCAACTACATTCCAATGATAGTTGTGTAATTTTACATTCCAGATTAGTAAGTTAGAGAAATACGTTTGTAAATAATTCATTATTTTAATCTCCTTTTGATTATAGTTCTATTATACTATTTCGATTCGCGTTTGAAACACATAAACCAGTCTAAACAATACATATCATCATCTTTAGAATCCATACGTTCTTTTGCAGTTCCACATGAACCTGCAGTAGGAACAATTACATCTTGTCCTGGTCTCCAATCTGCTGGAGTCGCAATACTGTCTTTATCTGCTTTTTGTAGAGCGATAATTAATCGTTTAATTTCATCGAAGTTACGTCCAGTACTGAGTGGGTAATAGAGAATCGTACGAATTTTTCCTTTAGGATCAACAATAAAGACAGCTCTTACAGCTTGAGTATTAGATTGTCCGGGTTGAATCATACCATATCGTTTAGCGACTTCCATTGTGATGTCTTCAATTAAAGGGAATTTAACTTCGACATTCTTCATTCCATTCCATTCAAGTTCTTGGATTTTTCTCAACCATGCGATATGAGCATAAAGTGAGTCAACAGACAATCCTACAAGTTCGGTGTTTAGTTCTTTAAACTCTGGAGCCATTGTTGCAAATGTCATAAACTCTGTAGTACATACGGGTGTAAAATCTGCAGGGTGTGAAAACAAGATAACCCATTTTCCTTTGTAGTCGCTTGGGAAATTAATATTACCCTGAGTTGTTTTAGCGGTAAATGCAGGTGCATCATCCCCAATTAGCGGCATACGATATACGATTTCTTCTTCCATTTCTGTTTCCTCCTGTAATGGTTAACTATTAGATCGGCATTCTGGACAAATGCCTTTAAGAAAAATGTCTTGATCTTTAATGATGAATTGATCGAGTCCACTAAGATGAAGACTATTGAAATCAATATCAAAATTAAAGATTTTTCCGCAATGATTACATTTAAAATGGCCATGATCCTCTAAGTGTGAATCATATCGAACTTCATTGTTTTCTATAGTGATTTCTCTAATTAATCCTGCATCTAACAATACTTCTATAGTATTGTATACAGACATTTTAGATAAAGTAGGGAACTCACTTAATAAGTTTTGATAGATTTGATCTGCGGTAGGATGCATCTTATTATCTTCTAAGCATTGTAAAATGCGAATACGATAATTCGATGGACGAATTCCATGTTCAACTAGATAATTCTTTATTTGTTCAAATGTTTGGTTATTTTTTATAATCATTACAATATTATATTAATTATAAATATATTATTTGTCAATAGTAATGATTATCAAAATTATTGTTAGATATAATTTATGTTCAAATCTTGAAAGTATTCACTAAGTCGTGTATGATAGCGGTTGTGTTTTATTTGGAGGATTTATGAGTATTTGTACAGTAGAAAACTTGAGCCATGGATTTGGAGATCGTGGCATATTTGAAGATGTATCTTTTAGATTACTAAAAGGTGAACATGTTGGTTTAATTGGAGCGAACGGTGAGGGTAAATCAACGTTTTTTAGTGTGCTTACGGGTAAATTGGTTCCAGATGAAGGGAAAGTATCTTGGTCATCTAAAGTTCGTGTAGGATACTTAGATCAACACGCTATCCTAGAAAAAGGAACAACAATTCGTCAAACACTCCAAAAAGCGTTTCAATATTTATTTGATGCGGAAGCTGAGATTATGGATTTCTATAATCAAATGGCAATTGATCCAGATTTGGATATGGATAAAACATTAGAAAAGATTGGTGTATTACAAGATATGTTAGATCACCATGATTTCTATAAAATAGATATAAAGATTGAAGAAGTCGCCTCCGCTCTTGGATTATCAAGTATTGGCCTAGATCGAGACGTTGACGATCTAAGTGGGGGACAACGTACTAAAGTGTTATTAACTAAACTTTTATTAGAAGAACCCGATATTCTGTTATTAGATGAGCCAACAAACTATTTAGATGAAGAACACATTGTATGGTTAAAGCGTTATTTACAAGAATATGAGAATGCATTTATCTTAATTTCGCATGATATTCCATTCTTAGATGAGGTTGTAAACTTAATCTATCATGTTGAGAATCTAAAACTCACGCGTTATGTGGGTGGGTATAATGATTTCTTAAGAATCTATGAAATGAATAAATATGCATTAGAAGCAAGCTACGAAAGACAAAAATCAGAAATTGCTCGATTAGAAGATTTCGTCGCGAGAAATAAGGCAAGAGTGTCAACACGAGGAATCGCGGCATCTCGTCAAAAGGTATTAGATAAGATGGAGAGAATTGAACTCAATCCAGAGAAACCAAAACCAGTATTTAATATTAAACCAGCACGCACTTCAGGTAGAGTTATTGTAGAGACTGAAAATCTAGTGATTGGGTATGACTCTGCATTATCCAAACCACTTAAATTTATGATTGAACGTGGTCAAAAGATTGCCTTAACTGGTGCAAATGGTTTAGGTAAATCAACTTTATTGAAGAGTATTCTAGGTTTAGTACAACCTTTTGATGGAAATATTCATACAGGAGAGTTCTTACATATTGGATATTTTGAACAAGAATCAAAGAAAGATAATAATCTAAGTTGTATAGAAGATGTATGGAAAACTTTCCCAAGTATGAATCAATTAGAGGTTCGAAACGCGCTCGCGAAAGTGGGACTTACACGTCAACAGTTGGAATCCAAAGTATCTGTATTAAGTGGTGGTGAACAAGCTAAAGTAAGATTGTGTAAGATCATCAATACACCAAGTAATGTGCTAATCTTAGATGAACCAACAAATCATTTAGATGTGGATGCGAAAGATGAGTTGAAGCGTGCTTTACAAGAATATAAAGGGACAATCTTACTCGTATGCCATGAACCAGAGTTCTATCAAGATGTGGTAAACGATGTTTGGAATGTAGAAAATTGGACGACTAAAATTGTATAAATAATGACAACTATTCTTATAATAGTTGTTTTATTTTGTGAGTAATATAGCAGATTTCACATACAAGTCTAAAATATATTGTAATGCAAGTATTATGCTCAAAAAGATTAGAATATTTTACAATATACCTTGCATTTGCGAATGATTCGCTTATACTATAATAGGAAAGTTAGTTAAGGGTAACACTTGGAGAAGCGATGAAATATCACGATTCAGCAGAAATGTATTTAGAAACAATCTTCATTCTAGAGAAGAAACAAGGACACGCACATGTGGCTGAAATTTCTAAAGCGTTAAATCTATCGAAGCCAAGTGTAACCAAAGCAATGACTCAACTTAAGAATCGATCTCTTATTCTTCAAGATGATTATGGTCCGATTACATTAACGGATAAAGGAAGAGTTTTATCACAAGAAATTTATGAAAGACATTTGTTAATTACGGATTACTTACAACAAGCTATGAATCTAAGTTTAGAAGATGCAGAAGAGAATGCTTGTCGTATGGAACATGTCATTACTGATTCATTTATGGAATCGATTAAAGCGTATTTAAGTAAAAAGGATGGTCGTTAATCGGATGGAAATGGTATTAAAACATGTATTAAATGATGTGAATGAAGAGAGTGAAGTAATGATGAACAACTTAACAAAAGTTAAACTAAATACAGTTCAAACGATAAAATCAATTCATACAATGGATGTGGCGATGCGTGATTTCTTATTTACGTTGGGATGTTATGAAGGACAAACGATTACAGTCATTTCCAAGTTAAGTTCGACGTATGTCGTAAATATTAATGACGCTCGTTACAGTATTGATGATGAGTTAGCGAAAGCGATTATCGTTTAATTTTTTGATTAATAAGTTAGCTTAGGGTAACAATGGAGGAAGAATATGATGCGTATTGCGTTAGCAGGTAATCCTAATAGTGGTAAAACCACATTATTCAATGCGATTACAGGAAGTATAGAACATGTCGGGAACTGGCCAGGAGTTACAGTTTCACGTAAAGAAGGAAATGCGAAGAAACAAGTCACAAATGGGTTAGGAACAGTACGTATTATTGATTTACCTGGTACGTATTCTATGTCTCCTTTTACATCTGAAGAGAGAATAACTCGTGATTATGTTAAACATGAAAGTCCAGATGTCATTATTAACATAGTGGATGCGTCTAGTTTAAATAGAAGTTTATTTTTCACAACACAATTATTGGAACTAGGAGTACCGGTTGTAGTGGCATTAAATAAATGGGACTTAACGGGTAAGAAATCCATTGAAATAGATACGATTAAGTTATCACAAGAATTAGGATGCCCTGTTATTAAAACAACCGCAATCAATGATAAGGGTTTAAAAGAACTTCTTGAAGCGTGTAATCGAGTTAAAGGATCAAACCAATCTGCTCCATTTGTAGGTGTTGATTTTGATAGTGTTGATAAAGATACTTTGATCGAATCAGATAAGAAACGTCATACTTATGTCAATGATTTAGTTTCAAGTGTAGAACTAAGAAAAGAATCAAGTGATAAACAAAATATGAATGATAGGATTGATCGAATAGTCGCTAATAGATATTTAGGGATTCCTATTTTTGCGATTATTCTTTATCTTGTATTCTCAGTTTCTCAAACAACTGTAGGTCCATTTTTAGCGGATTATTTAGTTGGATGGATTGATGCGTTTTATGGATTTGTTCAAACATTGATTGGTGATAGCGTTTCACCTTTATTATCTGCATTGTTATTAGATGGAATTATTGGTGGAGTTGGAGCGATTGTTGGTTTCTTACCACTCATCATGGTTTTATTCTTCTTATTAGCTTTACTAGAAGATAGTGGATACATGGCACGTGTTGCGGTTGTAATGGATCCATATCTAAAGAAAGTAGGGTTATCAGGACGTTCAATTATTCCTATGGTCATTAGTACAGGTTGTGCAATTCCAGGAATTATGTCGACACGTACGATTCGTGATGATCGTCAACGTCGTACAACGGCGATGTTAACGTCATTTATGCCATGTGGTGCTAAGTTGCCTGTTATCGCTTTATTCGCTGGTGTATTTTTCCAAGAAGCTGCGTGGGTTGGAACATTGATGTACTTTATTGGAATCTTGATTGTTGTGGTTGGAGCGCTTGTGATTCGTAAAATTACAGGAGATACCACTCGTTCATTCTTTATCTTAGAATTACCTGAATATCGTTTTCCTAGCATTAAACGTGCATTTATTTCCATGATTTCTCAAGGGAAACAATTCGTTATAAAAGCTGTCACTATTATCCTTATCAGTAATACATTAGTACAAGTGATGCAAACATTTAACTGGAACTTCCAGTTAATTGAAGAAGGGATGGCTTCTACGAGTATTCTTGCAAGTTTAGCAGGTCCTTTATCTTTATTATTTATTCCGTTAGGATTTGGTTTATGGCAATTAGCTGCAGCTGCGATAACTGGATTTATTGCAAAAGAAAATGTCGTTGGAACACTCGCGGTCGTATTTGGTATAACGAATTTCATTAATACTGAAGAACTCGTATTAGTTTCTGGTTCAGGTGAGGTTGCATCTATCATGGGACTTACAACGGTTGCGGCACTAGCGTACCTAGTGTTCAATTTATTTACTCCACCGTGTTTTGCGGCTATTGGGGCAATGAATGCGGAGTTAGATAGTAAGAAATGGTTGTTCGGTGCAATTGGGTTCCAATTGGGGATGGGTTATACACTAGCTTACTTTATTTATCAAATCGGAACATTAATCACTACCGGTCAATTTGGACAAGGAACATTGTATGGATTGATAGGGGTTATTATATATATTGGATTTATTGTTTATCTTATAAAAAAGACAGAACAATCTAATTTAACATTAAGTGGGGAAGGTGCATAATATGGCAGATATTATTATTATCGTTATATTAGTTGTGATTATTGGGTTAGCTGTACGCAAAGTATATCTTGATCGTAAAAGAGGGTATACATGTATGTCGTGTCCATCAAATGGAAATACTGACTGTCATTGTGATTAAATAAAAGGATTCAACAATTTATTTTGTTGAATCCTTTCTTTTATCGATATGAGTAAGGAATTAATCCCACCAATTGATGTGGTTGATACATTTCTTCAAGATAATTCATATCATCATCGGTTAACTTTAATTTAAGTGCTTCTACCGCATCATCTAAATGACTTAATTTTGTTGCGCCAACAATAGGGGAAACTACGGCTTGACGATTCCATAACCAAGCCAATGCGACATGAGATCTAAGTACGCCATACTTTTCTGCTAACTCACCAACACGATCAATGATCGGCTGATCAATTTCCTCCATTGAACCATATTTCATTTTCTGTGTCTTGTCTGTTTCAGATCTCAGAGATCCTTCAGTTTTCACACGTGTTAATCGTCCTGATGCAAGTGGACTGTAAGGTGTTAATGCGACTCTACTTTCAATGCAGAAAGGAATAAGTTCTCTCTCATCTTCTCGATAGATTAAATTGTAATGATTTTGCATAGACACAAACTTAGTCCATCCATTCTTCTCTGCAACATACTGTGCTTTTTGAAACTGCCAAGCATACATTGCGGAAGCTCCAATATAACGAACTTTACCTGCTTTTACTAAGTCATGAAGTGCTTCCATTGTTTCTTCAATGGGAGTATTATAATCCCAACGATGAATAATATATAGATCAATATAATCAGTTTGAAGTCTTTTTAAGCTCTTTTCAACTTCACTCATAATCGCTTTACGTGATAATCCAGCTCCATTAGGGCCATCATGCATTCTAAAATTAACCTTTGTCGCAATCACAACTTTATCGCGATCCGCAAAATCTTTTAATGCACGACCGAGATATTCTTCACTTGTTCCAGCAGAATAGACGTTTGCAGTATCAAAGAAATTTATACCTAAATCTAAAGCGTGTTTGATTACTTCTCTACTCATTTTCTCATCAACAACCCATTGATGAAATCCAGTTGATACATCCCCAAATCCCATACAACCTAAGCAGATGCGCGAAACATCGAGTCCTGAATTACCTAATTTTACATATTCCATTGTTTACCTCCAAGATAAATTTATTGTATACCCTTGAGTTAACTCCATGTCAAGAATTGTTTTATATTGCTTATTGATAGGTTATAATTTTATTAATAATAAAATGAAGGAGATCCTATGAATATTAAAATCACCTCCGCAATCAATAATCTTGATGACATTAGACAGTTATTCAGAGAATATGCAAATTCACTCGAAATTGACTTATGTTTTCAAGACTTTGAACAGGAACTTGAGTTATTGCCTGGAAAATACGCAGAACCTGAGGGTCGTCTTTATTTGGCGTTTTTGAATGATAAAGTAGCTGGATGCATTGCATTAAGACGTTTTGATCAAAATAACGCGGAACTCAAACGTTTATATATTCGAAATGGATATCGTGGGCTTGGCATAAGTAAACGATTAATTCAAAGGATTCTTAATGATGCTTTAGATATAGGATATGAGGCAATCTTATTAGATACATTGGATACAATGAAACCAGCAATCAATTTATATGCTTCATTTGGATTCGAGGAAATAGAATCTTATTATGATAATCCAATAGAAGGAGCTAAATACTTTAAATTGGATTTAAGTAAGTTGAAAGGTTAACATGAGACGAAAAGATCGAGAAGTAACTGAAATCAAAGACTTATTATCAATTGTTGAAGAATGTAGAATATGCCATCTTGGATTAATGGATGATAAAGGGATGTACATAGTGCCGTTAAATTATGGGTATGAATATGTAAATCAAAATTTATTTCTATACTTTCATAGTGCACATGTTGGACGTAAAATTGAGGCGATTATAAACAATCCTAATGTATGCATTCAAATGGATTGTGATCATCGATTGATCGAAGGTGAAAATGCATGTGATTTTTCATTTGGATTTAAGAGTATTATTGGTAATGGCAAGGCTAATATTGTTACAGATTATGATGAAAAAATTAAAGGCTTAAACTTACTCATGAAACATGAAACACAAAAAGAATTTGTGTTTGATGAGAAAATGGTGCATCAGGTTTCGGTGATTAAAGTAAGTGTTGATGAGTTCACTGGAAAGTATCATAAATAAAGATTGAATTTATAGGATGGTGTCGTTAGAATTAGCGTAACGGAGAAAATTTTATGAAAAAAATTGTATTGTTTTGTGGAGCTGGGATGTCAAGCAGTTTGCTAGTGTTAAAAGTTAGAGATGCGATTAAAGCAGGGGGATATGATTATACTTGTGATGCCTATGACACGAGTACTGTTATTAGTAAATCGACTGATGCGGATGTTGTTCTAGTAGCGCCGCAAGTGCGTCATATGTTAAAAAAGTATCAAGATGCAATTAAGACCTGCCCTGTTGAGCCAATGGACATGGTATCGTATGGTTCCATGAATGGTCAAAAGATTCTTGAACAAGCTCGTAAATTAATGGGTGAGCAATAATAGAACGATAAAGAGTTGAAAAACTCTTTTTTAGTCAATTCTATTGTAATTCAAGAAGTGTCCCCTTATAATAGAAACGTAATGTTTCAAAACATTGTATAAAGGAGAAGCGTATGAGTCATCGAGTCCAAATGTCAAATCCAGTCAATCTACTACATGACTACAAATTAACACAAAAGCCATTTGTTATGTTATTTCAAACAGAGATGTGTGGAGTATGTCATGCGATAGAACCAAAACTAAAAGACTTATTGGAAAACTTTGGTGTAAGTTATGTTGCGATTGATGCAGGTAAGTATCCTGAAATTGCAGGTCAACATCAAGTTTTTACTGTACCTACGATTGTGGTATGGTCTGAAAATCGTGAAATTCTACGAGAAAGCCGTTTTATTAACTTCTCTAAGATAGAGAGATTACTCGAGTTTGTACAAGTCTATGAAACAGAATATGAAAGTTTAAGTCAAACGAACTAGGAAAGGTATTATATGTTCAATTTTTTTCAATCAAGCAATTTAAGTCAAGACAAAGCATACGAACAACTTCAAAACGATTCAAGCATCAAACTTATTGATGTTCGTACAAAAGAAGAGTATAGAGAAGGTCATGTCAAAGGAAGTGTGAATATTCCATTAGATACATTACCCAATCGTTTTCAATCTGCTTTACCAAAGAAGGAACAAACTATTTTTGTCATCTGTTTAAGTGGTGCTCGTGCATCTGATGCGACAGCGTATTTAAAGCGTGTAGGTTACACTAATGTTCATAACATTGGTGGCGTTGGTTCTTGGAAGTTCGGATTAGTAAAGTAGTATGAAGAAAATCGCTATTATAGGTGGTGTTGCAGGAGGCGCAACAGCTGCAGCTCGACTCAGACGTCTGAATGAAAACGATCAAATTATCATGTTTGAAAGAGATGAGTACATTAGTTTTGCGAACTGTGGGTTACCCTACTATATCGGTAATGTAATCACAGATCGTGAAGATTTACTCGTTCAAACGGTTGAAGGGATGTCTGAGCGTTTTAACATAGATATACGTAATTTCTCTGAGGTTATTGATATCAATCGTAAAGATAAAAAAGTTATGGTTAGAAAAGTGAAGACGAATGAAGTTTATGAGGAATCATATGATGTCTTAATTCTTTCTCCAGGTGCAAAACCAATTCAGCCACCCATTGAAGGACTTAAAGAATCTAAGAATTTATATGTTCTACGTAATATTGCGGATACAGATGCGATATACAATTCGATTGAATCGACACAGCCAAAAACAGCAGTTGTAGTTGGTGGTGGATTTATTGGGGTTGAGATGGCAGAAAACTTGACTGAAAGAGGAATTAAAGTCACGATCGTTGAAAAAATGCCTCAAGTATTAGCTCCTCTTGATTTTGAAATGGCTCAACTCGTTCATCAAGAATTAAATGAACATGGAGTGAATCTTGTTTTAGGAGATGGACTACTCAAGTTTAGTGAAGACGGAAAGAAAATACATCTTGAAAGTGGTAAAGTTATTGATACGGATTTAATTATCTTATCCATTGGAGTTGTGCCTGAAAATACATTAGCAAAAAAAGCAGATGTATTAATTGGTCCACGAGGACATATTGTCACAACATCAAAACTTCAAGCATTAGATGCTCAAACACAAGAAGTTGTGGAAGGATTCTATGCTTTAGGAGATGCGATTCAAGTTAAGGATTTTGTCACAAAAGGTGATACAGCGATTGCATTGGCATGGCCAGCAAATCGTCAAGCACGTTTAGTTGCGGATATTATCAATGGAAAAGATGTTGAGTATAAAGGCTCTTTAGGAACTTCTGTACTTAAGGTATTCAATTTAACCGTTGCGGCTACAGGAAATAATCAACGTTTATTAGAAATGAAGAAAATTCCTTATCAAGCTATTCATGCGCATCGTAACAATCATGCGTCCTATTATCCGAATGCGACTAATATTAGTTTGAAATTACTATACAATCCAGCAACACTTGAAATCTTAGGAGCTCAAGCTGTAGGAGAAGAAGGAACGGAAAAACGTATTGATGTCATCGCAACTGCGATAAAATCAAAATTAAAGGTTACAGAGTTAAGTGATTTAGAGTTAGCATATGCACCTCCATTCTCTTCTGCTAAGGATCCTGTGAATATTCTAGGTTATATCGCGGAAAATATTATTGATGGTCATTATAAAGTAGCGTATCCAAATCAAGTTGAAGACTTTATAAAACAAAGTGCATTCTTCTTAGATGTACGTACTTCAGAAGAATTTGAAGAAGGATCAATCTTTGGATCAGTTAACATTGAAGTTGATCAGTTGCGTCAAAGAATTGATGAAATTAATGTTTCAAAGGATACACCAATTGTAGTAAATTGTTATGTTGGATTAAGAGCTTATTTAGCTATCATGATTCTTAAGAGTTATGGTTTTACGAATCTTTACAATCTATCTGGCGGATATCGTACCTATAGTGCATTGAATTACAAATTAAATAGCGAATTCTAATAACTTGTCACAGAAATAGATTTGTTTCGACATATTTCTGTGACATTTTTCTTTTAAGATGTGTTTGTAAAGCAAGTGCTTTAGGAGGAATAATATGAATAAAACAATTGTAAAAGGATTAATTAGTTTAAGTATTGGAGGTATGTTAATTGGATCAAGCTTTATGTCCGTTGATGCACAGTATGGAAATCGATCTGTAAATCAAAGTAGACAAAGTGCCATTCAAGTTGAAGCGGTAAGCCCAGAAGTTTTAAAGGACTTGGAAACAATGTTCACTGTATTAATTAATGATGAGTATAAAGCTCGTGCGGAGTACCAAGCTATCGTAGATGAATTTGGTACACAAGCACCATTCAATCAATTGATTCGAGCTGAGACGATGCATATAAAAGCATTAACTCGATTATTTGAAGCGTATGGGTTAGATGTACCAAGTGATTTAGGAAATACATATGCGGTAGTACCTAGTTCAATAGAAGAAGCTTATACGATTGGAGTTAAAGCGGAAAAAGATAATATTGCATTATATGAGAAATATCTCGAAAAGGATTTGCCAACTAGTGTGGAAAGAGTATTTACAAACCTGAAAAATGCATCCCAAAAACATTTAGCAACATTTGAAGCTTATGAAGATGGGAAAACACCGGTTGATTGTAATCCATTACTTAACGAACAAAATCGAAATATGTCAAAAATGCAAAATATGCAATTAGGAAGAAATCGATAAACAAAAGCCCTAGGAAACTAGGGCTTTATAATGACTTTATTAATCGGCTTACATAATCATGAATACGACTCTTTAGATCAAACTTCCCATCTCTTAGACACCAATCATAAACAATTCCACGAACACAAACAAATAAGAACTGAACGATTTCATCAGAATTCATACTCGATTTAAGCTCATCATTATCAATCGCTTTTTGGATGGTATCTCTTAAAACCATAAGCATCGGGCGATTATCTTTAGAAAATAGATTATTCTGAACATTATAGAGTTGCTTAGTAAAGGTTAATCCACGATCAAGGTTATAATCTGCATAATGATCAAAGAATGTTAAAATAGCATTTTGATACGTAAGATTGTTCATTCTTTCTTGTACAATATCTGTAAAGTAAATATCAGCCAATTCAAAAATTCGATCTAATATCTCATATTTTGATTTAAATACATTATAAAAGGTACCTGTTGATACATTGGCAACCTTACAAATTTCATCTACAGTAATATTTTCAAATCCTTTTGATTCAAACAAATGGATCGCAACTTGATAGACTTTATCTTTTGTTTGTTGAGCTTGAATCTGCCGATTTGTTAATTTCTCTTGAGTCATAATTTATAGCTATAGTATAGCATATAATCACTTGTGAAAATCGCTTGATAATATATTAACAAACTCTATTGACGTAGGATTATATCTTATATTATAATGAGTCCGTTCAGTGAACTAGTTCGTTAAAATATTATCAAGATGATATTTTAATGAATTATGATTCAAATTTTTCTAGAAAAACTTAAAGAATATTATTACAGATCAACAATAGATTTATTTTTTATTACGGGATAACTCATTCAGAGAGAGGAATAATGAGGGAAATGAAAAGAAGTTTTACTAAAAAATTGTTTTCAGTCATGCTTAGTTTATTGCTTGTCATGACATTGTTTGGTTGCCAATCCTCCAATAGCGCTATTTCATATAAAGCGGGTACATATGAAGCGACTGTTGCTGGTCATAATGGCGATCTTACTGTTGAAGTTAAAGTAAGTGATACTGAAATTTTAGAAGTTAATATTTTAAAACATATGGAAAGTCCTAGCATTTCTGATGCGGCGATTGAAAGAATTCCAGTAGCGATTGTTGAAAATCAAAGCTTAGCGGTTGATACAATCTCTGGCGCAACGATTTCAAGTAAAGCAATCATTAATGGTGTTACTGAAGCGCTCAAAAAAGCAGGTGCTGATATTAATAAGCTATTAGTTAAAAATGATAAAGATACCGTAAAAGGTGAAACAAAAGTATATACAGCAGATGTTGTTATTATTGGTGGTGGTGGAGCTGGTTTAGCAGCTGCGGTATCTGCACATCAAAATGGCGCAACTGTAATCGTAGTAGAAAAAATGTCTCGTTTAGGCGGTAATACAATTTTATCTGGTGGTGCCTTAAATGCGGTTGACCCTGTTCGTCAAACAGCTCAAGGTATCGAAGATTCTATTGAAAAACACTATACACAAACTTATGAAGGCGGAGATAAGTTAGGTAATCCCGTCTTAATTCGTACTCTAGTTGAAAATGCTTATGCAGGTGTTCAATGGTTAGAAGAATTAGGTATGGCTTTCAAAGATGAAGTATTTACTGTTTTAGGTGGTATGTGGCCAAGAGCTCACAAACCTGCAACGCCTCTTGGTACAGGGTTTATAAGTACATATCAAGATTACATTGATAACAATAAAGGGATTGAAGTTCTACTTGATACTGAAGCATTAGAATTAGTATTCAAAGATGGACGAGTTACTGGAGTAAAAGCAACTTCTGAGAAGGGTGATGTTGTTCTTAATGCGAACAATGGTGTCATTCTTGCGACTGGTGGTTTCTCCGCTAATAATGAATTGTTAGAAAAATACAACGAAACATGGCCTTCTTTAGCAGATATTAAGACTACCAATCACCCAGGCGCAACAGGCGATGGCCTTGTTATGGCTGAAGCAGTTGGTGCTAATTTAATTGGTTTATCTAATATCCAATTATTACCAATGGGTGATCCTGCAACAGGTAGTTTAAGTGGAAATATTGAACAAGGTGTTGAAAACCGTATCTTTGTAAACAAAGAAGGAAATCGATTTGTTGATGAAGGTGCACGCCGAGATGTTATGACTAAAGCGTTGATGCAACAAACAGATTCTTGGTTGTGGGTTGTATTGGATGCGAAGAATTATCCTACAAAAGAAACTAAGAATAACTTTAATGAGACGATTGATGACTTAATTGCTCAAGGTCGTGCATTTAAGGGGGATACTTTAGAAGAGTTAGCTAAACAAATTGGTGTTGATCCTGCGAATCTTGTAAAAGCTGTAAATGAGTTCAATGCGGCTGTAGATTCTGGAAAAGCTGATGCGTTTGGTAGAACATTATTTGATACAAAGATTGACACTCCTCCATACTATGCAGGTGCTCGTGTTCCAACAGTCCACCATACTATGGGTGGTGTTGAAATCAATGAATATACTCAAGTCTTAGATGCGACTGGCGCTATCATTCCTGGTCTATATGCGGCTGGTGAAGTCACAGGTGGAATCCATGGATCTAACCGTTTAGGTGGAAATGCATTAGCTGATATCCTAGTATTCGGACGCATTGCTGGCGAAAGTGCTGCTTTAAAACGTTAATTCATATTTGATATAAAAAGAAAAACCAAATGATACTCCTTGCACGATACCATTTGGTTTTTTCTATGCAAATATCTTGTAATAATTAATATAAGGAATATACTTATAATGAACATATGTTCAATATGAGGAGTTATGCCAAGACCAATTAAAAAAAGAAGTATAAGAGAAAAACCGGTTTGTTGCCGCTTTATTCCAGAAAAAATTCAAGATAATGAAATTATCAAATTGACAATGGATGAATTTGATGTCATTCGAAAATGTGACTTTGAACGTTTAAGTCAAGAAAACTGTGCATTAACAATGAATGTTAGTCGAACTACTGTACAAAGGATTTATGCTAGTGCACGTCAAAAAGTCGCAGAAGCACTCGTGTTAGGAAAAGTGTTAGAAGTAGATGGTGGAGTTGTTGTATTTAATGCAATAGATGACTCGAATAATTATACTAATGAAATGGGAGAAGTAAGTATGAAAATCGCAATAGGATTAGACGGTGAGAATGTCGCAAATCATTTTGGACATTGTAATGATTTTAGAGTATTTGAAATAGTAGAAAATAAAGTAATAAATCAAGAAGATATTCATGATGATGAACATGTGCACCAAGCTAGACCGCAGTTCTTAAAAGATCTTGGGGTGAATGTATTAATTATGAATTCTATGGGTAAAGGAGCTTATAACAGATTAATCGCATTAGGAATTAAAACAATCAATGCAGAAAATAAAAGTGTTAATGAAGCATTAAGTTTATATTTATCACAAGAATTAAATGTTGAGTTAGTAGGACATGAATGCCAAGGATGCGGTTCTCATGGAGAGAAAGGTCATAATCATCACCATGGATAATTCGATATACATTATTACAGCACTTGCACTAGGATTTTCTTTTTATAAATCAAAAGAAAAAACAATTCAAGCCCTTCAAAAAGCATGGAAGTCATTTGAAAATATTCTTCCACAGTTTTTGAGTATTTTATTAATCATTGGATTTGTTTTAAGTGTTCTAAATGCTAATCAAATATCAAAATTTATTGGACAAGAATCTGGGTGGTTTGGTGTATTAATCGCGTCCGTTATTGGATCTATTACACTCATACCGGGATTTATTGCCTTCCCTTTAGCGTCCGCACTTTTAAATAATGGAGCAGGATATATGCAAATTGGTGCATTTATTTCAACCTTAATGATGGTAGGTATTGTGACAATACCATTAGAAATTAAGTTTTTCGGAAAGAAAGCCGCAATACTTAGAAATTCACTTGCATATGTTTTCTCGCTCTTTGTCGCTTTAGTCTTGGGTGGATTATTAAAATGAAGAACTTAAAACGATATCGTTTATTTATTTTGCTTATTATTGGATATAGTGTTTTATATTTTGTGAATGAATCATTGTTTAACATGAGCACACAAAAAACAAGTTCAAGTTTTATGGAGATGATTCAAGTATTACCGCCTGTATTTATTTTATTAGGTTTACTGGATGTTTGGGTTAAACGTGAGACGATGGTTAAAATGATGGGCAAGGATAGTGGGATAATAGGTGTTTTACTCGCATTCTTCTTAGGTTCTGCCGCTGCTGGCCCTCTATATGCCGCATTTCCAGTCGCATTAACTCTATTGCGTAAAGGGAGCTCATTTAGAAATGTACTGATTCTTATTGGTGCTTGGTCTACTACAAAACTACCTTTATTAATATTTGAAGCATCTTCAATGGGATTAAACTTTACATTAATTCGTTTTGGATTAAATATTTTTGGAATTTTAGGAATTGCATTTATCAGTGAAATAGTTTTAGGCCATAAAGAATTAGACGAAATTCATATTCGATCATTATCTATTGAAAACTAAGCGCAATGCGCTTTTTTAATATCCTTCAATTTCTATTCCACAGTTCGTTGAAGTATCTTCTAGTATCAAATGATTAAAGTGGAAAAGTGATAACTTTATATTTCCACCTAACCCTTCTTTAATGGTGTTTTGCATCAATCCATTTTTTGGAGATACCAGTTCAATTCTTTGATCCATAATAACTTCAATTTCTAATCGATAAAATCCTCGTTTAAGTATCAAAGTAAACCCATATTTATTCTTAATTAGATTTGAACGATAGGATGTGGTATATGTCGCAAAGCGGTATGATTTGTTGCTTGTGTTTAATTGTGCGATTAATCCTTCAAAACTTAATCCTAAAAAGGGTATATGGGCAATACTTAACATAAATGAAGTGTTGTTATCGAAAAAATGATTCCCTTGAATCCAGATATATCGTTTTGGAAATGAGGTGCCCCAATCTTTTTCGATATAGCCTTTATCTTCTTTAAAGTTCCAAATTTCATCATTAATCTTAAGATAACCATATACACGATGTGACATACTTACAACACCATGGTTACATTCCATATTTGGTATATAGGTAAAAGGACCCATAATATTTGGCATATATGGATTATGGCTTAATAGTTCTAACTGATTGGTATAGTTTAATATCCCATCACATTGGATGGAATCTTCATTTAAATGTACTTCTATTTGATTTATAGAGAAGAAATTATTTTTAATCCGATATCCATTTTCAAATGATTCAAAAGATTCAAGTGGAAAAGAGATGTAAGATGTTTGTAGGGGATGTGTTTTTATAACTTGAATAAAACTATGAGGATTTTGTGGGTTTGTACTATAACCGAAAATAAAGCTGATCGTTTTATTGAGTTCTAAATTTACTTGTTTAAAGTACCATCCTTCAAAATAGTTCTTTTTTGTGATACTTCCTTGTTCAATAAATGGTTTTCTTATTTTATTCATAGTATTAATCAGAGTATATCTTAATTTATATTGAAATTGATAAAATTTGATTTAAGAGTATTTATTACTCAAATTAGAATAGAATATGATACTATTTGACTATTAAAAAAGAGGTAAACTTATGCCACTCGGACATGTAGAAGATTTAGAGAATAAAGTTGTGAATAATCCGCTTGCGGACAAGGCTAAGATGAGAGTATTAGTGGGGAATGATGAAGGATGGGACAATCATGTAATGCGTGTGTTCGAATTAGAACCGAATGGTTTTACACCTCGCCACCAACATCCATGGCCACATATTAATTATATTATAGAAGGAGAAGGGACTCTTTTCCTCAATGGAATTGAGAATGATATAAAAGCGGGGTCCTATGCTTATGTTCCTTCCAACGAACTTCATCAATTCCAAAATAAATCAGATAGTATATTAAAGTTTATTTGTATCGTTCCTACAGAGGGTCATAAGTAGTTTAAATGACCCTTTTTTATTTCATAAACTTTCATTATTTACATTCCTTTCATTGCTTTAAAATTGATAAAGCTTAGTGTAGAATAGACAGATATAAAGAGGATCGATTAAAAAATCCACTTTATACGAATGATATATCATTCAAGCACAACTAAATCGTTTTGTATAATCGCGATAAGATGGTTCGCAAGTCTCTACCCTGTTACCTTTAACAGGACTACAAAACAACTATAGGCTTTTTAGCTATTTTTGTTTTTTCTAGAGACACTGACACCAGTGTCTTTTATTTATTTAAGGAGAAAAACATGGATACACCAATTAGAATCTCAGTTGTGATGGGATCAATCTCAGACTATGAAACTTTAAAAGATGCGTTACTTATTTTAGACGAATTTAAAGTGCCTTATGAAAAGAAAGTAGTAAGTGCCCATCGAACACCTGATGTTATGTTTGAGTATGCTAAAGACGCAAGAAATAAGGGAATCCAAGTTATCATTGCGGCAGCAGGAGGTGCAGCCCATTTACCCGGTATGATTGCCTCCCTTACAACACTTCCTGTAATAGGAGTACCTATTAAGAGTCAAGCCTTGAATGGGATGGATAGTTTATTATCGATAGTACAGATGCCAGCTGGTATTCCTGTTCTTACTACCGCAATTGGTGTTCCTGGCGCAAAGAATGCGGTATTAGGCGCACTCAGAATCTTAAGCATCCATGATTCTACAGTCGCAACACAACTCGAGAAATATGCAGAAAAACTCGCTAACCAAGTACGTGAAAGTGAGTTTCCATGTTAAGAATAACGCCTCCCGCTACAATTGGAATTATCGGTGGTGGTCAGTTAGGTAAAATGATGACTTACTCACTGATTAGACAAGGCTATAAAGTCGCAGTACTTGATCCTGATATGGATTGTCCCTGTGCTCATTTAGCTCACCACTTTATCTGTGCATCGTATTCAGATGAGATTGCTTTAACAGAATTAGCTCAGGTATCAGATATATTAACCTATGAATTTGAGAATGTAGATGTCGATCAACTTGAGAAAGTTACGAACATAGAACAAGTACCTCAAGGGTATGATTGTCTAAGGATATCTCAAGATCGATTATTAGAGAAGAGTACCATTCAATATTTAGGCATTCCAACCATAAAGTTTGAACCTTTCTCAAATAAGGATGAGTTAAGTGAATTATCACTCAATTTTCCTATCGTAATAAAGACACGTCGATTTGGATACGATGGAAAAGGTCAAATGTGTGTAAAACGAAAAGAAGATCTTGATTTCATTGATTTCGATTTTCCACAGGATTATATTGCGGAAGAACTCTGCACGTTTGATAAAGAAATAAGTGTAGTCGCATGTGGATATAAAGATGGAATTGTCGCATATGATCCATTTGAGAATAATCATATTAATGGAATATTACATACCAGTGTCTATCCTGCTCAAATATCAGATGAGTTAAAAGAAACCGCCATTAAATATACAAAGAAGATCATTGAAACCTTTAACTATAAAGGTATTTTAGCTGTTGAGTTTTTTGTGAAAGACAATCAACTCTATTTTAACGAACTTGCGCCACGTCCGCATAATTCAGGACACGGAACTATTGATTCATGTGATATTAGTCAATTTGATAGTCATGTATATGCCATTACAGGTTGTTCAAAGGTTGAGCCTAAAACATACCAAGTGAGTCTTATGCAAAACATATTAGGCCAAGATTTCAATCAAGTGATGAGTAAGTTAAAGATGAATTCGAATCAATCGGTTCATTTACACCTTTATGGTAAAAATGAAAATCGAGATAATCGAAAAATAGGCCATATTACATTCATATCAGACACAATCGAACAAGTCTTAGAAATCGCACAAGAATGGAGAATCAAACGATGAATAAAACGATATACACCGAAAAACGAAATGGGTTTGCGCAAGATTCGATTGATCTTAAATCTCAATGTCATACACTTTTACAAATCGACTGTGATGTTCGTGTTCTTAATGGATATAGCGTTACTGATATTAGTAGTAATGATGTGGATAAAGCGATTAAATATGTATTCAGTGAACCTATGGTTGATAACGTATTAGAAACACTCCCAAAAGTGAATGGGACAATTATTGCGCGTGAACCACTTCCAGGACAATACGATCAAAGATCGGATAGTGCGGTTCAATGTTTAAAATGTTTGAATTTTGATTCTAATCCAAGTGTAAAATCATTTCAAGTTGTTTTGTTTAACAGATATTTGAGTAAAGACGAAGAAATCCGATTTATTAAATATTGGATTAATCCAGTTGAAATGAGAGTAAAAGAATTGGATAAAGAAATAAATCAAATCGAAGTTCAAGAAGAACCACAGATAATTAATTTTTGTGAATGGATGGAACATGAGCTTAAATTGTTTTTAGTCAAAGAAAGTGCCGCAATGACCTTAGATGACATAAAACTCATTCAAGATTACTTCAAGACACACGAAAATAGAGATCTTAGTTATACAGAATTTAAAGTATTGGATACGTATTGGAGTGATCATTGTCGACATACTACATTTGAAACAGAAATTACTGATATTGAGATAGAAGAGAGTCCATATTCTTATGTCATAAAAGAGACATTAAATCAATTCTATGAAATGCGCAAACAACTTAATCGTGATCATAAAGCCATCACTCTTATGGAACTTGCGACGATGTTTGGACGATATCGCAAAGATCCAAGAGTTGAAATAAGTGATGAAATCAATGCATGCAGTGTTGTGATTGATGTGAATACAGATATAGGTAAAGAAGAATGGTTACTCATGTTTAAGAATGAGACACATAATCATCCAACTGAAATAGAACCATTTGGAGGGGCATCGACGTGTATCGGAGGTGCTATCCGAGATCCTTTAAGTGGAAGAAGTTATGTTTATCAAGCGATGCGTATCAGTGGTTGTGGGAATGTGAAAGAATCCTTTGATTCTACTTTAGAAAATAAACTACCTCAACGAATCATCGCGTCAAAGGCAACTCAAGGGAATTCATCCTATGGGAATCAAATCGGTGTATGTACTAGTTTTGTGAAAGAAATATACCATCCTTCGTATGTGGCTAAACACCTTGAGTGTGGTGCTGTAGTTGGGGCAGTTAAGAAGGAATATGTTAAACGATTAAAACCTGAGGTAAATGATTATGTCATTCTACTTGGTGGAAGAACTGGAAGAGATGGAATTGGTGGCGCAACAGGTTCATCCAAAATCCATTCCAACTCAAGTCTTAAACAAAGTGGTAGTGAAGTTCAAAAAGGAAATGCACCTGAAGAAAGAAAACTTCAACGTTTGTTTAGAAATCCAAATATCACAAAACTCATCAAAAAATCAAATGATTTTGGGGCAGGTGGTGTATGTGTTGCGATTGGTGAATTAGCGGATGGTTGTGAGATTTGGTTGGATAAAGTACCGCTTAAATACGATGGACTAAATCCTACAGAAATCGCAATAAGTGAAAGTCAAGAAAGAATGGCAGTTGTCGTTGATCCAAAAGATTGCGAACTATTTATGGAGTACGCAAAATCGGAAAATATTGAGGCAAGTATTGTGGCTCGTATTACTGATAGTCATCGCTTAAGTATGAAATATCAAGACAAAGTTGTCGTAGATCTTAATCGTGATTTGATTAATACCAATGGTGTTAGACAAAAAGTTAAATCAGTTTTAGTTCAAAAACCTATTATAAATAAAAGTCCAATCATTTTTAATGAATTATCCTTGCTTGAACATTTAAATAGTCTAAATGTCACAAGTCAAAAAGGATTAATTGAACAGTTTGATGGAAGTATTGGGGCTACAACGGTTCTATATCCACTAGGAGGTAAATACCAATGGACTCCTTCGATCGCAAGTGTTCAGAAAATCGCTATGGAAAAAGGAGATACATCGACTGTAAGTATCTTAGCTTATGGTTTTAATCCTTCACTCAGTGAAGTCAATCCATTCTTGAGTGCACAAGCATCGGTACTTGAAAGTATTGCGAAGACGATTTGTGTAGGTGGAAAAATAGAACACATTTATTTCTCTTTCCAAGAATATTTCGCGAAGTTATACCAAGATCCTAAGAAATGGGGGAATGTTGTTCAAACATTGCTTGGAGCTCAATCGATTCAAACTTTATTCAATCGACCTGCCATTGGGGGTAAGGATAGTATGAGTGGATCCTTCAATGAGAAAGATGTCTTAGACACATTTATTAGTTTTGCTTGTTCACATACTGAAGTGGATAAAGTTCTATCGAATGAGACTAAGAATGTCGGTAATAAAATATATCTTGTTTATGCACAACGTAGTGATAATGGATTATTCGATTTAGAATCGATTAAAGCACACTATTATAAAGTTGAAGAGCTTATCCAAAATAAGAAAATTGTAAGTGCGAATGTTGTACGTAATTCACTCGTTTCGACTCTCTGTGAGATGTCATTTGGTAATAATTTAGGTTTAAACATCAATACATCACATAATCTTATGGAAGATATGTGTGGATCAATTCTATTAGAAGTTTCATCCGATTTAGATAATTTCGAATTAATTGGAGAAGTAACTGAAAAAGGATTCATATTCAATGGAATATGTGTTGAATATGAACATGCGAGATTAGCGTATACCAGTGGACTTGAATTCTTATATCCTATCAAAGGCCCTAATTCATCTGAAATAATTGATACAGTCACAACTTCCATCGGATACACACCTTACGCACATACCAGTGTTAAGGATGTCCATGTCGTTATTCCTGTATTCCCAGGAACGAATTGTGAAGTCGATACAGCTCGTGCATTTGAAAAAGTTGGTGCACATACTCACATTAGTTTGATTCGTAATTTAAATGCGAGTGCATTGAAAGAATCGATTCATTATTTCTGTCATTTATTAGATCAATCTCACATCTTAGCTCTACCTGGAGGATTCTCGGGAGGAGATGAACCCGATGGAAGTGCTAAATTTATTGTTAATATTCTGAATAATAAGGATGTGAAGGACGCGGTAAAACGACTACTCGATCGTGACGGACTCATTATTGGAATATGTAATGGATTCCAAGCATTGATAAAAACAGGTTATCTACCGTTTGGTGAGATTAGAGAACTTAATGTATTGGATGCGACTTTAGCCCATAATACAATTCATCGTCATATCTCTACGATGGCAAGAGTTAGACAAAGTTCTGACGCATCTCCTTGGTTAAAAGATGGATTAGGACAAATTAGTCAAGTTCCACTCAGTCATGGAGAAGGACGAATAGTTATGAGTCATGACTTATATCAATCGTGTGTTGAAAAGGGACAAATCGCTTTCCAATATGTTAACGAAGAAGGACAGGCGAGTATGGATCCGATGGTTAATGTGAATGGATCCAGCTATGCGATTGAAGGATTAATCTCACCATGTGGAAGAATCCTAGGCAAGATGGGACATACAGAAAGAATTGTGGATGGTTGTTATAAGAATATACCAGATATGGTAGAGATGAAGTTATTTGAAAATGGAGTGAATTACTTCAGAAGAGGGTCAAAATGAACAAATTAAATATGATTTATGAAGGTAAGGCTAAACAACTTTATACAGTTGAAGAGAATGATAAGATTATCATTCATTATAAAGATGATGCGACTGCTTTTAATGGAGTAAAGAAAGCACAAATTAATCATAAAGGTGAACTCAATAATGCGATTTCAACCATTATCTTTAATCATCTCCATAATCATAATATTCCAACGCATTATATTGAGACACTCAATGATCGTGATCAACTCTGCCATAAAGTCAGTATTATTCCATTAGAAGTCATCGTACGTAATATCATTGCCGGTTCTATGGCGAAGCGCTTAGATATTAAAGAAGGTACGGTTGCGCCTAAACCAATCTATGAACTTTGTTTTAAGAATGATGAATTAGGAGATCCATTGATCAATGAGGATCATGCGTTAGCACTAAACGTTGTGAGTGAATCTGATTTGAAAGAAATCAAGGACTTAACATTAAGAATAAATGCAATATTGATCGATTTGTTCAAAAAAATAGATATTACTTTAGTCGATTTCAAAATCGAATTTGGACGTAAACTCGATGGGACTATCGTATTAGCCGATGAAATCAGTCCAGATACCTGTCGATTATGGGATACATTAACTCAGAAGAAGTTAGATAAGGATCGTTTTAGACGTGATTTAGGAAATGTGGAAGATGCATATCAGGAGATATTAGCTCGTCTATCGAAATGAGGGATCTTATGCAAGAAATAAGTCTAATCTATGATCGTGAATTACATGAAGAATGTGGGGTATTTGGGGTTTATAACGTAGAGAATGCGGCGAACCTTAGCTACTATGGTCTTCATGCGCTTCAACACAGAGGTCAAGAAGGATGTGGGATTGTCACATCCGATTCAACTAATTTAATCGGACTCAAAAATGAAGGAAGCGTTAGAAGTGTATTTAGTGAGAGTTTACTAAAAAAATTATTAGGTCAACACGCAATTGGTCATGTACGTTATTCCACAACGGGTGGTGGTGGGATATTAAATGTTCAACCGTTCTTATTTCGACATGGTGCGGGTGATTTCGCCTTATGTCATAACGGAAATATCGTGAATTCTGAACAATTGAAACGTAATTTAGAGAACAGTGGAAGTATCTTCCAAAGTTCATCGGATAGTGAGATATTGGCCCATTTACTAAAAAAGAATGGACGATTGAATCGTATTGATGCGATAAAAGAATCACTTATTTATTTAGAGGGTGCCTTTGCGTTTCTCATCCTCACTAAGGATAAATTATATGCCATGCGTGATAAACATGGACTAAGACCACTTTCAATAGGGAAATTAGATCAAGGGTATGTGATTAGTTCAGAAACCTGTGCATTTGATGCGATAGGAGCTCAATTCTACCGTGATATCTTACCCGGTGAAATTGTGACATTCTCCGAAAAAGGAATGGAAAGTACCTTCTATTCACTCGACACAGAAGAAAAAATATGTGCAATGGAGTATATCTATTTCTCAAGACCGGATAGTGATTTATTGGGGCTGAATGTTCATCGATCCCGTAAAGAGTGTGGAAGAATATTAGCTCAAGAAGCGCCGGTTGAAGCAGATATCGTTATTGGGGTTCCTGATTCTTCTTTATCTGCCGCCAGTGGGTATGCGGAAGAGAGTCATATTCCTTATGAAATGGGATTGATAAAGAATCGATATTCTGGAAGAACTTTTATTGAGCCTTCTCAAGTTCTTAGAGAAAAAGGCGTTAAGATGAAGTTGTCTCCTGTTCGTTCAATCGTATCAGGTAAACGTGTTATTTTAATCGATGATTCAATTGTACGAGGTACAACTTCAAAACAAATAGTGGCCATGTTAAAGGATATGGGTGCTAAAGAGGTGCATATGCGCATTGCGTCTCCTCAGATTATTGCGCCATGTTTCTATGGTGTAGATACATCAACTTATGAAGAATTGATTAGTGCATTTAATAATACTGAACAGGTTCGTCAAATTATAGGGGCGGATTCACTAGCGTTTTTATCCATTGAAGGACTAAAAAGGGCATTGAATCAAAGAGATTTATGTTTAGCGTGTTTTAGTAATCAATATCCAACTCACCTTTATGGTGAAATCACCAATGCCAATAAAGATGGTAAGTTCTAGGAGAAATCATGAGTCAAAACTATAAAAATGCAGGCGTTAGTTTAGAATCAGGCTATGAATCAGTTGAGAGAATTAAGAAACATACAGAACGCACCCGTAATTTTGGGATGATGTCTAACATTGGATCATTTGGAGGATGTTTTGATTTATCATCCTATTCTATGAAAGAACCTGTTCTTGTGAGTGGAACGGATGGAGTTGGGACGAAACTAAAAATTGCGTTTGATATGAATAAACACGATACGATTGGGATAGATGTGGTCGCTATGTGTGTCAATGATGTGTTAGCACAAGGCGCTAGACCATTATTCTTTTTAGACTATCTTGCGGTAGGGAAGAATGAACCAGCGGTCATAGAAGCGATTGTAAAAGGGGTTGCGGATGGTTGTGAACTCGCTGGCTGTGCACTTGTGGGTGGAGAAACAGCTGAAATGCCGGATATGTATCATGTGGGCGAATATGATATTGCTGGATTTACAGTAGGTGCAGTTGAAAAATCAAAGATGATTCAAACCAGTCATGTTCAAGAGAAGGATGTGGTAATTGGTTTAGCGAGTAGTGGAATTCATTCCAATGGATTTAGTTTAGTTCGTAAAATCTTATTCAAGGACCATGATATTTCATTAAATCAAAACTTTGAAGATAAAACACTGGGTGATGTCTTGTTAGAACCAACTCGAATCTATGTTAAAAGTGTTCTTAAAGTATTGGATCAAATTAATGTATCTGGAATAGCTCACATTACAGGTGGTGGATTCTATGAGAATATGCCTCGTTGTATACAATCTAATCAAGGTCTAAAGCTTAAAAAAGGTTCATGGAAAGTCCCAAGTATCTTTAACTATCTCAGTGAATTAGGCAAAATTGAAGAAGATGAAATGTATCATGTCTTTAATATGGGAATCGGTATGATTCTTATTGTGCGTCCAGATGATGTTAGTCAAGCACTTGAAATTCTTAAAGAATGTGGTGAAAAAGCGAGTGTCATAGGGGAAGTCACTAACACAGGTGTACTTCAATGGGAATAAAAAATATTGTCGTATTTGCGTCGGGGAATGGTTCGAATTTTGAAGCGATTATACAATCAATTGAAACAAAAAAGCTTAACGTTCATTGTGTTGGATGTATTGTGGATAAAGAAAATGCTTATGTGATTGAAAGAGCGAAGAATCATCATATTCCTGTCTATCTCTGTTTAAGAAAAGAATTCAATTCAAAAGTTGAAATGGAAGAATCGATGCTTAAACAATTAAATGACTGGAAATGCGATGTGATTGTCTGTGCAGGCTATATGCGTATTATTGGAGAAACGTTATTATCTGTTTATAAGAATCGGATTATCAATATTCATCCTTCTTTATTGCCCAAATATCGAGGGAAGGATGCATTAGGACAAGCATTGGCGAATAAAGATCGAAGACTTGGTATTACTGTTCATTATGTAGATGAAGGAATGGATACAGGACAAATTATCAAACAAATGGAATTTGTGGTGGGTGAAAATGAATCACGAGAAGAGATTGAAGTTAAGTTACATAAACTTGAGCATCATTTCTACCCGGCTGTGTTAAAGGAACTATTGGAGGATTCAATATGAAAAGACGAGCATTACTGAGCGTAAGTGATAAAACAGGTTTAGTTGATCTAGCAAATTGTTTAGTCCAACATAATATAGAACTTATTTCTACAGGTGGTACAAAACAAAGTTTACAAAAAGCAGGTTTACCTGTGATTGGGATTGAAGAAGTCACGGGTTTTGAAGAAATGTTAGATGGAAGGGTTAAGACACTTCATCCAAAAATTCATGGTGGATTATTATATCAAAGAAACAATTTGGAACATGTTCATCAGGTTGAAAAGGCAGAAATCCATTCCATTGATTTTGTGATTGTGAATCTTTATCCATTTAAACAAACCATCATAAAAGATGATTGTACTTTTGAAGAAGCGATTGAGAATATCGATATTGGTGGACCTTCTATGTTAAGAAGTGCCGCAAAGAATCATCAAGATGTGACGGTTATATGTGATCCGTCCGATTATCCAAGTCTAATTGACTGTTTAAATGAATCCAATGGTACAACACTTGAGTATCGACAAAAGATGGCCGCAAAAGTATTTCGATTAACCGCATCCTATGATGCATTAATTGCTCAATATCTTACGAACTTTGTAAAAGAAGAATGTCCTGAGCGATTGACTGAAACATTTGATCTTAAACAAGAATTACGTTATGGTGAAAATCCACATCAAAAAGCACGTTTTTATTCAAGTGCATTCTTTGAAAAAAACTCTATCGCATCTTGTGAACAGCTTCATGGGAAAGAACTCTCATATAATAATATTCAGGATGGGGCTGCTGCGCTTGAAATTCTATCTGAATTTGAAGAACCGTGTTGTGTTGCACTAAAACATATGAATCCGTGTGGGGTTGGATGTGCAACGAATCTTTATGATGCATGGGTTAAAGCATTTGAGTCAGATAAGACAAGTATTTTTGGTGGAATTGTCGCATTTAATCGAGAGCTTGATTTAGTGATTGCGAAAGACTTATCTGAGATTTTCTTAGAAATAATTATCGCACCTTCTTTTACCCCAGATGCGTTAGAACATTTAACTAAGAAGAAAAACATACGACTCTTACAGTTGGTAAAAAAAGAAGTCAAACCATTTATCGAAACATTTAAACGGATTAGTGGTGGATTATTGGTTCAAAATGTAGATTCTGTCACATCTAATGTTGAAAATTGGAAGATTGTCACATCCACTATGGTTAATTCTAAACAAACACAAGATGCCTTGTTTGGTGAGAAGGTTGTTAAGCATGTTAAGTCGAATGCGATTGTGATTGTAAAAGATGGCCAAACATTAGGAATAGGTGCTGGTCAAATGAATCGTATCGGTTCCGCTGAAATAGCGCTTAAGCAAGCAGGAAATAAGGCGCAAGATGCAGTGCTTGCGAGCGATGCGTTCTTTCCAATGGATGATACGGTAAAGCTAGCGGCGAAGTATGGAATTACCTGCATTATTCAACCTGGTGGATCAATTAAAGACCAAGATTCAATTGATGCGTGTAATCAATTTGGCATTTCCATGATATTTACAGGTGAAAGGCATTTTAAACACTGATGAAACGCAAGATATTGGTCATAGGCTCTGGTGGGCGCGAACATGCCATAGCACATGCGTTTAGTCAAAGTCCTACCGTAGATAAAGTGTATGTTGCGCCTGGGAATCCAGGTATGATTAATTGCGCTACGATTGTTGATATAAAGATGAATCAATTTGAGTTGTTATCACAGTTTGTGTTAGAGAATCAAGTCGATTGTGTCTTTGTAGGGCCAGAGACTCCTTTATCACAAGGCATTGTGGATGTTATGAAAGCTAAAGGTATCTGTATTTTTGGGCCAACTCAAAAAGCAGCACAACTTGAATCTAGTAAATCCTTTGCGAAAGATATGATGAATAAATATCATATTCCAACCGCATCTCATAAAACAGTTTATACCTATCAAGAAGCATTAGACTATTTATACTCGCATCCTGCTCCAATCGTGATAAAAGCAGATGGACTCATGGCGGGTAAAGGTGTAACAGTCGCATTAAGTGATGAAGATGCACTTCATGCGATTGAATCGATCTACTCAAATAATGCAATTCGTTGCGCAACAGTCATAGAGGAGTATTTAGAAGGTGAAGAATTTAGTTTAATGGCATTTGTGAAGGGTGAACGTGTTATTCCGCTCCCCATCGCAAAAGATCATAAACGTGCCTATGATAATGATAATGGTCCTAATACCGGTGGTATGGGAGCGTATTCTCCTGTGGATTCCATTTCTAATGAAATCATTCAAGAGGCTATGGAAAAAGTGATGAAACCCATCGCAAAGGCTATGGTAATGGAGAATATTCCGTATACAGGAATTCTTTATGGGGGGTTTATGTCCACATCAAAAGGAGTTAAAACAATTGAATTTAATTGTCGATTGGGTGATCCGGAAACAGAAGTCATATTACCACGTATTAAAACTCCACTAGATCAAATCGTATTCTCTGTTATAAATGATGAACCAATCAATTTAGAGATCGATCCTAGATACGCATTAACTGTTGTACTTGCAAGTAATGGATATCCTGGGCAATTAATACCACCCGAACCTATTCTAAATCTTGAGAATGTTAATTCAACTATTTATCATATGGGCACAAGCTTAAAGGATAATCAATTCTTTAATACAGGTGGCCGTGTTCTATGTGTAACTCAACTTGCGGATTCGTTAGAAAAGGCAAGAAAAGAAGTATACAAAGAAATAAGCAAGATAGAAGCCAAACAATGTTTCTATCGCAAAGATATCGGACAAAGAAGCACATAGTGCTTTTTTGTTTGACAATAGAAATATGAATGCTATTATATATCTAATAGATATATTAAGGAGATTGTATGAAGACACTTGTGGTTTACTATTCATATGAAGGGAATACGGAGTTAGTCGCAAAGGCTATTTGTGATTCGTATCATTTTGATGTATTAAGCATAAAACCAGTTAATGAAATGAAATCAAAAGGATTTGCGAAATATGTATGGGGTGGTGCTCAAGTCGTGATGAAGATTGTGCCTAGAATTGAACCCATTCAAGTGGATTTAAATGACTATGATTTCTTTATTATTGGATCACCTATTTGGGCTGGAACCTATGCACCTCCTATTCGTACTTTTTTAGAAGATAAGAAAATGGTTCATAAGAAAATTGCATACTTCTATACTCATTTAGGTGGTGCAGATTTAGCAGAAGAAAGAGCTAAACAAGTCTTTAATAAACACAATACACTTGTGAGTACTCTAGGATTAATGGAAGTGAATAAATACCCTGAAGAGTCAAAGAAAAAAGCGATTGATTGGGTTAAATCAATCTTATAATATGGCACGAAAAACTCAATACGTCATCCTCGGTTTACTCACTGAACAACCCCTAAGTGGTTATGATATTAAGAAGATTATTGATATACGTTTCAAATTCTTCTGGAATGAATCGTATGGTCAGATCTATCCTGAGTTAAAACAATTAATCGAAAAAGAATACATTCAAACGCTTTCAAACGAACAAGATCGTGGTAAACAACTTTATCAAATAACAGATGCTGGTTTTGAACATCTTAAAAAATGGTTAGAAGTTAAACCGGATACAGAAACAATGCGTTTAGAGATTCTGTTAAAACGATACTTTGGTGGTTTAGTCCATCCGAGTATTATGATTAATCACATCAGAGAATTCCAGCTTCAACACCAACAAGAACTTCAAATATTACATATGTTTAAACATGAACTAGAGAATATTGATGATCCTTATAATAATCATTCAAATGTACTATCTGTTATTGATTTAGGAATTAAAACAAATAAAGCCTATTGTGAATGGGCGTCTGAAACAATTACTAACTTAGAGGATAAACTCAATGAAAAGAATCAAGATTCGTAGAATACTCGCATTATCAAGTTTAGTACTATTTCCAATCACATTGAATTACTTCTCATCTTATGTCAGTATCTCTGGTGCTTTTGATGGATTCATCAGCGCTAGTGTCATCTTATTTATATGTTTACTCATAACTTCCATTTTCTTTAGACGCACTTGGTGCTCCTATCTCTGTCCTGTTTCTGCGATATCAGATTATTCTGAGAAAATTAATCCCAAGAATGTAAACATTAAGAAATTAAGAATCATTCGATATAGTATATTCACACTATGGTTTAGTACACTAATTCTAGGATATTTGTTATCCAAACAAATTCCACGCTTAAATCTATTGTATCTAACTGAAAATGTTATTTCAGTCGATGAACCAATGAAGTATATAACGTACTATGCCGTCTTATTGTCTCTCATTGGTTTAACTCTTTTGATTGGTAAGCGAGGTGCGTGTCATAGTATTTGTTGGATGTCACCTTTCTTAGTTGCGGGGACATATATTGGGGATAAGCTAAACTTACCACAACTTAGAATAGTCTCAGAACCAGAAAACTGTATTTCATGTTCAAAATGCAATAAAGTATGTCCAATGAGTATCGATGTGATGGCTGAATTAAAGAATGGATCGATTCAATCCATAGATTGTATTAATTGCTCAGAATGTGAAGAGGCTTGTCCTAAGAATGTATTGAAGTTAAACATGAAAAAAAGAGGATAATATGAATCAAGAAATTCAAAAATTACTTAAGAAGACAGAATCTAATCAAAAACACTATCCTTTTCAAGTATACGTTTACTCTGATTCTAAGAAGATAAATATTGAATACCCACAAGGGAGTAAAGATAAGCTATTCCATGTTGCAAGCATTGGTAAACTTATTTCCACAACTTATATCTTAAAACTCATGGAAGAAGGTTTATTGAGTTTAGATGATCCTATTACTAAGTACATCGATGTAAGTCTATTGAAAGGTTTATTCATATCTGATCCTAATGAGATTACTATAAAGGATTGTTTAACTCATCGAAGTGGTGCCAAAGATTATTTCGAGGGTAAAGATAAACAAGGCAATAAATTTACCGATCTTGTGATAAAGTATCCGAGTCAATCCTGGGATAGAGAATCAATACTAAAGTTTTGTCGAGAGAATCTTAAACCAGTAGGAAAAAAAGGTGAGAAGTTCTCATATGGGGATACAGCTTTTATGTTAGTTCTCATGTGTGTTGAGAAAGTCAAACAAAGAGAATTTCATGTCTTGTTAGATGAGGAAGTATTCAAACCTTTAAGTATGATGAATACACAATCTATGATATACCAATATCCGATAGAAAAGCGTTTCTATCCTGAACATATTTTCTTTGGGAAAGTCGATATAAAGAATTTTAAGAGTTTAAATTGTGATCAAGCGGATGGTGGGATTGTATCAACACCAAATGATTTATTCTTATTCCAAAAGGCATTGTATTCTGAAGAGATTATTTCCGCTGATTCGATAGAGCGAATGAAACAGTGGCAAGGTGTCTTTAGACCTGGTATCCATTATGGAATGGGAATGATGGAGATACGATTTGAGGAATTCTTTTTCTTGATGCGTAATTTTCCAAGATTAATTGGACATATTGGAATCCTTTCAACGCATAGTTTCTATGATCAGAAGAATGATATTCATTACATCCTAAATTTTGGGACAAGTGATAAAATGACACAAAGTTTTGTGTTCTTAAGCAATTTAGTGGGGTTATTTAAAAAAAATCATATAATCTAACTTGAATTCTAAGATGAAGAGGTTAAGATAGAGTTAATAAAATGATTAGGAGTAACTATGGAGTACATTACAGTAGAATTATTAAAGGCGATATCGGATCCAATACGATTATCCATTGTTCAAAAACTATTTAAATACGATGAACTATGTGCTTGTAATTTGTTAGAAGACTATCAAATTACACAGCCTACATTATCGTTCCATATGAAGAAGCTAACTCAAAGTGGATTAGTCAGTTCAAGGAAAGATGGGACTTGGGTTAAATATAAAATAAATTCTGATGCGTATCAGAAATTATTGGATGAACTTACATTTGAAAGATCATCGGAAGTTTGTACAAGTGATTGTGAATAAAATATAGAGTAGTATCTATATTTTTATTTGACGACTAGTATTCTTGGATTTATAATAAATATAGATATTTATCTATATAAGGAGTTTCTTGTGTTTCAATGGTTTAATGATATCTTTCTTAAGATGACTTGGCTAAATGATTTAATTGGTAACTTTATACAATGGTTTGGTTTAGACCTTCAAAGTCAATTAGGCTTAATTATTCAATTCTTTCTGTATGATGTGATAAAAATATTTGTATTGCTTACAATTTTGATATTTTTTGTATCATACATACAAAGCTACTTTCCACCTGAAAGAACTCGTAAAATCCTTGGTCGGTTTAGTGGTTTAACTGCGAATATATTAGGTGCGCTTTTAGGGACGATAACACCATTTTGTTCATGTTCATCGATTCCACTATTTATAGGATTCACATCAGCTGGCTTGCCTATTGGAGTTACTTTTTCTTTCTTAATATCATCACCTCTTGTGGATTTAGCATCAGTTATACTACTCGCAAGTATATTCAATTGGAAAATCGCATTGGCATATGTGATTGTGGGTTTAATTCTAGCAGTTGTAAGTGGAAGTATTATATCTAAATTAAAAATGGAAGATCAAGTTGAAGCATTTGTATTTCGAAAATCTCAAGTGCCTGAAATGGAACTGGAAGAATTAACTACTCATGATCGTATTCGTATAGCCAGTGAATCGGTGAAAGAGATTGTGCGTAAAGTTTGGATTTATGTGTTAATGGGTGTAGGAATAGGAGCACTGATTCATAATGTCATTCCTGAAGGGTTTATTTCATCATTATTAGGCAATGATAAATGGTATTCAGTCCCACTTGCGACATTAGTTGGTGTACCAATGTATGCGGATATCTTTGGGACGTTACCGATTGCGGAAGCACTTGTATCTAAAGGTGTGGGGATTGGGACTGCACTAGCGTTTATGATGGCAGTGACGGCATTGTCTTTACCAAGTATCGTCATGTTAAAGAAGGTAATTAAACCTAAATTACTTTTTATCTTTGTGATGGTTGTTGTTGTGGGGATAATGCTAGTAGGTATATTATTTAATTCTTTTGGGATGTTTTTACTTTAAAATAAAGGAGATAAAATATGATAATCAAAGTTTTAGGATCAGGATGTAATAACTGTATAAAGTTGGAAGAAAACACGAAAATCGCTGTAAAGGAATTAGGATTAGAAGCGGAATTTATAAAAGTTAAGGATATGGAAGGGATTTCTTCTTATGGGATTATGCGTACACCTGGATTGGTTGTGGATGAAAAAGTCGTATCTTATGGAAGAGTCTTAGATGTTAATCAAATCAAAGAATTATTGAAGAAGTAAGAGTGGACGTATCGTCCATTTTTTATTGGTTCATTCTTATGTTAGAATTTAAATAATAAGTGATAAGAAATAAGGGGGAAGATAATGGAAAACATTCTTGAGTTTTTTGTCTATTTATTTACAGATACCGTTATAGGGATCGAACAAGCAAAAAAGGATTCAAAAGGGTTCAGATTATTTGTGTTTATTCTATTGTTTATCATCATGTGCTTATTGTTAGGGTTAGGGTTTGTTTATAGAAATAATACAGCACTCGTTTGGGCAATATTAATATTTACTTTACTTATTTTATTATTCGTAGGTACACTCTGGAGAGAATTTATCAAAATTAAAAAAACAAATAAGGTTTAAAAAAATATGCCATTAGAAATTATACGAGAAGATATAACACGTTTAAACACCGATGCGATTGTACATTCCACAAACACACGGTTAAGAAAAGGAACAGGTTCAAGTGAAGCTATTTTTAATTTAGCAGGAAATGAACTCGAAGAGAAACTAAATCAGATAGGGTATTGTGCACCAGGCGAAGTTGTACTTACACCAGGATATCAATTAAATTCTAAGTATATTATCCATACTGTAGGGCCAAAGTGGATGGGTGGTCAAAACAATGAATCGAGTCAATTGGAGAGTTGTTATAGAAGTGCACTTCAATGTGCGCTTAAACATAATCTAAAATCTATCGCATTTCCACTTATCTCTGCAGGGAATTATGGATATCCAAAAGATGAAGCCTTACAGATTGCGATAAGCTCAATTCAATCATTTCTTCTTAAGTATGAGATGCTAGTGTATCTTGTTGTATTTGATAAACAGGTTTATCAACTTAGTACTCAATTATTTCAAACGATTAATCAATACATTGATGATCATTATGTAGAACTAAGACGGGATATATATCGAAATAGTAATGAGTTTGAAATGAATCGATCATTTTCTTATTCAAAGCTAGAATCAAACAAATCTCTTGATGATGTATTACTAGAATTGGATGAATCATTCTCACAATTCTTACTAAAATTGATTGATCAAAAAGGGATGACGGATGTGGAAACCTATAAGCGAGCGAATATCACTAAAGCGCATTTTTCTAAAATTCGTACACATAAGGATTATCGTCCAACTAAGAATACGGTATTAGCGTTTTGTATAGCATTAAAGCTTACCATAAAAGAGACAAATACCTTGCTTGAAAAAGCTGGATTCAGATTATCGAATAGTTCTAAGTTGGATATAATTGTGAGATTTTTCATAGAGAATAGACAATTCAATATATTTGAGATTAATGAAGTTTTATTTCAATATGATCAAACGCTTCTTGGAAGTAATAGTGTTTAAAGTATCCTAATAGTTGACCATTTCGTATCCTCGTTAATCTATTCTATGAGTAGAAAGAAGAGGAAATATATGAACAAAATAGAATGTGTATTTATACTAGATCGAAGTGGATCGATGGCAGGATTAGAAAGTGATACGATTAGTGGATTTAATGGATTATTGAACAAACAAAGAAATGAAGAAGGTGAAGCTTTAATTACGACAGTGTTGTTTGATCATGAGTATGAATTATTACATGATCGAATCAATGTGAAATCAATTCAGAATATCTCAGAGAATGAATATTATGTCAGAGGATCTACTGCATTATTAGATGCGATTGGGTTAACGATTGATAAGATTGGGAATGTTCAGAAGATGACAAGAGTTGAAGATCGAGCAGACAAAGTATTGTTTGTGATTACGACTGATGGGATGGAAAATTCAAGTCGTAAGTATAATTACGCTCGAATAAAAAAGATGATTCAACATCAAAAACGTAAGTATCAATGGGAATTTATTTTTATGGGTGCGAATATGGATGCGATTGGAATGGCAAGTAAGTTTGGAATAGACTCAAATCGGGCTGTCAATTATCATTCAGATAAAAAAGGAACTCAACTCAATTACGAATCTATGAATAAGGTTGTGAGTAACTTGCGTATGAGTAAATCAATCAAAGAAGATTGGAAGAATGAAATCGATAAGGATTTTAGTTCAAGAGGGAAATAACATACGAATTAATACAAGAAAAGTTGCGATACAATAATTCATGTTAAGTATACTGAAAATGGAAGGTGATCATATGGATTGGCTGGATAGAATGAATCGTGCTATGGACTATATTGAAGAAAATTTATTAAATGAAGTTGATTATGAGATATTAGCACAAAAGGCTCAATGTTCAAACTTTCATTTTCAGAAGATGTTTTCTTTTATTACGGATGTATCAGTATCTGAATACATTAGAAGAAGACGATTAACTTTGGCTGCATTTGACTTACAAATGAGCAAAATTAAAATAATCGATTGTGCTCTAAAGTATGGTTATGACTCACCAGTGTCGTTTACACGTGCGTTTCTAAACTGCCATGGCATTGTCCCTTCACGCGTAAGAGACAAAGGTGTTTCATTAAAAGCTTTTCCACGAATGACCTTCCAGCTAACAATTAAAGGAGAAGTTGAAATGAATTATCGAATTGAATCAGTAAATCCATTTAAAGTACATGGAGTTGATTTTAGAGTTAAGAATACACAGGAAGAAAACTTTACAAGTATTCCGGAGTTTTGGGATATTAACTATGCCAATGGAACAATTAAAAGACTTGAAGAAATTGAACTTAATAATCCAGTTGAGAATTTGTATAAAGTAAACGCACTTATGTGTTATGAGACGTTGGGTGAAGATGAGTTTCCGTATATGATTGGCCTAGTCGATTTTAATGGCGATAGTGTAGTGCCAAATGATTTAAAGAGTGTTGAAGTAAAGGAATATACTTGGGCAATATTCAGAACGGAAGATTATAGACATAATGAAATGGTTAACAAGATACAAGCTTTATGGACAAGAATCTTTCCGGAATGGTTTCCTAATTCAGGCTATGAACATGCGGATGGACCTGATATGGAGTTGTATTATAAGGTAAATGATGAAATAGGTTATTCTGAAGTTTGGATACCAGTTGTAAAAAAGTAGTTAATTAACAAAGAATTTGGTAGGATGTATTTACGAGGGTTTGTTATGAACTTAGAAATACGATCATTGGATAAAAATAATCCAGAGGAACTACCAAATTTTTTTGATTCTCTAGACTATAGTCATGCGCCACATTGGAGTGGGTGTTACTGTCGATTCTATCATGTGGATGATTCTCAGATAGAATGGACTCAAAGAGATACACAGTTGAATCGGAAAGAGACAATAGAATCCATTCGAAAAGGCGAAATGGATGGATTTCTTGCCTATGATGGAGATAATGCGATTGGTTGGTTGAATGCGCAAAACGTTAAGGAATTTAAGCGTTTAGAACCTGTGTTTAATCAATATTCATTTAATCAGTATGCATTATCGATTTGTTTTGTAATTCATCCAGATTATCGAAATCAGAGGATTGCGACACAAATATTAGATTACGCAATCAAATATTTTCAATCATTAGGTTATAAAGGAATGTTAGCTCTTCCACCAAAAGAAATTTATGATATTCAAAAAACCTATCGAGGAACATTGAGTATGTATCTTAAACATGGATATAAGATTGTGGAAGAGAGAGATGGCACGTGTCTCGTGAAACTTGATTTCTAGTTTGGAGAACTATGGTTGTTAGAAGATATGAAAGGAATATTTTTATATTTTTGTTTATTATTCTTTTTGTATTTTTCACACTCTTTGATTTACAATTCTCAGAGTTAATCGTTAATAGAACCAGTTTATTTGGTCAATTCTTTTATATGTTTGGAGAATTACCTGGTACATTTGTTGGATTAGTATCATTAGCACTTTTAACAGTGAGCTATCCTAAAGAGAATAAATATTATGTGTTTAATCGTATTGTATTTGGATTAATGACTGAGATTATGGGGATTATACTAAGCTTTCAAATGATTCGATATCTTAATTTGAAAGTATCTCCATATTTGTTGTTGGGATTAGTTTTATCTATAGTCGTTTTGTATTGGGCTAATCAATTGAGTGATGATGTAAAAAACAACATACGTCCTTATGCTTATGTAGGGTTTCTAACCATGGCATTAGGAATATTAGTTCCGAATCTATTAAAGATCATTTGGGCTAGACCCAGATATCGAATCATTGATGAGAATGTGATGTATCATGCATGGTACATTCGAAGTGGGTTTACACTCAATGATAATTGGAAATCATTTCCTTCTGGTCATTCCGCAACCGCAACGATATCTCTTGTCTATCTCTACTTACCTAAAGTATTTAAACGCTTTGAAGGAAAAGAAAGAACTATTCTATTCATTATTTTATCTTGGATCGCTTGTGTCATGATTTCAAGAGTTGTTAGAGGAGATCATTTTATGACAGATACATTGTTTGGGTCGGTTATTACATTGTTAATATTTGTTTATATGAATAAGTTGTTTATTCACAACTGAAAGGAAACCTATGGAAAAATTAGGCATATCATTGTATCCTCAAAAAGCAAGTTTAGAAAAGAGTCTAGAGTATTTAGAGAATGCATCAAAGTTTGGATTTACGCGATTGTTTGTGGCATTGCTTGGGGCGGAACTGAGTCAAGATGGAATAAGAAGAGATTATGGATTGATACTTAAGCGAGCAAAGGAATTAGGTTATGAAGTGTCCTGTGATGTGAATGGAGAAGTCATTAAAGCAGTGTGTGGAGAGGGATTTTTTGGAAACTATGATTTAACGTTCTTCAATGAATTAGGCGTTGATATTATCCGTTTTGATATGGGTATGAGTGAGATGGAAGAGGCATTCTTTATCCGCAATAAATTTGGGATTAAAGTAGAACTCAATATGTCTATGGAGATTGATCATGTGGCAGGTGTACTTGCGATGGGAGCTCCAAAGGATCGAGTTATGGGATGTCATAATTATTACCCACATAACTATACAGGTTTATCTCTAGAGTACTTTAATCGTTGTACAGCCATTTGGAATAAACATAATTTAAGAACAGCCGCATTTATTTCTACTCAATCGAATGAGAAAATTGGTCCTTGGCCTATTTGTGATGGACTACCTACTTTAGAAATGCATCGTAATTTACCCATAACAACTCAACTTAAACATTATGTAGGACTAGGTACCATTGATGATGTATTAATTGGAGATGCGTTTGCGAGTGTTGAAGAGTTAGAAGCACTTAGTAAAGTAGATAAGAGAATAATCTCATTAGATGTAAATATTGTAGATGGACTAGATGATCAGTTTAAGAAAATGTTAAAGATGCCTTTATCAAGAAGACCTGATACCAATGATTATATAATTCGATCAATCGAAGGACGATTATTTCTAAGAAAAGAAGATATTCAACCTTTTAATACAGTTGATATTAAACGAGGTGATATCCTAATTGAGAATAATCTTTATGGACAATACAAAGGAGAAATTCAGATTGCGCTTCAAGATATGAAGAACAGTGGAAGAACAAATGTCGTTGGACATATAAAAGATTATGAAATATTCTTGATTGATACAATCAAGGCAGGACAATCATTTACATTCAATATTTAGCTCTAGAAATAGAGCTTTTTTGATGGGAGATTGCGTAAATTTTGAACCATTTTATCGATAACTTTTAATTAATAAATGTTACAAAATATAAATATAAGGAGATAGTTATGATGAAAAAGACAATTTACTCTTCAATATTAGGACTTGCTTTAGTTTTTAGTGTTACAACAAATGTTGTTTTACTAAATGAATATGAAGGACGCTTAAATTACTTAGAAAATTCAAGTATCACACAAACTATTATGCAATACACAGGATCAATTTTAGATTATTCGACTACTGAAGTTGCGGAGATTGCGACCCGATCAGTTGTGGGGATTGAAGTTCAATACAGTACATCACTTCGGTGGGGAAGACAATCACAGACGATTACCCAACAATCAAGTGGGTCAGGAATTGTGTACAGTGAAGATGGATATATACTCACTAATTATCATGTGTTGTCGAATGCGTTGACATCTGGCACAAATCAAATAACTGTTTATTTTTCAGATGGTAAAACATACAATGCGACCTATATTAATGGAGATGAGACGAATGATTTAGCACTAATAAAAGTTGAGAAAGATGATTGTATACCTGCCTTATTTGGTGATTCAGATAAGCTTCAATTAGGTGAATTTGCGATGGCAATTGGTTATCCATTAGGAACAGATCTAGCGGGTTCTGTAACGGTGGGAGTTATAAGTGGCATTAATCGTGATTTTGGTAATACTACATATAGTTTGATTCAAACAGATGCGTCCATCAATCCTGGGAATAGTGGTGGAGCTTTAGTCAATTCAAATGCAGAAGTAATTGGAATTAATACGAGTAAAATAGCTTCAACAGATGTTGAGGGTATTGGGTTTGCGATTCCAATCAATGAAGCTATTGAAATTATAGAATCATTCTTTAATTAATTGCGTCAAACTTGCGTCAATTTTACGTAAGAAATTAGTGGTACACAATTGTATATTCTTACTAGATAGAAATTAGTCAATTTTGATTAATTAGGAGGAACATATGTATTTATTCTATCGAGCATTTGCATACATCAAAAAACAACTATCAAAAACAATTCTATTGTTAATCTTGTTTTTTGTAATAGGAAATATTGTCTTAGCTGGACTTTCTGTTCAAAATGCGGCAAGTACTTCTGAAACGAATATTCGTCAAGAAATTGGTTCTGATATTACTTATTCAGTTAATACTCAATTAGTCATGAGTGAGTCAAGGTCAGGAGTACTGGATCAAGATGTGGATACGAGTTCACTTGAAGGGGTTCCAACCTACTCTAATGTAAAGATTGTTGTTAATTCAAAATATGTAAGTAGTTACGATGCGATTATGAACTATGAAATTACATCGGAGGAATTAAGCCCTTATACCTATACGAGTTCAAGTTCAAGTTCCAACACGAATAACAATATGGGTGACAGAGGTGGTTTTGGAGGGTTTATAAGTGGCTCTTATGAGTCAAGTGGAGATTTCAGTTTCACAACATTCACAACGACTACTCCAACCGATTTTTCATCAGGGACATCAGAATTAATTGAAGGAAGATTTGCGTCACAATCAGAAATCGATCAAGGTTCATTGGTAGTAATAATCAATGAAGAAATAGCTGATACTAATGGTTTAAGTGTTGGGGATTCATTTGAAGCTTATTCAACATTAGACGGGTATACAGATGTTTTATTATCATACGAAATTATTGGTATATATTCTTCAAATGAAGTGGTGGATGATCGTATGGCTAGTATGATTGGATCATCATTGTTAACGCAAAATAAAATGTATACACCATTGAATACCTTATTAACATTGGGCTATTCTCAACAAGAAATGGATGAAACCTTATTGTCTTCGGTAGTAATAAAACTTGTTGATCCAAAAAACTTGGACGCATATATTAGTGAAGCTAAATCCAAGATTAATTTAGAGTATGGAAGTTTATCTGCGAATGATCAACTCTTTGAGCAATTAGCGGGATCAATAGAATCGCTTGGATCAATTTCCAGTTTAATGGTCGTAATCGTTGTAATTGCTGGTGCTGCAATTCTTTCACTCATCACTGCTCTAACGGTTAATCAAAGAAAGAATGAGATTGGTGTTCTACTGTCAATAGGCGAGTCAAAAGGTCGAGTTATTCTTCAATTCATTACTGAGGTTGTAGTTATTGCCATAATTGCATTTACATTATCTATTTTCTCTGGTGTTCAAGTGGGGAAATTGATCAGTGAGTCAACTTTATCTAGTATTGAATCAAACACCAATACTGAAGTTTCAGATCGTTTCAATAATATGCCAAATGAACAAAGTGGAGGATTTAATAGACCTGGTCAACAAATTCAGTTTGATATTGAGACTCCTGAGTTAGAAATTGGATTAAATAGCTTAATCATATTAGAGTTCTTTGCGGCAGGATTACTCATTTCAATTATTTCTGTTTCTATCCCAGCGCTTTATGTAACTCGATTCAATCCAAAACAAATATTAACCAATAATGGGTAAGGAGATTTATGTTAGAACTAAACAAAATAAGTTATGGATATATTGATGGTAATAAGAAGAGAATGATTTTAGATGATTTGTCATATACGTTTGAGAAAGGTAAGTTTTATGCAATTCTTGGGCCTTCAGGAAGTGGAAAAACAACACTATTATCACTCATGGCTGCGTTGGAAAAAGTACAAAGCGGAGTGATAAAGTTTGAAGATCAATCACTAGAAGAGATTGGGTATGTAAACTATCGAAGAAACAAGCAAGCGATTGTGTTTCAACAGTTTAATTTAATTCCATATTTAACAGGACTCGAAAATGTTTTGAACGTTATGTATATTACGGATAATGAGTTACCTAAAGATAAACAAAAAACTGCTTTAAATTTATTAAATCAGTTTGGGATTGTTGAAACAAAAGCCAGAAGAGGCATATCAACACTTTCTGGAGGTGAGCAGCAACGTGTTGCGATTGCACGTGCGTTAGCAACCAATGTTAAAATGATTCTTGCAGATGAACCAACGGGTAACTTAGATACGGCTACTCAAAAGGAAATAGTAGAAATATTTAGAAAACTGGCGACGGACTATAATTGTTGTGTAATCGTTGTGACGCATAGTGATGAAGTTGCACAGTTAAGTGATATCCAACTTAGACTAAAAGATGGGAAACTTCACGACATCACAAGGAACCCAGTTTATGAGTAAACAATTTCTAAATGAGATAAATGAGTCGAAAGAAGTGAATGAAAGTTTCCAAAAAGAGCAGTTTGTAAAGATAAAACCAGATTTAACGAAGTATTACATCATGGTGGGAATAGTGCTTATTTCAATTATTAGTTTATATTTTATTATGAATCAAAAAGTTCAGATTCCAGACATGGGTGGATGGACATTAACAGATGCGCAATCTTGGGCAAACAACAATGAGATAACCCTTGTCGCAACATCAGAATATAGTTTAGAAACAAAAAATACAATTGTTTCTCAGGGCACAGACCCTGGAGTAAGTGTATCAAAGAATACAACAGTTTCGGTTCTCGTATCTTTAGGCGCAGACCCTGACGAGATAATTGAGATTCCAGATTTTGATGATACTTGGACAAAAACATCCATTGTGAGTTGGTTAAAAGAAGTTCAAATAACGAATTATTCCTTTACAACTGAAACATCAGAAACGAAAAATAGTAATCTTTTTATTGAGTATTCTATTGATGTTAATGAAGATGAATTTACACGAAGTGATTCAATCAAATTTGTTGTTACTTCTAGTGTCACATCAGATACTGTGACAGTTATTAGCTTTACAAACTATAACAAAGAACAGATTGATGCTTGGGGTAAAGATAATGATATTAATATCCAGTATATCTACAAATACAGTAGTTATACTCAAAGCGGCAAAGTAATCGATCAAAGTGTTGATGCTGATGAAGAAATTGATCAAGGAAGTACAATTAAGATAACCCTTTCATTAGGTGAATCAGTTAAGATTATTGATTTTTCATCATACAATCAAACAGATGCTAAATCATGGGCTAGTGAAAATGGAATCAGTTTAAGTGTTACAACTGCATATAGTAAAGTTGTTTCTAAAGGTGTAGCGATATATCAAAGTATTCCAAAGGATACAGTGGTTGCGAAAGGTTCAAGTTTGAAGATTATTTACTCTCTTGGAAACGATATAACGATAGGTTCTTATATCAATAAGCCATTAACAGATTTTGAATTAAATGTAAGTAGTCTGAACGAACTTGGCGCATTAATTTCTCTGAATATTTCATATCAATACAGTAATTCGGTATCTGTCAATCAAATTGTTTCTCAATTTCCATCCAATACAACAATAGCTATCGGTGACAAGATAGATGTCATTGTATCTCTTGGAAAACTCGTTAGCGTACCAGACTTTAACACAGCCATTACTGCAGATCATGATACATTACAAGAAATCTATAATGCGGTATTAGATTTATGCAATTCACCTTCTAATCCGATAAATGGTCGAATTACACTGGTAGATGTTGAGGGTGATGAACTTACAATTCATCAATCTATAATTTCAGGCACATTAATATCAAGTTCTGATGTGGTTGACATTATTATCAAGTATTAGATTATTTCTCATTGGTTAATAAACTTAAAAACCTTTCCCCCAAAAAGATTCCCTATTAACCAATGTTTATATAAAGTTGTCTTAAACTCTCTCTAAGACAACTTTTTTTGTTAAAATAAAAGTATGAAAATTAAACGAACAAAAGAAATCGATCAATTCTTCAATCGATGTCTCCACAATATACAAAATGAGTCAAAGAACCAATTTTTAGGAATGCTTGTATCAAAAGAAACTGAAAAAAATGTTCAAAAGTTGATGAAAAAAGCAGGTTTCTTTGAGTATCAAGGTTCAATTGAACAATGGCCAAGCTTATTTGTTTCATCAGAAGACTATATGAATCGTCCTTATTATAAAACGATAAAACTAAATACGTTAAATTCTGAAGAATTCACATATCAAACTCAATTAGTCAATGCGAATGAACTGTTTAGTTTATCGAGCATACAGTTTGATCCCAATAAAGAGCTCAATGACTCTATGCGACTTGTTGCGCTCGACAAACCTATGGAAGTTACCATGCTTTATCAACACAATGAAGTATGGATGCTTGATGTTCCATCAGAAGCAGAGACGATTGATCATATCGCAAAGAAGTCATTTGGGAATGTATTAACTTTTGGGTTGGGAATTGGTTATTTTCCATTTATGTGTATGTTAAATTCAAATGTTAAGAGTATTACCGTTATTGAAAGATCTAAATCTGTAATTGAGTTATTTAATAAAAATATTAAACCTCAATTTCCCAATAATATACCACTTACCATTATTGATGGTGATGCATTTAATTATTGGAACGAAAATACATTAAGCCATTATGATTCTGTATTTGTGGATATTTGGAAATCCAATGATGATGGTTTGGCTTTAATCGAAAAATTGCTAGAATCTTATCTTCCTGAATATAACAAGGTTGATTTTTGGATTGAATCATCCTGTTTAGAAATTATGCCTACCTTAATATTCTTATATTTTGAAGCTCTATCAAGAAATAAACATGCGAAAATATATGACAAATCGTATCAGAGAATACTTCGAAAGATTGATGTGTTTTTTAGGAATATTGATGAACTTGTGGACGATGTCACATCATTAAAAGATTATATGTATGATATGAAACACCATAGAAAAATATTATCCATAAAACTATGATTGAACATTTTAATCATTTTTTGCCTAAACTATTGAATGTATATGGAGTGACATTGGGCAAATATGTTTACTATCGTATGGGGTCAGAGTTTATCTCAGATCGATTACGAAGTCATGAAATGGTTCATGTAGAACAGTTTAGAAAATATGGGTTTATTCGCTTTTTATATCTATATTTTAAGGAGTATATTGGGTATCGACTAAATGGATTTAGTCATTATCAAGCGTATTATGAAATAAGTTTTGAAAAGGACGCAAGATTGAAAGAAACAGTTAACGAAGAAGGATTATAGTGGTACTATTTTAGATGGATTCTATGTCATAATGAGACTATACAAACAAGAACCATGGGAAACCATGTTAATAGAGGCAATATGTTAAAACGATTAGCGATTATCAGTCTAAGTTTATTCATCATTTCTGGATGTGCTCAAGAGGTAGAAGATACGCCTGTTACGCCAGAAATACCCGTTGATGTCGATCCAAAGGAACTGATTGACTTAAGCTTGAATCCGAATGAGGCGGGTAAAATAATGATTCTTATGTACCATAATGTGGGTGATGAGGAACAGACTTGGACTAGGACCGTGGATAATCTTAAGAAAGACTTACAAACACTTTATGACAAAGGCTATAGGCCGATAAGTTTGACGGATTATGTTAGTGGCAATATTACAACTGAAATGGGATATACACCTGTTGTACTTACTTTTGATGATGGGAATTTAAATAATTATCGATATCTTGATGATGGAAGTCTAGACCCTAATTGTGTTGTTGGTATATTGGTTGAATTTAATCGAGTTCATCCAGATTTTCCTTTAGAAGCGACTTTTTTTATTACAAGCTCAACACCATTTAAGCAATCTCAGTATTCAAAAGAAAAAGTAGAAAAATTAATTGAAATGGGTATGGATATTGGGAATCATTCAAAAGATCATATGAATTTTAAGGATGCGAATCAGAAAGATATAGAGATACAACTGGGGTATCAAGCTAGATATCTTGAGACGTATACACCTGATGGATATAAGGTCAATACGTTAGCGTTACCTTATGGTTCAAGACCTAAAAACAAGGAACTTGAGATTTATTTGCAAAGAGGTCAATATGAAGATTATTCATATGAAAATGTTGCAATATTGAATGTGGGATGGTATCCTGCTTTATCTCCGTATCATAATGAATTTAATCCATTGAGTTTACCACGAGTTAGGGCTAGTGAAATGAATGTGGATAATGTGGGGATGTATAATTACTTAAGTTATTTTGATGAGAATCCATATCAAAGATTTATTTCGGATGGTAACCCAAATATCATTACAATTCCAGAAGAGTTAGTGGATAAATTAACGATAAATGAATCTAAAGAGTTGTATACTTATCCAAAACAATAGAACGAGAGAGAGTTATGAAGAAAGTATTATTGAGTACAGCACTGATAGGATTTATGTTATTTTCAGCTTGTTCAAGAGTTGAAGAGGTAGAAACACCTATTGACGATAATCCCATAAAAGAAGAATTGGATCAAGAAACCTACGAAAAGATGGTGGAAGAAAGAAGATTGCTAGAAGAAGAGCGTAAAATAGAGTTGGGTGAATTCTATGTACCACTTCCTTCACTTGATGATAACAATGACTTAGTAACGGTAGAAGCGAAAGCGTTGTATATGACATCAAATGTTGCGGGATTTCCGTTTAATTTAGAGGATATTGAGTATTATAAAAACTATATCTTAGCACTTAAAAACGGTGAATCTTTTGATGAATCACGCTTGGATCAAGTTAATAAGCTTGAGAAAATTCTTGGAATTGTAGAAGCAACTGAAATCAATGCTTTGGTTATTGATGTTAAGAATGATGAAGGGTTAGTCGCGTGGAAGAGTAATATTGAGATTGTAAATCGTGTTGGGTCTAACTGGAATACTCCAATGAGAGATTTTGAAACATTAATGAATTATCTCAAAGAGAAAGAAATATATACGATAGCTCGTATTGTTGCGTTTAAAGATCCATTTTTCGCCAAGAAAAATCCAGATCATGCGATTCAACTAAGTGCAGGTGGAGTATATCATGATAATTCAGGATTTGCCTGGGTAAATCCATTTGATGAATATATTTGGAAGTATGTTGTATCTGTTTCACAAGAAGCAGCGTTAAGAGGTTTCGATGAAATACAGTATGACTATGTAAGATTTCCTGATAACGCGAAGTATTATAATCCTATAACTTATTTCCCTGGAAGAAATAATCGTGATAAAGATGAAGCAATACGAGATTTCTTGTTGTATGCAAGGGAACACTTAAAACCATACAATGTACATATATCAGCAGATGTATTTGGTGTTGTGACTTATTCTTGGGACGATAAGCCTGAAGATATTGGTCAAACATGGAGAATGATTGCAAATAGTACGGAGTATATTAGTCCAATGATTTATCCAAGTCACTATGGTTCTGGATTTTATGGATTTAATGTTCCGGATCAGTATCCATATGAGGTTGTGCGTACTGCGCTCAAGGAAGCGTTGGAGAGAAATGCAGCACAACGAAATCCAGCAATAATAAGATCTTGGTACCAAGGATTTACGGCAAAATGGGTTAAAGGCTATATACCGTATGAAGAAGATGCAATAGGGAAACAAATTGCTGCAGGTGTTGAATTAGGTTTGAATGAGTATATTATCTGGAATGCATCTAATACATATTATCCTCTCAGCTTCTTCTATGAAGATAAGATTAATCCGAACATTCGTGTTGAGGGTGAAGATATATTGGAAAGAACGCCAGAGATTGCGCTTAAGAGATTCTTAGATGCTCAACTATTTAAACGTTTCAGTCACCAGTATTTATTGACACCGATTGATGATCGAGCGGATGATTATGATGAATTTTCCAACGCATTAAGAGAGACTGAGTTTGTATTAAAGAATTATGAAATATTGAGTATTAATGCAAATAATGATGGTACATATACTGCGCAAGTTAATGCAAAATACAGTTCAAAAAATGGTACGGCAACATTGGAGAATGCGAGCTATACCATTGTGTTAGAGAAAGATGTGTATAAGATTAAACCTGTTGAATTAAATTGGATACAAGAATAGGACGTTACGTCCTATTTTAATTATCAACATTATATAAAACACGTAATGCCTCATCGACTGAAGTCAACCCTTGGTTCAAGAATTCAATAACTTCATCTCTTAACATTTGCATTTTCTTTTCAATTGCATATGAACGTAGAGTTTCCATACTAGCGTTTTTTGAAATAAGTTCTTCTAATTTTTGATCAACCAATACAATTTCAAAAGCCGCTAGTCGACCAGAATAACCAGTATGATTACATTTATCGCATCCCTTACCCTTAAAAACATGATCATAATCGACTCTTAATAAACGTTTCTCAGTAGGGCTAAGTTCAACTTCTTCCTTGCAATGTATGCAATTCTTTTTAATGAGACGTTGAGCAATAACACACACCAAAGATGAACCTACTTTGAAAGGTTCAATTCCCATATCAACAAGTCTGACCACTGAAGAAAGTGCGTCATTTGTGTGGATGGTAGATAAAACCAAGTGACCAGTAATCGCAGCTCTTATCGCTATTTCAGCTGTTTCTCCATCTCGAATCTCACCAATCATGATAATATCCGGATCTTGACGTAGAATTGATCTTAATCCTGCCGCAAATGTTAATCCAGCCTTTTGGTTTACTTGAACTTGCGTAATTCCTTCAAACTTACGTTCAATAGGGTCTTCGACTGTTTTAATTGCCTTACTTGGAACGGCAAGTTTTGATAGGATTGAGTAGAGTGTTGTGGTTTTCCCACTTCCAGTTGGACCGGTCACAAGTATGATTCCATGCGGTACTTTTATGGCTTTTTCAATAATTTCGAGTGTTTTTGGAGATAATCCTAATCCTGATAATGAATATTCAATATTTTGATCTGCCCCTAATAATCTCAAAACAATATTTTCTCCATAAGGTGTAGGGAGAGTAGACACTCGGATATCAATTTTTTTAAATTCATAGTTGAATTGAAAACTACCATCTTGTGGTATGCGTTTCTCAGCAATATTAAGACCACTTATTATTTTTATACGAGTAGAAATTAACGAATGCATATCGTTATCAAAGTTAATGTATTTAACTAAATCACCATCAATTCTTAAGCGTACACGAGTATAATTTGCCTCAGGCTCTATGTGAATATCACTTGCATTACGTTTATACGCTTCCATTATTAGATTGTTAACGATTCGAACTATAGGTGATCCTTCTATATCATTATCATCTACATTCTCGTTCATATCAGTTTGATTGACTCTTGATTTATCAAGCATATTTTTAGAGTATAATCGTTCAATTGTTGAATCAATCTCAACTTTTGGAGCTAATATTGTTTGTATGTTAATTCCAAGTATCATTCCAATATCTTCAACTGCATTTAAATTAAATGGATTAGATGTCGCCAGTGTTAAAGTTCCTTCATCAACTTTTAAAGGAGTCATACGATACTTACGAGCTAAATTCTCAGGGAAGACACGAATTGCATCTGGACTTGTGTTGAATGAAAGGTTATCTAAGTATTCCATTCCTAAAGATTTAGCTAATATACGTAACACATCTTTCTCTTTTGCGAATTTATGATCAATTAAAATATAGAAGGTGGCTTGTCCAGTTTGTTTCTGAATTGCATTTGCCTCTTCTAATTGTTCATATGTAATGATTTTTTCTCTTAAGAGAAGTTCTTCTAAGGTCTGTGGCATAATAACTCCTTACTTTTTAAGATTTAACTGAAGGTTTTTGAAGTGAGTAGACGTCAAATTCTAAATCAGCACTTCGGTCATCAAAATTATAGTCTGATTTAGAGAGTATAATACTTGTATTTGCTAAGCTTAATGCCTGTATTAATGCTTGATAATTGGTAAAGCTTATATCGACACGATAACTAACAACGGTTTTCAATAAATCAGAGCTCACTAACTTTTCGTTTGTAGATCCAGTTGTATTATTCTCAAATTCATCTAGTAACAATTTTATTCTATAGTTTAAAATTTCTTCTTCATTCTTTAAGATCTCAGGAATAACAACCTGTGTTAATGATGCTTGAAAGTAATTGATTCGAGCATTATATTCGATTAATAAGGGATTCAAATAGGCTTCCAGATCTTCAGGTTTGAATGCATCGAAGAATAAACTAAACTTTTGATTAAGTAAATCTCGAGTTTCTTCTTCTTTTTGCATAACAGTATCATAGGTAGGAAGTGTTGATTCTGTTAGTTCTTTTTGAAACTGAAGTTCTTGAACTTGCGATTCTTTATCATTAAGATTAGTTTGTATAGGTAAGTAAATAAATTGATAAGTTACGAATAGTCCAACAAACAGAATAAGCCATTTTAATAACATTTTGTCTTTTATGGATAGTTTCATATTACTCAAGCTCCTTTAAAAATAAGCTAATTGTTGTTTTGTAGTATCCACTTTTTTCATCTCTTTCATACTTTGAATAAACAATATCGTTAAAATAATTTTCATTTTTTAGAAGTGATACATATTGATGTATTAAACTTGAATCAAGCGTTTGGACTTCAATTTCAATTAGATTTGTAGAATAGTGTATTGCTCGAATTGAAATTGATTCTGAAGTAACATTCAGAATAGTTTGAATTATTTCTTGGTTAAATCGAGGAATCCTCATCAGTACATGATGTATATTATCTAATTCCGTAAGTATCTCATTCATTTTGTTCGTCCTATTGTTTGATGAATTTATTTCGATCATTTTGGATGAGACTGATTCTTGTGACAAGTAAGCATTTATCTCGTTTATCGTTTGACTCGTATTGTTTGTTTTAATCACAAGAATGATGAGTGTTGTAAGTATAAAATAAGTTAAAATTGCTAAAGTAGGGGTGAATAATGGATTAATCTTCTCTAGAAAATTGTTTTTCTTATTCGTTTCAAGATAGAGTGACATTAAGTCGATTGATTTTGTTTTATCTGGTTTATATAACATTGATAAGGCATAAATGAGTTGAGGTTCAGTTTCGGTTTTAAAATGTATGAATTTCGAAATCTCTATACATTTCATTTCTATGTTTAAATCACGATTAAACTGGCTTAACATATCTTCATTAAAAGGAAATCCTATAAATTGTATTTGATTGACTGTTTTTATTCGACCTTGTGCGATCGAAAACTGAATCATCTTTTCAATCGCATCGAGAACAAGCATATAATTACTTGACTCATCTAATTCAAGATTAACTTTTGTTACTCTTTGATAACTGAATTGTCCACTCTCAAATAGGAATTGTCGAATTTGCTTTGAAGATACATCAACAATAATTGTATTTATTATTGGTTGGATAAATTGATTATATCGATTAAATCGAATTAACCCATGGTTACTAACATCAATCTTTTTAATATTTAAACCACAACGCTCAAAGAAGTTTAATATTTCAGTTAAATGATTTGTTTGTATTGCACTTATTAGTAATTTTGACTGCTTAATATTTTCTGTAGTCACATCGCCTATGTGTGCATAATCAATGAGGTAATCAGAACTTAGGTTTAATGCATTTATTAATTCATGTCTTACGAGTGACTTTAAGTATTTTTTATTTGTCTTAGGTGTCGATATATCACGATAAATAACCGAAGTTATGCTTAAACAAACTAAACATTCACGATCTTGACTGTAAAAATGTCGAATCGAGTGATGGATTTCTGACATTAAATTCGCATCTGTCATTAGGTTCTTATATCCATCTTGTATTTCGATAGTTTGATGGTTTTGAACCTCTATAAAAGACTTGCGTTTTCGTGCCTTGATTAAAACGATTGAATTGTCTCTTAGTTCAATGATGTTCATACTTAGCCTCCTATCTGATCATACATGCCAAACATAGGCTGTATAACCGAAACGATAATAACACCGATGATAACTCCCATAAAAACTAACATAACTGGTTCAATAAGTGAGACCATCTTTTGAAGTGCATTCTCTGCTTCACCATCAAAATAGTCAGCTGTTTTAACTAAAATGTCACCTAATGTACCAGTTTCTTCACCTACATTAATCATCGAACTTAACATTGGATCGAATATCTTCATATCCTCTATTGCTCTTGAAATAAGCTCTCCTTGAGAAACTTTTAACATCATCTCATCAAATTGAGTTTCGATATACGTATTATTAAGAATTCTTGCGGTAGATGAAATCATTTCGAGCGTTTGTATTCCACTTAGATAAAGTGATGCGAACGAACGAGCACAACGAGCTGAATAAATCGTCCGATTAAGCTTTCCTATGATGGGTAATTTTAATAACATATGATCAAAAGAACGTTTTATGGAAGGAACAGTTAATAAGAATTTTGTGCCTGCAATAAGTATCACAAAAAATGCAATAATGAAGTACCAGAAATTTATAATGAAGTCACTAATACCCATTACAAATCGAGTAAGAGGAGGAACAGCTTCTGGATCAAACATTTTTGTGATAGTGGGTAGAACAAATGTCATTAGAAGTAATACAACAGCAACTGATATGACTGCTAAAATAATTGGATAAGTACTGGCGCTTTTTATTTTATTAATAAGACGTTGTTCCTTTTCAAAATGAGATGACATTAAGTTTAGGGACTTCTCTAATGTTCCACCAATCTCGCCTGCAGAGACCATATTGATTAAGATGTCTGGAAATGCTGTGCCTTGTTTAGTCATAGCATTTGAAAGAGAATTACCTCTTTGAATTTCCTGAGAAATATTCTTATATGTTTTCTTTGCGAATGAATTACTTGTACTATCGGTGATAATATTGATTCCCTTAACAATCGACACACCTGCATCAATCATCGAACTTAGTTGACGCGTAAATATAATTAAATCAACTGTATTTAATGAGTTTCTTTTGATTCGGTTAATCTGTTTATAATCGATTAATAAAAGACTGCGTTCTTTTAACAATCCAAAAATATCGCTCTCATGTTCAACTGCGATGACTTCGCTAGAACGCTTTCCTAAAGCATCAATAAAGTAGACACGATAGAATTTCATATTAGTTACCTTTTATTCCACCTTCTATAATTTCGGCATGGCCTGGAACATAATTCGATGTTTCTGTCACTGGGAAATCAATAGTGAATGGAAAAGACTCTTTATCCACTTCGATATAAGTTACTCTTGTCTGAGGGTTTGATATTCTAAATGTATTTCCAACTAAAGAGCCACTTAAGACAGCGTTTGAACTTATAGCAATATCTGCAAATGGTGCATAGAATAATACTTCATGAATGACTGAGTTTGAAGTGAAATCTATTTTTTGCCCTGCAGTTACAATATGTCCTTTAAAATTTCCACTTTTAATACCTATATTAACAAATTCGCCTAAAATGCTTCCATAAAAAATATGTTGGTTTTCAAAATTTAATGTAGGATATGCACCAAAATTACCACTTGTTACATTTGAAGTTTTAAGATAAAACAAGAATTTAGTATAATCTGGATTCTCATCTAGACAGCTACCAACAACATTTCCACAAACACTAAACTTTGGGCCTAATGACATTGTGCCACTACCATAATCATAGATTAATAGTAAACGACCTGTTCCTAGAACTCTTAAGGCTCCACTTGCATTTATATTCTTAACTCTTAGTATTTTTCTTGAGTTAGCAGTACCTCGTGTTCCTAAGTTTACTGTTAGAGTTTGACCATCTGCGATTGTTAGATTTTCCAAATAGGAATACTCATATACATTTATGGATGCTTTACTGTTCGTAAAAGAATAGGGAGATATTGTTATTGGGGTTGTACTTGGGATGCTTGGATAGATTATGGTAGGAAACACGTAAGGTTCAGAAACTTGTGTGATCCTATTACCAACTTTGTCAGGATTTATAACATTAGCTGTTTTCCCAGTAGGTACATAAACCATATTGATATTGTTTTGAGTCGTGTTGTTTAAGTTGATATTAGTATTATCTAATAAATTGCTTGCGATAGGTCCGATAATTATTGAGCCTTGTTCACCAATACTCATACCTCTTTGAGTAAGTACTGCTTTTCCAATGATTAACCCTGGACCACTACTCGTATAAAGATAACCATATTCTTTCGATAAAGTACGTGACATACCATTTACATTTGAAGTGCTAGTGAGTGTAAAGAAAATATGATTTGGATAATCATAGTTTGTGTCGGATGGTAAAAAGCTAAGTGTTACAGAATCATCATCGTCTGTATTAGGAAAATCAATCATACTAGGTAATGCATTAACGGCATTTTCCAATTGAATGAATAAGTCATTTGGATCAGGATTAGTATCAACAAGTTCATAAAAGATTTGTTCAATTTGTGCGCTTCTTAGATTTAATCCTGTTTCCGCAATGTAATAAGATTTTGAATAATTATTTGTTTGAATGGTAGTGGATTGATTGGATAAAGAAGACATGACCATCGCGCCAATCAAAATAGTCAATGTTAAAAAGATGATTAATACAGTTATGAGTGCTACACCTTTATTGTTTCGGATAGGTTTCATTCGAAGTTCCCCGTTCTTAAGTAATATTCGAAATCTAAAGTATTTGAACTTAATCTTAAATCTGGCGCTGTAATGATTTTTATTTTAATCTGATTTGTAGTTACTGTTAAGGTAAAACTACTAATTTCTTGAGCTATTACTACCGTATTTCGAGTGATTGTACTATTTACTGAATTATAACAGTATGTGATAGTGCTGTTATTGTTTTGTGTTAAATTTAAACAATCTAATGACTTTGTGGCTGATTTTGATTTTCGAACATCGTTTTCAAGTGAAATTGAAAATTGTGTTAGAGATCTTTGTTTATCAATTTGTGATTTCTCTTCAGAGTAAAAGCGTAGACCGCTTACAAATACAGTAGTTAGACCGACTCCAATAATTGAAAAGACGATTAAAGCAATCATCAATTCAAGAAGTGTAAATCCTTTACGATTTAAAGCTTGTCGCATAGAGTGTCTCGTAACGTTTAACGTTAGTGTTATTGGATTGAACGCTTATTTTAATCTGGACCATTTCAACAATTGTGATTGATGTGTCTCGTGTAAATAGTATAGTTTGATTAAAATTTGCATTATTCTTTGTGCAATTAACAGTATTATCAGGTATTGCGTAAATAATTGAACCTGTTACTATATCAGTTGAATATGAAAAACCTGAACATGTAAATCCATCTACCGTGATTAATTGATATAAAGTGTCGGGATATGACAATGAAATACTGTTATTGTGAATTCGTTCAAGTTGAGTTTGAGCGATACTTCTTGCCTCGGCAAAGGATTTACTCGACATATCCATTCGAGCTGAGGCAATAAACGCACCAAAAATTGCGCTAGTCATGATGGTCAGAATTAGAAGCGCAATCATTACTTCAAGCAGGGTTAATCCTTTTTGATTGCTTATCATTAAAATAATTATAACACTAACAGTGTAATAACATTTAAATAGACATTATCTTTATCTATTTAAATTTTTATCATTACAGAAATCAATAAATGACACTTCATTTAAAGGGTTGGAATATAAGTATCCTTGAATGTAATCTACATTCATATCCTTTATGTAATTGGACTGTTCAATAGTTTCAACACCTTCGATAACATTCACTAAACCTAAATGTTTAAACATATGGAGTAAATCTTCGAGTACTATTTTGGAGCCAAATAAAAGCTCTCGATCTATTTTTACTATAGAAAAAGGCAAACTAACAACTTGAGATAAATTTGCATAGCCCGTTCCAAAGTCATCCAGGGCAAATCGAAATCCAAGTGATCGATATTCATGCATACAAGAGCTAACTATTGCATAGGATACTGTCGCAACAGTCTCGGTAATCTCAAATACAATAAATTCAGGATCGATATTATATTGCTTGATCAACTCTGTCATTCGCTTAGGCATACTTACGTTCATAAACTCAGCTGCAGATAGGTTAATGCTTAAATAATCAATTCCTAAGGTTTTCTTTGGGTTGTATTGAGCTATAAATTGACAAACTTTCTCGACTACCAATAAATCCATTTGTAGTACTAAGCCATTCTTTTCCGCGATAGGTACAAATTCAGCTGGAGAGATTGAACCTAAAACGGGATCATAAAGTCGAAGTAAGGTTTCTGCAGAACTAAATTTATTATCTTTTAAAGAGAATATGGGTTGGAAATTAAGTTCTAATCCAACATTTGTATTGATTGCATTCCTAAGAGATGACTCAACGGCTATCATGCGTTCAATTTTATTGTATAATCCATCATCTGATGAAATAATGTTTTTTCTTATACCATTTATCTCGGATTCTATAAAAGAAGTTTCGATATAGTTTACGACATCATCAATTGATTTTATATAGTTATTGAGTTCAAACATACTACAAATACTCATCGATACATATATTTGGTTTGATTTAGCGTCCCAAGTTGATTCAACTCTGTTTTCAAGGTTTGATTTAATACTAGAGTATAGTAAATCGTTATCTGTTATCACAACAAATCGTGTACCTTTCATTCTAAATACCCAAATATTTTTACTTAAACTTAGTATATGTTCGGATATATTTATAAGTATTTGATTCCCATTCTTAAGACCAAATATGCGATTTATACGACTAAAATCATTAATGTTAATTGCGATTAAATGGAATCGTTGCTTAGATTTAATTAATTCCTTTAGATATTCTAACAATGCGTTGTAGTTGAAACAACCTGTTAACACTTCTTTCATATGTTGAGGATTCTGGAGCGAGAAGTACATAATAATAGCTCCGAATGATAATATAACACCTGTAATCAGGTGCTTTGGAAAACGCGCTTGAAGATACATGGTTATTAATATTGCGAATAAAAATCCAATTATTGTATTAAATTGAATTCGTGTGAGATTCTGTCTATCATAAACTGTGTAGAAAAGAGCGAAAAGTAAATAGATTATAGCTACAATATGAAGAACATAAAATAAATATCCATAAGAATAACCGGTTACTTGATCTATTTTAAAGAAATGATTTGTTAAGGGGTTTAGGATTAAAAGAACTAGATTAATCAATGCTGGAATGAAGATTACTTTAATTCTATTTGATTTTAAAGAACTTAATTGACCTAGTAAAGATAGTACATAAATTAAAAATACTGGAGGATTAATTGTTTGAAAACTAAAATAGAGTATATTTAAGATTTGATTCATCCAAATAGGAAATATTTCGTAAAAACTTAATGTAAACGCTGTGATTAAATCAAATAAGAGTGTTAATAAAGTAATAAGTAATAGATATCCAAATATACGATTTTGTTGGCTAGGAAAGTATTTCGAAAAAAAGTACTTTAGTGATACAATCACTAACGCAATAAATGCGACTAATTCGTACTCGATTACATAATACATGTGAGTCCCCACCTTAATATCTATTTTTATATTATAAACTCATTTAGAATAATGTACTAGGCTTGTATTGCGAGTGCAAATGCGCCTAATAAACCTGAGTTATCCCCTAATCCAGGATATGTTATATAATTTTCATCGCAATTTATGATTGAGGGATGTTGAATATATCCATTTAACATTTCTTTAACATAGGAACGAATTAAAGGGAAAAGTTGTTGCTGGTGCATAACTCCACCTCCCAGTAAGATTATCTTAGGTGAAAGAATGAGAATGTAATTGACTAGAGCTTGAGCAATATAATAAGCTTCAATATCCCAAACTTTATTATTTTGGTTCAAATCTTTGGCTTTACTTTGATATCGAGTTTCTAGAGCAGGGCCACTCGCTAATCCTTCTAAGCAATTGCCATGAAATGGACATACTCCTTCAAAATTATCTTCTGGATGTTTTTTAAGTAATATATGACCCATTTCAGGGTGTAGTAATCCATGAAGACATTGATTGTTCTCGACATATCCACCACCTATACCAGTTCCGATTGTTAAGTATAGACAAGATGATACATCCTTACCTTTACCCCAAATGGATTCTCCAAGTGCTGCTCCATTAACATCTGTATCAAATCCGATAGGACCATCAAATACTTTTCGTATTTCAGAAATTAATGGAGTATTAGCCCATCCTGGCTTAGGAGTTGATGTGATATATCCATATAATTCACTTGAATTATCTAGATTTATTGGCCCAAATGATGCGACGCCTATACGATCAGGTTTATGCTTTCTAATAAATTCCTTACAAAGACCGATTGTTTCACTTGGTGTAGTTGTTGGAATTGTTTCTCTTATATGGATGTTTCCATTTTCGTCTCCAATTCCTAATACAAACTTTGTACCACCTGCTTCTATTCCGCATATTTTCATAATTTAATCCACCTGTTTATTTAAGTTTATCATAGCTTATTGACTTATATTTATAGACTTGATAAACTTTTAATAAAGATATGCTTACAATATAAGCATATGCTTAGGAGATTATGAAAGAACTTACAACAAAGGAACAAGAAGTATTTGACCTTATTTGTGAAAATCCTCAAATAAGTCAAGATGAGTTAGCTAAGATATTGAATATTACGCGATCATCAGTATCCGTTCACATCTCTAATTTGCTTAAGAAACGATATATTGAAGGTAAAGGATATATCGTTAATCGAAAGGATAAATTAGTTGTGATTGGTGCTTCTATGATTGATATAGTTGGTAGAAGCCATAATCCATTGATTCATAAAGACTCGAATCCGGGTCAAATACGTGTATCTGCAGGTGGGGTTTCTCGTAATATTTCTGAGAATCTATCAAGGCTTGGAGCACATGTTTCTTTATTAACGGCAATATGTGATGATTCATTTGGACAAATGATTAAAGATTCATGCATCAAGTCAAATGTGGATATCAGTGAAGCCTATTTGGTTCATGGAGAATCAACAACAACCTATATTGCGATTTTAGATGATATGGGTGATATGGATCTTGCACTTAGTGATACAGCTGCTTTGGATAAAATTCCTGTTGAGTATATCCTTAAGAAGGATTATGTTTTAAAAGGAAGTGAAATTATTGTTGTGGATGCGGTATTACCCTCAGATGTAATGGATGTAATAGGGCAAAAGTATGGGGCAACTAAGCGTATATTCATTGATCCTGTCTCAGTGGGTAAAGCTAAGAGTATTAAGCATAAGCTTCATTACTTTGATACATTAAAATGCAATCGTTTAGAAGCGGAATATTTATCGGATATTCAGATAAAGTCTAATGAAGATGTTGAGAAAGCCGCAAGCATCCTAAGAAATAAAGGTGTTAAGTGTGTATATATCACTTTAGGTTCGGATGGAGTCTATTATCACACTGATCAAGAATCAGGGTATATGAATAATCAACCAACTACAGTTCAAAATGCGACAGGAGCTGGCGATGCATTTATGGCAGGTCTTGTGTATGCTAAACTTAATGAATATGAAGAGAAAGAATGTGTAAAATTTGCTTTAACGTGTGCAAGTATTACGATAGAATCACCATACACAGTTAATCCAAATATAAGTGTTGAAATGGTAAAGGAACGAATGAAACAATGAACTTAGAGAAATATCTAGTTATTAAAGATGAAGTCAAACAAGCTTTGTTAGAAGGAAGACCTGTAGTAGCGCTTGAGTCTACCATAATATCTCATGGATTTAATTATCCTGAAAACTTAGATTGTGCTAAGACCTGTGAAAAGATAATTCGTGAAGAAGGTGCAGTTCCTGCGACAATCGGTATTCGTGATGGAAAGATTTTAGTTGGAATGAATGAAGATGATATTCTTTATTTTGCGCAAAATAGAAATATTCCAAAATGCAGTAGACGAGATGTTGCGCCAATTCTTGCATTAGGCTTAAGTGGAGCAACAACAGTTGCGACAACCATGTTATTCGCTCATATGGCAAAAATAAAAGTTTTTGCGACGGGGGGGATTGGTGGAGTGCACATGCATGGTGAAGATACTATGGATGTCTCAGCTGACTTGGTTGAAATCGCAAATACGAATGTTAACGTAGTATGCGCTGGCGCAAAATCAATACTCGATCTTCCGCGTACGAAAGAATACCTGGAAACTTTAGGCGTATCTATTGTTGGTTATCAAACAAATGCATTTCCAGATTTCTATACACGTGATAGTGGTTTAAAAGTAGATTATCGTGTTGAATCAACTCAAGATATTGCGAAAATAATTCAAACAAAAGAAGAGCTTGGCTTCAAGTCTGGATTGATTATTGCGAATCCTATTCCAACAGAATTTGAAATGGAACCAGAATATATTCGTACAAAGATTAATGAAGCGTTGGATCGATCAATAAAAGAAGGTGTTAAAGGTAAGGATGTAACACCGTTCTTATTAGCTGCTTTACATCATGATACTGAGGGTAAGTCTGTTGTGGCGAATAAAGCACTTGTATTTAATAATTCAAGATTAGCAGCGAAGGTCGCAAAATCCTTATCTGAAATCAAGTAATTAGATTTAGTGTTCTCTTTTATCATTTTTCTATACAAATACGTTGATATACTCTATAATTTTAATGTTAAAAGGAGCTGTCAATGAAACATACCAAACAAAAAGAAATTATTCTTGATGCTGTATTTAAATTAAATCATCATCCGACAGCTGACGAAATTTACTTACATTTAAAGAAAGACTATCCTCGCTTGAGTTTAGCAACTGTTTATCGAAATCTTAATATGTATGCACAAGATGGAAAAATTAGGAAAGTATCTATACCTGGGGACAGTGAGCGGTTTGATTTTAACTTAAATGATCACGAACATTTCTATTGTGAATCATGTCATACGGTATACGATGTTAAGCTTAATGTAGGTGATATGATTAATAAGGTAAGTCCGTTTGAATTGTCATCGTATAAATTAATGTTATATGGGACATGTGATGCGTGTTTAAAACATAAAAACTAAATGAAACTTAAACTTTTTAAGATATATTTTCTAGAAAGTTTAAGTTTCTTTTTTTATTTGATATGATAAAAGTAATTATTGATTGAGGTTAAAATGAATAAAAAAGATGGGACATCGATGAATACGATCTATTCTTTTCATCAGATATTTAATGAGGATCAAGTCATAAAACGCTTGGAATCTTTTGAATCGCATCTTGATGATATCAATGTACTAAGGAATCGATTTTCACAATCTGTTTTTATTATCGATAATATCCCTCAAGCAGTTTTTGTGACAGATTTAGGTGGGAACATTAAGTTAGTTAATGCGTCTGCTGAGAGAATTACAGGATATCTTTTAAGTGAATTAAAAGGTAAGAATATGCGTATTCTTAAGTCAGAAAGACAAGATAAGAGTTTCTATATCAATATGTGGCAATCTATAATTGATGAAGGTTACTGGCAAGGTGAGATTTGGAATCGAAAGAAAGATGGATCACTGTATCTTCAGTGGATGCGAGTTTTCTCTATTCGAAATGAAAAAAACGAAATAAATGAGTATGTATCTGTTTGTACAGATATTTCCGAAAGACATTTATTATTAGAAGAACTTAATCAAAGTGTATATTATGATGCGTTGACTGGATTACCTAATCCAGCTCTACTTCGCCAAGAATTTCAAGATTCTGTTGAGTTAAGCTCAAAGAAGAATAAGAAACAGTATTTTGTAGCAATAAATGTAGACAGATTTTCCTATATAAATATGTTATATGGATATCGAATTGGTGATCAATTATTAATCGATATTGCCAATCGGATTAAATATAAGTTAAGAGATAAAGATAGTATTTATCGATTCAGTGGAGATATCTATATTCTATTAATACGAGATATTGAGGAAGTTGAAATATTAATAAATATTGTAGAACGTGTGTTTGATTTAATTCGTCAACCATATAAAATCGAAGGGAAAGAGATTCTAATAACAGCATCTTTTGGTATTAGTTTATATCCTGATGATGGAATGTCATATGAAAGCTTGCTTCAAAATGCGGAGACTGCACTGCGTGAGGCTAAACTATCTGGAAAGAATGCGATTAAGTTTTTCTCTGAAATGATGAATCAAAAAGCAACACGTTGGTTTGTTTTAGGGAATCAATTAAATTCCGCAATCTTTAATAATGAATTATGTGTTTATTATCAAATTCAGGTTGATAATAATTCTAATAGAATAAGTGGAGTAGAATCATTAGTACGTTGGAATCATAAAGAATATGGCATTTTATCTCCAGATGAATTTATTCCATTCGCGGAAACCTCAGGCTTAATTATTCCTTTAGGTTATTGGGTTATTGAAAATGTATTTAAACAAATAAAGAATCATAGGGATAAAGAATATAGAATGATTAAATATTCGATTAATTTATCGGCTAAGCAATTAGAAGACAAGGATTTTATTAGTAAAGTAGAAGATTTACTAAAAGCTTATCAACTTAATCCAGATAATATTGTATTTGAGATAACTGAAAGTAGTGCGATGTTAAACCCTGATGTATCGAGTAGGGTCTTAAATCAATTAAAGGAACTCGGATTTCATTTAGCTATGGATGATTTTGGGACAGGTTACTCTTCTTTGTCTGTTTTAAATCAATTTCCAATTGATATTTTGAAGATTGATCGCTCATTTATATCGCATATTTCAAAGGATAAAAAGAAAGAACAATTAACTCTGGCTATACTTGCGATGGCTGAGATAATTGGCTTGATTACAGTTGCGGAAGGTGTGGAGTTTATAGAGGATGTTGAGTTTTTAGCGATGCATAAGTGTGATGTTTTACAAGGCTATTACTTTAGCAAACCGATTAATGAGTTAGAGTTTAATGATTTATTAGAAAAGTTGTGATTATACTTTTTGGTTTATAATTTGTCTTATTGATTTAATTAAAGCGTATATCTATGAATTGAATATCGAATATGATTAGATATTAAAGAGAGGTATTAAAATGATTATTCAAAGTACAAAAGTATGGATTGAAGAACAATGGCTTTCTGCACAAATAGAAATCTTAGATGAAAAAATAGTTCGTATTTATCCTTATAATATGAAACAAGTTGATAAAGATTATGGGGATAATCGCATTTATCCTGGTTTTATTGATACTCATTGTCATGGAGCTGTAGGTTTTGATACAAATGATGGAAATGAAGAAGGACTAAATAAGTGGTTAGAAGTTGCGGTACAAGAAGGTGTTACATCACTTTGTCCAACAACAATTACTCAAAGCGAAGAAGTTTTAACGCGTGCACTTGAGAATGTGGCGAAAGCAGTGGAACATAAGCATAAAGGTGCACAAATTGTTGGAGTTCATTTTGAAGGACCTTATTTGTGTACGATGTATAAAGGGGCACAGCCGGAACAATATATTGTAAAACCAAATATTGAACAATTTAAGCGTTATGAAAAGGCGTCCAATAATTTAATCAAAATTATGACAATGGCAGTTGAAAATGATGAAGATTATGAATTGGTTCGATATGCGAGTCAAAGAGGTGTTGCGATCAATATTGGACACTCAGCAGCTAATTACTCAGAATCGATTTTAGCGATTGCGAATGGTGCTCACGGGTTTACGCATACATTTAATGGAATGAGTCCGTTTAATCATCGTGAACCTGGGACGGTAGGCGCTGCACTTCGAATTGGAACAGCTTATACTGAACTTATTTCTGATGGGATTCATGTGTCTTGGCCAGCTGTAAATGTACTTTTTAATATGAAGGGCAAGGATCATGTAGTCATGGTTACAGATGCTTTACAAGCTAAAGGAGTAGGAGAAGGGCGCTATATCTTTGGTGGTCAAGCGATTGATATTCGAAGTAACGGGGGTGCCTATTTAGCTGATACTGATCGATTGGCTGGAAGTACACTTGGTTTCAATCAAAGTATTCGTAATGTAATTGAATTAGCAGGAGTAAGTGAGGTGAGTGCGATTAATGCAAGTACCGTTAATCCTGCAAAAGTCTTAAAGATTGATCATAGAAAAGGTCGCATTCGTGCTAATTATGATGCGGACCTTGTTGTTCTTGATCGTGATTATACTGTTTTAGAAACATATGTATTAGGTGAATCAGTTTTTAAAAGGTAAGAAATCTTACCTTTTTTTATATAGAACCATGATGTTCTGAATTGCAGATAATAAACTAATACCAATCATCGCAACTAAGATGGCTAAACTTGCGCCTTCGTTTTTTTGATCAATGATTGACCAAATTAATAATCCAGCGGCAGTTAAGTAGATAATAACCTTTAATATTAGAATTGAAGTTTTTTGCCCCATTAACTCCTTTTCTTTTTGAGTTAAATGTGGATGATATGGCGTTATCTTTCGATACTTGGGCTTCATCTTTTGTCGATAGTACCATTCAAGGGCTAAGTATAATAATACAGAGACTGCAATTGGGTAATAATAATCACTAGGAAAGATAGAGAATAATACTACACCTACAGATAATGCGATCCAATGTCGATAAGCTATAACTTCTGCTAGTTTTAAATCTTTCTCTGGAATGAAGTAAGCTGTCTTTGTTTTGGAATGATAAAAATAAGGGTGATTATCCTTGTCATAATAGATACCTAGTATACGTCTTTTTTGTGCCGTTTGTTTCATACTTGTATTATAAACTTTAATCAAGAAATATTTAAATAATTTTGTAAAAAATGGTGATAATGATAAAAGAAAAAATGAAAAAGATAAATAAGAAAAGACCATCAGGTTTATAATAAAGACGATAAGGATCGGTGATAAATATGTTTTTAACAATTTCAGATGAAATGCTAAAGAGAGCGAGTGCATTTGATACCGCAAAAGAAATAACTCAACAACCCCAAACTTGGAGAAAAACACTTCATTTAGTTCAATCACATAGAAATAAGTTAGAATTCTTTCTAAATCAACTAGGTGAATTAGGGACATATGATATCGTTTTTATGGGGGCAGGAACGAGTGAATATATCGGGAATTCATTGGTTCATTACTTAAATAAGTTAAGTCATTTTAATGCTAGAAGTGTAGCTTCAACAGATATGATATTAAATCCAAGCCTATATGTTAATCCAAATAAGAATACCTTATTTATCTCATATGGTAGAAGTGGAAATTCTCCAGAATCTGTTGGATCAGTTAATGCTGCAAACGCTGTAACTCAAAATGCGTTTCATTTATTCATTACGTGTAATAAAGAAGGAGCACTTGCAAAACTAGCGTATGGAAAAGAACGGATTTTCGCGATTGAATTGCCTGAAGAAACCAATGATTTAGGTTTTGCGATGACATCTAGTTTTACGAATATGTTACTTGCGACAGTACTTTGTTTTAATCTTGATCAATTAGATTTATATGAAAATAAGATTAATGGTTTAGCGTTATCGGTTGAGAATCAATTGTTGAATCATGCGGAATATTTAAGAGAGCTTGTGGATGAATTTAATTTTGATCGAATTATCTACTTAGGGTCTGCTTGTATGAAGGGGTTTGCTCAAGAAAGTGCCTTAAAAGTACTTGAATTAACACAAGGAAGAGTTTCTACTCTGTTTGATACATTAACTGGATTTAGGCATGGCCCAAAGTCTTTTATTAATAGTAATAGTTTAATTGTTATTTATTTAAGTGATGATAATCTAACACGAAAGTATGAATTGGATTTAATCAATGAATTAAAGTCCCAACAAAAAGGCTATAAGTTACTCGTAATTAATCATAATAAATGTGAGTTAGAAACGGATTATAACATTCAATGTGAATACAATGAGATTTCTATGGAACTTGTCGGATTGAAAATGATTGTGATAGCACATATGATTGGATTCTTTAAGTCTCTATCTATAGGTATTACTGTGGACAATCCTTGTCCAACAGGTGAGGTTAATCGAGTTGTGACAGGAGTAACAATTTATCCTGTGGAAAGGGTTTAATATGATTGGAATCATTGTGACAGGGCATGGGCGTTTTTCAGAAGGTATGTTAAGTAGTTTGAGTATGATTGCAGGAAATACTGAAGCACTTTTAGGAGTTAATTTTCTAGAATCAGAATCAACTGAAAATTTAGATAAAAATTTATTGAATGCATACAATGAACTCAGAAAAACATGTGAAGGGGTTATTATTGTATGTGATTTATTTGGGGGTTCACCTTTCAAATCAGCCGCCATGTTATCAGTGGAACAAGATAATGTATCCGTGTTAGCAGGGATTAATTTAGCATCCTGTCTTGAACTCATCTTTGCTAGATTGAGTGAGACCAATGCACAGGTATTAGCGAATAATATGTTAGAGAAGGATACAAATCGATTATTTAAATTTGAGATTCCTGTTCGTGTTGAAAGAAATGAAGAGGAGGATGGCATCTAATGAACATACAAGACTATATCAATGTGACTATTATCCTTGCGATTAATATTGTACTCTTAGTTATTATCTATTTAATGGTAAGTTTTATTCGATTGAAAAATCAAAAGAAACCGTTTGAAGAACTTCATTCTAAATTAGAAGTGGGTCATCAAGTTTTATTATCCAATGGATTTTATGGGAAAGTAATAGAATTAGGTAATAACATTGCGATGGTCGAAATTGCACCAAAGGTTAATGTTAAGGTATCTCGTTTTGCGATTCAATCCATTGTGGAGGATAAGTGATGCATCCACTTAAAACATTACTTGATCATAGACATGAATCAAATTTAAAAGGGATTGTTTCAATTTGCACCGCAAGTTCAAAGGTGATAGAGGCATGTTTTGAATATTATAAAAACATTAAAAGTCCACTTATTATTGAGGCAACTGCGAATCAAGTAAATCAAGAAGGTGGATATACAGGCATGAAGCCACAAGATTATGTCGATTTTGTCTATCAACTTGCCAAAGAAAATGATTTTCCTTTAGAACGCTTATTCTTAGGTGGAGATCACTTAGGGCCTTTAACATGGTCAAAACTTAGTGAAAATGAAGCAATGTGTAAAGCTGAGGTGCTCGTCCATGATTTTGTATTAGCGGGTTTTACTAAGATTCATTTAGATACAAGTATGCATCTTGCGGATGATGGTAAAGAGTTACCAACAGAAGTCATTGCGCAAAGAGGTATACGATTAATGAAAATATGTGAAAATGCTTATCTTAAGCGACTCGAGCTTTTTCCTGATTCTTCGTTGCCTGTCTATATTATAGGGTCGGAAGTTCCTATCCCTGGTGGGGCTCAAGAAGCAGAGGAGGGATTAGAAGTCACAAAAGTATCTGATTTCAAACATACCGTTGAAGTATATTTTGAATTGATGAAAAGAGAAGGACTAGAATCTGTATTTGATCGTATACTTGCCGTAGTGGTTCAACCAGGGGTTGAGTTTTCTGATGTGAGTGTACATGAGTATAATCCATTGAAAGCGAAAGAGTTAGTAGAGAGTTTAAATGCTTATCCAACACTTGTATTTGAAGGCCATTCAACGGATTATCAAACGAGGTTTGGTTTAAGAAATATGGTTAATGATAATATCTCTATTCTAAAAGTGGGACCAGCTTTAACGTTCGCATTACGAGAAGGATTATTTGCTTTAGCTCATATCGAAAAAGCTTGGGTAGCACAATCAAAACAATCAAATTTGATTGAGTTGTTAGAATCTATCATGTTAGAAAATCCAAATAATTGGAGTAAACATTATCATGGGAATAATCATGATTTATGGATTAAACGTAAATATAGTTTTTCAGATCGTAGTCGCTATTATATGCCTGATTATCGAATTGAAAGTGCAATTAAAGTACTGTTTGAGAATACAAAAGATGCGCCATATTCTGTATTAAGTCAATTTATGCCAATCCAATATCGAAAGGTTCGTGAAGGATTATTGCCATATTTGCCAGAATCTTGGGTGAAGGATGTTGTATGTGAAGTATTAAGCGATTATATTTATGCTGTAGAAAAAGCCAAATAAGGCTTTTTTAGTTAACAATTGATTTAGCGTATTCACTCGGCGCGATACCATATTGTAATTTAAACTTTCTCGAAAAATAGTGAATTGATGCAAACCCTAACATATCACTTACTTCGCTTACTGTTCGGGCAGATTTTTTGAGTAATATTTTGCTTTGTTCAAGTTTGATATTATTGATGTAATGTTTAGGTGAAATATCTAGATTACGTTTGAATAAAGCTTGTAAAGAAGATCTTGAAATTGCGAATTTATCGCATATTTCATTGATTGTTAGTGAACTGTTGATATGGTTCATAATATATTGAGTTATCTCATTCATTAGTTCGTCTTCATAGTGTTGTTGCATTGGGTTAATATTTTGATTTGATAATTCTATTTCATTCGTTTCATCCATCGCATATATAATTAACAACTTTAATAAACTTAACAATAACTCATTAATGTGTTCCCATTTTTCATTGGATAAGTGCATAAACATGGATAATGTTTGAAACATATTCTTGCTACAATGAATCACACGATTAGCTAACTTATCAGGATCCATATCTTTCATTTCAAACATAATTGTCATATAGGAACAGGTGTTTTTATCGGTGGTTCGTTGTGTGTGAAATTGATGTGGAGCATAAAAGAAGACAGATCTTGGAGGAAGTGTATAATCTATGCCTTCAACGTTGGTTATAAGTTCACCATTATCGACAAACGTCATCTCCCAATATGGGTGTTTTTCGCCTTCAAAGAAATATGAATTCCCTTTCGTGGAATAATAGTATGCATAAATCTCTTGGACTTTAATGGCTGATTTTATTCCAATCGATCCAAATTCAGGAATTCTCACTTTTTGACTGTTTGCACTTAGGTGCATTTGCATCGTAATTGAACCAGATTGGGACAGACTTATAAAGTTAAAGTATGTACCTGGTTTTATTTTTAGAATCTTATGTATCGCAAACATTTCCGGTTTGTGATTAAGATCATCTAAGAAAACAATTCCAACAATACCACTTTCAACTTGTACATAGACTGATCGATCATAGACGTATAATTCATCGATTATCTTCTTTTTTATCGTTTTCTTGGCATTGAAATAGTTCGAATTACCATTTTTTGTAAGGGTTTTTAATATTTCGCAATATTTAGCGCATTGTATCGATGTTGTCTTTTTGTACATTTTAAGTTTCCTTTTGTGATTTTTGTTTGTGTTTATTTTATATTTATTTTAATTCTATAACGAAAAATACAAATAGTATAGGTAAAAATATAAAGCAATTGAACTTTTATAGAGTTATATTTAGTGTAGGTAAAGCGCTATCACGGCGCTACTAGGAATGGAGGGAGTGCAGTGGCAAATATAGTTTTGACAAGAATTGATAATCGTTTAATCCATGGGCAAGTCGCAACACAATGGGCTTCAAGTGTTAAAGGAAATCTTATTCTTGTGGCTAATGATAAAGTTGCGAATGATACCTTTAGACAAGGCCTCATGGATATGGCAGCACCGAGTTTTTGCCAAACTCGCTATTTTACCTTAGAGAAGACGATAAACATTATTCACAAAGCAAGTCCTGAACAGAAGATTATTATTATGTGTGATTCTCCAAGTGATGTACTTACTTTAGTAGAGGGAGGGGTCCCTATTACGAAAGTAAATATTGGAAACATGCATATGGCTGAAGGGAAGCGTCAAATTGCGACTGTTGTAGCTGTGGATGATAAAGATGTTGCGGCTTTTCAAAAGTTAGTCGAACTTGGGGTTGAACTTGAGATTCGAAAAGTACCGAGTGAAGGTACTGAAGACATTCAAAAATTATTTAAAAAATAAAGGAGATGAAACAATATGACTTTTAGCTTTATTCAAATTTTA
>Ga0209207_1000067_pt1 | contig 94190 bp, 82 predicted proteins | sample SaghotsprinmetaG_FD_184140 | JGI IMG/M metagenome (GOLD analysis project Ga0209207, IMG submission 184140) | Hot spring microbial communities from South Africa to study Microbial Dark Matter (Phase II) - Sagole hot spring metaG (SPAdes) (version 3) | ecosystem: Environmental > Aquatic > Thermal... | reverse complement strand
CTCCGCTGAAACTTCGCCTGCGGCTCGTTTTAGCTCCGCTGAAACTTCGCCTGCGGCTCGTTTTAGCTCCGCTGAAACTTCGCCTGCGGCTCGTTTTCGGTGAGCGGGTTGGTGATCCGGATCGGGCAGGCCCGATGCACCGCTTTCAGGAAGGCCTGGGCCGCTGCGGCGGTTTTGTGGGGTTTGACCTGAATGAAGACCCCGCGGGTAGCGCGGTCGATGGCGACGGTAGCGGCGGGCTCCTCGTTGGGCATCTGAGGCTTTGACGTCCACATGGAGAAGCCTAAGTTCGTAGGCCTTGAACGGCTGTCGGCTTCTCGGCGGCGGGCAGCACGTCCTTCAAGCGGCCTACGCCATGCCGTTGCAGGCAATGGTTGAGGCCGGAACGGGAGATCTTGGGGTGGATGAACTCCCGCACCACCCCAGAAGGTCATCCAGGGGGAGCAGGAGGGTCTTGCGCAGTTCCACCCCCAGAAGTTCTTGCGCCGGGGTGAGCGTGGTTTACAGCCGATGCGCGGTATGCGAGCGATCTTCCACCGAGTCCCGGCCCTTCCAGCGGCGGATCGTGTCTTCAGAACCTCCCAACTCATCCGCCAGCGCCGCCACGGGCAAAGGCGAAGCCTGGATGGAGGCGCGGATGGCTGGCGTGGTCGTGGTGTTCTTGTGCAGGCGAATCCTCAGGGTTGGGGGCTCCGTAGGCTGTCGATCCGGTCTCGCATCGTTTCGCGACGGACGAAGAGTGCAGGACGGCGAGCGTCTATGCAATCGTCCGGAACTCTATAAATAGGATCAGTCGGCTGGCAGTTTCAGCCGCGCCGGGTCGGCCGGCCTGTAGAGCAAGAGCAACTTGCCCAGATGTTGCACCGCGCCGCAGTCCAGCCGTTCGCAAATCCCGGCCAGCCAGGTCTTGCGCACGGCACGATCGTCGTTCTGCACCCGTACCTTGATCAGCTCGTGCGCGGCCAGCGCGCGCTCGATCTCGGCCAGCACCGCCTCGCTCAGGCCGGCGTTGCCGATGATCACCACCGGTTTGAGCGCATGCGCCTGGGCCTTGAGAAACATGCGCTGGGCGGGAGTGAGTCGCATCGGTTCGTCCAAAAATTCATCAGGATAATCGCTTTGGTGTTTACGCACCAGTCGGCGACCAGCGGCCACCGCAGATGCGCGCCTGCCCGGCCAGGTCGCGCTGCATGAAGCCATCGACGAAACCGGAAGAGGCGAGCAGGGCCGCCACCGCCTCGGCCTGATCCCAGCCATGTTCGAGGATCAACCAGCCGCCGACGGCGAGATGTTCCGGCGCCTCACGCACGATACGGCGGATGTGGTCGAGGCCATCGGCGCCGGAAACGAGCGCGAGACGGGGCTCGAAGCGGACGTCGCCCTGGTCGAGGTGTGGGTCTCCGGCGGACACATAGGGCGGATTGCCGACGATGAGATCGAAGCGTTCGCCGGCCAGGGCATCGAACAGGTCGCTCTCGCGCCAGTCCACGGCGGCGTCGAGCGCGGCGGCATTGTCCCGTGCCACGGCCAGCGCCGCGGCACTGACATCGATGCCGGTGACTTGCCAGTGCGGCCGTTCGAGCTTCAGGGTGATGGCCACGCAGCCGCTGCCGGTGCCGATGTCCAGTACCCGGATCATCCCCTGATGCGCGCGCGCCAGTGCCGCCTCGACCAGATGCTCGGTCTCGGGTCGGGGGATGAGCGTGGCGGGGCTGACCCGGAAGCGGCGGCCGTAAAACTCGCGTTCGCCTAGGATATGGGCCATCGGTTCGCCGGTCAGGCGTCGCTGCAACAGGCCATCGAGGAGGGCGCGCCGATCTTCCGCGAGCGCTTCCAGGCCATGCGCCACCAGCCAGGAACGCGATACGCCCAGCACCACCTGGGCCAGCATGCGCGCCTCCAGAACCGGCGCGCACTGGCGGTCGAGCGCCTCGCTCAGCTGCCGGGCGGAATCGCGCAACCAGTCGTCGAGGCTGGCTTTCGCCGGGTGAGGGCTCATCCGCCGCCAGATGCGTTTTCACGCACCTGGCTCAAGCCGGCGTTGATCAGGTCGTCGAGATAAAGGCCGTAGTAATCGACCAGGGTGAGTCCGACCAGGGGCTTGCCCAGCATGCGTCCCTGGCGATCAAACACGGCGATGCTGGGCACGACCCGGATGCCGTGCTGGCGGGCGAACTGCTGCGGGCTGCTGGCTCGACCATGGAAATCGCGCAGCGGCCTGCGGCTGCGGGTTTCCACCTGTCGCATCACCACCTTCTGGCGGTACTGGGGATCTTCGCTCATGGGGAGGAGGAACTCATTCATCACACGCTCGCAATAGCCGCAATATTCGCCCACGAAGGCCACCAGCACCACGCCATTGATCGCCTCGGCGGCGCGCGCATCCTGGCGCAGGTCCTGGGCCTGGGGCACGCCGCAGGCCAGGGCGGTGCCCGGCAGGGCCCATGCTACAATCCGGGCGATCCATGCAAGCATTTGTTTCATCCTGAAAACCTCAGCTGAAACGCCGCGACAAGGCAGAATCCAAGACCAAGCCTTGCCTGGCCACGAGGAATTCAGGTTCATCTTTATTTCCCCGCACGAAATAATGAGGATTCTAGTAATTGCCTACCGCCACGCCCAATAGTCCGAACATGCCAGACCGTCTGGTCATCGCCACCCGCGAAAGCCAGCTCGCGCTCTGGCAGGCCCATCATATCCGCGATCGTCTGCGCGCACTCCACCCCGGCCTGGAAGTGGAACTGCTCGGCATGACCACCCAGGGCGACCAGCTCCTCGACTCGCCCCTGTCGCGCATCGGCGGCAAGGGGCTGTTCGTCAAAGAGCTGGAGCAGGCCATGGCCGAGGGGCGCGCCGATCTCGCCGTGCATTCGCTCAAGGACGTGCCCATGGATCTGCCGCCCGGCTTCCGGCTGGCGGCTATCACGGCGCGCGAGGATCCACGCGACGCATTCGTATCCAATCAATACGCCAGCCTCGCCGAACTGCCCGCCGGCGCCCGGGTGGGCACCTCCAGCCTGCGCCGCCAGGCCCAGCTGCGGGCGCGCTTTCCCCATCTCGTCATCGACACCCTGCGCGGCAACGTCAACACCCGCCTGCGCAAGCTGGACGAAGGCCAGTACGTTGCCATCCTCCTCGCCGCCGCCGGCCTCAAGCGGCTCGGCTTCGGCGCGCGCATCACCGCCATCCTGTCGCCCGAGGAATCCCTGCCGGCGGTGGGCCAGGGCGCACTTGGCATCGAGGTGCGCGAGGACCGGCCCGATGTCGCCGCCCTGCTCGCACCCCTGGCCGACCCGGTCACCACCGCCTGCGTCCGCGCCGAACGGGCCCTGAGCCGGCGCCTGCAGGGCGGCTGTCAGGCGCCAATCGGCGGCTTCGCCGAGGCGGACAGCGACGGCCGCCTGCGCCTGCGCGGCTTCGTCGCCGATCTGGACGGCCGCCGCATGCTGCGTGCCGAGCGCAGTGGCACGCCCGACGCGGCCGAGGCCCTGGGTGAGGCGGTCGCCACCGACCTGATCGGTCAGGGTGCCGACCGTCTGCTGGCGGAACTGCTGGCCGCCCCGCCGACATGACCCACACCCCGCCGCTGGCCGGGATCGGCGTGTTGATCACCCGCCCAGCCGAGCAGGCCGAGCATCTTGGCCGCCTGCTCCGTGCCGAGGGTGCGATCCCGATCAGTTTCCCAACCCTGGAAATCGCCCCGCCATCCGACCCCGAGGCCATGCGTCAAACTCTGACACGGGCACACGCGTACGACTGGTGCGTGTTCGTCAGTCCAACGGCGGTGGAACGCTCCTGGCCAACGCTGCAGGCCATTCACCCCGACTGGCCCGGCAGCGTGCGTCTCGCCGCGGTCGGCCCCGGCAGCGCCCGGGCATTGCGCCAGCATGGCGCACACGAAGTCCTGAGTCCCAAGAACGGCGGCGACAGTGAGTACCTGCTCGCATTGTCATTCTTGCAGGACATGCGGGGCCAGCGGGTGCTGATCGTGCGTGGCGAGGGCGGCCGTCCCCTGCTCGGCGATACCTTGCGCCAGCGGGGGGCCGAGGTCGATTACGCACAATGTTATCGACGCCGTTGTCCCGACACCGACCCTAGCCCCGTGCTCGAACGCTGGCGCGCCGGAGGCATCCAGGCCGTGGTGTGCACCAGCGCCGAGATCCTCGCCAATCTGATTGCCCTGCTCGGTGCCGCAGGTTTCTCCCTATTCGCCGCCACGCCACTGTTCGTGCCACACCCCCGCATCGCGGCGGATGCGCATGCGCATGGACTGACCCGCGTGCACACCACGGCGGCCGGCGATGCAGGCATACTGCAAGGACTCAGAGAATGGTTCTCCCATCGCCATGACTGAACCCGTACAGCCCCCCGCCGCGCCGCGCCGCGATACGCTCGCGCTGGTCGCGCTCATCCTCGCCATCCTCGGACTGCTCGCCGTTATGGCGGTATTCTGGTTCAACCAGATGCGCATGCAGGATCTGCAATTGCAACTGGCGCAGCGCATCGGCGAATTCGACAATTCCAGCCGCGAGGCGCGCTCCGCCGCGACCGAACTGCGCACCACCGTGGATGGACTGCTCAACCGCTTTTCCAGCCTCGAAGCGCGGGCCCTGGAAGCGCAAAGCCAGCAGCTGGCGCTGGCGGCGATGTACCAGGAACTCGCCCGCAGCCAGGACGAGCGCCTGCTCGCCGACATCGAACAGACCCTGTTGCTGGCCGACCAGCAACTGCACATGGCCAGCAACGTGCGCGCTGCAATCCTCGGTCTGGAGGCGGTCGATGCACGGCTTGCCCGCCTCGACAAACCCCAGTTCGCGCGCCTGCGCGAAGCGGTGAACAAGGATGCGGCACGGCTCAAGATGCTGCCCGCCGCAGACGTGGTTGCGATCCACGCCCGCCTCGACGTGCTGACCCAGAACGTCGCCCGCCTGCGCCTGGACAGCGACCCGGAGCCCCCCCCCAATCCGGCCCCGGGCAAGGTGGACGGTCGTCTCGACTGGCTGGAGCGGCTCGGACTTGGCGTCTGGAACGAGATCAAGCAACTGGTCCGCATCCGCCGCCTGGAACATCCCGAACTTCCCCTGCTCAGCCCCAGCCAGGCCTATTTCCTGCGCCAGAACCTGATCATGCGCCTGCTCGCGGCGCGCCTAGCCCTGCTGCAGCGCGACGAGGCCACGTTCCGCCGCGACCTCGCCGAGGCGCGTCGCTGGATCGGCCAATACTTCAAGCGCGACGACCCGCTCACCCAGTCGATGCAGCACGACCTGCAGACCCTCGAGGCCATGCCGGTGGAACTTAAGGATGCCGAGCTCAAGGAAAGCCTGAGCGTGCTGCGGCGCATGCAAGGGGTGGGGGGATGATCCGCCACATCCTGTTCTGGACCGGCATGCTGGTCATCCTGCTCGCCGGGCTGGTGCTGGCGGCCCGCTTCGACAGCGGCTACATGCTGGTGGTGTATCCGCCCTGGCGCATCGAGCTGTCGTTCATGCTCGGCCTGGCGCTCATGCTGGCACTGTTTTTCGTGCTCTATTTCACCCTCGGCCTGATCCGCATGACCCTCAGCCTGCCCGGCGAGGTCAAGGCCTGGCGGGCACGCTGGCGGCAGCGGCGCAGCGAAGGTGAGCTCAGCCGCGCCACGGCCGCGCTCATCGCCGGCGAGCATGGGCACGCCCGCAAGCTGGCGGAGCAGGCCCTGGCGCGCGGCGCCGGCTCGCTGGCGGCCCTGATCGCCGCAACCGCGGCCCTGGAACAGGGCGATACCCAGGCCGCCCGCGCCCTGCTCGATCAGGTCGACGGCAGCGCCATTGGCGAATTCTCCGCCGGTCGCCAGGCCGTGGAGCGCCGGCTCCCCAACCACGCGGAGATGTTCCCCACGAACTGAATCGCGGGGCTCAAGCGCTGGCCAGGGGCGATATCCGCTCCGCCAGCAATGAACCGATCACCATGCCCAGGGCGCTGGCGATGAATCCGGCGAACTGGGGCGGCAGGGCGGCCTCCGGGGCGACGAACTCCATCGTCAGCCAGACCGCCATGCCGAGCAGGATGGAAGCCGAGGCGCCGGTATTGTTGGCCCGCTTCCAGAACAGCCCGGCCACCAAGGGCACGAATGCGGTGGCCAAGGTCACCTTGTAGGCGTTCTCCACCATGTGATGGATGCTGGTCTCGTTCTGCAGCGACCACAGCGAATAGAGCACCACGCCAATGCTGAACACGCCCACCACGATCCGGGTCATGAGCAGGAACTGCCGATCCGTCAGGGGCCGGCTGAACATGCCCTTGAGGATGTTCTCGGAGAGGGTCACCGAGGGGGCCAGCAGGGTCCCCGAGGCGGTCGACATGATCACCGACAGCAATGCGCCGAAGAACACGATCTGGGCCAGGAGCGGCATGTGCTGGCTGACGAAGGTGGGCAGCACCAGCTGCGCGTCCTCTTCCAGCAAGACGCCGGTCATCGCCGGATCGACCAGGGTCGCGGCATAGGTCAGATAAAGCGGCACGGCGGCGAACAGCAGGTAGGCCACGCCGCCGATCACCGTGCCCCACACCGCCACGGTCTCGTTCTTCGACGCATTGGCGCGCTGGAACACGTCCTGCTGCGGCACCGAGCCGAAGCCCATGGTCAACAGCCCGGCGATGAATGTGACGATGGCGGCCCACTCCAGCTCCGGCCAGAACTCGAACTTACCCGCCGCATGGGCATGCTCGACCACCGGCGCGACACCGTTCACCTCGGGCATACCGCCCACCAGCACCGAGATCCAGAGCAGGCCGATCACGATCACCGTCATCTGCAGGAATGTGGTGACCGCCACCGACCACATACCCCCGTAGAGGGTATAGATCAACACCACCGATGCGCCGATGAGGATGCCTTGTTCCTGGCTGACCACGCCGCCGGAGAGCACCTTGAACACCAGGCCCAGGGCCACCACCTGGGCCGACACCCAGCCCAGATAGGACAATGCGATGGCAAGCGACATGGCGACCTCCACCGGCCGGTTGTAGCGCTTGCGGTAAAAGTCGCCAATGGTGAGCAGGTTCATGCGGTACAGGGGCCGGGCGATGAACAGGCCGAACAGGATCAAGGCCAGCGAGGCCCCGAACGGGTCCGAGATGGTGCCACCCAGATTCTCGTCGAGGAATGTGGCGGGAATACCCAGCACCGTCTCCGCACCGAACCAGGTGGCGAACACCATGGCGATCACCACGAACATGGGCAGCGAACGGCCGGCGGAAAAATAGTCCTGGCTGGTACGGACCCGGGTGGCGGCGTATACACCGACGCCGATTGAAATGACCAGATAGAGGATGACGAAACCAAGCAGCATGGGACGACCTCGGCAGGGTGATTCAGACCGCACCGGCGGCCCGGATCGCAATCCGCAAAATGTGGGAATGATCGCCACGAAATACCCGTAGAGGCACGAATGCCGACCACCGCGATCGTCATGATCTGCGATCCTGTGGTATTTCAGCCGCATGCCATGCATGCGAAATCCTGAGTCGCCACGTTTCGGCCGCAAACGGCTGAAAGGCTTCGAAACCATATGTGCCAGCCACCCAAGCGGCAGACATGCCCATACTGGAAGCCAGGAATAGGCGAGCCCCCTTGGCGGCCCTCGGCCTGAGGGTGTCTCTGTGCCCGTGATGAAGAGTTCAGGTTCAACCCAGATTGTCCATTCGGCGGCCCTTTGGGCCTACGCGCGCTGGCGACGGATCGCGGCCCTTTCGGGCGCTTGCTCGTCGGCCATAGGCTCGGCGATGGCTTCCTCCCAACCGCCCGAACCGCCTCGCGCTCCGACTCGTCTCCTCTCGCGCCCGAATGGATAATCTAGGTTCAATGCACGCGCTGGCCCTGTCCGGGCGACAGGCGCACGATATCCCCGATGCGCAAACCAAGTCGTTCCGCGGCGGAGTCGCGGTTGACTGCGATCTCCACCAGGCCGGAGCTGTTGACGTACCAGAAGGGCTGGCCTTTGGGGACCTCGGCAAAGGTGTTTGCGTGACGGAGCGCCTGGCCAGCAATCTGGAGCTGCGTCTGGCGGTCGATCCCCGGGCCGCGCAGTCCCGTCCATGCATTGCCGTAGTGGTCGATGTAGAGGATGCGGGCAAGGTCGCTGGCATCGAACAGGACCTGGGGCGCGTCGATGAGGGTGAGCCCTTCTGGCATGCGTTCGCCTTGGGCGAGGCGGGCGGCGATGGGGGCGAAGATGTCGCGGCCATGAAAGGTGTTCGAGCAGTCGGGCGGGCGGCGGTCGATGCGCCAGCAGCGCACATGCGCGGCACGCTGCATGCGCACGCTGAACAGGCCGTTGTCCGGGCCGACGAGATAGTGGCCATCGGCTTCGATCACCAGGGCGTCGCGCGCCGACCCCACGCCCGGGTCTACCACGCCGATGAATACCGTGCCGGGCGGGAAGCCTTGGGCCAATGCGCTGAACAGATGCGCGCCGGCATGGGCATTGAATGCCGGCACGATGTGCAACAGGTCGATCACCGGCTGGCCCGGACAGGCCTGCGCCAGCACGGCCTTGAGTTGACCGACATATGGGTCGTGCAGACTGAAATCGGTGAACAGCACGATCATCGGGAAGCCCTCCAGTGGTTGCAAGCCAATCCTGGTTTCTGTTCCGGGATGTGGGATCATGCGCCCTTGGCGTGGCGAGCCAGGTATACGCGCAGGGCGTCGATGGAGAGCGGGGGGCTCAACAGATGGCCCTGGCCCTCGCGGCAGCCGAAGGATTGCAGCATGGCGAGCTGGGCCGGGGTTTCGATGCCTTCGGCGGTGACGTCCTGACCGAGCGAGCGGGCCAGGGCGATGATGCCTTCGGTGATGGCGACATCGTTGGGATCGTATTCCAGGTCCTTGACAAAGGCGCGATCGATCTTCAGGCGGCTGTTAGGCAGACGCTTGAGGTAGGCGAGCGAGGAGTACACGCTGCCGAAGTCGTCGATGGCGATGCGCACGCCCATCGCCGCCAACGCGACGAGGGCCTCGATCATCGCTTCCGGGGCGGCCAGGGTGGCGCTTTCCTGGATTTCGATCTCCAGCCTTTGCGGCGAAAGTCCGCTGCCGTCCAGAATCGCGCGTACCGTCTCGACGAATCCCGGGGATTCAATCTGCCGCGCCGACAGGTTGACGGCGAGGCGGAGATCGGGCCCGTCGATCCATTTCGCCACCTCGCCGCAGGCCGTGGCCAGCACCCAAGTGCCGATGGGGTCGATCAGGCCGATTTCCTCGGCGATGGGGATGAACCGCCCGGGCAGGATCTCTCCCAGCTCGGGGTGATGCCAGCGGATCAGGGCCTCCACGCCGGTGACCGCGCTGCTGCCGATCTCGACCAGGGGTTGGTAGCGCAGGTGGAACTCGCCGCGCGCAAGAGCCTGGTGCAGATCGCTTTCCAGGCACAGGCGTTCGCTGGCCGCGACATTCATGTGGGCGTTGAAGAAGCGGTAGCCGTTGCGGCCGCTTTCCTTGGCGTGATACATGGCGATGTCGGCGTTTTTGGTCAGCGTCTGGACGGTGGCGCCGTCTTCCGGATAGAGGGCGATGCCGATCGAGGGCGTGGTGTAGAGCACATGCCCGGCCAGATGCAGGGGCTGGCCGAGGTTGGCGATGATTTTTTCGGCGATGTGGGCGGCGTCTTCCATGCCCGTGGCGAGGCCTTTGGTCACCACCACGAATTCATCGCCCCCCAGCCGGGCGACGGTGTCCGATTCGCGTACCGATTCGCGGATGCGGCGCGCGACAGTGATGAGCAACTGGTCGCCAACGTCGTGGCCGAGACTGTCGTTGATGCTCTTGAATCGGTCCAGGTCGATGAACATCAGCGCCAGCCCTTGCGGATTGCGGCGGGCATCGGCAAGCGCCTGCTCCAGATGGGCGTTGAGTGCATAGCGGTTGGGCAGGCCGGTGAGCGGGTCGTGGTAGGCCAGATGTTCGATGCGCGCGGCGCTGGCCTTCTGCTCGCTGATGTCGGAGAAGATGGCGACGTAGTGGCTGACCGCGCCGGTCTCTCTGTCGCGCACGGCGTTGATCGACAGCCCGATGGGATATTCCTCGCCGTTCCTGCGCCGATTCCAGAGCTCGCCGTTCCAGTGGTCGGTGGCGTTGAGTTTTTCACACAGCGCGGCATAGAAGGCCCGATCATGGCGACCGGATGAAAACCGACCTGGCTTTTCGCCAATCGCCTCGTCGGCGGCATAGCCGGTGATGGTGGTGAATGCGGGGTTGACGGCGACGATCCGGGTTTGGGCATCGGTGACCAGGATGGCTTGGGCGCTGTGCTCGAACACCTTGTCGGCCAGACGCAGCTGCTCGGCGTCGCGCATGCGCTGGGTGATGTCCTCGGCGATGCCGCGATACCGCCCGGCCGCCGCGCCGCCCCCCGCCGGCAAACCGGACCAGGCCAGCCGGCGCAGGCCGCCTTCGCCGCTGAGGATGTCGAATTCGAGTCGGCGGAAGGGCTCGTCGGCGGCGCGCATGCGCGCCACCTGCTGGCGGAATGCATCGCGCTGAGCGGCGGGAATGAATGTGGCCAGGTCTTCGTCGATGAGGGTGTTCAGCGACCGACCGAACACACCGGCGGCCCCCTGGGAGAGGAAATGCAGGCGGTTGTCTGCGTCCATCTCCCATACGAACGCCCCCGCGAACTCCGCCACCTCGCGGAAACGCTGCTCGGCGGCGCGCAATTCGGCCTCGGCCTGGTCGCGTTGCCGCTCGCGCTGGAAGATCGCTTCCACCATCTGCGTTCCGGCCTCGGCCACAGCATCCAGTTCGTCGCCGTGGCCCAGGATCGCGGCATAGTGCTGGCGCAGGCTATCGATGTTCCAGCCCTCGCGGGCGAACTCCCGCGCCGCGCGGGCCAAGCCTTCGGCACGGGGCAGAAAAACGCCCAGCCAGCGGCCCAGGCTGAACCACCACAATGCCGCGATCAGAATGAACAGCGTCGCTCCCAAAAGCACGGCTTCGACGGGCTGGAATGGCGGCGGCACGGGGGTCTGGATCAGCAGATGCGGCGCTTCGCCGACCCGCCCCGGAAATTCGATGCGGCGTTGTTCCATGCGCACGCCGTCGCGCCAAAGCGACCCCTGAAAGCCAGGCCGGGCCCAGTCCAGGGCCGTCTCTCCGGCCGAGGCAGCGATGATCCGGCCCTGGTACTCGATGAACAGTTCGTCCTCCCCGCCGCGCATGCGCCACAGGAATGCATGGTCGAGCGGGGTCGCCAGACGCAGATGGCCACTGCCTTCCGGCCCCAGCCAGAGCGGTTGATCCATCGCCACGTGCAATCCGGCGACGGGGGCGACGAAATAATGCAGTCCGCTTCCGTCCACCGTATCGCGCAACGCATGACAGGGGCTGTGGATGCGATCCTCGAACAGCAGGCGCTGGCTCGCGTCGCATATGCTCAGGCCGGCGTAGAGGGGGGCGTCGGAGAGCGTGGTGAGGTAGGCCTTCAGCCGTATCCAGCGATCAGACGGGTTTTCCAGGATGCGCATGAAATCGAGCAGGGTACGCTTCTGCACCGCGTGCATGTCCCAATCGCGCGCCTGCGCCTCGAGCTTGTCGGCGTAGTCGCCGATCAGCGCGTCGCCACGGGTCTGGGCGAGGCGGTCATGACCAAGTTGGTAAAACAGGTAGGCGAGAGCGGTGGCAAGGATCGCCGCCAGGATCGAGGCCCGGACCAGGGCCACGAACAGGGTGCGGCGCAAGGGCCGCCTGACCGCGCTCATGGCCGCCTAGTGACGAAGCGGTCGTCGAGCATCGTTTCCAGTTTCAGTGGCCGGGTGCGGCCTTCGGTTACGGCATAGAAACGGTCGGTCTCGGTGATCTGGCGCGCAGAAAATGCGCCGTCCGGGCTGAATGCGCGCGGGTAGCGGCGCAATGCATCGATGAGCGCGGCGCGCGCCTCGGCGTCGTCGATGCCGAGTGCGGTGACGGTCTCCTCTGGGCTATGCCGGGCCATCCATTGCAGGGTGCGGCGCAACACCGCCACCATCTTTTCCGCTCGCCTGGGCGAATTGCGCAATACGTCTGAACGGGTCTCCAGCGCGGCGTGCAGGAAGCCCGCGCCGGGGATGCGGGCGATGTCGGCAGGGTTGGCCAGACTGGTGAGGACGAACACCTCGCCGCGGTTCACCAGGCGGGTGACGAAGGGCTCGTCGCCGACGATGGCATCCGCGTAGCGGCTGCGGATCAGGGCGGACTGTTCCTCCCAGCTCTGTCCGGCGGCAACGATGCGGATCCGGTGCGGCGAGAGACCATCGTTCTGAACCAAGAGTTCGGCCAACTGTTGCGAGGTGGTCTTGGCCGATAGCGCGCTGGCATTCACCCCCACCACCCGTCCGGCCAGATCGCGTGGCCGTTGCACCACGCCTTTGAGGTCGGCGCGCACCATGAGCATGAACAGGGGCAGGTCGTTGACCGCGGCGATCACCACCACATCGTTGCCGTTGGCGCGGGCGGACATCGCCGCCGGCACCCCGGCAACGGCGAAATCGACATTGCGGCGCTGCAAGTGTTGCAAGGCCAGGCCGCCGCCGGCGGTGTGCCGCACCACCAGTTCGATCCCTTCGGCCCGGTCTGCGCCGATGCGTGGGGCGAGGTCGAGCGGCAGGTAAGATAGATTGAACGGGCCGGGGTAGGCCACGCTGATGCGTTCCATGGCCTGCACCCCGGTCATCAGCAGGCTGAAGCACAGGCCCCAGACGAAGCGCTGCAGCCGTCGCGTCATTGATTCCCTCCATTTTCGCGCCCGATCCACAGGGTTCGGGAAACGGATTTTCTGGAAGGATGGCACACGTGCCGACGACGCGCAAGCGGCGCGGGTTTCGTGTGCTGAGGGTTTTGTGCGTGTTTCAGCCGCCGGTGGCGTTCATGAAGCGAAGAATCTTGTCCGGCTGGGCGTCGAATTCATGCCGTTCCGGCTTGCGGCCGATGGCCTCGATGAGGGTGGCGACGATCTCGGCATCGGAGGCGCCGCCACGCAGCAGCGGCCTAAACTCGACCCGGTCTTCCTGGCCCAGGCAAAGATGCAACACGCCATCGACGGTGAGCCGCACCCGGTTGCAGGTGGCGCAGAAATGCTGCGAGAGGGGGGTGATGAAGCCCAGGCTGAAGCGGCCGTCTGGACTGGCGAGGTAGCGTGCCGGGCCGCCGCCAGGCAGCATCGCGTCGACGAGCCCAAAGCGGGCTCGCAGGCGGGCCTTGACCGGCTGCAGGTCGACATAGCCCATGCGCCGGGCGGTCTCCCCCATCGGCATGAGCTCGATCAGGCGCAGGACGAATCCTTCCGCCATGCACCAGGCCACCATGGCGTCGATCTCGTCGGCGTTTTCCTGCATCACCACCATATTGATCTTGATCGGGCCGAAGCCGGCAGCCTTGGCGGCGGCGATGCCGGCAAGGATGTCGGGCAGCACGGCACGGCCGTTGATGCGTTCGATGCCCTCCGGGCGCAATGAATCGAGGCTGATGTTGAGGCGGCGCACCCCGGCGGCATGGAGCGCGGCGGCATGGCGGGCGAGCTGGGTGGCGTTGGTGGACAGGGACAGATCGTCGATGCCGGGGATGGCGGCCACCCGGGCCGCCAGATCCACCACCTTGCGACGCAAGAGCGGTTCACCGCCGGTGAAGCGCACGCGCTTGAGACCGAGTCCGGCGAACAGCCCGAGCAGCCGTTCCAACTCGGCGAAGTTGAGCCAGTGCGCCGGCTCCTCGAAACCGTGGAATCCTTCCGGGATGCAATAGGCGCAGCGCAGGTCGCAGCGGTCGGTGACCGACAGGCGCAGGTATTCGATCCGGCGGCCAAAGCGGTCGACGAGGTCGTTCCTGAGGTTGTTCATGCGATCGTTCATGGCAGGCTCGCTGTGCATCTGGGAAAATATAACATTCGAACTTCGCGCATCGATTCGCAGCATGCCCCCCGGCCCGCGCCTCGTCCTTGACCGCAGTCATGTCGCAGTCTACCCCGCCCCGTGCAGGATGACGCCATGAAGATGCTCGGTTTCGCCGGATACAGCGGCAGCGGCAAGACCACCCTCATCGAGGCGCTGCTGCCTCGTTTCAAGGCCCGCGGGCTGAAGGTGTCGGTGATCAAGCAGACCCACCACGACATCGAATTTGACACCCCCGGTAAGGATTCATGGCGCCACCGCCAGGCTGGCGCGCACGAGGTCATGCTCACTTCACCAAGGCGCTGGATGCTCACGCATGAGCTGGGAGCGGCACCCGAACCGACATTCGACGAACTCGTCGCCCGCCTCTCCCCCTGTGACCTGGTGCTGGTGGAGGGCTTCCGCCACGGCGCGCTGCCCCGCATCGAGGTCTGGCGCAAAGTACTCGGCCACCCCCGCCTGCACCCTGACACCCCGGGCATCGTCGCCCTCGCCGGTGATGCCCGCGACCACGATCTGCCCTGTTTCCCGCTCGATGACCTCGCCGGCATCGAGCGTTTCATCCTCACGATCTTGGAGTCCTGATGGCCGATTCGATGCTCACGGTCGACGCCGCGCGCGACCAGCTCATCCGTTCCGCCCGCCCGCCCACCGGGCGCGAGACCGTGGCCGCCACCGACGCGCTTGGCCGGGTGCTGGCCGAGCCCCTGCTCGCTGATCTGGCGGTGCCGCCCTTCGCCAACGCTGCCATGGACGGCTACGCCCTGCGTCTGGCTGACTGGAGCGCGGACGGCTGGCTCGCGGTGCGCCAGCGCATTGTCGCCGGTCAGGTGGGCAGGCCACTCGGCGCGGGTGAGGCGGCTCGCATCTTCACCGGCGCGCCCATCCCGGCCGGCGCCGACTGTGTGGCCATGCAGGAGGATTGCGACACGCGCCAGACCGACATGGGCGAAGGGGCCAGCGGACCCGAAGTGCGCGTGCGCCGCGCACCCCGCCCCGGCGAGCACGTCCGCCCGGCCGGCGAGGACATCGCCCCCGGCCAGACCGCGCTCGCCGCCGGTGCCCGCCTCGGCCCCGCGCAACTGGGGCTGACCGCCGCGCTGGGCCGCACCGAATTGATGGTCTACCCGCGCCTGCGCGTCGCCCTGCTCTACACCGGCGACGAGATCGTCCTGCCCGGCCAGCCGCTCGGCCCGGGCCAGATCTACAACTCCAACCGCGCCATGCTCGCGGCGCTCACCGCCGGGCTGGGCTGCGCGGTGACTGACCTGGGCCAGGTCCCCGACCGACTCGACGCCACCGTGGCGCTGCTTGATGCCGCCAGCCGCCAGGCCGACGTGGTCATCACCAGCGGCGGCGTGTCGGTGGGCGAGGAGGATCATGTGCGCGCCGCCCTGCAGCGACTGGGCCAGGTCGAGCTGTGGAAGGTGGCCATGAAACCGGGCAAGCCCCTGCTTTATGGCCGCATCGACGGGACGGATCTGATCGGTCTGCCCGGCAACCCGGTGTCCGCGTTCGTGGTGTTCGCGCTGTTCGTGCGGCCCTTCCTGCTCGCTCGCATGGGGGCGAGCCCCGAACCCCTGCCCGGCTACACCCTGCCGGCCGGGTTCGACTGGACCCGGCCGGGCAAGCGGCGTGAATTCCTGCGCGCGCGCGTCGAGGCAGGACGGGTCGTTCTGCACTCCAAACAGGGCTCCGGCGCGCTGTCCTCGCTCGCCTGGGCACAAGGCCTGGCCGATCTCCCCGCCGACACCGTCATCCACGCTGGCGACCCCATAAACTACATGCCGCTTGCAGAGCTCATGCAATGAAAGTACGCATCCTCTATTTCGCCCGTTTGCGCGAAACATTCGGTCTCAACGCCGAGCATCTCCAGCTTCCCGACGGCGTGAACACGGTCGGCGCGCTCATCGACCACCTGCGCCAGCGCGGTGGCGTCTGGGCCGAGGAACTCGGCCCGGGCCGCGCATTCCGGGTGGCGGTGAACCAGGACATGGCCGCGGCCGATGCCGCACTCTCGACCAACGACGAGGTCGCCATCTTTCCGCCGGTGACTGGAGGCTGAGGATGAAGGTCCAGGTCCAGATCGAGCCCTTCGACCTCAACGCCGAGGTCGCCGCACTCCAGACCGCCGGAGTCGGCGCCGTGGCCAGCTTCGTTGGCGTGGTGCGCGACGACGGCGAGGGGCTTGCTGCGCTCACGCTCGAACACTACCCCGGCATGACCGAGCGCGCGCTCGAACGCATCCTTGTCCGCGCCCGCGAACGCTGGGGCTTCATCGACGCCACGATCATCCACCGGGTTGGCGAACTGGCCCCGGGCGAGCCCATCGTCCTGGTGGCGGTGGCCGCCGCGCACCGGGGCGAGGCCTTCGCCGCCTGCGAGTTCATCATGGACTACCTCAAGACCGAGGCGCCGTTCTGGAAAAAGGAGTTCGGCGAGGCCGGCGCGCGCTGGGTCGATGCGCGCGTATCGGACCAAGCGGCTGCGGCGCGCTGGGGTGGCCCGTGAACCATCCTTCCATGTTATCTTGGCGGCCCCATCACACCCTGCTGGAGCCTTCCCATGAAACCCAATGTCGGCAGCATCGACCGCATCCTTCGCATCGTCATCGGCGCGGCCCTGATCGTATGGGCCGCACTGCTTGGCGGTCCGGTCTGGGCCTGGATCGGCGTGGTTCCACTGCTCACCGGTTTGATCCGTGTCTGTCCGCTTTATTCACTGATCGGTCTGAACACCTGCCCGGCCCAGGACGACAAGTAGGCGCCCCCTTCGGCGGCGCTCACGCTTCGCCGGCGAAGGCCCGGTCGAGCGTCTCGATCAGGGCGCGTGGCGGCCGCTCGAAATGCACCCCGCCGCCGGGGGCGTCGATGCCGCGCAGGAACAGGTAGACCGCGCCGCCAATGTGGCGGTCGTAGTCATAGTCCGGCAGGCGCGCCCGCAGCAGGCGGTGCAAGGCGAGCAGATAGAGCACGTATTGCAGGTCGTAACGCGCCTCCAGCACCGCCTGCTTCAGCTTGTCCGGCGCGTAGGCGCTGGCGTCCGGCCCCAGCCAGTTCGATTTGTAGTCGGCGACGTAGTAGCGCTCCTGCCATTCGAAACACAGGTCGATGAACCCTTTGAGCATGCCTTGCAGGCGCTGCGGCGCGAGTTCCGGCCGGGGCGCGGCGGCGAGGGTGTGGGCGCGGACCTGACGGTCGAGCCAGGGGCTGTCGAGGGGCGCAACACCGATCCAGAATTCCATCTCGGCCACCGCGCCTTTCAGGTCGGCGAGACTGAAGCGGGCATCGGGAAGTGCCAGCGGCTGACGCAGGAAACGTTCCGCCCAGCGGGCAAGCCGTTCGCTCCAGGCCGCCCAGCCGCGCCGGGCGCAACGTTCGCCAAGGCTTGCGGCGATCCGCTGCGGTTCTTCGAGCAGACGGGCGAAGCCCACCCCGGCCGCCCATTCCAGCCATTCGTGCAGGAAGGCGCCGACCTCGGCTCCGCGCGGGAAGGTGTACAGGCCGCTGGCCGCTGTGTCCGATTCGGCTGCGGCAACCGGGCCGACGGCATCCTCTTGGAATGTGGATTCGGCCGCCGTTTCGGGGGCCGCATGGGCCGTCTCCCCGGCCTCGATGCGTAGGGCCGAATAGCTTGCGATCCACCACGGCGCGGCGGCGGCGCGCCTAGGGATGCGCGCATCCACCCGGCTGACCCCGAAGCCCACGGCGCTGAAGCGATGGCGGGCGGTCTCCGGCGCTTCGGCGACGGCGATGTCGGCGCAGTCGGCGGCCAGATCGTTCAAACGCTCGATCAGCGTATCCGGACCGACCTCGCCTTCTGCGAGCAGATGGGCGATGGCGCTGCGCCCGAGATCGGCCACCCCGGCCAGCCCCACCCAGGTGGCGAGCCGGGCGCGGGTGAGCGCGACATAGAGGCGGCGCAGCTCTTCGGCCAGGCGTTCACGTTCGGCGCGCGCCAGCACATCCGCCTCCGGGCGCAGCCACAGCCGGCGCTGAGCGTCCGTGTCCAGGGCGCGCAGGGGAAAGTCGCTCTCCTTGAGGGGGCGGGTGTGTGCGGCATACGGCAGGAACACCAGCGGGTATTCCAGACCTTTCGATTTGTGCACGGTGATCACCCGCACCCGCTCGGCATCGCTTTCGAGGCGGATGCGGCGGCCATCGCGCTCGCTGCCGTCGCCTTCGTCCAGGCGCGCTTCGGCGAGGTAGCGAATCAGCGCGTGTTCGCCCTCAAGCTCCATCGCCACCATCTGCAAGGCTTCCGCGAGGTGCATCAGGTCGGTGAGCGCACGCTCACCGCCGCCATCCGGGCGGGCGAGCAGCCGCGCGGCGACGTCGTGATCGTGCATGAGCCGTCGCAGCATGGGCAGCACCCCCTGTCGGCGCCAGATCGTGCGGTAGTCCTGAAAGCGCTGCACAGTCACCTCCCAGTGGGCCTCGTCCTGGCGCAGCCGGTCGAGTTCGGCCCAGGTCCGTTCCAGGCTGGCGGTGGCGAGCGCGGCATGCAAGAGGCCGGCGTCTTCCGGTTCGGCACAGGCCGCAAGCCAGCGTTGCAGGTCGGCGGCCTGGGCGCTGCGGTATACCGATTCGCGCTCGGAGAGATACACGCTGGCCACGCCGCGCGCCGCCAGGGCGGCACGGATTTCCGCCGCTTGGTCGCGATTGTTCACCAGTACGGCGATGTCGTTCGGGCGCAATGCGATGAATTCATCGCGCTCGGCAACGATGCCAGCTTGCCCCCGAGCGCCGAGGTTGATGAGGCGTGCAATCTCGCCCGCCACCGCGACCGCCATGCGTCTTTTGTACTCGTCCTGATGGATCGGCTTGTCACCCTCGCGCGGCGGCAGCCACCACAGCGTCAGCGCGGCCGGCGCGTCGCCGTCGATGCTGAGGCGACCGGGGCGCCCCAGCGGCCGCGCCGCGAGGAAGGGCAGGGGGTTGTGTCCAGCGTCGCGGAACATGAATGCGCCGGCCCCGTCGGGGCGTGCCTCGGCGCGCTCGAAACAGTGATTTACGGCCCGCACCATGGCGGCGCTGGAGCGGTAATTGCTGCGCAGGGTGTGGATGCGGTCGGTACAGTCGCGACGGGCGGCGAGATAGGTGTGGATGTCTGCGCCGCGAAATGCATAGATCGCCTGCTTGGGGTCGCCGATCAGCACCAGCGCGGTTTCGGGCCGGTCCTCGCACGGGCGGTATATCCGTTCGAAGATCGCGTACTGTACCGGGTCGGTGTCCTGGAACTCGTCAATCAGCGCCGCCGGGAAACGGGCGCGAATGCGTTCGGCCAGGGCCTCGCCGCGCGGCCCGGCCAGCGCCGCGGCAAGCCGGGTGAGGAGGTCGTCGAAGCCCATGCGCGCGCTTCGCGCCTGTTCGGCCCGAACGCGCGCCGCTACCCAGCGGCCGGCATGGGCGAGCAGCTCCACGCGAGCCTCGGGCAATGTAGCCAGCGCGTGCGGCAGCGCGGCGAGTGCGTCAAGGGCGGGATGCGCGGGCGGGTGACCCTGCTTCCAGGCTTCGGCAAGCCCGGCCGGGCTGAGCCGGGTCCAGGCGCTGTCGCTGAGTGCAGGCTGGATCGACTCCGGTGCGCGCGCCCAGTCGCGCAGCGCATCGAGCCAGGCCTGGTAGTGGCGCGGCTGCAGTTTGCGCCCGTCCACCCGACCCTTGCTGGCCACGGCCGCATCGAGGATGGATTGCAGTTCATCCGCCCAGGCCGGCCAGGGCGCTTTCAATGCAGTCAGGATGCGCGTTCTTTCTTTTGCCGCCTGTTCCAAAGCGGTGACCGGCGGTGGTGCTGCGGGCAGCTCGGCGACATCGGCGCATACACGCTTCAGGATCTGCGCCAGCCGCTCGGGGTCGGGCCACCATTGCGACACTTCCGCCGCCTGCGCTGGCGCCAGGGGGACGATGAAGGTGCGCCAGTAGTCACGGGTCGCCTCGCGCAGAAGCGCGTCGCTGTCGGGTTCGAGCTGCATCTCGAACAGGTTGCCACTGTCGAATGCGTGTTCGTGCAGCATGCGCTGGCACCATGCGTGGATGGTCGATACCGCGGCCTCGTCCATCCATTCCGCGGCAAGGTCGAGACGGCGGGCGCATTGCGGCCAGAGCTCTGCCGCATAGTCTGCGCGCAGTTGGGCAAGGAATGCATCCTGCGGCGGCTCGGCCGGGCGGAATGCTGCGGCCGCCTGGCTCAGGCGGTCGCGGATGCGGCCGCGCAATTCCTCGGTGGCGGCCTCGGTGAAGGTCACCACCAGGATCTCGGGCGGTGTGAGCGGGCGCGCGAATGCCGCCTCGCCGCCATGCCCCAGCACTAGGCGCAGGTAGAGCGCGGCGATGTTCCAGGTCTTGCCGGCGCCGGCCCCGGCCTCGATGAGACGGGCGCCGCGCAATGGAAAGCGCAGTGGGTCGAGTTCGGGTGCGGTCTCGCTCATGGCGCGGTCTTGGCATGCAGTGCGGCCCACAAGGGGCCGTACAGGCGTTGTGCCCAGTCGATGAATTCGCCCTCGGCGTACAGGGCGGCGAAATCGGGATAGGCGCGCGCCAGTTCGGCCCGCTCGGCACGCTCTCCCGCAACCTTCCAGCCATCCCCTTCGTAGGTGATGCGGGCCTTGTCCAGCGCCTGTTGCGGCTTATCGGCCCGGCCGAGCCAGACGAATGCGGTCCTGGTCGCCAGCGGCAGGGGCCGGCGCATGCCCTCCCGCCAGGCGGCGAGGAGTTCGATGAGCAAGACGCGCGCGGCGTCCGGCGCGATGGGCGCCATCTCCACCCGCCCCTTGGGGCTCAGGAGCACCTGTCGCACAGGATGCGCGACCAGCTGCCAGGCGAGATGTCGCACCCAGGGGCCGATCAGTTTGTCACCGCGGTAGCGGCTGTGCTCATCCACCAGGGCGCTGCTCTCCAGCGTCAGCACCGCCGCGTCTTCCACGCCGGCCGATTCGCGCCGCAGCCCGTAGAGCACATCGGCCAGCGTGAGGCCGCCGTCTTGGGAGGTGACACACAAGCTCAACCCACTCGACTCCAGGTGCGGCCAGCGTGCCAGGAGCGCGCGCCAGTCCTGGAACACCGTGTCGAGCGATTCGGTGAGCGATTCTGCCGTGAGTGGACCGAAGCCGCCCTCCGGCAGGTCGCCGCGGCGCTGCATCGCCGCCAGACGCTCCGCCCGTTGCGCGGGTTCACCCCGCTCCAGGGCCTGGCGCTCGGCCTCGATCAGCTCGGCGCGCAGTTTCCAGTGTTGCAGTCTGTCCAGCGCGAACGGCTCATCGCCTTCCAGACGGGCGTCGGATTCGCTGAGTCGGGCGCCGAGACGGCGGACGAAGAATGTGCGCACCGGATCGCGCATGAACTCGATGAGATCGGCGAGTGCAATGGGGCACTCGGGCAGGCGTTCGGGCAAGGGGGTGGGCTGCAAGCGCTCGACCGGCGGGCTGAGCCATTCCCGCGCATAGGTGAACAGGGGCCCGTCGCTGGTCTGGAAATAGGCCGGACTGAAAGGCTGCAATCGGTGTTCCAGGGTGAGCGCGGCGAGCAACGCCGCGCCGTCGCCGGCGGCATTGCCCTGCCGCTTGAGTCTCCAGCCGGCGGCAATGTGATCGCGTAACTGGGCGACCAGTACCGAGGGCGGGCGGCCACTGTTGTCGTGGATGTCACGTCCCACCCAGGAGATGTACAGCTGCTCGCGCGCCGAGAGCAGGGCCTCCAGAAACAGATAGCGGTCGTCTTCGCGCCGGGATCGGTCGCCGGGCCGCCAGTCGCCGGCCATGAGGTCGAAGTCCGGGCTGGGGCGACGGCGCGGATAGTCGCCATCGTTCATGCCCAGCAGGCATACGCGGCGGAAGGGGATGGCGCGCATCGGCATCAGCGTGGCGAAGGTGACTGCGCCGGCGAAGAAGCGCTGACTCAGGCCGCCGGCATCGAGCCCAGCCAGCCAGTGTTCGGCCGCCACCGCAAGCGGCAACGGGTCGGTGAAACCGGCCTCGGCCGCGGCCGCGGCCCAATCGCCGAGCTGCTGTTCGAGGCGGTCGAGGGTATAGGCCTCGTCGCTGTCCTCGGCGGCGAAAAAGTCGGCCAGCAGGTTCCGGAATCGCGTGCACCATTCGGCCACCGGGGATGGCTGTCGAAGTTCGCGGGCATAGACGGACAGACGCTCGATGAGCGCGATGAGCGGCCCCAGGCGCGCGGCCTCCAGTCCGCCGACCTCGGCGCAGGCCTCGATGTCCCGCCAGGCCGCATCGGCGCCGGCGGCATAGCCGAGCAGCATGCGGTCGAGGCCGAAGCGCCAGGTGTGGCGTCCCGCCCCGGTGGGCAGGCCCAGGCTGGCGCGGTGTTCCGCATCGAGGCCCCAGCGGATGTTGGCGGCGGCCACCCAGCGACGCAGGCGGGGCAGGTCCTCGGCGACGAATCCGAAGCGGCGGCGCAGGGCCGGCACATCGATGAGATCGAGCACCTGTTCGGCGCTCATGCGCGCGCTCGGCAGCCCGAGCAGGCGTTCCACCGCGCGCGCCAGCGCATCGCTGCGACGCCGGCTCTGGTCGGCGAGGCTGAAAGGGATGAAACGCGCATCGCTGCGTTCATAAAGGCCGAACACGGCCTGGATGTGCGGCGCGTAGGTGTCGATGTCCGGCACCATGACCAGGATGTCGCGCGGTTTGAGGCCGGGGTCGGCGTCGAATGCGGCGAGCAGCTGGTCGTGCAGGATCTCCACCTCGCGCAGCGGGCCGTGCGCGATGTGAAAGCGTATCGATGCGTCGGCGTCGGGGTCGATCAAGCGACCGAGTTGAACGATCTCCGCGCGTGCGCGTAGCTCCAGGATGTCCCCCTGGATCTGCGCCAACAGTCCTTCGCCCGGCGGCGGCTCGAACAGGTCGATGCGCTGGCCGATCTCCCCCAGCCAGCGCCGGTAGCGCTCGCGTGCTGCGGCATCGTCGTGTTCGTCGAGCATGGCTAGGGTATCGCGCCCCTGTTTGCCCCATGCGGCGAGCAAGGGGTGGGCGTACAGATGCAGGCTCGCCTCGTCCAGCTCGGCCGGCTGATCCGGACGGGCGGCGTGGCGTCGCGGACGGGCGGCGAGCAGCTCGCGGCCGGATACGATGTCGGCCCAGTGATGCCGACATGGATTGTGGGCGAACACCAGCACCTGCGACCAATGCGCCAATGCCGCCAGCGCCTCCAGGGTCTGGCGCGGCAGGGCCGACAGGCCGAACACCAGCACCCGGCGCGGCAGACCCGGCGGACGCGGTGCGTGGGCGAGGTCTGCGGCGCGCTGCATGAACGCGGCATGCACGGTGGCGCGGCCGCCCATGCCCGCAGCCCCGGTTTCGTCCTGCAGTCGCTGCCAGAGGCCGGCCTGCCAGCGTTGCTCGGCTTCGAGCGGACGTTCCACACCACGCGCGTCGATGCGCACCGCGCGGCCCGCCGCCCAGGCCGCGAGCCAGTCGGCGCGATAGACCTGATACTGGTCGTACAGGTCGGCCAGCCGCCCGGCCAGTTGGAATTGCTTGCGGCCGTCGTCGTCCCCGGCGAGAAAGCGCGCCAGCGGCGCGAACTCGGTTTCGGCCGCCAGTTTCGGCAGCCAGCGCATCAGCCGCCAGATCAGGCGGGGTTTGTCGAATGGCGATTGCTCGGGCACTGCCTCGGCGCCCAGCAGGGCACGGTACATGCGCCAGGTGAAACGCGAGGGCAGGGAAAAATCGAGCCCGGCAGCAATGCCCAGACCGCCGCGCGCGGCCGGTTCGGCGAGCGCCAGGCGCAGCCATTGGGCGATGCCGTTGCTTTGCACCAACACCACCTCGGTCTCCAGCGGTGCCAGTGGATGGCGGCCGATCCAGGCGAGCAACAGCGCGCGCAGCGATTCGGCACGGTTGCCGTGCACGACGATGAGGCCGGGGGCCGGGTCAGCGCCAGGGTTCATGCCGGACTCGCGAACGCGGCGCCGAGTTCGGCGGCGAGCGTGTCGAATTCGCCCGCGTCACGGCCCAGTGTCTGCGCCGCCCAGAGGCGCTGGCCGCCGGTCCAGGCCGCGGTGTCCTCGCCGAGGCGCGTTGCCTCCAGAAACAGCGCGAACTGAAGGATGGCGAGCAGCGCCCGGGCGCGGTCATCCAGCCCGTCCGGGGCAATGTCGTGGTGATGGCGGATCGCCGCCATCGTCTCGGGCGGCAGTTGCCAGCTTCGCCCCAGGGTCTGGCCGACCACGGCATGGCTGGTGCGGAACTGGCGGTCGAGTGCGAGGATGTCGGGCCAGTCCTCGCCCGAGAGCGCTGTGGCATAGTCGGGGTAGCGCTTGCACAGCAAGGCGATGCCGCAATCATGGAACATCCCGGCGGTGTACGCCTGATCGACGCCCAGCCCGGGTGGGCGCAGGCGTCCGACCAGCTCGGCGCACCGCCCCGCCACCGCGCTGACCCGGTCCCACAGCCGCGACAATGCCCGGGCGTGGCGTGGGTCGCTCAATGCCTGCTGCGCCGCTTCGCTGCGCGCCACCGCCAGGCTGGTCCTGAGACCGAGCACGGTGATCGCCCCTTCCAGCGAATCCACCCGCGCATGCAGACCGAACACTGGCGAGCGCGCCACCCGGAACACCGCCCCGGCCAGCGCCCCGTCGCGACCGAGGATCTCGGCATACTCGCGCGCCCCGGCGTTCTCGTTGCCGGCAAGATGTCCCAGATCGATCAACGCCTGCGGCAGTGGCGGGATCTTCACCCCGCCGGCCAGCACCGCCGCGATCAGGCGTTCCTCGTCCTCGGCGCTGAGCGCATCCTGCGGCGCGAGCGTCGGAACCGGGTCGGGCAGCGCGGTCTGGCCCCGGCTGGAGGGCTGCGGCGAGGCCTTGGGGCCGGTGGCGATGCGTGCCCAGGCCGCGTCGAAATGGGCAAGCAAAAGCTGGCCGGTTTCCGCGTCGAGCACGTTGCCCCGGCGCAGGATCTGGCGCGCCTGTTCGCGGTTGAGCGCGGGGCGCCAGGCGCGCGGTTCGGCCATGGCCAGCAGCAGTTCCGCCGCGGCGGCGAGACGGGCCTCGATCGCCACCCGACCACCCAGCAGCTCCGCCGGTAGCGCCCCGTCATTGAGTCCACCGGGGTTGTAGGCCGCACACAGCGCAACCTCGCGCAAACCCTCGATGCGCGAAAGCACCCGCCAGGTGTCGGCGTGGCAACGACTCATGATGTTGTGCTCGGCGCGTGACAGGGGACCGTTCTTGGCCAAGATCGCGTCCGGCGCGCGCAGCCGGCCGACACCGCGCAGCAGGCCGGCGAGCTCGATCTGTTCGAGGCGGTCGAGCGTCAGGCCAACGCGCTCGCCCAGCCAGCGGGCGAGGTGTGCGACACGCTGCGCATGGCCCTTCGGGTAGCCGCCACGCGCGTCGGTGACCGCGGCGACCAGGGTGGCGAACTGGCGCAGGGCGGAAAAGCCGACCGTCTCGCGCCGGCCACGGCGGATGAATTCGAGGCTGTAGCGCTGGGTCCGAGCAGGATCGAGCAGGTACCAGAAACTGTCGCGGGCCGACAGAAGCATGAATGCATCGACGATGTCAGGCTCGAACAGGATGTCGCGCTGGCGCCGCAAGGCTGCACGGATGGGTTCGCGATAGGCCGCGAGCTCCGGCCCCAGATGGGGCGCGATCAATGCGTTGGCGCGATCGGCGATGAACACCAGATTGGCCAAGCGCGTGGAATCGACTGGCAGGTTGTGGCGGGCGAGTTCCGGCCAGGGGGTATGGTGATGGCGCACCAGGCCGGCCGCCTTGGCGAGGAACGGAAACTGCACCAGCAGTGCATGCCCGCGCTGACAATGCGCCTCACTGCCCGGCCACACCAGATGGCGATGCAGCTCGGCGAATTCGCTGCGCGAGCTCACGGCGCAATCGCGCAGCAGGGCCGCATGGAACAACAGACCGAGATCGGCCTCGGCCAGACCGAGTCGACGGCCACACTCGATGGCCAGCATGGCCACCCGCGGGCCGTGCAGGGCATTGTCGCCACCGGCCCAGTCGAATGCTTCCGCCAGGGCCAGCGCCACCTCGCGCAAATCCGCCTGAATCTGTAGCACCCTGTGTCGCCGTATCGATCCCGAAGGCTTGGAATTATCCGCGATAATCCGCCCATGGTGCCCGCCCAAGACCCCCCCCACGCCCCGACTGCTGGCAATGCCGGCACCATTTCATCAGCCATGACCCGCGTTTTCCCTATGGTTGCCGGGTGATGGACTTCAAATCCCGCTGCCTGCCGGCCCTGGAGGTGTCGGCGGCCTCGGGGATGCCCTGTCAATGGTTCCAGCGCCGGGCGCCGGGGCCGAAGCGATAGCCGCTGCGTGTGCGAAGCAGCTAACAGCCTGTTAGGGTTTGCCGGCCAGGCGCCGCACGGTGGCCAATATGCCACGCCAGAGGGCGACCTCTTCCTTTTCCAGACCGGCGCGGGCGAAGAATCGGCGCAGCCGCGGCATCAGGCGCTTGGGGTGGGCGGGATCGAGAAAGCCGATGGCGATCAGGCTCCTTTCCAGTTCACCGAGGACGCCTTCCACCTCCTCGTGGCGGGCGGTTTCGAACTCGGGCAGGGCGAGCACGCGATCGGCGAGGCTCGTGCGCAGCTCGTAGGCGAAGACCTGCACCGCCTGGGCCAGATTGAGCGAGCCGTAGTCCGGATTGCAGGGGATGTTGATGAGCCAGCGGCATTTCATGAGCTGCTCGTTGGACAGGCCGTAGGTCTCCGAGCCGAACACGATCGCCACCTCCGCGCCCCTGCCGGCCTCGGCCAGCAGGGCCGGCGCGGCTTGACGCGGGGTGTAGGCGGGGTGGGGCAGGTCACGCCGGCGCGCGGTGGTGGCCACCGCCAGGGTGACGCCGGCGAGCGCGGCGTCGAGGTCCGGCGCTACCACCGAGGCCTCCAGCACATCGACCGCGCCGGAGGCGAGCGCCCGGGCCTGGTCGTCGATGCCGCAACGTGGAGCGACCCGGATGAGGCGGGAAAGTCCCATGGTCTTCATGGCCCGCGCCGCTGCGCCCAGGTTGCCGGAATGACGGGTCTCCACCAGCACCACCCGCACCCGGGCCAGCACATCGGCGGGCAGCGCCTGGCCCTTCACGTTAAAATCGGCGTCTGTCAATTCAATGCTCTTTCAGAAACCATGCATCCAATGCTGAATACGGCGGTGAAGGCCGCCCGGCGCGCCGGCGCCATCATCAACCGGGCGTCGAACGACCCCGACGCGCTCATCGTGCGCGCCAAGCAGGACAACGATTTCGTATCCGAGGTTGATCACAAGGCGGAGGAGGCGATCATCGATACCCTGCTCACCGCCTACCCGAAACATGCGATTCTAGCCGAGGAGTCGGGCATCACCGGCGAATCCGAGTTCCAGTGGGTGATCGACCCGCTCGACGGCACCACCAACTTCCTGCATGGCTTTCCCCAGTACGCCGTGTCCATCGCCCTCTTGCATCGCGGCCAGCTCGACCAGGCTGTGGTGTACGACCCGGCGCGCAATGAGCTGTTCACCGCCAGCAAGGGCGCCGGCGCATTCCTCGACGGTCGCCGCATCCGCGTATCGAAGCGGGTGAAGCTGGCCGAGGCCTTGATCGGCACCGGTTTCCCGTACCGCGACTTCACCCACCTTGACGCCTACACCGGCATGTTCCGCGATCTGGTGCAGAAGACCTCCGGCCTGCGCCGGCCGGGTTCGGCGGCACTCGACCTGGCTTGGCTGGCCGCCGGGCGCACCGACGGTTTCTTCGAGATCGGTCTGAACCCGTGGGACATCGCGGCGGGCTGTCTGCTCATCAAGGAGGCGGGCGGGCTGGTGACCGGCTTCACCGGCGAGGAAGACTTTCTTGAGACCGGCCATGTGGTGGCGGGCTCACCGAAGATATTCGCCCAGTTGCTGCAGGCGATCACCCCGCACCTGACCCCGGCGCTGCGCGGCGGGCCCCAGGCATGAGACGGACACGGTCCCTGGCCCGTGCATGGCGCGCGATCGGGCGCGGGCGAATGCTGGCTCGTCGGGCGCTTGTGCTGGCGGCGTGCGTTTGGTTGTCCGTAGGTGCGGCCGGGGTGCATGCCGCGCCGGCGGACGCGTTGCGCGACCAGTTTGTGGCCTTGAGCGATGCATTGCGCAATTCTCCGTTTCAGCGCCCCCTGCATCTGGTATCGATTGAGACCGACGATACCCTGAAAGGGGAAATCCATGCCGTGCTCGAACATGGTTTCGGCAGCGTGCGGGCGGCGCTGGTAGAGCCGGCAAACTGGTGCGACATCCTGATCCTGCATATCAACGTCAAGCACTGCATGCTCGAACCGGGCGGCCAGCTGGCGGTGCGTCTGGGCAAAAAAAGCGCGCAGCCGGTGGATGAAGCCTATCCGATGTTGTTCAGCCATCGGGTGGATTCCGCCCGGCCGGACGATCTGGAGATCCGTCTGGAAGCCCCCGAGGGGCCGATGAGCACTCGCGATTACCGCATCCGTTTGCGCGCCATTCCCATCGACCGCGGGCGAACATTCATCCATCTCGTCTATTCCACCCAGGTTGGCCTGGCCGGGCGGATCGCCATGACCACCTTCCTCAATACGGTGGCCAGCGGCAAGGTGGGTTTTACCGTGGTCGGCCGCGATGGCGATGGCCGGCCGGAATACATCGGTGGCGCGCGCGGCATGATCGAGCGCAACACCCTGCGTTATTACCTCGCCATCGAGGCCTATCTGGATGCATTGTCGGCACCGCCCACGAGCCGCATGGAACGCAGCCTCGCAGCCTGGTTCGACGCTACCGAGCGACATGCCCGCCAGTTGCACGAAATGGATCGTGCCGACTACCTGGAGATGAAGCGCGCCGAATATTGGCGTCAGCGCAGGCTTGGCTGGAAGCCCAGGAGTTGACGCTCAAACATCGATGTCTGTATGGACGGGCCTGCCCAACGCTTGCCGGGCAGGTCCCACCCCGCTTACTGTTCGTCCTCGCTGGGCCGGTACTGCTCGGCCAGACGGCGCTGCACGTCGGGCGGCACCGGATCGTGACGCACCAGTTCCAGGGTGTATGAACCCTGGCCGCCGGTGAGGGCCTTGAGCCGGGCCTGGAAGTCATCCAGCTCGGCCAGCGGCGCCAGCGCCTGCAGCAGCATCATGCCTCCGCGTCCGGTCTCGCTGCCGGTGATCTGGCCGCGCCGGGTGGAGAGTTCACCGGACACGTCGCCGAAGGCCGACTCGGGCAGGGTCAGCTCCACCCGCACGATGGGCTCCAGGACGATGGGCCGGGCGCTGCGCATGGCCGCCTGGAGTGCCTTCTTGCCGGCGGTGACGAACGCGATCTCCTTGCCGTCCACCGGATGGGTCTTGCCGTCGTATACGGTGACGCGGATGTCATGCAGCGGGTAACCGGCCACGGCACCCTGCGCCATGGCCTGGCGCACTCCCTTTTCTACCGCCGGGATGAACACGCCCGGAATCACGCCGCCCTTCACCGCATCGACGAATTCGAAGCCGGCGCCCCGCTCCAGGGGTTCCACACGCAGATACACCTCGCCGAACTGGCCGGCACCGCCCGACTGCTTCTTGTGCCGGTGGTGCCCTTCGGCGGGGGCGAGAATGGTTTCCCGGTAGGGGATGCTGGGCGGATGGGTGTCCACTTCAAGGCGGAACTGCTCGCGCATCTTTTCCAGCACGCTGGCCAGATGCAGCTCGCCCAGGCCGCGGATGACCGCCTCGTGGGTGGCCGGGTCGTGCTCGACCGACAGGCCGGGGTCCTCGGCGATGAGGCGATGCAGCACCTCGCCCAGCTTGCTCGCCTCGCCCTGCTTCTTCGGCCGCACCGCCAGGCCATACACCGCGTGCGGAAAATCCAGCGGACGCATGTGGATCGAATCGTCCTCGGGGGCGTCGTGCAGCACGGCGTCGAAACCAAGTTCGTCCACCTTGGTCACCGCGCACAGGTCGCCGGGATGGCCGGCCTCGATCTCGGTCAGCTGCTTGCCCTGCATGCGGTACAGGTGGCCGACCTTGAACGGCTTGCGGCCCGCGCCGATGTAGAGCTGGCTGCCGGGCGTGACGGTGCCCTGATGCACGCGGAAGGCGCAGATGCGGCCGACGTAGGGGTCCATTTCCACCTTGAACACGTGCGCCAGCACATGCCGGTCCGGGTCCGGCTCGGCGCGGAAGGGTTCGGCAGTCTCGCCTTCGCCGCGCACGAACAGGGGCGGATTGCCCTCGCCCGGATGCGGCAGCAGGCGCTCGATCAGGTCGAGCAACTCGCCCACCCCCGCGCCGGACTGCGCCGAGACGAAACACACCGGCACCAGATGCCCTTCGCGCAGAGCCTGCTCCAGAGGCGCATGCAGTTCCTCGGCGGGGATGTCGCCTTCTTCCAGATAGCGGTTCATGGTCGCCTCATCGACCTCCACCACCTGATCGATGAGCGCCCGGTGCGCCTCGCGCACGGACGAAAAGTCGGTTTCCTCGCCTTCCCGGCCGGGGTTGAAGTAACAATCTACCACTCGCGCGCCGGCCCCGGCGGGCAGGTTGACCGGCAGGCACTCGCGCCCGAACGCGGCCTGGATCTCGGCCAGCAGGGCGGCCAGGTCGATGTCCGGGGCGTCGATCTTGTTGACGATGATCATCCGGTCGAGCTTGCGCGTCTCGGCCCAGTGCATCATGCGCCGGGCGGTGTATTCGATGCCTTTCTGGGCATCGATCACCACCGCCACGGTATCCACGGCATCGAGCGCGCCCAGGGCCTGGCCCATGAAATCGGGATAGCCCGGGGTGTCGATGAGATGCACGCGCACGCCGTTGTGGACGAGATGTGCCAGGGCCAGCTTGACCGAGTGCAGATGGGCCTTTTCCAGGGGATCGTAATCACACACCGTGTTGCCCTGCTCGATGCGGCCGGGTGCGGCGATGGCGCCGGCGCGAGCCAGCATGGCTTCGATCAGGGTGGTCTTGCCGGCGCCGCCGTGGCCGGTCAGCGCCAGGGTGCGGAGGTTGCGTGGGTCGGACATTCGGGTTTCTTTCCAAGGGTGGGTGGCGTTCGCCAGTATAGGCGCAAGCAGGAGGTCAATCCTCCTCGTCGAGCAACTGGCCGGCAATGGCCCAGTTCGCGTCGGGCAACTCCTCGAATGCGATGTAGGTGTAACGGCGCGGTTTCAGGGCGATGCGTTCGAGGGTATCGGTGATCTCCTCGGCGATGCGTTTTTTCTGGTCGCGGTCGAGCGAGCCGGCGAGCTTGATGGTGACCACGGGCATGGCGAACCTCCTTGCAGTGCAATCGAAAGTAGCATTGTACTGGCCCGCCGCTTGACCGTATCCTCGCCCTTTTTTCGCCCACTGTGAGCTTGCCATGATCCTGCTCGGCGTCAACATCGACCACGTCGCCACCCTGCGCCAGGCGCGTGGCACCCGTTTCCCCAGCCCCTTGCGCGCCGCGCTCGAAGCCGAGGCCGCCGGGGCCGACCTCGTCACCCTGCATCTGCGCGAGGACCGTCGTCATATCCAGGATGCCGACGTGTTCGCATTGCGGCCGCTGTTGCAGACCCGCATGAACCTGGAAATGGCCATCACCCCCGAGATGATCGACATCGCCTTGCAGGTGCGGCCGCAGGATGTGTGTCTGGTACCGGAGAGGCGCCGGGAACTGACCACTGAAGGCGGCCTCGATGTCGCCGGCCAGCTCGATGCAGTGCGCGATGCATGCGCCCGGCTGGGGGATGCCGGCATCCGGGTGTCGCTGTTCATCGACGCTGACGAGAATCAGTTGCGCGCCGCCCGGGCCGTTGGCGCGCCGGTGGTGGAGATCCACACCGGCCGCTTCGCCGAGGCCGAAGGCGAGGACGCGGTGCGCGAGCTGGTCCGCATCCGCCAGGCGGTGGCCCTTGGCCGCAGCCTGGGTCTCGCGGTCAACGCCGGGCATGGCCTGAACTACCACAATGTCCAGGCGATCGCCGCCATTCCCGGCATCGAGGAGCTGAATATCGGCCATGCCATCGTCGCCGAGGCCCTGTTCTGCGGCTGGGCCCCGGCGGTGCGGGAGATGAAGCGCCTGATGCGCGAGGCCGCGGCCTGAAAGGCGGCCGCGCGGCGCGGATCAGGCGCCGGCGCGCGTGGCGATGAAATGCACCAGGAGCGGCACCGGCCGGCCGGTGCTTCCCTTTTCCTTGCCCGATTTCCAGGCCGTGCCGGCAATGTCCAGGTGCGCCCAAGGGTATTTCCGGGCGAACCGGGACAGGAACGCGGCGGCGGTGATGGTGCCGGCCGGCCGGCCGCCGATGTTGGCCATGTCGGCGAAATTGCTCTTCAGCTGTTCCTGATACTCGTCGAACAGCGGCAGCGGCCAGCAACGGTCCCAGGCGTTCTCCCCCGCGGCTTGCACCTCGCGCACCAGGGCCTCGTCGTTGCCGAGCAGGCCGCTGGCGACATGCCCCAGCGCGATCACACAGGCCCCGGTGAGTGTGGCGATGTCCACCACCGCGGCCGGCTCGAAGCGCTCGGCATAGGTGAGCGCGTCGCACAGGATGAGGCGGCCTTCGGCATCGGTGTTGAGGACCTCGATGGTCTGCCCGGACATCGAGGTGACGATGTCACCCGGCTTGTTGGCGCGTCCCGAGGGCAGGTTCTCGCAGGCCGGGATGAGGCCCACCACATTCACCGGAAGTGCGAGCTCGGCCACTGCGCGCAGGGTGCCGAGCACGGCGGCCGCGCCGCTCATGTCGTACTTCATCTCGTCCATCTCGGCGGCGGGCTTGAGCGAGATGCCACCCGAGTCGAAGGTGATGCCCTTGCCGACGAGGAGCACCGGCTTGTCGCCCTTGCGACCCTGCATGTGCTGCACGACGATGAAGCGGGGTGGCTCCTCCGAGCCCTTGGCCACCGACAACAGCGAGCCCATGCCCAGCTTGCCCATCTCCTTTTCGTCCAGCACCTTGACCTTGAGGCCATGTGTCTTTGCCAGGTCCTGCGCGGTCCGGGCGAGATGCGAGGGGGTGCAATGGTTGCCAGGCAGGTTGCCCAGATCGCGCGCCAGCCGCATGCCGGCGACGATGGCCGCGCCGCGCGCCACCGCCGCATCGACCGCGACATCCTTTTTCGCAAGCATCACCACAAGGCGGGCGGGGCCGCGTTTCGGCGCCTTCTCGCTCTTGAGCGCATCGAAGCGGTAGGCCGCATCCCCCGCCGCCAGCACCAGTTGTTCCGCGCGCCAGGCCGCATCGCGCCTAGTCACGGCGATCTCGGCGAGGTGCGTGGACGCCTCGGCGATGTTGAGGCCGGCGAGGGCCTTCGCCGCCGCAGTCGCCGCCTCGACGAAGGACTTTTCCCGGACCTCGCCTTCACGGCCCAGCCCCACCAGCAGAATGCGTTGGCAGGCCAGCTCCGGGGTGTACAGAATACGGCTGGAGCCGACCTTGCCGTCGAGGTCGCCGGACTTGAGCAGGGCGGCAATGCGGCCGCCGCTGGCCGCGTCGAGCGCGGCAGCGCTGGGGGATAGGCGCTGATCCTCATAGATCCCCACCACCGCGCAGGGGGTACGCTGTTTGTCGGCGCGTTGCGCTTTTGTGCTAAATTCCACGGCGGACTCCAGTTCTAAAATCGTTCATGACGCGTTCATGTTTCGTGAGATGGCCCCGTTCGTCCGGGGCCATCGACTCGCGAATCAATCTTTCCAGCGCTTTCAGCAAAAGTCAAAAGTCAACGCATGCGCCTGCTGCACAAAGCGCTCGTCCGGGAGATGACCAGCACCAGCGCCGTGGCGCTGTTCGCCCTGAGCGCAATCGCCCTGGTCATCCTGATCGTGCGCATGGTCGGTCAGGCCGCGCTCGGCAAGATCGACGTCGTCGCCATCCTGCCATTCATCGCCTTCGGCTACCTGCGCCTGATGCCGGTGCTGCTGTCCCTCTCGTTGTTCATGGGGGTGATCGTCACGCTCAGCCGCTCCTGGCAGGACAGCGAGATGGTGATCTGGGCCTGCGCTGGGGTCAGTCCGGGCCGCCTGCTGCGCCCCATCCTCGCATTCGCCCTGCCCATCGCCGCGCTCATCGGGGCGCTCACCCTCGGCATCCTGCCCTGGGCGGCGGAACGCCATGCACACTACGAGCGCCACCTGTCCGCCCAACGTGAGCTGGCGAGCCTCACCCCGGGGGTATTCGTCGAGCAGGGATCGGGCCGGCGCACATTCTTCGTCGAGGAGCTGATCGAGACCGGCCCCGCGGTGAAGAACATATTCATCCAGTCCCAGGAAGGTGGCCGCACCGGCATCGTCGTCGCCAGCCGCGGGCATCTGACCCGCAGCGAGCTAGGCACGCCGTATCTGGTGCTGGAACAGGGCCGCCGTTACGAAGGCATGCCAGGGGCCGCCGATTATCGCGTGGTCGAGTTCGAGCGCTACCGCTTTCGACTCGAAGGCGCCGACCCCGCCCCTTTCTACATGCACACCCGCATGCTGCCCAGCGCCGAACTGCTGCGCGACCCCACGCCCAGAAACCAGGCCGAGTGGGTTGGCCGCATCGGTTACCCGCTGAGCGCGCTCATCCTGGCCCTCATGGCCTTGCCACTGAGCCTCGTCAACCCGCGCTCCGGTCGCACCCTGGGCATCCTCACCGCGGTGCTGGTGTACGCCGTGTACAACAACCTGTTCGGGCTTAGCCAGAGCTGGGTCGCCCAGGGCCGGCTGAGCGGCCTGGAGGCCCTGGGACTGGTGCACGGGCTCGCCCTAGCGGTGCTGGCCGGCCTGTTCGCCTGGCGCTTCGGCCGTTTCCTGCCCCGACGCGGAAAGTCCGGCGGATGAGCATCCTGTTCCGTTATCTCGCCGCCCGCATGCTGCTGGCGATCGGCCTCGCCCTGCTGGGCCTCACCCTGCTGTTCACATTCATCGACCTGATCGGCGAGCTGGGCGACGTCCGCCCCCAAGGCTATACCACTGGCATGGCCATGCTGTTCGTGCTGCTGCGCACCCCCAGCCGGCTGTTCGAGCTGATGCCCATCGCCGCGCTGGTCGGTGCGCTGCTCGCTCTTACCCGGCTTGCAGTCAGCTCCGAGTTCACGGTAATGCGCGCCTCCGGCCTGTCGCCGCGCCGCATGCTGGCCTACCTCGCTGCGCTCGGGTTGCTCCTGGGCGGCCTCACCTTGCTGCTCGGCGAATACCTGGCGCCTCCCGGCGAACGCGCCGCCCAGCAACTCAAGCTGCGTGGCAAGGAACGCCTGGTGGCCAGCAGCTTCGAGTCGGGATTCTGGGCCAAGGACGGCCGAACCTTCATCAACATCCGCGAGCTGTACCCGGATGCCAGCCTGCGCGGCCTGAGCCTGTACGAATTCGACGCCGATTTCCATCTCGTCGGGGTACGCGCCGCCGCCCACGGGCAATGGTCGAGCGCCGGCCACTGGCGGCTCACCGAAGTCAGCGAAACCCGCCTGGGACCCGGGGGCGTGCAGGTGCGCACGCTGCCCGAACAGGAATGGCGCTCGGCCATCAATCCGGACCTGCTCTCGGCGTTGATGGTCAACCCAGAGCGGATGTCGATCGGACGCCTGCTGTCCTACATCCGCTATCTGCATGAAAACAAGCAGAAGGCCAAGCGCTACGAGATCGCGCTGTGGGGCAAGCTGTTCTTCCCGCTCGCCCTGCCGGTGATGCTGTTCCTCGCCCTGCCCTTTGCCTACCAGCCGCCACGCGGACAGGGCCTCGGTGGGCGGGTATTGCTTGGCATCCTGATCGGTCTGGCGTTTTACCTGCTCAACCGCCTGTCCGGCCATGTCGGCCTGATCTACGACTGGCCGCCGCTGGGCAGCGCCCTGCTGCCCGTGGCCGTATTCGCCGCCGCCGCCTTGCTTGCGCTCTGGCGGGTTGAAAGGCGCTGAGTCTCAACCGACCCGGACCAAGCGCGTACCCGCCAGACGGTCGTGCAGGAACTGCCGGTCGCGATCCCACAAGGCCCACCACAACCCGAACCCGAGCAGGACCAGGCCGATCACCGCAAACAGATAGCGCCGCCAGGCGGTGCGCGCGTCGACGAGCCCGCCATCGGCACGCACCACGCGAACGCGCCAGGTCTTCATGGCCAGGGTCTGGCCACCGCGACGCCAGAACCAGGTCAGATAGAGACCCGCCACAAGCATGAGATAGAACTGGGTCAGACCGCGCGAGACCGGCGTCGGCGTGTCCGGCAGCAGGCCGACCACGACGAATCCGGACACGAACAGCACCGCCAGCAGCAGCATCAGTTCATAGACCAGGCAGGCCAGACGGCGCCCGAGGCCGGCCAGTGCCAGAGGCGTGTCGGGAGGGGGTGCAGACATGGTGGGAACACTCTCGGAAGGGGTGAATCAACCTAAAAAACGCAGTTGAACTCGGTCATGGAAGCGTTGCGCCCTCATCCCCGGCCCTTCCCCCGGAGGGGGAAGGGTGGAATTCCCCTCTCCCTCCGGGAAGAGAGGGTCGGGGTGAGGGAGCCCGCGTGGACACCTGGCGATACACAGTATTTTCGCTGTTCAACTGCGTTTTATAGGAGGGATCAATCGAGGAAGCAAAGCGCAGGCAAGGACGCAAGGATGACCGGCGCGATCCATGCCAATGCGCCCGAATTTTACTTTGCATGCGGCCGCGGTCGTGGATATAATTCACCGTTCTTCCCTTGGCCACTCATGGCCATACATTGGTCGACGCATTGGAGCAAAGCATGTACGCGGTCATCCGGACCGGTGGCAAGCAATACAAAGTAGCCGCCGGTGGCAAACTGAAAGTGGAAAGCCTGCCGGCCGAGGTCGGCAGTGAAATCGAGATCAACGACGTCCTGATGGTTGCCGACGGCGACGACATCAAGATCGGCGCGCCCGTGCTCGCCGGCGCCAGCGTCAAGGCAACCGTTCTCGGCCATGGCCGTGGCGAGAAGGTGATGATCTTCAAGATGCGTCGCCGCAAGCACTACCGCAAGACCCAGGGCCACCGCCAGAACTACACCGAGATCCGCATCGACGGCATCTCGGCCTGATCCTTAGGAGCTCGCACCATGGCACACAAAAAGGCAGGCGGAAGTTCCCGCAACGGCCGCGATTCCAAGCCCAAGATGCTGGGCGTCAAGCGCTACGGCGGCCAGTTCGTCCCGGCCGGCAACATCCTGGTGCGTCAGCGCGGCACCCAGTTCCACCCCGGCCGCAATGTCGGCATGGGCAAGGACTACACCCTGTTCGCGCTGATCGACGGCACCGTCGAATACACCGTCAAGGGCCCCCTCAAGCGCCGCACGGTGAACGTGGTTCCGGCCCAGGCCTGACCCTCGTCCCCGGCCATCGCGACAGCCCTATCCACGGATAGGGCTGTTTGCTTTCCGAGCCCACGCCATGAAATTCATCGACGAAGCCCGCATCGAGGTCGCCGCCGGCGCGGGCGGCAACGGCTGCGTGTCCTTCCGGCGCGAAAAATTCATCCCGTTCGGCGGTCCGGACGGCGGTGACGGCGGTCGCGGCGGCAGCATCTGGGCGGTGGCCGACCGCAACATCAACACCCTCGTGGAATACCGCTACACCCGCCACTTCCGCGCCCAGCGCGGCGAGAACGGCCGCGGTTCGGACTGCTACGGCAAGGGTGGCGAGGACCTCACCCTGCGGGTGCCGGTCGGCACCGTGGTGTTCGACGAGGACACGGGTGAAACGCTGGCCGACCTCGCCGAGGACGGCCAGCGCGCCCTTTTGGCCCGCGGCGGCAAGGGCGGACTGGGCAACCTGCATTTCAAGTCCAGCACCAACCGCGCCCCAAGGCAGAGCACCCCCGGTGAAGCGGGAGAAAACCGCAACCTGCGCCTGGAGCTGCGCGTGCTGGCGGATGTCGGCCTCCTAGGACTGCCCAACGCCGGCAAGTCCACCTTCATTCGCGCCGTATCCGCCGCCCGGCCCAAGGTCGCGGACTATCCATTCACCACCCTGCACCCCAATCTCGGCGTGGTCCGGGTGGACATCGACCGCAGTTTCGTCATCGCCGACATCCCCGGCCTGATCGAAGGCGCCGCCGAAGGCCACGGCCTCGGCCACCAGTTCCTGCGCCACCTCGCCCGCACCCGGCTGCTCTTGCACATCGTCGACCTTGCCCCGTTCGACCCCGAGGCCGAGCCGGTCCGGGATGCCCGCGCCATCGTCGAGGAACTGCGCAAGTACGACGAAACACTGTACCGCAAGCCACGCTGGCTGGTCCTGAACAAGCTCGACCTGATCCCCCTCGAAGAGCGCCAGGCGCGCATCGACGCATTCATCGCCGACTCTGGCTGGCAGGGGCCGGTGTACGCCATTTCAGCCATCCAGGGCGAAAACTGCCCACCCCTCCTGTACGCCATCATGGACGAACTGGAGGCCCTCCGGCGCAGCGAGGAGGCCCCCGAGTGAACCCCAGTTCCGCGAACCCCTCGGTCATCGCCGAAGCCCGCCGCCTGGTGGTCAAGGTGGGCAGCAGCCTGGTCACCAACGACGGCCGCGGCCTCGACCACGCACGGCTGGCGCGCTGGGCGGAACAGATCGCCGCTCTGGCCCGCCAAGGCCGGCAAGTGGTGCTGGTCTCCAGCGGCGCCATCGCCGAAGGCATCCAGCGCCTGGGCTGGAGCCGACGACCGCACGCGCTCAATGAATTGCAGGCCGCTGCCGCGGTCGGCCAGATGGGCCTGATCGAGGCCTACGAACGCGGTTTCGGCGCGCACGGACTGCGCTCCGCACAGATCCTGCTCACCCACGCCGACCTCGCCGACCGCGAACGCTACCTCAACGCCCGCAGCACCCTGCGCACCCTGCTCGAACTCGGCGTCATCCCCATCATCAACGAAAACGACACCGTCACCACCGAAGAAATCAAGGTCGGCGACAACGACACCCTCGGCGCACTGGTCGCCAACCTGATCGAAGCCGACGCGCTCATCATCCTCACCGACCAGACCGGCCTGTACAGCGCCGACCCGCGCAAGAACCCCGACGCCGAATTCATCCACGAAGCCGTAGCCGGCGATCCCCGCTTGGAAGCCATGGCCGGCGGCGCCGGCACCGGCATCGGCACCGGCGGCATGCTCACCAAGATTCTCGCCGCCCGCCGCGCCGCGCGCAGCGGCGCCCACACCGTGATCGCCAGCGGCCGCGAGGACCGGGTACTGGAACGACTCGCCGCCGGGGAAGCCATCGGCACCCAGCTCGTCGCCCGCCAGGCCCCGCTCGCCGCGCGTCGGCAATGGCTGGCCGACCATCTCCAGGTCCGCGGCCGCCTCCACATCGACGCCGGCGCCGCTCGCGCCCTCAGCGAACAGGGCAAAAGCCTGCTGCCGATCGGCGTGATCGAAGTGCAGGGCGAATTCCAGCGCGGCGAAGTGGTCGCATGCATCGACCCGGAAGGCCGCGACATCGCCCGCGGACTCGTCAACTACAGCGCCGACGAAGCCCGCCGCATCGCCCGCCAGCCCAGCGGTCGGATCGAAGCCCTGCTCGGCTACATCGACGAGCCAGAACTCATCCACCGCGACAATCTGGTCCTGCTGTAATCCTGTCCAGCGCCCAGGCCGCCAGCGCAAGACCGAACGCTGCGGTCACCGCCATCGACGAACCATAACCGGAACAGGCAAGCCCCGCCGCGCAGGCCACTGCCGGCGGCCGCCGCACCGGCTCCTCCGAATACACGCACGGCACGCCGAACGTGCACCCCGGCTGGCGCGGAAAACCATGCTCGCGCCGCAGTCGCGCGCGCAGGCTCGCGGCCAGCGCATCCTGACGGGTGCGCGACAGATCTTCCCGTCGCACCCGGGTCGGATCGACACGTCCACCCGCACCGCCCGAAACCGCGAGTGGAATGCCATGCGCACGGCAATGCACCACCATCGCCGCCTTGGCGCGCACCTGATCGGTGCAGTCCAGCACCGCAGAACAGGCCGGCAGGCGCACGGCCACATCCTCCGGGGTCACGAACGCCTCGACCGCATCCACCACGCAAGCTGGATGAATCCCGGCCACCCGCGCCTGCATCGCCAGCACCTTGGCCTGACCCAGGGTGGACTCCAGGGCATGCGCCTGCCGGTTCAGATTGCTTTCGGCCACATGATCCAGATCGATGAGCGTCAGCCGCCCCACCCCGGAACGGGCCAGCGCCTCCACCGCCCACGACCCCACGCCGCCGATGCCGACCACGCACACATGCGCCGCGGCCAGGCGATCGAGGCCGGTTTGCCCATACAGGCGTTCGATACCGGAAAAACGGCGGGCGAAGGGCGCAAGCGGCGGTGTCATCGAGGAAAATTGTATTGGGGCGTGGAAGGGCGCGGGCAATGCATGCGGCCCGAAATTTACAGAATGCATGCGCCCGGGTTCATAATACCGGCTTGAACCTAACAGGCTGTTGAAAAACGACTGCGGTGGGCCATCGGCTGTGTTGCGCGGTGCTCGCTCCCTCGCCGATCGATTTGATCTGTCTCGGTTGCTGCGCTCCGTGCGCCTTGCGTCTGGCCCTCCTCGCGACGTTTTTCAACAGCCTGCTAAAGGGGCCCCTGTTCCGGCCTTCGCGGTCGCCCCCGCGGCGGCGTCGCTTGTGGGCCAGCGGCCCCGCGGGACCCGCACGGCGTGCTGTCCTGCGCCCTGCGGGCGGGGCGCGCCAGACACCCGTTTGGCCCGCCCTTCGGTCGTGTTCAACTGCGGTTTTTAGGTTGAATCAAACACCATGTCCAAATCCGCCATCGAACGCCTGCTCGCCGGACGCCTGCACGATCCGTTCTCCATCCTGGGCCTGCATGCCGACGGTCGCGGGCATCGCCTGCGCGTCTATCGGCCGCATGCCGAGCGGGTGACGTTGCTGATGCCTGAAGGTCCGGTCGAGCTCACGCAGGCGCGTCAGGCGGGGGTGTTCGAGTGGCATGGCGAGACCCTGCCTGCGCGGCCCTGGCGTCTGCGTTGCCAGGAAGGCGGCGAGACGCTGGAGTTCGTCGACCCTTACGCGTTCGAGCCCTTGTTGAGCGAGGACGAGCTGTTCCTGTTCAATCAGGGCCGGCTGTTGCAGGCCTGGCGCAGTTTGGGGGCGCAGCCGATGACTGTGGCGGGGGTGACTGGAGTGCGTTTCGCGGTCTGGGCGCCGGCGGCCGAGCGGGTGTCGGTGATCGGTCCGTTCAACCGCTGGGATGGCCGCGTCCACCCCATGCGGGTGCGGGGCGAGACCGGAGTGTGGGAGCTGTTCATCCCCGGTCTGGGCGAGGGCGAGCTGTACAAGTTCGAGATCCGCAACCGCGACAGCGGCGCGTTGCGGGTCAAGACCGACCCGTTCGCACGGCGCTTCGAGCCGCGCCCGGGCACCTCGGCGGTGGTCTGTGGCGACAGTGGCCACGTCTGGCGCGACGAAGCCTGGATGGCGAACCGCGCCCGGCGCGACTGGCTGCACTCGGCCATGAACATCTATGAGCTACACCCCGGCTCATGGCGGCGCCGGTCCGACGGCGGCTTCATGGACTGGAACGCGCTGGCGGAAAGCCTGATCCCGCATGTGGTGGACATGGGCTATACCCACATCGAGCTGTTGCCCGTCACCGAGCATCCACTCGACGAATCCTGGGGTTACCAGACCACCGGCTATTTCGCGCCGACCTCCCGATTCGGCGCCCCGGACGGCTTGCGCGCATTCATCGACGCCTGTCATCGCGCCGGCATCGGCGTGCTGCTCGACTGGGTGCCTGGCCATTTCCCCATGGACGACTGGGCGCTGGCACGCTTCGACGGCTCGGCCCTGTTCGAGCACGAGGACCCGCGGCTGGGCGTGCATCAGGACTGGGGCACGCACATCTTCAACTACGGTCGCAGCGAGGTGCGCGGCTTCCTGCTCGCCTCGGCGCATTACTGGCTGTCCGAGTTTCATTTCGACGGCCTGCGCGTGGACGCGGTGGCCTCCATGCTCTACCTCGACTATTCGCGCAAGCCCGGCGAATGGCTGCCGAACAAGTACGGCGGCCGTGAGAATCTCGACGCCATCGAGTTCCTGCGCGAGATGAACGTGATGGTGCACGAGCATTTCCCCGGCGCGCTCACCATCGCCGAGGAATCGACCGCCTGGCCGATGGTGTCGCGCCCCACCTATGTCGGTGGTTTGGGCTTCTCGATGAAGTGGAACATGGGCTGGATGAACGACACCCTGGCCTACATGCATCTCGACCCGATCTATCGACGCTTCCACCACGGCAACCTCACCTTCGGCCAGCTCTACGCCTACTCCGAGAACTTCGTGCTGCCCTTCTCGCACGACGAGGTGGTGCATGGCAAGGGCTCGCTGCTCGGCAAGATGCCGGGCGACGCCTGGCAACAGTTCGCCAACCTGCGCCTCTTGTATACCTTCCAGATGAGCTGGCCGGGCAAGAAGCTCAACTTCATGGGCAACGAATTCGGCCAGGGCCGGGAATGGTCGGCGGTGAGCGAGCTGGACTGGGGCCTGTTGCAGACCTCCTGGCACGAGGGCGTGCAGCGCGCGGCGCGCGACCTCAACCGCCTGTACCGCGAGCTGCCGCAATTGCACGAGCTCGATTTCGAGCCGGAGGGCTTTGCCTGGATCGATTGCCACGACGCCGACAAGTCGGTGCTTGCATACCAGCGCCGCGATCGCGCCGGCCGTGCCTTGCTGGCGGTGCTCAACTTTACCCCGGTGCCGCGCGAGGGCTATCGCATCGGCTGCCCGATGCCGGGGTTCTGGCGCGAGGTGTTCAACAGCGATTCGGAATGGTACGGCGGCTCCAACACCGGCAACGGCGCGGGCCTCCTGGCCGAGGACACCGCCTGGATGGGCTACCCTCATTCACTGGTGATCACCCTGCCGCCGCTGGCCGGCATCCTGCTGATGTCGGAGTAAGCCACGATTTCTCACCTCAGGACCGTAGCCCGGATGCAGGCCGCAGGCCGGAATCCGGGACCCCAGCCCTTTCCCGGATTCCATTTCATTCCATCCGGGCTGCGACTGTGGAGATACCCATGCCCCCACCACGGGGGAGGGGCTAGGTGTAGCCCAGCCTTGGGGGGCGCTCAGTGATCCTCGATATGGGTGAATGTGTCCTCGGCCAGCTCGCCGGTGTCAGGGTCCACCCAGCCGGTGATGCCGAGCTCCGCCTCGACTTCCTCCAGGGATTCGCCCGGCTCGAAGTCGCTTTCGGGGTCGTACTGCATGTCGGCCACCGCATCCACCAGTGTGGCAAACGGGCCATAACACTGGTCGCTGTCTTCATCGCGCCAGTAAAAGCCGTCGGGACGTTCCTCGATCCGGGTGTGGTCGTAATCGGGGGGCGTTTCGGGAATCGTTTGGTTCATGTTCATCATCTCCTCTGCATGGGTGGAGCGGATGCCTTTGTCCGTCCGGATGGCTGCCGCTCAGCGGGCCGGATGGCCGAGCGCGGCAATGAATTCATGGCGCAGACGGCCGTCGTCGCGGAAACAGCCGGAAAACGCCTGGGTGACCACGCGTTCGTCGCCGCGTCGATCCTCGCCCAGCAGCAGGCAGAGCTGCTCGGCCTCGATGACGCAAGCGGCGCCGCGCGCCTGGCCGTGGCGGATCATGGCCTCGGCGATGTCGCGGGTCATCCATTCCTGATAGGTGAAGCGATGGCCGATCGCGTCGACCATGCGGGCGATGCGGCCGAATCCGTGCAGGCGCCCGCCCGGGATGTACGCGACATGGGCGACGCCGCGAAAGGGCACGAGATGATGCGGACATACGCCATGCACGGCGATGCCGCGCACCACCACCATGTCGTCGCGGACATCCTCGAAACCCTCGCCCAGCACCGTGCCGGGATCCAAGGCATAGCCGCCGAGCAGGCGGCGTTCCCACAGCTCGCGCACCCGTTGCGCGGTGCGGCCGGTGTGCGCGTTGTCGGGGGCGATGCCGCAGGCGCGCAACAGGTCGCACACCGCGCGCTCGAATGCGGCACCGTCGAACGGGCCGACGCGGGCGATGCCGGGTTCCTGGCCGGGCATGGGCGGCGGACAGGTGTGGTCGCAGCAGTCGTGCATCGGGAAACAGGGTTGGCATGGGACTGCGCTGACGATACCACAGTTGCCGGGCGCGGGCCTGGGGGGCCGGTCTGGGCTTGGGCAAAAAAACTTGCCACGGCCCTTGAAATGGATGCCCGCATCCCAAACTAGCGCCCATTGCGACGCGCGCTCGCCCTCGACGGGCGGGCGCTGTACCAGGCTGTTGAAAAACGTCGCGAGGATGGCCCGATGCAAGGCGCACGGAGCATAGCGACCGAGAAAACGAGCGAAGCGCGTTTCGGCGAAGGCGGATATCGGCGCAGCCGATCGAGCTACGCGGCCGAAGCCAACACCGCGCAACACAGCCGATGGCCCACCGAAGTCGTGTTTCAACAGCCTGGTACGTGACAGCGTGACTGCACAAGACAAAACCGGGCTTGTTGGCGAGGGTTTTGTCGCTCTGTCACGACTTGACCTTGTTTTTGATTTCGCCAGGAGTGTGTGTCGATGAGCGAACAAACAAACCCAGGCCAGGAACCCGCGCAGGAACCCATTGCTGCAGCCGGGGAGATGGATGCATTCACGCTGGCGCCGGAAGTCGAAACCGCCGGCGACGACCTGCAGGCCCTGCTTAGACAGGCCGAGTCCCGCGCTGCCGAGCTGGAGGATGCCTGGCTGCGCGCCAAGGCCGAGACCGAGAACATGCGCCGACGCGCCGCCGAAGAGGCGGAAAAGGCGCGCAAGTTCGCCCTGGAGCGTTTTTCAGGCGACCTTCTGGCGGTCAAGGACAGTCTTGAGGCGGCTCTGGCGGTGGACGCTGGCGCCACGCCGGAGAGCATCAGGAGCGGTGTCGAGCTGACCCTGAAGCAACTGGCCGGCGTGTTCGAGCGGCATGGCCTGGTCGAGATCTATCCGCTCGATGCCCGCTTCGACCCCAATCTGCACCAGGCCATCGGCATGGTCGAGGGCGAGGGCGAGGCGAACACGGTCGCCAGCGTGCTGCAGAAGGGGTATCTGCTCAACGACCGGGTGATCCGCCCGGCCCTGGTGATGGTCCGCAAGGGGGGCGCCACGCCCGCGGCCAAAGAGTCCTCGGCCCCTTGAACTCAAGCCCGCTCAACCACATATCGGATACAGCTTCCAATTCTTGCAAGGGATACTGAAATGGCAAAAATCATCGGCATCGACCTGGGCACCACCAACTCCTGCGTCGCCATCATGGAAGGCGGCAAGCCCAAGGTCATCGAAAACTCCGAGGGCGCGCGCACCACGCCTTCCATCATCGCCTACGCCGAGGATGGGGAAATCCTGGTCGGCGCACCCGCCAAGCGCCAGGCGGTGACCAACCCGAAGAACACCCTGTTCGCCATCAAGCGACTGATCGGCCGCCGCTTCGAGGAAAAGGAGGTGCAGAAGGACATCGGCCTGATGCCCTTCAAGATCCTCAAGGCCGACAACGGCGATGCCTGGGTCGAAGTGCGCGGCAAGAAGATCGCCCCGCCGCAGGTCTCCGCCGAGGTGCTGCGCAAGATGAAGAAGACCGCCGAGGACTACCTGGGCGAGCCGGTCAGCGAGGCGGTCATCACCGTGCCGGCCTACTTCAACGACAGCCAGCGCCAGGCCACCAAGGACGCCGGCCGCATCGCCGGCCTGGAAGTCAAGCGCATCATCAACGAGCCCACCGCCGCGGCCCTGGCCTTCGGCATGGACAAGAAGGAAGGTGATCGCAAGATCGCGGTGTATGACCTAGGGGGGGGCACCTTCGACATTTCCATCATCGAGATCGCCGAGATCGAGGGTGAGCACCAGTTCGAGGTGCTGTCCACCAACGGCGACACTTTCTTGGGCGGCGAGGACTTTGACCAGCGCCTGATCGACTACATCATCGAGGAGTTCAAGAAGGAACAGGGCGCGGACCTGTCCAAGGACGTGCTTGCCCTGCAACGCCTCAAGGAGGCCGCCGAAAAGGCCAAGATCGAGCTGTCCTCCAGCGCCCAGACCGAGATCAACCTGCCCTACATCACCGCCGACGCCTCCGGGCCGAAGCATCTGGTGATGAAGATCACCCGCGCCAAGTTCGAGGCCTTGGTCGAGGATCTCATCCAGCGCACCATCGAACCGTGCAAGGTGGCGATCAAGGACGCCGGCATCAAGGCCTCCGACATCACCGACGTCATCCTGGTCGGCGGCATGACCCGCATGCCCAAGGTGCAGGAGGTGGTGAAGGACTTCTTCGGCAAGGAGCCGCGCAAGGATGTCAACCCCGACGAGGCCGTGGCCGTCGGCGCAGCCATCCAGGGTGGGGTGCTGCAGGGCGACGTCAAGGACGTGCTGCTGCTCGACGTCACCCCCCTGTCCCTGGGGATCGAGACCCTGGGCGGGGTGATGACCAAACTCATCCCCAAGAACACCACCATCCCCACCCGGGCCAGCCAAGTGTTCTCCACCGCCGATGACAACCAGACCGCGGTCACCATCCACGTCCTCCAGGGCGAGCGCGAGATGGCCGCCGGCAACAAGAGCCTGGGCCAGTTCAATCTCAGCGACATCCCGCCGGCGCCGCGCGGCATGCCGCAGATCGAGGTCTCGTTCGACATCGACGCCAATGGCATCCTGCATGTGGGGGCCAAGGACAAGGCCACCGGCAAGGAAGCCAAGATCACCATCAAGGCCAACTCGGGCCTCTCCGAGGAAGAGATCCAGAAGATGATCAAGGACGCCGAGGCCAACGCCGCCGAGGATCACAAGGCCTTCGAGCTGGCCAGCGCCCGCAACCAGGCCGACAGCATGATCCACTCGGTGAAAAAGGCCATCAAGGATTACGGCGACAAGGTCGGCGAGGACGAGAAGGCCCGCATCGAGAACGCGATCAAGGAATGCGAGGACGCCATCCGCGGCGCCGACAAGGACGTCATCGAGGCCAAGACCCAGGCCCTGGCCGAGGCCAGCCACAAGCTGGCGGAACAGATGTACGGCCAGTCCGGCGGACAGCCTGGAGCCCAGCCGGACGGTCAGGCCGGGGGCGGCCGCAAGGACGACGACGTGGTCGATGCCGAGTTTGAAGAGGTGAAAGACAAGTGAGGCATGCGGGGCCGGTGTGAGGGATAAGCACGCCTCCCTCGTCTGTACTCCTCACCCCCAACACCTCACTCCTTACTGCACATGTCAAAACGCGACTATTACGAAGTTCTGGGTGTTGCCAGAGGCGCTTCAGAAGACGAAATCAAGAAGGCCTTCAAGCGCTTGGCCATGAAGCATCACCCTGACCGCAACCAGGGTGACAAGGGCGCCGAGGAAAAATTCAAGGAAGCCAAGGAGGCCTACGAGGTCCTTTCCGACGCGCAGAAGCGGGCGGCCTACGACCGCTTCGGACACGCCGGCGTCGACCCGTCCATGGCCAGTGGCGCAGGCGGCGGCCAGGGTGCTGGCTTCGGCAACTTCGCCGACGCGTTTTCCGACATCTTTGGCGACATCTTCGGCGGTGGCGGCCGGCGCAGCCAGGTCTACCGCGGCGCCGACTTGCGCTACAACCTGGAACTTTCGCTCGAAGAGGCGGCGCGCGGCACCGAAACCAAGATCCGCATCCCGGTACTGTCTCAATGCGAGCATTGCCACGGCAGCGGCGCCAAGCCCGGCACCGAACCGGTCACCTGTCCCACCTGCGGCGGCCACGGTCAGGTGCGCATGCAGCAGGGGTTCTTCTCCATCCAGCAGACCTGTCCGCGCTGCCACGGCAGCGGCCGGGTGGTGGCCGACCCCTGTACCCACTGCCACGGCGAAGGACGGGTAAAGAAGCACAAGACCCTGTCGGTACGCATCCCCGCCGGGGTCGACGAAGGCGACCGCATCCGCCTGGCTGGCGAAGGCGAGGCCGGCATCAACGGCGGCCCCCCCGGCGACCTGTACGTGCAGATCCACCTCAAGCCCCATCCGGTGTTCACCCGAGACCACAACGACCTGCATTGCGAGATGCCGATCTCGTTCGCCCGGGCGGCCCTGGGCGGCGAGATTCACATCCCCACCCTGGACGGTCAGGCCAGCATCAAAATTCCCGCCGAAACCCAGACCGGGAAGGTGTTTCGCCTGCGCGGCAAAGGCATCAAGAGCGTGCGCAGCGAAGCCCCGGGCGACCTGCTGTGCCATGTCGTGATCGAAACCCCGGTCAACCTCACCGAGCGGCAGAAGGAACTGCTGCGCGAATTCGACGCCATCTGCTGCGACCACGAACACAAACACAACCCCCGCGCCAAAAGCTTCATGGACAAGGTGAAGGAGTTCTTCACGCAGTGAAGAACGGGGGTGCCTTGCGGCGAAGGCCGGATGGCCGAAGCCACAAGTTCCCTGTTTCACGCAGTGAAGAACGGGGGTGCCTTGCGGCGAAGGCCGGACGGCCCCGCTTCGGCCACCAGGAGGGTGGCCGGCTTGTGCACCGTCACCAGCCCGGCGCCATGATGCAGGATGGGCGGTGTTTCCGGGCCCGGATCGTAAGGGGGGCTGTCATCAAAAGACCGAGTGATTTGCTCTACAATGGCTGCGCTTTTCAGACAAGGAGGGGTCCATGCGTTCTTTGCTCGTCATCCTGTTGAGCCTGTGTTTCGTTTCCGCCGCCCAGGCGGCACTGAAGACCGAGCCCGTCCGCTATGAGGCCGACGGGGTCAGCCTGCACGGCTATCTCGCCTACGACAGCCGTATCAAGGGCAAGCGCCCGGGCGTGCTGGTGGTGCATGAATGGTGGGGCCACAACGCCTATGCCCGCAAGCGCGCCGAGATGCTCGCCGCCATGGGCTATACCGCGCTGGCGGTGGACATGTACGGCGACGGCAAACAGGCCGACCACCCCGAGGACGCGAAGAAATTCATGCAGGCCGTGGCCAGCCAGATGCCGGTGGCGCGGGCCCGCTTCGAGGCGGCGATGAATCTGTTGCAGGCGCATCGCACCGTGAACCCGGACCGGATCGCCGCCATCGGCTACTGCTTCGGCGGTGCCGTGGTGCTCAACATGGCTCGCCTCGGCCTGCCGCTCAAGGGCGTGCTCAGCTACCACGGCAGCCTGGCCAGCCCGATTCAGGCCGAACCCGGCCGGATCCACGCCCGGGTGGCGGTGTTCACCGGCGCCGACGACCCGATGATCCCCGGCGAGCAGATCGACGCATTCAACGCCGAGATGCGCCGCGCCGGTGTGACGCACTCGGTCACCGTATACGCCGGGGTCAAGCATAGCTTCACCAACCCCGACGCCGACGACTACGGCCGCCGCTTCAACATGCCGCTCGCCTACGACGCCGCCGCCGACCGCGACTCCTGGGCACAGACCGCGACCTTCCTGAAGGAGCTGTTTCCGGCGCGGCGATGATCGCGTTCACCGACTTCACGCTCCGCGCGTAAAATCACCGGTTTCGCAGCCATTCGATTCGGAATCCTCATGAGCACACCCATCCCCCCCCGCGACTATCTGGTCATCACCGCCACCGGCGAGGACCGGATCGGTCTGGTGCAGCGTTTCACCAGCCGTATCGCGGAAGCCGGCTGCAACATCGAGGATTCGCGCATGGCGCTCCTGGGCGGCCAGTTCGCCCTGATCATGATGGTATCCGGGCGCTGGGACGCACTGACCAAGCTGGAAGCCCGGCTCGACCAGCTCGGCGACGAGCTTGGGCTCGCCTTGATCCACAAGCGCACCCGCGAAGCGGAACGCAAGGAAGCCCTGGTGCCCTACCACATCGAGGTGGTGGCCATGGACCATCCCGGCATCGTCCACAGCCTGGCCGATTTCTTCTCGCGTCAGGGCATCAATATCGAGGAACTCGACACCGACACCTACCCGGCGCCGCACACCGGCACGCCGATGTTCAAGGTCGACATGATCGTCGGCATCCCGGGCGGGGTGCACATTCCCACCCTGCGCGGCGACTTCTTCGACTATTGCGACAGCCTGAATCTCGACGCCATCTTCGAACCGGCACGCGCCTGAGGACTCCTCATCCCAGAGGGATCGGGCCGTGGCGGGCTTCCCTCGCCGCTCGTCGGTCCTCTCGCGCTCGAGTTCTTGGCGAGGTGTTCAATCTCGCCTGCGACCGTCTCGCGCAATCCGCCTCGACCCTCGGCCTCGCGTCCTCCCGCATCCTTGTTGAAAAACGACTGCGGTGGGCCATCGGCTGTGTTGCGCGGTGTTGGTTTCGGCCGCGCAGCTCGATCAGCTACGCCGATATCAGCCTTCGCTAAAACGAAGTTTCAGCGCAAGCTAAAACTTCATGTGCGCTCCCTCGCCGATCGATTGGAGATGTGTGCCGCTGCGCGGCATCCATCGCCTCGCTCGGGACCGCCACGGTGTGGCGTTCTGCGCTGGCGCGGGTCTTGGTCGCTGCGCTCCGCGCGCCTTGCCCGTAGGCACGGCCCTGGGGGCGACCTTGGTTGCATGTCCGGCCGTACGCTGTCAGGCCCGGCGGGCGGGCGTGTCGTGGTCGAACACATGCGCTTGGTGCAGGAAACCATGCACGCTGAAGGGGTGGTGGGTTTCCTCGCGATGCGGCGGGAACAGGATCGAGCTGGCCAGGGCGCCCATCAGGCAGGCCACGCCGCACAGGGTGAATGCGAGCGGGAAGTTGCCCAGATCGCCGAGCAGGCCGCCAAGCAGCGGGAACACGATGCCGCCGACACCATAGGACAGAAAAATGTAAGGGTAATTCTGGCCCACCGACTTGTTGCCGAACTCGTCGGCGGTCAGGGCGGGGAACAGGGCGAAATTGCCGCCGAAGTTGAAACCGATCAGGGTGGCGCCGAGATAGAGCAGGTATTCGTTGCCGGCGAGCTGGGTGAAGAGCAGCAACACCGCGCCCTGGCTGGCGGCCATGAGGATGACCGAGCGCTTGCGTCCTAGACGGTCGCTGAGGGTTCCCCATACGATGCGACCGATACCATTGGCGAGGCTGAAGAACACCGCCATGGCGGTGCCGGCGATGGTGCTCGCCTCGACGAGGCTGTAGCCATTGGCCTGGAGTGCCTCCATGGGATAGAGCTTCATCAGGCCGATCGACATCAGTCCGGCGCCGGCGCTGACGGCGAAAGTGAAAAAGATGAGATAAAACTGCGGCGTGCGCAGCATCTCGGCGCGGCTGAATTCCTCGCCGCCAACCCCGGCTGCATTGGGCGGGGCGATGAAGCCCGCCGGTGACCAGTCCTTGGGGGGCATGCGCATCCATACACTGCCCAGCAGGACCAGGGTGGTGAATGCGAGGCCGTAGACGGTGAATGTGGCGCCCAGACCATGCTGCTCGATGAGGTGGCCCCATTCTCCGGCGAATTTCACCCAGCCCATGGCGCCGAAGCCGAAGCCGGCTACCGCAAGCCCGGTGATCAGCCCCTTGTGGTCGGGAAACCAGCGCATGCCAACAGCAATGGGCACCACATAGGCCAGCCCGATGCCGGCGCCTCCGATCAGGCCGACTCCGATCAGCACCGCCCAGAACGAAGTGCCGCCCCCCAGCCCGGCGAGCATGTATCCCGCCCCCAGTGTGATACCGCCGGCCACTGCCAGGGCGCGTGGTCCGAAGCGGCGCAGGCCGGCGCCGGACAGCACCATCACCAGGGCGAATACCGCCAGCCCCACCGAGAACACGATCTGGGTGTCGAGCTTGCTCCAGCCGGCGGCGATCAGGGCCGGGGTGAACACCGACCAGGCATAGATCGCCCCCAGGCAGAGCTGGATGAGGATGGCGCCGAGTACGACGAACCAGCGGTTGGGCAGGTGGGCGGGATTGGACATGGGATTCCCTCAACGATTCAGGCGACAGGCCAAGAGTCTGGCATGAGAAGATGGCGGTTTGCCGTGCGGGTCGCGCAAGCCGCCCTTGCCCCGCCCCATCCCCGGGTATGGGGACGGGGTGGGAGGGGGCCTCCATCAGGCCGCGGGCGTCGGGGTCAGTTTCCAGATCCCGGCGTTGTATTCGAGCATGGTCCGGTCGGTCGAGAACTTGCCACTCATCGCGGTGTTGAGGATGCTCATCCGGGTCCAGCGCTCGACATCGCGGTAGGCCGCGGCGGCGCGTGCCTGGGCGTCGACGTAGGCGCGGAAGTCTGCCGCCACAAGCCAGGGGTCGTGCGGGCTGCGGATGGCATGGACGATGGGGTCGAACAGGCCCGGCTCGAACGGGTTGAAATGACCGGCCTCGATCAGCTGCATCACCCGGGCGAAGTCCGGGTCGGCGGCGATGATTGCGTTGGGGTCGTAACCGGCGCGGGTCGCTTCGACCTCGGCGGCGGTGAGCCCGAACAGGAAGAAATTGTCGTCGCCCACCTCCTCGCGGATCTCGATGTTGGCGCCGTCCAGGGTGCCGATGGTGATGGCGCCGTTCATCATGAATTTCATGTTGCCGGTGCCGGAGGCCTCTTTGCCGGCGGTGGAGATCTGTTCGGAAAGGTCGGCGCCGGGGGCGATCACCTCCATCGCCGAGACCCGGTAGTTGGGCAGGAACACCACCTTGAGGCGGTCGCCGATGGCCGGGTCGCCGTTGACCATGTCCGCGACCTTGCAGATCAGGGTGATGATGCGCTTGGCCATGAAATAGCCGGGCGCGGCCTTGCCGCCGATCAGCACGCAGCGGTTGGTCCAGCCGACATCCTCGCCGTTCTTGAGGCGGGCGTAGAGGTGGATGACGTGCAGGATGTTGAGCAGCTGGCGCTTGTATTCATGGATGCGCTTGACCTGCACGTCGAACATCGAATCGGGGTTGAACTCCACCTTGCAGTCGCGCCGCACCATGGCCGCCAGGCGCTCTTTGTTCTGGCGCTTGACCGCGCGCCAGCGGGCGCGGAACTCGGCATCGTCGGCCAGCGGCGCGAGCCGGCGCAGCTCGTCCAGGCGGGTGACCCAGGCCGGACCGATGCTGGCGTCGATCAGGCGCGCTAGCCCCGGATTGGCGGCGGCCAGCCAGCGCCGCTGGGTGACGCCGTTGGTCTTGTTGTTGAACTTTTCCGGCCAGAGCTCATGGAAATCGCGGAACAGGCCCTGGCGAAGCAGGTTGGAATGCAGCTCGGCGACGCCATTGACCGAGAAGCTGCCGACGATGGCGAGATAGGCCATGCGCACCTGCGGCTCATGGCCCTCCTCGATCAGCGACATGCGCGCCAGACGCTCCTTGTCGCCCGGCCAGCATCGCGCCACCTCGATCAGAAAGCGGGCGTTGATCTCGTAGATGATCTCCAGCAGGCGCGGCAACAGGTGGCCGAACATGCGCACCGGCCATTTTTCCAGCGCCTCGGGCAGCAGGGTGTGATTGGTGTAGGCCATGGTGCGGGTGGTGATGCTCCAGGCCTCGTCCCACTCCAGCCCGTATTCGTCCATCAGCAAGCGCATCAGCTCCGGCACCGCGCAGCTGGGATGGGTGTCGTTGAGCTGAAAACAGTTTTTCTCGGCGAAATTGGAAAAATCGCGGCCGTGGTACAGCTCCCAGCGCGCCAGCACATCCTGCAGGCTGGCCGAGGCGAGGAAATACTGTTGCCGCAGGCGCAGCTCCTTGCCGTTTTCGGAGGCATCGTTGGGATACAGCACCATGGTGATGTTCTCGGCGGCATTCTTCTTCGCCACCGACTCGGGATAGGAGCCGGCGTTGAACTCGCCGAGATCGAACTCGTCAGTGGCCGCCGCCTTCCACAAGCGCAGCACATTGACCGTGTCGTTGCGGTAGCCGGGTACCGGCACGTCGTAGGGCACCGCCAGCACGTCGTGGGTATCGATCCAGCGCGCATGGGGACGACCACTGGAGTCATGCTCGATCTTGGTGCGGCCGTAATACTGGATGCGGCGGGTATGCTCGGGCCGCTCCAGTTCCCAGGGATTGCCGTCGCGCAGCCAGTGGTCGGGTTCCTCCACCTGATGGCCGTTCTCGATGTTCTGGCGGAACATGCCGTACTCGTAACGGATGCCGTAGCCCATCACCGGCAGTTGCAGGCTGGCGCAACTATCCAGGAAGCAGGCCGCAAGCCGGCCGAGACCACCGTTGCCGAGGCCGGCATCGTTCTCGACGTCGATCAGCTCCTCGAGGTCGAGACCGAGCCGGTGCAGGGCCGGGTCGATCACTTCCGACAGGCCCAAGTTGAGCAGGGCATTGCCGAGCGTGCGCCCCATCAGGAATTCGAGCGACATGTAGTAGGCATGCTTGGCGTCCGCTTCCTCGTAGGCGTAGCGGGTCCGCTTCCAGCGTTCCATGAGCCGGTCGCGGATGGCCAGCACCAGGGCGCGGTAGGGGTAGTGTGAGGAGCGGCAATGACGGTCCCGGCCAAGAAAATGGCCGTAATAGCGGCGCACGTCATGCGTCAGGGCCTCGGCGTCCATGCCCAGCGGCGGCATCTCGTACAGTTCGGGGGTGGGCTTGCCGACACGCATGGGCCGAAGCAGGCGGAGGGAATCGTTGCGGTTCATGAGCGGCGTGCTTGTTTTCAGTGTGAGGACGGCAAGGATAAACGTCGCGTCCGGCGAATGGAACGCAATCCGCCCCTCACGCGCAGAGCGATCCCGCCCGACGTTGGTTTGCCATCACGCCTCGGTGTGATCGGGCGCTCCCTCCACCAATGCGCGCGCCCAGGCCAGGATGGGATGCAGGCGGGGCTGCAACAGACAGTGGGCGGCGTCGAAATCGACCCAGCGCCCCTCATCGTGTTCGGGGCGTCCCAGTCGCTTCGATACAGACCGGTGAATCTCGGTTTTACGGGTCTCGGCCAGATAATAGCGCGCCACTTTCGGTGGCCGCTGGTAAGGCGCGGTCTCGCACCACACCTCGCCCCAGCGGAAGTGCAGCGCATCCATCCCGGATTCCTCCCGGGTCTCGCGCCGTGCCGCCGCGAGCGGGGTTTCGCCGGGTTTGACACCTCCCTTGGGGAAGTCCCAGTGGTCATAGCAACGCAACAGCAGAACTCGCCAGCCTTCGCGCGTATGCCGCACCACCACCACGCCGGCAGAGAGACGCGGAGGCATGCCGGTCGGCCTGGACCCGGGCGATGGACGGTTCATCCTGAATTCCTTACCACAGAGCCACAAAACTCTGTGGCTCAACTGATTTTTTAGGATCATACGGGCTTCGATTTTGCCCATGGAATGCCCTTGCGCAGTTCGCCCCATGCCCACCGCAACGAAAAATATCTCGCGGGCCACATTCCATGGGATCGCGGCGAGAAAAGCCTAGTCCTGACGGCTCAGCCCTTGCGGCTGCCGGTATCCAGGTCGCCGGTGAGCTTGTGTTCGACCGCGAACACCGCCGCCTCGACGCGCGAGGACAGATTCAGCTTGGCGAGGATGTGGCGCACGTGCAGCTTGACGGTGTCGTAGCTGATGTCCAGATCGCGGGCGATGGCCTTGTTGCTTTCGCCGCGCGCCAGGTGGGTGAGGATCTCGCGTTCGCGCTGGGTGAGGCTGTCGAGCAGGCTGCGGCTCGCGTCCTTGTGTTCGAGCAGCTTGACCAGCTTGGCGGTCATCGCCGGCGCCACCACGGTGTCGCCCTTCACCGCCCGCTGCACGGCATCGACCACCTCGTCCGGTTCCATGTTCTTGAGCAGGTAGCCGTTGGCGCCGGCGCGCAGGGCGCGGGCCAGGTCCTCGTCGGCCTCGCTCACGGTGAGGATGAGGATGGGCAGGGCGAAGCCCTCGGCCCGAAGCCGCTGCATGATGTGGATGCCGTCGGTGCCGGGCAGGTTGAGGTCGAGGATGAGCGCGTCCGGTTGATGCTCGCGCAACAGGCCCTGCACCTCGTCCGGATGGCCGGTCATGGCCACCACCCTCACCATGCCGTCGCGTTCGAGCAGCTCGGCCAGGCCCTTGCGGAACAGGGTGTGGTCGTCGACCAGGACGATGCGTGGCTGGCTCATGCGTGCGCCCCGGTGGCGGGCAGCGGCGAGCCCTGGCGGGCCGGGAAGCTGAGCCGGACGATGGTGCCGCCGGCCGGCCGGCTCTCGATCTTGAGCTGGCCGTTCAGCTTGGCGGCCCGCTCGCGCATGATGGTGAGGCCGAAACTCTTGCCCACGTGCGCCGAAGCGCTGCTGTGCAGGCCGACGCCGTCGTCGGCGACGTTGACGATGTACTGCCCTTCGTGCAGGTCGAGGGTGATGATGACGTGACGGGCGCGGGCGTGCTTGCAGATGTTGTATAGCGACTCCTGGATGATGTGGAACACCTGCACCTCCTCCTCGGGGGTGAGCACCACGTCTTGGGCGATGTTGAGGAAGTCGACGTCGGCATTGGCCTTCTTGCGAAAGCTCTCGGCCATCTCGCCTAAGGCATGCAGCAGTCCGCGCGGATCGATGCGGTCGCGGAACTGGGTGATGAGGTCGCGCAGCTCGGAATAGGCCATGTCCACCGCCTCCTCGACATCGCCGAGATAGCGGCGGGCGCGCGCCTCGTCGCCGTCACGCATCGATTCGCCCAGCACCGACAGGCGCATTTTGGCGTAGGCCAGGGTCTGGGCCAGGGAATCGTGGATCTGGTTGGCCAGCATGGTGCGCTCGTTCATCAGCGAGATGCGCATGTTCTCGCGGGTGAGGCGGGCGTTTTCCAGGGCCATGCCGAGGTGTTCGCTGATCGAGTTGAACAGATAGGACACATCCTCGGGCAGGGGGGTATCGTCCTCCATGAACAGGTTGTACACGCCCAGCACCTTGCCCTTGTGGCGCAACGGCACGGCATACACGGTACGGCAGGACTGGGCGTGATAGATGTGACGCACCTGCTTCTGGCACACCTTGAGCACCTCGCCCGACTGGGGGCCATGCAGCAGCGTGGCCTGGCCGCATATGCCGCACTCCAGGGGCACGTAACGCTCCTTCTCCAGCAGGGCCGGGGAGAGACCGATGGCGCCGACCAGACGCAGGTGGCCACCATCCGAGGTCAATACCCGAACCACCCCGGCGCGCGCCCGTGACAGCCGCATCATGATTTCGAGGAAGCGGGTGAGCATCTGTTCCTCGTTGACGTCCGCGCTCAGGCTGCTGGCGATCTCGGCCAGCACCTCGGCCACTGGCAGGGTGTCGGGTTGGGGCGGTGGATGTCGCCGCATCTTGCCGATGGCGGCGACTGGAATTTCCTGCTCGAGCACGTGGGATACGATCGGTTGGCGGGAGTCCGGATGGTATCGGAGCGCCATCGGGTATGGCAATGCGCGCGCTCTGGACGGGCTCCGCGCTGGCCTCGCCCGCATTCCCGCGTCCGAAGCCGCAACCTGGACCGGCCTTTCAGAGCGTGCTGGCGAGCCGCTTGCGGGCGAGCGGCGGATTCTGCTCCAGATAGCGACTCAGGCCGGCGGCGATGGCGGCGGCCATGCGTTCCTGGTATTCCTCGTCGTTGAGCCGCTTTTCCTCGTCGGGATTGGAGATGAACGCGGTTTCCACCAGGATGGACGGGATGTCCGGCGCCCGCAGCACGGCAAAGCCGGCCTGCTCGACGCGGGGCTTGTGCAGGTCGTTGATGGCGCCGATCTCGCGCAGCACCTCGCGCCCCATGCGCAGGCTGTCGTTGATGGTGGCGGTCTGCGACAGGTCGAGCAGGGTCTGGCGCAGATAGGCGTCCTTGACGTTGAGATTGACGCCGCCGATCAGGTCGGCGTCATTCTCGCGCTTGGCCAGCCAACGCGCCGCCGCCGAGGTGGCGCCGCTTTCCGACAGCGCGAATACCGACGAACCGCGCGCCGACGGCTTCATGAACGCATCGGCATGGATCGACACGAACAGGTCGGCCTGCACGCGGCGGGCCTTGTGTACGCGCTCATGCAGGGGAATGAAATAGTCGCCGTCGCGGATCAGCACCGCGCGCATGTTTTCCTGGCGGTCGATATGGGTCTTGAGGCGACGGGCGATGGCCAGGGTGACATGCTTCTCGTAGGTGCCGCTGGCACCGATCGCGCCCGGATCGACCCCGCCGTGGCCAGCATCGATGGCGATGGTGACGAGACGGTTGAAGCCAGGCGCGGCTGGCGCCCGGGGAACCTGGCCGCGGGCCGGGGCCGGATCGAGGCTGGCCAGGCGGGCCCCCGCGTGCGGCGCCGCTGCGGTCGAGGCCGGTGGGATGGGCGCGGCCTCGACCGGCGCGGGCGGCGCGGCGGTCGAGGTTTCGCCGGCCGCGGCAACCACCGTGCCCGAAGGCAGCAGATCGATCACCAAGCGGTGACCATACTCCTCCATCGGCCGCAGGGTGAACACATTGGCACGCGCCGTCTGCTTGAGATCGATCACCACGCGGGTGACGCCGGCCTTGGGCCGACCAAGGCGGATGCCGGCGATGAAACGGTCCTGGGCCTGCACTTGGCCGATCACCGATTGCAAGGCGGCGTTGAGCTCGACACCTTCGAGGTCGATCACCAGACGGGCCGGATTGTCGAGACTGAACTGATTGAAGCGGAGCGCCTCGCGGCTCTCCAGGGTGATCCGGGTCGCGTCGGGCGCGGGCCATACCCGGGTGGCGATGACCGTGTCGGCAAATGCGGCCTGGGCCAGCAACACCCACGGCAACAGCGCCGGCAAGGCCCGCGCCCAGAAGGCCTTCAGCCTGGCGATTGCGGTTCTCCGAGTCGATCCATGCATTGTCGTCCAGCCTCCGTCAAAGCGCCGAGGTCCGCCTTTCGGGCCGCACAGTCCGGGCCCGAGAAACCCAACCGGATCAGGACATCGGGGGCGGGGAGCACGCCCTCGCCGCGTTCCGGCCATTCCACCAGGCACACGGAGTACGGGTTGAAGTAGTCGCGGAAGCCCGCGTCCAGCCATTCTTCCGGGTCGGTGAAGCGATACAAATCAAAGTGATACAAATTAAAGCTCGAAAACACATAAATTTCAAGCAAAGAAAACGTCGGACTCTTGACGCGCCCATTGAAATTCAGTCCACGCAACAGGCCGCGCGCCAGGGTGGTCTTGCCGGCGCCGAGATCGCCCGACAGCCAGATCACCAGTCCCGGGCGCAATGCATGCGCCAGAGCGGTGCCGAGCGCTTCCGTGGCGGCGCTGTCCGCGAGGGGAATCGTGAGGGTATGATCCGCCGCATGCATGCCGCGCGCTCTCCAGAACAGACTGAATCGATCAAGAACACCATTCGCGCCTGGGCGGCCGAACTGGGGTTCAGCGACCTGCGTTTCGTGCGACCGCGGCTGGATGTGGCGGCGGCGAGACTGGCGGATTGGCTGGCGCAAGGGTATCACGGCGAGATGGCCTACATGGCCCGCCACGCCGGGTTGCGCGCCGATCCCGCCGCGCTCTTGCCCGGCGCGCGTACCGTGCTGGTGGCGCGCATGGACTATCTGCCCGCCGGCGTTCGGGCGCCGCCGCTGCCGGATCGCGCCTGGATCGCCCGTTACGCCCTGGGCCGCGATTACCACAAGACCCTGCGCCAACGCCTGCTGCGTCTGGCCGAACGCATCGCCGCCGAGTTTGGCCCCTTGCAGCAGCGTGCATGCACCGACAGCGCCCCGCTGATGGAGGTGGAGATCGCCTGCCAGGGCGGTCTGGGCTGGCGCGGCAAACACACTCTGTTGCTCGATCGGACGGGTTCCTGGTTCTTTCTCGGTGAACTCCTCGTCGATCTTGATTTGCCCGCAGACCCCCCGGTCGAGGGGCATTGCGGCCGCTGCACGGCCTGCATCGACGCCTGTCCGACCGGTGCCATCGTCGCGCCCTATGTGCTGGACGCGCGCCGCTGCATCGCCTATCTCACCATCGAGCATACCGGCCCGATCCCCATCGAACTGCGCCCCTTGCTGGGCCACCGCGTCTACGGCTGCGACGACTGCCAGATCGCCTGTCCCTGGAACCGCTTCGCCCAACCCGCCAGGGTTGCCGACTTCAACCCCCGCCCCGGGCTCCACGGGGCCGCGCTCATCGACTTGTTCGCCTGGAGCGAGGCCGAATTCGAGGCGCGTATGGCCGGCTCACCCATCCGCCGCATCGGCTGGGAACGCTGGTTGCGCAACCTCGCCGTGGCACTCGGCAACGCACCCCGGACGCCCGCGATCGAGGCCGCCCTGCGTGCTCGCGCCGACCACCCGTCCGAATTGGTATGCGAACACGTTGCCTGGGCGCTGGGGCATCGAGCAAATGACGGATGACGATTGACGAACTGACTGGTAACTTGTCACTCGTCACCCATCGTCTGTCACCCGTCTATTCGACATGCATCTCGACCCCGGCAACCCCATCGGTGTGTTCGACTCCGGCGTCGGCGGCCTCACCGTCGTGCGCGCGCTCATGGAACGGCTGCCATTCGAGTCCATCCATTACTTTGGCGACACGGCGCGGGTGCCCTATGGCGTCAAATCGGTGGAGACCATCGCCCATTACACTACCCAGATCGCCCAGTTCCTTCTCGAAAAGCGGGTCAAGCTGCTCATCGTCGCTTGCAACACCATGGCGGCGGTGGCAGCAGGGGGGGTGCGCGACCTGTCGCCGGTGCCGGTGCTCGACGTCATCGATGCCGGCGCGATCTCGGCGCTGGCGGCCAGTCCCCGGCGCCGCATCGGCGTGATCGGCACACCCACCACCATCAACAGCAACGCCTATGCCCGCGCCATCCACCAGATCGCACCCGAGGCGCGCATCGTCTCCCAGGCCTGCCCGCTGTTCGTGCCCTTGGTCGAGGAAGGCTGGCTCGACCACCCGGTCACCCGGCTCACCGCGCAGGAATATCTGCGTCCGATCCTTGCCGAGAAGGTGGACAGCCTGGTGCTCGGCTGCACCCACTACCCCTTGCTCAAGCCGCTGCTCGCCGACGTGGTGGGCGCCGACGTGGCTCTGGTCGATTCCGCCGAGGCCATGGCCGAGCGTACGGCGGCCCTGCTGGGAGAACGCGGCCTGCAAAACCCCAGGCACATGGCGCCGGAGTATCATTTCTACGTCACCGATGTGCCCTTGCGCTTCCAGACCATCGGCGAACGTTTTCTCGGGCGCTCCCTCAACAATGTGCATGTGGTGAAGTGGTAAGCTTTAAAAGCTTCTGCCTTGCGGCGGTTCCCACGTTATGAACCCGGATTTTCCATTCGGCGGCCTGAGGGCCTACACGAGCACGGACGGCCGCCTTCGGGCGGCTTCGAGTCCGTGTTCATCGCCCTGGCACAGCGATGGGCGCGTCGCCCGTCCTCTCAAGAAAACGAAGGGTCGCCCCGAGTTTTATTGTCCCCCTCGGGGGGCGGGCTGGGCGTAGCCCGGCCCTGGGGGCGCCCAAATCCGCTCCGAAATCGCCTCGCCATCCTCACGTGTCCTCATGGAAAATTCGGGTTGAATTGAGCAAGGAGTCACGTCCATGGCCCCCAGCATCCTGCGTCATGTCCTGTTTGCATTCCTTGTCTTGGGTACCGTGGTGGCGGCCATCTTCCCCTTCTACGCCAGCCTGTTCGTGGAATGGAAACCGGGCATGCTGCCCTGGTTCGTGGCCGGCTGCTTCGTCGCCGGTGTGTTGATCGGGGTTGCGAACTATTACGTCATGAATGTCATCCTGGTCAGCAAGCTCAAGCGCATCTCCGAGGTGGCCGGGGCGATCGCCCGCAAGGATCTGACCTTTCAGTGCTCGATGCAGAGCGAGGACACCATTGGCGACATCATCAAGAGCTTCAATGCCATGGCCGCCAGCCTGCGCGACCTGATCGAGCGTGCCTCCCGCCTGAGCAGCGAGGTGCGCACCGACAGCGACGGCATCCGCGATCAATCGCAACAGATTCATGATCGGATCGACGAGCTTGCCGCCCGCACCCGCGAGATCAGCCAGTCCATCCAGGCCCTGGCCGACGCCACCGTGGAGATCTCGACGCGCGGTGGCGAGGCCGCCGGTCAAGCCGCTGTCGCCGGACAGACCGCGCGCGAAGGCATTTCCCTGGCGCGCGGCAGCCTGGAGGGCATGGCGCGCATTCATGACCGGGTCAGCAGCGCCACTGAACGGGTCCAGTCGCTGGAGCGCAGTGCCCAGGACGTCGGCGCCATCGTCCAGGTGATTCGTGAGATCGCCGATCAGACGAACCTGCTCGCACTCAACGCCGCCATCGAGGCGGCCCGTGCCGGTGAGCAGGGACGGGGATTCGCGGTGGTGGCCGACGAGGTGCGCAAGCTGGCGGAAAAGACCGCCGAGGCCACCCAGCAGATCGGCCAGATGATCGCGGCCATCCAGTCCGAAACCGATCTCGCCATCGCGGCCATCGGCGACAGCATGCGCGAAGCCCGAATTGGCGTCGAGGATGCGCGCAAGGTGGGCGATGCCCTCGGCGAGATTGCCGGTGTGATCGAGGGCATGGTGCGTGGTGTGGCCGAAATCGCCGCTTCGGTGCGGCAACAGGAAAGCGCGGTCGGTCAGGTGCGCTTGAGTCTGGATGCCATCGAAACGCTCAATACCGCGACGCTTGCCGCGGCGGAAACCGGCGTGGTCATGTCCGAAAAGCTCACCGTGCAGGCCAACTCGCTCGATGCTGCGGTGAAATCGTTCAGGATGTGAGCCTCGCGCCAACATGTCGCATGGTATTTTTCAACCGATTTGATTTACGGGGCCAGACATGATAGATTTGAGTCATCCCTGTTCGTTTACACCAAGGAGCGTCTCATGAAAGCCATCGCCGCCGTATTCACCGCCACTGCCCTGCTCGTCGCCGGCCCCGCCCTGGCGAGCGAGGACCTGTCCAAGAAGCACAAGTGCACCACCTGCCACGACGCCAGCGCCAAGAAGATCGGCCCGACATGGAAGGAAATCGCCGCCAAGCGCAAGGGCGACAAAGCTTCCGTCATCGCCGCCATCGAGAAGGGCGTCAAGGGCGAGTACGGCAAGGTGCCGATGCCGCCGCAGCCGGGCGCCAAGGCGGACGCCGACGAACTGGCCACCTGGATCCTCACTCACTGAGCGCGAAATCACGAGCGTATCCCCGATACGTGCGGATTCAAGACGGGACCTCGCAAGGGGTCCCGTTTTTGTTTGTGCGTTTGCGATCGACCCCGCTGCTGCGAAGCTCCACATGCAACACAAGTCATCCAGGTCACACATCAGCAACCTGAATGGTCTAGGATGGTGAAATCCGGTCCATGTGTCGCCGGGCCCATTTGGGCTGAGCACCTTTACCGATCTAGCCGATAACGCAAAGTTCATCCACCCCAATTATCCTCCGAAGCCAATCCCATGCTTGAGATCCGAATCCATGGCCGCGGCGGCCAAGGCAATGTGATGGCCGCCTATCTGCTGGCCAGCACGGCCATCGAGGAGGGCCGCGAAGCGCAGGCCTTTCCATCCTTCGGCGCCGAACGGCGCGGCGCTCCGGTGACCGCATTCGTGCGCATCGCCGATGCGCCCATCCGGCGGCGCTGCCAAGTGCAGACGCCGCATTTTCTGATCGTTCAGGACCCGGCCCTGCTGCATGTTCCCGGCGTCACGGCGGGTCTGCGCGAGGGCGGCGCCATCCTCGCCGACGGCGCGCCGGAGCCTGAGTTCGATGCGGCGCTCGGTTGTCCGATCGTGCGCCTGCCCGCTACCCGCCTGGCCGTGGAGCATCTTGGCCGGCCGGTGCCGAACACGGCGTTGATGGCGGCCTTTCTGACCCTGACCGGCATCCTGCCGGTGGATTCGTTGATCAAGGCCTTGGGTAACCGGTTCAAGGGCGATGTGTTCGAGCGCAACAAGCGTCTGATCGAGGCGGCGGCGGGACAAGTACCGGCCGGGCTGTGGCAGGACGCGATGAAGGAGGTGAGTCATGCGCGTGGCGCTTGAAGGTTCCCAAGCCCTGGCGCGGGCGGTGGCCCTGTGCCGGCCGGAGGTGGTGGCGGCCTATCCCATCACCCCGCAGACCCATATCGTCGAGAACATCGCCAAGCTGGTGGCGGATGGCAAGCTCGATTGCGACTTCGTCAGCGTCGAGTCGGAACATTCCGCCGCATCGGTGGTGCTCGGCGCGGCTTGTGCCGGTTCGCGCGCCTACACCGCCAGCTCGTCGCAGGGCATTCTGCTCATGAGCGAGGTGCTGTTCGACATCGCCGGCCTCAGGGTGCCGGTGGTGATGACCTGCGCCAACCGGGCGGTGTCCGGGCCACTGTCGATCTGGAACGACCATCAAGACGCCATGGCCATGCGCGACTCGGGCTGGGTGCAGATCTATTGCGGCGACAACCAGGAGGCCATCGACACCACCATTCAGGCCTATCGCATTGCTGAACGTCTGGAACTGCCGGTCATGGTCTGCGTTGACGGCTTCGCCCTCACCCACACCCTGGAAGCGTTGAACCTGCCCAGCCAGGAAGAGGTCGACGGTTTCCTGCCGGCCTACCGTTTCAGCCGCGCCCTGGACTCGCGCAATCCGCTCAGCATCGGCACCCTGGTCTCGCCCGACCACTTCACCGAGACACGCGCCAGCCACCACAATGCACTGCTCGCGGCACTCGATGAGATCCCCTCTGCGGATGAGGACTGGCGGTCGGTGTGCGGCCGCGGCTACGGCGGCCTGCTCGAGGTGCGTGGTGACGTGGAAGCCCGCATCGGCATCCTCACCCTGGGCTCGGTGCTGGGCACGCTGGAGGATTCCATGGACGAACATGCGGACCTGCCGCGTGCCCGGCTGATCAAGCTGCGCGCATTCCGCCCCTTCCCGGCAGCGGCCTTGCGTGCCGCGTGCGCCGGGCTGGACGTGCTCATCGTCCTGGAACGGGCATTCTCCCCGGGCGGCGGCGGCATCGTCGCCGCCGAGGTGAAGGCGGCCCTGTACGGCCAACTCGGCCTGCGGGTGATCGGCTTCGCCGCCGGGCTGGGCGGGCGCGACATCGGCATGGACGTGTACCCGAACCTGATCCGGGCCATCGACGAGGAGGCGGCCGATTTCCGCTTCTACGCCCTCAAGGACGCCGCGATGCCGGAAGGAGGATACTGAGATGAGCGAAACCTTTGTTTCGGTGGCCGATCTGCGTGCCCGGCAACCGCGCTTTCGTGGTCTCGAGGCCGGGCACCGCGCCTGCCAGGGTTGCGGTGAGGCTCTGGCGGCGCGTACCGTCACCGAGGCGGCCGGTCCCGATGTGGCGATCGCCAACGCCACCGGCTGTCTGGAAGTGTTCACCACGCCCTATCCCGAGTCGGCCTGGCGCTTGCCCTGGGTGCATTCGGTGTTCGGCAATGCCGGCGCGCTCGCCTCTGGCATGGAGGCGGCCTTCAAGAAACAGGGCAAGACCACCAAGGTCATCGCCATGGCCGGCGACGGCGGCACATTCGACATCGGTTTCCAGGCGCTGTCCGGCATGCTGGAGCGCGGCCACAACGTGCTTTACGTGTGTTTCGACAACGAGGCCTACATGAACACCGGCGTGCAGCGTTCCGGCTCCACTCCGCACGCCGCCGCCACCACCACCTCGCCGGCGGGTGCGGCGCGCATGGGCAAGCGCCACATGAAGAAGGACATCGTCAACATCATCGCCTCGCACCGCATCCCCTACGCCGCCACTGCGTCGGTGGCCTACATCTCCGACCTGCGGCGCAAGGTGCGGCACGCCCTCGACGTGGAAGGCCCTACCTTCCTGCATGTGCATTCCCCCTGCCCGCTGGGCTGGGGCCACGACGGCGACCGCACCATCGAGGTGGCGCGGCTGGCGGTGCAGACCGGCCTGTTCCCGCTCATCGAGATGGAGCGCGGCGAGCTCACCGGGGTGATGCCGATTCGCAAACCACGCCCGGTGGCCGACTACCTGAAACTGCAGAACCGCTTCCGCCACCTGTTCGGCAAGGATCCGCGCGGCGAGGTCGAGCTCGAGCACATCCAGGCCATCGCCGAGTACAACATCGAGGTCTACGGTCTACGCGGCGAGGGCAAGGACGCTCAGGACAGCGACGGTGCCGACACCGTGCAACGCGGCGGCGTGCGCTGGGCCTGAGACGGATGCGTGGCAGAATTCACGAGGACAGCACAGCATGAACGACAGACTTCCCCGCGGCGCGATCGCCCTGCCCGGCAGCAGCCTGGCCAACAAGACTGGCACCTGGCGGGTGACCCGGCCCCATCATCTGCACATGGCCGCACCCTGCCACGCCGCCTGCCCTGCGGGCGAAGACGCACAGGACTGGATCGCCCGCTTCGACATCGGCGACATTCACGGCGCCTGGGAAACCCTGGTGGCGGTCAACCCGCTGCCGGCCATCACCGGCCGGGTGTGCCCGCACCCCTGCGAGAGCGCCTGCAATCGCGGCAAATACGATGCCTCCATCGCCATCCACAGCCTGGAGCGCTATCTCGGCGATGAGGCCATCGCCCACGACTGGGTCTATCCGGTCGCCGCCATTGACCTTGCCCTGCCGCCGGTAGCGGTGATCGGCGCCGGTCCCGGCGGGCTTGCCGCCGCCTATCACCTGCGCCGCATGGGGGTGCGGGTGACCCTGTTCGAGGCCCTCACCCACACCGGCGGCACACTGCGCAGCGCCCTGCCGTACTACCGCCTTCCCACCGCCGTGCTCGACGCCGAGACGGCACGCATCCTTGCCCTCGGCATCGACTGGCGGCCGCACACCCGGCTCGGCCGCGACATCTCCATCGAGGAGCTGAAACAGGATTTCGGCGCCGTGTTCCTCGCCCCGGGCAACCAGAAGGGACGCCAATGGGCGGCCAGCTTCGCGGTGCCCGACACCTTACGCACCGGCCTTGAACTGTTGCACGAATGGATGCGCATGGGTGTGGTCGGAACCCCGCGCACAGTGGCCATCGTCGGCGGCGGCAACACCGCCGTGGACATCGGCCGCATTCTGAAGCGGCTGGGGGCGGAGGAGGTCCACATCATCACCCACGAACGCATCCCCGGTCCCGACGTACCTCCCGCCGACGCCATGCGCGCGGCCCCCAAGGAGGTCCTCCAGGCCATCGAGGAAGGCGTGGTCGTGCATGAACACCGAGGCGTCCGGCGTCTGCTGCTCAAGGGCAACAAGGTCACCGGAATCGAGCTGGTGCATGCCAAGAAGATGAAGACGCCGGATGGTCGCATCCAGGTCACCACCTTCGAGGGCACCGAGACGGTGCTGCATGTCGAGGAAGTCATCCCCGCCATCGGCCAGGAGGTCGATGCCGAAGGCTTCGAGAGCGTGCTGGCCGGCAAGCCGTTCATCCCGGTCGACGCCCACACCGGCGCCATTGCCGGCCTGCCCGGATTTTTCGCCGGCGGTGACGCGCGCGGCGACCGCGGCACGGTGAGCGCCGCGGTCGGCGATGGCCGTATCGCCGCCCAGGCCATCCTCAGCCACCTGCGGGGCCAGGATGCGCCACGACCGTTCGAGCGCGCGGTGGCCGACATCGGCCATATCAACCTGCATTACTACGAGCCGCATCCACGCCAGGAGGTCGAGGTGCTGCCGCCCGCCGAACGGGTCAGCCACAAGGAAGTGGAGGGCGGTTTCGACTCTACCCTGGCGGCGGTGGAGGCCAAGCGTTGCCTGTCTTGTGGCAACTGCATGGCCTGTGACAACTGCTGGACCTATTGCCCCGACGCATCGGTGCTGAAGACCAAGGACCTGGCCACCGACGGCAGCCATTACGTGTTCGACTACGACTACTGCAAGGGCTGTGGCCTATGCGCGCGCGAGTGCCCGACCGGCTACATCGTCATGCGTCCGGAGCTGTGAAGGCCGCGCCTCATGGATCCCCGCCCTTTCAACGCCAGCGGCTTAGCAGGCTTTTGAACCCGGATTTTCCATTCGGCGGCCTGACGGCCTACACGCGCACGGACGGCCACGTTCGGGCGGCTTCGAGTCCGCGCGCATCGCCCGGGCATGGCGATGGGCGCGTCGCCCGTCCTCTCAAGAAAACGAAGGGCCGCCCCGAGTTTTATTGTCCCCCTCGGGGGGCGGGCTGGGCGTAGCCCGGCCCTGGGGGCGCCCAAATCCGCTCCGAAATCGCCTCGCCATCCTCACGGGTCCTCGTGGAAAATCCGGGTTGAGTTTTCAGCCTTCGCTCGACTTCACCGACTGGGTGACCGCTACACGCCCGCTTGACGGTCCAAACGTGCGCCTGGCTTTGTCGCTCCTCCTTGCAGGGAGCCACCCTGCGGGGTCGTCGCTTCGCGCCAGACACCCGTTTGGCCCGCCCTTCGGACGTGTTCAACCGCGGTTTTTAGCAGGCTGTTGAAAAACGACTGCGGTGGGCCATCGGCAGTGTTGCGCGGTGTTGGCTCCGGCCGCGTAGCTTGATCGGCTGCGCCGATGTCCGCCTGCGCCGAAACGCGCTTCGCTCGTTTTCTCGGTCGCTGCGCTCCGTGCGCCTTGCATCGAGCCGTCCTCGCGACGTTGTTCAACCGCCTGTTACAGAATCATGACCGGGGCAAAGATTCAGTCCAGACGACGGAACTCGCCTTCGATCACGCCATCCGCCGCCGACGCCCGGGCCGGCCGGGAGGGGTGCGGCCAGGGCACACTGCGCAGCACCAGTCCGACGGCGAGGACATCGCTCAGCGGACCGGGCACGATCAGGAGCACGGCGGCGACGAAGCGCTGGCCGCTGGCCAGGATCAGCTCGATGGGGTGTCGCCCGTTCAGCATGCCTTCCGCCAGCCGCGACATGAAACTCAGGTGCTCCGCCACGAGCAGCATGAATCCGGCCAGCAGGGCGCCGGCGAGCCAGGCCAGGGTCCATGCGCCGACCGTCTGCCAAACCAGGTATATCCCCACCAGTTCCAGCAGTGGAAAGGCCAAAGCTATAATCGGCCAGAACTTGGCCCAGATCCGATTCATGCATACTCCCGAGGCGATCATCGTCCTTACCACTCTGCCAGATCAGGAAGCGGCCGAAAAGTTTGCCGTCGGCCTGATCGAAAACCGGCTCGCGGCCTGCGTGAATGTACTGGCCCCGGCGCGTTCTTACTACCGCTGGCAAGGTGCGATCCAGGCCGATGCCGAGGCGCCGCTGCTGATCAAGACCGTCCGCGCGCGCTACGCCGCGCTGGAAGCCTGGATGCGGGCCAACCACCCCTATGAACTTCCGGAGATCGTGGTCGTCCCCATCGAACGAGGATTGCCCGCCTATCTGGACTGGCTGGCGGCGGAATGCCAGCCCATGAACGAGGAATGACCATGCCCAGCTCGATCTCCCTGACGCTCGCCCGGATCCAGTCCGCCGGACGCCATGCATTCCTCGTCCTGGGCCTGATGCTGGTCGCGCAGACCCTGTTCGCGGCGCCCCAAGACGAGCTCCTCGAACCGGAAAAGGCATTCCGCTTTTCAGCTCAGCTCATCGACCCCAACATGGTCGAGGCCCGTTTCCAGATTGCCAGCGGCTACTACCTGTACCGCGACAAGACCCGTTTCAGCGCCGAGGGCGCGAAACTGGGCAGCGCCCAGCTGCCACCGAGCAAGATCAAGCAGGACGAGTTCTTCGGCCGGGTCGAAACCTACACCGGCGATCTGCGCGTGCGCATCCCGGTCCCGGACGGGGTGGATCGGCCGTTCACGCTCAAGGCCGCATACCAGGGCTGCGCCGAGGTGGGCGTGTGCTACCCGCCCCTAGAGGCGAGCGTGCAGGTCAACCCGGTCAGCGGCGGCGCCTCCGGCGGCGGCATGCAGACGCAGAGCTCCGACCTCATCAACCGCCTGCGCGAGATGGCCAGCGGCCTGAGCGGCGAGCCGGAATACCTGTCCGCCGAGGAGGCCTTCAAGGTGGCGGTCAAGGCCCTGCCCGACAACCGCTTCGAGGCCCGGTTCGAGATCGCCAAGGGACACTATCTGTACCGTGACCAGACCCGCTTCGCGGTACAGAACCCGGAAGGGGTGACGATCGCCGACCTGGAGCTGCCCAAGGCCAAGGAAAAGGACGACCCCTACTTCGGCCGGACATTCATCTATCCGGCCAGCTTCACCGTTACCGGCCGCCTCATCGGCGTACCCGAAGGCGTGGAGCAGGTGGCCCTGCGGGTCGACTGGCAGGGATGCAGCGAAAAGGGCATCTGCTATCCGCCCAGCGACCAGATCTTCATGGTCGCCGCCCGCCCGACCGACAGCAACGCCGACTTGACGACGACTGAGACCGCCACGCCGGCCGCGGCCCCCGAGGACACCTCTGAATCCGGCCGCATCGCGGCGCTGTTGCAGGGCGGCAGCTTCTGGCTGGTGGTGGCGACGTTCTTCGGTTTCGGTCTGCTGCTCTCGCTCACCCCCTGCGTGTTCCCGATGATCCCCATCCTGTCCGGCATCATCGTCGGCCAGAACCAGGGCCAGGGACTCACCAAGCGGCGAGGCTTCATGCTCTCGCTCGCCTATGTGCTGGGCATGGCCATCACCTATGCCTTGGCCGGCGTGCTGGCCGGACTGTCGGGCACGCTGATCTCGAACGCATTGCAGAATCCGGTCGGGCTCGGCGTCGGCGCCGCACTGTTCGTCGCCCTGGCGCTGTCGATGTTCGGCTTTTACGAGCTTCAACTGCCCAGCTTCCTGCAAAGCCGCTTCACCGAAGCCAGCAACCGCATCCGCGGCGGCAACCTGATCGGCGTGTTCATCATGGGCGCGATCTCGGCGCTGATCGTCGGCCCCTGTGTTGCCGCGCCGCTCGCCGGCGCCCTGCTCTACATCGGCCAAACCGGCGATGTGGCGCTGGGCGGGGTGTCGCTGTTCTTCCTCGCACTCGGCATGGGCGTGCCGCTCCTGCTGGTCGGCCTGTCGGCCGGTGCCCTGCTGCCGCGCGCCGGCGCCTGGATGGACGCGGTGAAGCAGTTCTTCGGCGTGCTGATGCTGGCGGTGGCCATCTGGCTGATCTCGCCGCTCATCCCCGACACCTTCTACATGATGCTCTGGGCCGCCCTGCTGGTGATCTCGGCCATCTACCTCAAGGCGCTGGAACCCCTGGCGGTCAACGCCAGCGGCTGGATACGCTTCTGGAAGGGCGTGGGCGTGTTGTCGCTCGTCGCCGGCATCGCCCTGCTGCTGGGCGCCCTGGGGGGCAGCCGCGACGTGCTGCAACCGCTGGCGGTCTACCAGGGCGGCCTCGGCGGCGGCAATGCGGTGCAAAAAGGGCTCGATTTCCGCGATGTGCGCAGCGAGGTGGAACTGGATGCCGTCTTGGCCGAGTCGAAAGGACGTTACGTCATGCTCGATTTCTACGCCGATTGGTGCGTGTCCTGCAAGGAGATGGAGCGCTTCACGTTCAGCGATCCGGCAGTGCAGGCGCGCCTGGCCGACGTGGTCCTGCTCAAGGCCGACGTCACCGGCAACACCGCCGAGGACAAGGCCCTGCTCAAGCGATTCCGTCTGTTCGGCCCGCCCGGCATCCTATTCTTCGACCGCGAAGGCAAGGAACTTGGATTCCGCGTGATCGGCTTCGAGCCGGCGGACAAATTCCTGCAGAGCCTCGACCGGGCTATGCCGCGATGAGGCGCACCGGCCCGGTCCGCGCGGCCCCAGCCCTTGCGCTCCTCCTGGTCCTTGGCCTGGCGCTCGTCGGCTGTGGTCGCGAGTCGTCGTCCTCCGCCGCCGCCACCCCGCCGGCGCTGGACGACTCGATCCGCATCGACGCCGTGTGGGCGGCGCGCCTGCCCGATCTGGCCGGAGAGGAACAGGCCTTGGCGCAATGGCGCGGCGAGGTGGTGGTGCTCAATTTCTGGGCCCCCTGGTGCCCGCCTTGCCGCGAGGAGATTCCCGCCTTCGTGCGGCTGCAGGAGCGTTATGGCGAACGCGGCCTGCGCTTCGTCGGCGTGGCGCTCGACGACCCGGTCAAGGTGGCCGAGTTCGCCGACCAGAACGAAATCAACTATCCCACCCTGCTCGGTGGCCTCGCGGCGGTGGAGCTTGGCCGCTCTGCCGGCAACCGCTTGGGCGGCCTGCCCTACACCCTGATCCTGGACCGCGCCGGCAATCCGGTCACGAGCATCACCGGAGAGCTGAGCGAGGCACGCCTTGAAGGGCTCATCCAGCCCCTGCTATGAACATCACCGCCCCGCCCTTGCCGGTGACCCCCCCCCGGCCGCTGGTCTCGGCCATCGGTCGGGGCATCGGCGACTACGCCATGATCCGCGACGGCGACCGCGTCCTGCTCGGCCTGTCCGGCGGCAAGGACAGCCTGTCGCTGCTGCATGTGCTGATGCAGCTGCGCGACAAGGCGCCAATCCGCTTCGAGCTGGCCGCCTGCACGGTCGACCCGCAATCGCCGGAATACGACCCCTCGCCGCTGCGCGACTATGTGCCGACGCTCGGCATCCCCTATTTCTTCGAGAGCCAGCCCATCGTCGAACAGGCCCAGACCCACATGCAGGGCGACTCGTTCTGCGCCTACTGCTCGCGCATGCGGCGCGGCATCCTGTACCGGGTGGCGCGCGAGCAGGGCTACAACGTGCTGGCCCTGGCGCAACACCTCGACGACCTGGCCGAGACCCTGATGATGTCGGCATTCTTCGGCGGCAAGCTGCGCACCATGAAGGTGCATTACCTCAATGACGCCGGCGATGTGCGGGTCATCCGCCCCATGCTCTATGTGCGCGAACGCCAGACCCGCGACTTCGCCCGCAAGGCCGACCTGCCGGTGGTGCACGAAAACTGCCCCGCCTGTTTCAGCGCGCCGATGCAACGCTTCCAGATGAAGGCCCTGCTCGCCGAACAGGAAAAGGCGCATCCCGGCCTGTTCGCCAGCCTGCTCGCCGCCATGCGCCCCCTGTTCGGCGAGCCACCGGTCGCCGCCGCCCACACCTGAGGCCCGCCCACTCATGCCCAGACAGACCCCGCTCCACCCCCGCCACCTCGAACTGAAGGCCCGCATGGTGGACTTCGCCGGCTGGGAGATGCCGCTTCACTACGGTTCCCAGATCGAGGAGCACCATGCCGTGCGACGCGACTGCGGTCTGTTCGACGTATCGCACATGCGGCCGCTGGACGTGCGTGGAGAGGACGCGCGTCCATTCCTGCAACGCCTGCTCGCCAACGACGTCGCCAAGCTCGACACCACCGGCCGCGCCCTGTACAGCTGCATGCTGCATGAAGGCGGCGGCGTGATCGACGACCTCATCGTCTATTTCATCACCGACACCTGGTTCAGGCTGGTGCTCAACGCCGGCTGCGCCGACAAGGACATCGCCTGGATCGAGACCCAGCGCGACGCATTCGCGCCCGGCCTCGGCCTCACCCCCCGTTTCGACCTCGCCATGCTCGCGGTGCAGGGCCCCAAGGCCGAAAGTCGCCTCAACCAGGCCATGCCGGGCGTCGAGGGGCTCACCCGCAATCTGCGCCCGTTCCACTCCGCCCGGGTGGGCGAGATGCTGCTCGCCCGCACCGGCTATACCGGCGAGGATGGCTTCGAGGTGATGTTGCCGGCCAAGGCCGCGCCCTTCTTCTGGCAGGCGCTCGTCGAGGCGGGCGCGCGCCCCTGCGGTCTGGGCGCGCGCGACACCCTGCGTCTGGAGGCCGGCATGAACCTGTATGGCCAGGACATGGACGAGCGCACCACACCGTTCGAGTCCGGCCTGGGGTGGACCGTGGCCTTCAGCGAGGGGCGCGACTTCATCGGCCGCGAGGCCCTGTTGCGCCTGCCGCGCGAGCGTCGGCTCATCGGCCTGGTGCTGAGCGAGCGCGGCGTGCCGCGTGCGCATCAGCTCGTGCATACCGCGCTGGGCCCCGGCGAGGTCACCAGCGGCGGCCATTCGCCCAGCCTCGAAACCGGCATCGCCCTGGCCCGGGTGCCCGCCGGCGTGGCCCCGGGAGATGCGGTCGAGGTCGAGATCCGCGACAAGCGTCTCAAGGCCCGCGTCGTGCAGTATCCTTTCGTCCGCGATGGCAAGATCCGGGTCCAGCCTTGACCGGAACTGCGCCTCATTCCTTACCCGTCACGCATCCCATGATTCACGGAGTCACGCAATGAACATCCCCGCCGAACTGAAATACACCGCCTCCCACGAGTGGGCGCGCGTCGAGGCCGACGGCACCGTGGCCGTGGGCATCACCCACTATGCCCAGGACCTGCTCGGCGACATGGTGTTCGTCGAAAACCCCACCCTCGGCCGCAAGCTCGCCGCGCGCGAGGAATGCGCGGTGGTGGAGTCGGTGAAGGCTGCCTCCGACATCTACGCCCCGCTCGCCGGCGAGGTGGTGGCGGTCAACGACGAGATCGAGTCCGCCCCCGAGCGCATCAACCAGGACCCCTACGGCGCCTGGATGTTCAAGCTGCGGCCGGATGACCCCGCCGACATCGACGGACTGCTGGATGCCGCCGCATACCAGGCCCAGGTCGAGTCGGAAGGCCATTGATGTTCGGGTTCCGGATGCCATGGACTCGCCACCGGTCACCCATCCCCCCGACCCCTGAAACCCGATGCCCTTCATCCCCCACACCGCCGAGGACGTCGCCGAGATGCTGGATCGCATCGGCGTGTCCAGGATCGACGCGCTGTTCGACGAGATTCCCGCCGATCTGTGTTGCGCCGAATTGCCCGGCCTGCCGGAAGGCCTTTCCGAAATGGCGCTGCAGCGGCTGGCGCATGAACGCGCCGAGACCGACGGCCATTACCTCAACTTCATCGGCGCCGGCGCCTACGAGCACCACATCCCGGCGGCGGTGAGCCAGCTCATCGGCCGCGGCGAGTTCTATTCCGCATACACACCCTACCAGGCCGAGGCCAGCCAGGGCACGCTGCAACTGATCTACGAATTCCAGAGCATGATGGCGGGGCTCACCGGCCTGGACGTCGCCAACGCCTCGCTCTACGACGGCGCCACCGCGCTGGCCGAGGCCATCCTGATGGCGGTGCGGACCCACCGCGCCGGGGTGCGCCGGGTGTGGCTGCCGGACAGCGTGCATCCCCGCTACCGCGCCGTGGCGGCGGCGGCGGTGGGCATGCAGGGGATCGAGCTCATCCCCGTGCCCTTCGACCCGGACGGCGGTCAAACCCGACCCGACGCACTCGACACGCTGGCCGAACCGGCCGCCGCGCTGGTGATCCCGCAACCCAATTATTTCGGCGTACTCGAACCGGTCGATGCGCTCGTCGATGCGGCGCATGCACGCGGCATGCTCGCCATCGCCCTGGTCAACCCCATGAGCCTGGCCATCCTCAAGCCGCCCGGACAATGGGGGGAGGCGGGCGCCGACATCTGCGTCGGCGACGGCCAGCCGCTGGGCGTGCCGCTTTCCTCGGGCGGGCCGCATTTTGGCTTCATGACCTGCCGGGAAAACCTGGTGCGGCAGATGCCGGGGCGCATCGTCGGCCGCACCCTCGACCGCGACGGCGCACCCGGCTTCGTGCTCACTCTGCAGGCGCGCGAGCAGCACATCCGCCGCGCCAAGGCCACCTCCAACATATGCTCCAACCAGGGCCTGATGATGGTGGCCGCCACCCTGTACATGGCCCTGCTCGGCCCCCGGGGACTGGCCGAAGTAGCGCGCGCCGCGCATGCCAGCACGCGCGCCCTCGTCGAGCGGCTCACCGCCATCGAAGGAGTGCGCCGGCGCTTTGCCGCGCCCTTCTTCCACGAGGCCGCACTGAGGCTCGACCGGCCGCCGGATGACGTGCTGCGCGCCCTACGCGCCCAAGGCATCCTCGGCGGCCAGGCCCTCGGCGCAGACTACCCGGGGCTGGCCGACTGCCTCATCGTATGCGCCACCGAGACCAAGACGGCTGGCGACCTCGACCGATATGCGCAACAATTGCAGCGCATCCTGAGCCGGCGGCGCGAAGCGCCGCCTTGCGCCTACAAATCCTGAACCGGAGAGGAATACGCATGACCACTACCGTCACCCTAGGCGGCGAGCCCATCACCATCGGCGGCGACTTCCCCCGCGTCGGAGACACCGCGCCCAGCTTCATGCTGGTCGACAAGGACCTCAACGACGTATCCCTGGCCCAGTTCACGGGCAAGAAGAAGGTGCTCAACATCGTCCCCAGCCTGGATACCGGCGTGTGCCAGGAATCGACGCGCAAGTTCAATCGCATCGCCAGCGAGCTGCCCAACACCGTGGTGCTGCTCATCTCCGCAGACCTGCCCTTCGCGCAAAGCCGGTTCTGCAGCGCCGAGGGGCTGCGCAACGTCATTACCCTGTCCACCATGCGCGGCCGCGACTTCCACAAGGCCTACGGCGTGATGATCATGGACCCGCCGCTCTCTGGCCTGCTCACCCGCGCCGTACTGGTGCTGGACGAACGCGACCGCGTCATCCACGCCCAGATGGTGTCGGAGATCAAGAACGAGCCCGACTACGCCGCCGTGCTGGCGGCGGTGCGCGGCGAGGAGGAAGGCGTCTGAAACCGTGCTGATCTTCGACCTGTCCCGTCCCGGCCGTCGCGCCGCCGCCCAGTCGCCCGGCGAGGCAACCGGCGAGACAAGCCTGGAAGACCTGCCGGCCGGACTGCTGCGGGAAGCCCCCCCACCCCTGCCGGAGGTGTCCGAGCTCGACGCGGTGCGTCACTACACCCGCCTGAGCCAGAAAAACTTCTCCATCGACACCCATTTCTACCCGCTCGGGTCGTGCACCATGAAGTACAACCCGCGCGCCTGCCATGCCCTGGCCAGCCTGCCGCCCTTCCTGGCGCGCCACCCGCTGGCCGATGCCGAAACCGGCCAGGGCGTACTCGCCTGCCTCTACGAGCTGCAGGACATCCTCAAGGCGGTGACCGGCATGGCGGCGGTATCGCTCGCGCCCATGGCCGGCGCGCACGGCGAATTCGCCGGAGTGGCGATGATCCGCGCCTGGCACCAGGCACGCGGCGACCACGCCCGCGACGAGATCATCGTCCCCGACGCGGCGCATGGCACCAACCCCGCCACCGCCAGCATGTGCGGCTACAAGGTGCGCGAGATTCCCACCGACCGCGACGGCAATGTCGACATCGCCGCCCTCGCCGCCGCGGTGGGCCCCCGCACCGCCGGCCTGATGCTCACCAACCCCTCCACCCTGGGGGTGTTCGAACCCGGCATCGTTAAGATCCAGCGTATCGTGCACGCGGCCGGCGGACTGACCTACTACGACGGCGCCAACCTGAACGCCATCCTCGGCCGGGTGCGACCGGGCGACATGGGCTTCGACGTCATCCACATGAACCTGCACAAGACATTCTCCACGCCGCACGGCGGCGGCGGCCCCGGCGCCGGTCCGGTGGGGGTGTCGGAACGCCTCAAGCCCTACCTGCCCATCCCGTATGTGATCGAGGAAAACGGCTTTTACCGCCTCGCCGGCGAGGCCGACGCCCCCCAGAGCATCGGCCGCTTGTCGGCGTTCGGCGGCAACGTCGGCGTGCTCCTACGCGCCTGGGCCTACGCCCGCATGCTCGGCCGCGCAGGCATGCGTCAGGTGGCCGATTACGCCACGCTCAACGCCAACTACCTAGCGGCGGAGCTCGCTCGGGCCGGGTTCGAGCTCGCCTACCCCCGCCGCCGCGCCAGCCACGAGTTCGTGGTCACCCTAAAGGCGCTCAAGGAGGCCACCGGGGTGAGCGCCATGGACTTCGCCAAGCGCCTGCTCGACTACGGATTTCACGCCCCCACCACCTATTTCCCGCTGCGGGTGCCGGAATGTCTGCTGATCGAGCCGACCGAGACCGAGAGCAAGGAGACCCTCGACGCGTTCGTCGCCGCCATGCGCGCGGTGAAAGACGAGGCCGAACGCGACCCGGCCCAGGTCAAGGGCGCGCCGCACACCCTGCCGGTCAAGCGCCTCGACGACGTGCGCGCGGCGCGCGAACCGGATCTCGCCTGGCGGCCCTGCTGACCCCAAACCCCACGATGCGGGCGCGCGCGGCCGCACATCCGGACAAGCTCATCCTGAAATCGAATCTGTACTATATTTTCTAGATCAATACCAATAACTCCAGTCCCGACCCGCATGCACACGCAGCGTCCTTTCCGATTCGCCCGGTCGGGACCGCATCCCTAGCCCCATGGCGAGCGGGGTGGCCCCTTCCCTGTCCGTCGCCGGATCCACGGCACGGCGCCTGCTCACGCGCCGCATGCTGCTGGCGCTGCTGCTCATCAACTTGTTCGTGCTCGGCCTGATCGGCCATTCACTCGATCGGAGCCAGCGCCAGTATCACCAGGAAGCCGCGATCAACGCCGGCAACCTCGCCCAGGTGCTGGCGGGCAAGCTAGAAGCGGAGATCGGCAAGATCGACCTGGCCCTGCTTGCGGTCGCACAGGAACATCGCCGCCAGCAGGCCCAGGGCGAGGTTGACCGGGCCGAACTTGACGCGTACATCCTCGAACTGCTGGGTGTGCTGCCCTTCATCGACAGCATCCGCCTCACCGATGCCGACGGCATCCTGCGCTACGGCCCCGACGTGGCCGCGGACAGTCGGATCGACCTGCCCGACCGCGCCCATTTCGCCGCACTGCGCGACGCCTCGGGCAAGCAGCTGGTGTTCTCGCGACCACAGGTCAGCCGGGTCAACCACCGCAAGGTGCTCGCGCTTGCCCGTCGGCTCGAAGACGCGGGCAGCCGTTTCGCCGGCATGGTGTTCGCCCCCATGCCGATGCTGCACATCACCGATACATTCAAGGACATCGACGTCGACCGGAACGGCAGCCTCGCCCTGCTCGACATGGACACCCAGCCGATCGATCACCATCCCGCCTTGCCCCTCGCGCGCGCCCGCGAGGCGCTGCTCTGCGGCGCAGAAGCCCTGCTCCGCCACCGCCAGGCAGGCGAGAAGTCGGGCATATTCACCACCCGCCCGGACCGGGACAACTGCGCCCAGAGCATCGCATTCCAGCAGGTGGGCGAATATCCGCTCTACGTCAAGGTCGGCCTGTCCAGCGTCGACTATCTGGCGCGCTGGCGTCAGACTGCCGCCCGCGCGGCCCTGGTGGCGGCGTTGTTCATCGCGCTTTCCCTGGCGATTGCACTGCGCCTGCGGCACGACTGGCGCAGCAGCCAGGCGCTGCACGACCGCCTGGCCGAACAGGAGGCCCGCTTCCGCACCCTGGCCGATCATTCCCGCGACTGGGTGTTCTGGCAACGGCTGGACCGCGGCTTCGTATACATGACCCCCTCCTGCGAGACGATCACCGGCTATCCGGCGCATGCATTCATGCAGGACCCCACACTGCTCGAACGCATCGTCCACCCCGACGACCGCGACGGCTTCAACTGCCATCTCGATCACGACGGCGACACGCGCGAGGTCGTCACCGACTTCCGCATCCTGCGTGCCGATGGCCAAGTGCGCTGGCTGTCGCACACCTGCGTGCCGATCCTGGATGAAAATGGTCTTAACCTTGGCCGTCATGTCAGCAATCGCGACATCACCCCCCGCAAGCAGGATGAAATCCGCCTGCGCCAGATGAGCGAGGCCATGGCGCAAAGCCAGCAGGCCGTGGCGCTCACCGACGCCGAGCAGCGCTTCACCTATGTCAACCCGGCCTTCAGCCGCCTGTTCGGCTATGCGGCGGAGGACGTGCTGGGGGAGAGCAAGAAACTGCTGCAACCGCGCGACCTGAACACCAATATGGCCACCGATGCAACCGTACGCATCGCTGAAAGCACCGGCGCATTCCACGGCCGGGTGCTGCGCCGCAGCAAGGACGGCCGCGAGATCCCCATCATGCTCAACATCACCCCGGTGCATGACACGACCGGCAAGTTGACCGGTTACGTGTGTATGATGATCGACCTGACCGAGATCGAGCAGCGTCAAGCCGAGCTGGAATACACCGCCCAGCACGACGCGCTCACCGGCCTGCCGAACCGCCTGCTGCTGCGCGACCGCTTGCAGCAGGCCCTGGCCCAGGCCGCACGGCGAAAGAACCTGCTCGCCGTGTGCTATCTCGACCTGGATGGATTCAAGCCGATCAACGATCGCTATGGTCACAAGGTCGGCGACCAGGTCCTGATCGAGGTGTCCCACCGCCTGCAGCGCGTACTGCGTTCCAGCGACACCGTCGCCCGGCTGGGGGGCGACGAGTTCGTCCTGCTGTTGGTCGATCTTGCATCCACCGCCGAGCTGGAGCACATCCTCAACCGCCTGCTGCATGACCTGTCCGTGCCCTATTCATCCATCGTCGAGGGCATCGAGCTGACGGCCAGCCTGGGTGTGGCGCTCTACCCGCTCAACGAGGGCGATCCCGACATACTGTTGCGCAACGCCGACAAGGCGATGTATGTGGCCAAGCAGAGCGGCAAGAACCGTTACAGTTTCTTCGACCCCAGCGAGGAACTGCGCGCCCGCACGGAGCACGAGATTCGCCAGCGCATCCAGATCGGCCTGCACGCCGGCGAGTTCACCCTGCACTACCAGCCCAAGGTGGATATGCGCGCCGGCACGGTGATCGGCGCCGAGGCCCTGCTGCGCTGGCAGCATCCGGAATATGGCCTACGCATGCCAGGCAGTTTCCTGCCCTTCGTGGAAAGCCACGACCTGATCATCGAGATCGGCGACTGGGTATTGCGCCAGGTCCTCGACCAGATCCGCGCCTGGCACGCCGAGGGCATCGAACTGGAGGTCAGCGTCAACATCGCCGCCCGGCAGTTGCAGCACCCGGATTTCATCCAGGGCCTGGCGCATCTGCTGTCCAAATACACCGACCTCCCGCCACACCGTCTGGAGCTGGAGATCTTGGAATCGACCGCGCTCGACGACATCGAACGTGTACACCGCCTGATCGGCGAATGCGAACGTCTGGGCGTGCGCTTCGCGCTCGACGATTTCGGTACCGGATATTCCTCGCTCACCTATCTCAAGCGCCTGCCGGCGCACACCCTGAAGATCGACCAGAGTTTCGTGCGCGACATCCTGGAGGACCCCGAGGATCTCGCCATCACCGAAGGCGTGCTCGGCCTGGCCCGGGCATTCCAGCGGATCACCATCGCCGAAGGGGTGGAAACGGTGCGCCACGGCAGCATGCTGTTGCACCTCGGCTGCGATCATGCCCAGGGCTACGGCATCGCCCGGCCGATGCCGGCGGAGGACATCGGCCATTGGCTGAAGACATTCCGGCCGGCCGAGGAATGGCTGCGCGCCGCCGAACTGCGCCTCGACCGCGAGGACTTTCCCTTGCTGGCGATGGAGGTGGAACACCGCCGCTGGGTGGCCCAGATCAGCACGGCGGTGGAAAAACGCGACCCTACCCTGCTGCCCGAGCGTGTTCCAGACCACCGCAGCTGCAATTTCGGCCGCTGGCTGCAGGGCGAAGGCCACACCCAGTACCACGCCCTGCCCGAATTCAAGGCACTCAACAAACCGCACCGCGAGGTGCACCGCATCGGCCAGCGCATCGCCACCCTGCTGGTGGCGGGCAACCACACGGCCGCCGAGGCCGCCGTAGCAGAGATCCTCGTCGAGCGCGATCGCGTCCTCGAGGCGCTCGCACACCTGCAGCATGCGGCCGTGCTGGCCCGCCGGCACGCCTGAAGCACGCTCCGCCGTCCACGCGAGGCCATGACGCCCCCGGCGGCCTGGGCTATCATCGCGCTTTAACCCGACCCCCCCGCGCATGAGCAAAACCGCCAAGACCCCTCCCCCCAAGGACTTCGAAAGCGCGCTGGCCGAGCTGGAGGCGCTGGTCGAGCGCATGGAGTCCGGCCAGCTCAGCCTGGAGGAATCGCTTGCCGGCTACCGGCGCGGCATGGAGCTCGCCCGCTATTGCGACAAGACCCTCACCGAGGCCGAACAACAGGTCCGCATCCTCGAGGGCGACAACGAACGCCCCTGGTCTGAAGCCACATCTGGAGACAGCGATGCGCCTGAAAACCACGGTTGAACCACGAATCACAGAGAACACGGAGAAAAAGCAAACGCTCACCCACGGGCCGAACACCGGCAGCTTTGCACCCCCTGGGGTTTTCGGTGGACTCTGCGTCTATGTTGCTCTGTGGCAAGGAATCCAGGATGACTGATTTCGCGCCGTGGTCACGCGCCATTCAGGCACGCATGGAAAACGCCCTGGCGCGCCGCCTGCCGGCCGAGAGACTCGCTCCCGAACGTCTGCATGCCGCGATGCGCTACGCCTGCCTGGGTGGCGGCAAACGGGTGCGGCCGATGCTCGCATTCGCCGCCGGCGAGGCGGTGGACGCCGCGCCGGACAGCGTCGAGGCCGCCGCCTGCGCGGTGGAGCTGATCCACGTCTATTCGCTCACCCACGACGACCTGCCCTGCATGGACGACGACGACCTGCGCCGCGGCAAGCCCACCTGCCATGTCGAATACGACGAAGCCACCGCCATGCTGGTGGGTGATGCACTCCAGAGCCTCGCCTTCGAGTGCCTGAGCGAACCGGCGCCGGACCCGGCCACCCGTCTGGAAATGGTGCACATCCTCGCCCGCGCCAGCGGCTCGCGCGGCATGGCCGGCGGCCAGGCGGTGGATCTGGCCGGCACGGGACGCGCGCTCGATCTCGCCGAGCTAGAGTTTATGCACATCCACAAGACCGGCGCCCTGATCCGTGCCGCCGTCCTGCTCGGCGCGCTCTCCGGCGGCCCCCTCGATGCCGCGGCGCGGGCCGCCTTGGAACGCTACGCAAAATGCATCGGCCTCGCCTTCCAGGTGATGGACGACGTGCTCGACGCCGAGGCCGACACCGCCACACTGGGCAAGACCGCCGGCAAGGACGCCGCCCAGGGCAAGGCCACCTACCTCAGCCTGATGAACGCCGAGGCGGCCCGCACTTATGCCGGCGAACTTATCGACGAGGCACTTGCGGCGCTGGCCCCGTTTGCCGACCGCGCCCAACGCCTCGCCGAGATCGCCCGTTTCATCGTCACGCGGCAGTTTTGATTCATCTTCCCCTGGCCCCCTCTACGTGAATCCTTCCGTGCTTGACCGCGTCGACCGCCCGGCCGACCTGAAACCGCTCTCCCGCGCCGAGCTGAAGCAGCTCGCCGACGAACTGCGCCAGGCGATCATCGCCACGGTGGCGAAGACCGGCGGCCACCTCGCCTCCAACCTCGGCGTGATCGAGCTGACCGTGGCCCTGCATCATGTGTTCGACACCCCGGAGGACCGAATCGTCTGGGATGTCGGCCACCAGACCTACGCCCACAAGATGCTTACCGGCCGCCGCGCGCGCATGCCCAGCCTGCGCCAGACCGACGGGCTGTCCGGCTTCCCCAAGCGCGAGGAGAGCGAGTACGACGCATTCGTCGCCGGACACTCCAGCACCTCGATCTCCGCCGCCCTGGGCATGGCGGTAGCCGCCCGCCTGTCAGGTTCGCCGCGCCGCGCCGTGGCGGTGATCGGCGACGGCGCCATGACCGCCGGCATGGCCTTCGAGGCGCTCAACAACGCCGGAGCGATGGATGCCAACCTCCTGGTCATCCTCAACGACAACGAGATGTCGATCTCGCCCAACGTCGGCGCGCTCAACAACTACCTCACCAAGCTGCTCTCCGGCCGCTTCTACAACGCCGTGCGGCGCGGCGGGGAACGCATCCTGTCCAACCTGCCGCCCATCCTGGAGCTGGCCAGAAAGGCCGAAGAACACGTCAAGGGCATGGTCACGCCCGGCACCCTGTTCGAGGAGTTCGGCTTCAACTATCTCGGCCCCATCGACGGCCACGACCTCGACGTGCTGATCGACACCCTCAACAATGTCAGGAAGCTGGAAGGCCCACAGTTCCTCCACATCGTCACCCGGAAAGGGCGCGGCTACACCCCGGCCGAGGAAAACCCCTGCGGCTACCACGGCGTGGGCAAGTTCGACCCCGACCAAGGCATCCGCGCCAAGGCCGACGACCGGCCCACCTACACCGAGGTGTTCTCCGCTTGGCTCACCGACATGGCGGCGGCCGATGACCGTCTCGTCGGCATCACCCCGGCGATGCGCGAGGGCTCCGGCCTGGTCGAGTTCTCGCAGCGCTTTCCCAAGCGCTATTTCGACGTCGGCATCGCCGAGCAACACGCGCTGACCTTCGCCGCCGGACTTGCATGCGACGGCTTCAAGCCGGTGGTGGCCATCTACTCCACCTTCCTGCAACGCGCCTACGACCAGCTCATCCACGACATCGCCCTGCAGGACCTGCCGGTCATGCTGGCGATCGACCGCGGCGGCCTGGTTGGCGCCGACGGACCCACCCACGCCGGCGCATACGATCTGAGCTTCCTGCGCTGCGTGCCGAACATGCTCATCGCCACACCCTCCGACGAGGCCGAGTGCCGTCGCCTGCTCTCTACCGCGTATCGCCACGGCGGCCCCAGCGCGGTGCGCTACCCGCGCGGCGCCGGCCCGGGTGCGGCCCTCGATGCCGGGCTCGACCCCGTCGCGGTGGGCAAGGGCCTGCTGCGCCGGCGCGGCCGGCGCGTCGCCCTGCTGGCCTTCGGCAGCTTGGTCAGCCCCGCCCTCGAGGTCGCCGAACGACTCGACGCCAGCCTCGCCGACATGCGCTTCGTCAAACCCATCGACCGCGAACTGATCGCCGATCTCGCCCGCCAGCACGACGCCCTCGTCACCCTGGAGGAAAACGCCATTGCCGGCGGCGCCGGCACGGCGGTAGCCGAGGCGCTCAGCGAATTGGGCCTCGTCTGCCCTCTCCTGCACCTGGGCCTGCCCGACCGCTTCATCGAACAGGGCGACCCCGCCGTACTCCTCGCCCGCTGTGGCCTCGACGTAGTCGGCATCGAAGCCGCGACACGCGCATTCATGGCGAGGCACGGCATCGATATTCTCCGATTCGGCGGGATTCAGGCCAGACGGCCTTGACGGAAGTCCTCGATGGCCTGGTGGATCTCGGCCTGGGTGTTCATCACGAACGGGCCATACTGGACGATGGGCTCGCCGAGCGGGCGGCCAGCCACCAGGATGAAGCGTGCCCCCGCCTTGGTCTCGAGCTCGACGCCGTCGGCCCCGGCGGTATTTTCCAAGATCGCCATGCGCCCGGCCGGCACGGCCTCGCCCGCCACCGACAGCTCACCCGCGTATACATACAGGAATGCATTGTGACTGGCCGGCAGTTCGGTGGCGAACGGCGCGCCGGCGGGCAGGTGGACGTCGAGATAGACCGGTTCGGTGACCGGCCGCGACACCGCTCCGGTCACCCCGGCGCTGACCCCGGCGATCACCCGCACCCGTGCCCCGGCCGCGGTGGTGTACTCGGGGATCTCGGCACTGGAGAAATCGCGGTAGGCGGGTGCGCTCCACTTGTCGCGCGCAGGCAGATTGAGCCAGAGCTGGAAACCGGCCATGCGGCCATCGCGCTGCTCCGGGATCTCGGAATGGATGACCCCGCGCGCGGCGATCATCCATTGCACCCCGCCGCTCTCCAGCAGGCCCTCGTGGCCGGCGCTGTCGCGATGCCGCATGCGTCCGGCCAGCATGTAGGTGATGGTCTCGAAACCGCGATGGGGGTGGTCGGGAAAACCGGCGATGTAGTCGTCCGGATCGTCGCTGCCGAATGCGTCGAGCATCAGGAACGGGTCGAGCCGCTGATGCTGGCGGCCGGTGAGCACCCGGGTCAGGCGGACGCCGGCGCCATCCGAGGTGAGGGTCCCGGTGACCTGTTCTTCGATCCGGCGCGGGTGTTGCAGGGTGGGCGTGGCGACTGTATTCATGATCCGTGCCTCGCATGAAGTGGCGTGGGGTGAGAACGGACGGGCGAGAGGGGGGGAACCATCACAACCCCGTCGCCCTGTACGTTCGGGTGGAAGCAGAATACGGGTTGACGGAGAATGGATAAACTCCGATTTGATCACCACACCATCCCGAATGTGGAACAATTGCAGGCCTCCGCCGACGACCTCCTGCTGTTCAGCGTGATTGCCGACCAGGGCAGCCTGATCGCCGCCGCCGAACGCCTGGGCATGCCCAAGGCCACCGTATCGCGCCGGCTCGCCGGGCTGGAAGCGCGCCTGGGCCAGCGTCTATTGATCCGCACCACCCGCCGCCTGGTCCTGACCGAGTTCGGCCAGGGGTTCCTGGAACATTGTCGCCGGGTGGCCGAGGAGGTGGCTGCCGCCGAGGATTTCCTGCGCAGTCAGACGGCTCGCCCCCAAGGCCGTTTGCGGGTTTCGATGCCGGGGGATTTCGCCCGTCATCATCTGTCTCGCGCCATCGCCACATTCGTCGAACAGCATGCCGGCATCGAGTTCGAGCTGGACCTGAGCACACGCCGGGTCGACCTGATCGGCGAGCGCTTCGACCTCGCCATCCGCATGGGCCGCCTGGAGGACGACGCCACCCTGGTGGCGCGCAAGCTCGATGAGTTGGGCCTCGGGCTCTATGCCAGCCCGATTTACCTGGCGCGTCATCCCGCCCCGCTGCACCCGGATGACTTATTCGGGCATCAGGCGGTGCGCCAGGCCACGGCCAGCGGCATGCCCCAAGCCTGGCGACTCAGCCGGGAACGGGCGACCTGGGAAGCGGTGCCTCCGGGGCGGCTGACCGTCAACGCGCCGGACATGGTGCAGCAACTGCTGCTCGACGGCGCCGGCATCGGCGTGCTGCCCACCCTGTTCGCCGTGCCCGATGTCGAGGCGGGTCGTCTGCGCCGCCTGTTGCCGGACTGGCAACTGCCGGGCGTGCCGGCCTGGGCGGTGATGCCGACCCGGCGCTATCTTCCCGCCAAGACCCGGGCCTTCATCGAACACATCGCCGCGGCCCTGCGCACGCCTTCGCCGTGACGCCGGAGCATCAGGCGCGCGCGGTGCGTACCCCGCCCGTCCACCAGATGCGGCAGGCGCCCTCGTCGGAAACCATGCAGGGACCGACCGGGTTACGGGGCGTGCAGGCCGAACCATACAGCCTGCACTGATCGGGGTAGATGCGGCCCAGCACCACCCGTGCGCAGTCGCAGCCGGGCGGCATCTCGCCGGCGCGGCGGCGGGCGGGGTCGGAGTGATCGGGAAAGCGTCGCCGGGCATCGTAGCCCGCATATTCCTGGCGCAACGCAAAACCGGAGCGGGGAATGACGCCGATGCCGCGCCAGTTTGCATCGACCACATCGAGTGTGGCGGCGAGCAGGCGGCGGGCGCCCGGGTTGCCTCCGGGCCGGACGACGCTGGGATAGGCATTGTCGAGCGAGCGCCGGCCGCTGGCGAGCTGATCCAATACGCAATGGAAGGCGGCGAGCAGCGACTCGGCGCTGAAACCGGCCACCGCAGCCGGAATGCCGTGCCGCTCGACCACGAAGCGCCACTCTTCCGGCCCCATCACGGCTGAAACGTGGCCGGGCGCGACCAGCGCGTCGAAGCCGGCCTCGCCGCTGTCCAACAACATCGCCACGGCTGGCCAGGTGAGGCGTCCGGAGAGCAGGATCGACAGGTTGTCGGGAATCCCCTCCGCGAGCCGGGCCGCGACCGGGGCGATGGTGGTCTCGAAACCGGCGGCGAAGAACACCACCTCCCGGTCCGGGTTTTCCAGGGCCACCCGGCGGGCGTCGAGCGGGCTGGCGACCGGACGCACATCGGCCCCGGCAGCGCGGGCCTCGTTCAGGCTGCGGACCTCGCCGCGCGGCACGTTGACCGGCACCCGCAGCATGTCGCCGAATGCGGCCAGGATGACGCGATCACCCAGCGCCAGTTGGATGGCCTGGTAGATGTCCTCCTCGGGGCATACACACACCGGGCAGCCCGGCCCCGGAATCAGCTCCACCCCGGCCGGCAGGGCTGCGCGCAGGCCGGACTGGGTGATGGCGCGCTCATGCCCGCCGCATACGTTGAGGATGCGTACCGGCCGGTCGAGCCGGATCGCCCGGAGGGCTTCGAGTCGTACGCCAAGGTCGCCGTTCATCCGGAATGGTCCATTTGTCTGACACGCGCGCGCCTCCCACGCAGGGCTACCGTATGTCCACACCTTTCGGCGCGCAAAGCGCGGGTGAACCCTTCCCTCCCCCACCCGGGGAAGGGCCGGGGATGAGGGAATCCAAGCGTCTTCCGCCGCAGGGGGAAAGCACACCCCTGAGCTTGTCGAAGGGGTTGGGATGGGGGTACGGCGCAAGCTGCTTTAGCCCTCGCCGTGGCGCGATGGATCAAATGACCATGAGGCGCACCAGGATCCGGATTCCGCTGCACTGCATCCGGGCGACCAGAGACTTGGTGTACATACGGCAGCCTGCGGGGGGGGTACCGGGGGGCGGCCGAGGGCCGCCCTTGATTGAGGTTCATTCGCCGAAAAACGGCTTGCGCCGTGCTCCCCAGCCCTATCCCTTCGCCAATCCGTGTCATCCCTTGGGCCGATGCGGGCAGTCGGTTCTCACACAGTCTGCGTACAGGTAGAGCGAGTGTTCCTGGATCCGGAAGCCGCGCTCGGCCGCCACCTTGCGCTGGCGCCGTTCGATCTCCGGATCGATGAATTCCTCCACCCGGCCGCACTGGATGCAGATCAGATGATCGTGGTGCTCGCCGCGGTTGAGCTCGAACACCGCCTTGTCGTCATCGAAACGGTGCCGCATCAGCAAGCCGGCCTGCTCGAACTGGGTCAGCACCCGGTACACGGTGGCCAGGCCGACGTCGATCTGTTCGTTCATCAGCAGGCGGTACACCTCCTCGGCGGTGTAGTGGCCACGTTCCGAATTCTCGAACAGTTCGAGGATGCGCATGCGCGGCACGGTGACCTTGAGGCCCATGCTCTTGAGTTGATCACTGCTGCTGTGTTCCAAGATGCGGTCCTGTGGGGATGTGACTGGGACAAGGGTTGGCGCTATGATAACGCGCTTGCCCCCGTCCACGGCAACCGGATGCCTCGGGGCCCCTGTCACGCTCCACACACCCCGAACTTACCTCGCATGAACCGAATCACGTCCATCCTCGCCCTGGCCGCGCTGCTCCCGCTTTCCGCCTGCGGCAACCTCGGCAACCCCATCGACCGCATCACGCCACACCGCATCGAGGTCCAGCAAGGCAATGCAGTCACCCAGGAGATGCTGGCGCAACTGCGGCCCGGCATGACCCCCTCGCAGGTGCGTTTCGTGCTGGGCACGCCGCTGGTGGTCGATCCGTTCCGCCAAGGCCGCTGGGATTATGTATACCAGCTCGGTCAGGGCAATCGCATCACCGAACAGCGCCGCATCACCGTGGTGTTCGAGAACGACCGCCTCAAGGGCGTCGAGGGTGACGTCGCCGCAGCCCCCAGCCGGCCGGCGCGCGGCGACGGGGAGGCCGCGAAATGAGCGAGCGCATCCACGACCTCGTCATCGCCGGCAGCTCCGGCCGCATGGGCCGCGCCCTGCTGGAAGCGGTCGCCGCCGCCCCCGACATGCGTCTGGCCGCCGCCCTGGAGCGCGAAGCGTCGCCCTGGATCGGGCGTGACGCCGGCGAGTTGGTGAACGCCGCCCTTGGCGTGAAGATCGGCGCCGATCTCGATGCGGCACTGGCCGGCGCCACGGCGCTGATCGACTTCACCCGCCCGGAAGCCACCCTGGTCCACCTCGACGCCTGTCGCCGCCACGGTGTCGCCATGGTCATCGGCACCACCGGCTTCGACGCCGCCGGCCGCGAGGCCATCGCCGCGGCCGCGCGCGACATCGCCATCGTGTTCGCGCCCAACATGAGCGTTGGCGTCAATCTGGTGTTCAAGCTGCTCGACCTGGCCGCGAGGGTGCTCGACGCAGGCTACGACATCGAGATCATCGAGGCGCACCATCGCCACAAGGTCGACGCCCCCTCCGGCACCGCCCTGCGCATGGGCGAGGTGATCGCCGCCGCGCTCGGCCGCGACCTCGGCCAATGCGCGGTCTACGGCCGCGAAGGCGTCACCGGCGAACGCCGCCCGGAGACCATCGGCTTTGCCACCGTGCGCGGCGGCGACATCGTCGGCGACCACACCGCCCTGTTCGCCACCCTCGGCGAACGCGTCGAGATCAGCCACAAGGCCTCCAGCCGCATGACCTTCGCCCTCGGCGCGCTGCGCGCCGCCCGCTTCCTCGCTGAACGGAAGAGCGGCCTGTTCGACATGCAGGACGTGCTCGGCCTGCGCTGAACCCGCGCGCCCTCGGCGCGGCCATCTCGCAAAGGGAGGGGGGACTCCCTTCCCCCGGTGGGCAAGGGCCGGGGATGAGGGAATCCAAGCGCCCCCCACAGCCCCGTAGCCCGGATGGAATGAAATGGAACCCGGGAGAGGTCCACCGCCCCGGGATTGCCGCCTTTGGCCTGCATCCGGGTCACGGGACTGACGATTTTCGTCAGTCGGTGATCAATCACGTCAACCCCGGCCGCATCCAATGCAGCATTCGTAGCCCGGGTGAAATGGAATCCGGGAGAGGCCCGCGGTCTAGGATTCCGGTCTTTGGCCTGCATCCTGGCTACGGGACTGTCGCGGACAAAAGATGCAACCGGGAGGTTTGCAGCGCACCTCAAGAACCTGGTATGCCTTATGCTTCAAACCGCACGCCCACCTGACGAGGTGGGTCTTTCCAACTGCTTGCAAGGAGTATCAAATGAAGCGCGTTCAACAGGGTTTCACCCTCATCGAGCTCTTGATCGTCGTGGCGATCATCGGCATCCTGGCCGCCGTGGCCATCCCCGCCTATCAGGACTACACCATCAGGGCCAAGGTGTCTGAAGGCCCGACCATGATCGGCCCGGTGAAACAAGCCTTGGCGGGGTATCACCAGACCAATGGCGTATGGCCAACGACTGCCTCAGCAATTCGTGAAGTCACGGGGGGTACGATCGCGGGCAACTATGTGTCTGTCACTGTGAATGGAAGCCTGATCACTATCACCTTCACTAAGATCAACGCCGATGTGAACAATGATACGCTCGTATACAAGGCATCGAGCAGCGGTGGGTCGATCACTTGGACCTGCAGAGGAGGTCTTGCTGAGAAATACAGGCCCAAGTGCGGCTGATCAATGCTTTGACTTTGAGTTTGTTTGGACCCTGCTTCGGCAGGGTTTTTATTCGCATGAAAATCAGCTCGAACCTGCTTTCATCTTTCATCTTCCTGGGCTTCATGGCGCTTGCATACGCCATCCATCACCAATACGGCCTAGGAAACGGCGCCGGTTTCTTTTATGACGAAAAAGCGAATCTTGAGGGGTTGGAGAGTGTCCAGGACATCGATTCTGCCCTCGGCTTCATTTTTTCAGGAGATTCCGGCCCCTTGGGCCGCCCCATCAGCCTGGCCAGCTTTGCGCTCAATGCACCAAGCTGGCCGGCCCATGCCGAGGACTTCCATCACACGAACACACTGATCCATCTCCTCAATGGGGTGTTGTTGTTCTGGTTGATCGGGGTGTTCGCCCAGATCATTCGACCTCGCTGCGAATGGCCGTGGATCGCTGCCGGAATCGCCAGCCTGTTATGGCTAGCCCATCCGCTTTGGGTGTCTGCGGTGCACATCCCCGTGCAGAGAATGACTCTGCTGGCTGCCACATTCAGCCTGCTGGGTTTGATCGGCTACATCAAGGCGCGCGCCCATCTCGAAAGTCGGCCGAATCTGGCATTGGGCGGCATGAGTGCGAGTCTGATGCTCGGCACTGCGCTGGCTGCATTGAGCAAGGAAAACGGCGCCTTGCTGCCACTGTTTGCGCTCGCCCTGGAACTCGCCCTGGCCAAACCCGTATTCGCAAACGACCGGACGGCCCGGCTTTGGTGGACATGGAAAACGGTGTTTCTGTATGCACCGCCCGCGCTTTTGCTCGGGTATCTTGCCTGGCCGATCTTTGCCGACCCGGTCGCACACTATGCGATCCGGGAATTCACCCTGTATGAACGGCTGCTGACCCAGCCCCGTATACTTTGGGACTATATTGGCTACATCTTCTTTCCCCGTCCCAATGCCATTTCCCCGTTTCATGATGACATCGTCGTGTCCACGGGACTTTTTACTCCATTCAGCACACTGGTATCGATCCTCGCCTGGCTGGCCGTGATCGTGCTCGCATGGCGATGGAAAACCCGGTACCCCTTGTTTGCAATGGCCATCTTATGGTTTCTGGGCGGGCACGGCCTGGAGTCGACGTTCATCCCCTTGGAGCTCTATTTCGAGCATCGCAACTACCTGCCCTCCATGGGCCTGTTCGTCCTGGCGGGACTCGCCGCGGCGCATGCATTCGAGCGGAGCCGTTTCGCGCGCCGGGTCACCTTGATTTTCGTCCCGGTCTACTTTGTCGTTTGCCTTTTTGCATTGCATGTCACGAACACGCTTTGGGGGGCTGCCCCGGTCGCAGCCCAGATCTGGCATGAGCGGCAACCCGAGTCGGTGCGTGCGGCCCAACATCTGGCCCGGCTATACCTCGTTTCGGGTCAAACCGGGGCGGCCTTCGACATGCTCAGGAAAGCCATGCAGCGCGCTCCGACCGATACCGGTCTCATCCTTCAGGGATTTAGACTCGGATGCGAGCGCGATGAGCCGGCAAGCATCGACGAACAGGTACAGAAGCTCATTCCCGTTCTTCGGCAAGGGTTTTTCAGCACCGCCGCGCTTGTCGCCGTCGATGTCATGGAAAAAAACCTCGGCGCTACCTGCACATCCTTGACCGACACGCATCTCCTGGCGCTGATCGATGCCCTCGCCGCCAACCCGAAATTCCAGGCCAGCAGACAGGGGATGGCCAATCTATTCATCGTGCGCTCGCGTATTCATGCCCGCCGCGGTGAATTCAGCCCGACCGTGGAGACTTTGGAGGCCGCCTTCGAGCGTGCTCCATCCCTCAATCTGATCCAACGGATCTCGCTGGTCCTATCGAGCGGTGGCCTGCACGACATCGGTCTGCAGCGCATCGAGGAATACCGTGCCAAGGCGCCCCGCAACCCGGTGCTGCGCGCGCAGTGGAACCGCGAGCTGGATGCGATGCGCGAAGTGTTGCTGGCCAACAAGGCACAATCGGATGCGGGTGAAAGGACGTCGCCGTAGCCACCAAGCATCCGATTGGGTGGCCGTGGCCATTGCAAGCGCTGACGGGCAATGGCTTGGCCTCTGTCGACCTTGGCGTCTGACGCAGGCACAATTCAGCCCTGCTTTGCGCTGTACATACGGAATGAACGCCCGTGCCTGATCCAAGCCTGTCCATCGTCCTGCCCGCCCGCAACGAGGCCGAAAACCTCGTGCGGCTGCTGCCCGAAATCCGCGCCCTTTATCCGGACACCGAGATCCTGGTGGTGGACGACGGCTCCACCGACGACACCGCCCGAATCTGTGCCGAGCATGCCGCCCGCCACCTGTGCCACCCCTACCCCTTGGGCAATGGCGCCGCGATCAAGACCGGCACCCGTCATGCCACGGGCGAGATCATCGTGTTCATGGACGGCGACGGGCAGCACAACCCGGCCGACATCCCTAGTCTGCTGGGCAAGCTCGCCGAGGGCTATGCCATGGCGGTCGGCGCGCGCGGGTTCGGCAGCCAGGCCACGGTGAGCCGGGGTCTCGCCAATGGCCTATACAACCGCCTTGCAAGCTGGATGGTGGGGCACCGGGTACAGGATCTCACCTCCGGCTTTCGCGCCGTTCATGCGGCCCGGTTTCGTGAGTTCCTGTATCTGCTGCCCAACGGCTTCTCATACCCCACCACCATCACCATGGCCTTTTTCCGCGCCGGTTATCCCGTCGCCTACCTGCCCATCGCGGCCCGACAGCGGCAAGGCAAAAGCCACATCCGTCCGATCAAGGACGGTGTCCGTTTCCTGCTCATCATCTTCCGCATCGGCACGCTGTATTCGCCGCTCAAGCTATTCACGCCGATCAGTTTGGGATTTTTCATGCTCGGCCTGGGCTACTACCTATACACGCTGCTCACTACCGGCCGCTTCACCAACATGAGCGCGCTGATGTTCACCACCTCCATCACCATCTTCCTCATCGGCCTGGTGTCCGAGCAGATCACCAACCTGCTCTACAAGCACGATCATGATCCACCCCGGCCTGAGTCGCAGTGAGCACGGACCCAGCATCAATGAGCGCCCCCAGGGCTGGGCTACGGCCAGCGCGCAAGTTGGGCGCTTCTGTATCGAGTGAATTCGCTGGCTCAGGACCGGATTTCCGCCAGCACCTCGCGGATCCGGCGTAGGCGTTGTTCCAGGTTCTGGCTTGCGCGCTCGATGCGCAGCCGGTCCTGGCCGGCGAGCTTGTATTCGCGTTTGTTCTGGATGAGCTGGATGAGACGGGCGGGGTCGATGGGCGGGTTGGGCAGGAAATGGAGGTGGATCGCCTTGTCGCTGGCCTCCAGCTTGACCAGCCCGAGCGGGGCGGTGTCGATGCGCAGACGGTGGGTTTCGATGAGCGCCCGGGCCGGTTCGGGTGGCAGGCCGAAGCGGTCGATGAGCTCTTCTTCCAGATGGCGCAGGTCTTCGCTGCCGGAACAGTTGGCCAGCCGCTTGTAGAGCACCAGGCGTTCGTGCACGTCCTCGCAGTAGCTTTCGGGCAAGAGCGCCGGCACATGCAGGTTGATCTCGGCGGTGACCGCAAGCGGCGCCTCCAGGTCGGGTTCGCGGCCTTCGCGGAGTGATTTCACTGCCTGGCCGAGCATCTCGTTGAACAGGTTGAAACCGACTTCCTGCATCTCGCCGCTCTGCTCCTCGCCCAGCACCTCGCCGGCGCCGCGGATCTCCAGGTCGTGCATGGCGAGATAGAAGCCCGAGCCCAGCTCTTCCATCTGCTGGATCGCCTCCAGCCGCTTGGCGGCGG
>Ga0209207_1000065_pt1 | contig 95068 bp, 94 predicted proteins | sample SaghotsprinmetaG_FD_184140 | JGI IMG/M metagenome (GOLD analysis project Ga0209207, IMG submission 184140) | Hot spring microbial communities from South Africa to study Microbial Dark Matter (Phase II) - Sagole hot spring metaG (SPAdes) (version 3) | ecosystem: Environmental > Aquatic > Thermal... | reverse complement strand
GCGTCACGGAAAACGAGCCGCAGGCGAAGTTTCAGCGCAGCTCCAATGGCAAGGAGTTCACCGACCGCCTGCTTAAGAGCGGGAGAAGGAGCCTTCCGGTGAGCATGAGTTCGATCAACTCTGCACTGCTTGGGGCTAGAGCATCGCCTGACCCGCCCTCGTCGGCCGCAAACGAACGGCAGGGTCGAGCGCTGGGGCGGCCGCATCGCCGACATCCTGCGCCCCCACCACTTCAAGGACGGCGAAGCCCTCGAAAAAACCATCGACCGCTATGTCTGGCTCTACAGCGATCCCCTCCCGCTGCCAGCACTCGGCGCACGCACCCCTTTCCAAGCCATGAAAGAGGTGGATGAAAAGGACCACGGATTATTCCATGAGCGTCCTTATGATCATCCGGGACTTGACACGATTGAAATCGAGCAGATCGAGCAGCGCCGCCGCATACCGGGCAACGCGGCGCCTCGGGCAGTACCTTGGCGGGAGGCGTGCCAGCCGCATCGCCCGTTCCGAGCCACACCAGGATTTTCCGCCAGCCTGCCATCGTCCTACGCTACAGCTGCAAGAGGAAGGTCTTGAGTTTTTCCGCATGCGCGTGCCAGGTGCGCCCTTCCCGGACCAGCCACTCACTGGCGGCTAAGCCAAGCCGACGCGCTTCATTGCGATGCTGGTAGGCCCACTCCATATGGGCCAGGATTTCCTCGACATCGCTTTCTCCCCACCCTTCGGTGCCGATGCCGGCCATCTCGACGGGGCGCTGATGCGCGAGGATCAGGGCATTTTCCGGCGTCAGCAAATCGCGCAGGCCGGTATTGAAGGCGGCGATCACCGGCACGCCGCAGGCCATCGCCTCCTTGACCGGCAGGCTGGTGCAGGCCTCGGCGCGAGACGGATGCAGGCACAAATCCATCTCGCGCAGGATGGTCGGCAGCCGGTGATTCGGAAACATGCCGAGGTCGATGAACTGCTCGCCCGGCACGCCGTTGTCTCTGGCCCATTTGACGATGTCGAGCCAGCCTTGCGCACCGATCTCGACGGCAGCCTCCAGACGGCCGCGATAGCCCGCTGTAGCCTGCGGCCAGAGGCTGTGCCAGCTCGTCACCAGCACGGCGTCGGGATGGCGTTGGGCGAAAACACGGAATGCGAGCAAGATCAAATCCTGCCCCTTGATCGGTTCGATCTTGCCGCCGGCATAGATATAAAACTTTTCCGGATCGAGAAACCCCGATTTGGTGCCGGGACAAAACAACGAGGTATCGACACCCTCGTGAATGATTTCGATGGGAAGCTCCGTATACTCGTCAAGCAGTTCGGCATTCCATCGCGAAGCAACGAGAAGCGCGTCATACTTGCCAAAATCGGCGCTTCGGGGGAAGCGGCTATCTTGGAAAACGCAGCGCCCGACATGCTTGATGCCGAAAAACGGCCACGGCTTGCCGCCACTGCCCAATGGATCGACGACGATCGCCTCGGTGACGATGACCGTGCCGACGCGCAGCGCGTCGAGATCGGCGAGAAAGCGGTTGGCGGCATCGACCGCCGGGCCAATTTCCAGCGCGCGCAAGGGGTCGGGAAAATGTTCCGCGGCGTTTTCGAGCGGCGCGCCGCACAACGGTCGTATCTGTCGGTCATTCGCCCATTGGCTAAACAGATTCAGGCCAACGATACCCCAGCCGTAGGTGCTGCCCAGCTGCCAATTGAGCAGGACATCCTGTTTCATCGGCGCGCCGAAGCCCGCAACTCGAAACGCGGAATATTGCGCTGCACCTCGACTCGACTGAAACCGGCAGCGACCAACTTCTGCTGCAACGTCGTCGCGGTGAAGCCGCAGCGATGCGCCATGAAGCGATTGCCTTGCGCCAGTGCGCTGCCCAACCCATACATCATGTCATGCGGACGGATCGGGCCGGCCGCAGAAACATAAGCGATTTCCTCGAGACGGTCTTCGGCCACCCGCTCCGCCACAGTCTGCATGTCGGGGACGAGGATGAGCAGTTTTCCTTGCGGCTTGAGCACGCGTCGGAATTCGGCGAGCGCTCTGGCGACTTCATGCCCCTCGAGATGCTCGAGGTTGTGCGATGAAAACACGCCATCGCAGCTTGCATCGGGGATCATTGGCATCGCAGTGATCGATGCCACGACATCGGGATGAACCGCAGGATCGATATCCACACGGATTTCTTGCCACTCTTCGGCAGGAAATTCGTCCTGTGGGAGCTTGTTTGGATGAAAGGCGCCGCAGCCGACATGCAAGACATTTTTCTTTCCGCCTTCGGAGTTCAATAACGCATTGACTTTCCGTCGGGTCGGCGACAAGGCATTTTTCAATGGCCCGAACACGCCCTCTGCCAACACTCGTCTCAAGATGCTCATCGCTCCTCATCCTCCGCACAAACCGACGCTCCGTCATCCGCGTTGGTCGGTATTTCCAGCGGGCCGGGCGGCAACCCTTGCCGATGTCGCCGATACATTTCCAGATAGGCCGCCTCGATATGCCGCGTCACCGCCCGGCTGTCGAACAGCAGCCCCTGGCGCAAGCTGCGCGCCAGACGTGCGCGCAAGGCGGCAAGCGCCGAATCCGGCTTGGCCAGCGCAATGGCGCGCTGCCGATAGTCGTCGAGCGACGTGGCGACGAGTTCGGGCAGCTTCATGGCAGTCAAGAGAGTGCCGGCCATGCGGCTGGCGAAGGCCTCGCCCATGCAGGTGAGCACCGGCAGGCCGGCCCAGAGCGCATCGCTGGCGGTCGTGCCGGCATTGAACGGCAGCGTGTCGAGAAACAGGTCGCAGGCCCGGTAGCGCGCCAGATACTCGGGGCGCGGCAGGCGATCGCCGAGCGCGATGCGTTGCGCGGCAATGCCGCGGCTCACGAACTCTGCGACGATGTTGCGATTCGCCTCCTCGCTGTCGGCGAGCAGAAACAGCACGCCGTTTTCCACCGCGCGCAGGATGTCGGCCCAGACGTCAAACATCGCCGGGTTGAATTTCACCGGATTGTTGAAACAGCAATAGACGAAGCCGTCCTCCGGCAGCCCCAGTTCGGCGCGACCGAAGTCGCGCGCGGCGATGGCGCGTTTCGTGTCGTTGATCTGATAGACCGGCAGGCGGACGATTTTTTCGGCATACCATCGTTCGCATTCCGGCGGCACGAGCGTCGCGTCGGCGAGCAGATAATCGTGCATGCCCGCCCCCATCGTGCCGGGAAAACCGAGATAGCTCACCTGGATCGGCGCGACGCGCAGCGCGAACAGGCTGGCGCGATTGTTGTCGGTATAGCCGCCCAGGTCGATGGCGATGTCGATCTCGAGCGTGCGCGCCAGCTTCACCACATCCTCATCGGAAAGCGTGCGGCAGTCGATGAAATCATCGACCGCCTCATTGACGCGGCGCGTCAGATCGTCGTAGGGGCCGAAAGAAAATGCCGTGATCTCGAAACGTTCGCGATCGTGCAGCTCGAACAGTTCGGCGGTGAGGTAAGCGACCGGGTGGTTGCGCAAATCGGCGGAGAAATAACCGATGCGCAGCCGCTCGTGCGGCGGATGGCCGACGAGCGGCGGCAGCGGCGGCAGGTCCTTGCGAATGTTGGCCGCCAGCGTGTCGGCGATCCGTCTTTGCACGGATAGCGCGTCGGTGAGCGCCAGCACGAGGAAGGGGCGTCCCGCCTCCTCGCCGCGCGCGATGCCGTCGAGCACCCGCTGGCGCAGTTCGTCGTATTCCGACCAGTCGCAGATCTTGAGCTCGGTGTAAAGCAGCATCTCGGGACTAGCCGTCTCGCCGGCGCCCAGTTCGCAGGCGCGACGGTAGTCGGCAATCGCGGCGCGATAGCGTTTCTGCTTGTCGTAGACGTTCGCCCGGCAGTGCCAGGCCAAAGCATAGGACGGATTCAGGCGGATGGCCTCGTCCAGCGCATCCTTGGCCGCGTCCAAGTTTTTGGCCTTGAGCAAGGTCGCGCCGAGATTGAAATGAGCGAGATAGTTTTCCGGCTCGCGGCGAATCGCGGCGCGAAAATCCGCGATCGCCTCTTCGTAGCGGTGGAGCTTCTCGAGCGTGCTGCCGCGGTTCATCAAGGCGACGAAAGTCGGCGCGAGCGCGACCGAGCGCCGGTAACTCGCCAGCGCCTCCTCCATTCTCTTCATCGCGACGAGCACGTCGCCCTGCTGCCGCCAGGCCTCGGCATGGTCGGGCGCACGAGCGAGAAAAGCTTCCAGGTCGGCCAGGGCGCCGCGAAGATCGCCCCGCTCGAGATACAGCTGGGCGCGGTTGAGATACGCGAAAAAGTAGCCGCCATCCGTCGCCAGGGCGCGCGCATAGGCGGCCTCGGCCTCGTCGTGCCGACCGAGCCGGCGCAAGGCATTGCCCAGGTTGCCGAATACTTCGGCATCGGGCGGACCCAGCTCGGCGGCGCGACCGATCAGTTCGGCCGCGCGCGCAAAATCGCCTTCCTGGGCGGCGAGGATGCCGGAAAAATGCAAGGCTTGGGCATGATCGGGCGTCAAGGCGAGCGCTTCTTCCAGCTTGCGGCGCGCCGCCTCCCGCTGGCCTGCACGCAACAGGGCTCCCCCTTCCTCGCACAGTCTGTGCGCGGAATCTTCGGCTGGCGTTTTTTTCCCGACGCCAAGCCCCAGTATGTGCAACAACCTCTTCTTCATCGCGGCTGCGCGCCGAGAGGATGAATATCGTCCCGCTTCACTTGGCGGCGATATGCCGGATGATGCCCTCGGTCAGCGCCTCGGCAAACTGCTGCGAAAACCCTCGGTCGACGAGCTTCCAGCGGAAGGCGTTGCCCAGCCGCGCCTTGCCGATCCAGCCGAGTTGCATCTCGGCCTGGAAGGCGTCGAGATCCTTCATGATGTGTTCAAGCACGCCCTCGAGCCGGCGCTGCGCCCCCTTCTTGGCCAGCTGCGGCTCGGAGGCCGGCGGAAACTGGCGACAGATCTTGTCGACCATCGCGTCGGCAAACTCGATCGGCCGTTTCGAGAACGTTCCGGCGAACAAACCCATAGTCATCTCCCTCTTTCTGCGATCCAGGCCGGCAGGCGCGCAGCGAAGACCTGCTGTAACACGGTTCCCCAGTCGCCCTGCCGGCCTTGGCGGAAAATCCTGACCGCATCATACCAACGGTTCTTCTCGCCGCTGATGCCCCAGCGCCACTCGTAGCGATACGGCAACATCAACCAGCATTCCTTGCCGAGCGCGCCCGCGAGATGCGCCGGCGCGCTGTCGATGGTGACGACGAGATCCATCGCCTCGATCAGCGCGGCGGTATCGGCGAGCGTCACCAGTTCGTCGGCGACGTCGATCAGATTCGGCGGATGCTGTTGCGGCACTTCTTTTTGCACGGCAAAAAAGACGGCGGGCAACGAGGCGAGGTGCGCGAACGCCGCCTCGACCGGCAACGAGCGCCGCCGGTCGGCGCGGTGGATGCGCCGGCCAGACCAGCACAGGCCGATGCGCGGCCGGCCCGGCGGCGCCAGCTCCGCGACGCGCTGCCGCCAGTAGGCGGCGCTCTCCTGCGGCACGCGCAGATAGCCGGCACGCGCCGGCACGGTTTCCGCCGTCGTGCCGAAAAGATGCGGCAGGCTCATCATGCCGACCCAGAGGTCGAAAGTCGGCGCCGACGGGACGGCGCCCATGCGCCGCTCCACGACCGCAACGTCCGGAAAGCTCGCCTGCAACAGCGGCGCCGCTTCGCCCTGCGCTTCGAGCATCACCGCGCCGGCGCCTTTTTCCCGCAACAGCGGCAGATAGCGCGCCATCATCACCGTGTCGCCCAGACCCTGTTCGGCGGCGACGAGCACGCTGCGGCCGGCCAAAGGCTCGCCATGCCAGCGCGGCCGATCGAAGAGGGCGCCATTGACGAATTTCGTCGCATCCGCCAGCGCAAAGCGTTTTTCGAAGCGGGCAAATCCCGCCGCGTAATCTTCCCGCGCCAACGCTACGACGGCGCAAGCGATTTCGTCCATCGCATCGCCCGCCGGCGCGGCCGTCAGGGCGCGCAGGATCTCATCGACGGCGGATTCGTCGCCGAACTCGAAACAGATCGACAGCGAAAGACCATTGTCGGCCTGCTGCGGAAACTGCCGACGCAGCTGCGCGATCCAGCCGTGGGCCGTTTCGATCCGGTTGACGGCATAAGCGATGGCCGCCGCCAGCCGCAGGCCATCCGCCCGTTCGGCGAGCGACGGGAAACGGCTCAAGGCGGCAGACATCGCCTGCTCGGCTTCGTCGATGCGGTTGAGCTCATAGAGCGCCTGGGCGGCCATGAGGCATAGATCGGCATCACGGTAGTTCGCGCCGTCGAACGTAGCCGCCGCCCACTCGAGCAGCAAGCCCCAGCGGCCCGCCCGATGAGCGGCGGCGACCGTCAGCTTGACGACATCATGCTCGTGCCAGCCGGCTTGCCGCACGACGTCGAGCAGGGCCGGCAGTTCGGGCGCATCGCCGCTCCGCTTCAAGGCTTCGCTCAGCCAATGGACGAGTGGCGCGGTTTCGCGGCGTTGCGCATGGCCGATCAGCTCGGGGGGCAGGTTCGGGCAAGAGGTCTTTGGCTTGCCGCCCGCGACGAGACGCGCGAAGGCTTTCAACATGATCGTTGCGCCAGTTGGCGTATCAGCCGCGCGCCGAAGGCTTCGTCGAGCACCGGATCCCAATCGCCATGCGCCCGCTGCCGCAACACGCGCACGCTGTCATACCAGCGATTGCCCTCGCCTTCCAGGCTCCAGCGCCATTCGTAGCGATACGGCAGCAACAGCCAGGTCGGCTTGCCCAGAGCGCCCGCCAGGTGTACCACCGAGGTATCGACGGCGACGACCAGATCCATTTCCGCGACGAGACCGGCGGTATCGGCGAAAGTCAAAAGCTCCTCCGAAACGTCGAAAAGATTGTCCGGCCGCGCCGCCGGCACGGCTTTTTGCAGCGCGAAGAAAGCCATGTCAACTTGGTCGTGCAAGCGTGCGGCGATCGTTGCGAAGGGAATCGAACGTTGCATATCGGTGCGGTGCGATGGGCTGCCCGACCAGGCGAGTCCCACGCGCGGACGGCCCGCCGCCATTTGCGCCACCCGTTCCCGCCAATAGTGGCGGGCTTCTTCCGGCACGACGAGGTAACCGGGACGCGCGGGCACATCGTCCGCCGTCGTGCCGAACAGATAAGGCAGACTCATCGAGCCGAGCCAGAAATCGAACGCGACCGCCGGCGCCTTGCCATGCTCGCGCGGCAGGAAACGCAAGGCGGGAAAGTTGTGCGCCATGAGCGGCAACAGCTCCGGCTGCGTCTCGACGATCGTCCTGCCCCCGGTCAGTCCGGTCAGCAGCGGAAAATAGCGCGCCATCTGGATCGTGTCGCCGAACCCCTGTTCGCAGCTGACCAAAAGCGTCCTGCCGACCGGCCAGTCTGCGGCGCGGGCGGCGAAACGCTTTTCCGTCGGCAGCGCGGGATTGACGTAACGCTCGGCGTCTTCTTGCGCATAACGCCCTTCCCAGATGCGGAAACCGGCGGCGTAATCGTCCATCGCGAGGATCGGCGTGGCCAGCGCAAAGGCGTTCGGCTTGCCCGCAAAGCGGCCGGCGGCGATCTCCGCCCGCAGGCGTTCGAAAGCCGCCATGTCGGGCAGGCGAAACGCCAGCGCATAGGCGTTTTGCGCGACGAGCGCATCGTCGGGAACAAGGCGCCGCGCTTCTTCCGAGGCCTCCCAGGCCTCGCGGATGCGGCCGGTCGCATAGGCGATCGAGGAGCGGATGCTCCAGTAATCGCCGCGCCCGGCAAGCGCCGAGGAGCGTTCGCCCAAGCGGGTCATGAGCCGCCAGGCATCCTCATACTGGGCATTGTGAAAGAGACTGATCGCCGCGAGCATGAAAAGATCGGCATCGAAAGGCGCGCCGCTCCCGGCCTCGACCGTGCCGCCGCACCAGGCCGCCGCCCGCGAAAAGGCCGAAGCGAGCTCGCCGCGATAGAAGTGGCCGTAGGCGATCAACTTCTCCCGCTCGAGCGGAGGCCAGTCCAGTTGCCGCGCGGTTTCCAGCAAGGCGGCGAAGGCGTCGCGGCGCTCGCGCAGCAGCGTCTGCACCTCGGCCTGCACGGCGGCAAACGCGCGCCGCGACATCTGCGCCGCAAGCCCGTCCGGCAGCGCCTGTGAGTCTGCCGGACGGCCGAAGAGCTTCCGCCACGACAACCGGCTCAAAAGCTGCGCTCCGCCAGCCATTGCGGCAGGCGCCGACCGAACACTTCGTCGAGCAGCCCCTCCCAGTTGCCGGGCGAGGGTTGGCGCAACACGCGCACCGAGTCATACCACGGCGTGCGCTCGCCGGCCCAGCCCCAGCGCCATTCCCAGCGCGGCGGCGCCAGAAGCCACGTTTCCTTGCCCAATGCGCCGGCCAGATGGGCGCTGGAGGTATCGACCGAAATCACGAGGTCCATCTCGTCGATCAGCGCGGCGGTATCGGCGAGCGTAACGAGCTCTTCGCCGACATCGATCAGTTGTGCGGGACGAGCGGAAGGAATCTCGGTCTGCAAGGCAAAAAAACGGCAGGCGGCCGCCGGCAGATGTGCGGCGAGCAAGGCGAAAGGCAAAGAGCGGCGGCGATTGGCCGGATGAAGCGGGTTGCCGGACCAGGCAAGACCGATGCGCGGCCCCGTCGGCGCCAGTTCCGCTACGCGCGTGCGCCAATAGGCGGACGCCTCGGGGGGCGGAGCAAGATAGGCCGCACGCGCCGGCACGCTCTCGACGCGCGTGGCGAAAAGGTGCGGCAGACTCATCATGCCCGTCCAGACATCGAAGGGAACGTCGAGCGGCCTTCCGAGCTCGCCAGCGACGATGCGGCAAGCGGGAAAATTCTCGGCCAACAAGTCATGCAGCGGGGCGCGGCAATCGACGATCACCTCGGCCGCTTTCTGGATTAGCAGCGGCAGATAGCGCGCCATCATGATGGCATCGCCCAGCCCCTGCTCGGCATGCACCAGCAGGCGCGTTCCGGCGAGCGGTTCCCCCTGCCAGCGCGGCCGGGCGGCAAGCCAGGGGCTGATCGCATGCGCCGCCTCCGCGAGCTCGTAGCGCGCCTCGGCGAGCGCGAAGCCTGGCACATAATCGCCGCGCGCCAGGACGACGAAGGCGCGGGCGAAGCGCGCCTCGGCATCGTTGGCATAATCCTCGGCCAGTCGCGCTTCGATCCAGGCAGCCCGTTCCAGATGGCCGGCCTCGTGATAGGGCAGCAAGGCATTGATCAGCACGCGGCGATCGATGAGGCCGGCGGCGAAGGCGCGCTCGAAATGGAGGATGGCTGTCGCCGGATCGCCGCTCGCCGCGAGCGCGAGATGGCCGGCCAGTGCGTAAAACCGCGCCCGTTGCGATGCATCCAGCGGCGCGGCATCGAAAGCTTCGATCATTGCCCACGCCTCGTCGAAGCGGCCGGCGCGCAGCGCCTGCTCGCAGCGTGCAGCAAGATGCTCCAGGGCGGCGGCTCCGGCAGTTCGGGATAACGAGTGCGACGCTCGGACCAGAAGACGCGAAAACACGACTGGGAAAAAAAGGCCACCGCCAGGTGGCCTTTGCAATCGCCCGAACGAACGCAAAATCAGCCGCGGCAGGAGCCCGGCATCAGGGAGACCGGAGCGCCGGAGCAAGTCCAGGAGCTGATGCTGTTGGCGCCCGCGCTGGCAGGAGTCAGGGTTACGGTAACGTTGTCGGCAGACAGATCGCCAATGCCGCTGACGGTGATGACACCGTCCACATCACCGACAGAAACGGCGCTGGCGTATTTGCTAGTCTCGGAACGCGAACAGCTGCTCAAGTTCGACCAACCGGTGGACTGGACGATATCGGTCACGCAGGTGCGGGCGCCGGAAGCGGCGAGCACGACCTCGGAAACCTTCGCCTTCTTCGTGTAATCCTGATACGCCGGCAGCGCGACGGCGGCCAGAATGCCGATGATCGCGACGACGATCATCAGTTCGATGAGGGTAAAGCCTTGTTGAATCTTGCGCATGATGTTCTCCTCGAGTGGGATGAAGGGTTACTGGGTGAGGGTTACAGGTCCCTGGATCCGACTGCGGCGTAGGGCCATCGCCAGTCTCCGGCGGGAACGTGCAAGCACGACTGAGTGCCGGCCAGGTATAAGCAACCGGTATGCCAGAGCTCGCGCCAACGAGATGGGCGAAGCGGATCATTTTCCCGGCTGTGAATTTCGTCACGAAACCGGGGGCTTCGCGGCGCGGCCGTTTTACTTTCGTCGAAGGGGGTGAGTGGTCGTCGGTCAGTAGGGGTCATCGCGGTGGCCGGTTCAGGCTGACAACCCAGGTCAGACTGTGACGTTTTTCGTCACTTTTGCCTTCGAACGGGGCAAAGGAGGGGCGATTGAGGCGCGATGGAAGGAGCGAAACGGCGGTCGGCCGATCCCAGGCGCGACAAGGGTAGCAGCGAAGCGCTGCGAACGGGGGCCGGCGCGGTGGGTGACCGCGGACGGCGTCAGTGCCGGCAGGCGCAGCCGGGCGTGTGTGGCGATCAGAAAATGGAAGCTCATGGCGTGCTGGTGCCGCCGTTTCCCTTGCCCGGCGCAGCGAAGAGGTCGTCGCGGCGGCAAGGCGTAGGAAAGCGCTGAAAAAATGGCTGCACGGGCGCATTGCGGCGTTGCGCGGTGTTCGCTCCTTCGCCTAACCAGGTCCCGGTCGCTGCGCGCCGCGCGCCAGCTACTTCATCCCGCTCGCGGCTTTCGGGCGTTTCCTAGGGCATCCCACGGCGGCGCAAAGTCAGGCCGGTAGGCACGGCGTCACACTTCTGCCACGCTTCGGCCCTTCGCGACGGCGTTACAGCGTCTTGCACACGACATAGACCGTCGCACCGTCGTCGACGTAGCCAGCATCGGCGGTGAGCGCGGTATCGAGCTTGTTGGCGTCGTTGGTGCCGCGCACCAGGCCGGTGCCCGGTTTGCCGTCGTCGAACTGGGCGTCGATGGCATTCGCCACCTTGCCGAGCAGGTTCGAGGTGCAGGTGACGAGGCCCGACAGACCAAGCGCGCCATCCTGCATCTGCAGCACGCCGCCGTTGGCGTTCTGCGGCGCGTTGGTCGTCGCCGTGTCGCCGGCGACGAAGCCGGAAAGGCGGAGGTGTTGCCAGAAGCGGCAGTTCTCGAGGTCTTTGTCGGCACCAGCGCAGTCGAGAACCTTGTTGACGCCGGTGGCGCCGACGCGGCCGTTGCCATCGCCCTTCTTCGTCGCCGGGCTGGTCCAGCGCGATTCGGCCTGGTCGTCGTCGCCAGGGAATTTCTTGTAACGATCCTGATAAGCGTAAATGGCTGCCGACAGGCCGTTGAAGTCGTTGGCAATGTTCTTGATCTTGGCCTGGTTGATCAATTCCTGGCCCTTGAGCACGCCGCCGAGCAAGAGGCCGATGATAACCAGCACGATGGCGATCTCGACCAGCGTGAAACCGGATTGTTGACGAGGCATGACATTCTCCAGAGATGATGGGTTCGGTCCGTTCCTGCAAGGTCGATGCCATGCGGCGGCGAGCTGGCGCAGCACAGCGCGTCGCCGCTGAAATGAATGGCGCGCGGACGCGCGGCAGCAGGGCGCGGTGCTCGCTCATTTGCCGACCCGATTGATTCGACCTAGTCGCTATGCGGCCCATGGAAACGCCGAATGAATTGCAGCGCGGGCGCATCGCGCCGTTGCGCGCTGCTCGCCCAATCACATAACCTATTGATCGTTACCGATCGCTGTGCGCCGCGCACCTCCTGTTTCCTCCCGCTCGCGGTTTTCTTCAGCGTTTCACCATGCCTTGCGCCGAACCCGCCGGCGGCTTTCATCCGGCATTTGCCGCCTGCACCGGCTCACCCGGCGCCGCGCGGCAACGGCAGCGTCGCCTTGCCCTGGGTTCGGTCGGCGGCGGCGGGTTGGCCGTGGCACGGGTGTCGAATGATCGACACGGCTGTCCATCGATCGGCGACGGCAGCCGTTCCCGGAGCCGCGCCTGTTTTCGGCGTGACCCGGCCGCATGCGGCCGATCCGCCACGGCCGCTGGTCTCGAGCAAACCGTGTCGCCGCGGAAGAAAGCCGCCCGCGGCACGAAGCGCGGGGGAGGTAAGGCTCACGCCGTAGAACTCGCTGCCCTCCGTCCGCCTTGCCCTCGGGTCGCGCGCGACGGTTTTCCCGACGATGTGAAGTTTTCGCCCGCACTCAGCGGGTGGCGAGCAGTGCGGCGCCCTTGATACCCAGAGCGGGATCACCCATGGCATAGACCGGCATGCGCCGGGCCAGACGGGCATGTTCGGCCTTGTCGTTGAAGGCTTCGAGCAGGGTGGAGGCTTCCGCACCGTGCAGCAGCGGCAGGAGATGCCGCACGATGCCGCCGGCGAGGAAGACGCCGCCACGCGCCAGCGCGGCGAGCGCCATGTCGCCAGCCACTGCGCCGAGGATGGAAAGAAAGAGCTGCACGGCCCGATGCGCCGTGCCTCCCGGCCGCGTCAGCGCCAGCGCGGTGACCGCGGCGGCCGGATCGGGCGATTTGTCCGGATCGGGCAGCTCGGCGACGCCGCGCCGGGCAAGGAAACGATAGAGCGTCGCCAGCCCCTGGCCGGAGAGCAGGCGTTCGTTGGTGACGCGGCCGAAGTGCTGATGGCAATGGGCCCACAGCTCGGCCTGCAACGCGTCGCGCGGTGCGAAGCCGACGTGACCGCCTTCGCCGGGCAGGATCTGCCAGTGGTCGTCGTGCGGCAGCAGCAGGGCCATGCCCAGGCCGGTGCCAGGACCGATCACCAGGCGCACGCCTTCGGCGAGCGCTTCGCCCGCCTGCAGGCAATGGCGGGTCGCCGCATCGGCTGCGGTGATGCCGATCGCCGCGGCAGCGAAATCATTGACCAGTTTCAAAGGCGGCAGACCGAAGGCGCTGCCTTCCCGTGCGGCGTCGACGACCCAGGGCAGGTTGGTCAGCCGCGCCGAAAGGCCGTCGTCCTCGATCGGACCGGCGACGGCCAGGCAGCCACCGGTGATATCTCCGGCATATTCGGCGGCGTCGGCGCGGAAGCTGCGCCACAGCGCGTGGAAGTCCGGCTGTTCGGCGCAAAGATAGCGCCGCTCGAACAGGAAGTGCGGCTGGCCGTCGCGCAGCTCGGCGATGCCGAGCAGGGCTTTCGTGCCGCCGATGTCACCACAGAGAAGCATGCGGTCGTCCCCTTGCAAGAATCACGAAAGGCCACCCCGAATGTTTCTGGACCCCATAAAGGGCGAAACGAGCGCAGCGGGTTTTTCGGAGCGGGCTCACACGGCAACCGGCGCTGCGATGTGCGGATGAGGATCGTAACCTTCGATGGTGATGTGTTCGTAACGGAAGGCGAAAAGATCCTTGACGGACGGATCGAGACGCAGGGTCGGCAGCGGTCGCGGTGTGCGCGTCAGCTGCAGGCGCGCCTGCTCGAGATGGTTGAGATACAGGTGGGCGTCGCCGAGGGTGTGGATGAATTCGCCAGGCACGAGATCGACGACCTGCGCCACCATGTGCGTCAGCAGCGCATAGGAGGCAATGTTGAACGGCACGCCGAGGAAGATGTCGGCGCTGCGCTGATAGAGCTGGCAGGACAGACGGCCGTCGGCGACGTGGAACTGGAAGAGCAGATGGCAGGGGGGCAGCGCCATGCGTGGCAAATCGGCCGGATTCCAGGCGGTGACGATATGGCGGCGGGAATCCGGACTGCTTTTCAGCCCGTCGATCAGCCGTCTCAGCTGGTCGATCTCGCCACCTTTGCCGTCCGGCCAGTGCCGCCACTGATAGCCATAGACCGGACCGAGCTCGCCATCGGCATCGGCCCACTCGTCCCAGATGGTCACGCCCTGTTCGCGCAGCGAGCGCACATTGGTCTCGCCGCGCAGAAACCACAGCAGCTCGTGAATGATCGAACGCGTATGCAGCTTCTTCGTGGTCAGCAGCGGAAAGCCGGCAGCGAGGTCGAAACGCATTTGCCAGCCGAATACCGACAGCGTACCGGTGCCGGTGCGATCGGTCTTGCGTGTACCATGCTCGAGGACATGGCGCATCAGTTCGAGGTATTGCTGCATCTGAATAAATATTACACTGGCCAGAACACCGGTCGCCTGCAGGATGCGCGACGACCTGCACAGGAAAGGTTGCGTGGAAAGGGCCGGAAGCTCGGGCCGGGGTTCGCCGCTGCAGGCGAGACCAGCGACGGAGCCGGACGCCGAGCGGAACAGGAACGCCGAGCGGGGCCAACCGTCATTGTAAGCCGACCCGGGAGGCCGCTCGCGCGGTTTCTGCCTCCCGGTGGCTGCCGGGGAGCCCAACGTGAAAGAAGCGCTGCGCTCGTTCTGCCCCTCGGGTGGCAAGCCGGCCGTTCGCGTCCGCGAACATTCTTTCCCGGCGCAACCCGGTTCGCCGGGCGCCCGAAGGGCAGCCAGGGCAACCCTTCGTTTTCTTGAAAGGTTCTGCGTTTTCTCGGTAGGGAGAGATTGAGCGATGCTGCCCAAACTGCTGGTGCGCCGCGAACTTCCGGACAGCGTTGGCCATGTGCTTTATCTGGCACCTCCGGCGGCTTCTGGCGGCGAAGCGCTGCCGGCCGCTTTGCCCGACCGGCTGTCGTGGCAGGCAGTGCAGCGCCGGCGCGGTATCGCCAACGATGAACTGGCCAAGACGCCGTTGTGTATCGATACGGCGCAGGGCCGGCGCGCCGCCTTCGTGCCGCTGGCAGCCGACAGCCCGCGTTTCGAACGTCTGACGCTGCTGCGCAAGGCGCTGCAGCCCTTGCTCGACGAGACGCCCAAGGAACTGGCCCTCGTCGATCTCGGCGCAGGGATGGCCCTACGGCGCGATGCCGCGCTCGTCGCGCTGCTCGGCGGGGCGACATTGCCGACGATGAAGAAAAAGGCCGATGACAGGTGCGTCAGGCGCATCGTCGTCATCGATGAGGACGATGCAGCCTATGCCGAGACCGTCGCACTCGCCCGCGCCAACACGCTGGCGCGCGAGCTGACCACGTTACCGCCGAATGTGCTGACACCCGCCGACTATCGCCGGCGGCTGCGCGCGCTGGCCAAAGCGCAGGGCTGGCAGCATGAGGAATACGATTTCCGCGTACTGAAGAAACTCGGCGCCGGCGCCTTTTGCGCCGTCGCCCAGGGCAGCGGCGCGAGGGATGCCGCGATCGTGCGGCTGTCGTGGCGGAGCCAAGGCGGCGGCCCGAGGCCGCGCCTGGCGCTGGTCGGCAAGGGCATCTGCTTCGATACCGGCGGCCACAATCTCAAACCGGCCAAATACATGCACGGCATGCACGAGGACATGGCCGGTTCGGCGGTGGCGCTGGCGCTGCTGCAAGCCATCGCCGCGCTCGAACTGCCGCTGGCCGTCGACGCCTGGCTGGCGATCGCACGCAACGACTTGTCCCCCGCCGCTTACGTCCAGGGCGACATCGTGCGCGCGCTCGATGGCACGACCATCGAGGTCGTGCATACCGATGCCGAAGGGCGCATGGTGCTGGCCGACACGCTGGCGTTGGCAGTGCGCGAAAAACCCGACCTGGTCATCGACTTCGCGACACTGACGGGCAGCATGCAGACCGCACTCGGCAACCGCTACTGTGGCGTCTTTGCCAGCGAGGCGCGTCTGGGCGAGTTGGCCGTCGCCTGCGGCCGGGAAGCCGGCGAGCGGCTATGCCTGTTTCCGCTCGACGAAGATTATGATGCTGCGCTCGAATCGAAGGTAGCCGACGTCAAGCAGTGCACGCTCGAGGGCGATGCCGATCACATCCTCGGCGCCCGTTTCCTCAAGCGCTTCGTCGGCGAGCGGGCCTGGCTGCACCTCGACCTGTCGGCGGCGCGCTGCGAGGGTGGGCTGGGCGCGGTCGGCAGCGAGATCACCGGCTTCGGCGTGCTGTGGGGACTGACTTTCGTACGGCGCCATCTCGAGGCCATGAATGAGTAGGAGGATCGAGGGGTAATCACCATGCTTGGTTTTCTTTCCCGCAAGAAGGCGGCCCATCCGTTGGCCGATGCCAAGGAGTTCGACCGTGTGCTCGCGGCGTTGCCGGCTTCGGAGGCTTCGGCGGCGCTCGACGAGGTGACCGCCTGGAGCGAGTCGCTGCGCGCGCTCGAAAGCTTTCAGCCCAACTGGCTGCTCGGCGTGCTGATGCGTCTGGACGAGGTGGTGCGGCCGCATGTGCGCCGCCTGACGCGCGATTATCATGGCATTCCGGCCAGCGAGCGTTCGCGCCGCCAGTTCCGCCTCTGGCAGATCGGCCGCGACCACTGGCGCGAAATAGTCGCCACCTACCTGAAAGCCATCCGGGCTTTGCCGGCCGGCGACAAGTCGCTGCGACCGCTCGGCTGCGCGCGGGCGCTGCATGCCATGCGCCAGCTGTGGAAGTGGAACCAGTATCGCTATGGGCCGCACGAGCCGGATTTCTGGGCACAGGTCGGCGAGCTGTGGTTGGCGGGGAACGGCGTGAGCGATATGCCGCTGCATCTTCATGGCCAGACCGAAAGCAGCGTCGCCGGCGAGCTGCTCAAGCTGGCGATGTTGTATGCGTCATCGACCGACAGCCTGCTGCCGCAGGAGACCGAAATCGCCGAACGCCTGATCGATCATCTGGGCCATCAGTTCAGGCTCGCGCCTTCGGTCGAGGGCATGAGCCACCTGTTCGAACCCGGAATGCCGCCGCGCCGCTTGCGGAAACAATTGCCCTCGCCGACGCCGCACCGGCGCTATTTTTCCGCCGGCAGCGCAGTCGAGGCGATCCGCGCCTTGCACCTGCGCCTGACGGCGAGCAGCGAACTGCCGCGCGACATCGACTTCGGTGCCCAGTATGCCGTGCGCGCGGTTTTGCCGGTCATCGAGCACTTGGAAGTCTGCTGGGCCGCTGCGGCGCCCGAGCGCCGCTTCGAGCGCTTTCCGGTCAAGTCGACCGCCGATGTCGTGCGCGGCATGGCCGAGGTCGTGCAGCGTCTGGAGGAAGGGGGGGGCGAAGGGCAGCAGACCTGGCTGGTGCGCGACCTCAGTCGTGGCGGGGTGCGTCTGGCGGCGCCCTCCGGCGGCAATCAGTGGTTGCAGATCGGCAGCCTGCTGGCCATCAAGCCGGCCGAGGCGAACGGTTGGTGGCTGATGGTCATCCGCCGCATGCAGCGCCTCACCGAGGGCGAGATCGAGATCGGCGCCGAAACGCTGTCGACCGCCACCCGTCCCTTTCTGGCCAACTCGAACGGCATCGTTGTGCGCGCCGTGCTGCTCGATGCCCGCGACGAGAAGCAGCACCGCATGCGTGTGCTGGTCGGGCCACGCGACTGGGACGAAGGCCACCCGCTGGTGGTCGAGATCGACGGCGGCTATGCCTGCCTCAATCCCGAGCGGCTGACCGAGCGCGGCAACGATTACGTCATCGCCGATTACCGGCTGGAGCCGATGGGCTGAGCGCCGCCCCGGGTAGATGCATGCGCTGCCGCATCTTCCTGCTCGCGGCTTCGTTCAGCGTTTCCCCCGGGTAGCTCCTCCGCGTTGCAGCACGATTGACAGTGGGCATGCTGCGTTGCAAAATCTGCAGATTGCCGGGAGAAGCCGATGAGCAATGCCGATGATCCTTTCTTAACCGGACAGGCCTTTGCCAGGGGCTTCTTCGATTTTTTGGCCCGGAACATGGCCCGGCCGGCGGCCGCTGGCGCGGCGCCGCCGGCCGGGATGGCTGCCCCGCCGCCCGGCAGCGTGCCGTCGGCGGCAGCGATCGATGCCGCGACGCTGGCTCGCCTGCAGCAGGAATGGCTGGCGCGTCATGGCGAATTGTGGCGCAGCCTGCTCGCCCGGCCCGAGGCGGGAAAATCGCTGCCTGAGCCGGAGGACAAGCGTTTCGCCGACCCTTCCTGGGCCGAGAGCCCTTACTTCGATTATCTGCGCCGCGCCTATCTGCTCAATGCCGAGTATCTGCACAAGCTGGCCGAGGCGGCATCGATCGGCGATGGACAGGCGAAGGCGCGGCTGCGCTTCGTCACGCGCCAGTATGTCGATGCGCTGGCGCCGACCAATTTTCTCGCCACCAATCCCGAGTTCATCGCCACCGCACTGGCGACCAACGGCGAAAGCATCCGCCGGGGCCTACAAAACCTGATCGCCGATCTCGAGAAGGGGCGCATTTCGCAGACGGCCGAGGATGCCTTCGAGGTCGGCCGCAATCTGGCCACCACGCCCGGCGCGGTAGTGTTCGAGAATGAACTGTTCCAGCTTCTGCAGTATGCGCCACTGACCGAGGAGGTGGCGCAGCGGCCCCTGCTCATCGTGCCGCCATGCATCAACAAATACTACGTTCTCGACCTGCAGCCGGCCAATTCCTTCGTCCGCTACGCCATCGAGCAGGGACAGACGGTGTTTCTCATCTCCTGGCGCAACCCCGGCAACGAACAGGGACATCTGCGCTGGGACGACTATCTCGAACAAGGGGTGCTGACCGCCTTGCGCGTCGTGCGCGAGATCTGCCGCATCGACGAGGTGAATGCGCTCGGCTTCTGCATCGGCGGCACGCTGCTCGCCTCGGCGCTGGCGGTGGCCAAGGCGCGCAGCGACGCCGGGGTAACGGCGCTGACTTTGCTCACCACGCTGCTCGATTTTGCCGACACCGGCGAGATCGGGCTTTTCGTCGACGAAGCGGCGGTGACGGCGCGCGAGGCCAGCATCGGCAAGGGCGGCCTGCTCACCGGCCGCGAACTGCATGCAGTGTTTTCGCTGCTGCGCGCCAACGATCTGATCTGGCCTTATGTCGTTGGCAATTACCTCAAAGGCGGCAAGCCGGCGCCCTTCGATCTGCTCTACTGGAATGCCGACTCGACCAATTTGCCTGGACCATTCGCCGCCTGGTATCTGCGTCACCTGTATCTGGAAAACGGCCTGCGCGAGCGCGGCACGCTGGTGATGTGCGGCGCGCGCGTCGATCTGTCCCTGCTCAACATGCCGACTTTCTTGCTCGCCACGCGCGAGGATCACATCGTGCCCTGGATATCGGCCTATGCCTCGCGCGGTCTGCTCGGTGGTCCGACGACCTTCGTCCTCGGCGCTTCCGGACATATCGCCGGCGTCATCAATCCGCCGGCCAAGGGCAAGCGCAGCCACTGGGTCAATGAGGCCGAAGCGGGCGATGCCGACGCCTGGCTGGCGGGCGCACGTGAGGTAAAGGGTAGCTGGTGGCCGCGCTGGAGCGAATGGCTAAAAGAGCATGGCGGCAAGACCGTCAAGGCGCGCGTTCGGCTCGGCAGCCGCCAATATCCGCCAGGCGAGCCGGCACCGGGGCGCTACGTGAAGGAAAAGGCGTGAACGAGGGCAGTGCGCCGCCCGCCATGCCGCCGCGGGTGGCGCTCGTCACCGGCGGTATGGGCGATTTAGGCGAGGCGATCTGTCACAAGCTCGCCGCCCTCGGCGATCGCATCGTCGTCACCTACAGCCCACGCAATACCCGCGCCGCAGACTGGCTGAGCCGCATGGCGGCGGCGGGTCACGACTACGCCGCCTATCCCTGCGATGTCGCCGACTTCGATTCCTGCCGCGACTGTGTCGCGCGCATCGCGGCCGAGATCGGCCCGGTCGATGTGCTGATCAATAACGCCGGCATCACGCGCGACATGACTTTCCGCCGCATGACCAAGGCCGACTGGGATGTCGTATTGCGCACCAACCTCGATTCGGTGTTCAACATGACCAAGCAGGTCATAGATGACATGGTGGCGCGTCGCTGGGGACGGGTGATCAACATTTCTTCGGTCAACGCCCAGAAAGGTGCCTTCGGCCAGACCAACTATGCGGCGGCCAAGGCCGGCATGCACGGTTTCACCAAGGCGCTGGCGCTCGAGGTGGCGAAAAAAGGCATCACCGTGAATACCATCTCGCCCGGCTACATCGGCACGCGCATGGTGCTGACCATCCCGCACGAAGTACTTGACGGCAAGATCTTGCCGCAAATTCCGCTCGGCCGGCTCGGCAAGCCCGAGGAGGTGGCCGGCCTGGTCGCCTATCTGGCCTCGGACGAGGCGGCCTTCGTCACCGGCGCCAACATCGCCATCAACGGTGGTCAGCACATGATCTGATCGCCATTTTTCATCGCAACTTCATCATAGAGGGAGATTTTCATGACGCAACGTGTTGCTTTCGTCACTGGCGCGATGGGCGGCCTCGGCACCGCGATCTGTCAGTCGTTCGCCAAGGACGGTCACAAGGTGGTCGCCGCCTATCATCCGCAGTTCGACAACAAGGACGAATGGCTGAACGAAATGGAAGCTGCTGGCTTCACCGGCTTCGTCTGTGTCGCCGGCGATGTCTCGATGTGGGATGATTGCGTGCGCATGGTGCAGGAAGCCGAAGCGGCGGCCGGCCCGATCGACATCTTGGTCAACAATGCGGGCATCACCCGCGACCGCATGTTCGCCAAGATGGAAAAAGACCAATGGGATGCGGTGATCGCCACCAACCTGACCTCGCTGTTCAACATGACCAAGCAGTGTTCGGTGAAGATGGCCGAACGCGGCTGGGGGCGCATCATCAACATCTCGTCGGTCAACGGCGTCAAGGGTCAGGCGGGGCAGACCAACTACTCGGCGGCCAAGGCGGGCGTCATCGGTTTCACCAAGGCGCTGGCGCAGGAACTGGCCACCAAGGGGGTGACGGTCAACGCCATCGCGCCCGGCTATGTCGCGACGAAGATGGTCATGGCCATCCGCGAAGACATCCTGAAGAACATCATCGACACCATCCCGATGAAGCGCCTGGCGCAGCCGGAAGAAATCGGCGCCGCCTGCTCGTATCTCGCTTCGGAACTGGCCGGCTACATGACCGGCGCGACATTGAACATCAACGGCGGTCTATATCTGCAGTAAGCCGGACGGCGAATCATCCCCCCGCCCACGGCGGGGGGCCAAGACCCGAGGAGCAAGCATGGCCGAAGTCCAGGCACGACTGATCAAGAAATATCCCAACCGTCGCCTCTACGACACGCGCACCAGTACTTATATCACCCTGGCCGACGTCAAGGATCTCGTGCTGGCGCATGAGAGCTTCCAGGTCGTCGACGCCAAGACCGGCGAAGATCTGACGCGCGCGATCCTGCTGCAGATCATCCTCGAGGAGGAAACCGGCGGCGCACCGATGTTTACCTCCGATCTGCTCACCCAGATGATCCGTTTCTACGGCAATGCGATGCAGGGCATGATGGGCAAGTATCTGGAGAGCAACATCAAGGTGTTCACCGAGATGCAGAAAAAGCTGCAGGAACAGGCGCGTCATCTCTACGGCGACAATGCGGCGATGAGCCAGGAGCTGTGGAACCAGTTTCTCGGCTTTCAGGGGCCGATGATGCAGAACATGCTCGGCGCCTATGTCGAGCAAAGCCGCAAGCTGTTCCAGCAGATGCAGGAAAACATGCAGGAGCAGACGCGCAAGATGCTTTCCAGCTTCCCCTTTTCCGGCTACGGCGGTCATGCCGATCGCGAGGAATGACGTTGCCGCAGCGGGCAACGCCGTGCCCGTGGCACTGACTTTGGCGCGGAATGACGCCTTGGCCGGTAGCGCTGGCCTCCCATCGACCGGCTTCGACGAAACCGGTGATGCGCCGTTGGGGGAGCGGCGATGAGGCGGGTCGTCTTCAACCAGAAGGGCGGGGTGGGCAAGAGTACGATCGCCTGCAATCTCGCCGCCATCGCCGCCCACCGTGGCGAAACGACGCTGCTCATCGATCTCGATCCGCAGGCCAATGCGACGCGCTATCTGCTCGGTCGCACCGCCGATGATCTGGGTACCACTGCCAGCGAGTTTTTCGACCAGATGCTGAACTTCACGCTACGGCCGAAACCGACCGAGGAGTTCATCCATCCGACGCCGTTCGCCAACCTCTTCATCCTGCCAGCCGATGCGGCGCTCGAGGAGTTGCAGGCCAAGCTCGAAGCGCGTTACAAGATCTACAAACTGCGCGAGGCGCTCGAGCGCCTCGGCGAATATGCCCAGATCTGGATCGACACGCCGCCGGCGCTGCACTTCTACACCCGTTCGGCGCTGATCGCCGCCGATGCCTGCCTGATCCCCTTCGATTGCGACGAGTTCGCCCGCCAGGCGCTCTACAGCTTGCTCGAGAACGTCGCCGAGATCCGCGCCGACCACAACCAAGCGCTGATCGTCGAGGGCATCGTCGTCAATCAGTATCAGGCGCGTGCCTCGTTGCCGACGCGCCTCCTCGATGCGCTGCGCGCCGAAGGCTTACCGGTGCTGCAGCAGACGCTCTCCGCCTCGGTGCGCATCCGTGAATCGCACAGCGCGGCCAAGCCGATGATCCATTTCGATCCCCGCCACAAGCTGACGCAGGAATTCGTTGTGCTGTACGACGAATTGGAGTCGAATGCGCGCTACCGCTGACCGATACGAGGAACTTTGAGATGGCCAAAATCGTCACCGACTACGTCTCAGAACACACCCGCTTCATCAACGAGTGGCTCGAGAAGCACCCCGAAGCACGCGAGGAGCAGCGCAAGGGCCGCGCGCTGTGGTGGGACAAACCGCAGGATGAAGCCTTGAATCGCGGTTTTGCCCGGGCGAGGGTGCCGCAAAAACCCTATTATTACGACGTGAATTGAACGCGGGCTGGGCGCGCCTAGCCCGGCGACGCCTCTTCTCCGGTTGCGCGACTCGCGCCGGAGCGTATGTTTGCTTGCCGAGAGATCATGTCTGCCGATGCTGCCCGTAGCGAGGCATCTGCCTACCGGTCGTTGAAAACCCGCCTGACCGTGCTATTCGGCGCCCTGCTCCGTGGCGGGGCCGCGCTGCTTACCCTGGGGCGTCGGCATCGATCGCTGGCAGGATGCGCATCGCCTTCTGGCGCGCAACGAGCTGGCGCATCATCTGCTCGCCGCAGTCAAGGATTACGGCTTCGAACACGGGCGCAGCACTGTCGTTTTGCGGGGCGCGACAGCGATTTCGCCGGACCAACGTGATTTCATCGCCAAACGGCGCGCCGGGAGCGATGCGGCGCTCGCCGCGGCCTTGCAGCGGGCAGAAGAATTCGCCGCCCGGCGCCAAGCCATCGCCGCGGCCTGGGAGCCGGTGCGGGCGCTACGCGGTCAGGTCGATCGCCAGATGGCGCTTCCTCGGCCGGAACGCGATGGCCAAATCGCCGCCCGCTGGCTCGCGGCAGCCAACGCGCTGATGGCCGAGCGCGAAGCACTGATGGTGGCGGCATCAACGGTCGACGAGGCCGATGCCACCTAGGCCCGCCTGGCGGCACTACGCTTCGATGCGCTGCACTGGCGCAACGTCCTTGGCCTCGAATCGACGCTGCAGGCAGGCGCTCTCAGCGCCCGACACCCCCTCGAGGACGGCATGCTGCGCGAAGCGGCCGAACTGCGCGGTCGAGCCAACGATCATGGTGGTTGCCATCACCCCTGGAAGATGAAAATCGGCACTGCCGTGGGAGCGGCCTACGGATCCGGGTCCGGGGGCATCGATGACCGCGGTGGCAGCCCATTCGACCGCCGCCGCGCTCGCGCGCGTCCAGCAAGTTTGGCTGCGCCGGGAAAAAATGTTCGCTACCGCGAACGTGCTGTCGCGGGCAAGCCCGCTCCCACGAAATATGCTTTTCGAGTGATTTTCACATTGAATGATGCCATGACCGTGCCCGTCGCCTCCTTGCTCGCCCGGCTGGCTGGCTTTTTCGAACGCCGCCGCTCTCTGCTGTTGCCAGCCATGCTCACCTTGCTGCACCTGATGCTGCTGCAGGGGTTGGACGATGGCACGGCACGTTCCTTTTTTCTCGCTCACCTGGGTTTGGCGCTGCTGTGGCAACCCTTCGTGCGTCCGGATCGACGCCTCAATCCGGCCTCGCTGGCGCTGCTGATCCTGATCAGTCTGCTCAGCTTCGTCGGCTTCGGCGCACCGCTGATCGCCTTCTGGACCATGCTGCTGGCCAGCGTCATCGGCGGCAAGGTGTTGCTGCATGCCAGCCGAGCCACGCGCCTCGCCTATCTGCTCGCGCTCGGCTATCTCATCGTCCTGCTCCTCGTCTTCCTGATTCCGGCCATCGTACCAGGCGCCACCCTCGGCGCGCCGCTCGGCGAAGTGCTGGCGTACTACATCCTGCCCGCGGTGCTGCTCGTCCTCGCCATCCTGCCTGCCGAGCGCGAAACGCCGCTGCGTTGCGTCGATCCCATCGTCGGCGTGTTCATTTTCCTGCTGCTCGCGGTCCTGGTGCTCGGCAGCCTGACGTTGATGGCCCTCTTCGGCCAACCCTATGTCTCGGCGCTGCTCGCCACGCTGTTCGCACTTGGTCTGGCGCTGCTGGCCCTCGGCTGGAGCTGGGCCGCGCGCTCCGGTCTCGGCGGACTGGTTTCGCGCTATATCCTGTCCATCGGCCTGCCGCTCGAACAATGGCTGCACGCGCTGACCGAGCTCAATGTGCGCGAGGACACTCCCGACGCCTTCCTACGCGCCGCCTGCGATGAAATGTGTCAGCGCCTGCCCTGGGTGTTGGGCGGCGACTGGCAAACCGCGCAAGATCGTGCCACGTTCGGCCAGCAACGCGGCCGCCGCAGCGAATTCCGTCATCAGGAACTGACGCTGGGCATCCGTTCGGCACACGTGCTCAGTCCCGCCCTGGTCTGGCACTTCGATCTGCTGGCGCAACTGCTCGCCGAGTTCCATCAGCACAAGCTGCGCGCGCGTACGTTACGCCAGCTTTCCTATCTGCAAGCCATCCACGAAACCGGCGCCCGCCTCACCCATGACATCAAGAATTTGCTGCAGTCGCTCGAAACGCTGAGCAACGTCGCGGCGCGCGAGGGGGAAACGCCGTCGCGCGAGTTCCTGTATCTGGTTCGGCGCCAACTGCCGGCCATCTACGATCGCCTGTCGCAAACCGTCCGCAAGCTCGGCGCCAGCAACGCCGGCAATGGTTTGCCCGATGGTGGAGATGGAGCTTCACCGCTGGCCGCAGACGTCTGGTGCGAAAATCTCGCCCGACGCTATACCAGCCAGCCCATTGCCTTCGCGCTTGGCGACCCCGCCCCGGAGAAGGTTCCGGCCTGGTTTGACACGGTGGCGGAGAATCTGCTCGACAATGCGCTCGCCAAGCGCCGCCTGTTTCCCGCGCTGCACATTACGCTCACGTTGGGCCGCGACGCGCAGGGCGCGGCGACACTGACCGTCAGCGACGACGGCCAACCTGTGCCGTCGGCTCTGCTGGCCGACCTCTTCCGCAGCCCATTGCCCTCGCTCACCGGTCTTGGTATCGGGCTTTATCAGTCGGCGCGCCTCGCCCAAGCCGCCGGCTACCGGTTGCGCCTGAGCGAGAATCGCGCCGGCGCGGTGCGTTTCACGCTCGCCCCCTCACCGCCGTCCGGCGCCGACTGAACGACGGCAGAACGCCTCGACGGTGCAGCGCGTCGAGGCGGAGCCGGCGACGGCATGATGTAGCCGAACGCTCGGACTTCCCCCGAATCGGGACGAGCGCCGCGCAGCAATCGTTCAGCGCCGCTTTGGAAACGCTGAAGAAAGCCGCGAGCGGGAGGAAGCAGGAGGCGCGCCGCGCACAGCGGACCGTAGCCGATCAAGTAGATAGGCGAGGAAGCGAGTACCGCACAACGCCGCCCGAGCGCCCGCACAGCATTCAGCGTTTCCCTTTCAGTCGCGCAGCGCCGTTGCCACGATCTGCTGCGCCTCGTCGATGATCGCCTTCAAGTGCAGTTCATTGATGAAGCTCTCGGCATAGAGTTTATAGATGTCTTCAGTGCCCGAAGGACGCGCGGCGAACCAGCCATTGGCCGTCGTCACTTTCAGGCCGCCGATCGCAGCGCCATTGCCCGGTGCATGCGTCAGCCGCGCCAAAATCGGTTCACCGGCCAGCGTCTCGGCCGTGACCTTTTCCGCCGTCAGCTTCTTGAACGCCGCTTTCTGCTCCGCCGTGGCGGGCGCGTCGATGCGCTTGTAGCAGGGCGCGCCATGGCGGGCGATCAGCTGGCGGTAATAAACGCCTGGGTCGGCGCCGGTCACCGCCGTGATCTCGGCAGCGAGCAGGCCGAGGATGATGCCATCCTTGTCGGTGCTCCACACCCCACCGTCGCGGCGCAGGAAAGAGGCGCCTGCGCTCTCTTCGCCGCCGAAGCACAGCGCGCCGGTCAGCAGTCCATCGACGAACCATTTGAAGCCGACCGGCACCTCGACGAGCGGCCGACCCAATTCACCGGCGACGCGGTCGATCATGCTGCTCGAGACCAGTGTCTTGCCGATGCCGGCCGTCGCCGGCCACTGCGGCCGGTGCGTCAGCAGGTAGTGGAGCGCGACGGCGAGATAGTGATTCGGATTCATCAGGCCCACCGAGGGTGTGACGATGCCGTGGCGATCGACGTCGGCATCATTGCCCCAGGCGATGGCATAGCGGTCCTTGAGCTTGACCAAGCTGGCCATCGCATAGGGACTCGAGCAATCCATGCGGATCTTGCCGTCATGGTCGCAGGTCATGAAGGCAAAGGCCGGATCGACGGTCGCATCGACCACCTCGATGTTCAGCCCATGGGTTGCGGCAATCGGCTGCCAGTAGGCCACCGCGGCGCCGCCGAGCGGATGTACGCCGATTTTCAGGCCCGCCTGGCGTATCGCATCCATATCGATGACATTACCCAGATCGGCGACATAGGGTGTGACGAAATCATAGGCATGCGTCGTTGGCGCAGCCAGTGCCTCGGCATAGGGCAGACGGCGCACGCCGCCCAATCCCTCGGCGATCAGCGCATTGGCGCGTCGCTCGATCCAGCCAGTGATGTCGGTATCGGCCGGTCCACCGCTCGGCGGGTTGTATTTGATGCCACCATCGCGCGGCGGATTGTGCGAAGGCGTGATGACGATGCCGTCAGCGCGCGGACCGCCTTGGGCATTGTGGCAGAGGATGGCATGCGAGATGACCGGGGTCGGCGTATAGCCATCATCGCGCTGGATGAATACCTCGACGCCGTTGGCAGCCAATACTTCGAGCGCCGTGCGTTCGGCCGGGCGCGACAGTGCATGCGTGTCCTTGCCGAGATACAGCGGGCCACGGATGCCCTGGGCGGCGCGGTATTCGCACACGGCCTGCACGATGGCGAGGATGTGCGCCTCATTGAAGCTGCCATCGAAACTGGAGCCGCGATGGCCGCTCGTGCCGAAGGCAACCGGCTGCAGATGGCCGGCCGGTGCGGCATAACAGGCGAGCAAGGCATCGATATCGGTCAAGGCATCGCAAGGGGCCATCTGGCCAGCAAATGGATGGGGCATGACTTGATCCTCATGGAAAGAAAGGGAAACGCGGTAGAAAGCCGAGAGCGGGATGAAGTAGCTGGCGCACACAGCGCAGCGAGTTCTTCGGGGTGGGCTCAGGCCGGATTGCGCACGCCGGTGCGGATCGGGCGGCGATCACGGCGGTGACCACCGCTTCGGCGGCTGGTCAACCTCAGCCTTTGCGCTGCAACGCATCGCGGATATCGCGCAGCAGCACGATTTCCTCCGGCGGCTGGGCGGGAGGGCGGCGCCGCGGCTTCATGGCGACGCAGCGAATTCATCGCCTTAATGGCCAGAAAAATGACGAAGGCGATGATGAGGAAGTCGACGACGGTATTGATGAAGTAGTCATATTTGATCAATGGCGCGCCCGCCTTCTCGGCATCGGCCAGCGTCGCATACGCGGTACCGCTCAGGTTGAGGGAGAGGTGGCGGAAATCGACACCGCCCAGGAGATGGCCGACGACCGGCATGACCATATCCTTGACCAGTGAATCGACGATCTTGCCGAAGGCACCGCCGATGATCACGCCGACGGCGAGGTCGACGACATTGCCACGCATCGCGAATTCCCTGAATTCGCGCTGTAAATTTTGCATCATTCCACTTCCTTCATTCGTTTCCAAACCGTTCGTCAGCCGACGGTGGCAATGGGTTGCGCTGCGACCGGGCCCGCCACCGGCATCGGCGGTCTGCAATCTACCCTGTTTCGTCGTTCTGCGGACAGCGGTGTGCGGCGTAACCAAGGGTGAGACCCCTCGCCGGCGACCACTGCGGGCGCCGGCTCCCGCAAGGGGTGCAGTAGAATCTTTGCACGCCATGCCGGAGGGCTGCCATGTTGCGAATCCTGGTCATCGAGGATCATGCGCTGGTGCGCGAAGGACTATTGCGTGCCCTGAAGTCGCTCGAAGAGGAGGTCGAAATCTTCGGCGCGGCGAAAGGCGATGCCGGCTTACTGCTGGCCGAGAAGCATGAAATAGACATGATCCTGCTCGATCTGATGCTGCCGGGCACCGGCGGAATGGCCTTGCTGGGCGTGCTGCGCAAGCGTTTTCCGGCGACGCCGGTGGTCGTGCTGTCGGCGCTGGACGATGACGCTACCGTGGCGCGGGCGATGCAGCAGGGTGCTGCGGGGTATGTGCCGAAGTCGAGTTCGACCGAGACCCTGCTCACCGTGTTGCGCCGTGTGCTCGATGGCGAGGTTTATCTGCCGCCCACCCCGCGCATCCGGTCGGCGGTCAAGAGCCGCAAAGCCAGTTTTGCCGAACGCTTCGGACTGACCGCTGGCCAGGTGCGCGTACTCGAACTGCTCCTCGAGGGCAAGACCAATCGCCAGATCGGCGAGTTGCTCGGCGTCACCGAGGGAACGGTCAAGGTGCATGTTTCGGCGATTTTCAAGGCGCTCGGCGTCACCAACCGGTCGCAGGCCTTACTGGTCGCCAGAGGCGAAAGTAGGCTGGCGCAGCGGAAAAACGGCTCGACGGCCAGCGGCTGAACCGGCGGCTGCGCGGGCGAGCGCCTCGCCGCGACGCTCTGGCGCAGCGACGCAGCCCGCGTTTTTCTCAGGAAACGCTGAAGAAAGCCGCGAGCGGGATAGAGCTGGGCGCGCGGCGCGCAGTGACCGCAGCCGATCAAGTGGATCGGCGAGAGAGCGAGCACCGCGCAACGCCGCCCTACCGCCCGTGCAGCAATTTATTCAGCGTTAGTTTTTCAGCCAGTGCCAGGTGGCGATGCCGGCGAACGTCGCGATCAGCGAACCGGCCAGGTGCAGGCCCATGGCCGCTGCGGCCATGTAGAGACGGCCCTGCTGCAGCATGGTCACCACTTCCGCCGAAAAAGTCGAGAAGGTGGTCAGGCCGCCACAGAAGCCGGTAACGATGAGCAGCCGCCAGCTGGGCGACAGGTGCGGCGCCTGGGCAAAGAGGCGATGGCCAGGCCAACGAGATAACCGCCGAGGAGGTTGGCGGCCAGCGTGCCCAGTGGAATGGCAGGGAAGAGACCATTGAGCCGCACACCGAGTTGCCAGCGCAGCAGGGCGCCGCAGGAGGCGCCGAAGGCGATGGCCAGTACCGGGGCCCACATCGGCTCAAGCACCGCCGAGCGGCGGCAGGCCGTGCCGCCGCCGGGCATCGCTGCAGGCGGCATCGCCCTGACCAAGGGCGGCGAGCGGGGCGAAATCACGGCATACCGATGGCCGTAGGTCGTGGATGAAACAATGGACGCGTCGGCCGATTTCGCCGCGCAAGGCGACACAGCGCGGGGGCTGGTGGGTCGTGCCGCGCATGCAGACCACATTGCCGGTCGCCTCTTCGGTGAGCGCCGCCGGTACGGCCGCCGGCCCCCTCAGTTCATCGCTGGGAAAACAGACGCGGAAAGCGGCGCAGCAGGCGCCGCAGCTCAGGCAGACAGACATGGCCCGAAGCATACCGCAGCGCCGGCCGGTGGCTGCGGTACGGCCTGCTAGAATCGCCTTCCTGCTGCGGGTTGCGCGCCACACCGGCACACCGGAATCGATGACGATGCCGGCCGAGGGCCTGCCGATCCGCAAACTTTCCGCGCTGCGAGATCATCCGACAAAGTCATGAAACGCTCCCGTTTTTCCCGCCGCAACAAACATACGCCCGATACCGAACTGCTCATCCGCCTGTGCAACAACCTGGTGCAGTCCGGCAGTCGCCTTGAGGATGGTTTCTGGGAAGAGCGCTTGACGGCGGCCATCGAGCGTCTGCTGGCCGATGACGAGGAAAGTCCGATCATGGCGGCGCTCGACCACCTTTATGGCGCCGGCGGGCGCGCCTATGACGCCCTGGCCGACATGGTCGAGTATTGTTGCGAGACGAGCATCGGCGACGGCGGAGAAGCCTTCACCGGCGGTTACGATGCCTTGCTCATCGCCGCACCGGTGCTGGCCTGGTCGCGCTATGGCATCCCCTCCGGCCCGATCGCCGCCGAGATGCTGAGAAATCTGCGCGTGCAATTGCAGGCCCATGTGCTGGCGCGCGATGCCCGTCTGGCGCTGGCCGATTTCCTCTTCAGTCCGGATCAACTGCCACAAAGCTATCCGGCCACGGCCAGTCTGACGCGACGGCTGACCAAGGTCGCGCTGCATGACCGCGATCTGAAGATCGACGCCCAGCAGATGGCCGAGACGGTGAACTTTCTCTCCGATACCCGTTATCTGCTGGCGGTGGTGGCCGTGCCGCGCGGCGCACCGCTCTTCCGCTGGCAGGAAGAGGACGGCAGCAAGCAGGAGGCGCTGCGCCAGTGGCGCATCCAGGGCGGCGAGGCTCTGCGGCCGTTGCTCACGGCCTGCGCGATGGAGCTGCATTTGCCCGAGGCCTATCATGCGGCGACACGCGAGGCCGACCGCGTCTCGCGCCCCTATGCGGTACGCGCCGCAACCGCCTTCCTGCAGACGATGTTCAACATCACCGCCGCCGATTTGCGCGCGGTGATCGCGCCGTTTTACGACCGCTCGCTCGAGGAATACCGCATCGGCTTCACACTGCGCAACAGCCACGATGTGGTGCATGGCATCGTCTGGCCGCTGCTTTTCGACGAAGACGAAGGCAGCGACGTCCTGTCCCAGATCGAAACTACGCTGCGCGAGGCCGGCGTGCATGAGGTCATCGTGCTCGACCACCGTTTTCCGCTCGAATATTGCGACGATTGCGGCGCACCGCTCTACCCCGATCCCGACGGCGAACCGGTGCACGCCGAGCTGCCCGAGATCGACGAGACCATTACGCCGCGCCATCTGCACTGAACCGGGTCGATTGCCGGCGGTTGCGGACGGAAACTGGCCTGCCGTTCAGTCTTCGGCGCGCTGTTCGAGAGCTTCCCAGCGTTCGAGCAGAACCATGAGTTCTTCGTCGATGGCCGTCAGCCGGTGCGCGATGTGTTGCGCCTCGCCCGGTCTTTCGCCGTAGAGCGCCGGATCCGCGAGCTGGCGCGCCAGTTCGCCCTGCTCGGCTTCGAGTGCGGCGATGCGTTGCGGTAGCGCGGCAAGCTCCTGTCTTTCCTTCCAGCTCAGCCGGACCGGTCGTGCTTCGCCGCCGCGAACGGCAGCTGTTTTCGCCGGCGCCGTCGGTTTGGCGGCGGCGCGTACGGCGCGGGGGCGCATCGCCAGCCAGTCTTCGATGCCCCCGGCGTATTCACGCCACCGTCCATCGCCCTCGGGAGCAATAATCTGGGTGACGACGTTGTCGAGGAAGACGCGGTCGTGGCTGACGAGAAAAATCGTTCCGGCATAATCCTGCAGCAGCGCTTCGAGCAGTTCGAGCGTTTCGATGTCCAGGTCGTTGGTCGGTTCGTCGAGCACCAGCACGTTGGCCGGTCGGGCGAACAGACGAGCGAGCAGCAGGCGGTTGCGCTCGCCGCCAGAGAGGGTCTTCACTGGCGCGCGCGCCCGCTGCGGCGGAAAGAGGAAATCGCCGAGATAGCCGACGACGTGCTGGCGCCGACCCTCGATTTCGATGTACTCCGATCCGGGCGAAATGGTTTCGGCCAGCGTCGCTTCCGCGTCGAGACTGCTGCGGAACTGGTCGAAATAGGCGATCTCGAGCCGTGTGCCGCGCCGCACGTGACCGGTATCCGGCGTCAGTTCGCCGAGGATGAGCTTGAGCAGGGTGGTCTTGCCGACGCCATTCGGGCCGACGAGACCAACCTTGTCGCCGCGCATCAGCCGGCAGGAGAAGTCGCGCACAATGCTTTGGCCGGCGAAAGACTTGCTGACCCGCTCCAGTTCGGCCACCAGCTCGCCGCTCTTCTCACCCGCATCCAAGCTCAGACGCACGCGGCCGATGCGCTCGCGCCGCTCGGCACGCGCGCGCCGCAGTTTTTCGAGGCGCTGGATGCGGAAGCGGGCGCGCGTGCGTCGCGCTTCGACGCCTTGCCGCATCCAGGTCTCCTCTTCTCGCAGTTTCTTGTCGGCACGGACATAGGCCTGGGTTTCGGCGAACAGGGCCTGTTCCTTGCGCTGGAGATAGTCGGCGAAACGGCCGGGATAGCTCGTCAGCCGACCGCGATCGAGTTCGACGATGCGCGTTGCCAGACGGTCGAGAAAGCGCCGGTCGTGGGTGATGAACAGAAGGGTCGCCCCAAGATCGAGCAGCAGATCTTCCAGCCAGGCGATGGCTTCCAGATCCAGATGATTGGTCGGCTCATCGAGCAGCAGCAGCTCGGGTTCGACCGCCAAAGCCTGTGCCAGGGCGAGGCGCTTTTTCTGGCCACCGGAGAGCGTGGCGACCCGCGCCGCACCAGGCAGCTGGAAGCGCGCGATCGCCCGTTCGGCCAGCGAGGCGCTCGCCCAGGCACCGAGTTGTTCGAGCCGGGCCTGGATCGTCGCCAACCGTTCGAGCAAGGCGGCATCATCGGGCGCGAAAGTCAGGCGTGTGGCAACGGCGTGGTGTTCGGCCAGCAGTTGCGACGCTTCGCCCATGCCGCCGATGAGGGCGGCAAAGACCGTTTCATCGGCGGCGAAAAGCGGTTCCTGCGGCACATAGGCCAGCCGCACGTCGGCTGCACGCCAAATCGTTCCGTCATCGAGCTGGCCCTGACCGGCCAGGGCGGCGAGCAATGAGGATTTACCGCTTCCGTTGGCACCGACCAGCGCCACGCGCTCGCCGGCTTCGATCTGCAGGTCGACGCCGGCGAGCAGCGGCAGATGGCCATGAGCGAGATGGCCGTTGGTGAGCGTCAGTACGGGCATGGTGACTAAGGAAACGCTGAAAAATTGAGGTGCTCGCCGCTGCTGTCGGTCGGCTCGGGGGCATCGTCGGGCAGGGCGGCCACTTCTTCGATCCGCATGCGGCCATCCTCGTCGCTGAGTACGCCGACCGCAAAGGCGAGTGGCACCGACGTCGTCGTTGCGTCGAGCCGCAGCGGCGCGGTCATCGCCAAGGCCGGGAGGAGGAACAGCAGGAAGAAGCGCGCGCGGGCGGGCTTTTCGATCGTGGATCGGCAGCGTGGGGGAACGACGCCTTGGCCGCCATCGCCGGCGCTCGATCGACTGGGGTGACGAGAACCGGTCATGCATCCAGGCTGACTGAAAACGTCATGAGGAGAGCAGGACGATGAGGCTGTCTCTGCCGTTCATGGGTTGCAAAACCCACGGCGCGCCCGTTGTTTGGCTGCAGGCCATCGTTCCGCTGCGGTCATCAGCAGGCCGATCGCTGCTGCCAGGGCTAATCGAGGCGGTAATCGGTGGTCAGCCGGTCGGGCGCCAGTGGCCGGAAGCGCTGGTCGGCGAAGGCGACGTGGGCCGGATGGTCACGGTAGTGGTCGATGACGTCTTCGTGCGCGAAGCGGATCAGCCAGGCGTGCGAGTAACGGGCGTCGTCGCGCACGCTGTGGCCGACCCGCACGGCGCGCACGCCGGGGATGGCAGCGAGGGCGCGCCGGCCTTCGGCGAACTGGGCGGCGACCGCCTCGGCCGAGGCGCTGGCTTCGGGCTTGAACAGCACCAGATGCTCGACTTCGCGCCAGGGCCGGCATTGCGCCAGAACTTCGGCGGCACGGCCATTGCCGCCCCAGAGCGCGATCATCTGCTCGCAGCGGCTTTGCACGGCGCGGCGCACACCGCTGCTGATCTGGCTACAGGCCATGTCGCCCTCGGCGACCGCGGCGCGCATCGTCGCGCCGGCGCCATCGTCCAGGGCGGTGAAGTAATTGATCTTCGTGACCCCCAGCTCGATTAGGCGGCGGAATTGCTCTTCGCTCAGACCGGTGCCGCCGTGAATGACCAGCGGCAGGCCGAGCAGGCGGTCGATGGCCGCCAGGCGTTCGAAATCGAGTTGCGGCAGACCATGCAGACGACCGTGGATGGTGCCGATCGACACCGCCAGACAGTCGACGCCGGTAGCGGCGACGAAGGCCTGCGCTTCCTCGACCGAGGTGTATTGCAGCGGACCGGGATGGCGCTCGGCATCGACGCCGCAACTGCCCGGCACATAGCCGAGTTCGCCTTCGACGCAGACGCCGCAGGCGTGGGCCATGGCGACCACTTCGGCAGTGAAGCGGCAGTTGTCCGCGAACGGCAGATGCGAGGCATCGACCATGACACCGTTGGCGCCCCAGCGGATGGCTTCGACGGCTCGTTCGAGAGTCTTGCCGTGATCGAGGTGGATGGCACAGGGTACCGGCGTGCGTTGCGCCGCCGTGAGCGTCGCCGCCATCAGCAGCTCGAAGTCGAAATGGGCAAAGTGTGATTCGGCCAGCGACAGGATGACCGGCGCGCGCTGCGCTTCGGCAGCGGCCAGAATGCCGCTGAGGAAATCGAGGTTGATGAGGTCGAAGGCGCCCACCGCGTAGCGGTGACGGTGGGCATGCTGCAGCAGGTCTTGCATGGCAACCAGGGGCATAGTGTTCCTCCAAGCGTAGGGAAACGCTGAAAAAAATGGCTGCACGGGCGCGTTGCGGCGTTGCGCTGCTCGCTTCCTCGCCTAACCGATCGTTGCTGCGCGCCGCGCGCCAGTAACTCCATCCCGCTCGCCGATTTTTTCAGCGCCTCCGTAGGCGAGGCGACGGAAACGCCGTATCGATCGGGCTGACTTTCGCTACGGCAGCGAGCGGTTCGGCGCGATGCTCAGTAGTCGTCCCGTTGCGCATGCCAACGGGCCAGGGTGGCAAGCGTCACCGGCTGGTGCGCCTCGCTGCCGTCGTCGTCCAGATGCGGCACGACGCGCAAGGCGCCGCTGAAATCGTCGCCTTGCGAGTAGAGTCCCTCAGTGATCAGCACGGCAAGGCCGGCGCCTTGGGCGGCGCGCAGGCCATTGACCGTGTCTTCGATGGCCAGGCAGGCGGCGGGGGTCAGTCCGAGCCGGTCGAGCGCCAGCGCATAGGCTTCCGGATCAGGCTTCTTGCGTTTCACCTGCTCGCCCGTGACGACGACTTCGAACCAGTCGAGTGCCTGCGCGCCGACCTTGGGCAAGGCGGCGGCGAACAGCGGCGGCAGGTTGGCATGACTGGTCGTTGTGACGATGGCCAGACGCAGCCCGGCGGCGCGCGCCTCCTCGAGCAAGCGACGCACGCCGGGACGCAGCTCCAGCTGGCCGGCGGCGAGCATTTCGCCATAGCGCCGCGTCTTGCGTGCGTGCAGTTCGGCAATCCAGGCTGCGCAGTCGGCCCGGGCCCGTTCGGGCGCGGCGATCTCGTCCATCCAGGCGGCGATGCGTTCGCGGCCGCCGGTGACGGCGAGCAGGCGGCGATAGGTCGGCACGTCCCAGTGCCAGGGCAGACCGGCTGCGGCGAAGATGGCGTTGAACGCCAGGCGGTGGGTTTCTTCGGTCTCGGCCAGGGTGCCATCGACGTCGAAGAGCAGGGCCTGCAGCGGATCAGCGCCGCCTTGTGCCGGGGCGGCGGCAGGATGGCCGTGCCGGTACGCCGCAGCGGAGGGAGGCGCTGGATTCATCAAGGCGGTTTCGGGTGGCACGGTTTCAGTTTTGCAGCAGCACCGGCATCGTGAACATCAACAAACCGTAATCGCGATCGTAGGCTTCGGTGAGCCGGGCGATGATGCGCTGACAGAGCGCTTCGTCGCCGATGACCTCGATGCGAACGTTGGTACCCACCGTCCATTTGCCGCGCTGGACGCCGTGGGTACCTCTGCCGCGCGCATCGGTGACCGTATAGCCTTTGGCGCCCAGCGCCATGATTTCATCGATCAGGGTGTCTTCGAGCAGGGCTTCGCTGACGATTGAGAGCAGGAGCATTGGTCGCGGGGAGGACATCGGGTCAACCTCGGAGAGAATGGGCCGTCTGTGCCAGCCAGTGGTAGAGCGGGATGCCGGCGAACAGATTGAAGGGGAAAGTGATGCCGAGCGACGCGCCGATCGACAGCGCCGGGTTCGCTTCCGGCACAGCGATGCGCATCGCCGCCGGCGCAGCGATGTAGGAGGCGCTGGCATAGAGCGTCGCCAGCAGCATCGTGCCGCCGATCGACAGGCCAAGCCCGCTGGCGACGGCGATGCCGAGCAACGCGGACAGCACCGGCATACCGATGGCAAAACTGATGAGGAAGGGGCCATAGGTTTTGAGATCGCCGATGCGCGAGGAGGCGACGAGACCCATTTCGAGCAGGAAGAAGGCGAGCACGCCCTTGAACAGGTCGAAGAACAGGGCGTCGAGCGGTTTGATGCCTTCAGGGCCGGCGATGTAGCCGATCGCCATGCCACCGATGAGCAGAAAGATGCTCTTGCCGAAAAAGACTTCGCGCAGCAGCTTGCCCCAGCGCACCGGTCCCTGCCCATAGCGGGCGAGCAGGACGCCGATGACCAGAGCGGGAATCTCGAGCAGGACGAGGAAGACGATCATGTAGGCTTCGAAATCGACGGCCGCCTGGCCGAGAAAGGTGACGCCGACCGAAAAAGTGACGACGCTGACCGAGCCATAGTGGGCGGCGATCGAGGCGGCATCGGCGCGGGCGAAACGGCCGAGGTAGCGCAGCAGCGCAAAGGCGGCGAGCGGGATGGCGCAGGCGGAGAGGACGATGAGGCTGGCGGAAACGAGCAGTTCCGACTGCGCTTGCTCGGCCAGTTTCACTCCGCCTTTCAGACCGATGGCCAGCAACAGGTAGATCGACAGCGCCTCATAGATGCTCGATGGAATCTTGAGGTCGGAGCGCAGCAAGCCAGCGATGGTGCCAAGCAGGAAGAACAGGACGACCGGTTCGAAGCTCATGGCGTTCGGATTCCTTTCCAGGCATGTTTTTCCCGCGGCGCGGTCCGGGCCGGTTCCCCAACGACGCATGGCCGGTTCTGGCCATCCGGACCGATGGAGCAACAGCGATATCGGCCGATGCGTCGTCCCACGCCGATACCGAACCGCGGAGCGGATGAAACCTCGGCGAGCAGTTGCCTGCCATGCGACATCGGTACCCCGATCGGCGCGTCCGGTGGCAACAGGCGATGAACGACGGGGCCGTCGCCGGCGTGGGCACGGATCATCGACTGTGGCACCGGCACTGGTGCGACGGTGATGCCAACGATCGGATCGGCGCGTAACCAGTTTTTACCGCGAGGCAGCCCGTCGAGGAAAGGAGCCCATGTGCTGGCCGGGATGCACATCATTCTTCCTCGTCGAGCTCGGGGTTCCAGCCGCGCTGGCGCGCACGCGCCATGGCCTGCTCGTAGATCTGGGCATGACGTGCGCGCAGATCATCCGGAAGTCGGCTCGGCAGGTGGCCATAACGGTCCCAGAGGGCATCGACCTGCTGCATCAGCGTCTGCATGCGCGCGAGCTCCCAGCCGGCACAGGCCTCACGCTCGTCGATGAGTCCAAAGATGCGCGCGTCGAGGACGATGCGGCCGAGCTGGGTGAGGCCATGACCATCCTCTTCGAAACCGACGTAGGTTTGTGTTTTCGCTTTCATCGCGGATTCTCAAGAAAAAAGTTTGCCCTTCGAAGCGGTGTGGGAACGTGGGAGCGGGCTTGCCCGCGATCGCATCGGTCGATCGGCCCACCGCGCATTCTTTCGCCGGACTCACTCCCGCCAGCGCGCCAGGTAGGCTTCGATGATCTCGATCACCGCCTGCGATTTGATCACCAGCCCCAGATCGATCATTTCCGAACCGATGGCGGTGCCGGTCTGGCTAGCCGGTACCGGCGCCGCGACGATCTGGTTCGCTTCCTCGCGGTAGAACACTGCAGCGATGACGCCGGCGAAGAGGAACTGGCGGCCAGCAGCCGGGCCGGTGCGGCCAGCCTCGGGTCGGAAGACGAAGACCGGCGAGCCGCTCGAGCCGGGATAAACAGCGGCATCGATGAGGAATTCGGCCCGGCCCTCGAAATCGAGCGCGATCGGTGTCGCCGTCGTGCCGCGGCGCAGGATGGGCATCAGATTCACCTGATCCCAGACGCCGTTCGGATAGCCGACGAACAGCACTTCTTCCAGCGCATCGAGGCTTTCGAGCATGTTGGCATCGGGGACGAGACGGCTGTCGATGACTTGGTAATAAAGTTCGACGCCGAGGCGGGCCGCCGCTTCTTCGAGCGGTTTCAGCGGCACGATGGCCAGATCGATGGCCGGATCGGGATGGCAGAACCAGGCCTGGGGAAAATCCTCGATGTTGAGCTGGAAGCGCTGGCCGAGCAGCGGCCGGCCGTTGCTGCCCTGAGTGAAGACCAGACCGCCGCGCCGCACGCCGATCACCAGGTGGCGATTGGTGACGATGAACGCTGGCGTGCCACGGGCGTGCGGGTGGCTGACGACGAAGGCGGTGCCTGAGCCGGCGCTGCCGTCGAGAAGTTCGGTGTCGACGCGCACGGTGTTGAACAGCAGTTGCTTGGCGACCGAGTTCACTTCCATGATCCGTTGCTCCTTCAGCCGCGACCGGCGCGGACGTTGATCGCCTTGATCGCCCGCTCGGCGGAACGCTGCGCTTCTTCCGCTTCCGCTTCGCTGCCCATCATCGTCAGCCGGCCAAAGTTGCCGAAGGGCTTGACATCGATCAGCGTCACGTGCGCTGCCTTTTCGGCTTCGTTGGCGGCATAGACCGCGTAGCCGGCCGGCTCGACTTCGAGGATGAACATGCTCTTGCCGGGCAGCAGCATCGAACCTTTGCGTGTCTGACGGTTGATCAGCGTCGCGTGGTCGGGGGTGATGGCGCGGATGATCTCGTTCCAGGCGATGCGACAGGGCAGACGCGCTTCGACGCTGGTCGTCAGCTGATCGAGGATGATGTCGCCCGCCGCCTGCACTTCGCTCTGGTTGCGGTAATGGATTTCCATCGAACCGAAAGAGCGTTCGACCACCTGTTCGCCCAGATGCACGTTGGTCGCTTTCAGCGCAATGTCGGAGAGGCGATGCACGGCCATGCCGGGCGCGACTTCGATCCACAGACAGGCATCGCCCGGCACGGGCAAAAAGCCTTGCGACGAGGTGGCCAGGTAGGAAGCAAGCTGCGGCTGCAGCGCGTCGATGAAGACGAAGGTGCGCAGCGTGACGTCGTGCATCAGCGCGTCAATCCCATGTAGAGCATCGGCAGCTTCTCCGGCAGGCGCTCGACATGATCGAGTACGGTGAAATTCTTCGCGCCAAAGATGCGGGCGACGTAATGATCGGCATGCGGATCGAGCGAGAGCGCATAGGTAAGGATGCCGTCGCGCGCCAGTTCTTCGACGGCACGCTTGGTGTCGAAGCGCAGATACTGCGGATCGCGCACGTCGTTGTCGGCCGGTTCGCCATCGGTGATGACGAAAAGGATCTTCTTGCGCTGCGGCTGCTGGCGCAGCAGGCTGGCGGCGTGGCGCATCGCCGCGCCCATGCGCGTCGAGTAGCCGCCGTGCATCGCCGCCAAGCGGGCCTTGACCAGATCGTTATAGGGTTGGCCGAAATCCTTGAAGCGGTAGTAATGCACGTCGTGGCGGCCGTCGGAGCAGAAGCCGTGCAGCGCGAACGGATCGCCGATGCGGCTCAGGGCATCGGCGAGCAGCACCGTCGCGGCGCGCGTCAGGTCCATGATCGAGTAGTCGTGGCCGCGCACCTTGTCGTTGGCCGATTCGGACATGTCGAGCAGGACCATCACCGCCAGATCACGCACATGGCGCTTGTAGCGCATCATGATGCGCGTGTCGGGCTGGTTGCGCAGGCGGATGTCGGTCATCGCCCGCACGGCGGCATTGATGTCGATCTCGTCGCCGTCCTCGACGCGACGGATGCGCTGCATGCCTTGCGGGATCATCGATTCGATGAGGAACTTCAGCCGCGAGATGATCGGCTTGTTTTCTTCGATGATTTTTTCGATGATCGCCAAATCGCCGGTTTTCGGCCGCCGTTCGAGCACGGTCACCCAGCTCGGCCGCTCGAGCTGAATCTGGTAGTCCCATTCGTGGTAATGCACCGGATCGGCGACGGGCTCCTTGCCTTCGAGCGAGTTGATCGTCACCCCTTCCTGATCGAGCCAGAACTCGGTCGGCAGGATCCAGACTTCCTGCGCGTCGTCGCCGGCGAACTCGACATCGACTTCATTCACCATCTCCATCAGGCTGACTTTGCGCCGCACCTGTTGTTCGCGCCAGGTGGCTTCGAGCGCGGTGGCAACGTCGTACTCCTCGGCCGTCCATACGGCGCGGTTGTCGTCGCGGTAGATGGCGCGCAGCACGTCGGTGCGACGGTTGAATGGCGGCAGTTCGTAGGCGGACAACGCAGCAGCGAGCGTTAGGCCGATTTCGTGGCTGATGGTGTTTTGTTCGAGGCTTTCGGCGGCGCGGAACAGCGCGACGCCCTGCTGCACCCAAGGGTGAGGGTCGATGCACTGCGGATCGAGCAGCGCACGCGCGAGCCGGTCGAACAGAGCTCCGATCGTCGCGGGCTCTCCGCCCGCGCAAGGCGGATGCAATGCCAGCCAAGCGGCGCGCATGTTCGGAAACTGTCGGCAAGCAAGCTCCTCGACGCGTGCATCCTCGATGACTTCGATGACCGCTTTTTGCAGGGCATCGAGGCCGGCATCGTCGAGCCGCTCGCGGGCGAAGACGAGATGGGCGGCGCAGTGGTTGGCGGCGGCACGGTAGATTTCCGGTCCGGGCACGATGGCTTCGGTCGGCGTCGCTTCGCCTGCGGGGCGGTAATCGTCGTAGGCGTCGGCGATGTGGATGACGTAATGCTCGATATAGGGCTTCAGCCCCTCGCGATGTTCATAATCGCCGGCCGTCGGGCGCATGAAGAAGTCGCGCCCCCACATCGCGCGCAGATAGATGTTGAGACGGCGCTGCACATCGACAAACAGCGTGCCCTTGCGCTCCTGCTGCAGGACCGAGAGCGCATCCTGGCTTTGCAACGAGAAATAACGCACCTGGCCGTCGAAATCGCTCTTGTAGGCCTGCGCGCCCCATTGCACCCAGCGGCGCAGGCCGCCGAGCGTCAGCTGGGTGAGCAGGCGGTCGAGGTTTTCCAGCATCGGCCGCAGGCCGCGCGGCGCCTGGGCGAGCATGATCGACAGCACATTCAGATAGTTGCGGAACAGCTCGGGATCGCCCAAACGCTCGGCAGCGAGCGGACTGGTGGCGACGATCAGCGTGAGCACCTGCCCCGAAGTCTTCGAGGCCATCGACAGCAGAAAGTTGGTCAGATCGATGAGGATTTCTTCACCGATCGCGCGCGCCACTTCCGGCAGGCACTGGATGTAGCTGACGACAAGCTCTTCGCCGCGACCGAGGTCGTGCAGCGCGATCGCGCCTTTGAGGTAGTTGTCGAGTCCACGCGACGAAAAGGCGCGCGTCGCCTCGTTCCATGCGCCGCGCAGCACCTCCTGGGCTCCGCTCGGCAGATCGGAGAGCAGTTCCTGATAGTCGTCGAGATGAATGGCCATGTGCGTCGGTCTATCGGTTCGCGGCAACGGCGGTTTTGTCTCGCCCGCTTCTCAGCGCTGGCAGAGGCGTGCGACAACCGCCCCGCCGGGCTGCGCCCAGGCTGAAAGTCAGCGCCGTCGGCACGGCGGGCGGAGCGGTCAGCCGTCCCCCGATCGTCAGAAGTAGGTCGTCACTGCCGAATCGAGCGCATCGCGCATGTCCGGATCGTCGGTGATCGGCCGCACCAGCGCCACACGGCAGGCGGCGAGCGGTGCGATGCCTTTGGCGATCAGCGAGCCGGCGTAGATGAGCATGCGCGTCGAGATGCCTTCGTCGAGGCCATGCCCCTTCAGATTGCGCGCCCGCTCGCCGATATGCACCAGCTTCTTCGCGATGTCGAGGGCGACACCGGATTCATGGGCGACGATTTCGGCTTCGGTCTCGTGTTCGGGATAATTGAAATCGAGCGCGCCGAAGCGTTGTTTCGTCGATTGCTTGAGGTCCTTCATCAACGACTGGTAGCCCGGGTTGTACGAGATCACCACCTGAAAGTCCGGATGGGCTTCGATCACCTCACCTTTCTTCTCCAGCGGCAGCATGCGCCGTGCGTCGGTGAGCGGGTGGATGACCACCGTCGTGTCCTGGCGCGCCTCGACGACTTCGTCGAGATAACAGATCGCACCGTAGCGGGCGGCCAACGCGAGCGGCCCATCCTGCCAGCGCGTGCCGTTGGCATCGAGCAGGAAGCGGCCGACCAGATCGCCGGCGGTCATGTCCTCGTTACAGGCGACGGTGATCAACGGCTTGCCCAGCCGCCAGGCCATGTATTCGACGAAGCGTGTCTTGCCGCAGCCGGTGGGGCCTTTCAGCATCACCGGCATGCGCACCGAGTATGCCGCCTCGAACAGCTCGATCTCGTCGCTCACCGGCCGGTAATAGGGTTCTTTCCTTACCCGGTAGGCCGCCAGCGGATGGTCGTCCGCCGTTGCGCCGTGCATCGCCGGCGCGGCCGTTGCGGGACGGTAGGCCGCCATCTGGCGGGGGAGATAGTTTCTTGGCATGTCGTAGGGCATGGAACTTCCTCGATCGGTCAATCAATCAGGCCAGACGGCCAATGGGGTCAGACGGGACGGCCGGCGCAAGGGCGCTGCTGGCGCGGGGGCCGAGGCCATCGCGGCTGCGGCGGCTGCCGCGATGGCCTCTTCGTCAGCCGTGGCCGACACCGCCGGGTTTTCCGCCACGGAGGGCTCGGTCTGGCGGCTCGCTTTCGCCCGCCGTACGCTGGCGGCAAGTTTGGTATTGAGCTTGTTCATGGAACGAACACCTCGGCAATGATGGCTTCGATCTCGGCAACCGCCGATGCCGCGCGGCTGCCCAGGTCATAGACAGAGCGCCCATCGACGGCCGCGTTGCGGTAGATGGCGCGGCGGCGCAAGCAAGATTTCAGGACCGGCAGGTCGAACTCGGCCAGGGCCTCGTGCATCGCCGCCGACAGGGCGCTTTTCGGTTCGATCTGGTTCAGAACGACGTAGGCGGCGAGCCGCGGATTGTCGCGGCGTGCAGCGTCGATTTCCTGCGCCAGACGCAGGCTGGCCCACAGATCGACCGGCGACGGCAGAATGGGGACCAAGGCGAGCTGGGCGGCGCGCAGCGCTTGCTGGGTAGCATGACTGTCGACGGCCGGCGGACAGTCGAGCACGATGTGCCGGTAAGCCCGGTAATCGTCGTGCAGGGTCCTGGCGTCCCAGCGTCCGCTGAGCCGTTTCACCGGCGCCGGAAAAGGACGGTTGCCCTGACTCGCCCACTGGATCGCCGAAGCCTGCGGATCGAGATCGATGACGATGGTTTCACCGCGCCGCATCAGCCCGGCAGCGAGGTTCATGGCCAGCGTCGTCTTGCCGGCGCCACCTTTCTGATTCACCACCGCCACGACGCGCGACGTCACCTCAGCGCTCCCCGCTTGCTTCGGTCAAGGCGTTGATCTGCTGCGCCAGTTCGCTCCACGGCGCTTCGCTTTCACCTTCGGCGACTTCGAGCGTGATGTTGACGTAGGTTGCGCCGAAGTTGATGTTCTGCGGGTGGCGCCCGACGCGTGCGCTGAGTTCGGCGAGCGCATCAAGAAAACGGCGGGTTTCACTGTAACGAGTGAATTCGAAGCGCCGGAACAGGTTCATCGGCCGCGGGCCGCGCGCTTCCCATCCTTCAGGAGCCTTTGTCATGCCGTCCTCCGTTTCCGACACGTGTCAGTGCCTCGAAATGATGGATTTCCTCGGCCAAAAGTTCGGCGAAGAGCGCCGCATTGCGCTCATCGCGCATGCGACGGGCGTGTCGCGCTGCTTCCTCGTAAAGCTGCACGGCTTCGGCTTCGAGTTGCTGGTCGGCGGCGATCAGCTCGACCGGCCTTCTTCCCAGCCGTGCCGGTGGCAGCGGACTGGCAGCGGGCGCGATGCCCTGACGGATCAGCTCCTCCATCAGCCGTTCGGCATGGACGAGCTCTTCGAGAACTTCGCGCCGGAATTCCTCGGCGAGCGCGTCTTCGCCCCAGAGGCGGGCGAGCACGCTTTGCGCCAGATACTGTTGCACCGCGCGCATTTCGTGCGTCAGCGCCCGTTGCAGCCAGCCGAGCGTGCGTGGATCGGCGCGCTGCATCATCAACCCCGCAGGCTGACGCCGACCACTTCACCGTCCCGCCCGCCCCCCTCGGCGACCGGAGCTTTGGGCAAAATGGCCTCGACTTCGGTGTGGACACGGGCGATGATGTGCGCCGCGACCAGCCCGTCACCGACGCGCTCGCAGGCATCGGCGCCGGCGCGCACGGCGGCATTGACCGCCCCCGTTTCGCCGCGCACCAGCACGGTCACGTAGCCACCGCCGACGAACTGGCGACCGATCAGCCGGACTTCGGCCGCCTTGGTCATTGCATCGGCGGCTTCGATCGCCGGTACCAGTCCCCGCGTCTCGATCATGCCGAGCGCGATGCCGTTTGCCGTGCTCATCATGGTCTCCCGGTTCGCGGACGATCAAACCGTCGGAGCGGTTGGCAGGATGCCTTCGACCTCGGAATGGACACGGGCGATGATGTGCGCCGCGACCAGCCCGTCACCGACGCGCTCGCAGGCATCGGCGCCGGCGCGCACGGCGGCATTGACCGCCCCCGTTTCGCCGCGCACCAGCACGGTCACGTAGCCACCGCCGACGAACTGGCGACCGATCAGCCGGACTTCGGCCGCCTTGGTCATTGCATCGGCGGCTTCGATCGCCGGTACCAGTCCCCGCGTCTCGATCATGCCAAGAGCGATACCCGTCGTATTTGCCATGGTTTTGCCTCCTAAATGAAATTGGATGATTCTTGCGTGGAACGACGCCAGACCATCGCGTGACCGGCGCTTCGCCGAGCGGGCCGACCCGGTCAGGCGTCGTTACCGATGACGAAACCGTCTCAAACGGTCGGCGCGGTCGGCAGGATGCCTTCGACCTCGGAATGGACACGGGCGATGATGTGGGCCGCGACCAGCCCGTCACCGACGCGTTCGCAGGCATCGGCGCCGGCGCGCACGGCGGCATTGACCGCACCGGTCTCGCCGCGCACCAGCACGGTCACATAACCACCGCCGACGAACTGACGACCGATCAGGCGCACTTCCGCCGCCTTGGTCATCGCGTCCGCCGCCTCGATGGCCGGCACCAGTCCGCGCGTCTCGATCATGCCTAGGGCAATACCCATACGTTCTGCCATTTCTACTACTCCTCTCTACGGAAAAAATAGAACGCGACCTTTGCTTGCGCCGGAAGATCGCAACCCAACTGCTTGCCTATCATTCACCCTCATCCTCGTCCCAGCGATCGATGATGCCGCAGATGGTGAGGTCGGTGATCGTCGTCCGGTCGGGCATGGCGAGCCGTGCCGTGCTGCCCGAAACGGTGAATACCCATTTGCCCGGCGGCACTCCGACCGGATCGGTGGCTACGGCGAGCGCACCCTGTTCGTTCCTCAGCACCCGCAGCGAGTAAGACAGCAGTCCCGGAACGCGCCGTGAGCAGACCAGTTCATCGACGACACGCATGATTTCCATCAGCTCTTGTCGCCTTCCCAATGGTCGATGATGCCAACGATGGTCAGATCCGAAGGAAAATCCTTCGCGCCCGCCGCATCGCGTGCCGCCGACGACCCAACACACAGTACCCAGTCTCCCGGCACGCAGCCGACGGCATCGACGGCGACGCTGCGGCTGCCGCCTACCTTCTCCTGCACGACCAGCAAGGGACGATGACCGAAGGCATCGATACGGTTGGTCGATACCAGAGTTTTTTCGACGCGCATGATCTTCATGACGTGCTTCCTTGGCTCAATGTCCCGCCCCGACGGTGGCCGTGTCGATCAAAGCGACATGCTCCTGGCCCCAAAGATCGCTGACGGCGAGTGCGGTGTGGATCTGTCCGCTCGCGGCAAGCGCCGAATAGCGGTCATGAATCGCATCACGAACCCTCTGGCAGCGGGCCACGGCGCGCTGGCGCGAGCCGGGAACACGGCTGTCGTAGCGAAAGTGGATCAAAACCGGTGCAGCCAGACCGCGTTCGAGATTCAGACCAGTAAATATCCTGATGCCGACGTCCATGTCGCGCGCGCCTTCCTCGATGGTGTCGAGATGGGCGTAGTAATACATGTTGCGTAGTTGCAGCTCGGCGACGGCTTCGCCGACACAAATGAAATTCTCGTCGTGGCCAATGACCGCATAACGTCCCTGGTGATGATGGATGACATATTCGATTTGTGAGAAATTGGCCTCGATCAAACGCGCGATCAGTGCCTGCATACCGACATCGGCCTCGCCGGCGGCAGCGACGGCTTCGGCGATGCGCTGGCGCGCCTTCTCCGCTGACAAAGTCAGTGTCTGACGATAGAGTGCCGCACCATCGACATGGCGTGCCGCAGCGAGCGAGCCATCGGCGGCCGGCACATGGATGCGGATGGCATCGATGTCGGTATCGACACCGATGGCCAGTATGGCAGGGGCCGCGCCCAGGCCGTAGCTGTTCTCGATCGCCAGACGCAGCTCTTCGAGGCGCGACAGTGCCGCCTGGACCGCCACGACATCGTTGCTGCCATGGGCGGCACAGCCTTGCTCGCCGGGCTGGGAACTGCTGTAGTGATAGACCGCGATTTTCAGGTAGTTGGCGGCTTCGCGACCCGGCATGCCTCCCGAGAGACGATCGAGTTCGCGCATCGTCCAGTCGGCCAGATCGCCTTCGATGTCGAACATCACTCCGGCATAGGCTTTGCTGAAGACGTTGCGGCTCGGCGCGATGCGCAGGATGAACGGCAACAAACCCTGCAGCCGGCCATCGGCACAGGGGCTGATGTCCACGGTATGGAAACCGCAGGCATGGAGAAAGGCGTCGTCGATGGCCATGCGCTCGCGCCAAGGCTGCTGGTCGCGTTCGGCGCCTTCGACGCACTGACCAATGGTGCGGATGATGCACTCGGCGTGCAGCGCGCGCAGGTCGAGTCCCGTCGCCCATGAGTGTTCCAATCGTTGCGGCGGCAGATCGAAGCCCATGCGCTCGCGCGCCAGCTCCTGGGCTTGCCAGACGAAGTCTTCGTCATGCTGATGGGCGGCGAGCTGGCGCAGAAAGGGTTTGATGGCCGCGAAGCGCGCCCGCACCCGGCTTTCGTATTCCGCCAAACGGCGGTTCAGCTCGGCATCGACCAGAGGGTGCTCACAGTGCTGCCCCGAGCCGATGACGCAAGCCGGGTTGGCGGGTACGGCCGCAGCCGCCTGTGGGTCGGTGGCAAGCCGCGCCGCGGAACGCAATGCTGCCAGACGTTTGCGCGTATTCACCTTTTCGCCTTCCTCGTCGTCATGCGCGGGCACCGCCGCTGACCGTCACGGTCGCACCTCGCCGCGTGTTACCTGCCGAGCCGGTGATCGGACTATCCGGGGGCTCGGGGCGCTCGATATCCTTGAAGATCAGGGCATTCATGCCCGTGCCCCGTGGTTGCCCACGCAACGAAGGGTTGCGCAACTGGGCCGAAGCGCCCTCGGTACCAGTGATCCGTGGGTTGTCATGCCAGCAATCACCGGTGATGCGTAGCCGGGGCGGCGCCACCGGCTCACTTCCCTCCACCTCTGCCGATTCCGCCTTGACGGCGAGGCTGCGCCGATGGCGGAAATCGGGCGTGCCGGTGATCAAGCCTGAGGCTTTGACATCCGGACCGGTGATTTTTTCGCCGCCGTAGCTGGCACCGGTGACCGCGCGCTGGCGCAGTTCGAAGGCGTCGCGCGCCGGGCTGCGGATGGAGAAATCACTTGGGGCCGGCATACGTGTCTCGGCCATTTCTCCGTTCCGCGGTGGGGAGAGAAAGCGCCCGCTCGGCGGTATCAGGGGCGTGACACCCCCTTCGACCGGCCAGTTGTCTTCGCCGAGGTAGGGGGTGCCGCTGACCGCACGCTGCGCACCGCGTTCGTCACCGGTGATCCGTCCACCGCCTAGGCCGGGCCGGTCTCCGGTGACGAAGGCCGCGGGAATCACCGCTGCGGCCGGTCTGCGCGCGGCAACGGTGTTTTCGGTGAGGCCAAAGGGATGCTCGGTAACGCAAGTGGCCTGCAGTCCTGCGTCACCGTCCAATTTTGGGTCGTGGCGCCCTCCGGCAGTGCCCGTTTCGCGCTGAAAAGGGCGCATCACCGAAACCGCCCGGCGCACGTTCGAGGCCTTGCGTACGCTGGCGAAATCGGCCGTGCTGAAATACTGGCTGCCGGAAACCGTGCGGCTGGCGCCGGCTTCATTGCCCGTCACTTTCTGCCTGGCATTTTCGCTACGCCCGGTCGGTGGCGACATGACCGAACTACGGCGCGGCGTCGACGAGCCAGCGCCAAATTCGGCTTTGGCCTGCTCGGCGACCAGATACTCGGTGCCGGTGACTTTGGCGCGTTCGCCGGCGCTGACCGCACCCTTGCTCCGGCTTAAGGACGAACCACCGGTTGGAAGCACACCGCCTTCGTCGATGCCGGTCACGACGGCGTGCCCACCGGCGGCAAGACCGGTGACGCCGCGAGGGGCCGCTTCGCTCACCGCTGCGTGGATGGCGCCACGGGGCGGCCGGCTGGCTCCGGCAACGATGCCCTGGGCGGCGTCGATATGACCCGTTCCGGTCACGCCATTGCCGCCGGCTTCGATGCCAGTGACCTGGGCCAGACAGTCGCGGAGCCGGGCTGACGCGGCAGCCGGCGCGGGCGGCGACGGTTCATCGGCAGCGGCGCAGGCCATTGCCTTCTTTGCCGCCGGGCGCATCCGGCCGGTCGGACGGGTTTCGTTCGGTTCGTTGACGCGCCCCGCCAGGGATTGCACCAGACGGCGTTGCATCGCAATCTGCCGACCGGTGGCACCGCGCTCGATGGCGGCCTGCCAATCTTGAGTCGGTATGACGGCAGCAATGCGCGTCGCTTGGGCGACACGCTTCAGGACGGACTTGCCTGACTGGGCGAGCGCGGCACGCCGCGCCTTGGCGAGCATGCGGCCGGTCGGTTGGCTGACGACTCGGGCGATAGCCGTCGTGGTGTCGCGCACTGGTTCGGCAGCGATCGTGGTCGTTACCGTCTCCGCCGGAGCGCCCGCGACAATGGACTCGGACACGCGACGTTCTTCGGCGACACGGCGCTGTAGAGCGGCTGCGGCACTCGATGAAGCCCGGGGCGTCATCGCGGCGCCGGCAATCGCGGCCTTGCCAAGCCGGCTCAGCGCTTCGCGGCGGGCGCGCCCCGGTTTGGGTTGAATGGCCGGCAGCGCGACCATCACCGGTACCGATGCCGGGGTGGCCGACAGCGCCGGAGCGGCCGACCGTGCAGCCGCCGGGGGTACCGTCGTCACCATCGCTGCCGAACGGGCACGTGCCTGGCTGGTGACGGCTGTTTTGCCGTTCAGCGCCATAGCACGGCGTCTTTGCATCGCCAACTCACGACCCGACAGGGTCACCGACCCCGATTCGGCTCGCGTGATTGCTTCGGTCATCACACACCTCGATCGATCGTCGACCGGTCCGCCGACCGGTCGTGACATTTGCGGGAAATTGCGGGGCAATGGCGACCCAGCGACATTGCCCCCGACCATCACCGATAGACGACGAAGGCCATGCCCTGGCTCTGGGCATAGTTGTCGTAGGCGACGAAGCGCACCATGTGGTCCGGGAACTCACGGTGGCAGGCCTCGATTTCGGCGATCACGGCATCGATCGACTGTTCGCCGAACATCGGCAATTTCCACATGTACCAGAAGCTGACACGCGCCGGCGTGCCGCGCTCGGTGTGCTCGACGGCCGGATTCCAGCCCTGGGCGATGCAATAGGCGATCTGACGCCGCACCTGATCCGGGGTCATCTGCGGCAGATAGGAAAAGGTTTCGTACTTCAGGCCGGAACGGTATGCTTGAACAGCCATGTCTTTATTCCTTTCGGATGATGATTACTTGTGCGCGACGTCGAGCTTGTCGACCACATCGAACTCGAACTTGATCTCTTTCCAGGTTTCCATCGCGATCTTCAGCTCGGGCGAGTGCTGCGCGGCGTGGGTGAGGATCTCCTTGCCTTCGCGCTCCAGTTCGCGTCCTTCGTTGCGCGCCTGCACGCAGGCTTCGAGCGCGACGCGGTTGGCATGGGCGCCGGCAGCGTTGCCCCAGGGGTGGCCGAGCGTGCCGCCTCCAAACTGGAAGACCGCGTCGTCGCCGAAGATCGACAGCAGCGCCGGCATGTGCCAGACGTGGATACCGCCCGAGGCGACGGCGAAGGCACCCGGCATCGAACCCCAATCCTGATCGAAGAAGATGCCGCGGCTGCGGTCTTCTGGGACATAGGATTCACGCAAGAGGTCGACCCAGCCGAGCGTCGCCTGGCGATCGCCTTCGAGCTTGCCGACGACGGTGCCGGTGTGCAGATGATCGCCGCCGGAGAGACGCAGAATCTTGGTCAGCACGCGAAAATGGATGCCATGATGCGGGTTGCGGTCGATGACCGCATGCATGGCGCGGTGGATGTGCAACAGCATGCCGTTTTCGCGGCACCAGTTGGCCAGGCCCGTGTTGGCGCAGAAGCCAGCGGTGATGAAGTCGTGCATGATGATCGGTGCGCCGATCGACTTGGCGTACTCGGCACGCTTGTACATCTCCTCCGGCGTCGGCGCCGTGACGTTGAGATAGTGGCCCTTGCGCTCGCCGGTCTCGGCTTCCGCCTTGAGGATGGCTTCTTGCACGAAGTCGAAGCGATCGCGCCAACGCATGAAGGGCTGGCTGTTGACGTTTTCGTCATCCTTGGTGAAATCGAGGCCACCGCGCAGGCACTCATAGACCGCACGGCCATAGTTCTTCGCCGACAGACCGAGCTTGGGCTTGATCGTGCAGCCAAGCAGCGGACGACCATACTTGTTGAGCTTGTCGCGCTCGACCTGGATGCCGTTCGGCGGGCCACCACAGGTCTTGACATAGGCGAGTGGGAAACGCACGTCTTCGAGACGCAGCGCGCGCACCGCCTTGAAGCCAAAGACATTGCCGACCAGCGAGGTGAAGACGTTCACCATCGAGCCTTCTTCGAAAAGGTCGATCGGGTAGGCGATGAAGGCATAAAAGCAGGTGTCGTCGCCCGGTACGTCTTCGATGCGGTAAGCGCGGCCCTTGTAGTAGTCCAGGTCGGTCAGAAGGTCGGTCCAGACCGTCGTCCAGGTGCCCGTCGACGATTCGGCGGCCACCGCCGCGGCGGCTTCCTCGCGATCGACGCCGGGTTGTGGCACCACCTTGAAGACTGCCAGGACATCGCTGTCGAGCGGCGTGTAATCAGGCATCCAGTAGGTCTGGCGGTACTCCTTGACGCCAGCGCTGTAGGTTTTTACGGCCATTCCTGTCTCCTATCTTTGGTTGGAAAGTGCACCTGGTGAATGCGAGGCCGCAGTATAGAAACGGCGACCTACTAAAAAGAACTGAATAGTTTTTAGTCCGGCTATTGGTGATGGTTTATGATTGCAACGATCGCAGACCGATGGCGAAACGCGCCGGGTTCCCCGGGTCTGGGCTGCGCTCGCCTCCAACGACGCGCGGCCATTTTGGCGACCTTGCTCGGTGGAATACCCGCAATACCGGCGAGTGCGTCGTTCCACGCCAACGAGTTGAACTTCGCAGACAAGAACGCCATGGGCTGCCGCAAACGAGCCGTCTTTCGCTGCGAAAGGAGAGAATGGGGTGATGCGGCGTTGTTGGGCAACTCGACGAGGCAGGCCAACCCGGCTCGGCTGGCGTCGCCCCACGTCGAAAGGCACCTCGTCGCTCGCGCAGGCGGTATCCGTGCCACAGGACGTCCATGCCTCCTGCAACCGTAGGTCGATTGATACCCTGCGTTCCGACCATGCGTTATAGCCTCAGACAACTGCAGATCTTCGAAACCGTCGCCAGCCACGGGAGCTATACCCGCGCCGCCGAAACGCTGCATCTGACGCAGCCGGCAGTATTTGCCCAAGTGAAGCAGCTCGAGGAAGCGATCGGTCTGCCGTTGATCGAGCGCGTCGGCAAAAAGTTGCATCTTACCGAAGTAGGACGCGAGGTGCTCGCCACCAGCCGCGAAGCGCTCGGGGCGCTGGAGCGGCTCGACATGCGTCTGGCCGACATGCGGGGACTGAAACGCGGTCGGCTGCGTGTCGCCGTGGTCACGACGGCAGAATATCTCATCCCGCGACTGCTCGGCGAATTCTGCAACCGCTTTCCCGGTATCGAGGTTTCTCTCGTGGTCACCAACCGGGAAAAGCTGCTTGCCCGCTTGGCCGCCAACGAGGACGATCTCGTCGTCCTCGGTACACCGCCCGAGTCGATCGAGGTCGTTGCCCAGCCGATCGCCACCAATCCGCTGGTGGTGGTCGCGCGCCACGATCATCCTCTGGCTCGTCAGACGGCGGTCGCACCGGAAGTCATCGCGCGCGAGCGTTTCATCCTGCGCGAACCCGGCTCGGGCACGAGACTGGCGGCAGAGCGTTTTTTCACCGAGCGCGGACTGAAGCTGAAGGTGCATCTCGATCTGGGCAGCAACGAAGCCATCAAGCAGGCGATCGCCGGAGGGCTCGGTGTCTCGATCCTGTCACGACATACACTCACCCTCGATCACTGCGGCCCCTTGTCCATCATCGATGTCCAGGGCTTTCCGCTCGAACGACAATGGTTCGTCACCTACCCGGTGGGTAAGCATCTGTCGGTGCTCGCCAAAGCCTTCCTGAACCATCTGCGCGAAGCTGGATGTACCAGAGAACGGGCTTAAACAGGTTCCGTCGGTCGATGGCGGCGGTTCGCCCCCTTCCTGAGAAAACACTGAAGAAAGCCGCGAGCGGAAGGAAGCAGGAGGCACGTATCAAGCAGCGACCGCAGCCGATCAAGGAGATGGGCGAGGAAGCGCGCACCGCGCAACGCCGCCCTAGCGCCCGCGCAGCATTCAGCGTTTCCCTGATTGCGCGGGATGGATGAATGAGGCGTTTGCTGGGACGCAACCACTAATCCGCTCCGCTTCGGGCATTGCTTCGGCGTCGCCGATGTCCTTGCACGATGCGGCGATCCATGTCGGACAACATCCCTTGCTCTGGTCGGCGTGATCGGTATAATTTGCCGCTCTCGACGATCTCAGGGGCGGCATGATGCGCAGCAAACTCGTGGCCGGAAACTGGAAGATGCATGGCTCGCTGGCCGGAAATCTATCCCTGCTCACCGCCGTGCGCCAAGGAGCCAGCGACGTCGGGGCCGAAGTGGCGGTCTGTGTACCTTTCCCCTATTTAGAGCAGGCGCGCAGCGTGCTGTCGGGATCGAAGGTCGGTTGGGGAGCGCAGGACGTTTCGCAGCATGCCCAGGGGGCTTATACCGGCGAGGTGAGCGCGGCGATGCTGGTCGATTTCGGCTGTCGCTACGTCATCGTCGGTCATTCCGAGCGACGCAGTTATCACGGCGAAAGTGACGAGCTAGTGGCCGCCAAGACCGAAGCGGCGCTGGCGGCGGGTCTGACGCCGATCGTTTGCGTCGGTGAGACCCTAGAGGAGCGCGAAGCGAACGTCACCGACGCTGTGGTGACCCGCCAGCTCGACGCCGTGCTCGCCAGAGTGGGTGCGGTCGGTATGGCGCGCGCGGTGATCGCCTATGAGCCAGTGTGGGCGATCGGCACCGGTCGAACCGCCACTCCGCTGCAGGCGCAAGAGGTGCACGCATTGATCCGCGCGCGCATCGCGCAGAGCGATGCAACGGTAGCCGCTGGCGTCTGCATTCTTTACGGCGGCAGCATGAAACCGAACAACGCTGCTGAACTGATGTCTCAACCGGACATCGATGGCGGCCTGATCGGCGGTGCTTCTCTGCTTGCTGCCGATTTCCTCGCCATCGCTGCTGCTGGTTGAAACGGAGCTGATCGATGGAATTCATTCGACCGCTGATACTCAGTGTCCATATTCTGGTCGCAATCGCCTTGGTCGGTCTGGTCCTGTTGCAGCATGGCAAGGGCGCCGACATGGGGGCCGCTTTTGGCAGCGGCGCTTCAGGGAGCCTGTTCGGTTCTTCCGGTTCAGCCAACTTTCTTTCGCGCACGACCGCTGTTCTGGCGACGGTGTTCTTTCTTACCAGTCTTGGTCTGACTTATCTGGCCAACGTCAAGCCGCGCGCGGCAGGGAGTGTGATGGATACGGTGCCGGCCGAGACCGTGGTGCCGGCCGTGCCGGCAACACCGGCGGAAGATTCGCCTGCCAAAGAGATTCCCAAATAAATTCAAAGTTTTTGCTGGCACGCAGTACAGGAGATTGATAAACTGCGTGCTGCTTGTTCAGGCCCGATTGGGCAAGCCGCGCCGACGTGGTGAAATTGGTAGACACGCTATCTTGAGGGGGTAGTGGCGAAAGCCGTGCGAGTTCGAGTCTCGCCGTCGGCACCAGACAACAAGGGCGGATGAGTCGGCAAAGCAGGCGTTGCCGGTCCGCCGGAAGCGGAGGAAGTGGTCGAGGATTTCAGCTGACGACGTATCGCCGGATAGGGCAACCCGGGCGATGGAGCAGTGGCGATACCGGTCAATGCGTCGGTCCACGCCCGTTCCGGGGTTATCTGGCCGATCGTCGATGTCACATCCTTGGATCCGAGAAGCGATGCTGGAAGCTTATTTTCCCGTCCTCGTCTTTCTGCTGGTGGGCTTGATATTCGGTGTCGCGCCCATCGTCCTTGGCTGGCTGGTAGCACCGCAGCGCCCCGACAGCGAGAAGCTTTCCCCCTTCGAATGTGGTTTCGCGCCTTTCGAGGATGCGCGCATGAAGTTCGATGTGCGCTACTACCTCTTAGCGATCTCCTTCATCATCTTCGATCTCGAAGTGGCTTTCATGTTTCCTTGGGCCGCGATTTACAAGGAATTCGTCGAAAGCGAAACGCTGAGGATGTTCGGCTTCATCGAGATGTTCATCTTCATGGGCATCCTGATCGTCGGTTTCATCTATGCCTGGGCCAAGGGCGCCCTCGACTGGGAGTGAGTCGGTGAGCATCGAAGGCGTTTTGCAGGAAGGTTTCGTTACCACTTCGCTCGACAAGCTCATCAACTGGACGCGCACCGGATCGCTGTGGCCGATGACTTTCGGTCTAGCCTGCTGTGCGGTCGAGATGATCCATGCCGGCGTGGCGCGTTACGATCTCGATCGCTTCGGCATCGTTTTCCGTCCCTCGCCGCGCCAATCCGATGTGATGATCGTTGCTGGTACGCTGACCAACAAGATGGCGCCGGCGCTGCGCAAGGTTTATGACCAGATGCCCGAGCCGCGCTGGGTAATCTCAATGGGGTCCTGCGCCAACGGCGGTGGTTACTATCACTACTCGTATTCGGTGGTGCGCGGTTGCGACCGCATCGTGCCGGTCGATGTCTATGTACCGGGATGCCCGCCAACCGCCGAGGCCTTGCTCTACGGCATCATCCAGTTGCAAAACAAGATCCGTCGCGTCTACACCATCGCCCGATGACGATGTACGGTCGATCCAAAGACTTCAAGGAGTCGATGGAAAACTCGGCTCGTTCCACGAGAAGGCGGCGCCTGCCAACATCTGCGAGCAGAAAATGAGCGTCAGAGAGCAAGAGCTTTGTCAGCGACTGAAAATGGTCTTGGGCGAGCGCATCGCCGAGCCACAATGCGTGCTCGGCGAGGTGACCGTCGAAGTGCCGGCAGTGCATTATCCGGACGTCGCGCGTCAGCTGCGCGACGACGATCGTCTGCACTTCGAACAGCTCATCGACCTGTCCGGCATCGACTACTCGACGCATGCCCAAGGCCCGTGGCCGCGGCGTTACGCCGTCGCCGTGCATCTGATGTCGCTGCGCCACAATGTCCGCCTGCGCCTGCGTGTCTTCGCACCGGACGACGAACTACCGCGTCTCGCTTCGGTGGTCGATGTCTGGAAAAGCGCCAATTGGTACGAGCGCGAGGCGTTCGATCTATTTGGCATCATGTTCGACGGTCATCCCGATCTGCGCCGCATTCTCACCGATTATGGCTTCGTCGGTCATCCGTTGCGCAAGGACTTTCCGGTATCCGGTCATGTCGAGATGCGCTACGACCCCGAGCAGCAGCGTGTCATTTATCAGCCGGTGAGCATCGAGCCGCGCGAGAACACGCCGCGCATCGTGCGCGAAGCACAGTACGGCAATGCCGTTCGGAAAGGTTGACGCTCGTGGCTGAAATCAAGAATTACTCCATCAACTTCGGGCCGCAACATCCAGCCGCGCACGGGGTGCTGCGTCTGGTACTCGAACTGGATGGCGAAGTGGTCGTGCGCGCCGATCCGCACATTGGCCTGCTGCATCGCGGCACCGAAAAACTCGCTGAAAGCCGCACCTGGCTGCAGTCGGTGCCCTACATGGATCGCCTCGACTACGTGTCGATGATGTGCAACGAGCATGCCTACTGTCTGGCCATCGAACGGATGCTCGGGATCGAGGTACCGATTCGGGCCCAGTACATCCGGGTGATGATGGACGAGGTGACACGCATCCTCAATCACCTGCTGAACATCGGCACCCACGCGCTCGATATCGGCGCGATGACGATGGTGTTGTACACCTTCCGGGAGCGCGAGGACCTGATGGATGTGTATGAGGCGCTCTCCGGCGCCCGTCTGCATGCAGCCTATTATCGTCCGGGCGGCGTGTATCGCGATCTGCCGGACAGCATGCCGAAATACAGCGAGAGTCCGTTCAAGGATGCCGCGACGGTCAAAAAGCTCAACGCCAACCGCGAGGGCAGCCTGCTCGACTTTCTCGAAGATTTCACCGATCGCTTTCCGGGCTATCTCGACGAATATCATACGCTGCTCACCGACAACCGCATCTGGAAGCAGCGCACGGTCGATGTTGGCGTGCTATCGCCCGAGCGGGCGCTACAGCTCGGCTGCACCGGTCCGATGTTGCGCGGTTCGGGCGTCGAGTGGGATCTGCGCAAGAAGATGCCTTACGAGGTCTATGACCGTTTGGCTTTTGACGTACCGGTCGGCAAAAATGGCGACTGCTACGACCGCTATCTGGTGCGTATGGAAGAGATGCGTCAGTCCAACCGCATCATTCGCCAGTGCATCGACTGGCTGCGCCAGAATCCCGGGCCGGTGATCAGCAGTGATCACAAGGTGGCACCGCCGAAGCGCGAGGCGATGAAGTCGAACATGGAGGAACTGATCCATCATTTCAAACTGTTCAGCGAGGGTTTGCATGTCCCGCCCGGCGAGGTCTATGCCGGTATCGAGCATCCGAAGGGAGAATTCGGCGTCTGGGCGGTTTCCGATGGCGCCAACAAACCCTACCGCCTGAAACTGCGCTCGCCGGGTTTCCCGCATCTCGCTGCCGTCGATGAGATGTCGCGCGGCCACATGATCGCCGACGTTACCGCGATCATCGGCACCATCGACCTCGTGCTTGGCGATACCGACCGATGACTGCCATGAACGGAGCCAACATGCTGAGCGCCGAAGCCTTGCGCCGCATCGATCTTGAGGTGGCCAAATATCCCGAAGGCCAGAGCCAGTCGGCGCTGATGGCCGCGCTGCGCATCGCACAGGAAGAAAAGGGGTGGCTGGCCAACGAAACCATCGCCTTTGTCGCGGAATATCTCGACCTGCCGCCGATCGCTGCCTTCGAGGTCGCCAGCTTCTACAACATGTACAACCTGCAGCCGGTCGGCAAGTACAAGCTGGTGGTGTGCACGAATCTGCCCTGCCAGCTCTCTGGCGGATTGCATGCTGCCGAGTATCTGAAGCAAAAGCTGGGCATCGAAATGGGCGAGACGACGCCGGATGGCCGCTTCACACTCAAGGAAGGCGAATGCATGGGGGCCTGCGGCGATGCGCCAGTGATGCTGGTCAATGACCGTCGCATGTGCTGCTTCATGACGCCGGACCAGATCGACCGTCTGCTGGAGGAGTGCAAGTAATGGCCATGATCGGTGCGGTACAACCGCTGCTTTCGGCCGGTTGGAGCAAGCAGCCGTCGCGGCGCTATGCCGACGATGCCGGCTGGCGTCTGTCGGATTACGAAGCGCGTGGCGGCTATCGGGCGCTCAGGCGCATCCTGAACGAAAAGCTGACGGCGGATCAGATCATCGCCGAGGTCAAAGCCTCGGTGTTGCGCGGTCGCGGCGGCGCCGGTTTCCCGACTGGCCTGAAGTGGAGTTTCATGCCCAAGGGCCCAGGCGAAAAATACGTCGTCTGCAATTCCGACGAGGGCGAACCCGGCACTTTCAAGGATCGCGACATCCTGCGCTATGACCCGCATGCGGTGATCGAGGGCATGATCATCGCCGCCTATGCCGTCGGCGCCGGGCGCGGCTATAACTACATCCACGGCGAGATCTTCGAGCTCTACGAGCGCTTCGAGGAGGCGCTGGCCGAAGCGCGCGCCGCCGGTTATCTGGGCAACGACATCCTGGCTTCCGGCTTCTCGTTCGATCTGTTCGCGCATCAGGGTTGGGGGGCTTACATCTGCGGTGAGGAATCGGCGCTACTCGAATCCATCGAGGGCAAGAAGGGCCAGCCGCGCTTCAAGCCGCCGTTCCCGGCCAGCTTCGGCCTTTATGGTAAGCCGACGACGATCAACAACACCGAGACCTTCGCCTCGATTCCCTTCATCCTGCGTGAGCCGGGCGGCGGCGAGGCCTTCCTGAATCTGGGCAAGCCGAACAATGGCGGCACCAAGCTGTTCTCGGTCTCCGGTCATGTCATGAAGCCGGGCAACTACGAGGTGCCGATGGGTACGCCGTTTGCCAAGCTGCTCGAAATGGCCGGCGGCATGCGCAATGGGCGCAAGCTGAAGGCGGTCATACCCGGCGGTTCCTCCTCGCCGGTGCTGCCGGCCGAGGTGATCATGGAGTGCACGCTCGACTACGACTCGATCGCCAAGGCCGGTTCGATGCTCGGCTCCGGTGCGGTGATCGTCATGGACGAGTCGGTGTGCATGGTGCAGGCACTGGAGCGCCTGTCCTTCTTCTATTACGAGGAATCCTGCGGTCAATGCACGCCTTGCCGCGAGGGCACCGGCTGGCTCTACAAGATCGTGCACCGCATTGAGCATGGCGAAGGCCGGCCCGAGGACCTCGATCTGTTGCTCGAACTGGGCGGCAACATCGCCGGCCGCACCATCTGTGCGCTCGGCGATGCGGCGGTGCTGCCGATCCAGGGCATGCTGCGCCATTTTCGGCCCGAATTCGAATACCACATCGAGCACAAGAAGTGTCTGGTGCCGAAGGAAGTGCAGTGGGCGGGCAGCACGTTCCACACGCGACTGATGGCAGGTGAAGCATGTTAGAGCTCGAAATCGACGGCAAGGCGCTGCAGGTCGCCGAGGGCAGCATGGTCATCGATGCCGCGCGTCAGGCCGGCCTCTATATTCCGCACTTCTGCTATCACAAGAAGCTGTCCATCGCCGCCAACTGCCGCATGTGCTTGATACAGGTCGAAAAGGCACCCAAGCCACTGCCGGCCTGCGCAACGCCGGTAACCAACGGTATGAAGGTGTTTACGCATTCCGATCTGGCCGTCAAGGCGCAGCGGGGGGTGATGGAATTCCTGCTCATCAATCACCCGCTCGACTGCCCGATCTGCGATCAGGGCGGCGAATGCCAGCTGCAGGATCTGGCGGTCGGTTACGGCGGCGGCAGCTCGCGCTATCAGGAAGAGAAACGCGTCGTGGCCGATAAAGACCTAGGGCCGCTGATCGCGACCGACATGACGCGCTGTATTAACTGCACGCGCTGTGTGCGCTTCACGCAGGAAATCGCCGGGTTCATGGAACTGGGGCAGGCCTATCGCGGCGATCGTGCCGAGATCATGCCCTTCGTCGAGCGCACGGTCACCTCGGAACTGTCCGGCAACGTCATCGACCTGTGCCCGGTCGGCGCACTGACCTCCAAGCCCTTCCGTTTCAAGGCGCGGACTTGGGAGCTTTCCCGTCGTCGCTCGATCAGCCCGCACGACAGCCTGGGCAGCAACCTGATCGTGCAGGTCAAGCACGATCAGGTCTTGCGCGTGCTGCCGCTCGAAAACGAAGCGATCAACGAATGCTGGCTGTCGGACAAGGACCGCTTTTCCTATGAAGGACTGATCTCGCCCGAACGCCTGACTCGACCGATGATCAAGCAAGGCGGGGTATGGCAGGAAGTAGCCTGGAACGTCGCGCTCGATTACTGCGCCCATGCACTGCGCGACATCGCGGCGCAGCAGGGACCGCAGGCACTGGGCGCGCTGATCAGTCCGCATGCCACGCTCGAAGAGATGGCGCTGGCGGCGAAGCTGATGCGCGGCCTGGGCAGCGACAACATCGACTTCCGCCTGCGCCAGAGCGATTTTTCGCTCGACGGCGCACGCCGGGGCGCGCCTTGGCTGGGCATGCGCATCGCCGAAATCGCCGCGATCGACCGTTTCTTGGTCATCGGCGCCTTCCTGCGCCAGGATCAGCCGCTCATCGCCCAGCGCATCCGTCAGGCGGTGAAGAAGGGTGCGCAGCTGAATCTGCTGCACGTCACCGACGAGAACCCACTTTGCCGCGTCGCGGCCAAGGCCATCGTCGCGCCGGATGCGCTCGTCGGCACGCTGGCCGAAGTCGTCAAGGCCGTGGCGGAACTGAAGGGGCAGCCCCTACCCGGCGCGCTGGCCGGCGATCTCGCCAAAGTCAGCCCCACCGAGACGGCGCGGTCCATCGCCCAGAGCCTGGTCGGCGGAACGCAGGTGGCCGTGCTGCTCGGCAACCATGCCGGCCAGCATCCGCGCGCCGGCGATCTGCAGCGGCTGGCGCAGGCACTGGCGGGTCTGCTCGGTGCCCGCTGGGGAATCCTGGGCGAAGCGGCGAATTCGGTCGGCGGCCATCTCGCCCATGCCCTGCCGCAAGCGGGTGGCCTGAACGCGGCAGCGATGTTGCACGAACCGCGCGAGGCCTATCTCCTGCTCGGCTGCGAGCCGGAACTCGACTGTGCCGATGGCCGCGCCGCGTTGTCCGCCCTCAGGCAGGCGAAGACGGTCATTGCGCTGACCTCTTTCGTGTCGCCGCTGATGCGCGAATACGCCGACGCGCTGCTGCCGGTTGCACCTTTTACCGAAACCTCGGGCAGCTTCGTCAATACCGAGGGCCGCCTGCAGTCCTTCGAGGCCGTTTGCCGGCCAGCGGGCGAGACGCGGCCTGGCTGGAAAGTGCTGCGCGTACTCGGCAACCTGTGTGGACTCCCGGGCTTCGCGCAGCGTTCGAGCGAGGACGTACGTGCCGAACTGATCCCTGGATCGCCCGAGTTCATCGCTGGGCTGGACAACACGGTCAGCGAAGAAGCTTTGGCCGTCACGCCGGCGGTTGCCACGGCGGCATTGCAGCGCATTAGCGATGTGCCGATCTACTTTGCCGATCCGTTGGTGCGTCGTGCGCCGGCGCTGCAAAAGACGCTTCAAGCCGCGCCGCCCAAGGCGCGCGTCAATCGTGCGACGCTCGAGCGTCTGGGCTTGGCCTCGGCCAGCGCGGTACGCCTGAAACAGGGCGATGGCGAGGCGGTGCTCGATCTTGCGGTCGATGAAAGTGTGCCGGAGGGTTGTGTGCGCGTCGCCGCCGGGCATGCCGCGACGGCCAGCTTGGGTGCCCTATTCGGTCGGCTCGTGATGGAGCGCATCTGATGGAAGCCCGCGTACTCAACTTCTTCGAATGGTTGTGGGGGCCGTTGTGGGAAGTGCTGGAACCCGTCTGGCCGCTGCTCTGGACGTTGATCCGCATCGTCGTCATCGTCGCGCCGCTGATGCTTGCTGTCGCCTATCTCACCTACGCCGAACGCAAGGTGATCGGCTACATGCAGGTGCGCATCGGGCCGAACCGAGTCGGACCTCTGGGCCTGCTGCAGCCGATCGCCGACGGCCTGAAGCTGTTCTTCAAGGAAATCATCCTACCGACGCGGGCCGACAAGTGGCTTTACTTGCTCGGCCCGATTCTGGCCATCGCGCCGGCGCTGATGGCCTGGGCCGTGATTCCCTTCTTCGACGGCGGCGCGCTGGCCGACATCAATGCCGGCGTGCTCTACATCTTGGCGGTCACCTCGCTCGGGGTGTATGGGATCATCATCGCCGGCTGGGCATCGAACTCGAAATTCCCTTTCCTCGGGGCGATACGTTCGGCGGCACAGATGGTGTCCTATGAGATTGCGATGGGCATGGCGCTGATCGTCGTGCTGATGGTCTCGAACAGTCTCAATCTGTCCGACATCGTGCGCGCCCAGGATCAAGGCATGGGTGCCGGCTGGGGACTGGACTTTCTGTCCTGGAACTGGCTGCCCCTGCTGCCGATGTTCGTCGTCTTCCTCGTCTCGGGGGTGGCCGAGACCAACCGGGCGCCCTTCGACGTCGTCGAAGGCGAATCGGAAATCGTCGCCGGCCACATGGTCGAGTATTCCGGTATGGCCTTCGCGCTCTTCTTCCTCGCCGAATACGCCAACATGATCCTCGTCTCGGCGATGGTCTCACTCTGTTTCCTGGGGGGCTGGCTCTCGCCGTTCGGTTTCCTGCCCGACGGCATATTCTGGCTGCTCGTCAAGATGTCGGTGGTTCTGTTCTTCTTCCTGTGGATTCGCGCCACCTTTCCCCGCTACCGTTACGACCAGATCATGCGTCTGGGCTGGAAGATCTTCATTCCGCTGTGCATCGTCTGGATCCTCGTCGTCGGCGTCTGGATGATGTCGCCGCTCAACATCTGGCATTAAGGAAGCAAGCATGGGGGCCCGTGAGCTAATCCAGAGTTTCTCGCTCGGCGAGCTGCGCCAGGGGCTGGCGGTGACCTTGCGCTATCTGTTCGCGCCGAAGATCACCGTCCAGTATCCGGACGAGAAGACACCGCTCTCGCCGCGTTTCCGTGGGCTGCATGCGCTGCGCCGCTATCCGAACGGCGAGGAACGCTGCATCGCCTGCAAGCTGTGCGAGGCGGTCTGCCCCGCGATGGCCATCACCATCGAGGCGGCCGAGCGGGAAGACGGCTCCAGGCGCACGACCCGCTATGACATCGATCTGACCAAGTGCATCTTCTGCGGTTTCTGCGAGGAAGCCTGTCCAGTCGATGCCATCGTCGAGACGCACGTCTTCGAATATCACGGCGAGACGCGCGGTGACCTCTATTACACCAAGCAGATGCTGCTGGCCAATGGCGATCGTTACGAAGCGCAGATCGCTGCGGCGCGGGCCGTCGACACCAAGTACCGGTAGGCGATCATGGAATTCAAGTCCTTTCTGTTTTACCTGTTCGCCGCGGTGCTGCTGTTCGCCGCCTTGCGCGTCATCACCGCGCGCAACCCGGTGCATGCGGTGCTCTATCTGGTGCTCGCCTTCTTCAATGCCTCGGCCTTGTGGCTGATGCTGGGCGCCGAGTTCCTCGCCATCGCGCTGATCATGATCTACGTCGGTGCGGTGATGGTGCTCTTCCTGTTCGTCATCATGATGCTGGACATCAACATCGCGCGCCTGCGACAAGGCTTTTGGAATTATCTGCCCTTTGGGGCGACGCTGGCGCTATTGATGATCGCCGAGATGGCGCTGGTGCTGTCCTCCGACTACTTCGGCGTCGTCTCCTTCCCGCCGCACGAACTGCCGGCCGATTACAGCAACACCAAGGAGCTCGGGAGGCTGTTGTTTACCGAGTATGTCGCGCCCTTCGAACTGGCCTCGGTGATCCTGCTCGTGGCGATCATCGCCGCGGTGATGCTGACGCTGCGTTCGCGCAAGGATGTGCGCCATCTCGATCCGGCGAAGCAGATCGCCGTCAAGGCCAGCGACCGCCTGCGCATCGTGGCGATGCCAACCGTCCAATCGCAGGAACCCGAGGTCAAGGAGGAGAAGGCGTGATTTCACTGTCGCATTACCTGATCCTGGCGGCGATTCTGTTCACCATCGGCATCGTCGGTGTCTTCCTCAACCGCAAGAACCTGATCGTGCTGTTGATGGCCATCGAGCTGATGCTGCTGGCGGTCAACATCAACTTCGTCGCCTTCTCGCATTATCTGCAAGACATCACCGGCCAGCTGTTCGTCCTCTTCATCCTGACCGTCGCCGCCGCCGAGGCCGGCATTGGTCTGGCGATCCTGGTGGTGCTGTTCCGCAATCTGTCGACCATCCACGTCGACGATCTGGACAGCCTGAAGGGCTAGCCAATGAAAACGATCTATCTGATCATCCCGCTTGCGCCGCTCATCGGCGCCATCGTCGCCGGTTTCTTCGGCCGGTTCATCGGCCGGGCCGGCGCGCACGGGGTCACCATCCTCGGCGTCGCGGTGTCCTTCGTTTGCTCACTGGTCGTCTTTTTCGACGTGCTGGCCGGCAACACCTTCAACGGTCCGGTCTACACCTGGCTGCAAAGCGGCACCCTGACGCTGGAGATCGGTTTCCTCATCGACCGGCTGACGGCACTGATGATGCTCGTCGTCACCTTCGTCTCGCTGATGGTGCACATCTACACCATCGGTTACATGGCGCACGACGAAGAGAACTGGCCCGCAGACAGTCTGGCCGGTGCGCACAGCTACCAGCGCTTCTTCAGCTACATCTCGCTGTTCACCTTCTCGATGTTGATGCTGGTGATGAGCAACAACTTCGTGCAACTGTTCTTTGGCTGGGAAGCGGTCGGTCTAGTGTCCTATCTGCTGATCGGTTTCTGGTTTTCGCGTCCCTCGGCCGTCTATGCCAACCTGAAAGCCTTCCTCGTCAACCGCGTCGGAGACTTCGGCTTCCTGCTCGGCATTGGGCTCATCGCCGCCTATGCCGGCAGTCTCGACTACGCCACCGTGTTCGCCAAGGCGCCGGAGCTAGCCGCGATCAACGAAGCGGTGACCGGCTGGCCGCTGATCACTGCCATCTGCATCGCGCTGTTCATCGGCGCGATGGGCAAGAGCGCCCAGTTCCCGTTACATGTCTGGTTGCCGGATTCGATGGAAGGCCCGACGCCGATCTCGGCACTGATCCATGCCGCCACGATGGTGACCGCCGGCATCTTCATGGTGGCGCGTATGTCGCCGCTGTTCGAGCTGTCCGAAACCGCGCTGTCCTTCATCCTCGTCGTCGGCGCCATCACCGCGCTGTTCATGGCCTTGATCGCCATCGTGCAGACCGATATCAAGCGCGTGGTGGCCTATTCGACGCTGTCGCAGCTCGGTTACATGACCGTCGCGCTCGGCGCCTCGGCCTACTCGGCGGCCATCTTCCATCTGATGACCCATGCCTTCTTCAAAGCGGCGCTCTTCCTCGGCGCTGGCTCGGTAATCATCGCCATGCACCACGAGCAGGACATGCGCAAGATGGGCGGCCTGCGCAAGTATCTGCCCATTACCTACGCCGTCGTGCTGATCGGTGCCATCGCCAACGCCGGTCTGCCGCCCTTCGCCGGCTTCTTCTCCAAGGATACGATCATCGAGGCGGTGGCCCTGTCGAGCATTCCCGGTGCGACGTTCGCCTATTTCGCCGTGCTGGCCGGGGTATTCGTCGGTGCCTTCTACTCCTTCCGCCTGGTGTTCTACGCCTTCCACGGCGAGGAACGTTTCCGTCACGGCGAAAGTCAGGCTCATGGGCACGGCGGTCATGGCGACGCGGCCGACGATCAGCATGGTCACCACGGCGCGCATGAACTGCATGAATCACCGAAAGTGGTCACCGTGCCGCTCATCCTGCTCGCCATTCCGGCCATCGCCTCGGGCTGGCTGATCGGGCCGATGCTCTACGGCGGCTTTTTTGCCGACGCGATTCATTTCTCGCCCGAACATGGCACGATGGCCGCGTTGCAGGAGTCTTTCCACGGCGTGCTCGGCATGATGCTGCATGCGCTGATGACGGCGCCGTTCTGGTTGGCCGTATCCGGAGCCGCGCTCGCCTGGTTCCTCTATATCAGACGCCCCGATCTGCCGGCGGTGATCAAGAAGAAGCTGGCTTTTCCCGCCTGGATCCTCGAGAAGAAGTACGGTTTCGACGAGTTCAACGACTGGTTCTTCGCCGGCGGTTCACGCCTGATCGGCCGTGGCCTGTGGCGTGGCGGCGATCAGCTGCTGATCGACGGCGTGGCGGTCAACGGCTCGGCCCGACTGGTCGGGGCGACCGCCCGACTCGTGCGCCTGCTGCAAAGCGGCCACCTCTATCAGTATGCTTTTGCCATGATCATCGGCGTCTTCGTGCTGCTCACCCTGTGGTTCAACCGCGCCTGACGGAATAATCGATGAGTTCGCATCTTCTCAGTCTCGCCATCTGGATCCCGATCGTCGGTGCGCTATTCGTCTTCGCGGTCGGCTCCGAGCGGCCGGAGCAGCGCCGCATCGCCCGCTATCTGTCGCTGGCCATCGCGCTGGCCGGCTTCGTCGTCACGCTGCCGCTCTACCTGGGCTTCGATACCGCGCAGGCCGGCATGCAGTTCGTCGAGCGTGCGCCCTGGATCCCGCGCCTCGGCATCGAGTATTTCCTCGGCGTCGATGGCATCTCGGTGCTGTTTTTGATCCTGAACAGTTTCATCACCGTGCTGGTCGTGCTTGCCGGCTGGAAGGTGATCGAGGAGAAGACGGCGCAGTACATGGGCGCCTTTCTGATCATGTCCGGTCTGATGAACGGCATCTTCAGCGCCCTGGATGCCGTGTTGTTCTACATCTTCTTCGAAGCGAGCCTGATCCCGATGTACATCATCATCGGCATCTGGGGCGGACCGAACCGCGTCTACGCCGCTTTTAAGTTCTTTCTCTACACGTTGCTTGGTTCGCTGCTGATGCTGGTGGCGGTGATCTACCTGTTCTTCGCCGCCAATGGCAGCTTCAGCATCCTCGACTGGCACGGTGTGCCGCTGTCGATGCGCGAGCAGATCCTGATCTTCATCGCCTTCCTGCTCGCCTTCGCGGTCAAGGTGCCGATGTGGCCGGTGCACACCTGGCTGCCCGATGCGCACGTCGAAGCGCCGACCGGCGGTTCGGTCGTGCTGGCGGCGATCATGCTCAAGCTCGGCGCCTATGGTTTTTTGCGATTCACGCTGCCCATCCTGCCCGATGCCAGCCAGTATCTCGCGCCGATGATGATCGCGCTGTCGCTGATCGCGGTCATCTACATCGGCTTCGTCGCGCTGGTGCAGACCGACATGAAAAAGCTGATCGCTTACTCGTCGATCTCGCACATGGGCTTCGTCACGCTCGGCTTCTTCATCTTCAATCCACTCGGCGTCGAAGGCGCGCTGGTGCAGATGATTTCGCATGCCTTCGTTTCCGGCGCGATGTTCCTCTGCGTCGGCGTCATGTACGACCGCATGCACAGCCGCATGATCGCTGATTACGGCGGCGTCGCACACCGCATGCCGAAGTTCGCCTTCTTCATGATGCTGTTCGCGATGGCCAATGCCGGCCTGCCGGCGACCTCGGGTTTCGTCGGCGAATTCATGGTCATCCTCGGCGCCGTGCAGCACAGCTTCTGGGTCGGCATGCTGGCGGCGACGACGCTGATCCTTGGTGCCGCCTACACGCTGTGGATGGTGAAGCGCGTCGCCTTCGGCCCGATCGGCAATGCCCATGTCGGCGAGCTCACCGACCTCGACGGCCGGGAATTTTTCATCCTGGCGCTGCTCGCGCTGTGCGTGCTGGCGATGGGCCTCTATCCCTTCCCCTTCACCGAAGTGATGCACGCTTCGGTGGACCATCTGCTCAAGCACGTCGCGACGGGCAAGCTCTGAAGGCGCGAGACGAATGACCATGCTGAATGCGTTCACCCCTCCCGACCTCTATCCGGCCGCGGCGGAGATTTTCCTGCTGGCCATGGCCTGCGCCATCCTGCTCGTCGGCGCCCTTGCCCGCAACCTGCAGCACAAACTGGTGCCAGCACTGACGATGCTGACTCTGGTGGGTGCGGCGCTGATCACCTACGGCACGCTCGATGGTCAGACCGTGCTCACCTTCGACAACATGTTCGTCGATGACCTGCTCGCCGATTTGCTCAAGCTGCTGCTCTATCTCAGCGTGCTGGCGGTGCTGGTCTATAGCCGCGACTATCTGGTGGCGCGCGATCTGGCACGCTTCGAGTATTACGCGCTGATGCTGTTCGCGACGCTGGGCATGATGGTCATGATCTCGGCCAGCCATTTCGTCACCATCTATCTCGGTCTCGAACTGCTGTCGCTGTCGCTGTATGCGCTGGTGGCGCTCGATCGCGACAGCCCGCGCGCCACCGAAGCGGCGATGAAGTATTTCATCCTCGGTTCGCTGGCCTCCGGTCTGCTGCTCTACGGCCTGTCGATGATCTACGGTGCCACCGGCACGCTCGAAATCGGCGGTGTGGCGCAGGTGCTGTACCAGGATGCCGGCAACAAGAACGTGCTGGTCTTCGGTCTGGTCTTCCTCGTCGCCGGCATCGCCTTCAAGCTCGGTGTCGTGCCCTTCCACATGTGGGTACCGGACGTCTATCACGGCGCGCCGACGCCGATCACGCTGTTCATTGCCTCGGCACCGAAACTGGCCGCGTTCGCGATGACGCTGCGCCTGCTCGTCTATGGCCTCTTCGATCTTGCCGAACACTGGCAGAGCATGCTGATGATCCTGGCCATGCTATCGATCGCCATCGGCAACCTGGCGGCCATCGCCCAGACCAACATCAAGCGCATGCTGGCCTATTCGACCATCTCGCACATGGGCTTCATGCTGCTCGGCCTGATGAGCGGCGTCGTCGCCGGCGAGCGGCATCTGGCACTCAATGCCTACAGCGCGTCGATGTATTACGTCGTCGCCTACGTCATCATGTCGCTGGGCGCCTTTGGCGTACTGCTGCTGTTATCGCGCGCCGGGTACGACGCCGAAAATCTCGACGACTTGAAGGGCCTGAACCAGCGCAGCCCGTGGTTCGCAGCGATGATGCTGATGCTGATGTTCTCGATGGCCGGCATCCCGTTCTTCGTCGGCTTCTTCGCCAAATTTTCGGTGCTGCTCGCGGCAGTCGATGCCGGTCACATCGCCGTCGTCGTCTTCGCCGTGCTGTTCTCGCTCGTCGGCGCTTTCTACTACCTGCGCGTCGTCAAGCTGATGTATTTCGATCCGCCGCAGGATGCGGCACCGATCGATGCCCCGCTCGACATGCGTGTGCTGCTCTCGGCCAACGGCCTGATGGTTGCGCTCCTCGGTCTCTTCCCGCAAACGCTGATGTCGCTGTGCACCTTCGCGCTGCTGCGCTCGATGTAAGCTGCAATGGTTGACGCATTGTTCCTCGCCACGGCAGACGAGAATTTCATCGAGGAAACGCTGGCCAGCGAGCAGGTGTTCGACGGCCAGTTGCTGAAAGTGCATCGCGACCGCGTGCGCTTGCCCAGTGGAGATGAATCGGTGCGCGAGTGGATCGCCCATCCCGGTGCAGTCGTCGTACTCGCCGTGCTCGACAACGGCAAACTGCTCTTCGAACGCCAGTACCGCTATCCGGTGCGGCGCGTCATGCTCGAGCTGCCCGCCGGCAAGATCGATCCTCAGGAGCATCCGCTCGACACCGCCCGCCGTGAGCTGAAGGAAGAGACCGGCTACAAGGCGAAGAGCTGGCGTCACCTCGGCACGCTGCATACCTGTATCGGCTATTCCGACGAACACATCGAAATTTTTCTCGCCCGCGGTCTGAGTTACGTCGGCGAAGCACCGGATCACAGCGAGGTGCTGGAAATCCATGAACTGATGCTGTCCGACGCATTGCTGGCGGTGCGCGATGGCGAGATCACCGACGGCAAAACCGTCGCCGCCCTGCTTTGGGCGGACAAAATCATCAGCGGCGCCTGGTCCCTGCCGAGCTGATGGTTCTTACGCCATCGGATGCAGTGCTCTCGCAAAGTCAGCCTCGCCGGCACGGCGTTGTGTCAGCCGCCCAATGAGCTTTCGGCGAAACGGCGCCTTCGCGGAGAAGGAGCACGCCGTGCCGGCTACGGGGAAAGAACGAGAGCGCCGAAAATACCGCAGCAGGAGTAGCGCGTTCAGCCAACGGGCGGTGAAGCGGGTCAAGGCAGGCTGGGGCCGCCGAAGCGCGAGAACGAAAGGCCAGCGACGGAGATGAGGCGCGTTACGAATGACACCCGGAGCGAAGCGCATCGCCACGAGCGCGAACTGGTCGGGCCGTACCGGATACAGGCAGACAACGCAACCGGCGATCGTGCCGACACGGACGGCGACACGCCAGGATACAAGCGCTGGACGGATGCGCCGGTGCCGGCGCCGATCCGCACGATCGACGCCAAACTCGAGCGTGCCACGGCAATCCGCGTACCACCGCTTTCCGATAAGCAAGGAGCGCGCCGACAGCTGATGCGCGAGGATTTTCCCACGTCCACCACAAGCGGTACTCCACAACGGTGACAGACTCGAGGCACAGTCTGCCGGCCCGGCGCTGAACCGGCCACAAACGGAAGGAAGCTCAGCAGCGAAAATGATGCGATGATGGAAGGTCCATGAATCCAGCCGTTCATGTTTCCACCGAAGCGGTGGCCGACGACAGCGTCAAGCTCCAGGCGCTGGAAATCATTTCCGAAGTCTCGGCCTCGCTGGCCGACGAGGATGACGTCGAAGAATTGCTCGGTCGTTTCCTCGGTACGATGCTCAAGCTGGCGCAGGCTCATGCCGGCGCGGTGCGCGTGCTGACTTCCGATGGCCGCCATCTGCGCCTCGTCGCAGCGCGCGGATTGCCGCCGGAAGTCGTCGAGCGCGAGCGGCTGGTAGCAGTGGACTGCGGGCTATGCGGCAGTGCGATGCGCGACAACCGTTCGCGTTACGAGATCGACCTGCACAGCTGCGCCGTGCGCACCGGGCAGGACTATTTCGACCGCGACTGTCAGGCGATGGTCGTCGTGCCGCTGCAGCACGGTGGGCATCTGATGGGTGCCTACAATCTGTTTCTGCCACACCGCTTCGATCTGTCCGAGGCGGTAGTCATGCTCTTCCGCTCGATTGGTGAGCACCTCGGCATGGCACTGGAAAATGCGCGCCTAAAGCGCGAAAATCTGCGCATCACGCTGATGAACGAACGCCAGCTCATGGCCAGCGAAGTGCATGATTCGCTCGCCCAGACGCTGGCCTACATGAAGATGCGCGTCGCGCTGCTGCAGGACGCGCTGCGTGACAACGAACTCGATCGTGCGGGAAAGTATGCTAACGACACGCGTCAGGCGCTGGACGAAGCCTACACCCAGCTGCGCGAACTGCTGTCGCACTTCCGCAACCGCATGGATCCGATGGGGCTGCTGCACGCGTTGCGCGGGCTGGCCGAAGCCTTTCCCGGCCGCAGCGGCATCGAGCTGCAATATATCAACCGGGTCGTCGATCTGCGTCTGTCGGTCGATCAGGAGGCACAGGTGTTCTACATCGTGCAGGAGGCCTTGTCGAACGTCGCGCGCCATTCCGGTGCGACGCGCGCCTCATTGGTCATCGAAGGGGCCGGCGATCACTACGTCGTCACCGTCGAAGACAACGGCAAAGGCGGTCACGGTTTCTTCGCCGTCGCCAATCGCACCGGCGGCTTCGAAGAACACCCGCGGCTGCGCGATCACTTCGGCCTGACCATCATGCGCGAGCGAGCCCGGAAAATCGGTGGTCGCGTCGAAGTCGCCAATCTGCCGCAAGGCGGCTTTCGCGTCCGACTCGCCTTTCCGGCCATGCCGATCAAGGGGCCAGCCGACTGGGAAAGCGAACGCAGCGGAGAGGCGTCATGAGCCTTGCACCGCAGATCAGCGTGCTGCTGGTCGATGACCATACCCTGTTCCGCAAGGGGCTCGCCGAATTGCTCGAACAGCGCGGTGCGATCCGCGTGACCGGCATGGCTGGCAATGTCGACGAGGCGCTGGCCCTCTTCGAACGGACGCCGCCGGATGTCGTCATTACCGACCTGAACATGGCGCCGCTGGGCGGACTGGCGTTGCTGCGCGCCTTGCGCGCCCGCGACTGGCACGGACCGGTGCTCATCCTCACCGTCTCCGACGCCGAAGAAGACCTGGCCGATGCGATGCGCGCCGGGGTGCGCGGCTATCTGCTCAAGGACATGGAGCCGGAAGACGTCGTCGACGCGGTGCGGCGGGCAGTGCGCGGCGAGATCGTCGTCGCGCCATCGATGACACTCAAACTCGTGCAACTGATGCAGGGCGGCGGCAATACGACGGCGAGCAAAGCCGACGGCATCAGCCAGCTCACCGCCCGCGAAAGCGAGATTCTCGACTACCTGGCGCAAGGACTGAGCAACAAGGCCATTGCCCGTGCCCTCGACATCAGCTACGACACAGTGAAAATGCACGTCAAGCACATTCTCGCCAAGCTTAACCTGACATCGCGCGTCGAAGCAGCCGTGCTGGTCGCCGAACAGAAAGCCCTGCGCAAGCACGTCTGACAGCGGGCCATCGACTGGCGTCGCAGCCATCCAGCACACATCGGCCCGCTGCCGCTTGCCTCTAACGATCGTCTCGCGGGCAAAAGGCTCGAGCGAAGCACAGTCGAATTGCTCGACCAAAGCGGCTGGCAGCACGTAGCGCAGCAGCGCTTCGACAAAGGCGGAGCGGGAGAGCGGCGCCTTGTAGGCGCGGTCGTAGGCGTGGGGGGTGAAGGAAGAGACATGATGCGGGGTCGGCCTGTGCGCGGCTCGGCACTGCCGCGCCGCATGGCGCTTCATGCGCCGTCGCGATGGGGCTGGCTTTCGCCAGTGCTGCCGTCCCGGCAGCGCTTTGGAAAATCCTGAAAGCCCGGTCGCTGCGCGCCCTCTGCTTCCTCCCGCGTGCCGTTTTTTCCCCGTGTCGCCCAAAATCACCAGCTGAGGACGATGGCACGCCCTTTATCTTCGATCGTCGGCGGGAACCGTTCGAGGCGATCCATCCCACGTCTCCGGTGCAATTTCGGGGTATCCAGCCGGGTGCGGCTCGTCCAGCGCTGCCCGCAATGACGTTCAACGCTGCTGCAGTCCGGCCAGCGGGGAGGACTTGGCCTCTGGTCCGCCGAAGCCGGGCACCAACCGGCCCGGGCGCGCGACGACTTGCCCGATTGGCAATAAAGCAACAACGGCTCCCCGTCGCGCCAACCTGGTCATACTCAATGCCCCGCAATCGGTGTATAATGTGTATTCCCCTTCTACAACCTAGGGAGTTTCCACCATGAACATCAAGCAACAAGGTTTCACACTCATTGAACTGGTCGTCGTCATCGTCATCCTCGGTATCCTGGCCGCCACGGCGCTACCGAGGTTCGTCGACCTGCGCCAAGATGCCGCCAGAGCAGCAACCGATGGCGTAGCAGGCGCGCTCAATTCAGCCGCGTCAATCAATTTCAGTGCCCGTTTGGCCAATTCGACCAAAGGAGTGGCGATAAATGGCTCGGCTTGCAGCGCAGCTGCCAACGCGATAATGCAAGGCGGGGTGCCTACGGGTTATACAGTAGGTGGCGCTGGCTGCCCTACTAATGCGACAGCGGGCGCCACGGTTGCATGTACCGTCACCGGAGCGCAAAGTCAAACTGCGACGGCAACCCTCCTCTGTACTGGCTGACGAACGCGGCATCGCCGCGCAATGACCGCGCAGGGTTGCGGTCACGCCCGGCATAGCGGGCGGTTGCCGAGGATTATTGGCAACCGCCCGTGTTTTTCATAGTTTGCTCCTTCCCCTCTGCCCTGCGGTTTGCCACCACATTGCGGGGCTGCACGCTGGTCTGAACAGCCAAGATGAGCAAAATCGCCCAAGCGAGCGACCGGTTGTTTGCTGCCTTTACCGAGGCTGTGCCTACACCGGAACACTTCGCCAGACAACGCAAGAAACCCTCCGAAGCAGAAATCGCGCGTCTGGTCGAGCAGGGTTTGGCGCGCTTCCACGAGGTCGCCCGCGAGGAACGGCAGCGCCACCGCCTCGGCATTCTCGGACGCGCCCGCGTCGCTTTTGCGTTACAGCAGCGCTTGCTGGCGGCCGGTTACGAGGCCGCACTGGTCAAGCAGGTCTTGTTCGCCATGCTGGTGCAGGCTTTCGTCGGCAAATAAGGCGGTGCGATGTTCGAGCACCTGCTGATGCGTGGCCTCGATGCCTGGCGCCGAAGCCGTTTGGGGCCAGTTGTTGCCCCAATTGCAGCCACTTCCAGTTCCGATCTGTTCCGCCGGACCGCCGATCAACGTCTGCTGCTGCATGTCGGTTGCGGCCAGGCCGACATTTCGGCGCTGCCAGCGGGATTTCAGTCGGGTTTCCGCGAGATCCGTGTCGATCTCGACCCGGAAGCGCAGCCCGACATCGTGGCTTCCTTGGCCGATTTGGCGCCGGTGCCCGCGGCCTGCGTCGATGCAGTGTTCAGTTCGCATGTCCTCGAACACTTGCCTTGGCACGAGGTGCCGCCAGCCTTGGCCGAATGCCGGCGCGTGCTGCGTGATGACGGCTTTGTCGTCCTGACCCTTCCCGATGCGCAGGAAATCGCGCGCTGGGTGGCCGACGATCGATTGCTCGATGTCGCTTATACCTCGCCTGCGGGCGCGATTACGCCGCTGGACATGCTCTGGGGCCACGTCACTTCGCTGGCCAACGGCAAGGTTTACATGCAGCACAAGTGCGGCTTCACGCTGCGCACGCTGAACGATGCGGTGCGCGCGGCAGGCTTTGCCGCCACTTTCGGTTTCCGCCGGCCTGTGGCCTTCGATCTTTGGCTGCTGGCCTGTCCGCAGCCCACCGACGAGGCGCAGCTGCGCGCACTGGCCAAGCAATTCCTCGCCCCGCACTGAGGCTCATGCGTCTGCTCGACTGGCTGCTCAGGCGCTGGGGCGGTGAATACTTTGCCTTGGCGCAGGCGCGCCGCCAGGCCGCCGTCGGCGATGTCAAAGCCTTGCAACGGTTGGCGCAGGATGCGCTGACCCGGAGCAAGTTCGACGCGGCGGAGCGCCTGATCGAACAGGCCATCGCCAGCAAACCCGGCGACGCCAGTCTGTGGGTGACGCGCGCCGCCATCGCCCGCCGCCGTGACGATTTCACCTCTGCACGTGCGGCACTGGCTGAGGCGCTGCGCCTGACGCCCAATCATGCGCCGGCGCTGACCAATCTGGCCGAGATCGAACTGCTGCATGGCCGGGCGGAGGCGGCGCTGCGCCTGCTCGATGCCGCCTTGGCGCGCGCGCCGAAGCTGCTGCCGGCCCGCGTCAATCGCGTTGCCGCGCTGAGCGAAACCGGTCGGCACGAAGAAGCGCGCGCGCTGGGCGAAAAGCTGCTGGCCGAATATCCGGATCACCCGGAACTATTGCTCAATACCGCCAATGCCTTGCTGCAACTCGGTCGCAGCCGCGAAGCGATCCGCCTGCTGCGTCAAGCGCTGCGCTGCCGACCCTCTTTCCCCGAGGCCGAGTTCCTGCTCGCTTCGCTGGTGGGCGATGCGGACGCGCTGCGCGATGCGATCGATTATCTGGAAAAGCGCCTGGCGCGCGAAGGCGACGTTCCCAGCCTGCTGACGATGTTGGCCAGTGCGCATCAGGCCGCCGGGCATTTGTCGCGGGCAGCGGAGCTGGCCAGCCGCCTGCTGGCGCGCGAACCGCAACATCTAGGTGCACGGCTGGTTTTGGCCGAAAGACTCTCGGCCAGCGGCCATGCGCCGGCCTGTGATCGACTTTACGGCGAGTTGTTCGAGCAATCCGCCGAACTGCCGGGGCTGGCCTCCAACTGGCTGTTCGAGGGCAATTATCTGCTTCATCTTTCGCCGGAGGAACTGTTCGCCCGTCATCGGCGCTGGGCACGGACGTTCAACGAAGCACCGGTCACGCTGGCTCCGTGCCGCCACGATGGCCCGCTGCGCGTCGGTTATGTCTCCGGCGACTTCTTCCGCCATCCGGTCGGCCACTTGTTGCTGGCGATCGTCAAGCTGCACGACAGGCAGGCGGTCGAACCGATCGCCTTTTCGACCGCCTTGCGTGAGGACGAACTGACGCGCGAACTGAAAGGCGCGTTTGCCGCCTGGCACGAGGTGTTCGATGCCAGCGACGATGAACTGCTCGCCCGCATGCGCGAAGAAAAAATCGACATCCTGGTCGATCTGTCGGGCCATACCGCCTTTCACCGCCTGCGCATCTTCGCTCGCCGTGCGGCGCCGGTGCAGGTGACATGGATCGGCTATTTCCACTCCACGGGCTTGGAAAACATCGATTATCTGCTCACCGATCCGCACACTTCGCCGGCCGAACTGGGTCAGCATTTCAGCGAAACGCCGATTCATCTGGGCAGCACGCGCTTTTGCTTCTTCCCGCCGCCTTATGCGCCGCCGGTGGCATCGCCGCCAGCGCTGCGTGGCCACCCCTTCACCTTCGGCTGCTTCAACCGTCTGGCCAAGCTTGGCGACGAAGTGATCGCCGTCTGGGCCGAAATCCTGCGGCGCGCGCCGCACAGCCGGCTGTGGCTGAAAGCCGGTACTCTGGCGGACACCTGGGTGCGCGGCGACTTGATGGAGCGCTTCCGCGCCCAGGGCATCTCCGGCCATCGCCTGGTGCTGCGCGGTGGATCGAGCCATGCGGCGATGCTGGAAGAATTCGAAATGATAGACCTGTGCCTCGATCCATTTCCCTTTACCGGTGGCGCGACCAGCCTCGAAGCCTTCTGGATGGGCGTGCCGACACTGACCGTACCCGGTGCGACCATGGTCAGCAGGCAAACGCATGCGATGAACGTCAATCTCGGCATCGCCGAACGGTTTTCGTCGGCCGGCGTGCGCGATTACATCGCGCGCGCCGTCGCGCTGGCCAACGATCCGCGCCCTTTGTGGCCGCTACGCGCCGAGCTGCGCCCGTGCATGGCGCAAAGCCCGCTCTGTGATGGCGAGACTTTCACCCGTCGGCTTGAGCGTTTTTACCGTCTGGCGCACGAGGCGGCGCTGGCCGGCGAGAGATTGCCGGCCTATTTTCACCTGCCTTGAGGCGCAGCCCAGACTCGCTGCCGTGACGAAAGTCAGCCCCGCCGGCACGGCGTGATGGCGCTGCAGCGCAGCGGTATGCGCGATCAGCGTACGCCTTTTTCGGCGCCGTAACGCTATTTGCCCGATACGGACGGACTGCGGCATACCGAGGCAGACGAACTGGTTGATGATGGCGGCGCGAACGTGGCTCTCGGCAACCTGCCGGTCAAACTCGCGGGAGAAGAGGCGGTCTCCCAGTTGCTTGAGCCGATACATCACGCTCGCATCGACAGCCAGGTGAATCTTGCGCCAGGTGCGCCGCTTGCCGACACCGTGCTGGCGCACTTTCCATTCGCCTTCGCCGAATATCTTCAACCCGGTGGAGTCCACCACGACATGCGTGGCGCCAGTCCTCGGACGACGGGGAATCTTCACCTCCAGCGTGGCCGCCCGGCGCGACATGTGGGTATGGTCCGGCACCGGCAGGTGCAGCCCACACAGGCGCATCAGCGATTTGAGCAGGCCTTCGGTAGCGCGGTAGGGCAGACGGAACAGGGTCTTGAGCGTCAGGCAGGTCTGGATCGCCACGTCCGAGTAAAGCCCCGGCTTGCCGCGACCGACCGGTCGCGGCGGCGTCCAGCTCTCGGCAATGCTCGCCTCGTCAAACCAGATGGTCAGGTCGCCGCGCTTGACCAACGCCCGGTCGTATTCCGCCCAGTTCTTCACCCGGTAGCGGTATTTCGGCTGCGCAGGCCGCGCCGCCCGGATTGCTCCAGCGCGTCATTGAGCGCCCGGCGGTTGGCCAGTCCGGTCAAGGCATCGGGTCAGCGCATGGGATTGCGCTTCGAGCGGTGCAGCCGTCGTCGTCGAGCACATCGGAGTGCTCGCTGATCGTCGCGACGAGGATTTCCAGGTCGGCCTTCTGCTGCTGCAGCGCATAGAGCAGGCGTTCGAGGCGCGCCTCGGCGCGCACGTGCTCGGCGATCTCGCCGACCAGGCGGCGGTTGATCATCGAAATCTCGCGGTCGATGGCATCGCCATGTTCGATGGCCGTTTCGAGCGCGATTTCCAGATCGCTGTTCTGTCATTCGAGTTCGACGACGCGCGCCTGGTATGCCGCAACTTGTCGCTGCAGTTCGCTCACTGCGTCGTCAATCGCGGTCATGGGCGTGGTTCTCATCGTGTCGGGACAGGCCGGGCGACGATTGTAGCGCCAGCTTTGGCAACACGGCATGCGTGTTGCCGGCGATGGCCGCGACAATGCGGGCCAGCGGCTCGCTGCGCAGTTCGGCCAGCACGCTGGCGATGCCGGCCAGTTCGGCCGGCTCGTTGCGGCGCGCGTCGGTGGGCGAGGCGGGACGCGGTGAGGTCATGCTTCGATCGCTCACCGACCGCTCGCATCGGTCTGGCGTCGTCAGCCAGGCCGGCGGGATGTCCGGGGCGTCGGTTTCGAGCACGATGGCTTCGAGCGGCAGGCTGGCCGCCAGCGCCCGCAGGCGGCTGGCGCGCACGTGGGTCATCGCGCCGCCGAAGCCGAGCTTGAATCCCAGACGGAGGAATTCCTCTGCCTGCTGCCGGCTACCGCTGAATGCATGGGCGATGCCGCCCGGCACGCGGTGGCGGCGCAGCAGCATCAACGTGGCATCGACCGCCCGCCGCGTGTGCAGCAGCACTGGCAGGTCGAACTCGGCAGCCAGCTGCAGCTGGGCGACGAAGAACTGCTGCTGGCGCTCACGGTCAGCATCTTCGACATGAAAATCGAGGCCGATCTCGCCGATCGCCACCGCCGGTTCCCGCTGCAACAGGGCGCGCAGTGCGTCGACATCCTCGTCGAGCGCCCGTCCGACATAGAGCGGATGGATGCCGTAAGCGGCATGGCAACCGGCATAGTCACGACAGACGCTGGCGACGGCGCCGAAGTTGGCGCGTTCGACGGCCGGCACGACCAGCGCGGTGACGCCGGCACGCGCCGCCCGTGCATGCACCGCATCGCGGTCGGCATCGAATTCGGCCGCATCGAGATGGCAATGGGTGTCGATCAGCGTGTCGATGGCGGGCGGCCTCCGGCGGCGACCGGCGCGGTCGATAGCCCCAGGCTCTTCCAGGCCTGCATGCCGCCGCGATACCATTTCAGCTTGTGTGGTGGATAGCCGAGCGCCAGCAGCTGTTTGATATTGGTCGGCGATTGGCCGCACCACGGACCGTTGCAGTAAAACACCAGCGTCTTGGCATGCTCGAAGTTCCAGAACGGGCCGTTGCGTGCCGCGCCGAAAGTCAGCTCCATCAGCCCGGCGATTTCATCCGGATCGGCATGCGCGACATGCAGGCGCGTCCAGGGAATATGCACGGCGCCCGGGATGATGCCGGAACGCTCCAGCCAGTCGCGTTCGCGCGAATCGATGACCAGCAGACTGTCGTCGCGGCGCGAGATGCGCTTCAGTATCTCGATCAGTTCCAGCTCGCCCAAGGTCTCGACGCCCGGCGCCAGATTCATTGGCTGGATGCAGTAGGGCGGGCAAGGGCGCGAGGTGAGGGCAAAATCCGGCTCGATGTCGTTGAGGTTGTCCTGGACGCGCTGGATGCGCACGATGCGCCCTTCGTGCATCACATCTAGCCAAGGCTGATCGGCCGTGATCCACACCGGCTTGTCGGCCGCCCAGGCTGCGCAAGTCAGCCCGGCCAGCACGGCGCGTGCCACGCCCGCGCGATGGGAGCGAAACGAGTGCGCGCGGTGAACGGTCCAGGCCATCGTCGTCCTTCCTTTGCGGGGCACGGTAAGGCAATGTTACCGTGTAAATGGAACGCCAGCGCCAACCCTGTCAGCCGGGAAAACGAGCAACCAGGGGTGAATTGCAGCGCGGACGCGGCGTCGTGCGCTGGCCGCTGCTTCACCCCACGACGCATAGCCGAACCGGTGGCCGTGGCAACTATAATCGTCAGTTTTCCGCCAGCGCCCGCGATGCTCATTCTCCGACGTCCCGCTCGTCATCTTTCGCCCTGTGTGCTGACCATCGGCAACTTCGATGGTCTGCACCTCGGTCATCGCGCCATGCTCGACCGGCTGACGCAGCGCGGGCGTGAGCTGGGCTTGCCGACCGCAGTGATGACTTTCGAGCCGCACCCGCGCGAGCTGTTCCTGCCCGATCAGGCGCCGGCGCGCTTGACCAGCCTGCGCGAGAAGCTGCGTCTGCTCGATGCTTGCGAGGTCGACCGCGTCTGTCTGTGTCATTTCACGCCGACGCTCGCCGCGCTCGCCGCCGAGGAGTTCATCGACCGCCTGCTGTTTCATGGCTTGCGCGCGCGCCATGTGCTGATCGGCGACGACTTCCGCTTCGGCCGCGGCCGGGTGGGGGATTTCGCCATGCTGGCCGCGGCGGGCAGCCGGCTTGGCTTTGGTGTCGAGGCGATGCACACCATCGAGATCGATGGCGAGCGCGTCTCCAGTTCGGCGGTGCGCGAGGCGCTCGCCCGCGGTGCGCTCGAACATGCCGGCCGGATGCTCGGCCGACCTTACGAGATCGCCGGCCGCGTCGTGCACGGCGAGAAGACCGGTCGCCGCCTCGGCTTTCCGACCGCCAACGTCCAGCTCAAGCGCAGGCGCGTCGCGCTCAGCGGCGTCTTCGCGGTCACCGTTTCCGGCATCGACAAGCGCCATCTGCCCGGCGTGGCCAATCTCGGCGTGCGCCCGACTTTTGGTGGATCGCCGCAGCCGGTATTGGAAGTGCATCTGTTCGATTTCGACCGCGAGATCTACGGCGCGCATCTGGCCGTGCATTTCCTGCACAAGCTACGCGATGAACGGCGCTTCGCCTCGCCAGAGGAACTGGCGGCGCAGATCGCTGCCGATGTCGCCGCCACCCGCGACTGGTTCGCTGGCAACCGCACCTGATTCTTCATTCAAGCTGAAGGGCTAGACGATGGCCGACTACCGCAAGACCCTGAATATGCCCGATACGCCGTTTCCGATGCGTGGCGACCTGGCCAAGCGCGAACCGGCCTGGCTGGCCGCATGGCAGCAGAAAGACCTTTATGGCCTGATCCGCGCCGCCAGCGCCGGCCGGCCACGCTTCGTGCTGCACGACGGGCCGCCCTACGCCAATGGCGACATCCACATCGGTCATGCGGTCAATAAGATCCTTAAGGACATCATCGTGCGCTCGAAGACGCTGGCCGGTTTCGATGCGCCCTATGTGCCGGGCTGGGACTGCCACGGTCTGCCGATCGAGCATCAGATCGAGAAGAAGCACGGCAAGCACCTGCCCGCGCCCGAGGCGCGCGCGCGTTGCCGCGACTATGCGGCGCAGCAGGTCGAGCGGCAAAAGCGCGACTTCATGCGTCTCGGCGTGCTCGGCGACTGGGCGCGGCCCTATCGCACGATGGATTTCCGCGTCGAGGCCGATCAGGTGCGCGCGCTCGGCGAGATGTATGCGCGCGGCTGGCTGTTCAAGGGGCTCAAGCCGGTGAACTGGTGTTTCGATTGCGGCTCGGCGCTGGCCGAGGCCGAGGTCGAGTATCAGAACAAGCGCTCGCCGGCCATCGACGTCGCCTTCCGGCTTGCCGAGGGTGAGCGCGCCCGGCTGGCGGCGGCCTTCGATCTGCCGGCGTCGCCCGATGCTCCGGTTCATGCGGTGATCTGGACGACGACGCCGTGGACGCTGCCCGGCAATCAAGCGCTCAACGTCCATCCCGACTTCGTCTATGAGCTGGTGCGCACCGATCGCGGCCTGCTCATCCTGGCCGCCGAGCTGCGCGCGCCGGCGCTGGCCCGCTACGGCCTGCAGGGCGAAGTGCTGGGCGCCTGCCGCGGTCTGGCGCTCGACCGCATCGAGTTCCGCCATCCCTTCTTCGATCGCCCCTCGCCCGTGCTGCTCGGCGACTATGTCACGCTCGATACCGGCACCGGCATCGTCCATTGCGCACCGGCGCATGGCGTCGAGGACTTCGAGTCCTGGCGCCGTTCCGGCCTGCGCAGCGACGACATCGTCCGCGTCGTGCGCGGCGACGGCCACTTCGTCGATGACTTGCCGCTCTTCGGCGGCATGTCCGTCTGGCAGGCCAATGCGAAGATCATCGATACGCTGCAGGCCGCCGGCGCGCTGCTGGCGCGCGACGAAATCCAGCACAGCTACATGCACTGCTGGCGGCACAAGACGCCGGTCATCCTGCGCGCGACGACGCAATGGTTCATCGGCATGGACCGCCGGCCGCAGGGCGAGGACAGCCTGCGCGATCGGGCGCTCGCCGCGATCGAGGCGACCGAATTCTTTCCCTCCTGGGGCAAGGCGCGCCTGCAGGCGATGATCGCCAACCGCCCAGACTGGTGCGTCTCGCGCCAGCGCAACTGGGGCGTGCCGATTCCTTTCTTCCTCCACCGCGAAACGGGCGAGCCGCATCCGCGCACCGCCGAGCTCACCGAAGAGGTCGCCCGACGCATCGAGGCGCAAGGCATCGAAGCCTGGTTCGCGCTCGACGCCGCCGAACTGCTCGGCGAGGAGGCGGCGCAGTACGAAAAGATGAGCGACACGCTCGATGTCTGGTTCGATTCCGGCATCACCCACCGCACCGTGCTGCGCGGCTCGCACGCCGACGTCGCCGGCTGGCCGGCCGACATGTATCTCGAAGGCTCGGATCAGCACCGCGGCTGGTTCCATTCCTCGCTGCTCACCGGCTGTGTGCTCGACGGTCGGGCGCCCTACCGCGCCCTGCTCACCCACGGTTTCGTCGTCGATGGCCAGGGCATGAAAATGTCGAAGTCGAAGGGCAACGTCGTCGCGCCGCAGCAGATCTGCGACACGCTCGGCGCCGACATCCTGCGCCTGTGGGTGGCCGCGACCGACTATTCCGGCGAATTGTCGATCTCGAAGGAGATCCTCGACCGCGTCGTCGAGGTCTATCGCCGCTTGCGCAACACGCTGCGCTTTTTGCTCGCCAACACCGCCGATTTCGACGCCGCGCGCGAGGCGCTGCCGGTCGAAGACTGGCTGGAGATCGACCGCTACGCCCTGGCGCTGACGCGCCGGCTGGCCGCACAATGCGAGGCCGATTACGCTCGCTACGAATTCCATCGCATCGTGCAGGCGCTGCAAAATTTCTGCGCCGAGGATCTGGGCGCCTTTTACCTCGACATCATCAAGGACAGGCTCTACACCACGCCCGAACGCGGCCGGCCGCGGCGGGCGGCGCAATCGGCGCTCTGGCACATCGTCCAAACGCTCACCCGCCTGATCGCGCCCATCCTCTCTTTCACCGCCGAGGAATTGTGGCAACTGGCCGGCAGTGGCGACAGCGTCATGCTGAGCACCTGGCACGTGCTGCCGGCGCAGCCGGACGAAGAGGCACTGATCGGTCGCTGGACGCGCATCCGCACGCTGCGCGCCGAGGTGGCGCGGGCAATCGAAGCGGTGCGCAGCGCAGGGCGCATCGGCTCTTCGCTGCAGGCCGAGGTGAGGCTGACGGTGGCCGAAGACGATCACACGCTGCTCTCCTCGCTCGGCGAGGACCTGAAGTTCGTCTTCATCTGCTCGCGCACCGAGCTGGCGAAAGTCAGCCCCACCGGCACGGCGTCGATCGAGGTGACGCCCAGCCCGCAGGCCAAGTGCGCGCGCTGCTGGCACTGGCGCGCCGACGTCGGCCGGCACGCGCAGGCGGCCGAGCATCCCGAACTATGCGGCCGCTGTGTCGAAAACCTTTTTGGCGCCGGCGAAGTGCGCCGCTACGCCTGATGGGCGAGGCGCTGGAGACACAGCGCGGCGCCGGGCTCGCGCGCGCAACGAACGGGCGGCGGTACTTCGTGCTGGCCGGCGCGATCATCCTGCTCGATCAGGCGAGCAAATACGGGCTGATGATCTCGTTCGCGCCAGGCGAGGTGCTGCCGGTCACCGGCTTCTTCAATCTGGTGCACGTGATGAACCCCGGCGCCGCCTTCAGCTTCCTTGCCGATGCCGGTGGCTGGCAACGCTGGTTCTTCATCGCGCTGGCCCTCGCCATCTCGGCCTGGCTCATCTTGCTCATCCGCCGCCATGCCGAAGAGCGGCTTTTGGCCGGCGGCGCGGCACTGGTCCTCGGCGGAGCGCTGGGCAACGTCATCGACCGGCTGCGTTTCGGCGCGGTGATCGATTTCCTCGATTTCCATTTCGCCGGGTGGCACTGGCCGGCCTTCAACGTCGCCGACTCGGCGATCACGCTCGGGGTCGCGCTTTTGCTGGTGCATGAGTTCGGCGCCGCGCGCCGCAGATCCGGCGCGACAGGGCAGGGGAAGCCATGAATACCGTCCAAGCCGACAGCCTGATCACCCTGCATTACCGTCTCGCCGGCGACGACGACACGACGCTGGTCACCACCTTCGACAGTTCGCCGGCGACGCTGCAACTGGGCAGCGGCGAGCTCGCGCCAGCGCTCGAAGCCTGTCTCGTCGGCTTGCCGATTGGCGAGCGCTTCGTCTTCCTGCTCGAGCCCGGCCAGGCCTTCGGCGAAGCCGACCCGGCGCGCCTGCAATGGCTGCCGCGCCGGGATCTGCCGGACGATCTGGCCGTCGGCGCGCTGATCGAGTTTGCCGCGCCCGACGACCAGCGCTTTGTCGGCATCGTGCGCGAACTGGATGATGAGCGGGCGCGCGTCGATTTCAATCACCCGCTCGCCGGCCGGGGCCTGCGCTTCGAAGTCGAGATCATCGGCATACTGTGAAGGCGACGAGATGACCATCACCATCGAACTGGCCAACCCGCGTGGCTTCTGTGCCGGCGTCGAACGCGCCATCGCCATCGTCGAGCGCGCGCTCGCCCGCTACGGCGCGCCGATCTATGTCCGCCATGAAGTCGTGCACAACCGCTTCGTCGTCGACGACCTGCGCCGTAAGGGAGCGGTATTCGTCGATGAACTGGACGAGGTACCGCACGGCGCGACGGTGATCTTCAGCGCCCACGGCGTCGCTAAGGCAGTGCGCACCGAGGCCGAGCAGCGTGGTCTGACCGTCTTCGATGCCACTTGCCCGCTCGTCACCAAGGTGCACCTGGAAGTGGCGCGTCACCGCGCTGCCGGTTGCGAGGTGGTGATGATCGGCCACAAGGGTCACCCGGAAGTGACCGGCACGATGGGCCAGTGGCCGGATGGCATGCATCTGGTCGAAACGGCCGACGACGTCGCCCGCCTGCCGGTGCGCGACCAGGCCCCTCTTGCTTATGTTACGCAGACGACGCTGTCGGTCGATGACGCAGCAGCGATCGTCGCTGCGTTGCGCCAACGTTTTCCCCACATCGTCGGACCGAAGAAAGACGACATCTGCTATGCGACGCAGAACCGTCAGGACGCCGTCAAGGCGCTCGCGGCGCGTTGCGAGGTGATCATCGTCGTCGGCTCGAAGAACAGTTCCAATTCCAACCGTCTGCGCGAAGTCGCCGCCCAGGCTGGCCTTCGTGCCCATCTCGTCGATAATGCCGGCGAAATCGATCCGCTCTGGCTCGCTGACGCGCGCCGCATCGGCGTCACCGCCGGCGCCTCGGCGCCCGAGGTGCTGGTCAGCAATGTCGTGCAACATCTGCAACGGCTCACCGGCGGTGAAGTACTCGGCCCGCAGCGGGTGGACGAGGGCATCTGCTTCCCGTTGCCGAAAGCACTGAAATGAGGGAATGCTGAAGAAAGCCACAAGCGGGATCCAGCACAAGGCGGCCGGCGTGCAGCGACCGTAGCCTATCGAAACAGGATAAGCAAGGAAGCAAGCACCGTGCAATGCAGTGATGCGCCCGCGCAGCAATTCATTCAGCGTTTCCATAGGCAGAAGAGCGAACAGCGCGCGCCGCTACGAGACGCCCGCGCCGCGATTCACTCGCCACTTCCCCGGGGAATCGCCGTGCCGATCGGGCTGACTTTCGCAGCGCGAGGGTAGACTCCCGCCGCCGATCACTCGCCGTGCTCGGCCTGCTGCAGGGCCCACATGCGGGCATAGACGCCCTGCCGTTCGAGCAGCTCGCGGTGTGTGCCCTGCTCGACGATGCGCCCGTGTTCCATGACGTAGATGCAGTCTGCATCCATGATCGTCGACAGCCGGTGGGCGATGACCAGCGTCGTGTGGCCGACGGCGATCTGTTCGAGCTGGGCCTGGATCGCCTGCTCGGTGTGCGAATCGAGCGCGCTGGTTGCCTCGTCGAAGATCAGGATGGGCGGATTTTTCAGCAGGGCGCGGGCGATAGCGACGCGCTGTTTTTCGCCGCCGGAGAGCTTCAGCCCGCGTTCGCCGACGCGTGTGTCGTATTGCTCTGGCAGCGACTCGATGAACTCGTGCAGTTGGGCGGCGCGCGCGCAGGCGATCACCTCTTCGCGGCTGGCCGTCGGCCGACCGTACTGGATGTTGTAGAAGATCGAGTCGTTGAACAACACCGTGTCCTGCGGCACGATGCCCACCGCCGCGCGCAGCGAGGATTGTTTGAGCGCGCGTAGGTCGTAGTCATTGATACGGATCGCTCCTTCGCTGACGTCGTAGAAGCGGAAGAGCAGGCGGGCGAGCGTGGACTTGCCCGAACCGCTCGGCCCGACGACGGCCACCTTGTGGCCGGCCGGAATGGTCAGACTGACCTGATGCAGGACACGCCGCCGCTCATCGTAAGCGAAGCCCACCGCAGCGAAGACCACCTCGCACGGCCCCGGCGGCAGATCGAGCGCATCGGGCGAATCGCTTACTTCGCGTTGCTCATCGAGCAGGGCGAACATGCGCTCGATGTCGGTCAGTGACTGGCGGATCTCGCGGTAGAGCACGCCGAGATGGTTGAGCGGCATGTAGAGCTGGATCATGAAGGCATTGACCAGCACGATGTCGCCGACGGTCATCGTGCCGGCGACGACCCCTTCGGCCGCCCGCCACATCAGCAGGCTGACCGCGGCGGCGATGATGAACGCCTGACCGAGGTTGAGCCAAGAGAGGCTGACCATCGTGCGCACCTGGGCGGTTTCCCACCGGCGCATCTGCTCGTCGTAGCGCTGCAGCTCCCAGCGTTCGTTGTTGAAATACTTCACCGTCTCGTAGTTGAGCAGGCTGTCGATGGCGCGCACGTTGGCCGCCGAATCGAGCTCGTTGGCCTCGCGCCGGATGCGCGTGCGCCAGTTGGTGACCGTGATGGTGAACACGACGTAAGCGATCAGCGCGCCGACGGTGATGAGCGTGAAGACGAGGTCGTAACGCGCGATCAGGATGCCGAGAACGAGCGCGATCTCGAGAACGGTGGGCAGGATCGAATAGAGGGTGTAGCTGATCAGGCTGCCGACCGCGCGTGTACCGCGCTCGATGTCGCGCGTCAGTCCGCCCGTCTGCCGCTCGAGGTGGAAGCGCAGCGACAGCGCATGCAGGTGCTCGAAGACCTCGAGCGCGATCGTGCGCTGGGCACGCTGCGTGACGCGCGTAAAGACGATCTCGCGCAGTTCGGTGAATAACGCATTGGCAACGCGAAGCGCGCCATAGGCGGCAAGCAGGCCGAGCGGCACGATGAGCATCGCCTGCCCCGTGGGCAGCGTGAAGCCGTCGATGATCTGCTTGAACACCAGCGGCGTAGCCACCGCTGCCAGCTTGGCGATGACCAGACAGGAGAGGGCGAGAACGACGCGCCACTTCCACGCCAGCAGATAGGGCAGCAGCGTCTTCAGCGTATCCCAGTCACGCCGTGAGGCGGGCTCGGGCGCCGGCAAAGGCAGCGAGGCAGAGGAAAAGCGCATCAGCGTATTTTAAGGAAGCACTGTAAAGATCGGCGAGCGGGATGGAATCGCTGGCGCGCGGCGCACAGAGACCGCGGCCTAAAACAATAAGTCAGCGTGAAAATCCCTCGAAAGGCATATTTCGTGGGAGCGGGCTTGCCCGCGACAGCACGTTCGCGGTAGCGAACATTTTTTCCCGGCGCAGCCAAACTTGCTGGATGCGCGCGAGCGCGGCGGCGGTCGAACAGGCTGCCACCGCGGTCATCGAGGCCCCCGGACCCGGAGGCCGCTCCCACGGCAGTGCCGATTTTCATCTTCAGGGGTGGTGGCAACCACCATGATCGTTAGGCGAGGAAGCGAGCACCGCGCAACGCCGCAATGCGCCCGCGCAGCAATTTGTGCAGCGATTCCCTAACATTCGACCGGCGGGACTCCGTCGCCCCACGGTTACACAACGGCGAAACAGCGGAAAAAGGGCCGCTGATCGTGATTTACCACGCTGCGCCGGCCCGTTAACATCGGACGCCGTGGCCATCGGGCTGACTTTCCATCCAGCGGCCCGCCGCGAAGACGCCGTCAACCAAAGATTACGCTGCCCTTCCCTTGACTACCACCGACCTCCTCTTCCTGCCCGAACCGTTGCTCCTGTCCCCCGCACTCGCTGCGACGGTCGGGCGCGGATCGCCCGACGATCCCCCAGGGGCGCCGATGGCTGGAGCCAGGCGTGATGGAGCTCGCTGAACTAGCCTGGCGCGACGGTGTGCTGCTGCTGGTGGCCAGTGCAGCCGTCTATCTGATCATCATGCTGCTGCGCCTGACGCAAATCGGTCGACGGCGGACGACGATCGCTCCACCGGAACCGACCGCTCCCCCCGCCGCACCGCCGCCGGTACCGCCCGCCGCGCGCAAGCCGCCGCTTGCCGAGGCCGACGATCACCAGACACGCGCGCCGATGCGCGAAGCGCCGCGCGCGGCAGCAGCGGTTCAAGCCCAGAATGCCGCCTCGCCATCGGCCTTCGTCGAGCATCTGCAGTGGGCGGCGCTCGATGCCGAAGTCGGCCGCATGCGTCAGGACCTGCAGGCGCTCAGCGAGGAAGTACAGGTGTTGCGTCGCGAACTGGCGATGATCAATTCGTCGCGCCATGTCTCGCCGCACTACGCCGAAGCGATGACACTGGCCCAGCGCGGCCATGCGCCGCAGGATGTCGCCGACCGCTGCGGCATCTCGCTGGGCGAGGCCGAACTCGTCATCGCGCTGGCGCGCGGGCCGCGCGCCTTTGCCGGAGAAGAGGATGACTATGGCGAACCAGGATACGGCACCGGACGATGACAAGGCACTGAAAAGGCGCCTGCTGATCCGCATCGCCGTTGCCGGCACGGTCATCGTCGCGCTGCTCGGCGGCCTGGCGGTGATCGACACGCTGCACAGCGAACGCACGGCCAAAGCGCCAGCCCGTCCAGGCCAGCCAGCAACGGTGACGGCAGCGAGCGGGCCCCAAAGCGACGCCGCCAGCGAAAAAACCGCTCCGCAACCCGTCGCGACGCAAAGCGACGAGGGTATCATTCGCCCCGGTGACCAAGCGGCGCCGGAGGAGGAGAAAGCCGCGAAGCCGCCGGCCGAGGGCACTGTCGCTTTGCCGGCGCCGCCGGAGCCGGAGCGGGGACCGACCCGGCCGGCCGAAGCGCGTATCGCCTCGCTGCGGCCGGCCGAATCGCCCCCCCCGGCGCGGCGAGCCGAACGCGAAGTGACCGCACTGGCCGCGCCGGCGACGCCGCGCGTGCCGGCGACCTCGTCGGCTGCGGCGACCGCGCCACCCCTGGCACCGGCCCAGCCGGCGGTGGCGCGCCATGCGCCGCCGTCGCGGCCGTTGTCGCGTCTGGCCGAATCCTCGAGTCAGTATGTATTGCAGCTCGGCGTGTTCAGCAATCTGGCCAATGCCGAGGAGTTGCGCGCCCGCCTCGAACTGGCTGGCGTGCCGGCGCACCTCGAGGCACGAGTTCAGGTTGGGCCGTTTGCGACACGCGAGGAGGCGGCGCAAGCGCAGGAGAAGATCCGGGCTTTGGGACTGGAGCCCGGCCTGGTCGTAGCGGTGAAGCGGTGATGCCGGCAAAAACCCGCGGGACGCCGGTCGGGAAAGTGGAGGCAACCCCTAGAGCGCCCGCCTGGGGGTGCCGTGCCGAAACAACGAGGCACAGTGAGGTAATGGTAAGGAAGTGAGCGCGCAAAAATGATGACCATCGAAAGTCCGCGTTTCGGCCGCTTGACGGTCAGCCCGGAAAAGATCATCGACTTTCCGCGCGGCCTGCCGGGCTTCGAGGACTTGCATCGTTTCACGCTGCTGCATCCCAAGGGCGAGACACCGAAATACTTCGTCCTACAGTCGCTCGACGATGCCGAAATCGCTTTTCACATCACCGATCCGGCGCCCTGGGGGTTCAGCTACCAGATCAAGCTGTCCGACGAGGAATCGGATCTGCTCGGCGAGGGCGATCCAGGCGACTTCGTCGTCGTCGTCATGCTGATCAAAACGGAGCATGGCCACCTGCGCGCCAATCTCAAAGCGCCGCTGGTGATCAACGTGAAAACCCGCCGCGGCTTGCAGCACATCTTTTCAACGCTCGATTATCAGCCATCGGAAGACGCGACATGACCCGAAGCATCATCTCGACCACCGACGCGCCAGCGGCCATAGGTACCTATTCGCAGGCGGTGCGTGTCGGCGACACGATTTACCTCTCTGGCCAGATCGGTCTCGACCCAGCGACGATGCAGCTCGTCGACGGCATCGACGCCCAAATCGAGCGCGTCTTTGCCAATCTGAAAGCGGTGGCCGAGGCCAGCGGCGCGCGCCTCGACGATGCCGTCAAGGTGAACATCTACCTCACCGATCTCGGCAATTTCGCCACGGTCAATGAAGCGATGGCGCGCCATTTCAGGCAACCCTATCCGGCGCGCGCCGCGGTCGGTGTCAAGGAATTGCCGCGCGGCGCACTCGTCGAGGCCGACGCCATTCTCGTCGTCGGCTGACTCTTTCCTCGCCACGCGTGGGCTGCGTTTGCCTCGCCCTATGCCTTCACGCACTGCGAAAACCCCTCACCAAGGCGCGTCGGCGCAATGTTCTGGCACGCGGCAAGAGAAGCTGTTTCGCGCTCTGGGTCTCGAGCGCGACATCGATTTCGTTCTGCATCTGCCGCTGCGCTACGAGGACGAGACGCGGCTGTGGACCATCGATGAGGCGCGCGCGAGCACTGCGCCGGTGCAGCTCAGGCTGCGCATCGTGCGCAGCGAAACCGTGTCCGGGCCGCACCCACAGCTGCTCGCGCTGGCCGCCGATGCGAGCGGCGGCCGAGGCGAGATCATCCTGCGCTGGATCAACTTCTACCCCAGTCAGCAAAAGGTACTGCAACCCGGGGCGCTGTTTGTGGCCTACGGCCAACCGCGCATCGGCCATTACGGTCTCGAAATGATCCATCCGCGACTGCGGCCGACACAGGAAGAGACCGTGTTGCCCGAGACGCTCACCCCCGTCTATCCGAGCACGGCCGGTCTTCGGCAGGAGCCGATACGCCAGCGCATCGCGCAGGCGCTCGAGCGCTGCGATCTCGGCGATACGCTGCCCGAGCACTGGCGATGCGCCCTCGCTTTGCCTGCTTTTGCCGACAGCGTGCGCCTGCTGCATGCACCGCCGCCCGGGGAGGCGCGCAGCCCGATGGCGCCCGACCATCCGGCGCGCCGACGGCTGGCTTTCGACGAGCTGCTCGCGCAACAGCTCTCGCTGCGCCTGGCGCGCGCGGCCCGTCAGGCGCAGCACGCCACCATCCTTGCCGGCCAGGGGGCCTTGACCGAAGGCTTGCTCGCCCGTCTGCCCTTCCGCCTCACTGCCGCCCAGGAGCGCGTCTGGCAAGAGATCGCCGCCGATCTGGCGCAGCCGCGGCCGATGCAGCGCCTGCTGCAAGGCGATGTCGGCAGTGGCAAAACCATCGTCGCCGCTTTGGCCATGCTGCGCGCGGCTGAAAATGGCTATCAGGCTGCGTTGATGGCGCCGACCGAACTGCTTGCCGAGCAGCATTACCGTAAACTCGCCGCCTGGCTCGAGCCGCTCGGTATTTCGCCTCTCTGGCTCTCCGGCAGCCAGAAAGCAGCGGCCAAACGCGAGGCGTTGAGTGCGTTGCGCACGGGCAAAGCCTTGCTGGCGGTCGGCACGCATGCGCTGATCGAGGACGGCGTCGATTTCGCCCGTCTCACACTAGCCATCGTCGATGAACAACATCGCTTCGGCGTGCGCCAGCGGCTAACTTTGGGCCTCAAGGGCGGTGCGATCCATCAGCTGGCGATGTCGGCGACGCCGATTCCGCGCACGCTGGCGATGAGCTATTGCGCCGACCTAGACGTCTCGGTGATCGACGAGCTGCCGCCTGGCCGCACACCGGTAGCGACACGCCTGTTCAGCATGGCGCGGCGCGACGAGCTGATCGCCCGCCTGCATCAGGCCTGTTGCCAAGGGCGCCAAGCCTATTGGGTCTGCCCGCTCATCGAGGAGTCCGAGACGCTCGATCTACAAAATGCCGTCGCCACCTGGGAGGCGCTTTCGGCGGCGCTGCCGGACATCACGGTGGGGTTGGTGCATGGCCGCTTGACGCCGGAAGAAAAAACCGAAGTCATGGCGCGCTTCGCCGCCGGAAAGATCGCGGTGCTGGTGGCGACGACGGTGATCGAGGTCGGCGTCGATGTGCCGAATGCCAGTCTGATGATCATCGAACATGCCGAGCGCTTCGGCCTGGCGCAGCTGCACCAGCTGCGCGGCCGCGTCGGCCGCGGCAGCAGCGAATCGGTCTGTGTGTTGCTTTACGCACTGCCCCTATCGCCAGCGGCACGGGCGCGCCTGCAGATCCTCCGCGAAACGCAGGATGGCTTCGAAATCGCCCGCCGCGATCTCGAACTGCGCGGTCCGGGTGAATTCATCGGCGCCCGGCAAAGCGGCCTGCCGCTTTTGCGTTTTGCCGATCTCGACGATGCCGAGCTGATCGAGCAGGCGCGCCGCGTCGCCGATGCGCTGCTGCGCGAGCAGCCAGAGCTCGTGCGCGCCCACCTCGATCGCTGGCTCGCCGGCCGCGAGGAGCTGCTCAACGCATGAAACCGCCCCTTCTACGCGCTGCGAAAGCGAACGAGCGACGATGGCGAACGCAGTGTCCGCCCGCTACCGCTGCGCTGCGCAGCTGGCTGCGCGAAGCGGGCTCGCTATCGCGCCGCTTGGCCATGACCGCGCCCGGCTTTCACGTGCGCGTGCTCGGTGAGCGCCGTTGCCGACCTCTGCCCGGCGAGACGCGGGCACTCGGCCAGCCGGCACGCCTGTGGCTGTGGGAGCGCGATGTGCTGCTTTGTAGCCACGATCAGGCGTTCGTTTACGCGCACACGGTGAGTCGCAGCGCCGCTCGCGATGCCGCCTGGCCGCTGTTGCGCCATTTGGGCGGACGGCCGCTTGGCCACCTACTGTTCGAAGTGCCCGGCGTGCGCCGCTCGGCGCTCGTTTTCCGTCGCCTGCGCGTCGGCGAGGCGCTACACCAACGCATCACCATCGCACTTGGCCTGCCGCTGCCGCCACTTTGGGTGCGCCGTTCGCTGTTCGCACTGCGCGGTCGGCGTCTGCTGGTCAGCGAAGTCTTTTTACCTGCGATGACCACGCTCGCCCCCAACGCCGATCCTCGAGAGCGATGAAATTCTCCGAACTGAAACACCGCCTCGATCTCTACGAACGCTTGATGCGGCTCGATAAGCCGATCGGCATCCTGTTGCTGCTGTGGCCGACGCTATGGGCGCTATGGCTGGCGGCTGGCGGCCTGCCGCACTGGAGCGTGCTCGGCGTCTTCGTGCTCGGCGTCGTGCTGATGCGCTCGGCCGGCTGCGTGATCAACGATCTGGCCGACCGCAATTTCGATCCGCATGTCGAGCGCACACGCGCGCGGCCACTGGCCAGCGGCGCGGTCAGCGTGCGCGAGGCGCTGTGGCTGTTCGCCTTCCTCGTCGCGCTCGCCGCAGCGCTGGTCGCGGTGTTGCGCAACATGCTGCTGCTCCAGCTTGCCGGCATCGCCCTCATCCTTGCCGCCAGCTATCCCTTCACCAAGCGCTTTTTCGCCCTACCGCAGGCTTATCTCGGCATCGCCTTCGGCTTTGGCATCCCGATGGCTTACGCGGCCATTCAGAACAGCGTGCCGGCCATGGCCTGGTGGTTGCTGCTGGCCAATGTCTTCTGGGCCATCGCCTACGATACCGAGTACGCGATGGTCGATCGCGAGGATGATCTGAAACTGAACATCAAGACCTCGGCGATCACTTTCGGCCGCTTCGACGTTCTGGCGGTGATGCTCTGTTACGGCGCGGCACTGGCGCTGCTCGCCTGGATCGGCGCGCAGCTGCGTTTAGGCGGTTTTTATTACGCTGGTCTCACCACTGCCACGGCGATCGCTGTCTACCACTACACGCTGATCCGCGAGCGGCGGCGCGAACGCTGCTTTCGCGCCTTCCTGCACAACAACTGGTTCGGCGCCGCGATCTTCGCCGGCATCGTCGGCGCGCTGCACCTCGCGCCCTGGTGGCGCGGCTGAGCCTCACGCCGTGCCTGTGAAGCTGACTTTGGTAAGGAACGACGCCTTGGCCGGTATCGTCGGTGCTTCATCGACGGGAAGTGCCCAAACCGGCCATGCATCGTTGTGGCTGGGCCCTCTTCGCCGTTGCCCAAAGGTCCCAGCCTGGGTCGCGCCGCAGGCGATGAACAGCGCTGCGGCTGCGCAGGCCGCCAATCGCGCGAAGGCGATGGTTACATGAGTGTGGCGCGTCCGGTCGTGCTGGTGGTCGATGACGAGCTGCGCTCGCTCGAAGCGCTGCGTCGCACGCTCGAAGAGGACTTCATCGTACTGACGGCGCCCTCGGCGGAGGACGCGGCTCAACTGATGGCGCGCGAACAGGTACATCTGCTGCTGTGCGACCAGCGCATGCCGGGCATCTCGGGCGTCGAGTTTCTCAAGCAGGTACGCCAGCAGTGGCCCGACACCATACGGTTGATCATTTCCGGCTTTACCGATGCCGAAGACATCATCGCCGGCATCAACGAGGCTGGGATCTGGCAGTACATCCTCAAACCCTGGCATCCGGAACAGCTCTTGCTTACCTTGCGTGGCGCAGCCGAAATGTGGCGCTTGCAGCAAGCCAACCAGCGCCTCAGCCTCGAACTGCGCACCAGCCCGGCCACCCTGAAGAAGCGCGTCGGCGAGCTGCACCGCCGCGTCCAGGCGCAATCCGCCTTCGCTCGTCTGCTGCGCGCGCCGGAGAGTCCGCTCAACGAGGTCTGCCGCCTCGCGCAGCGCGTCGCGCCGCACGAGATGGCGATCCTCATCACCGGCGAATCCGGCACCGGCAAGGAGCTGCTGGCGCGCGCCATTCACTACGCCAGCGCGCGCGAGAAGGGGCCGTTCGTCGTCGAAAACTGCGGCGCGCTGCCCGATA
>Ga0209207_1000064_pt1 | contig 96722 bp, 98 predicted proteins | sample SaghotsprinmetaG_FD_184140 | JGI IMG/M metagenome (GOLD analysis project Ga0209207, IMG submission 184140) | Hot spring microbial communities from South Africa to study Microbial Dark Matter (Phase II) - Sagole hot spring metaG (SPAdes) (version 3) | ecosystem: Environmental > Aquatic > Thermal... | reverse complement strand
GGCACCAGATCAAGGACGGCAGCGGGCGCCAGGCGGTGCATGTGGCGGTGTTGCTGGAACGGGCGCTGCCCTGATTTGCGGTGATCGGGCGCGGCGGGGGTGAATATCCCTTTTATAATCAGGGGAAAAGGTCGGAGCGCTCGGCGCGAGACTGGGTTCAGATACGGGGATGTTTTTAAATGGGTTCTATCAAGGCGAACGATGTTCGTGAGGTGAAGTGGTATTCGGGGCGCCTGAATAGCGACATTACTTGGGATCAGGCCCGGAGCAGGGCACCCAATCCGATATCGGAAGCACCACTGGCATCGCTGATCGATATCAATTCCCTGAGTACCTTGCTGGACGATCTGACGCTCCTGCTGGGTATGCCGACGGCGCTGCTCGATCCGCAAGGCAAGATACTGCAAAGCGCCGGCTGGCAACGCGCGTGTACCGACTTTCACCGGGCGACCCCGGGGGCTTGCATCAACTGCACCGAGAGTGACCTGTTCCTCTCCAGCCACCTGAAGGAAGGTGAGTTCATCGATTACAAGTGCAAGAACGGCCTGTGGGATGTGGTGACGCCGGTTTTTGTCGGCGATGCCCATCTGGGCAATCTTTATTGCGGCCAGTTCTTTTACGACGATGACGTGATCGACGATGGTTTCTTCATCGCCCAGGCCGAACGTTTCGGCTTCGATACGGCCGACTATCTGGCGGCAATCCACGAAATGCCGCGTTTCAGCCGCGAACAGGTGCGCCGGATCATGGGGCTGATCGTTGGCCTCGCGTCTTACCTGTCCCATCTTTCATTGACCAACCTTCAGCTCAACGAAAGCCGTGGGCAGATGGAAACCCTGATCAATGCGCTGCCCGACCCGGTCTGGCTGAAAGATACCGAGGGGGTTTTCCTGGCTTGCAACCAAGCGTTCGGCCGCATGTTTGGCGCGCCGACATGCGAGATCATCGGACGCACCGATTACGATTTCACCTCGCCCGAACTCGCGGATTTTTTTCGGCAGAAGGACAGGGAGGCGATTGCGGCGGGCACACCCAGGGTCAACGAGGAGTGGCTGACCCACGCCGAGAGCGGGCAGCCCATATTTCTCGAAACCATCAAGACCCCGATGTCCGGGGTGAGCGGGCGGGCGATTGGCGTACTCGGTATCGGTCGCGACATGACCGAGCGCAAGCGGGTCGAAAACAATCTGCACCTGATGTCGCGGGTCTTTTCAAACAGCGGCGAAGCCATCCTGATTACCGATGCCAACAACCGGATTCTGGCCGTCAACCGCGAGTTCACGAAGCTGACCGGCTACAGCAAGGAAGAAGCCATCGGTCAGGACCCGCGGATGCTGTCGGCCGGCAATACGCCAGCGGAAACGTATCGGGAGATGTGGGCTGCGCTGCTCACCAATGATTACTGGCAGGGCGAACTCTGGGACCGGCGCAAGAACGGGGAGCCCTATCCCAAACGGCTGTCGATTTCCGTGGTGCGCGACAGTGCAGGAAAGGTCGTCAATTACATCGGTACCTTCGAGGACATCACGGATCGCAAGGCGGCTGAGGACAAAATCCGTTTTCTGGCCCATCACGATGTGCTGACCGGACTGCCGAACCGTTTCAGTCTCTACGAACGCCTCGATCAGGGCATGGCTTTCGCCCGGCGTTTCGACAAATCGCTGGCGATCATGCTGATCGACCTTGATCACTTCAAGACGATCAATGACACGCTTGGCCACAATGTCGGCGACCAGTTGCTGATCCAGGTGGCCAGGCGTTTGCAGCAGTCCGTCCGGGAAAGTGACATCGTGGCCCGTCTGGGGGGCGACGAGTTTGTCGTGGTGCTCTCCGGCATCGAGAAGGACGGTGACGGGGTGGCCGAGATCGCGAGCAAGCTCGTCACCCAGCTGGCGGCGCCGTATGCCATCGCCGGCGCTGAGTTGCGCACTTCGCCCAGTATCGGGATCTGTCTTTACCCGGACAACGCGACCGAGATCAGCGAGCTGATCAAGTGCGCGGACATTGCCATGTACCACGCCAAGGCGAATGGACGCAGCGATTTCCAGTTCTTCATCGAAGCCATGCGCGACGAAGTGGCAGAGCGCGTGACGATCGAGCACGAACTGAAGATTGCGCTGGAAAAAGAGCAGTTCGTGCTGCATTACCAGCCGCAGATCGAACCGGGGGCACGGCGTGTGGTCGGCCTCGAAGCCCTGGTGCGCTGGCAGCATCCGACCCGCGGCCTCGTATTTCCCGGTGATTTCATCGCGTTGGCCGAGGAAACACGCCTGATCGTCCCGCTCGGTAAATGGGTGCTTGAGGAGGCCTGCCGGCAATTGAAGTGCTGGCACCAGGCCGGCTACACCGATCTGCACATGTCGGTGAATCTGAGTCCGGCACAATTCCACGACCAAAGCCTGCCGGCGCTGGTCAGACAGGTGCTGGCAAAGTTTGATTTGCCGCCAGGACAGTTGCACCTGGAAATCACCGAATCGATGGCCATGAGCGATCCGGAGGAAAACATCGTCATGATGAAGGCGCTGGCCGATATCGGGGTCAAACTGGCGCTCGACGATTTCGGTACCGGCTACTCGTCGCTGGCCTATCTCAAGCTGTTTCCGATCGACATCATCAAGATCGACCGTTCTTTCGTGAAGGACATCGAAACCGATGAAAACGACGCCGCCATCTGTGAAATGACCATGCTGCTTGCCCAGAAACTGGGCAAGCAGGTCGTTGCGGAAGGCGTGGAAACCGAGGCGCAACTTGAATTCGTGTCACGCATCGGGTGCCAGTGGATTCAGGGCTATCTGTTCAGCAAGCCGCTGGCCGCCGCTGTTGCAGGGGATTTCATCCAGGGGTTTGCGGGAGAGGAAAACCCGGTTCCGGGAAATTGCCGGGCCAGTTCGTGAACTTTGCCGATCCGGGCCGGCCCGGGTATCAGTCGGTGTGCAGGATGCTGCGGTTGCGCCCTTCGCGCTTGGCCCGGTAGAGCGCAGCGTCGGCGCCGGCAATCAGCTCCCGGGCAGTGAGCGGGACGCGGTCGGGGGGCGCACAATTGACTCCGATACTAATGCTGACCCGTCCGTCGTCGCGGCTGGGATGCACGATGCCGGCGTCCGCGACTTCCCGGCGGATACGCTCGGCCAGCGCAAAAGCTTCGTCCGGCGTCAGCCCGCCGGCGACGATGGCGAATTCCTCACCGCCGATGCGGGCGGCGAATTCGCTGGCGCGCTGGGCGTTGTCGCGCAGGATGTCGGCGATCCTGCGCAGGCAGGCGTCGCCGGCCGGGTGGCCGAGGGCGTCGTTGTACTTCTTGAATTCGTCGACGTCGATCATCAGCAGGGCAATGGCCTGGGTGTGGCGGGTGGCGCGGGCCAGTTCGCGGTCGAGGGCGGCGTCGAAATGGCGACGGTTGAACAGGCCGGTCAGCGCGTCGGTGGTCGATAGTTCGGCCAGGCCGGCATTGGCCGCTTCGAGTTGGGCGAGGCTGAGGCGCAGGCGGCGGTTGAGCGAAACGATGTAGGCGATCAGCAGACCGCCGAACAGCAGCACCAGCGCCGCCCAGGCCAGCGCCTGGTAGGCCCAGCCCGGCATCGGGGCGTCGGGGGTGAACAGGAAGCCGTCGAGCGTGTAACTGGCCGGCAGCAAGCCGGTTTCGGCGAATATCCGGGCAATTTCCTGCCAGCGCGTTCGACTCATGTAGCCGATGTCGACGATATCGGCGAGAAACAGGTTGTAGAGCGACTGGGCTTCCAGCGTCAGGGTCATCCGGTCCATCCTGGGATGATATTTCTCCAGGATCAGGTCGATGATTTCGGCCTGGTGGCGGTAGGCATAGCGCCAGCCTTCGGCCAGCGCGTCGCGCATGGCGGCGACGGCCTGCGGGTGCTCGCGGGCGAAGCGCTGGCTGGTGAACAGCGTGTCGCCGTAGAGATCGATGTTCAGTTCGCGGGGATTGAAGATCTGGTAGGGAATGCCGTACTGGCTGGCCTCGACCGGTTCGGTCGAGATGTAGGCGGTGGTCGCGTCGACCTGCTCGGGACCGGTCGCCGCCAAGCTCTTGACGCTGCCGCTGTGGATCACCTGGCGGACCTTGGCGAGATCGACGCCAGCCTTTTTCAGGTAGGCGGTCAGCTCGGCCGAGTGGCTTTCGCCCATCAGCGTCCGCCCTTCGAGGTCCTTGACGGTGCGGATTTTCGGATCGACCCGGGCGAGGATGACAAACGGCGAATGCTGGAAGATCGCGGCAACGGCGACCACCGGCAGGCCCTGGTTGAAATCGATCAGCAGCGAGGAGTTGCCGACACCGAATTCGGCACCGCCGTCGACGACGGTCCGCGCCAGATCGACTTCCGGGTGGCCTTCGATCAGTTCGACGTCCAGCCCGGCGCGCCGGAAGTAGCCCTGTTCAAGCGCGGCGTAGAAGCCGGCGAACTGGTACTGGTGGAACCATTTCAACTGGACCCGGACCTTCAAGGGGGGGTCGGGCGTGTTGGCCTGGGCCGATGGCGTGGCGATTCCCGCGAACAGGAAAATGACCAGGCAGGTAATCAGTCGAAAAAGGCCCATGGCTGGCGCCGACGAGAAAAGATTGATTCGAGTATAGCGCGGGAAAGCGCCGGCAACGGCGATTCAGGCGTCGAAATGCAGCGCCAGGCTGGCCAGGGCTTTGGGGAGCGGCAGGTTTTCCTCGGTTTCGAGGATGCCGGGCACCGGGTGCGGGTATTCGAAGAAGACGCCGTAGGTGCCGGGGCGCTGGCCGTGCAGGTAAACATGGGCGCGCAGGCGGTCCAGTTCGCTGTGGCGCAGGGTGACGATGTTGGGATCGACCCCGTCGTCGGGGGCGACGTCGCAGGCGTCGCCCAGCTTCTCGTCGAGGCTGACGAGCAGGCGGCGCAGCGAGCGGTCCTTGGGCAGCGACCAGGGGTTGGTGTTCATCGCAGCAACTCCGGTTTGATCTGTTCCAGCCAGGCGTCGATGCGGCTTTCGCTGAGCATCGCCTGATGATGCTGGTCGATGGCCAGGCCGAGGAAATGGTCGCCGTCGACCGCCCGCGACGCCTTGAATTCGTAACCGGCCACCGGCCAGCGGCCGACGACGCTTGCGCCGCGGGCGACGAAGGCGTCGTGGAGGATGCCGATGGCGTCGACGAATTCGTCGGGGTATTTCTGCTGGTCGCCGAGACCGAAGATGGCGACGGTCTTGCCGGACAGGTCGGCGTCGGCCAGTTGCGGCAGGAATTCCTCCCAGCTCGGCTGGCTCAGGCCGGTCGATTCGCCGGGTAGCTCGCCGTCGCCCAGGGTCGGACTGCCGACGATCAGGCGGTCATGGGCAAGAAAGTCGGCGAGGGTGGTGCGACCGATATTGACCGGTGCGGCAGCCACCTCGCCGAGCTTTTTGGCGATCTGCTTGGCGACCAGCCGGGTGCGGCCGGTGTCGGTGCCGAAGAAGATGCCGATCTTGTCCATTTCAGGCCGCCGCGACTTCCTGCGTCAGTTCTTCGGGCAGCACGCCGATCGGATCGCCGAGCGTGCCGTCGGGACCGTTTTCGAAGCGCACCAGATAGATCTCCTGTTTCGGTTCGAGTTCGGTATGGCCGAAATGCACCACCACGCCACGCGTGCCGGTGGGGACCAGCAGCGCATCTTCGTCATCGACGCCGGGCATGCCGCCGTCGTTGAACAGGTCTTCGGCGGCATAGACCAGGTCGCCGATTTCGTAGAGGACGGTTTCCATGATCTCAGGCCCAGACGTCGGCGGGGGCCTTGAGGCGCTCGACCGGCTGGTCGAACATCAGGTCCTCGTCGATGATCGCGCCGACATCCTCGGGCTTGACGCCCACGTACATGGTGCCTTCCGGATAGACGATGACGCTGGTGCCGAGATGACAGGGGCCGAGGCAGCCGGTGTTGGTCAGCTGAAAGCCGGCGTTCCACAGGTTGCGGGCGGTGAATTCGTCCTGGAAGGCCTGCCAGGTCTGGCCGCAGCCCTTTTCCTGGCAGGAACCGCGCGGGTGACCGGCGGGACGGCCCTGGACGCAGACGAGGACGTGTTTCTTCGGTTTGGGCATGGTGTTCTCCTTGTTGATGGCCTAGCGTTGCAAGGAAGATGCCAGTTCTAATCTTTTAAAAACAATGGCTTGTCTTTTGTCTGCTTTGTCGCTTTTGCGACATGCCGACCGGGGTGTCGCATTTCAGCAACAAATTTGCTTAGGTTTAATGAGAATTGTTGCTATTTGTAATTGTGAATCCTAGAATTCGCCCCGAATCAGTACTTTCATCCTGCTCAGCCAGCCAGGTCGCGACCAAGCCAGCCACGCACAAACGATCAAGGGGTTAATCGTGAACGCGTCAACGCTTCGTCATCCATCCGGTGTCGCCCGGGCTGCCATCGCCATCGCCACGCTGGCGCTCGGCCATGCGCTGCAGGCTCAGGAAAGTGCGGAAAAAACCTTGCGCCAGGTGGTCGTCGTTGATCAGCGGGAGGCGCAGGTCGAGCGCAAGGAAAGCTATCTGCAAAAAATCGTCATCGCCGAGGAAGAGGTCGAGCGTTTTGGCGATGTGTCGGTCGGCGACATCCTCAAGCGCCTGACCGGCATTTCCTTCACTGGTCCGGCCGGCGTCACCAAGGATGTGCGCATGCGCGGTCTGGACAAGGGCTACACCCAGTTCATGATCAATGGCGAACTGGTCAATAGCGCGACCAAGGATCGCCAGTTCCAGGTTGACCGGTTGCCTGCCGACATGATCGAGCGCATCGAAATCATCCGCGCGCCGAGCGCCGAGTACGATGCCGGCAACATCGGCGGCCTGATCAACATCGTCTTCAAGAGCAAGGTCGAGGAAGTGACGCGAACCCGTGTTGCTGCCGGCAAGAATGGCAAGTACGACATCGGCGACGCAATCGTTCAGACCAGCAAGCGTGTCGGCAATGCCGATATCGTTCTGGCGGCCTCCTATACCGTCGCCGCTGAAGATGTCAGCGAAGCCAAAGCAACTTACAACGCGACAACCGGCGCACTCACAGCCACGGAAAACAAGCCCAAGCCGGCAACCAAGACCGAGTTGCTGTTTACTCCCCGGGTGACTTGGCATTTCGGCGAGGATCGCCTGACCTTCGACCCCTATATCTCGAAAGGGACTGAGGATAAGGAAGAAGACAAGCTGAAGACGGGGGCCAATGTGGCCATCGTCACCGAAAAGGAAATCAAGGAAGAGAACAAGCGGGACCAGGTGATCCGTCTCGGCACCCGCTATGACGGCAAGCGGGATTGGGGGGGCTGGTACGCGAAAGTCGCGCTGGCCGAAACCCGCGCCGACAAGAAGGTCGTTGCCGATGTCTTCAAGTACAACGGTGCCGGCGTGTTTACCAGTGCCGAACGCAAGCGCGAAACGGAAGACATCGTCGACCAGTACCTGCAATTCGGCCTCGGTTTTGCGGCGCAACTGGGCGAGCGGCATCTGGTTCGTGGCGGCATCGAGGTCAAGGATTCGGATTTCAAGTCGCGCAAACCCAAGACCAAGCAGGCAATCAATGCTTCCGGCCTGCCGATTGGCGCGGTCGTCAGCGACGACGGGCAGCGCGACAAGTTCGACATCGGCGAGCGGAAGACCACGATCTACCTGCAGGACGAGATCCGTCTCGGCAGCAGCCACTGGCTGACGCCGGGTATCCGCTACGAGCAGACCAGCCGCGAGGCCAGCGGCAACGACAAGAATGGTCTGCCTTACCGCAGCGACAACAAGCTCGATTCGAGCAATCCTTCGCTGCATTACCGCTGGGCGATCGGCAAGAACCTGAATTTCCGCGCCAGCATTACCAAGACCGTGAAGTTGCCGAAATTCGACCAGTTGAACCCGACTCTCGATACCTCTAAGGATGGTCTGACGTCGGCCAATGCCTATACCGGCGGTAATGTCGACCTGAAGCCGGAGGACGCGCTGGGCTATGAAGCGGGATTCGAGAAAGCCTTTGCCGGCAATCGCGGCATGCTCGGGGTCAATTTCTACGAGCGGCGGATCAAGGATTTCGTCGAGACCCGGACCAATCAGGAGAACATCAACGGTGCGATGCGTTGGGTCAAGCGCCCGCAGAACGTCGGCGAGGCGCACATCTACGGAATGGAACTGGACTGGCGCTTCCCGTTGTACGAGAAGGCCGGCCATGTGCTCAACGTGGTTGGTAACCACACGGAAATGCGCGGCACCATCGACAGTCCGACCAAGGGTGAGATCGACATCAAGGAAATGCCGCCGCGGGTGACCAACCTCGGCCTGGATTACAAGCACCGGCCCAGCGGCAGCTTTGGCGGATTCTCGGTGAATTACGTGCCGAAATTCTCGGCCAGCAGCACGAACGACAACGATGAGACCGAACTCAAGCACTGGCAGGCACGGACCACGCTCGATGTTTACGTCGGCAAGATTTTCAGCCCGCTCGCCGAAGTCCGTCTGATCGGCCGCAACCTGCTCAAGGTCAAGAAAGACGAGACGACGATCAAGGGCAACAGTCTCGAACACAAGATCGAGTATTCGAAGCCGACGGTAATGCTGACCTTCGAGAGCCGTTTCTGACGATGCGCCGCCTGCTTGGCAGCTTCCTGATGTTTTCCGTCTCCTGCCCGCTTTGCGCGCAGGAGACGGCGCTGGGCGAAGTCACCGTGTCGGCGCGGGCCAGTGGTGACGAAATCCGGCGCAACGCTTCGGCGTCCAAGCTGGTCTTCGAGCGCGACGAACTCGACAAGATGGACGCCGCAACGATTGCCGACCTGCTGCGCAAGCTGCCCGGCACCGGGGCGATTCCCGACCCGGACAGCCGGCGAGGGCGGGGCAAGGGACGCGACAAGCACATGCCAGAGATATTGGTGGACGGTCAGCCGCTGCCTGGTGGCGACCGCTCGCCGGGGGCCGCGCTGCGTCTGCCGGTCGAACTGATCGAACGCATCGAAATCATCCGCAACAGCACCGCCGAGTTCAAGGTCGGCGGGCCGGGCGGCGTCATCAATCTGGTCCTGCGCGACGTGCCGCCGCGCTCGGTGCGCAGCCTGCGTGCCGGTGTCGGGGTGCTCGACGGGGCGGCCATCGTCCGTGCCGAAGGCCAGTACGGTGAGCGTGATGACGAATTCGGCTACCTCTTTGGCGGTTCGTTGCAGTCGCATCCGCTGGCTGCTCGCCAGGATACCGAGATCCAGCGCTTCACCGGCGGTGCACGCAGCGAATGGACGCGTGAGGCAATCAGCGAGCTGGGTCGCGACGACAATCTGGCGTTGATGCCGCGCTTCACCTGGCAACTCGGCAGCGGCCAGCAATTCACGCTGAGTCCTTTCGTCAATCTGAGCGAAAACTGGCGTAACACCGAGATCAAGCGTGAAATTTACGCTGATCCGGTGGCCGGTACCGGTCTCGTCGCCGCGGGCCGTGATCGCGAGCGCGAACAGGGCCGGCGCGGCAGCGGTCGTCTGACCGGGGAATGGCGTCAGGCCAATGGCGCCGGCGGCGAGTGGACAGCGCGCGCCAGCCTCCAGGGCGAGTTCGAGCGCAAGGAAAAATCGGTCGCCAAGTACGATGCTGCCGGCGCCTCGCTCGGCCGTAGCGACGACGACACCCGCCGCAACGAACGCGAGCTCAGCTTGCAGCTCAAGGGCAAGCACTTGCTCGGCGATGCCCACTTGCTCACCGGTGCCGTCGAGTGGCGCGACAAACGCAGCACCGACACCCAGGAGAAGCGCAACAACGGCGTCCTGCAGGCGCCCGGCGCCGGCAGCCGGGCCGAGGTTGCCGACTGCAAGCGTGTGGTCTGGCTGCAGGACGAGTGGCAGGTCAGCGATGTGCATGTGCTGACCCCGGGGCTGCGCTGGCAGGCGCAGGCGACCTCGGTGGTCGACGGGCTGGGCGGCCGGGTGAGCAGCGATTACCGCTCGCTCGACCCGTCGCTACATGCGCTCTGGCAGGTGACGCCGGCCTGGAATCTGCGCGCCAGCCTGGCCCTCGACGGCAAGGCGCCGGGTGCGCGCGATCTCAGCCCTGTGGTGCGTACGGCCAACGGCATCAATTCCGCCGCCAACCCGCACAAGGGTGGCAATCCGGCGCTCAAGCCGGAGCAGAACCGCAGCGTCGAGGTCGGCAGCGAGTTCTTCCTGCCCGAGCGCGCCGGTTCGCTCGGTTTCTCGCTGTTCCGTCGCCAGGTTCGCGATCATGTGCAGAAACAGGTCCGGCTAGAAGGCGCCGACTACGTCGAGCGACCGTACAACGTCGGCGATGCGGTACTCGACGGCGGCCTGTTCGACTTCAAGTGGCGCCTCGATGCGCTCGATCTGCCGCAATTGACGCTGCGTGGCAATGCTTCGTATACGCGCACCCGGCTGAATGCTGGCGCCGGGGCCTACGAGGGGCCGCGCAAGAGCGCCAATTTCGGCTTCGACTACGAGCTCCCCGCCTGGTCGCTGACGCTAGGCGGCAACTACAGCTATGTTGGCGCGCTGGATCGCGACAGCAGCCTGAGCGTGCGCCAGCAGCAAGGTCCGCGCCGCCAACTCGACCTCAACGCGGTGTACCGCATCGACCGCCAGCTGGGATTGCGGCTGTCGGCGCAGAACCTGACCCGCGAGCGGCGCGCCGCCAGCGTCGAGGAGTACGACGCCGGCGGTGCACTCCGCCGCCGGGAAAGCGATAACGAACGCGGCATTGCCAGCGTTTTTCTGGCCATCGAAGCCAAGTGGTAACCCCAACCCAAGGAGCAATCATGGAACTCAATTTCAAGGCACGCGACTGGCACAACTGGACCTCGGCCATCCTGGCCGTGCCATTGGTCCTGGTCGGATTGACGGCCATCTTCCTGGCGCACAAGAAGGAACTGAAACTGAACGATCTCGACCTGACTGCTTATGTCGCCTGGCTGCCGGGTTACAGCGACATCTCGATGGCCAAGGACAACAAGGAAATCCGGAGCAGCCTGCACGACAGCGCGGGGCGGACGTGGATTGGTACGCAGGCCGGCTTGTACCGGCTTGAAGGCGAGCGGGTCGAGGTGGTCCGGGAAATCGGCGCCGAACCGGTGCGCGATCTGGTTCAGGCGCCGTGGGGTGTCGTCGCGGCGACCAAGTACGGCGTGTGGACGCTGCAGGGCGAGACCTGGCAGCAAAGCCACAAGGGCGATGCCTGGAATGCCAACCTGCAGCCCGATGGCGCGGTGGCAGTGACGATCAAGGACAAGGGTCTGCTGCTGTCGCGCGACGGCCGCAAGTGGGAAGCGGAGCACACGGCCAGCGAGCGTATTGCCGCCTTGCCGACCGAGGATCGGCTGGCCGAGAAGATCTCGCTCGGCAAACTGATGATCGATCTGCATACCGGCAAGGCCTTCTTCGGCAAGGCCTGGGAGTGGGTATGGATCGACCTGCTTGGCGCGGTCTGGGCTTTCCTCGGGTTTACCGGCATCTACCTGTGGTGGCGCAGCCAGACCAAGCGTCGCGATGCGGCCCGCAGCAAGCTGCCAAAGGAGACCGCTCATGGCTAAGCTGCTTGGTATCGGCCTGGCCGTGTTGATGCTCGTCGCGCTGCTCGTCATGCTGGCGGTGTTCGTGCATGGGCTTTACGCCCGGCGCCAGATGAACCGCTACAAACGGGTGGCTGAAAGCCTGCCCAAAGCCCCTCGTCCGGTGCGGGGGGCTCGCGATCAAGCCGACTAGTCGCTCGACCCGGGGGCGCCTCAGCGCGCCCCGTGCTTCTCGACGACCATGCCGTCCAGCGCGTCGATGACGCCGTCGCTGCCCTGTTCCACCTGCAGGAAGGCGCCGTGGAGCTTTTCCTGGACGGCGTAATCGGTTTCCCAGCCCTGGCCCATGAAATCCATGGCCAGGTGCATGTTCTGGTGCACCTGCTTGTGCGGTTCGGCAATGCGCCGGAAGCTCTGGACCTTGCCGAAGACGGCCAGGGTTTCCTCGTTGTTCAGCCACTTGCCGAGGCGGCAGTTCAGTTCGTTGACCGTCACCGCCTGGGCGTTTTCCGAGTCGCTGCCGCGGTTGACCGCCATGTAGCCGTTCTGCTTGTAGATGAAGTGGTCGATCTTGGCCAGCGAGGCGAAGCTGACGTCATGCACGTAGCGGATCTGTGCCAGGGCATTGGCCGACGAGCTGGCGACGTCGGCGAAACGGGCGTCGAAATCGCCGATGGTGGCGCAGGATTCGGAGGCGATGCCGCGCATTTCGTCGGCGTTGGCGACCATTTTCCCGGCATCCACCTGCAGCGTGTCCATGACGCTGGAGATCGATGCCGAGGCATTCTTCGAGTTTTCCGCCAGCTTGCGCACCTCGTCGGCGACGACGGCGAAGCCGCGGCCGTGCTCGCCGGCGCGGGCGGCTTCGATGGCGGCGTTGAGCGCCAGCAGGTTGGTCTGGTCGGCGATGGTGGCGATCAGGCTGACCGAGCGGGCGATTTCCTCGCGGTGGGCGTTGAATTCGGTGATCGCATGGCCGGTGTCCTCGATTTTCCCGACCAGGCGGTTCATTGCCTCGACCACCTCGGCAATCGCCGCGCTGCTTTCCTGGGCAGCGCTGGCGTTGTCGGTCGATAGCCGGGCCAGTTCGTCGGTGGCGGCGACGATGCCGAGCATGTCGCGCTGGCTGGTACGCATGTTCTTCAAGAGGTTCTCGGCATTCAACTGGCCGAGGCGGGAGAGCAGGTTGTTGCGCATCTCCTGGTGGTAGTTGCGCATCAGGATGGCCAGCGATTCGTTGCCCTGATCGACGGCCTGGCGGAAGACGCCATGCAGGCCGGCGCTGTCGATCTGGTCGGCAAAACGGTTCTCGCTGGCGGCCTGCAGGGCTTCGCGCTGTTTGGTGAAGCAGCTTTCCATCTGTTCCAGCATGGCATTGACGTTGTCGCAGACCACGCCGAGTTCATCCTTGCGCCGCAGGTCGGGGATACGCTGGCCGATGACGCCGCGCGAGATTTCGGTGGCGACGCGGGAAATGTGGTTCAGCGGGGTCAGCGCGACGCGCAGCTTGTGCAGGTAGAAGAAGCCGCTGCCCAGGCCGAAGGCCATCAGGCAGCTGAACCACAGCCAGTCCAGCGGCAGCCAGCCGTGCGTGGCCATGCCGATGATGCCGGCGATGAACAGCAGCGCGTTGAGAAAGACGACCTCAACGAAGGCGCTGCGGATGAAGGGAGAACGCTGCATGCTTGGAATTCCTGATAGCTGTGAAATCTTGGCCGAACAAGGGCCGGGCACATTGTCGCCGGCCCTTGTTACGGAAATGGGTCGCTGCTCCGGGTGGGTCAGAACTGCTTGACCTCGATGTTCAGCGTCTGGATGCGGTAGGCGATCTGGCGCGGCGTCATGCCGAGGATGCGGGCGGCCTTGGCCTGGACCCAGCCGGCCTGTTCCAGCGCGGCGATGACGCGTTCGCGTTCGGACAGCGAGGGATCGTTGATATCGACTTCGCTCGCCGGCGGCGGCATCTCGCCGCTTGGCACCGCCGTCTTCAGCGGCCGGGCCGAACTGCGTTCGCGACTGCTCGGGAAGCGGATCAGGTCGACATCGATCAACCCGTCTTCGGACAGCACGGCGGCGCGTTCCAGGCAGTTTTCCAGTTCGCGCACGTTGCCCGGCCAGTCGTGGCTGGCCAGCCGGCGCTGGGCCATGTCGCTGAGCGTCAGCTTGCGCTTCTGGTCGTTGCCGATCTTGGTCAGCAGGTGACGGGCGATTTCCGGGATGTCCTCGATGCGTTCGCGCAGTGGCGGCAGGAACAGCGGCATGACGTTCAGGCGGTAGAACAAGTCCTCGCGGAAGTCGCCCATTTCGACGGCGGTTTCCAGATCGCGGTGGGTGGCGGCGATGATGCGCACATCGACCTTGATCGTCTTGCTGCCGCCGACGCGCTCGAACTCGCCTTCCTGCAGGATGCGCAGCAGCTTGGCCTGGAAGGCCGCCGACACTTCGCCGATTTCGTCGAGGAAGAGGGTGCCGCCGTTGGCCTGTTCGAAGCGGCCCTTGCGTGCTTCGACGGCACCGGTGAAGGCGCCGCGCTCATGGCCGAAGAGTTCGGATTCGAGCAGGTTTTCCGGCAGTGCGGCGCAGTTGAGCTTGACCAGCATGTTGCGCGCGCGCGGCGAGTTGTAATGGATGGCGTTGGCGATCAGTTCCTTGCCGGTGCCGGTTTCGCCGCGGATCAGCACGGTGGTGTTCCACTTGGCGACCATGCGCGCCTGTTCGAAGACCCGGCGCATCACCGCCGAGCGCCCGACCATGCTGTCGAAACCGTGCTGATGGCGGACGGTGCGCCGGAGCAGGTCGCGTTCCTCGAGCAGGGTCGATTTTTCCTGCTGGACTTCGAGCGACAGCTTCAGGCTCTGGCCGATCAGGTTGGCGACCATCTCGACGAACTGGGCGCGCTCCTCGAGCAAGCCGTCTTCCGGTGCTTCCGGCTGGACCGCGAGGACGCCCTGGAGGTTGCCGCCGACCTTGATCGGCACGGCGATGAAGGGCAGTTCCGGTTCGTACAGGCCGACCCGGTTGAGGAAGCGCGGCTCGTCGGCGACGCGTTCCAGTTTGAAAGTGCGGGGTTTTTCCAGGATCAGGCCGATGATGCCTTCGCCGGGGCCGTATTGCGCGTTGTCGGCGGTCGGGCCGTCGGGGTTGTAGATGGTGTGGATGGCGAGCTTGCCGCTTTCGGCATCGACGACGCCGATCAGTCCGCGGCTCAGCCCGGCCTCGTCATGCAGCACGCGCAGCAGGTCGTGCAGGGTCTCGTTGAAGGCCAGCGAGCGGCTGAGTACCCGGCTGACCGCATAGAGCGCCGACAGCAGCAGGATGTTCAGTTCGTGCGTTCGACAGTAGCCGCCCGGGGGCGGGCATTCGTCGGCGGCGTGGTGGGTGTGGTGGTCGTGCATGCTGTGTTTCCTGCTCAGATCGGGTCGCCGTCGACGCGGAACTCGACGATGGCGGCACAGCCGCCGGCCGGGCTTTCGTCGAGATCGATGATGCCGCCGTGGTCGGCGACGACCTGCTGGGCTCGCGACAAGCCGGTGCCGATATGTTTGCCGCTGCCGTTCTTGGCCGTGAAGAAGGGCTCGAACGCCTTGTGCCGCCATTCCATTGGAATGCCCGGGCCGCTGTCGAGGACGGCGATGCGCAGGCAGTCGTCGACGACCTCGCTCCTGATCTGCAGCTCGCGACGCGGCCAGCCCTTGACGTTCATGGCTTCGATGGCGTTTTCGACGAGCGCCTTGAACAGCATGCGCAATTGCAGCGGCCGCCCGTTCAGCGGTGGCAGCACCGCCGAGGGTTGCCAGTCGACGGTGATGCCGGCGCTGAGCAGGCGGGGCGTGCACACTTCGAGCACGTCGCGCAGGATTTCGTTGAGATTGACGCGGATGACGATCTCCTGCGGACTTTGCGGGATCACCTGGCGCAGCGATTCGATGTGCTCGCGGCTGTTGTCGAGCGCGTGCCTGAGCATTTCGGCGCTGGCCGGGTCGCGGCGCTGGAGCACGGCGACTGCCGAGGCCATGACGTTGAGCGGTTCTTCCAGGCGGAACACCGCCGCCGACAGGCCTTCGCGGATCGCCGCCGTGCGTTCCTCCTCGGCCAGCGAGGCCTTCAGCGCGGCGCCCTTGGCCCGCTCCTGCTCCTCGCGCAGGTTGGTGATGTCGGAAATGACCAGCAGCAGGCCGGGTTGGCCGGCGGCGCAGAAGTAGCTGTCGGCGCATTCGCTCTGCATGGCGATCACCGAGGCGCTGACCGACAGCCAGCGGGCGCGGCCGCCGGGACTGTCGAGACGCATCTCGCGGTTGCTGAACTCGCATTGCCCGGGATCGCTGGCCAGGGCTTCGTACCACTCCGGCGCCAGTGCGTCGAGCAGGCGGTGCGCCGGCTCCTTGACCCGCATGTCGGTCAGCAGTTTCTTGTAGGCGTGGTTGTCGAGGACCACGCGACCGGTCGGATCGAGCAGGGCAAAGGCCACCGGCGAGGCGTCGATCACCGATTCGATCAACTGTTTCTGGTTGAGTACCGTGCGCTCCAGTCGGTGCAGTTCGGTGATGTCCCGGTGCATCCCGAGGTAGTGGGTGATTTCGCCCTGGCTGTCGACAACGGGGGTGATCGACAGTTCGGCCAGATAGGTGCCGCCGCATTTGCGCTTGTTCAGTAGCTTGCCCGACCAGGGGCGGCGGGCCTTGAGCGAGGTCCACATGTCGGCGTACAGCGCCGGTGGCGTGGTGTGGTTGGAGAGCACGGATTCATTCAGGCCGATCACGTCCTCGGCGCTGTAGCCGGTGATCCGGCTGAAGCTGTCGTTGGCATAGAGGATGCGGGCCGACGGATCGGTGATCGAAATGGCCAGGTCGGCCTGATGGACTGCCTGGCGATAGACCTCGGGCGGCAGGATGTCTTTGAGGTCGTTCTGGGTCAGGGGCTGAGCCGACATGATCTAACTCCGGGAAGGGCCGGTAAGGGTCTGGATCGGCTAAAAGCAGATTCCATGCCGTCTTGTGAGGTTTGCTGCAAAAGCCCTGTTTGTCGTGATCCCGGCATGAATTCGACAATTTCCTGTTGGCTTTGCGACAAATTGTTTTGCCGGAAATGCACCAATTTGGTGTGTTGCCACCAAAAAAGGGGCTGAACGGGCATGGGAAGGAGAAAACCGGCGATGGCACGGCTTATGCAGTGAAGCCGGCGACGTCCAACCCGAGTCTTCCGTCCATGAGCGAAATCCTGTTACTGCTGCTCTCCACCGCGCTGGTCAACAATGTCGTGTTGATCAAATTCCTTGGTCTGTGCCCGGTCATGGGCGTCTCCAAAAGCGTCGATAGTGCCTTCGGCATGGGGTTGGCGACGACCTTCGTGCTGATGCTGGCCAGCGCCGCCTCGTGGATGCTCGACAACTGGCTGCTGCAGCCGCTCGGTCTGGGCTACCTGCGCATCCTGACCTTCATCCTGGTGATTGCGTCGGTCGTGCAATTCACCGAGATGTTCGTCAAGAAGACCAGTCCCGGGCTGTACCAGTCGCTCGGCATCTACCTGCCGCTGATCACCACCAACTGCGCCGTGCTCGGCGTCGCGCTGCTCAACGTCCAGCAGGAGTTCAGCCTGTTCAAGAGCCTGCTCTACGGGTTCGGGTCGGCGGTCGGCTTCACGCTGGTGCTGCTGATCTTCGCCGGCCTGCGCGAGCGCGTGGCGCTGGCTCGCGTGCCGGTGGCCTTCGCTGGGGCGCCCGTTGCCTTCATCACCATCAGCCTGCTCGCCCTGGCCTTCATGGGCTTCTCGGGCCTCAACGTCTAAGGGAGGACTGTCATGATCGCCGCCATCCTCAGCCTGACCGTGCTCGGTGCCATCCTCGGCATCGCGTTGGGCATCGCCAACAAGTTCCTCAAGGTCGAGGGCAATCCCATCGTCGATGAACTGGTCGATCTGATGCCCGGTTCCAATTGCGGCCAGTGCGGTTATCCCGGTTGCGTCGGTGCCGCCGAGGCCATCGTCGCCGGAACTGCCCCGGCCACCTGCTGCCCGCCCGGCGGCAAGGCGCTGGTTTCGGCGATTGCCGCCAAGCTCGGCCTGACCGTCGATCTCTCGGCGCTTGGCGACGACGGTCCGAAAATCGCCACGGTTGCCGAGGAACTGTGCATCGGCTGCTGCCGCTGCGCGCGGGTCTGCCCGACCGACGCCATCCTCGGCGGGCCGAAGCAGATCCACAACGTTTTCCGCGAAGCCTGCACCGGTTGCGAAGCCTGCATCGAAAAATGTCCGACCGAGGCGCTGGTCATGAAACCGGTGCCGGTCACCCTGCAACACTGGGTGATGCCCAAGCCCCGCCTGGCCTGAGAGTTCACATCATGGGATTCATGAATCTGTTCAAGCACTTCCTCGGCGACGACTGGGGCGTGCATCCCGACGACCGCAAACGCCCCGCCGCCGACCGGCCGCTGCGCGTGATGCCGGTGCCGGAAAAACTCTATCTGCCGCTGCAGCAGCACCTCGGTGGGCCGGCGCGGCCGGTGGTGCTGGTTGGTCAGCAGGTGAAGAAGGGCGAGTTGATCGCCGAAGCGCAGGGCATGATCTCGGCGCCAATCCATGCGCCGACGTCGGGCACCATCGCCGCCGTCACCGATATCACGGCGCCGCATCCTTCGGGCCTGACCCTGCCGGCGATCATCCTGGCGGCCGACGGGCGCGACGAATGGATCGATTGTCAGGGCTGTGCCGACCCCTTCGCCCTCGACCCGGTCGAGATCGGCAAGCGGGTCGCCGCGGCTGGCGTGGTCGGCCTGGGCGGCGCGGCCTTCCCGTCGGCGGTCAAGCTGACCGGCGCCGCCCGTTCCAAGGTCAAAACCCTGGTCATCAACGGCGGCGAATGCGAGCCCTACCTGTCCTGCGACGACCGCCAGATGCGCGACCGGGCGGCCGACATCGTCGACGGCATCCGCATCATGCTCCACGCCACCGGCGCCCGCGAGGCGCTGGTCGGCATCGAGGACAACAAGCCGGAAGCCATCGTCGCCATGCAGGCCGCTGCTGCCGCGGTGCCCGAGGTGCACATCCGGCCGGTACCGGCGCGTTACCCGATGGGTTCGGAAAAGCAACTGGTGCAGGTGCTGACCGGCAAGGAAGTGGCAGCCGAAAGCCGCACCTTCGACATCGGCATCGTCGTCCATAACGTCGGCACGGCGCTGGCCGTGCGCGCGGCGATCCGCGACGGCCGGCCGTTGATTTCGCGGGTGGTCACGGTCAATGGCAACTGCGCCAACGACCCGGGCAACGTCGAGGTGCTGGTCGGCACCCTGGCCGAGGAAGTGATCGCCTTTGCCGGTGGCCTCAAGGGCGACGGCATTGGGCTGGCGCGCCGGGTCATGGGTGGGCCGATGATGGGCATGCAGATTCCGCACTGGCGCGTGCCGGTGGTCAAGGGCACCAGCGGCATCCTGGCGTTCGACGCGCAGGAAGTGGCGGCGCAGGAACCCGATCCCTGCATCCGCTGCGGCAGTTGCGTGAAAGCCTGTCCGATGGGCCTGTTGCCGTTGGAAATGAGCGCCCGCATCCGCAATTCGGCTTACGACGAGGCGGTCGGCATCGGCCTCAAGGACTGCATCGCCTGCGGCTGCTGCGCCTATGTCTGCCCGTCGAAGATTCCGCTGGTCCAGTATTTCGTCCATGCCAAGGGCGAACTGGCGGCGCAGGACCGTAACAAGCTGCGCAACGACGCGACCAAGAAGCTGGCCCAGCAACGCCAGGAACGGCTCGACCGCGAAGCGCGCGAGAAAGCCGAAGCCGCCGCCAAGCGCAAGGCCGAACGCGAAGCTGCCGCCGCGGCGAAGGCAGCGGCTGAAGCAGCGGCCAAGCAGGCTACCGAAACCGAGGGAGAAAGCGCATGACCCCCGCCACCCTGACCGCCCAGACGGTCGCCTCACCGCATGCCCACGGCGGCAATTCGGTCAGCCGGACCATGTTCCGCGTGCAACTGGCCTTGCTGCCGGCGACCCTCTACGGCTTCTGGCTGTACGGCTGGCCGGCCTTCTTCCTGTGGGCACTGACCATCCTCTCCTGTGTCGCCTTCGAGGTCCTGTCGCTGAAGCTGATGGGTACGCCGCGCGTCAAGGCAACGCTGTTCGACGGCTCGGCCGTGCTTACCGGCTGGCTGCTGGCAATGACCCTGCCGCCCTGGGCGCCGTGGTGGGTGGCGGTAGTCGGCGGTTTCATCGCCATCGTCATCGGCAAGCAGGTATTCGGCGGGCTGGGCCAGAATGTGTTCAATCCGGCCATGGTGGCGCGGGTGGCGCTGCTGGTGTCCTTCCCTTTGCCGCTGACACTGTGGGTTGCGCCGCTGCCGATGAGCACGCTGCCGACGCCCGATTTCGTCAGCAGCCTGCGCATCTTCCTGACCAGCCTGCCGGTGCCGGACGCGATGACCAGCGCCACGCTGCTCGGTCACGCCAAGACCGAACTGGCGCGAGGCATCGACCTGGCAACGGCGCTGCACGCCGGCCCGGACCTGTCGTGGATCGGCATGCGCGCCGGCAGTTTCGGCGAATCGGCAGCAATCCTGATCCTGTGCGGCGGCCTCTACCTGTTGATCACCCGCGTCATCACCTGGCATGCGCCGCTGGCCGTGCTGGCCGGTGTCGCCATCCCGGCGGCGATCGCTCACGCCGTCGATCCCGGCCGCTTCCTGTCGGCCGAGGCGCACCTGCTGTCCGGTGCGCTGATGCTCGGTGCCTTCTTCATCGCCACCGATTACGTGACCTCGCCGAACACGACCACCGGTCAGATCATCTTCGGCCTGGGCATCGGCCTGCTTACCTGGGTGATCCGCAGTTTCGGCGGCTACCCGGAAGGCGTCGCCTTCGCCGTGCTGCTGATGAATGCCATGACGCCGGTCATTGACCGCTTCTGCAAGCCGCGCATCCTTGGCCGCGACCGTAAAGGCAAGCCGCTCGACATTCCGGAGAACGCCTGATGAACCTCGATACCCTGCGCGACAAACTCGGCTACCAGCCGCTGCTGCTCGGCATCGTCGCCCTGCTCGCCAGCGGTGCGCTGGCGGTGGTGTCCGACGCCACGGCGCCGGCCATTGCGGCGGCCGAAGCCAAGGACCTGCGCGATTCGCTGTCCGACGTGCTGCCGGCCGGCCTGGCCGACAACGATTTTCTCAAGGACACCGTCGAACTCGACCGCGACGGCAAGACCGTGACCATCTACCGCGCCCGCCAGGGCGAGGCGCTGAAGGCGGTACTGTTCAAGGTCGCCGAGCGTGGCTACTCCGGCGAAATCCAGGTGCTGATGGCGGTCGACATGGACGGTCGCACGCTCGGCGTGCGCGTCCTCAAGCATACGGAAACGCCGGGTCTCGGCGACAAGATCGAGATCAGGAAAGACAACTGGGTACTGAGTTTCAACGGCAAGTCGCTGCTCGATCCGACGCCGGAGCGTTGGGGCGTGAAGAAGGACAACGGCGTCTTCGACCAGTTTGCCGGCGCCACCATCACGCCGCGCGCCGTGGTCAAGGCAGTCAAGGGCGGGCTGGAGTTCTTCGCCGCCCACAAGGCGGAAATCACCGGTCAGGCGGCTTAGGAGACAAGGATGAGCGATATCCAGTACGGCAGGATCATCAAGGACGGGCTGTGGGAACAGAACGTCGTTTTCGCGCAGATGCTGGCGCTGTGCCCGCTGATGGCGGTGACCACGAGCGGCACCAACGGCCTGGGCATGGGACTGGCGAGCACGGCGGTGCTGGTGTGCGCCAATGTGCTGGTGTCGTTGATCCGCAAGGTGGTCAGCGCCCAGGTGCGGATTCCCGTTTTCATCGTGCTGATCGCCACCCTGGTGACCATCGTCGACCTGGCGATGAACGCCTGGCTGCATGAGCTGTACAAGGTGCTCGGCCTGTTCATTGCGCTGATCGTGGTTAATTGCGCTATCCTCGGCCGCTCGGAGTCCTTTGCCGTCAAGAACGGTGTGGCCGCCAGCGCGGTGGACGGGCTGGCGATGGGACTGGGCTTCACCGGCGCGCTGGTCCTGCTCGGCCTGGTCCGCGAATTCCTCGGTGCCGGCACGCTGTTCGCCCAGGCATCGCAACTGCTCGGTCCGTCGTTCGCCTTCCTCGAAGTGCAGGTGCCGGGTTACGGCGGCGCCCTGCTGATGATCCTGCCGCCCGGTGCCTTCGCCGCGCTCGGCTTCCTGCTTGCAGGCAAGCGCATCATCGACCGCAAGCTGGCCGAACGCGAAGCCACCAGCGCCGAACCGGCCGCCGCCTGAGGAGTACAGTCATGCAGATTGGTGTCGCCTATTCCGAACCCGGCCAGCAGGTCTGGCTGAACATCGAAGTCCCGGACACGGCTACGGTGCAGGAGGCCATCGAGCGCTCCGGCATCCTCAAGCAGTTCCCGCATATCGACTTGGCCGCGCAGAAGGTCGGCGTCTTCGGCAAGCTGGCCAAACTCGACGCCGCCTTGCGTCCCGGCGACCGCGTCGAAATCTACCGGGCCATCATCTGCGACCCGGCGACGGTGCCGCGCAAGGACAGCGACGAAGACGAATAGGATTGTCGTTTTTGCGACATTGGAATACCGGTTTATGCACCGTGTTTGTGCGTAAATAATTGATAATACTGAAATATTTCTGTCCTATAATGCGCGGCCTTGTCCCTGGGAGATGCCCGTGCATACGACGAATTATTCCGCCGCCGACGCCGTGACCGCGCTTGGTGCCAATCATGGTTACTGTCTGGATGGCGACTTCGTCCATCTCAACGCCGATGTCAGCCTGGCCGAAGCCGATCTGGCTGACGGCACCCACTGGGCCCTGCAATTGTGGGCCAGCCCCGGTGGTTTCGACGGCCTGGCGCTGAACGGCGTCAAGGTCGCCGAGCTGGCCCTGCAGCCGACGCCGGGCAATTTCAACGTGGCCGCCTGCGTGACGGCTTTGCCGCCGGCCGGTTGTGCCGCCCAGGTCATGGCCATGGCGCTGGTTGGACAGCGCGTGGACGGCAGCGTCCAGGTTCGCGACTTGTCGGTCTATGCGACGCCGCAGACCTTCTTCCAGCCTTTCCTGCTCGGCGACGTGAGCTGCCGGGTGGCCGACGGCGTGGCGGAAATCGCCATCGAACGCATCGCCAGCCCGCGCGCGCCGGATAACCTCAGTGGCACGCTGGCCCTCGAAGTCTGGGCGCTCGACGCGCCCTATCAAGGCGGCGCCTGGCAGGGCCAGCCGGTGGCCAGCGTGGTGCTCGGCCAGTTGTCCGGCGGCAGCGCCTGGGCCGATTGCCGGTACAGCGTGCCGGCGGTGAACGCCAGCGGTACGCTGACCCTGATGCTGCGCGAATGGACGCCGGCCGGTTACCTGACGCGCGACTACCGCAATCTGGCGGCGGTGAGCGAGCCGGTCAGCGGCGACGTCGAGGCAGCGGCCAAGCCGGCCGCCAAGGCGGGCAAGAGCGCCACCAGGAAGGCCAGCGCCAGCAAGTCCGCAGACAAGACCGCTCCGGTCAACGTCAATACCGCCAGCGCGGCCGAACTGGCTGCCGTCAAGGGGATTTCCAAGACGGTTGCCGAAGCCATCGTCGCCGCCCGGCCTTATGCCAAGCTCGATGACTTGCTGCGGGCCAAGGGCGTTGGCGCCAAGCTGCTGGAAAAGGTCGGCAAGTTGTTGAAGATTTGAGTTTTTTCGCAGGCTTGTCGCAAAGGCGACAAGCCTGCTATTGAAAATTCTCAAATAAAACAAGGTGCTGCCCGGTGGCACCCATTTTGCTGAGTGTTAGCCAGTCATCTGGAGAACGCGCATGAAAGCCAGCGAAATCCAGGCCCTGCTCGACGAGCCGGCCTGCAGCCACAACACCAAGGAAAAGTCCGGTTGTTCGAAGCCGAAGCCGGGCGCCACGGCCGGCGGCTGCTCCTTCGACGGCGCGCAGATCGCGCTGCTGCCGATTGCCGACGTCGCCCACATCGTCCATGGGCCGATCGCCTGCGCCGGTTCCTCCTGGGATAACCGCGGTACGCGCTCTTCTGGCGTCACCCTGTACAAGATCGGCATGACCACCGACCTGTCGGAAACCGATGTGGTCATGGGGCGTGGCGAAAAGCGCTTGTTCCATGCGATCAAGCAGGCGGTCGACAGCTATGCGCCGAAGGCCGTCTTCGTCTACAACACCTGCGTCACCGCACTGATCGGCGATGACGTCGAAGCCGTCTGCAGGGCCGCCAGCGAACGCGTCGGCATCCCGGTGGTGCCGGTCGATGCCGCCGGTTTCTATGGCACCAAGAACCTCGGCAACCGGCTGGCCGGCGAGGCCATGTTCAAATACGTCATCGGCACCGCCGAGCCGGCGCCGGCCAAGCCGCGCGCCGACGGCCTGCCGACCTACGACGTCAACCTGATTGGCGAATACAACATCGCCGGCGAGTTCTGGCACGTTGCCCCACTGTTCGACGAACTCGGCCTGCGCATCCTGTGCACGCTGTCCGGCGACGCGCGTTTCCACGAAGTCCAGACCATGCACCGGGCCAAGGTGAACATGGTCGTCTGCGCCAAGGCCCTGCTCAACGTTGCCCGCAAAATGCAGGAAACCTACGGCCAGCCCTTCTTCGAAGGCAGTTTCTACGGCGTTCAGGACGTTTCCAATGCGCTGCGCGATTTCGCCCGGCTGATCGGCGACCCCGACCTGATCGCCCGCACCGAGGCGGTCATCGCCCGCGAGGAAGCCAAGGCCCACGCTGCGCTCGAACCCTGGCGCGCCCGCCTCAAGGACAAGCGCGTCCTGCTCTACACCGGCGGCGTCAAGTCGTGGTCCATCGTTTCGGCGCTGCAGGATCTGGGCATGAAGGTCGTCGCCACCGGCACCAAGAAATCGACCGAGGAAGACAAGGCGCGCATCCGCGAACTGATGGGTGAGGACACCAAGATGATCGACGACGGCAGCCCCAAGGCCCTGTTGTCGACCTATCACGAGTACCGGGCCGACATCCTGATCGCCGGCGGGCGCAATTTGTACACCGCGCTCAAGGCGCGCATTCCCTTCCTCGACATCAACCAGGAACGCGAATTCGGCTACGCCGGCTACGCCGGCATGAGCGAACTCGCCCGGCAACTGGCGCTGTCCATGGAAAGCCCGGTGTGGGCCGCGGTCAGGAAGCCGGCGCCGTGGGCGCAGGGCGTGTCGGGGGCCGTGCTGACGGCTTGAGCATCTGCTCTCGGCGTACCTCGGGTGATGTAACGGGGTTTGGGTTCTAGCGCACACACACAGCCGATACAATACGGCCTCGCTCCCGGCCCCCTCTTCACGAAAAGACCGGACCCTTACCTCCGGCAATGAAGCGTGCATGAACCCCGACACCCTCCTGGTCTTTTCTCTGCTCGCCGCCTGCATCGTCGCCTTCGTCATGAACAAGCCACGCATGGACGCGGTGGCGATCATGGCGCTGCTCGCGCTGGTGCTTTCAGGCACGCTCACCACCGCCGAGGCGCTGGCCGGCTTCAGTGAGCCGAGCGTCATCCTGATCGCGGCCTTCTTCGTCATTGGCGAGGCGCTGGTCCGTACCGGCATCGCCTACCGCGTCGGCGACTGGCTGCTGACGCGGGCCGGGAGCAGCGAAACGCGGCTGCTCGTGCTGCTCATGCTGGCCGTCGCCGGCCTGGGTTCGGTCATGAGTTCGACCGGTGTCGTCGCCCTGTTCATTCCGGTGGCCCTGAGCATTGCCCGGCGCATCGACGTTTCGCCAGCCAGGCTGATGATGCCGCTCGCTTTTGCCGGACTCATCAGCGGCATGCTGACGCTGGTCGGCACACCGCCGAACATGGTGGTCAACAGCGAACTCGCGCGCGCGGGTCATGCCGGCTTTGCCTTTTTCGACTTTACGCCGGCCGGTCTCGTCGTCCTGATACTCGGCCTCGGCTACATGACGCTCGCCCGGCGCTGGCTTTCCCGCGGCGAGGCGCAACATGGCAACCCGGGCAAGGGGCGCCGCCGCCTGAGCGATCTGGCTGCCGAATACGCACTGACCGGGCGGCCGCGGCGCCTGCGCATCCTGCCCGACTCGCCGCTGATCGGCAGCACGCTCGGCGACATGCAGCTACGCAAGCGTTACGGCGCCAACGTCATTGCCATCGAGCGGGAGCGCCAGTTCGGCAACGACATGCTGAGCACCTCGGCCAATCGCGAGTTGCTGGATGGCGACATCCTGCTCGTCGACTTCGTCCACCCCGAACTCGATCTTGACCGCTTCAGTGGCGAGATGAAGCTGCAAACCCTGTCGTTCAAGGGCAAGCATTTCTTTGAAGGTTCGCGCGAACTCGGCCTGGCCGAAGTCACCCTGCCGCCGGGCTCCGGGATGATCGGCCGGTCGATCCTCGATCTGCGGATGCGTTCGCAGCGCGGCATCAACGTCATGGGACTGCGGCGCGACGGGCGCGCCATCACCAGCGAAGTGCTGCAGGAAAAGCTGCGCATGGGCGACACCCTGCTCATCGCCGGCACCTGGAAGGCGATCCGCCTGCTGCACCGGGAGGCGAAAGACTTCCTCGTTCTCACGCTACCCGCCGAAATCGATGAAGCGGCACCGGCGGCGCGGCGCGCCCCGTTCGCGCTGTTCAGCCTGGTCGTCACCGTCGGGCTGATGATCAGCGGCATTGTCCCGAACGTGATCGCCGCATTGATCGGCTGCCTGCTGATGGGCGCCTTCCGCTGCATCGACATGGACAGCGCCTACCGCGCCATCCACTGGCAGAGCCTGATCCTCATCGTCGGCATGCTGCCCTTCGCGCTGGCGCTGCAAAAAACCGGCGGCATTGACCTGATCGTCTCCAGCCTGCTCTCGGTCACCGGCGATGCCTCGCCGCGCCGGGTCATGGCGGCGCTCTTCGTGCTCACGGCGGTCACCGGGCTGTTCATCTCGAACACCGCCACCGCCGTGCTGATGGCGCCAATTGGCATCGGCCTTGCCCAGCAGATCGGGGTTTCGCCTTACCCCTTCGCCATGACCGTCGCGCTGGCTGCCTCGGCGGCCTTCATGACCCCGGTGTCGTCGCCGGTCAATACCCTGGTGGTTGGCCCCGGTCGCTACCGCTTCACCGATTTCGTGCGCGTTGGCGTGCCCTTCACGCTGATCGTGCTGCTCGTGTGCATTGTTCTTCTCCCGCTACTGTTTCCGTTCAACTGACGCGGGTGGGAGAACGGTGAGCCGGTGTGGTGATTGTCGGGTTTGCGACACGCTCAATAAATTATAAATAACTGTTTTGTAAGTTATTTTTTATTGGCGCGCTCATTGCTTAGGGGTGGGTAATCTCTGAGGAGCGTTGCCCACATGGCCGAAATCATCCAATCCAAGAAAGCGCTGGCGGTCAATCCGTTGAAGGTCAGCCAGCCGATCGGTGCGTCGCTGGTTTTCCTCGGGCTGAATCGCAGTCTGCCGTTGATGCACGGTTCGCAGGGGTGTACGGCCTTCGGCAAGGTATTTTTCGTGCGCCATTTCCGCGAGCCGATTCCGCTGCAGACGACGGCGATGGATCAGGTGTCGTCGATCATGGGCGCCGACGAGAACGTGGTCGAGGCGCTGCGTACGCTGTCCGAGAAGAGCAAGCCGGACATCATCGGCCTGGTCACGACCGGGCTGTCGGAGACGCAGGGGACCGACATCCTGCGCACGGTCAAGGAGTTCCGCGCCGCGCATCCCGAGTATGACGGGGTGGCGGTGGTGCCGGTCAATACGCCGGATTTCCTCGGTTGCCTGGAGAGCGGCTACGCGCTGGCGGTCGAGGCGCTGATCCAGACGCTGGTACCGGCGAGCGCCTGCGTCGGCAAGCGGCCGAAGCAGGTCAATGTGCTGGCGTCGGGGATGCTGACGCCGGGCGATATCGAAGCGATCAAGGACTGGGTCGAGGCCTTCGGCCTGCGTCCGGTGGTGGTGCCGGACATCGGCGACTCGCTCGACGGTCATCTGGTCGAGGCCGAGTTTTCCTCGCTGACCATCGGCGGCACGCCGCGTGCCGAAATCGAGGCCATGGGCGAGTCGCTGGCGACGCTGGTGATCGGGCCGTCGCTGAGCAAGGCGGCGGACATCCTCAAGGAACGCACCGGCGTGCCCGATTTCCGCTTCGCCGGCCTGATGGGCCTGGACGATTGCGATGCCTTCACCCAGACGCTTTCCGAAATCTCCGGCCGGCCGGTGCCGGAAAAGATCGAACGCCATCGCGCGCAGTTGCAGGACGCGATGGTCGACAGCCACTTCATGCTCGGCTTCGCCCGCATCGCGCTGGCCGCCGATCCCGACCTGCTCGGCATGCAGGTGCGTTTCTTGAGCGGCATGGGCGCCGACATCGTCGCCGCCGTCAGCCCGCACCGGCATGACAGCCTGGCCGGCCTGAGCGTCGACCAGGTCATCGTCGGCGACCTGGAAGACATGGAAAAGGCAGCGCGGGCCGGTGGCGCGCAGCTGGTCATGGCCAATTCGCATGCCGCCGACACGGCCAGCCGCCTGGGCTTGCCGCTGCTACGCGCCGGTTTTCCGCAGTACGACACGGTGGGCGGTTACGCCCGCACCTGGGTGGGCTACCGCGGTACGCGGCAGGCCCTTTTCGATATCGCCAATCTGATGCTGGGACAACATCATGAACTCGAACCCTATCGTTCAATCTACTGGACCGACGACCGTGATGGCGTCGGAGAACGCCATGTCGTCACGTCGACTGCAGCTGGTCTGGTCCATTAAGCAGGCGCCGGAAGCCGTGCTCCGCATCGCCTTCGCCTCGACCGACCGGACCCGGGTCAATCAGCATTTCGGCGCCGCCGAGGGCTTTGCCATCTATGAGGTGACGCCGGACAAGGCAACCCTGGTCGGTGTCGGCGAGTTCCCGGAAGAGGCGATGGACGGCAACGAGGACAAGCTGGCGGCCAAGGTCGATTTCCTGGCCGGCTGCGCCGCAGTCTATGTCATGGCCATCGGCGCGTCGGCGATCAAGAAACTGATGGCCGCCGGTATTCAGCCGATCCGCGTCGGCGAGGTCGACGCCATTGACGAATTGCTGCTGGAACTCTCCGGCGCCATGCGCGACGGCGGCGTGGCCTGGGTTGACCGGGCCATCGCCGCGCAGGCCAAGGCGGCATCGACCGACCGCTTCGCGGCGATGGAAGACGAAGGGTGGCAGGGATGAGCGCCGGCATGATCGAACACCGCGGCATCGTCCAGCGGATCGAGGACGGCCGTGCCATCGTCGTCATGGAGACCAGCGGCTGTTCGGCCTGCGGTCACGGCAGCAGTTGCGGCATCGGCAAGATCGCCGCCGGGCGTCCGGCGACGGTCCTGACCCTGCCGGCCAGTCCCGGCATTGCCGCGGGTGACATGGTCTGCGTGGCCTTGCCGGAAAGCCGGCTGAGCCTGTCGGCGCTGCTCGGCTACCTGTTTCCGGCCTTCGCCATGCTGTTCGGCGCCTGGCTCGGCGCCGCGCTCGACGGCAGCGACGGCGCCACGGCGCTGGGCGCCATCGTCGGCTTCGTTGCCGCGCTGATCATCGCCCGCGTCGCCGTCGGCCTGCTTCCCGGCCTGATGCCGGCGCCGCAACTGCTGCCGCTGCGCGCCACCCCACAAGTTTCCCAACAGGAGTTCCACCATGAGCACTGATCCGATTTTCGAAACCGATTTCGTCAAGGAAATGGCGCGCCAGATGCGTGCCCTCGATACCTACGGCACCTACGCCGGCTGGACCGTCGAGAAGATTCTCGACCCCTACGTCCTGACCAAGGAACGCAAGGCCCAGATCCCGCTGGTCGGCGATCCGGACGAGGAGACCATTGCCCGCGTCAAGGCCTTCTACAACGCCATCGCCGTGCTCATCGAGAAGGAATGCAAGCTGCTGGCCGTGCCGCTGATCCATCTCACCCACGAAGGCTTCGGCCGGGCGCTGATCACTGTCGGCAAGCTGGTCGCCGTCGACAAGACGCTGCGCGACGTGCATCGCTTCGGCTTTGCCAGCCTGTCCAAGATGAAGGACGAGGCCGACAAGATCCTCGGCATCGCCCTCGAACGCATCGGTCAGCATCCGGCTGTCGCCGGCCTGTAAGGAGACGGCGATGAGCGACGAAGAACTCGCTGCCCTCGACAAGGAAGTGAAGAAGCTCAAGCGCATCGCTTCCGAATGGGCTTCGCAGTTGCACGATCTGGTCGAGGACCGTCTGCCGGCCGGCTATCACGAGATTCCCGGCATCTCGCAGTCGACCTACGACGCCTGCCAGGCCTGGGCCGAAGCCAACGCCCGCCTGAGCGCGGCACAGAAAGCGCGGGCCGCGTGAGCGGTGCCGTGCCTGCCGAACTCGTTGCCAGCGTTTGTACGGCGCTGCGCAACGAGGTTGCCAAGCTGGGATTGTCGATCGGCGACGAGCCGGGGCCGGCTGCCCTGGTGTTCACCGAAGTGGTCGATCCCTACTCGCAGGAAGTCAGTCTCAGCGGCTGCTGGCAAGGCCAGCGCGCCGGCACGCTGACGGTGTTTCCCGACGGCCGGGTATTTGCCGAATACCAGGTGCTGCTGCCGCATCCGCAGGACGCGCAGCGCTATGTCGAAGCCGTCCAGGTCTGGGGGCGGCCGCCCGCACTTCGCGGCGAGGCCGTTTTCGGGGAGTTTGCCGCATCATGAACCAGCATCCGCGCCTGATCCTGCTGCACAAGCAATCGACCAGCGGTCGTGTCCGTTTTCTCTGCCTGCCGTCCGGGATCGTCGCCTTTGCGCCATTTCCCGAGCAAGCGGCGCTGCACGACGCCGATTATTCGCCGACCGTGCTCAATCATCCGACGGCGATCATCCGCCAGGCCGAACTCCAGCTCGGCCTGCCCGAAGGCGCGGTCGACGTTGAAGCCGAATTCCAGGCCTGGGTCGATACCCCGGCCGGCGACGTGCCGGTGCTGCTCGCCTACTTCACCACCATCGATCCGCCCTTCGAGGCGGCCGAACGGATCGGCGGGCGCTTCATCGCGATCACCGAGTCGCGTGCTTTATCGGAGCTCGAACGCGCACTGTTGCGGCGTGCTTACGAACATGTGTTGGGCTGATTGTCGCAAATCCGACAAAACGCTGCGCAGCAACAATCCAATGAATTCATGAGCTTGCAATGATCCCTCGGGATGGCACAGCGCTTGCAGAGTAGTTGCCATCAACCCCTGGGAGAATCGCCATGATCAATCTGACCCCCGCCGCCGTAAAAGCAGTACAACGTTTCATCCGCGGTTCCGAAACGCCGGTCGCCGGCCTGCGCCTGATGATCTCGGGCGGCGGCTGCTCCGGCCTGCAGTACGGCATGAAGCTCGAAGCCGAGAAGGCCGAGGATGACTGGGAGCTGGAAGTCGACGGCGTCAAGCTGCTGGTCGATCCGATGACCATGCCGATGATCGACAATGTCACCGTCGATTTCGTCGACACGCTGACCCACACCGGTTTCAAGTTCGACAACCCGAACGCCAGCGCGCAGTGTTCCTGCGGCTCGTCGTTCTCGGTCTGAGGGCAGCATCATGTGGGAATACTCTGACAAGGTCCGCGAACACTTTTTCAACCCGCGCAACTCCGGTCCGCTGGAAGACGCCAACGGTATCGGCGATGTCGGCTCGATCCAGTGCGGCGACGCACTGCGCCTGATGCTCAAGGTCAATCCGGAAACGGAAGTGATCGAAGACGCGCATTTCCAGACCTTCGGCTGCGGTTCGGCCATCGCCTCGTCGTCGGCGCTGACCGAAATGATCAAGGGGCTGACGCTGGACGAGGCGCTCAAGGTCTCGAACCAGGACATCGCCGACTTCCTCGACGGTCTGCCGCCGGAAAAGATGCACTGCTCGGTCATGGGCCGCGAGGCGCTGCAGGCTGCCGTCGCCAACTACCGCGGCGAGGAATGGTCCGACGACCACGAGGAAGGCGCGCTGATCTGCAAGTGCTTCGCCATCGACGCGGTGATGATTGAGGATGTGGTCACCGCCAACAACCTCAACACGGTCGAAGAAGTCACCTTCTACACCAAGGCCGGTGGCGGTTGTGCCGCCTGCCATGAAGGCATCGAGGAAATCCTGGCCAAGGTCAAGGCCTCGCGCGCCGGTCCTGGCGAAACCTCGCCGCCGCCCGCCTGCCCGGCCACCCCGGAAGCACCGAAGCCGCCGAGCAAGAAGCTGTCGATCGTCGAGAAGATCAAGAAGATCGAGGAAGTGCTCGAATCGGTCCGCCCGATGCTCCAGCGCGACCACGGCGATGTCGAGCTGGCCGACGTCCAGGGCAAGAAGATCTACGTGCACCTCAAGGGCGCCTGCTCCGGTTGCATGATGGAAGCGGCCACCCTCGGCGGCATCCAGCAGAAGATGATCGAAGCCCTGGGTGAGCTGGTCCAGGTGCTGCCTTCGTCGCACATGCCGGTCGAAGCCTGAGAACGCCCAACCCCCACAGAGAAACCGAAAAAAGGACAGCGCCATGGAACCGATCTACCTGGACAATAACGCCACCACGCGCTGCGAGCCGGCCGTGGTCGAAGCGATGCTGCCGTTCTTCACCGAGCACTTCGGCAACGCCTCGTCGATTCACGCCTTCGGCAGCGAAGTCGGCAAGGCGCTGAAGAAGGCCCGTGCCCAGGTGCAGGCGCTGCTCGGCGCCGAGCACGACTCGGAAATCATCTTCACCTCCTGCGGCACCGAATCCGATTCGACCGCCATCCTGTCGGCGCTCAAGGCCCAGCCGGAACGCAACACGGTGATCACCACCACCGTCGAGCACCCGGCCATCCTGACCCTGTGCGAATGGCTGGAGAAGGAAGGCTACATCGTCCACAAGCTCAAGGTGGACAAGAAGGGCCGCATCGACATCGACGAATACAAGTCGCTGCTGCACGACCGCGTGGCGGTGGTTTCGGTGATGTGGGCCAACAACGAGACCGGCACGCTGTTCCCGGTCGAGGAAATGGCTGCGCTGGCTTCGGCCAAGGGCATCATGTTCCACACCGACGCCGTCCAGGCGGTCGGCAAGGTGCCCATCGATCTGAAGAACACCAAGATCGACATGCTGTCGCTGTCCGGCCACAAGCTGCACGCGCCGAAGGGCATCGGCGTCCTTTACCTGCGTCGCGGCTGCCGCTTCCGCCCGCTGCTGCGCGGCGGTCACCAGGAACGCGGCCGGCGCGCCGGCACCGAGAACTCGGCATCCATCGTCGGCCTCGGCATGGCCTGCGAACTGGCCATGCAGAATATGGAAAAGGAAAACACCGAAGTCCGTCGCCTGCGCGACAAGCTGGAAAAGGGCATCCTCAGCCAGGTCACCCACTGCTTCCCGACCGGCGACCCGGGCAACCGCCTGCCCAACACCAGCAACATCGCCTTCGAATACGTCGAAGGCGAAGCCATCCTGCTGCTGCTCAACAAGATGGGCATCGCCTGCAGCTCGGGCTCGGCCTGTACCTCAGGCTCGCTCGAACCCTCGCACGTGATGCGCGCGATGGGCATTCCCTACACCGCCGCCCACGGCACGATCCGTTTCTCGCTGTCGGTGCATAACACCGAAGCCGAAATCGACCGAGTCATCGAAGCGGTTCCCCCGATCATTGCGCAATTGCGCAAATTGTCGCCGTACTGGCGCGACGGCGGCCCGGTCTCGGCCGAGCAAGCCTTCGCCCCGACCTACGCCTGACCCAGTTTTCGCATCAGTCTCTCTCTGTAGTAACTTCACCGCCCCGGAAGTGATTCCGGGGCGTTTTTTTGTGCCCCGGAAAGCAAAAACCCGGTCTGCGAAAACCGCAGACCGGGTCGGCAATTCCCTGGGCGCTCAGCGCCTCAGACGCAGGCGCCGTCGTCGGTGACGCCTTCGGCGGCGGCCTTCTTCGGTTTGACGAACTGCTCGCGCGAGACGCCCAGCCACATGACCAGCGGGCTGGCGACCAGTACCGACGAGTAGATGCCGAACAGGATGCCGATGGTCAGTGCCAGCGAGAAGTAGTACAGGGTTTCACCGCCGAAGATCAGCATCGACAGGACCATGACCTGGGTAGAACCGTGGGTGATGATCGTCCGGCTGATGGTGCTGGTGATGGCGCGGTCGAGCACCTGCGGCGTGGTCATGCCGCGGACCTTCTTGAAGGTTTCGCGGACGCGGTCGAAGACGACCACCGACTCGTTGACCGAGTAGCCGAGCACGGCCAGTACGGCGGCCAGCACCGACAGCGAGAATTCCCACTGGAAGGCGGCGAAGAAGCCGAGGATGATGATCACGTCGTGCATGTTGGCGATGATCGCCGACAGCGCGAAACGCCATTCGAAGCGGAAGGCGAGGTAGATCATGATGCCGATGATCACCACCAGCAGCGCCAGGGCGCCGTTTTCGGCGAGTTCGCGGCCGACCTGCGGGCCGACGTATTCGACGCGCTGCAGGCTGGCACCGGGGGCATCCAGGTTCAGCGCCTGCATTACCCGGTCGCCCTGCAGGGCGCTGTCGGCGGCGTCGCGCAGCGGCAGGCGGATCATGACGTCCTGCGAGGAACCGAAGTTCTGCACCGTGTAGTCGTTGAAGCCGTTCTTGCCCAGGGCGCCGCGAATCTTCTCGAGGTCCGCAGCCTGCTGGTATTTGACTTCGATCAGCGTGCCGCCGGTGAATTCGACCGACAGGTGCAGTCCCTTGGTGGCCAGGAAGAAGACGGCCAGGGCGAAGGTCACCAGCGAGATGACGTTGAACGCCAGCGCGTGGCGCATGAAGGGGATGTCCTTCTTGATACGGAAGAATTCCATGTCCGTGTTCCCTTATTTCTGACCGTCGGCAGTTGCCGTACCGGGTTTCCAGACATTGCCGATGGCGATCTTGGTGAGCTTCTTCTGGCGGCCGTAGATCAGGTTGATCATGGCGCGCGAAACGACGACGGCGGAGAAGATCGAGGTCAGGATGCCCAGGCAATGGACCACGGCAAAGCCGCGCACCGGGCCGGAGCCGAAGATGAGCAGGGCCAGGCCGGCGATCAGCGTGGTGATGTTGGAGTCGAGAATGGTCCCGAAGGCGCGTTCGTAACCTTCCGACAATGCCGCCTGGGGCGGCATGCCGGCGCGCAGTTCCTCGCGGATGCGCTCGTTGATCAGCACGTTGGCGTCGATGGCCATGCCCAGCGTCAGCGCGATGGCGGCGATACCCGGCAGGGTCAGCGTGGCCTGCAGCAAGGAGAGCAGGGCGACCAGCAGCAGCAGGTTGGTGGCCAGGGCGATCACCGAGACCAGACCGACGACCTGGTAGTAGGCGATCATGAACACGGCGATGGCCAGGAAGCCCCATAGCGTGGCGTTGAAGCCGCGCTCGATGTTTTCCTTGCCGAGCGACGGGCCGATGGTGCGTTCCTCGACGATGTCCATCGGCGCCGCCAGCGAGCCGGCGCGCAGCAGCAGGGCGACGTCGTTGGCCTCGGAGGTGGTCATGCGGCCGGAAATCTGCACGCGGCCGCCGCCGATTTCGGTACGGATGACCGGCGCGGTGACGACTTCGCCCTTACCCTTTTCGATCAGCAGGATGGCCATGCGCTTGCCGACGTTGTCGCGGGTGATGTCCTTGAAGATGCGGGAACCGGCCGAATCCAGCGTCAGGTGCACGGCCGGTTCGTTGGTCTGGCCGTCGAAGCCGGGTTGGGCGTCGGTCAGGCGGTCGCCGGTGAGGACGACCTGTTTCTTGACCAGCAGCGGCGAGCCGCCGCGTTCGGTATACAACTCGGTGCCGAAGGGGACGTTGCCGGCCAGGCCGGCTTCGAGCGCGCCGGGGCTGTCGTCGACCATGCGGATTTCCAGGGTCGCGGTGCGACCGAGGATGTCCTTGGCCTTGGCCGTGTCCTGCACGCCCGGTAACTGGACGACGATGCGGTCGGCACCCTGTTGCTGGATCACCGGCTCGGCGACGCCGAGTTCGTTGATCCGGTTGTGCAGGGTGTTGATGTTCTGCTTGATCGCGAATTCGGCGATCTTCTTTTCGGCTTCCGGCTTGAGCGTGGCGAGCAGGCGCAGGTCGTCGCCCTGGCCGGCTTCGGCCAGCGTCAGGTCGTTGCTGTTGTCGGCCAGCGTCTTGCTGGCGCGTTCGCGGGTTTCGGCGTCGCGGAACTTGATGACGATGCGGTCGCCGTCGCGGTTGATGCCGGCGTGGCGGATGTTCTTGTCGCGCAGCAGGCTGCGCAGGTCGGCGGCGGTCGAGTCGAGGCGCTTCTGCAGTGCGCCCGGCATGTCGACCTGGAGCAGGAAGTGCACACCGCCGCGCAGGTCGAGACCGAGGTACATCGGCAGCGCGTTGAGCGAGGTCAGCCATTGCGGCGAGGCGGTCAGCAGGTTCAAGGCGATGACGTACTGCGGGTCGCTGCTGTCCGGGTTGAAGGCGCGCTCGATGGCGTCCTTGGCCTTCAACTGGGTGTCGGTGTCCTTGAAACGGGCCTTGACGCCGACATTGTCGAGCTGGATCCCGTCATGGCTGATGCCGGCAGCCTGGAGCACCTCTTCGACGCGGGCCAGGGTGTTCGCATCGACCTTGAGCGTGACCTTGGCGCTGGAAACCTGGACGGCCGGCGATTCGCCGAAGAAATTGGGCAGGGTGTAGATGAAGCCGAAGACCAGCGCAATGGCGACGGTGACGTACTTCCAGAGAGGGTAACGATTCATGGCGGCTTTGAAGCGAAAAAGGCGGCCGCAGCCGCCCTTCGGGATGGATTACAGCGACTTCAGCGTACCCTTGGGCAGGGCGATGGCCACGGCGGGCTTCTGGATGACGACCTCGGTGCCTTCGGCAATTTCCAGGGTGACGTAGTTGTCGTCGACCTTGGTGATGCGACCGACCAGGCCGCCGCCGGTGACGACTTCGTCGCCCTTCTGCAGCGCAGCGATCAGCTGCTTGTGCTCCTTGGCCTTCTTCATCTGCGGGCGGATCATCAGGAACCACAGCACGACGAACATCAGGATCATCGGCAGCAGTTGCATGAAGCCGCCGGTCGGGTCGGCGGCGCCAGCGGTCTGGGCGTGGGCAAGACTAATCATTGGGAATGTCTCCGGATAACAAAAAATTCAGAACGGGGGATTCTAACACTGGCCGGACGTTCGGTCGCGGGCAAAGGCCGCTGACCATTCGTCCAGTTTTTCCGATTCGATGGCAGCGCGCATTTCGGCCATGATGGTTTGGTAAAAATGCAGGTTGTGGATGGTGTTGAGCATGCCACCGAGGATTTCGCCGTTGCGGAAGAGGTGGTGCAGATAGCTGCGCGTGAAGTTGGTGCAGGTGTAGCAGGTGCACGACGGGTCGAGCGGGCCGGTGTCGGCGCGGTAGCGGGCGTTCTTGATCTTGACGTCGCCGAAGCGGGTGAACAGGTGGCCGTTGCGCGCGTTGCGGGTCGGCATCACGCAGTCGAACATGTCGATGCCGTGCTTGACCGAAAAGACCAGGTCTTCCGGCGTGCCGACGCCCATCAGGTAGCGCGGTTTGTGCGTCGGCAGGCGCGGCGCCGTGTGCGCCAGGATGCGCGCCATGTCTTCCTTGGGTTCACCGACCGACAGGCCGCCGATGGCCATGCCGTCGAAGCCGATGTCGCACAGGCCGGCCACCGATTCGTCGCGCAGGTCTTCGTACATGCCGCCCTGGACGATGCCGAACAGCGCGTTGGTGTTTTCCAGCTGGTCGTGCTCGTCGCGCGAGCGTTTGGCCCAGCGCATCGACATGCGCATCGACTTGGCCGCTTCCTCGCGGCTGGCCGGGTAGGGCGTGCATTCGTCGAAGATCATGACGATGTCGGAATTGAGCACCTTCTGGATCTGCATCGAGATTTCCGGTGACAGGAAGAGCTTGGCGCCGTCGTGCGGCGAGCTGAACTTGACGCCTTCCTCGCTGATCTTGCGCAGCGCCCCGAGCGAGAACACCTGGAAGCCGCCGGAGTCGGTCAGGATCGGCTTCTGCCAGTTCATGAAGTCGTGCAGGCCGTTATGCGCCTTGACCACTTCAAGCCCCGGGCGCAGCCACAGGTGGAAGGTGTTGCCCAGACAGATCTGCGCGCCGATGTCGTTGAGGCTCTGCGGCGTCATCGCCTTGACCGTGCCGTAGGTGCCGACCGGCATGAAGACGGGCGTCTGGACGACGCCGTGGGCCAGCGTCAGGGTGCCGCGGCGGGCAGCGCCGTCGGTCTTGAGGAGTTCAAACTGCATCGGAGCGTTCCAGGAGCATGGCATCGCCATAGCTGAAGAAGCGGTAACGTTCGCCGACCGCGTGCGCGTAGGCGGCGCGGATCGCTTCGTAACCGGCGAAGGCCGAGACGAGCATCATCAGCGTCGATTTCGGCAGGTGGAAATTGGTGATCAGTCGGTCGACCACCTGAAAGCGGTAGCCGGGGGTGATGAAGATGTCGGTTTCACCGCTGCCGGCGACGACCGTGCCATCGGCCTCGCCGGCCGATTCGAGGGTGCGCAGGCTGGTCGTGCCGACGGCGATGACGCGTCCGCCGGCCGCCCGCGTCGCGGCGATGGCGGCAGCGGTTTCCGGCGTCACTTCGTAGCGTTCGCTGTGCATGCGGTGATCGGCGATTTTCTCGACGCGCACGGGCCGGTAGGTGCCGGCGCCGACGTGCAGGGTGACGAAGGCGGTGCCGATCCCCTGGGCGCGCAGTGTTTCGAGCATGGCCTCGTCGAAGTGCAGGCCGGCGGTCGGCGCGGCGACGGCGCCCGGTTCGCGGGCATAAACCGTCTGGTAGCGCGCTTCGTCGGCCGATTCGGCCGGATGCTCGATGTAGGGCGGCAGGGGCAGGGCGCCGTACTGCTCGGCGACTGCCCAGAAATCGTCGTGGTCCAGCAGTTCGAGCGCGAACAGGTCGTCTTCCTTGCCGGCGCGGCCGGTCATGCGGACCGTGAAGGCATCGGCCAGGCGCAGCAGGCAGCCGGGCTTGGGCGCCTTGCTGGCGCGGATCTGGCAGATCGCGTGTTGCGCATCGACGATGCGCTCGAGCATGATCTCGACCTGACCGCCGGTTTCCTTGATGCCGAAGAAGCGCGCCTTGATCACCTTGGTGTCGTTGAACACCAGCAGGTCGCCCTGGCGCAGCAGGCCGGGCAGGTCGGTGAAGCGACGGTCCGCGTGCTGCATGCCGGCAACGTGCAGCAGGCGGCTGCCGGTACGTTCCGGGGCCGGGTGCTGGGCGATCAGTTCGGGCGGGAGATGAAAGTCGAAGTCGTCGACGGTGTACGTCATGCTCATCCCGGAATCATTCGTCGCTGCTGTGGTGTTTGCCGGCCAGCTTGTCCATCACCGCGAACAGTACGCCGGAGACGACGAAGGTCATGTGCAGGCCCACTTTCCAGGCGAGCTGGTCGTTGGTGTAATTCTCGACGTGCATGAAGGCCTTGAGCAGTTCGATCCCGGAAATGGCGACGATCGAGCCGATCAGTTTCATCTTCAGATCGGAGAAACCGACATGGCCCATCCAGCTTGGCCGGTCTTCGGTGTCGCCGGTGTTGATCTTGGAGACGAAATTCTCATAGCCGGCAAAGATGATGATGATCAGCAGGTTGGCGATCATCACCACGTCGATCAGGGTCAGGATGCCGATGATCACGTCGCTGCCTTCGGCGGTCAGCACGGTCGGGGCGAAACTGAAGAATTCCTTGACGAACTTGATCAGCAGAATGACGATCGCGAAGATCAGCCCCAGGTAGAAGGGTGCCAGCAGCCAGCGGCTGTTGAACATCAGAAGTTCGAGTTTGTGTTCGAGGGATTTCATGGAAATGTGGTCCGCGAGTGGGAGGCGGCATATTGTGCAGTGCGACAACCGAGAAATCCAGTCGATTGGCGTGCGGCGATGGCCTGGGCAACGGGGCGGGTGCCGGGAGATGGCCGGCGGCTTGGTGATTTCGCGTCTATTGTCCGGTTTTTCCGAAGTGACAATGGGGCATTGCCTGAGGCAATATCGGCCTCCTTACCAACAACGAGAGCCCGGTTACCGGGCTTGACCATGGAAATATTCCTACTGCTTGCCCTGATTCTCCTCAATGGCGCTTTCGCCATGTCCGAAATTGCCCTGGTCACCGCCCGCCGGGCACGTCTGGCCAAACTGGCCGAAGAGGGCGACGGCGCTGCCGCCGTCGCGATCAAGCTGGGCGACGATCCCAACCGCTTCCTGTCCACGATACAGATCGGCATTACCTCGATCGGCATCCTCAACGGTATCGTCGGTGAAGCCGCGCTGGCCGGGCCATTGGCCCTGTGGTTGCAATCCTTCGGGGTCGAGCAGGGGATCAGCGAGATTGGTGCCACCGTACTCGTGGTCCTGGTCATCACCTATGTCTCCATTGTGGTCGGCGAACTGGTTCCCAAGCGGATCGGCCAGATCAATCCGGAGGGCATCGCCCGCCTGGTCGCCCGTCCGATGAACCTGCTGGCCGTGATTTCCCGGCCCTTCGTCCGCTTGCTGTCGAGTTCGACCATGCTCCTGCTGGGGCTGATGGGACAGCGCGAAACCAAGGGGCCGAGCGTGACCGAAGAGGAAATCCACGCCATGCTGGTCGAGGGTTCCGAAGCCGGGGTCATCGAAAAGAACGAACACGCCATGGTGCGCAACGTGTTCCGCCTCGACGAACGGCAGATTTCCTCGCTGATGGTGCCGCGTTCGGAAATCGTCTGGCTCGATGTCGAGCACAGCATGGAACAGAACCTCGCCGTGATCACGGAATCCGAACATGCCCGTTTCCCGGTCTGTCGTGGCGGGCTGGAGAACATACTCGGCGTGCTCAACGCGCGCCAGCTACTCGGCAAAACGCTGCGCGGCAGCGAGGCCAGCCTCAGCGAAAAACTGCAGCCGGCCGTCTATGTGCCGGAATCGCTGACCGGGATGGAATTGCTCGAACAGTTCCGCTCTTCGGGCACCCAGGTGGTGTTCGTGGTCGATGAATACGGCGAGATCCAGGGCATGGTGACGCTGCAGGATCTGGTCGAGTCGGTGACCGGCGAGTTCGTCCCGAAAAACAAGGAAGATGCCTGGGCGATCCAGCGCGACGATGGCTCCTGGTTGCTCGACGGCCTGATTCCCCTGCTGGAACTGAAGGACACGCTGAGCATGAAAACCGTGCCGGAAGAAGAGAAGGGGCGCTACCACACGCTCTCCGGCATGGTGATGCTGCTGCTCGGACGCCTGCCGGTAACCGGCGACAAGGCTTTCTGGGAGGGCTGGTCGTTCGAGGTCGTCGATCTGGACGGCAAGCGCATCGACAAGGTACTGGCGGCACGTTTGCCCGATGAACTGGGCGATCCGCTCGAGATGTCGGCGGCCGAAGCCCCCACGGCACGCTCGCAGGACTGAACGATGCGGGACACTTCCCCGGCGGTGACGGCCTTCGCTCCGATCCATTTCTTTCGGGCGCGCTGGCACGGCCAGGTGTCGCACCGCCGTCTGTTCTACTGGGACATGCTGGGCGTGGCAACGTTGCTCAACGCCGCGCTGGCCCTGGTGTCGCTGATCCTGCTGGCCAAGGGCTGGGACGGCTCGGTCTGGCTGCTGCTGCACGCCGTGCTGGTGCCCTACAACATCTTCCTGCTGGCCAGCCTGTGGCGGCATGTGAACGCGCCGGCACTGTTCCGCGTGATCGGTACGGGCTGGTTCGGCATGACCTTGATGGTATAGGTCCGGCAGATATTTTCCCGCCGGGCGGTAGACGCAAAAAAGCCGAAAATCCGAGCAGGATTTCCGGCTTTTTTGCTTGTATCTGGTGCCCCGAGCCAGACTCGAACTGGCACGCCTTTCGGCGGCGGATTTTGAATCCGCTGTTGACGTTGGCTTTCCCTTAGTAATCAACAGCTTACGAATGATTTGGCCCTCAAAATCGGAGGAATTTTGACCTTCTCTGCACATCTGCACCTCATTTTCAGAATGTGTAGATGTCGTCTTCTGCTACTCTTGGTGCCCCGATCCAGACTCGAACTGGAACGCCTTTCGGCGCGGGATTTTGAATCCCGTGCGTCTACCTATTCCGCCATCGGGGCACTGCTTTGCTGCTACATCTGCGCTGCGGGGCGGAATTCTACCACCTCCGCAACCTGCGCTGTCTCTTCTTTTTCCTCAGACCGCTTCTGACGCTGCTCCAAGGCATCCCTTGCTGCGTTCAGGCTGTCGGGTGACAGGTGGGAATACCTCAGGGTCATCTGGATCGTCTTGTGGCCCATGAACTTCTGGATCATCACCAGAGGCACCCCTTCCATTGCCATGCGGCTGGCGCAGGTGTGGCGCAGGGTGTGGAAGACGAACTCCTTGTCGTCGGTCAGCTTCATGTGACGACGGATGCGATCCCAGACGTTCCGCAACCGCCATTCATCGATGCCGCCGAAGATCACCGCCGTGGGGAGGCAATCCTGGGAGCGCCTTACCAGCACCTCATGGACACGCTTGGTGGCCGGGATGGAACGCTGCTCGTTGTTCTTGGTGAACCAAGCAGTGATCATCCGGGTGTGAGGGTTGTAGTCACGCACCTCCATCCGCAGAAGTTCGCCCTTACGCATCCCGGTGTCAATCGCCACCTTGATCAGGTCAGCCACATCGGAGAGACCCCACTGCTCACACAGGTAGAGGATCGTTTCCTCTTCCTTCTCGGTGACCCACCGGATTCGCCCATTGACCACCTTGCGGAAGGTCAGCTTGGGCTTCTTCTCGATGTACCCACGCTCCATGCAGACGCGCAGGATGGTGGAGAGGGCGGAAATCTTCTTGTTGATGGTCGAGAGTGACAACCCCCGATCCTCCAACTTGAACACCATCTCGTCTACGTCCTCGGTATCGATGGAGTCCACCGGGCGATCCTTGCCAAGGATATTGCAGACATCCTCGGCGTTGATCATGGTGGTTCTTTCCCCGTGCGATCCCTTCCAGACCAGACGGTGGGCCAAGTCCTTTGCTTCCTTCAGGGTGACCACCTTGCTGCCTTTTGTGGTCGTTCTTGCCATGTCATACCTCCTTTGCTAACACCTCGACCAGTTGGTCGATCACACGCTGGCCCTTGGGGGTCAGCTTCACGGTCTGGCTACGGCGATCCATGGGATTGACCGTTGCCTTGACTACTTGCAGGGCTGGTGTGTTTCTCCTCCCGTAGTCACCAAGGATGGCGACATGACGGGAAGCAGAAGACTGCGAGTTCCCCACGCGCACCGCCAGATCGGAGACGGTGATTCCTTCTTCGGTTGCCAGTGCCACTTCGATCAGGGTGATCATCTGTTGCAGCGGCATTTCCGGGTCGAGTTTCTTGAACTCTTCCATCACTCGGAGGCATTTGCGGATCAGCTTGCGCTTCTTCTCCGAGTCGATCTTGATGGTGGCGTTGGTGGTTTTGTTCAGGTCTTCCATGGTTACACCTCTCAGTTCCTGAAGCGTTAAAGGCTGGTCAATCCCAGAACCCCTAAGGGTGCCCACTCAACTGTTACCTGAGGTGCACAACAGCCGTGTGAGACAGCAACGCTTCAAACTTCACTAATAATCAGGTGGGCACCACCGATGTGGTAGTGCACCGCCCCTTCCTCTACATGCCTACTTACCCCGCCGGACAGGAGTTCTTTGAGTCTCGTAGGCACTTCCGCATACACCTCGCGTTTGCCTACGTTGAAAAACAGAACTTTCTTCATTGATCCATGCAGTAGTGCCACGTTATCACCTTTTAATCTGATTGACAAGCGGGTTCCTTGCCATACCGGCGATAATTGCCGTAAAAAATCAAGGGGAACCCTCTTTGTTGTTATTGTTGCGCCTCCAACGGGGTCTGCTTGAGAGTATCAAATCGAGGAACCCAAGCAGCCCGATGGCGACAACTAATGCCGTACAGATGAGGTAGATCGTATTCACATGATTACTCCTTTCTCATGTTGTCATCCTATGACAGCTAGAGATATTACCAAAGGTGCTGGAAAGAAGTGAACCCCCCTATCTACCTTGCTGCCAGAGATAGGGAAGGTGTCCGTTATTTCAAGCCCAGTGCCGCTCCCAGGTAGAGCATGACGATGGGTAGGAGGAACACCGACAGGCCAGCCAGTACCTCACCGATCATGTCCCAGCGGTTCATCGTGAAATATCCAAAGCACGTTTGATACGTTGCATGACAATACGGGTGGCCTTATCTGCGATCATTGCGGCAAGTTCCTCGCTAATACTGTCGTCGCTTCTCCTTCTCCCGACACCGATCTCACACTTGATCCTGTGTTTAAGGTTTTTTGGTGCAGCCTCTTTGGCGTAGTAGTTGGAAATAAGACCATGTAGACCAGACCCAGCCAAAGCACGGAAGGTGACAAGGTGACCCTTTTTCCGTAGGTATGTAACTGCATTGTTTGTTTGACTTTCAGACAGACCAAGGCCGCATTGGACATTCTTACGGGTACATCCGGGGTTCTCTTTGATGAACTGGAGAACTTGGGTCGAAGTGGTGTCTTTTCTGAGAGTCATCACACCACCTCTTCCAGATCGTAGGAGAAGCCACGCATACGAACACCGGTCAGGGTTGCCAGATTGACAGCCCGGAAGTCGCGCTTCTTGGCATCCCAGACGGTGATGTAGTTGCGCTTGTCGAGGTTGGACTTGCCACCCTTGGTGCCCTTGCGAACACCCAGACGACCGTTCAGTTCTCGCATGGAGCCATCCTTCTTGCGGAAGGTCAGACCCACGAAGGTGCCCTCGGAGGCTTCCAGCATGGACTTGGCGATGGACTTACGGACTTTGATTTGACCAGCATTGGTTTGCATCTTGGTATCTCCTTTTCAAGTTGATGCGGGTTTGGTTGATCCAGTGGTGACCCCTCCCAGGTAGAGAAGGGTCACGGCTTGACCTACCGGTTACGCTGCCTTGCGGAGGGCTTCAGCTTCTGCCTCTTCCTCTTGGGCCAGACGTTCCCCACCTTCGCAGATGGTGGCGATGATCTTCTGGGCCACGGCGAGGGCTTGGAGGCCACCGACGAGCATCCGAACGTCACCCTCTTCGGCGATCTTGGCGAGCTTCTGCTGGGTCGTCACCTCGAACAACTGGAGGGTCGAGACGAGGAAGGCGGCCTCGTTTGCCTTCAGTTCGATGGATTCCGCCTTCTCCTCGAACATGAGGCGGAACTTCTCGGCACGGACGACAGCCTTGGTGGCCTTCAGCATCATCCCGAGATCGTTCTGAATCTCCGGGAGGAACTCAATCGAGGCTCGGGTGAAGTTGATCATCGCGGCAGCGAAGACTTGGTTTTCGATGTCGTTCAGGGCAATGGTCAGGGTCTTGGTCATAGTGGTATCTCCTATGAAGGTTGAAGGTTTAATCAGGGCGGATGGTTTGGACGAGGCGGGTGATTGCCTCTTCCCGAATCTGAGCAGCATGGTCTCTGCTCTTGGGTTCAATATCGGCAGCGTCTGCCCACATCACAGCGAAGTGGCGAACCTCTGCCATCAACGTGCTGACCCTCGTCAAGGCATCCCGAAAGGGTTGATCCAGTAGAGGAGCCAACCGGCTTTCGATGCAGTGCAAGGCAGCATCCGTGTCTTTGATCTGCTGGAGGTTCACGGCTCCATCTCCACCATTTCGTACAAAAACCACGGCTGGAACTCCCCAGCCAGATAGTCGGCTTCGGTCAGGTGCATGGTCATGGTCAGCCCTCCACCTTGCGGGTGATGTGCAGATGACCTTCCCCGATCACACGCACCACCACCTCTTCACCCGGCGTGAAACCGGCCAGCAGTTCCTTGGAGTTGATGTCGATCACCGGACGGTCAGGACTCCCGGCAACCAGACGCTTCCCACCGGGGCCAGCGATCAGGTACAGCGAGGGCCACTCCGGGTGCGGCGTGGAATCCGGGCGAACCACACCCCATGCCACCTTATGTCCGAAGCCGTTTTCCAGCAGGATTTTCCCTTCGAGCCACAGGCGGGGCTTCCCCCGGTTCAGGCCGACTTTTCGAGCGTAGGTCTTGCTCATTTGCGGTTCCTTTCGATGAACTGATGGGCAGCTTCCTTGGCAACACAGACCAAGCCAGCCAACGTGGCGTAGTCTTCGAGGTTCTTGAACGGCTGGGCCAGCGGTAGAGAAGCCGTCAGGCGATCCCATTCCTTCAACGGGATGTCGTTCAGCCACGGGTCGGTAGAAGCCATCAGGCGTTTTTCCCCGATAACAGACACCACGCGGCGGATGGTCGATTCCCCTACAAGCTGACCGTAGTAAGCCCGATGGAGGGCCAGTTGTTCCTCTTTGGACTTCCCGGTGTAGGAGTCCATGTATTGCTTCCGAGTAAGGACGCTTTCCATGATGTTTCCCTTCCTTTCAAGGGTTACGGTTGATCAATTCATGCACCCTCAGGAGTACCCCGAAGGTGCATTGATTGCCCAACTGGTTGAAATTAGGCGTAGTTCGACCCAGAACGGTCATGAAGAGCCAGCGACATGCGGAAGGTCTTGTACTTGGTGACCTTGTGGGCCAGCCCATGGGCGATGATCACCGGGTTAGCCCGACGTTCCCCACGCAGGTTACCGTCACAGGCCATGCAGTGACCCTTGAGCCAATGCGCCCAGCGCCATTGATGGGTGTAGCCAGTGCAGGACGTAACCTGGGACGCAATAACCCTGAATTCAGCCTCAGGAATCATGGCCGGGTCACCATCGGCACCCCACCGGACAGCCAGCCCAGCGAGAGCATCACGGAAGCCTTCCACCGTCACTTCCCGGTAGGACTTACCGTTGCGGATACCCACCATAACCCCACGGCTTCCCTTGGTGCGATCCACATAACAGGCACCATTGTCCTTATGTGGGCAGTCACCACAGACGGAATCATAGTCGCCATCCTTCCAAGCCACATGCGGCAGCTTCCCGTTATCCGGCAGGATGTAGACCTGAGCCAGCGCCCCTGTCTTGGAATTCTTGGCAGACTTGGGCAGGACAGCAGCGACGAGGATGGACGAACCATCCCACAGGGACTTGGTGCGGAAAAATACTCCGGCCATGATTCTATCTCCATGAAAGAAGGTTGATTGAAGGGATAGCGAAGAGAACCTACCGATTCCCTTCGGTATCCCCACCCATGCAAGCCATGCCAACATGGGTAGGTGTGGACGTAATAATCCCCTGATCAGATCAGCCCATAGCGCCCAAACAAGGCAAAGCTGATCGTGTCACGGTTGATGCCCTTGCGAGAAGCCCACCCAAGCGTCCAATCCAAGCCATGGACTTCGACATTCGAGCGGATTTTTTCAGCATTAGACATGGTGGTTTCCTCCTGTTAGACCAATCGATGCCCCTATGTGAGACACATCAAGGGCATCTGGTGGTCTCCCTCGTTAGAGGGAATGTGCGGAGCTTGTCAGTTCTCCGCGTACAGGTTTGTGAAAGTCACGCGGCCATCCATCATTCCGAATTGTTAAAGAACAGTCAGCCAATATCGCCAGAGAATCCAGCTTATGTGCGTTTCCGTCATTGCATCGCTCGTTTGAGCTTGGTTCGCATCTTACCGATTTCTACCCGTCTTGTCAATACATCCGTTTCCGGGTGCATTGTGGGAAACCTTTAATGGCCGATACCTACTTCCCCATGTGGGCATTTTCAGTATCAGGTAGCAGCCCCGTTTAATCGGCCTGAACGGAGAAACCTAGTCATCCTTCTGCTACCTTACCGGATTCCCTACAGAGAGAAACCAGAGATTAGAACCAGACTTTTAAAGAGCGGTGATGCGTTTGCTGCATCGATGGGGCGCATTGTGAAGATGTGCCGACGGTTTGTCAATAGTCCCGATGAAAATTTTTTCTCACTTGGGCAAACAAAGTAGAAAACGGCAGGGAAATCAATAGGTTAGGCGATAGGGAAACCAGAGGGAAACGAGAGGGAAACGAGAGGGAAACTAATGTGTATTGCGCCCAGGTAGCAGAGGCAAAGGGAAAACGGCAGGGAAAACCAGAGGGAAAACGGCAGGGAAAACCAGAGGGAAAACGATTGATAGGGAAACACAGAGAAGTAAGGATATTTCACAATGCGAAATGAACCAGAAAAAAAAGCCCATCGTTTCACAATGTGAAAAACGACAGGCTGTCTTTTGGTCTAACGGTAGAACATCGGATGTAATATCCACTGCTACTCTCAATAAAATCAAAGGGTTAGCATTGATTCTGAGGCATTGAAAGGTATCTAGTTGAGAATGCTTCTTGATCAACTATTGAAATGAGAATCAATCTTGACTGGAGGGGCCAGGTTGAGGGGGCCACGGGGGGAGTCGTCAGTTGTCCAAATCAAGGGGAGGACTTCAGATTTTTGCGGTAAAAAAGTCCGGGGTACCACCCCAGTCTCACCTCAGTCCCACTTACGCTCTCACCCCGGTAACACTACCGGTTCTCTTCGATCTTATTCCTCATTGAAGAATAACATGGAAGAGGTAACACCTCAGGGAAGACTACAGAGACACTGAAGATGAACCTTAGGATTACCTTAGGTATAACCATAGAGATAATCTTCAGGTTTCATCTTCAGCCTCTCATCCCCCCTATGGGTGGTAAGAATTGGAAACCCTTGTGGCACAAGGCTTCCAGACCCATGTCAAATGAGTAATTAGATCCCGTAGGAAGACAGCCAAGAGTCTCGCTTCGGGGTACCACCTATGGCGTGTTCCATGAACCGATCCAAGGCTGCATCCATCAGGTTTGCCCGATGTTCGACCAGACCACGATCAGCGTCATGGGCCATCTTCTCCACCCAGTAGGCCACAGCGATAGCCAGAGCATCGATCTTGTCATCGTGGGCCAAGGAACCCTTCTCGCGGGTGATCCGGGTCATCTGGTAGAAGAGACTCATTTTGATGTCGGTGGACATCTCAAGGTCACGCTTGATGACTGACTCGTCAACGATCAGCCGGTGCTGCATCATCACAGGCTCAAGGGTGTCGATGATCCGGGCTTCCTTCTGGGAGGAATGCTTGACCTCCTCCACCTTGACCGGGTGGCCGATCTTCTGGAAGTGAGGCTTGATCAGTTCAGTGAACATACCATCACCGAAGTTGGCTTCGATCACGACATGGTTCACACCGAACACCTTGGCCCTCTTCGCCAGTTCCGATAGGGTCTCGTTGGAGTAGCCTCCTGAGAAGCCACCAGCGTTCACCACGAAGAGGTAACCATGGAGGAACTTCACGATGGCGTAGGCAGTGAGGTCTTTGCCTCGACCAGAGGGGTCAATCGCCATGACCGTCCCGGTGTACTCCTTCATTTCCTCGGAGTGCCACGTTGGGCGGTAGTAGCGGTCACCCTTCAGGCCCACCGCTTGGAGGTGATCCAAGACCAGATTGGGGGCGGCACCCCACGCGATCTTCACATGGGCCAACGTAGGGTTCAGATTCATCACGACCAGATCGGACAACTTCAGTGGGAACTTGTCAGCATCCGATAGGCTGGTGTCGAGCATGAACTGGAGCATGAAGCCAGCTTTGCCGTAGGAGAGTTCCCGCTCGGCCAGATCACGGTCATCGAAGCGACGAGGCTCGGTGGTCGTCCATGCCAGTGCAGGGTTGTCGTCAAAGGCATCAGCGATCATCGGAGCCAAGCGGATACCATAGTTGTCACGCTGGGCTTGATCCTTCGGGTAACGAGCGGGCCAGATACGGGTGTCGTACCCGCGATTCTGGAGTTCGTTGTAGAGGGACATCTCGTTCTGGGGAGTGCCCAGGTAAGTGACCAGACCACCCGGCTTCAGGATGGCGTCGAATTCCTTGACCAGCTCACCCAGCTTGTCGCGTTGTGCTTGGGTGGCAGAGTTGTTCGGAACCTCCACGTCGTCAGCCACGATCTCGTCAGCACGGCTACCGGTTAGCTGGCCGGTGATACCTACCGACTTCACCGAGGGGGAATGGTCGGGTCGCGCCCCATTGACCTCGAAGGCGATCATGGAGTCTCGCTGGTCAGCCCGAGGTTTCAGGTGTTGGCACTCAGGGATTTCGTTGATCAGCTTCTTGGTGAAGATCGTGAAGGCATCAGCACGTTCCTTCGAGGCTGATACCACCATCACCTTGTAGTCGGGATTGACGAGCAGTCGCCACACGACGTAGGCCGAGGTGATCCATGACTTACCCACACCACGGAACGCTTGGATGATCCGGCGCTTGGCCTTGCCGTGTTGCAGGTAGTAGGCGATGTCGAGTTGAATGGGAGTTGGTTCGGGTAGGTTCAGGTACTTCCAAACCAGCCACAGGAAGACTCGGAAGTCGTCCTTGATGCGTTTCATGTACTGTTCGGGGGTCATCGTCAGAAACCTCGTTTTCCGGCCCGTGGAGACGAAAAAAAAGCCCACCCAAGGGTTACCCCTTAGGTAGGCTCATTCGTCGCCCTGAGGGCGTTTCTAGTGGGATTTCAGGTGGGCAGGGACGCCCTCGTCATCTCCGAAAACAGGGAGAGAAGCAAGGGTGCCAAAGGCGGTGCCCTGCTTGGGAACGGAGTCGATACCGTTGTCCTTCAGGAACTGCCGGATGGTGCTCATGTGAGCGGCGCTCGGCGGTACGAGCCACGGCGTTCCGTCCTCCTTCAAGACCGCGCAACCATCCTTGTCGAGGAGCGGAGTCCCTTGAAGGATCATCAGGCACCACTTGGCGAACCCAGAGTGAATCTGGGAGAGTTCGTCGTCAGTTGCCCTTGGTGCAGCTTTGTTGGTCACAGGAGACCTCCTTACCAAGTAGTTTCTGAACCGTGTCCGTCTCGTAGATACGGATGGCAGTCCAGACGATGGTCAGCAAGGCGGCGATGGAGGGCAGGTATCCGAAGAAGGTACCAACAGCGGTACCGAGGGAAAGACCATCCACGACGTGCTTGGTGTTATCTAGGCTCATTGAAAACTACCGAGGAGGGTTGCCCCTCCCCGGCCCTTGGGGGGATTGTCAGAAACCCAGCAGTGCCTTCTCGGCAGCGAAGCTGGAGATCACCGTCTTGACGAACTGCTGGTACGCTTCGTCGCCTTCACGCAGTGCCTGAAGTTCATCCTCCACGCTGTAGCGCGAACGGATAGCTGCCTTGATCTTGTCGTTGATCGTGCGGTACTCAAGGCAGGTTTTCTTCAGGGCATCACGCACGGGGCCACTGACGAGTTCCTCGGAGCGGATGTCCAGTACAGCCGGTTGAAGGCCGAGGTTCACCCCTTCGGGAACAGCGATGTAGTGACGACCATCCACTTCACCGAGGTGGTAGATGGTCTGCGTACCGGTCAGGGACGGGTAGACCAAGGAACCCTTGTGCTGGGCATCCATGGAAAAGATGAAGGATTTGTTCATAGGAACCTCCTATCAGGCTTGCACAAGCTGGAGAGCTTGCTGGTGGTTGCTGACCGACGCCTCGTTGTAGCCGAGGACACCGTTGGTGTTGTGACCGGTCGTCATCACACGGCCATCGGAGAGCAGCAGGGTCGAGAACAGTTCGTTGTCGATACCCGCCATCACGATGTCGAGGACGATCACACCTTCCGGCAGACCGTGCTGGAGCCACGGACGGAACCGGGTGTAGTTGGTGTTGATACCTTCCCATGCGGTAGCGCCACGGGCCAGACCAGCGGTGAACAGGAGACCGTCGGTCGTCAGCACCGTCAGGTTGTGGTTACCGTAGATACCACCGGCAACGACCTTCTTGATCTTGCCGTTGAACGGGGGCACAGACTGGCCGGAACCTGCCGTGATGTGGTCGCCATGCCACTGGTCAACAATGACCGGGGAGGTCTTGTTCACCGTGTCGCCGAGACCCAAGGCACCCTGAGAGTTGTTCCCCCAGGTAGCCAGAGTGCCAGCCTGAGTGACAGCCCAAGAGTAGCCGTTGTGACCGCTGGAGCAGCCGATGTCGGCCACGTTCGTCAGACCAGAGATTTGGACGAAGGACGAACGGTTGGTCACATCACCCACACCCAACTGGCCCGAGGCGTTGAACCCCGTAGACCAGACGGTGCCGTCACCCCGGAGAGCCAGAGCGAAGCCACCGAAGGCCGAGAGGGCGGTGGTGTTGTAGGTGCAGCTTGCGGCGACCTTGGAGACGTTCGACAGGCCAGACACCACAGTGAAGGCCGAACGGTTCACCGTATCGCCCAGACCCAGTTGACCTTGGCCGTTGAAGCCGGTGACGAACAGGGAACCACCTTGGAGCAGGTAGCTGGAGGCGAAGGTGTTCTCGAAGCACAGCACCACATCGGTGATACCCTCGAAGGTACCCACGCGAACCGGAGTCAGACGGGCGTTGGTGTCACCCACACCCAGTTGGCCGACAGCGTTGTTACCACAGGCGTACAGGCGACCCAGCGTGTCCAAGAAGAACGTGGACATCGTTTCACTGGCCGTGTTGAGGTTGGTGCGGGTGGCCGCAGTGATCACACGGGCGATCTGGATGTTGTTCTGGACGAAGGACTCGATGCGGGTAGGGAAGCCACGGTTCGTGGTATCACCGTGACCAAGCTGGCCCGAGATGTTGCCACCCCAAGAGTAGACCCAGCCGTTCTCCATGACCGCATACGCAGAGCGGCCACATAGGACAAGCTGGCGAACACGCGGATTGGTCGGGCGAACCAAGAAGGTCAGAGGACGCGGCACATAGACCGGGTTCTGAGCGCCGTCGCCGTTGGTACCCAGACCAGCGAGACCCCAGACCTTGGCGGTGCCGTCAGGCGAGATGTAGCCGTTGTTCGACCAAGCACCGCCGTTACCCGGATGTTCGGCCAGACGGGCAGCAGTTGCAGACGGCTTACCATCCAGCAGACCCCAGCCAAGGGTGTTGTTCTGACCAACACGCAGGACGGTACCGACGCCACCAGCCGGGAGACGGGTCACGTTGGAACCGTTGTGCCACATCAGGTCACCACGGTTGGACAGGACGGTCTGGCCCACAGCGATCACGTTCCAGTGGGCATTGTCAGTACCCACCGCCGGGGCGACGTTGGTGTTCGGCTGGACGCAGATGTAGGAGTGGCCCATGTGGGACACCATATCGTCCAGCACATAGGCAGTTGCCGCATTCCAAGCGCCCTTCCAGACGGGCTTGATACGGCCAAGATTGAGTACGCTCGGCATTGTTTAACCTCACAGAGTGATCAGAAGATCGCCTTGCGGCGAGATGGACAGAGAAGCGGAACCGGACAGGATGAACACGTCTCGGTAGTCGTCAGCCTTCACTTCCACGTTGTCGGAGTGGTCAGTGAAGGTCACCACCAGATCGGCCCCGTCCGTTGCGAAACAGGCGAAGCGGTCGAAGGTGGAGGAGAGGGCTTCAGCGAAGTCGTCACGGATTTCCTCGGCAGCAGCCAGTGCGGCTTGCGCTTCACTGCGTTGCTGGGTAGCCCGGTCGGCTTCTTGGATGGCGAGGTCTCGCGCCTCTTCGGCACGGTTCACCACGTTGCCTCCATACTTCGCATCGGCGTAGCGGAGGGTCACCAGATCGCCGGGTTCTTCCGGGTCACCGGCATCGGTAATGCGCTTGCTGTTGGCGACGTAGATACCCGCGTTGGTCAGGCGGATACCATCGAGAGCGTCGTCCATGGCTTCTTGCGCGATGAACAGAAGTTGAAGGTTCTCGGTCTTCAGGTGGATACCCTTCAGGATCGAGCCGTCGGTGAAATTCACCAACAGTTCATCCTTGGGAGTCATCCGCTTGATCAGAACTTCCTCGGCCCCGTTAGGAATACCTGGAACAGTGACGGTGTGTGCCGTCATCCATTCCAAAGCAACCTCCACCCCATCCACATAGCAACGGACATGATCCCGGCTCAAGTACATGAAGGGTACGGAGAAGGCAGTCTGACCCGAGACCGGGTAACGCACACGGCTCAGATACATTCACAGGCTCCTGAAAAGAAAAAGGGGAGACCGAAGCCTCCCCTCCATGGGTCGTAAGATTTGGTTACTCGGCCAATTCAGAGGCCAACACGTTGAGACCTTGCTGCACGAACAAGGCGTTCTGGAACGGTAGGAGCGACAGACGCTTCCGAATGGTTGCTTCCGACGCTTCCTTGTCCTCACTGACGATCCCGTGCGCTGCCGATGGGATGGACGCAAGAGCTTCCAACACACCACCGGTAGGAGTGCTTCGGACATCCAAGAAGGATGCCGTCAGGCCGGTAGAGCGGCTCTCGGAGAACCACTGGGTACCAAACCACGGAGACACGCCAGTGTCCAAGAAGCCGGGGATCAGGGACGCTTGGGTCGTGCGAGATGCGCCGTTGATCAGGATTTTCTCGGGACTCAGGTGCTTCTCCCGGTACTCCTCGGCATCACCTCGGCCAATGCTGTTCGCGTAGATACGCCCGATGTAGACCATGGACGCCAGCATGGTGCCCCACAGGACACTCAGCATGACCTCGGTGTTGGCGTTGTGAATACCCCAGAGGGTACTCTTCGACCAAGCGTTGATCGTGAAACCACGGAACTGCAACAGTGGTTGAACCGCCCAGTGCCCCATGACCCGGTGCATCGAACCGATGTCGTTCTCCTGCACCATCCGACGTGCCCAACGGAAGGCTCCCAAGCGGAAAGCCGCAGCAGCCTCTGGATCAGTCCAGTTCTCCATGTTGATGTCGGTGATCTTCCGACCGAACAAGGCACCCCGCTTTTCCTTTGCATGTTGGTCAAACTGTTTCAGGACGCGCTGGTACATATCATCGGTCATCCCCATCATTTCCCTGAATTCCGCCTTGATGGCGTTGTCGTTACCCTTGGCGGCTTCGAGGAACTTCTGAGGAATCGCTCGGCTCAACATCCGTTGCAGCCCGACGTTGATGTGCCGGAACCCGGAGATCATCATGGTGGTGTTCACCGCCTTGTTGAGCGCCGAATCCACCGTGTTCCACACCTTGTTCCCGGTGGTGTTGAGCAAACCTCCACGCTCTTCCAGCCACCGTTCATCGACGTTGTGTCCCTTCAGGATGTCGGTACCAAACCCCAGCATCGCCTCCATGTCATCCAGCACCTTGTCGGGAAGGTTTCCTGACTTGGCATCACGGATCAGGTCACGGAAGGCCGGGACGGATTTGATCACCGTCTTCAGCCCCATCTGGCCGATGGCGTTGCCCAGTTCCTGAAACTGCACCACACCTATCTGGTTCATCAGGCGGGTCACGTTCAGCTTCTGGAACATCCCAGCAGCTTGGGTGTACCAAGTGTCGGGATTGATCGGGATGCCCACGATCTTCTTGTAGACGTACTCCATGTTTTCCATGTCCGTCTTCATGCGGAAAGAACCGTAGTACCCCGGAATGGCGCTGGCCGAATCCTTGAACTGCATGAGCAGCCGGTCGAAGTCAGCCTTGGTGCGGATACCCGCCCGAGCCATGGCGATGGAACCGGACATTTGCCGGTTGTAGGTCTGGAACACCTCCTCTGCGTTGGTGTTGATGAAGTCAGCGATGGACAGCTTCTCGCCGTTGATGTCCAAGGTGTAGGACGTATCGAGCATCGCCCGACGCTTCATGCGGGAATTCACCGGGGCATCCTTGTCCTTGCCAGTGTTGGCCTTGAGTTGGAACACCACAGTGTCGATCTCGTCGTCCGTCAGGATTCCCTGATCTTTCAGGATCACCTTCAGTTCGTCCAGATCGTTGCCCGAGAAGGCCCGTTCAAAGGAACCGAACTCCTCCAGCTTCATCCCCTGAACCTTCTTCATGTAGGTCTTGGCGATACGGTCAGCCAGCTTGTCGGTCAGGCTCGGGTTGGCACTCATTAGCGCACCCTTGAAGAACTGCTGCACATTGTCAGGCCCATACTTCGCCATGGCTTCATCCCACTTGTGCATGTCGTGGAACCGGGAGAAGTAGTCAGGATCATCCGGCAGGGGTTCGCTACGCAAGCCACCCATGGGGCGACCATCCAGCTTACCGATGTCATTGATGTGAGCGTTGTACTCCACCATGATGTCACCATAGACCTTCGCCATCTTCACCGCCTCAGGAGACGGATCGACAGCCAGACCCAGCCGCACCATCCCCACCTCTTCGGCGAAGCGGTTACGGGCGTTGAACCAATCGGCACCCGACAGTTTCTGCTTGGACAGCCACTGGTTGTACAGCGGGGTGAAGGCTCGGTAGTAGGCAGTCTCCATCTGACGAGACAGAATCTTCTGGCTCTCTTCAGCGGTCATACCTTGACGCTCCTTGTTCTTGAACCCAACAGGCTCGGTCACCGTGTTGAAGCCGAACTTCCGCACAATCGGATTCGGGGAGGTACCCATCGACGACGAGATGTCGAACCGGACGTTGCCCATGACGGTCTCTGGCGCTTGGGTTGCATTTGCCAGAGCAGCAGCCGTGTCACTTCGGAGGAAGCTGTTGTAGGCCGCAGCGTTCTCCTGCTCGATCCCCAACTGACCGCGCAGTTCATCGAGTTCCTTGCGGATGTTCTCGGCTTCCTGCTTCAGTTCAGCATCGGTCTTCTTGACAGCATCCCGGTAGTTACCAGCCCGGATGTCATCGAAGAACTTCTCCACCGTCGTACCTGGTGCGAGGTAACCATCGACCTTCCCGAAGAGTGCCTTGATCTTTTCGACCATGGCATCGAAGTAGGCACGAACCTGTTCCGGCAGCGAGAGGTCACCCTTCTGCTCGACGTACTTGGCGAATCGCTCGGCCATGTATTCATCGAACGAGAAGATGTAGTCCTTCTTGTAGCGCCGGGAGAGTTCCAGCGCCGGGTCTTTCGACACCAGCTTGGTCTTCTCAGCGTCCTCGGCAGTGAACCGAGTGTGTGCCACCTCCTGACCGTCCTTCATGTTTCGGACTTCGGTCAGGTACTTCTGGTACTCGTCATAGATGCCACGACGGACAGCCGCCGGGGCACGGAGGAAGTTGGTGTTGAGAACCTGATGGCCGATCTCATGGGCCAGCGTGGCGTAGGCCGTGTTGTCCCGCAGATGGTTGCGATTCAGTGAAATCTGGATCACATCATCGCTCAGACGGGCGGTCACACCATACTTACCCTTCGTGGCGTTCTTCTGCATCGCCCCGGAGGTGGTCGTCAGGTACAGCTTCTGATCCGGCAGGAACTCCTTCATCAGGGTTCGCGCCAGTTCCTCGACACCAGCCTTACGCTGGACATTGGCCTCCCGAACGTCTTTCCCTTCCGTCTTCTTGGTCGGGCCAGCCGTCAGGTCGGACAGCACCTCACCCGGTTTGATGTCAGCCAGTTTGTTCTGGACTTCACCCTTCAGGTACTTGGTGTAGTCAGTCTTGGTGCTGCCAGCAGTGCGCGGGTCTTTCAGTTGAGCTTCCTCACCGACCAGCGCCGTCTTCTGCGTGGGTATCCCGGCTTCGATTGCAGCCAGTTCAGCTTCACGCTGGGTGATCTCCTCCTCGATCTTCTTGATCCGCGTCTCGGCTTCGGTAGCCAAGCGGGTGATCTCGGAGTTCGGGTTGGTTTGAGCTGGGTCACGGATGATCCGCTCGATGTCAGGATGAACAACATACTCACCGCGATCCACATCGTCCCGAATCGTGCTGATCTCCATGGTCTCACCGATCTGGTGGATGATCTGGTTCTCACGCCCGAGTTCGGAGGAACCCATGTGTTTGGCAGAGTTACCCTTCAGGAGGGCACCGATGTAGGCACCACCGCCACCAAAACCAGCACCGACGATGCCTGCACTCCACACATCGTCCATCGTCCAAGTCGGCTTCTCGCCCCTCAGGATGTACTCGGTCGCCATCGCCTCACCGGCACCAAAGGCAGCACCCTTGGCAACCGTGGCGATACGACTTGCCTTGTTCACCTCCTCGATGGCCTTGGCCGTAGCCATGCCGTTCTTGACCAGCTTCCCTACCTTGTAGGCGTGGTAAGCGTAGGCCGCACCGCCAGTCATCAGACCAGCGGCGAGGTTCACAGGATTGACCACTTCAGCAGCCAGCCCCACGGCAAGACTTCCGGCCAGACCCATGTCAGCCAGGTATTGGTCGTTACCACGGGATTCCTTGTACCGCTCGATCAGCAATTCAGCATGACGCTGCGAGAGGATCGGTTGGTTGAAGTATTCGTAGTGTTCAGGACGAGCCTCGGCAGCCTTGAGCATTGCCTTGTGCTTCTCCATGTCGTGAACATACGACGGGTCGTACAAGTCAGGAGAGACAAGGCTTTCCTCGAAGAGCCAGCCATGGCTTTGCTTCCGGGCCTTCTGGAAGCCTTCCCAGTAGTTGGTTTTCGACTTCCGCTCGGCGGCAGCGGCCTCTTGTTCCAACTGTTGCTGGTACTGAGCGCCGACTGCCGTTGGGCTGGAGAAGAAGCTACTCCGCGCTACCGGAGCCGTAGGTGGAGCATCGACGCTGAAGCCACTGAAGACTTCGGTCTCTTGGAGAAGATTCCTCATTGATTACCTCGCGTTCTTGGGTTTCCAGTTCTGCATGTCGTTGAAGTTGGGAGCTTCGGACACACCGAGACCGATCCCTTGGGTGGGTTTGATGGAATTGACAACGTGATCGATCTGCTGTCCAAGCGGGTACTTGTTGGAGAGATCAAGGGGTTTGCCACGCTTGAAGCCGGGGCCACGATCCGTCGGTACTGCCTTGTTGGAGACAGCCGCCAGTTCCTCGTCAGACAGGGCCGCGCTCTCAGCCATGAATTGCTTCCTGCTGATGAACAACGGTTGTCCGTCCTTGCCGATCACCGGAGCGAAGCCGTTCTTGTGGCGCACCATGAAGACATCGGATTGTTCGTTGAACGGTTCGATGTACATCTCGGAAGCCTTGATCCCAGCCGGGTGAGCCTCTTGGGAGACCTTCCCGAGAATCCGGGTGACCACTTGCTCCTGCCGTTCCGGTTCCATCTCTTTCGACAGACGCGGGACGGAGACGCCATTGACCTTCAGGTTGTACTGGGTCAGGTCTTCCTTGGCTTTCTCGATGGCATCCTTCTGGGACATCCCCAGACCGTTGACGTACATATCCGCCAGCCGGGTCGCTTGGGCAACCAGCCGTTCATCCTTGACGGACTTCAGGACATCCTTGCTGGACACCGAACGGACGCCATTCGCCAAGGCGCGGGTGACCACCTGAACGGCATCCTGCCCGTGTTGCTCGGCAGTCAGGCCCAAGTAGATCAGGTCACGTTCCTTCCCATCGATGTGGTTCTCAAGCAGCCACGGGGTCATCGACCGGCGCATGTCCTTCGCCAGACTCATGGCCCGAGTGAAGGCTTGACGGGAGCCTTGATCCTCAGGGTTCGCCATGATGTTCCCGGCAGCAGAGACACCACGCAGGGTGTGCGACCAGTTCTTGTTGACACCCCCTCGGGCGTAGGCTCCCATGAGCTTCCGCTGACCATCTTCTTCGGTCATGCGTCCAGCCATGATCTCCTTGCGGATTTCCTGCTCCTTCATCAGTTGAATCTTGGGCAGGAGGGAAGCAGCCGTGACCGTCTGAGGGCCGTTCTCGCCCATGATCAGTTGGTCTTGCACACCGGAGGGGCCAAACATATCCCACTGGCGGGAAGCCTCGGCCAGAACACCGGACATCATCATCTGACGCTGCGCTCGGGCCAACCGACGGTCAGCCTCTGCACGTTGCCGCTCGATGGCGTTGGCGTTCATCTGGATCAGGTTGTCCTTCTGGACAGGGGTTAGAACACGGCGGCTCACCCCGATGCTATCCAGGTACTCGTCAACCGAGTCAAGCGTCAGGGCTTTCTTCCCGATGAACTTCAGCAACTGGCCGTTATGAGCAGCCTGTCGCATCCGGCCATGGGTGTCCTCAAACGCTTCCTGATCCTTGTTCAGCCTTTCAGCGTCAGCAGACTTCATCAGGATTTCGCTCTGATCACCAAGGTAGTCACCGAGGGTGCCCATCTCAGCGTCATCGGAGAACTTCGTCCCGAGGAGAATCTTCAGTTCTTCCACACGCCCTTGACGTGCCAGAACTTGAGCAGCTTCCGACAGCGGCTTGTGCATCTCCAGATCAGTGAAGGTGCCGTCCAGACGCATCTGGTCGTACAGCTTCTTCATCGAGTCAGAACTCACTCCCGGCTTGATTTCAGCCAAGAACTTGTTCTGCATCACCGCCATGTCGCGCTGGTAACGCTCTTGGCCGCGCATCCGGGCATTCATCTGCCCAGCCTCACGCCGCATCTGGTTGAACTGAGCGTCGTACCCGTCGAGGGCGAAGTCACTCAGGCTGAGACCTTGGAGGTCTTCATCACGGCGCTGACGCAGGTGTTGCTCAAGAGCTTCCGGGGTATCGAACCGCAGTTTCCCTGAGGCGATGTCAGCAGTGACCTGTTCCTTGCTGGCTCGGGCCATGTCCTCGGCGTAGAGGCGGGAGAAGACAGCTGCGTACATCGTGTCGAACTTGCTCAGTTCCCCACTTTCGATCTTCTTCTTCCGCTCCTCCATCGTGAGGTTCATGTACTCACGCTCGGCGGTTTTTTGGTTCTCGAAGTCCTTCCGGGTCTTGAACCCGGTGAACATCCGATTCATCTCGTCGCTGAAGCCAGACAGGGCTTTCACCAACTGAGAAGCCCCGCCGTCATCGTACTGACCACGGACTTGGGCGCTGCTGGTAAGACGCATCTTCGCCACTTCCGGCTTGACCGGACGAGGCATTTCACCCTTGACGAAGGACTCGTACAGGGCATTCTCAAGTTTGGATCGTGCCATCTATTAGCCTCCCTTGCCTCCGCTGGAAGTACCCGTGTTGCGGCTCTTGTAGTAGTTCTCGCGGAACTTGCCTTCCTGATAGCCGTTGTAGGCTTGGAGGCCAGCCCCTGCGATCTGCAACCCGAGAGCCATCTTGCTACCCTTGATACCTGGGGTACGGTTACCAATCTCGGAGAGATAGTTGTTCCAGATTTGACGACGTTCGCCATCCATCGAATCGTTGATCCGGTCGAGGTTCTGATTGACGGACGAGGCGTACATCGCCTGTTGCGCTTTGATTTCCCGCATGACGGACTCGATGGTCTGTCCTGCGACACCAGATTCACCCGCAGCGACTCGCGCTCGGGCTTCGGCACGACGAGCCTCAAGGTCATCCCGCCAGAGTTGCTCAACAGCAGCATCCCGTTCGGCGTTCTGGTTGTAGGCCAGCGTGTTCATGTTGTCGGCCAAGTTCCGGGCACTCAACTTGTTGTTGTACTCGTTGAGTTCGTTCTGGTACTGGGCGTTCTTGTTTTGCTGGTCGAAAGAGTACGCGGCGGAACCGGCACTGATGATCAAACCAGCGATTGCGGCTTCAGTTACGCCACACATGGGTCTTCTCCTATCTTCACGAATTCGAGGAAAGGGAGTTTCCCGACACCGTAGTGCGGGTGTTCACGGATGAACGTGTAGCCAAGCCACCGGAGCCACTTGATATGGACGGCATTGCGCTTGTCACAGACGTTCATCAACAGGGCATACCCTTCACCAAGCGAGTCGGCGACCGGGCGGCACTGCTTCAAGAAGGACACCTTCACGTCATCAAGAAGATCAGACGCCAGCATCCATGGGTGACCAACGGTAGGGTCAACGGAGTTGGGTGCAACCCCGAAGACCCCAACCACTTGGCCTTCCTTGGTAAGGATGGTGTGAGTTTTGGAGGAGAGAACATATCCCTCCTCCAGAGCCTCCAGCGGGGATTGCCCACTGGAAGCTAGTAACTCCTCTCGGTCAGCCCTTCGCATGGTGCGAGAGAGTTCCAAGAGGTGGTCAGGGTCAGTCGGGATTACAGGAAGCATCACAACCTCTGCGTGTGGATTACAAAGAAACCCTCCCAAGCAGCACTCAGCAGGGTCACCGGAAGCGGTGAGTCGTTCTCGATCTCGATGTCCACATCGGTGTTCTTCGCCATCACAGGGAAGCGGAAGATGCCGGTGGCGAGAGCGGTCTCACCAAGACGGTTGTCTCGGTCACCGAGGATTCGCCCGGTGAATTGGTAGGTGTAGGGTTCGCGGCCTCGCGGAGTCACGATTGCCCGGAATGCACCGGAGTTCTCGTAGGTCACCGAGAAGCGCCGCAACTGGAGTCGGCCTTGGGTCACCGATTCGGAACCACCACCAGTAGCCAGTTGTTTCACCGTCTGGGTACTGAAGCGGTACCGGAAGTTGTAGGTGCGGCCAATCACCAGCTTCTGCCCTTGGTAGTCACCTTGAACCACCAAAGCACCATCCTTCTTCTCCACCGGGACGATCTCACCAGTACCCGCCCCTTCCACGCCAACAGACAAGAATTGGTCATTCGTCAGCGTGTAGGGAACCTCAACGGTCGTGTAGGTGATGCCACCGTCCTTGACCAGTGCCCCACCGGTGACGGTCACCTTCCGATCCAGCATGATCCGGTACGGCAGGATGTCACCGTCGGTAGCTCCCAGTTCGGTGTTGATCACCTCCAGGTACGTCCCGTCAGGACGAGCTACCACAATGAACAGCTTGGTCTCGATGAACTCAAGGGACAGCAGCCGGTCTTCCGTTCCGAACACCCAGCGGCTCCAAGACGATTGCAGCTTCTCTTCGCCAGACCAGTAGTAGCGGTAGACGTACAGCGACCGGCGATCATCGCCCGACAGCAACACCAGCATGTCCTCGTTGGTGGCCGCAGCCATCTTCAGAACATTGCCGGGGATGTACTTCGGGACATGACCAGTCACATCCGCCGCATCGTTGGTCTTGGTGTCACCATCGACGTAGTATTCCCGCACCCCAGTGTAGGAACCCTTGTTCACACAGAAGAACACGTTCCGGCCAGCACCCACAGGGCGAGTCTTGACCGAACACTCAAACTCCGTCGTCTGGTCGATGGAGACCGACTTCGGGGTCAGGAGGTCACCAGAGGCAACCGTGAACTGCGTCTGCGCCGAGAACAGCATCAGTTCCTGATTGAAGGGAACCGCATGGCGCAGCAGGGACACCTTGACGTGGGACACAGCGACATCGATTGGGTCACTGTCGAGAACCGTGGTCACCGTGGTCGGGAAGAAGTTGAAGAACTCACTGGCCTCCGAGAAGATCACGTTCTCTTCGGAGAGCAGCCCCAGCCGGTTCCGGTAGAAGAACAGGTCGGCGATCTTGTTGCCCACGAACGAGGGGTACGGAGAGGAGTCTTCATCCCCCACGATCCGCTCACCCCACTCAGCCCGACGGAAGGTGAACGTACCGTCAGCCTCCCGAACCAGCACATGAGGCATCGTCCCAGGTGCAATCTCAACATCAACACCGGGCTTGACCGTCTCACGCCACACACCCACCGCATCCGATAGGTTGTTCTTGTCGAACCGGACGTAGTAGTTGTCGAAGTTGGACGACGGGTCACCCACAACCTCGATGGTGAAATCGTTCGGTGCTTGGTTGGGTAGATCAGAGAACTTCTGCGCCCGTCCCTTGATGGCAAGCATCGCGTTCCCGTTGAAGCCATCCTCAACAGCAATGGCGAAATCGTCAGGAGACGAGATATGCAGGGTCGTACCAAACCGAACCACCTGAAGACCAGTCGGGTTGGCTGGCTGGAAGAAGTACCGGGCGGTAATCGACGGCGGTACCGAGGTGTTGGCGTAGGAGATACGGAAGCGATTCTGCTGCCCTGCCACCGGGGTGTGAGTGATCACGTTCCCGTTGGCGAGGATTTGGAGACTCACGATGTCATACGCCGAGGTTAGGGTGAACTCGGAGTAGTTGTAGATCGGGTCGTTGGTGTAAGTACCCGTGTTCGGGTCATACGTCGAGTTGTAACCGACGATGTTGTGGTACAGGTTCCCCACACTGACAGCGATGGTTTGACGCGGGGGCTGGCTCACACCATTCACCAACTGGGTGGCGATGTAGGTGGTATCGATGAACGGAGCATCAGCGGCAGAGGTACCGTTCGGGGTGGTGAAGGACGAAATGGCGTTACCGTTCACCAGCAACCGGTAGGTCTTACCATAGTTACCCTGCTTGATCGACACCAAAGCCTCGTAAGGACGTAGCCCTGACTTCTTGGTACCTTTCTCCACCTTGATCTTGTTGTTCACGATGAAGGTGAAGTCAGCAATGGTCACTGCCCGGAAGGACGTTGCGGCCTCCTCGGTTTGGAGGTAACCCAGACCGTCAGGGAAACTCACTTGGTAGGGGTTACCTTCCACATCGTGAATCTTGATGTCGTTCTTGGTGATCGTGACGATGTACTGCTCTTTCTCGTCACGGTTGATCACATGAATGAAGGCATCATCCACCGGTTCATTGAACAGCTTTGCCACATGGTTGGACGGAGGGCGCTTCTTCAGGCCTTCCGCCACGGTGGCATAACCGTTCTCCAACAGGTCGCATTGAGACGACAAGCGGAGAACGTAGGGTTGTTGACTGACCCCGTTGATCAGGTTCGGGATCGTGGAAGAAACAAGTCCCATCAAGACCTCCGGGTGAGTTTCTGAGCGAATTGACTACCGGTGAGCATGTTGGGAGACCGAGCTTCCATGTCGGCAGCTACGAGGTCACTGAGGGCAATCGACTCGTCGCTCTTGGTGAAGGCACTCAAGGTGTCGGAGCCAAACATCCGCTCTTGGAACATCCGGCCAGCGCGGTGCGCCACCAGATTACGAGCGGGTTCCGGCAGTTCCTCGAAGGGAAGCAGGAAGACGATCTCCACCTCAACCGGGGAAGTGAAGGTGTAGGTGTGCTTGTCGATGTCGTACAAGCGAGTCCCGCGCAGTACCGCATTGATCGACTTCGGGACGATCTTCAGGGTGTTGGGCGGAACGAGGACGTTCTTGTTGATCGAGTCAGGTACCAGCTTGTACCCTTCCTCAGTGTTGAACCACCAGCCACGTTGTTGAACCTGACGAGACACGTTGTTCAGCATCAGCTTGGCTTGAGAGGCATCCACCGAACTCCCGTCCTCAAGGGACACGATGGGGCTTTCGCCCACGGTGGAAAGCATGAGGTTCACAGCATCCAGTTGGGTGGTAGGAGTCAGGAAGTTCATTGGAAAACCTCAGGTAGAAAAAAAAGGGGAACCCCCGAAAGAGTTCCCCTATGTGGTTACCGCTGGTTAGGCGGTCTTGACTTCGATGGCGCAAGCCGGGCGCAGGATGCCGTGACCCATGGCGTACTTGGCGACCACGAAGGTGCCCTGACGGCGGGTCTCGTACTCGGTCTCCATGGAGAGGTCGAGCAGCTTGACGGTACCCAGAGCCTGACGCTGCATCGCCAGACCGACGGTCGTGCTGAAGTTGCCAGCGTACTTGTTGCCAGTACCGGCCAGAACCGTGTCGTTGGCGATAACGCCGTTCGGCAGGTGGTTGGTCGGAACCAGCGTGATACCGGCGACACGCAGCACCTTGCCATCAGCGTAGACACCAGCACCACCCCAGTCCTTGTTCAGGAGCTTGGTGTTCTGGGCCAGCTTGAAGTACGCAGCCGGACGCAGGAAGAAATACTGCTCGTCTTCCGGCACATCCTTCTCGGCGAAGGTTTGGGCACAGGCGAAGATCGAAGCAATCAGGGCTTCGGAATCGGTGGCAGCACCAGCGTTGGTGATGACGGAACCACCCGGTTCGCCAGCTTCGGTACCAGCGGTACGAGCAGCCAGAACACCCAGTTGCAGCAGGTGCTTGTCGGCGGTGTTGGCGAGAGCCTGACCCAGCTCGTTGGAGTAGATCGAGCGGGTGTCGTAGTGGTTCATCGCCTCGTCGATGTTGGCGATGGTCGTGGAGGCGGTCAGCAGATCATCGATGGTGATGATGCGCTCACCGTGCTGGATCACATCACCGGCCAGTTCATCACCCGGCTTCATGTAGCGGGCTTCCACCGTGCCAACGACCGGGAAGGACGCCGACTTGCCATGGGTGATGGTCATCACCTGATGCTTGTCCATCATCACCTGCTTCTGCTGGAAAGCAGTCAGGACTTCACCCGCGAATACCTTCAGGTACAGGGCGCGGTCATCACCGGCAGCGTTACGCTGACCCGAACGAGAGAGATTGAAGGTCATTGATTACCTCTTGAGATCAGAAAAAGAAAATCCCACGCCAGCAACAAATGCCAACGTGGGACGATTTGGGCGAAAGAAGACCCGAAGGGTTACTTCGACTTGTCGGGCAGGAACACGCCGACGATACCGGCCACACCGGTACCCACAGCGATGATCGGAGCGACCAACTCGGGGTTGATCGTCACACCCAGCGAGGTCAGGATCATCACCAGACCACGCCACGTCGAGGCTTCCTTCAGACGTGCAACGATGTAGTTCATGTGAACCTCCTTACAGGATGCTGGAACGGGCGATCTTCTCGGCAACCGAACGGCGGTAGGCCGGGTCGTTGCGGTAGCGCGGGTCACGCATGGCCTCAGTCACTTGGAAGGTGGACTGGAAGACATCCGTGGAAACCGGAGAAGTCGAGCCGTTGATCATGGGACGGTTCGTACCGACAGCCTCGGTGTAGCGCCGGTAGAGACCTTCAGCAGCCAGCTTGGCGACGTTGATGTCACCCGTCGAAGCCACGGCGTTGTAGGCATCGATCTCGGAGTGACTCAGGTTCTGAGCCGCCCACTGGATCATCTGGGCGTAGCTGTCGTAGCCACCCACCGCCTGATGAACTTCGGTGACCATCAGGTTGGCCTGTGCTTCCTGCCCTGCGATGTAGGAATCCACGACTTCCTTCGGGATACCCGCTTCGGCCAACTTCTGGTAGCTGGCTTCGGACAGACCGCCGTTGCTCTCGTACTCGGCAGAGAAGGCGTTGAAATCCAGACCACGCGACTGCAACGCATTGGCCGCATCTTGGGCATTGGCGTTGGCCGCATTCTGGAGATCAGCGTTGTTCTGCTGAGACTGCTGCTGGTTGTTGTTGCTGTCACCAGAGTTGCCACTCTGGAGTTGGTTGAAAGCAGCTTCCAGTTCCTCGACAGTCTTGAACTTACCGGCCAGCAGCTTCTCGCCACCACCTTGGTTCATACCGTCGAATTCACCAGCGTTGGCCTTGGCCGGATCACCGCTCGGAACTGCGTTGCCGCTGTTCAGGATTACGTTGTCACCCGCTTGGGCCATCTGCTGGTTGTAGGCATCGCTGCCCGGAACAGGAGCCGCTGCTCCTTGGTTACCTGCGGTTCCACTCATGGGTCACCTCACAGGTGTTCGATGGTGAAGTCGCCGGAAGCGTGTTCGATCTTCTCGATCTTGCGCTTGGCCTTCTGCTCGACTTTCTCGACCTTGGCTGCGTCAGCCTTGGACTTCTTGTCGGCCTTGACTTCGGGGTTGGCGTTTTCCTGTTTCACTTGCTCGGTCATAGTGGGGGGGTTCCTATGTGAAAAGGGTTGAAGAAAGAGACTCACTGCCCCTGTTGGGAGTCAGCCATTGCCTTGATTGCCTGAGGTGCCGCCACCTGTGCCATCTGCATCATCTGGGCCTGTTGCTGCATCTGCTGGACTTCCTCTTCAGTACGCACCAGACCAGCCATGTCGATACCCAGCGAGGTACCCACGCGGGTGATGTAGTCACCGACGTTGAGGTAGGTATGGAGGGCATCGCCCAGCGGGGCTAGTTGTTGAATGAGGATGTTCAGCTTGTTCAGATCGTGACCCCGGCCAAGTGCCTCCATGCCCGTCGTGATCGTCGGGTTGAGGGCTTGCTTGGGCAGATCAGGGATCATCCGCAGCGAGGCCATCTGGTTCATCAGACGGCGAACAAGCGGGAGTTGGAACTCCTGAGACAGGATCGAGTAGATGCCGCCGAGGGTGTCTTCCAGTTCAGACGCCATGTACCGAATCTCTTCGGCAGTCACACGCTCACCCGTCCGTTGAACAGCAGAGTTGAGCATGAAGGCGAACGAAAGGCGCTCGGTGACCATGGAGATCATGTCTTGAGCTACCCGGAGGTCAGAGGCTTTCTGTACCTGGAGAGCTTCCACATCGTTGATGTCACCTTCAACGAAGGCACCGTTCTCAGCTTTCGCCAACTTATGGGCCTTGGTCACCCCGTTGGGGTTCACCAAGAAGACCACCTTGGCGGAAATAGCAGAGCCTTCAGCGATGGCTTGGGTCAGGGCATCAAGGGTGATCAGGTCGCCGAGGAGTTCCTCAACGAAACCACGCCCGTAATGCTCACCGTCCACCTTCGTCCAGCGCAGGGCAATCCACGGGGATTTGTCCAACGGGTAGGTGTTTTCGGTGCCACGGATGATCTCACCTTCGACCTCCTGATAGGACTCCCATTGGTCACCCTTCTTGGATCGGGTGATGTGGGTGTAGATGTCCACAGAGGTTTCGGGGGACTTGTCACCACTTCCCTTGATTTTGGAAGCGATTTCAGGCGGCAGTGCGGCAATCGCCACCTGCTCCTTGGTCACGATGTCGAGGACGTTCCCGATGGGATCACGACGGACGACATACGAATGGAGCGGGTAGAGACGCATCCCACCGGTCGGTGGCAGGAACAACAGGACGTTGCCAGCCACGATCAGGTGCTTCAGGGATTCACCCGTGGAAGCCCGGATGTTGGACGACTCGATGTAGCCCATGATGGAACGCTCGACAGAACCGAGGGCTTGTTCCACCTTGGCCCGCATCCCTTCCTGTTTCGTCAAGGCAACCAAGGCTTGGTCACTGACGTTGAGTCGGAAGAACGGGCTGTTGGGCGGCAGGATTGCCAGCAGTAGTTTGGCTGAGAGGTGATTGACACCTCGCGCACCGATGCCTTGGTGAGGCGTAATGAACTGGGTGTTACCGTTGCTCCCTTCCTTCGGGATCAGGGAGGGGATCGTCAGTTCAGCAGCCTTACGGGCACGGTCAAGGTAGGGGCGGCGGTAGGTCTCAAGTTTCTGGTAGATGGACTTTGCCGTCTGCCGCTCTTGCATTGATTACCCCTTCGGGATGTTGAGGCCGGTACCACCACCAGTTGCGGTCTGGAGGTCAATCCGAAGAGCCTTGCGACCCTTCTTCTTCGCCTCGATCTGGGAAGATTCGGAACGGCCTTCATCCGAACCGGCAGCAGCAGGAGCCATCTGGATCGGTTCAGGCGGAGGAGCCGGGGGAGGCGGCGGTGGCGGGGGCGGGGGTGGAGCCTTGGGCTTAGAACCACACATCAGCGTTTTCCTTTGCGTTGCTCGTTGAACTTGACCGACAGGAAGTCGATCACCTTTTGTTGGCCCTGAAGGACATTGACCTCCTCAAGGGAGATCGACCTTCGAGGGAGCCTGTCAGGGAAGGCTTCCTTGAGGGCCATCAGTAAGTCCTCAGGAACCATTGGGAAATCTTTCGTTTTTTCCATGATTCCTATGGGTGGTAAGAATTGAAAACCCTCGATTTCTCAAGGGTTTCCAAAGGTCAGCGAATGGGACAGACACCACCAGCACACTCGTTGTCGCGGATTTCCTCGAAGGAGTTCGCGTCATCAAGCGTCAGGGGTTTCAGTTGGGCGCTGTACGTCTCGTACTGCTCCTTGGTCACCACTTCCTGCGGGAGGTAGAGGTAACCCAAGTCCTTGGCGGTCTTGGTCGGATCAGCACGGAACAGGAAGGACACACCGACGTAGTTGTCCCAGTTGGCAAGCAGCCAGTTGATGATGGCCGGGACTTCCTCGACCGAGTAGCTGACCGTGCAGGACACGTTCTGCTGGCACCAGTTCTGCATGAGCATCTTGTAACGCTCAAGCTGATCGATGGCCGATTCGAGGTTCACTTCCTTACCATCTACAACATCGAACTCGACGCCTTCCCACTTGACCGGGAAAGTTACGAGTACGCCATCGGGATCGTTCGGGTTGTCGAAGACTCGATAGCCAGCTTCTCGGCACTTCCCGACGAGGGGGTCATGCTTGGAGAAGTTGATGTTGTTGAAGATGTACTTGCCGAGGGGCTTATGAACACCTTCAGTAGTGTCCATGATCTTGCTGACGGTACCGCTGGGCTTGATGGTGGTGACATTCTTAGGCCGTGGAAGCCCAAGCTCGTCAGCCATCGCGTAACCACCCGCAACAGCAACTCGCTGTAACGTCGCGTAGTCGTAACCTGAAAGGTCAGGTCGCCGCACGATACCCGTAAGTCCCACGCCCAGCAGCCGCAGGAAAGCGTTGTTGAGGTGCCATGCTTCTTGCAGGATGCCATCCTGTAGATCAACACAGGTCTGCCGGTAGCAAGCACGGGCAGCAACTTCGACTGCACGTTGGAGACCAGCCGAGTCACCTTTGAATTTCGCAACATCGACCTCCATCAGGTTACAGAACGCCTTGTTGCCCAGCAGGATTTCAGCGCAGGGGTTCACACCCTTGAACCACGGGGCACGGCGGGTAGCAGCGACTTGGTTGATGAAACCCGGCTCGGAGCCACCGGACTCGACCATCATCTTGAAGATGCGCTCCAGTTCGGAACGGGTCGGCTTCTGGCGGAACAGCAGGGAGTTGTTGCTCTGAGCGCGTTGCGGGTTGTCGATCCAGAACTCACGCTTGGCAACCGCGAACTCTTCCCACTCGTCTTCACCGAAGGGGAACAGAGCGATCTCGGCAGAGCGGCGCGAGGACAGGACGGTGCCCAGCCAGTTCACCAGATCGAGGATGTCGATGCGGGACAGGAGGCAACCAGCGCGGCGGTTCAGGATGCCAACGATGTTTTCGTAGGCACGGGCGATAGCACCGTCGCCAGAGCTAATCCAACCGTAACCCCGGAGGCGAATACCAGCGGGGCGAATTTCGCTGAAGTCCAGAACCAGTTCGTTAGCTGGGTACTTGCCAGCAAGGATTTTGCCAATGGACTTTGCCCATGCTTCGGCAGAGTCACCGACAGAGATTGTCCAGATTCCATTCTCGAAGGTCTCCAGATTGGTTTCACGACCACGATCACCTGCCTTGAACGCTTCGAGGGTGCGCTTGGAGCGGATGATGGTCAGTTTGGGGATGGGGCGAACGAAGCCCGTCAGTTGGCCGATGATGGGACGGAAGCCCACACCGCAGCCTTGCAGCAGCAGCCACAAGACATCCACAACGTCATAGACGGTTTCGACATGAGTGAACGAGCAGTTGAACTGGGAGGCTTCACGCTTCCGGGCAACTTCGGTACCGCCCAGCCAGAGGGTGCGGCCAGAAGTCAGTACCTTGCGATCCAGCATCAGTTGGCGCAGTTCGGCCAGTTCGTCGTAGTCACGGTCAATGAGTACGCCACCTTTGGCGCGGCTCCAGAGCCACGCTTGGTGGGCAATGACACGATCCACGGTTTGCTCCCAAGTCTCGAAAACCTGACCGTCTTCATCGAGAGGACGGTTGTAGGTGCGCCGAGTGACAACTTGGGCACGAAGTGAAGGGTTCATAGGCAACTCCATTGGTCAGCCATGGCTTCCGCGATTCCGGGGAAGGTTCGGCTGCGTTCTTTCCAGCGGTCTTCGCTGGGGGTCAGGCGGTTCTGCCCACTGTCGGTCTGGTTCGCCCAGCGTGGTTTCCCATTGACGAGGCGAGGCTCGACGTAGGAGGTAGGCTTCAGGGGCGGGAGATTGACCAGCCAGAGGCAGGTGGCTTTGGAAGCGTCATCCCCGAATTGGTAGGGCTGGATCGTCTGATCCGGCTTGCGGATGCGGGAGGAGATGCACCCCTTGGGGTTCTCCAGAGCGATCCGGGGGGATGCCACTGTTGAGGAGGGTCTGGACAAACAGGAGAGCCTCTTCGGTCTTCTCCGCTCTGCCCGGAACCCGGTGATTCCAGTGAAGGCCACTGGCAGCCAGGTAGGTACAGGGAGGGTGGGCGATCATCAAATCCCACGGTTCCTTGAGGAGGTCGGTGACATCCCCTTGGATGTGGAACTCGCTGTTGTCCTCTGACGGTAAGAGGTCGCAACTGAAGGCTTCATGCCCCCGTGCGCGGAAAGCGTTCCGCACCCTGCCGCTGTACTCGCAAGCGACGAGTACGCGCAAAGTGACACCTCAGAAAAACAAAAGGCCACCCGAAGGTGGCCCTTGTGTTGAGCAGGATCAGATCAGATCAGTGGATTTGCACCAGACGCGGCATCATCTGCTCGATCAGCGAGGAGTAATCCGGCGGTTGCCAGCCTTCCGGCTTCAGTACCTTGCCCGTCTCCGGGTGACGACGGACTTCACCATCGATGATCTTGGCGAGGTTGGTCGAGGCCACCTGATCCATGCCTTCCTTGAGGGGGAGACCGAAGCAGTATCCGAAGCCAGCCGCGACCCAGATCAGGTCGTTGACCTCCTTCAGCAGATGCTCAAGGCAACCTTGGATGGCCGGGAGGTTCCCGGTCTTCAGGGCGGCGATCAGGTCGGTGGTGGCTTCGTCCAGTTCATCAGCCTCTTCGTTGATCAGGTCGGCGTATAACTCAGCCTGATCGAGGTTGATCTGGTCGGTGGTCTGCCCGGAGGCTTCCATGAATTGCTTGACGGCATCAAACATTGGCGAGTTTCTCCAGTCGGGCAACCTCGGCTTGAGCGTAGAAGAGAATCTTCTTGGCATCACGCAAGGCGTTGCTGTGGGAAGCCTGACCCATGCGGTAACAGGCGCGGAAGATTTCCCCGATCTGGGCGTTCATGTTCTTGAAGCTGATCAGGTCTTGAAGCTGGGTGGCACCTTCCGGCAACTTGTAGTAGTCAGCGGAGGAACCATCAGACTTCTGGCCGGAAGCCTTGAGAGGGTCTTCGTTACGGAAGGCTGCATCGTAAGGGTGCATTGATGTCTCCTTTCTCTCCCACAACGGGAGGGGATTCTGGCGGGTTGAGCCTGACGAGCAGAACCAACACTGCATGGGTGCCTCGTCAATGGAACGAGCATCACTCGGGTGGTGAACACAACTCATGCAGGTCTTGAACTGCCCGAAGGTCAGGCGGCTACCGGTGGTTTCCATAGGATCACCTCGCCAGCTTGATAATCGCCATGCCGCAGGATGTAGGCACAGCGGGCTTGTTGGAGAGCGACCGCTTCAGAGAGCTTGGCTTTCTGATAAGCAGCCACCACAGCTTCCCAGCGATCTCCCATGGGTAGATCACCAAGAATCTTTTCGGCTGTCTTCGGGCCGCAGCCGGGGCAACCGGGGTATCCATCAGTGGTATCTCCTGTCAGGGTTTGGTACAGGTGCCACCAGTTGGCTTGATCCTCATTGACCTCCAGCCACTCCTCCTTGCGGAAGTTGTAGTGAATACCTGGGATGGTCTTGAAGTCCTTGTCCAGCGAGACAACGACCTTCTTGTAACCACGGTAGAACTCCGGGTCAGTCGTGAGGATGCCCAGTACATCGTCGCCTTCGAGGCTCGGATGGCGGTGACACTCCCAGTAGTCGAGGGTCTTGGCCTTCAGGTCAGCCAGACAGAGCGGCTTGCGGATCGCCTTGCGGTGTTCCTTGTAGGCCGGATAGACGATCTCCTTGCGGAAGTTCGTGTTGGACGACAGGGCCATGACGATCTTGTCAGCCTTGACAGCCTCGACCACGCGCTCGACCTTGGCATTGAGAACACGCCATGCCTCCTTGAAGTCGGAATGGACGGTATGGATGTCGTCATCCCACCGGGTCTCGACTTCACAGGAGGAGGCGGCTTCGTAGCACAGGATGTCAGCGTCGATCAGTGCTACGGTCTTGGTCATTTGCAGTCCTTCTTGTCCTTGTTGCAGTCACTTGCGTTGGAGGACGAGGAAGTCAGCAGCAACCAAGCCGGGAGCCACGCCAGCCAGCCGGAACCAGAAGAGGTAGCCGAGGTGGTCGAGGTAGTAGCAGCAGACGTTGAACTGGCGGGGGAGGTCGCAGGGGTTGCAGCCTTCGGGGCCGGTGCAGCGACCGGTCGCGGGGCAACAGCCGGGGCACGGTAGGTCATCGCAGGGCGAGACGAGAAGGACGACACTCGGGCACCACCGAAGCCCTTGGCGAACACCGGATGGGCGAACACCATGGACAGACTGAGGATCAGTACAGAGAACAGACGCTTCATGCAGCACCTCCTTGCAGAGCTTCCCAGCTAACCGGGAACAGGTTGGACAGGATGGAATCGACCGCCGAGGCGTAGTCGCGGATTTCCTTCTGGGCATGGCTGTCGAGGCGAAGGCCAGCCAGTCGGGCGTAGGCAGCGAGGGAACCGGTCTCGATGAACTCGGTGTACATCGACTGCGGCAGAACCATCCGGGCCTGTTCAGGTGCCACGTTGGAAGCCAGCAGTTCCTCGTACAGGTCGAGCGAACCCTTCACCAGCAGGGCGAAGTCCTTGGACATGATGTGAGAGACCGGATGGATTTCATCGCTGGAGCCTTGCTTGACGTTCTCAGCACGGCAGCGCCACTCCTTCGGGACGAAGAACTCCGGGGTGTCATCGACGTATCGACGGGAGACCTCGTTGCGGGTGAAGCCGATCATGTGCTTGAACCACTGACGGGCCACGAAGATCGGCATCTTGATCCGCAGTTGTACCTGGGGATGACTGAAGGGAGTCCAGTGGTTGTGCGTGGCGAGGTACTTGATCAGCTTCTTGTCGCGTCCTGCCAGTTCCAGTTCAAGGCCCAGCTCGTCGGAGTAGGCCCATGCGCTTTCCTTCGCCATGGACACTCTGGCAGCGTTGACGACCATGAGGTCATCACCCATGTGGGTCAGCAGTTCGACGGAAGAGATACCGTCGTTCAGGGGATCAAATTTCATGGTCATCTCCTTTCTCGATCAGGCAACAGTCCAGCAGCCAGCCGGGGTTGCACCGGAGTTGGGACGGTCAGGGTAGGTAGCGAGGGCGAACCCGACCTTGCGGATCAGGCCGAGGCGCTTGCCGGTAGTCATCACCATGCCCCATGCCCGTTCGTGGCGAGGCGCAGGACAGCCTTTGGCATAGGCCCACTGGCGAACCTCGGAGGTGGTGAAGTTTTGGCCCTTGTGTTCATTCACGAACAGGCGCAGGTAGTTGAGTCCGGTCGGTCGCCATTCCTTGTCGTCACTGAATTTCATGTGGTAACGCTCCCATGTTCTGGAGGTAGCGGATGCCCTTCGCGGTCACACGCCACTCACGGTTGAAGGTGAACGCACCTTGAGCCACCGAGATCAGGCCGATGGACGCTGCGATGGCAACGTAGTCAGCCTGTTCTCGGGCGAAGTCACTCTTGGTGCGGAACGGTTGGAGGTGGGCCATCATTACGACGGTGCCCAGCCGCTTTTCATTGGGTTGGTCGATCATTGCTATGGGTGGTAAGAATCAGTGGCAGTCAGCCCAGTTGGCTCCGGTCTTGGCTTCGCCGGTCAATGGGCAACGGAAGTTGAAGAACTCGCCAGCCTTGGCGACACACTCGACAGCCACCTTGGCAACCACCTCGGCAATCTCCGGGGTGCGACAGGCGACTTGGATTTCGTCATGCACCCAAGCCATCAGAGCGAAGTCACCGTCCCAGCCATGCTTGTAGCCGAGGCGCAACATCTCCTCCTCCCACAGGACGATCCACTTCTTGCACAGGAGGGCACCTGCTGATTGCAGCAAGGTGTTCAATGCAGAGTGGTCGGATCGAACGTGGAGGATTCGCTTGTCGAGACCAACGAGGGTCTTGGTCTTCTTGACCTTGGTGGCAACGGCATCCTTCAGGAAGGCCAGCGCCGGGGTGTTGGCGAGGAACTTGGCCTTGAGGCGTTTCCCTTCCTTGGCACCCTTACCCACGATCAAGCCAATCTTTTCGTCACCAGCCCCGTAGAGGAAGGCGTAGATGAAGGTCTTGGCGTTGTTCCGGGTAGGCAGACCAGCAGCCTCTTGGTTGGCCGTATGCACATCGCCAGTGGTCACCAGAGCGATGTACTTCCCTTCGTCGTAGGGAGCCATGAAGTGGCCGAGGCAGCGCAGTTCCAGACCGGAAGCATCGGCACCCACCTGAATCCATCCCGGCTTCGGGCCGAAGAGAGACCGGCATTCCTTACCATACGGTTTGTCACAGGCCGGTACCTGTCCGATGTTCGGGAAGGAATGGGTTGCTCGTCCGGTGACCGCACCGTTCGGATTGATGGAACCGTAGATGACACCATCGCGCTCACACTTGAGCCACGCTTGGTCACCCTCGGCCAACTGCCCGATCCGCTTGTCCACCATCAGGTACTCGACAAGGATGTCGATGTTGGGGTACTTCAGGTCTTTGAGGATGTCTTCATCGACCTTGGGTTCGCCACTCTCGGTGAACTCCTGAGGTTCCCAGCCGTACAGCTTGGTGAGGCGGTTGGCGATGTGCTTGCGGGAACTGGGGTTGAACCACACCTGTTTGATCTTGGAGAGTGGTGCCCCAGCGGTGTAGTTGTTCTTCCGGTTCCCGGCCTTCGGGACGAACGTCTTGCCGTCCTTCTGCCACCACCAGCCGAAGACTTCCTTGAGCTTCTGCTCGATCTCGTAGCGTCTGGCACTCAGTTGGCCGTACAGGTCTTTGGCCGCAGCCACGTCGAAGTAGTAGCCATTCCGCATCATCTTCGCCATGAGCCACATGACCTGATGCTCAAGGCGGATGGCCTCGACGGAGTAGTTCTTCGAGACGATCTTGTCGAACAGGGCGTGGGTCACTTCAACGTCCTGAACGCAATACTCCAGCATCTCGTCGGAGTAAGTCGCCCAAGCGTCTTCCTGTTTCCCGTACTCGCCCTTGAGGACACCCAGTCGATAACCCCACGCTTCCAGCTTGTGGGTACCGAAGAGCTTCCCAGGTAGGATGCCCTTGCGGAGGAGCGCAGCGTCTCGATCCTTGATGTCAGTCCAGATCAGGCGAGAGCAGACCAGTGTGTCGAACACCTTGGCCTTGTCGATCTGGAACCATGGGTACAGCTTCTGGATGGCCGGAACGTCGAAGTTGATCACGTTGTGACCACCAATCGCTTCAGCCGCCATCAGCATCTTCACGCCGACCTCGATGTTGTTCTTACCGAGACCGTCGTTCACGAACTTGAATACTTGCTTGCTCTCCACGTCCTTGATCACCAGACAGTGGATGCGAGTCAATTCAGGCAGAAGCCCGTTGGACTCCAAGTCAAACAGCAACATTGAAGACACCTCCTGCTGGTGAAAAAAAAACCCCCGGAAGGACAAGCCAACCGGGGGAAACCGAAAGGAACTAACCATGAAGAGGCTGGTACTTATTCCGCGCATCCAGCCAGCGCGTCCTTGCATGAGGAGAGGAGAAAAGGTGCCCACATGAAAGCCGTAGTCGGTGGGCGCGACCCTGACCCGTATCTAGCTCGGGGTCATCCTCGCTTTGAGCTTCACCGGGAAAGGAGGAAACCGGGAGAGGCTGGAGGGGCTAATTCGGAAGGAGATTCCTCGGGCTACCTGCTTGGTGTCACTCCTTGACATACCCGCTGATCATTGCGGAGTGCGGAGGATGCTGTTCTTCCCGGCAGGTTGGGATGCTGATCAGGCTGCTTTGGCTACCAGCCCGAGGATTCCTAAGGGTCGTAAGAATCGACTCAGAAGTCGTTCGACCCAACAAACTCACCACCTCCCGTGGTCTCGTCGGAGAACTCAGGGACTTCAGTGGTGAGGCGACCAGTGGCAACGTCGTAGAACAACGGGAAGGTCTTACCTGTTGCCTGTCCCGTGTAGCGATCCTTCAGGATACGGAAGGTCGTGGTCTGACGTTCCAACTCGTCCTCGGCTTGTTGATTGCGCTCAAGGCCGAACATGAAGTACGACCAGAAGCCAATCGCCCGAGACCCCTTGAAGTGCCGGATCGACACATGACCGCCTTCTTCATGCGGCTTCCCATCCGGGGTGCTGAGATGGGAAATGAAGTGGATGATGATGCCCAGTTCGTTGGCAAGGCCAGCCATCTCCTTCATCAGTTGCTCCAGAGATTCCTTCTCGTTTGCCGTGTCGGCCATCGCAGTGAGGTGATCCAGGTAGAACACCTTGATCCCTTGGGACACTGCCATGTACCGAATCTTGGCCGAGACGATTTCCCAATCGGTGGAGCCGAAGTTGTCGTAGAAGGTCACCTTGCCCTTCATCGAGGACAGAGCAGCCTTCAGTTCCTCTTGCGTCCAGCCAGCGTCAGGCACATGGAAACGCTTTCCGGCCAGCTTCCCGGCCACACGCTTCGCAGTCTCGACAGGCTTCTGCTCAAGGAACAGGAGGCCGACGTTCAGGCCCAGCGTCTCGACATCGTAGGCAATCTGCTGGGTGAAGAAGTCGGTCTTGCCCACACCGGTACCAGCACCGAGGGCGTAGAGTTCGCCCCAGCGGCGGCCATAGGTGGCATTGGTCAGGAAGTCGAAGCACCAAGGCAGACCCCACTCGATAGGCTTCTCGGCTTCCTCCATGATCTCGTCGATGGAGACCAACCCATCAGGACGGTAGGTACGAGCATTCCAGATGGCCTGAATGATCTCTTGGCCTTTGCCTTCGGTGAGGCACTCGTTGGCATCCTTGAGGGGGAGTGAAGCGATCTTGCATTTGCCGGGGGAGAAAATCTCGGCGCATTCCTTCGCTGCCTTCTGGCCGGGTTCGTCCATGTCGAACATGAGGACAACCGACTCGAAGGATTCTAGGTACTCGATGTTGGCGGCGATGCACTTCTTGGCCGACTGTGCCCCGTTCGGGAGCGACACGACAGGCCACTTGCACTTCTGGACTTCAGCCACAGACAGGGCGTCGATCTCACCCTCGGTGATCACGATCATCTTGCCACTGTTCTGCGGGTTCCAGAGGTTACGTCCGTACAGCGGGGCTTCCTTCATGTTGCCCTTCGCCACGAACTCTTTGTCGGGGAACCTGATCTTCTGAGCGATCAGATCACCATCAGCGTTCCGGTAGTTGGCGACCTGAACGGCCTTCCCCTTGTACTTGCCGACTCGGTAGTCGAACTTCTTGCAAGTCTCTTCGGAGATGCCTCGCTTGGTCAGGGTGCGGAACTCACCCTCGTAATCTTCGACGGAGAGAATGTCTCCAGCCATCTTCTTCCCTCCTTTTCGTGGTTTGGCTTCGTCGCCTTGGAAGTGCGCCTCACAGGCGAAACAAAACCCATGACCGTCTGAGTAACGGGCAAGGGCATCAGAGGAGCCGCACTTGGGGCAAGGCTCATGGCCGATGAACGTGGAATCAGAATCAGTCATGGGTTCTCCTTTGCGTTGTCTTCACAAAGGGTGGTAAGAATCGAGACTTACTTAGCCAGATGGGCGAAGCGGCGGCGCTCACCTTGCGGCAGGGTGTAGAAGGCGTAACGCTGGCCGGTGGCATCCTTGCGGAGTTCGGTCTCGACCTTGATACCGGCATCCTTCAGGTCGCAGATGCGGCGCGGCAGTGAGCGAACCTTGTAGATACCAGCGGCAACCATCGGGGTGATGGAGCCTTCTTGAACGAGGTGACGCAGAACGGTACGAGCTTGGGGGGTCATAGGGTTCTCCTTTGTCAGAACGAAAAAACCCCCAAGCCCAACCCTTTCGGGTCAGGATGGGGGCCGTGTTGCAGATGGATGGGTTACAGCGGGTTTTTGGTCAGCCAGTCCTTGACATCGAAGCAGGGACACGCCTTGGCAACACCGGGGAAATCCCGATGGCCTTTGATCTCAGCGGTGGAGTAGCGGGTCTTCAGTTCGCGCAGAAGGGTCTGGAGAGATGCGTACTGGGCTGGAGTGAAGTTGTCCTGGGGGTTGAGCTTGGCATCAACACCACCAACCATGCACACACCAATAGACGTAGAGTTGTGGCCTTCAACATGGGCACCTACCACGGTTTCATCCCGACCTTTCTCGACGGTGCCATCACGACGGATGACGTAGTGGTAACCAATGGCGAGGTACTTGCGCTGACGGTGCCAGCGTTCGATCTCGGCAGCACCGATGTCCTGCTTCGGCTGGGTAGCACTGCAATGGACAACGATGGCCGTGGTCTTGAGTCGTTTCTTGAACATCACGGTTTCTTCTTGGGTTTCTCCCTGATCCACTCTTCGGGGATGAAACCTTTGGCGTACAGAAAGCCGTGCTTCTCGCACCACTGGGCGTAGGTCGTTTTGCTCCTTGAAGAGAGGCGGGTGTTGGGGTTTTGGAAAACGAAGCGAATATCCAGATGCGGATGCTGCTTCTTGACTGAGAGGTGTTTGCTCCTGTCCGAAGGAGCGAAGTAGCCCTTGGTCTCGATGTAGATACCGTTGGGCAGCTTGAAGTCTGGCGTGTAGGTGTGTTCCACCGTGTAAGGAATCTTGTCTTCCTCGAAGGTGAAACTCACCCCACGCGCCTTCAGGTCATCAGCGACCTTCTCCTCAAGCCCGGATCGAAACCCGAGCCTGAGGCCGATGTCTTCGGTCTTCGGACGGAAGCGGGACTTAGAAGTCCTCCGGGCCACCGGCAGAACCATTGCCAGCACCTTCATCGTCGTGACCGTTGGACTCGTCACCGAACGGAGAACCTTCGTCCTCCTCGACCTCCGAGCCATCGAAGCCGTCCTCGGCACCGAAGCCGAAGTCGGAAGCCGAACGGCCACCGCCCTTGTTCAGTTCGATGATCTGGACAGCGCGGAGGTAGAGCTTCACGCCCCACGCACCGGAGCCATTGACGAAATACGGCACGGCTTCAAACGAGACCTTGCCCTTGGTACCACCCCAGATGGACTTCAGGGTGACCGGCTTGCCCTTGGCGTCGAAGATGGTCGGCTTGCGTTCCCACTTCTCGTCCTTGTCGTTCTTGCCCGATGCCTTCATCGAGAAGCGGAACTCGATTTCGCCAGTCGGCTCCTCGGTTTCCTTGTCGTAGATTTCGTTGAAGACCGGGTTTTCCTTGATGTCACCGATCTTCTTGCGGGTTGCCACCGGCAGCTTGGCGAATGCCTCTTCGGCTTCAGCACGAGCCTTCTCGATGACCGGCTCCAGATCGGCCAGCAGCGGTTCGGCTTCGTCGTGCGTCATCACCAGACGGACGTTGTACTCGCCACCCTCCTTCGGGTGTTCCTTGGTACCGAAGTCAGGTTTGGTCAGGTTCGGAAACTTGAACACACCCTTCGGGGTAATGCCGGTGAAGTTCTTGGGTTTCTTTTTGTCGCTCATAGGGGGATTGCTCCTTAGTCGTTGGTTGAATACTTGGCCTCGATCTCGGCCACGTCGTAGCCCTTGCTCATAAGGCGGAAGGCCAAGTCCAGAGGGATGGGGTTGCCTCGCTTGAGGGTCAGGATGGCAACGTGAAGGTCTCGATCCATGCGGGTCTCCTTTCTCGAAACGGCGGGATTTCCTAAGGGTGGTAAGAATTGAAATCCCCACACCCGTGAGCTTCACGGGCATGGGTAATATGCCCAAGTGGGTACAATTAGGCGAAGCAATACCTCGATTCGAGGATCGATTCCAGTTCCAAGGTACCCACCTTGGGGAGTTCGGGGAGTTTCTCTCGATTCTCCTCGGTCAGTTGATCACGAATCTGATCAGCGAATCGGGCCAGCACATCGACCTCTCCGTACATCTCCACGAAGGACTCGCGGATAGTCATAAAAAGGTCAGGCGTGTCAGCCGGGAGGGTGCCGAACGAGTCGTGAATCAGAGCGAAGGACTTGATGCCCTTGTCCACAGCACGACAGACGGTCACCTTGAGGTGTGCCGAGTCACACGAATGGACGAAGTTCGGGCTGATCGCGTTCGCCATGCCGGTCTTGTTGATGGCATCCACCTCTTCCGACAGGGACAGGGTGATCTTCGAGCCATTGACGAAGGTCTGTACCTGGCGGGACTTGGTGTCACGATAGTCCTGAAGGACGGGGAAGCCCGCCGGGGTCACCCAACGCACCGGGAGACCTTCAGAGGCCACCAGACGAGCGGCAGACTTCAACCACTCCATAGCTTCCGCAGCCTTCACGACAACCTGCTGCACGGCATTCCAGATCAGCTTCGCCATGAAGCCAGCCGCAGAGAAACCATCGCCATCGAACGGGAAGTCCTTACCGGCATTCTTGGCCGGGACGATGATGTCTTCCATCAGTTGGTCACGGAAGCCGTACTCACGGGAACCGTAGGCGAGGGTCATCACTGACCGCTTGGTGACCTTGCGGGTCACACCGAACTGGAGCCACTGACGGGCAAGGTTGCGGGTGCCACGCTTGACCTTCTGCTGCTCCGTACCGTCATCCAAGGTGACCATCTCGAAGTCATCCTCGGTACCTTCCTTGGCGAGGAACTTCAACTCCTCGACCACCTTGTCGGCCACACGTTGGTAGATGTCCTGGGGGCGGTCAGCCGGGATCAGGTTCACGGCACCACCACCGACTTCATCGCGCAGCATCGCGGAGAAGTGCTGGAGGCCAGAGCAGGAACCATCAAGGGCGACCGGGAGACCGCAGCGGTAGTCCTCACCAAAGGTGCAGTAACCTTTCCACTCGAAGCAGAAGGCGAGGAATTGCCACGGACTGTCCTGATCCATCCACCACTTGTAGGCCAGCGGGTCTTCGGCACAGGCGAGGATTTCGGCTTCGTGGTTCAGTACCCACTCGACACGATCCTCGAAGGGAACCTTGTCCACGCCAGCGCAGTTGGCACCATGGATAGCCAGCCATTTCCAGCCTTCTTCACCCAGCGGTTTCTGCTCTTGGAAGCGCAGCAGACCCTTGATGTAGTCGGTACCCTGCGGGTTGAATGCCGGGATGGCATAGACGCGACCACGGAAGTCCACTTGGTACGGGAAGTAGATCGCCTCGTACTTGGAGAACTTCCTTGCGGTGGTGAGACTAATGTCAAAGTGCAAGCGTTTGGACGCAACTTCGATGTTCTTCCGGTGAATCCGGGCAGCTTCAGCCTTCCATGCCTTCTTCGATGCCGGGTTGGTGTCACCATCGGCAGGGAATTGCGGCAACGGGTAGTCCTCCTTGCGGGGAAGGATGTCCAGTTCGACGCCAGAATCCCACAGTTGCTCCATGACACGCAGGACACGACGGTTGATGACCCATGCGGTGTTCTGCATGGCGTTGATCGCATCGTAGACGATGGGCATGTCCACATCCTCAAGCTGGTTGAGGTAGGCACGGTTGCGAGTCTTGACGAGAGTCTTGGGCGCAATGTTGGCAGTCAGGTAGCCACCATCAAAGGGAGTCGTCCATGGTTTCGGCGGTACGACCATGGGTTCGCAGGTGTGCGACATGACCTCCATGATGGAGTTGCGCTCCTTGATCCACTCAAGGGTCTCGGCGTTGGCCTTCAGGTACATGGTGGTGGTGCCATTGGCCTCCGACTTGGAGACCTTCTCGACCAGACCCACCGTCTGCATGATGATGTCCAGCACCTTCTCACCAATCCGCATCTTGTCGAACTCAGGCCAGTTCTCCCAAGGGACATCGCGCCGGTTCATGGCGTAGACGAGGTAATACTTCTTGTTGTGGTAGCTGTTGCGCTTCTTCACGCCTTCAGCCAGCACCTTGTCGAAGTACCGCTTGTCGGCTTCACGCAGGACAGCGAAGCGCACCTCGTCCTCGATGGCGGTAGCGATCTCGATCATGGCCTTCGCCAGACGACGCTCCTTGGAGATGGAATTCAGGACAACCTTGAGTCCCAGGTAAGCGACCTTCTCCGGGGTGACAAGACGCAGGTACTTGACCGAGGCATGGCGACGACCGGCCTTGCCAGAGTCAGCGACCTCAAGGAACTCACGGACACCTTGGGCAACCTTCTGGGTCAGCCCAGCGACAAGACGGGAGCCATAGGCAGTATCAGTCTCGGTACCACGCTTGATGTCCTTCTCGGTGCGCTTGCGGTAGCGGATGGCACCCTGCTCACGGGTCTCTTCCTCCAGACGAATCTGCTCCTCGATCAGGTTCAGGGAAGTCTCGCAGCCAAGGACTTCAGTGTTCTCAGTAGTCATCTTCAGTTACTCCTTAGGTTTTACTCTTCATTGGTTATTCATCTTCAGGTTGAAGACTTCAGGTTTTTCACTTCAGGTTTCCCTTCAGGGATTCCTAAGGGTGGTAAGAATCGATTTCGACCCTCGTCACCCTAAGGGTGGTAAGAATTGATTTCCCTCCATGCTGTTGTCTTATTTCAGGGAAAAATCCCAAAAAATGTTCCCACCCCTGCGAAACCGCCCGTGTGGTCGTAACATGCCCAGTCGGGTAGATTCAAGGCGAAAAAAGGCGGGAACCCTTGATTTCTCTTGAGTTCCCGCCGTTCAGATCAGGTCGGAATTACTTGCTGTTTGTCTTCCAATCTCGATTGTGAGAGTATCCGTCCGTAGATTTTGAATCCGCTGCGTCTACCGATTCCGCCATCGGGGCGAATGGAGCGCGGATTATCCCCGAATCACTTCTTCGGTTCAAGCACTTCCGGGCAGGGGAAGGCTTTGGCCAGGGCGCCGGCGACCAGGGTGGCGGTGGTCACCGTGGTGTCGGGCGGTACGCGTTCGACGTGGATGACGACGGCACGGACCAGGCGCAGCGAGAGATCGGCGTCGTTGGGCAGGCAGAAGGCGTTGATGCGGACGCCGATCTTGCCGGCAAGGAAGTCGCCGACTGCGTAACCGTCGGCGAAACCGGCGACATAGGAAATGCAGCGGTTGCTGCGGATGGCGAAGAAGGGGTCGGTATTTTTCTCGCCGGCGTAAAGGCGTTCCGCGCTGCGACAGTCCTCCAGCATTTCCTGGGCGGTGTAGGCGTGGGCGTGGCCGGCAAACAGCGCGGCGCAGAGGATGAGCAGTCTGATCATCGGGATTCGAACCAGGAAAGGGTGTCGTGGAGGCCGACGACGCTGCCGACGACGATCAGCGCGGGCGGCTTGATGCCGGCCTCGACGATGCGTTGCGGCAGCTGGCCGAGCGTGGACAGCAGGGTTTGCTGATCGGGCAGCGTGCCGCGGCGGATGATGGCGGCCGGCGTGCTGGCCGGCAGGCCGTGGGCGATCATCTGCCGGCAGATTTCCGGGGCGCCGCCGACGCCCATGTAGAAGACGACGGTCTGGCCGGGGCGGGCCAGCGCCGGCCAGTCGAGATCGATACTGTGATCCTTCAGGTGGCCGGTGACGAAAGTCACCGACTGGGCGTGGTCGCGGTGCGTCAGCGGAAAGCCGGCGTAGGCGGCGCAGCCGGCGGCAGCGGTGACGCCGGGGACGACCTCGAAACCGATGCCGGCGGCGTGCAGGACTTCAAGCTCCTCACCGCCGCGACCGAAGATGAAGGGGTCGCCGCCCTTGAGCCTGACCACATCCAGTCCTTCGCGGGCCAGATCGACCAGGAGCTGATTGATCTCTTCCTGCTTCAGCGTGTGTTTCGCCGCCTTCTTGCCGACATAGACCAGGCGGGCCGAGGCCGGAAAGAGCGCGCGCACGCCTTCGCCGACCAGGTGGTCGTAGACGATGGCGTCGGCGCTGCCGATCAGGCGGGCGGCTTTCAAGGTCAGCAGGTCGGGATCACCGGGACCGGCGCCGACCAGCCAGACCTTGCCGGCGGCAGAGCGCGTGCCTTCAGTCATCCGCCCGGCTTTCCGCAATACGCCGGGTAATGTGCGCGAGCGCTTCCTCGACCTGGTCGATCAGGATCAGGCACAGATCGCCGGCTTGCAGGCGGGCGAGTGCCGTGTCGATGGCGAGGAATTCGCCGGTAATCTCGTCGATGTGACTGACGCGGGGGGCGTTGGTCAGGCCGCTGCGCAGCAGCGCGATGACCTCGCCGTCGGCACGGCCGCGCTGGCAGGCATCCTGGTAGAGGATGACGTCGTCGAAGGCCTGGCCGAGGATTTCGGTCTGTTGCCGGATATCCTCGTCGCGCCGGTCGCCGGCACCGCTGATGACGACCGCACGGCGCTTGGCCGGCATGGCTTCGACGGCCTTGACCAGTGCCAGCATGGCATCCGGGTTGTGACCATAGTCGGCGATCAGCGTCGCTCCGCGGTAGTCGAAAACGTTGAAGCGCCCGGGGGCCGTCGATGCGTCGCTGACGAAACCGCCGACGGCTTGTTCGATCGTCGCCCAGTCATAGCCCAGCGCCCAGGCGGTGGCGATGGCAGCCATCACGTTCTCGACCTGGAAACCGATGCTGCCGTTGCGGGTCAGCGGGACGCGCGCCAGGGGGATGCGGTGTTTGCGCCGGCCTTCGCCGCAGACGATGTCGCCCTGGTCCACGTAGAGCACGCGTTTGCCCTGGGCGCGGTGTGCGGCCAGGACCGGGGTTGCCGGATCGAGGGCGAAGAAGGTGACCTGGCCCGGGCAGTGCTGGGCCATGGCGGCGACCACCGGGTCGGCCGCATTGAGCACGGCGGTGCCGCTGGGGGCGACATTCTGGACGATGACGCGCTTGATCACCGCGAGGTCATGCACGGTAGTGATGTAGTTGAGGCCGAGGTGATCGCCCAGGCCGATGTTGGTGACCACGGCGACGTCGCACATGTCGAAGCCCAGCCCTTCGCGCAGCAGGCCGCCGCGCGCCGTTTCGAGCACGGCGGCATCGACGTCGGGATGGGCGAGCACGTTGCGGGCGCTGCGCGGACCGGAGCAGTCGCCGGTATCGATGCGCCGGTTCTGCACGTAGATGCCGTCGGTGCTGGTCATGCCGACGCGCAGGCCGTTTTCCTCGAAGATGCGGCCGATCAGGCGGCTGGTCGTGGTCTTGCCGTTGGTGCCGGTGACCGCGACGACGGGAATACGTCCGTTATCGCCATCGGGATACATCATGCCGACGATGGCCTCGCCGACCGCCCGGCCCTTGCCGAACGACGGGTCGAGGTGCATGCGCAGGCCGGGGGCGGCATTGACTTCGACGATACCGCCACCCTGTTCCTCCAGCGGCTTGAGCATGGTGTCGCAGACGACGTCGATGCCGGCGATGTCGAGGCCGACCGTCTGGGCGGCGGCGACGGCAGCGGCGGCGAGTTCCGGATGGACGTCGTCGGTGACGTCGGTGGCGGTGCCGCCAGTCGACAGGTTGGCGTTGTTGCGCAGCACGACGCGCACGCCGCGCTCGGGAATCGAGTCGGCGGTATAGCCCTGCTCGGCCAGGCGGGCCAGCGCGATCTCGTCGAAGCGGATCTTGGTCAGCGAGGTGGCGTGGCCGTCGGAACGACGCGGATCGCTGTTGACGATGTCCACCAGTTCGCGGACGGTGTGCGTGCCGTCGCCGACGACCAGCGGCGGATCGCGGCGGGCGGCGGCGATCAGTTTGTCGCCGATGACCAGCAGGCGCCAGTCGTGGCCGGGCAGGTACTTCTCGACCATGATGTCGTCGAAGAAACCGACGGCGACCCGGTAAGCGTGGCGTACCTGTTCCTCGGTGGTCAGGTTCACCGAGATGCCTTTGCCCTGGTTGCCGTCCTGCGGCTTGACCACGACCGGTAGGCCGATTTCCAGTGCGGCCTTCCAGGCATCGTCCTCGTCGTCGACCGGGCGGCCGGTCGGGACGGCGACGCCGGCAGCGTGCAGCAACTGCTTGGTCAGTTCCTTGTCCTGCGCGATGGCTTCGGCGATGGCGCTGGTGTGGCTGGTTTCGGCCGCCTGGATGCGCTTCTGCTTGCTGCCCCAGCCGAACTGGACCAGGCTGCCCTGGGTCAGGCGGCGGTAGGGAATGCCGCGGGCGACGGCAGCGGCGACGATGGCCCCGGTCGAGGGGCCGAGGCGGATGTCCTCGTCGAGGTCGCGCAATTCCTTGAGGGTGCCGTCGAGATCGAAGGGCGTGTCGTCGAGTGCCGCCCGGCACAACTGCTCGGCGCGTTCGAAAGCGAGCCGGCCGACGTCTTCCTCGGTGTATTCGACGACGACCTGGTAGACGCCCGGGTCAACGGTCTTGGCGGTGCGGCTGAAGGTGACCGGGCAACCCGCTTGCGCCTGCAGGCCGAGGGCGGCGAATTCGAGGGCGTGGGCCATCGAGACGGTATCGAGATGGTCGGTCGGGATCAGTTCGGCCAGTTCCGGGAAGCGGGCACGCAGGCGCGCCTCGAAACCGGGCAGGTCGGCGATGGCACATTCGGCGCCATGACAGCTGACGATGGCCTGGATGGCGGTGTGGCGGCTCCACAGGTTGGGGCCGCGCAGGGCACGGATACGGGAAACGTCCATGGTGGTCTTGTGTTCCGAGCGTTAGTTACGGCCGGCGCCGGCGGGCTTGCGGGCGCGGCGGGGCAGCAGGGCGAAAGGGTCGGCCAGTTCGAGGCCGTAGGTCTTGATGCCGGTGACGATGACGTCCTGGGTCAGGCCGAGCGCCCAGCCGGCGGCAACGGCGGCGAGCACGTTGGCGATGGTTTCCGGGCGCTTGGCCTTGCCGATCGCCGGTACGTCGCCGAGCCGGCACAGGCGGATTTCGTCCTGACCGGTACCGAGGTAGATCCGGCTCTCGCTGACGTAAACGCCGCGCTTGCCGGCCTGCAGGTGGGCATCGAGCGCCGGGCAGTCGGGATCGGTGGCGAACAGGATGACCTCGCCGTCGCACAGTTCGGCGAAGTCGGCGGCTTGCGGGTCGCAGGCGTTGAGCACGGCGTAGCCGGACTTGAGGACGACGTCGACCTGGGTGCGGTAAGTCGAGCGCCAGGTCGTGTAGTACTCGCCGCCGGTCGGCTGGATGTCCCATTGCGACAGGTCTTCGACCGCCGGCAGGACGTTGGTGACGACACCGACCGAACAGCGGTCGTAGGCCAGGCCTTCACCGAGGATGACCTTGCCGCCGTTCTCGATCACCGCTGCCTCGACGGCGCGGTTGAGCAGCAGCCGGCGGGCGCCGGTCCAGTTGGCGGCGTCGCGCTTCTGCACCTGGCGGCGGCCAAGGTAGAGGCCGTCGCTGCAGGCCAGGCCGACGTGCTTGCCGGACAGGTGGAGCATGTGGGCAACCAGGCGGGCGACCGGCGTCTTGCCGCGCGAGCCGGAAATGCCGACGACCGGGATGCGGCCGCTTTCGCTTGCGGCGAACAGGTTGTCGACAATCGCCTGGCCGACCGGGCGCGGCTTGCCGATGCCGGGTTTGATGTGCATCAGCAGGCTGGGGCCGGCGTTGACCTCGACGATGGCGCCGCCCTGTTCGGCGAGCGGCTTCGAGACGTCCTGGCAGACCAGGTCGATGCCGGCGATGTCGAGGCCGACCACGCGGGCGGCCAGCGCGGCGACGGCGGCGGTCTCGGGATGGACGTCGTCGGTGCAGTCGAAGGCGTGGTTGGCGTTGCGCTGGATCAGCACTTCGCGGCCGGCGGCCGGGACGCTGTCGCCGGTCAGGCCCTGGCGTTCGAGTTCGATCTTGGCGGCGGTGTCGATGCGGATGATCGACAGCGGGTGGAGTTCGGTTTCGCCGCGGCGCGGGTCGGTGTTGATCTGGCTGTCGATCAGCTGCTGGACGGTGGACTTGCCGTCGCCGCTGACCGTGATCAGGTCGCTGCGGTTGGCGGCGACGAGCTTGCCGCCAACGATCAGCAGGCGGTGCTCGATGCCCTGGATCGAGCGTTCGACGAGGACGCCGGAGCCTTCCTCGGCGGCAATCGGGTAGGCCTTGCGCACCGCTTCCGGGGTCACCAGGTCGATGAATACGCCGCGCCCGTGGTTGCCGTCGGTCGGTTTGACGACGACCGGGTAGCCGATGTCTTCGGCGGCGTCGACGGCATCGTCGGCGCTATCGACTTCGCGGCCTTCGGGGACCGGCACGCCGACCGAGGAAATCAGATCCTTGGTCAGGTCCTTGTCGCGCGAGATGGTCTCGGCGATGGCGCTGGTGGCGTCGGTCTCGGCCGTCCAGATGCGACGCATCGCGGCGCCGTAGCCGAGCTGGACCAGGTTGCCGTCGTCGAGCAGGCGGATGTGCGGGATCTTGCGCGCCTCGGCGGCGTTGACGATGGCTGCGGTCGACGGGCCGAGGTACTTGCGGTCGACCTTGCGCCGCAGCACCTTGATCGCCGCGTCGAGGTCGAAGGCTTCGTCGTTGATTGCCGCAAGCAGCAGTTCGCGGCCGGTGTCGAGCGCCAGGCGGGTGCATTCGCCGTGGAAGTCGCTGACGATCAGCTTGTAGACGCCGCGCGTGGTCGTCTCGCGGGTGCGGCCGAAACCGTCGGGCAGGCCGGCCAGGCTCATCAGTTCGAGCGTGATGTGCTCAAGGATGTGCCCGGCCCAGGTGCCCTCCTGCAGGCGGCGCAGGAAACCGCCGCGCTCGTCGTAATTGCAGCGGTGTTCGACCAGCCCGGGCAGCCAGGCGGCGAGGCGTTCGTAGAGGCCGGGAATCTTGTTCGACGGGAGGTCTTCGAGTTCGCCGATGTCGATCCAGGTTTCCAGGCTGGGCGGATAGGTCCAGATGCTGGGTCCGCGCAGGGAAAACTGTTTCAGGAAGATGATGTCTTGTTTCTTCATGGAGTGGGCTGTTGCCGGCTGGGAAGGATGTGTTGTGTCCGAATGCGATTATTAACGTTTTTGCCGTTCAGCGGCTGACCGTTGGTAAAAAGTGTTACCCGCTGCTACCGGGCGTTACATCGTAGCCACTAGAGGAAGCGGTCGAGCAGCTTGCGACTGTGCCGGTCGAGCCGGCTGAGGTCGCGCACCAGGTACTGGATGCCGTTGCCGTCGGCGATCAGCAGCCGGGTCGCCGACAGGCGCCGGATGTCCTCTTCGCCCTTGAGCACCAGTGCGGTTTCGCCGCGGTCGGTGCGGACCTGCCAGGTGCTCGGGCAGGCGAAGCTGGACACCGACAGCAGCTGGGCGATCTCGGGCACGAATTCGCGGCTGGCAAGTTCTTCCTCGACCAGCTCGCGGGTCGCCGCCGGCAGGTCGGCGAGGCGGTCGGCCCAGCCGATCTCGTGGCCTTCGGCGCTGAGGATGGAGATGCCGTCGTCGGGGGCGGCGATCGGAAAGGCGCGGACCGGGGTGACGGCCTCGTGGCGGTCGCCGTTTTCGGCGTGGAAGACCAGACGACCGAAAGCGTCGCGGGTCAGCGTGAAGTTTGCCTGGCTCATCGCGGTTTCCTCAGACGGTGGCGGTTTTCGGCAGGTCCGGGGCAGCCGGTTCTGGCGCCTCGGTGTCGACGTTGCGAAGTTGCGCCATGTACAGCTTGTGGTAGTGGCCTTCGGCCGCCATCAGCGCGTCGTGGTTGCCGACCTCGACGATGCGGCCGCGATCCATGACCACCAGCCGGTCCGCCTTGCGCAGCGTGCTCAGGCGGTGAGCGATGGCGATCGTGGTGCGGCCCTTGACCAGATTGTCGAGCGCCTTCTGGATTTCCTTCTCGGTTTCTGTATCGACCGCGGAGGTTGCTTCGTCGAGGATCAGGATCTTCGGGTCGATGAGCAGCGCGCGGGCGATCGAGATGCGCTGGCGCTCGCCGCCGGACAGGCCCTGGCCGCGCTCGCCGACCAGCGAGTCGTAGCCGTGCGGCAGGCGCAGGATGAATTCGTGGGCGTGGGCGGCGCGGGCGGCGGCAACGATTTCCTCGCGCGTCGCGTCGGGCTTGCCGTAGGCGATGTTGTCGGCGATGGTGCCGAAGAACAGGAAGGGTTCCTGCAGGACCAGGCCGATGTGGCTGCGGAATTCGGCGACCGGCACCGAGCGCACGTCGACGCCGTCGATCAGCATCTGGCCCTCGGTGACGTCGTAGAAGCGGCAGATCAGGTTGACCAGCGTCGACTTGCCGGAGCCGGAATGACCGACCAGGCCGATCATCTCGCCCGGTTCGATGACCAGGTCGACATCCTTGGTGACGGCGCGGGTGCCGTAGCGGAAGCAGGCCTGCTTGAGTTCGATGCGGCCGGTGACTTTTTCCAGATGCACCGGGTTGGTCGGCTCGGGCACGCTGGAAACATGGTCGAGGATGTCGAAGATGCGCTTGGTGCTCGAGGCGGCGCGCTGGGTCGCCGAGACGATGCGGCTCATCGAGTCGAGGCGGGTGTAGAAGCGGCCGATGTAGGCGAGGAAGGCGGTCAGCGTACCCACCGTCGAATCGCCGTGGGCGATCTGCCAGATACCGAAGACCCAGACGACGAGCAGGCCGACCTCGGTGAGCAGCGTCACCGTGGGGGTGAACAGCGACCAGGTGCGGTTGAGCTTGTCGTTCATCTGCAGGTTGTGCTCGTTGGCGGCACGGAAGCGCTCGCCCTCGCGCTTTTCCTGGGCAAAGGCCTTGACCACGCGGATGCCGGGGATGGTATCGGCGAGCACGTTGGTGACTTCGGCCCAGACGCGGTCGATCTTCTCGAAGCCGGTGCGCAGCTTCTCCCGGACGAAGTGGATCAGCCAGGCGATGACCGGCAGCGGCAGCAGCGTGACCAGCGCCAGCCAGGGGTTGATCGAGAACAGGATGACGGCGGTCATCGTGATCATCAGCACGTCGGTGGCGAAGTTGAGCAGGTCGAGCGAGAGGAAGATGTTGATGCGGTCGGTCTCGTTGCCGATGCGCGCCATCAGGTCGCCGGTGCGCTTGCCGCCGAAATATTCAAGCGACAGGCCGAGCAGGTGGTCGTAGGTCTGGGTGCGCAGGTCGCGGCCCATGCGCTCGGAGACCAGCGACAGGATGTAGGTGCGGATCCAGCCCAGCCCCCAGGCGACGATGGCCGCGCCGAGCAGCCCGCCGAGGTACATGGCGACCAGGTTCCAGTCGATCGGCTGGCCGTTCTGGAACGGGATCAGCACGTTGTCCATCAGCGGCATCGTCAGGTAGGGCGGCACCAGCTGCGCCGCGGTCGAGGCCAGGGTCAGCACGAAACCGAGGAGGAGCTGCCAGCGGTAGGGCCGGGCGAAACGCCACAGGCGGAACAAGGTCCAGGTCGACGGGGCGACCGTCGCCTCACGATTGCAGATCGGGCATTCCTCGGCACCCGGCGGCAGCGGCGTCTTGCACTTCGGGCAGCTTTCGGCCTCCGGGCGTTGCGGCGGCTGGCCGCAGACCAGGCTGTCGCGGTGCAGGTCGAATTCGTCGATCAGGCGCAGCGCCGCCAGGTTGCCAGCCAGCGTGTAGCGCCAGCAGGCGAGGCGACCGCTGGCGTCGAGCAGTTCGAGCGTGCCGACGCCGGCGTGGTCGTGGTGGTCGAGGCGCAGGCCGGCGGCGAGCGGCCATTCGCGGAAGTGGCCGTCGGCATCGACGGCGATCAGGCGCCGGTCGGTGACGGCGATCAGGCCGCGGGCAAAGCGCAGGCGGCCGTCGAGGTCGGTTTCCAGCCAGGCGGCCAGGGTTTCGGTGGCGGCGATTCGGTTTCCGATCGTTGCCGCCCAGGGCTCGGGGAGTGTCGCGGGGGCGGCGGGAACGGAGATTTCGGCGTGCTGCATCAGGGTCTCGTAGGGGCGAGGAGTGGGCTTTAACGTGTCGGCGGGCGGACGGTTGACCGTCGCCTGCCGTAAAATCGCGACTTTAATTCCTTGTCCGGTCGACGTGGCGAAAATCGTGATGTTCAACAAGCCTTACGGCGTACTCAGTCAGTTTACGCCTGAAGGACGCTGGCGTGGGCTCGGCGAGTTCATTTCGCTGAAGGATGTCTACGTCGCCGGCCGCCTCGATGCCGACAGCGAGGGGCTGTTGCTGCTCACCGACGACGGGCGCCTGCAGGCGCGTATCGCCGATCCCAAACACAAGCTGGTCAAGACCTACTGGGCGCAGGTCGAGGGCGAGCCGGCGGAAGCCGATCTTGACCGTCTGCGCGCCGGCATCCGCTTGTCCGACTTTACTGCGCAACCGGCGCAGGTGCGTCGTATCGACGAACCGCCCGGGCTGTGGTTGCGCGATCCGCCGATCCGTTACCGGGCGGCGATTCCCACATCATGGCTTGAAATCCGCATCGCCGAAGGCAAGAACCGCCAGGTGCGGCGGATGGGCGCGGCCATCGGTTATCCTGTGCTGCGCCTGGTGCGGGCGGCCATCGGCAGGCTGTCGGTCGACGGTCTGGCGCCGGGCGAATGGCGTTTAATGGAAGGAAACATCAATGATCTGCGTGCGTGAATCGCGCCTGGCCGGGCGCTGCCTGGGTCTCGTGCTGGCCATCGGCCTGAGTCTGACGGCGGTGGCCCAGGAAGCCATGCCGGTGATCGAACTGAGCGCCGGCTTCCATCGCATTGAAGCCGAAGTGGCGGCGCAGGACCGGCATCGCCAGGTCGGCCTGATGCATCGCCCGACCATGCCGGCGCAGCGCGGCATGCTGTTTGTCTTTCCGCAGGCCAATACGCACTGCATGTGGATGCGCAATACCTATATCCCGTTGTCGGTCGCCTTCCTGGACGAGGAAGGGCGGATCATCAACATAGAGGACATGACGCCGCACAGCGAGGACAACCACTGTGCCCGGCGACCGGCGCGTTATGCGCTGGAAATGAATCGCGGCTGGTTCGCGCAACGCGGTATCGCGCCGGGCAGCAAGCTGCGCGGTCTGGAACGCGCGCCGGCGCCGCATTGATGCGCCCGGATTGGTTTTCCCGATTGCCCGCCCATGCGCCGGCGGGGAACTTGCGCCGCTGGCTGACCGAGCCGGATTCGCTGACCGCACGTTGTCAGCGTCATTGCCGGCAATTCAGGGTGCGCGTGGTGTTTCAGGGGCGATGCCGGCCACTGGCCGACGAAGCGGTGCGGGCGCTATTGCCGGTGCGCGAGGTGTTGCTCGAGTGCGACGGCGTGCCGGTGATTTTCGCTCACAGTGTCCTGTCGACGACACGCAGCGGGCGCCTGGGGCGCTGGTTTGCGCAGCTGGGGAGCCGTTCGCTGGGTTCGTTGCTGTTTACCCATCCGGGTTTCCGGCGCGGGCCGATCGAATTCCTGCGGATCGACCGTCATCATCCGCTGCATCGGCGGGTTGCTGCCTTGGTCGGTGATGCGCCGGCCTTCTGGGCGCGGCGCTCACGGCATGTGCTGGGCAGCGGCAGCGTGCTGGTGACCGAAGTCTTCCTGCCGACGATTATTTCTCTTCGCCATCCTGTGGCGGTTTCTGCGGGCGGAAACTGATCCGGCGCTGCAGGAAACCCGGCAGGTTCATCGGGTGGGCCTGACGGCTCAAGGCAAATCCCAGGAAGAACTTGCACCAGATGGTCGATCCGGCGATGGCCATCCAGGTATCGTAATCGAGTTCGCCGGCCAGTACGCCGGCAATGGTGGCGACGGTGATGCTGCCGGCAACCAGGTTGAGGACGGCCTCGTAAGGCGCCCATTTCTCCGGATTGGGCGGCGGTTCGCCGTGCTTGAGCGCAACTTCCGAGAAATCCTTGTTGATGGCGATGCGCCAGGCTCGGCGCAACCAGAAGAAGGAAATGGGAAAGAGTGCCAGGAAAAGAATCCAGGTCATTGCGATGTGGACATTGAAAGCCATTTGAACCTCGGTACTTCACGAGCCGGCAACAAGCCGGTTCGACAATAAAAAACCCCGCAGACATCGCCTACGGGGTTTTCGAATCTCCCGCCCGATGTCCGGACGGGAGAGCTTACCTCAATACTGCTTAGTGTGCGCCATCAACAGCCTTGGCGCCGCGCGGGATACGCACGTTTTCAACCATGGCCTGGATGTGCTCCGGCGGTTCCTTGGTCATCTTGTCGACGATGAAGGCAACCAGGAAGTTGACCAGCGCGCCGATGGCACCAATGGCTTCCGGCGTGATGCCGAAGAAGCTGTTCGGGCCGCCGATCATATCGACGAACTCGGTGCCCTTGATGAAGAAGATACCCTTGTGTGCGAACACGTAGATCAGGGTGAAGGCCAGACCAGCCAGCATACCGGCGATGGCGCCTTCCTTGTTCATCTTCTTGGAGAAGATACCCATCATGATGGCGGGGAACAGGGAGGAGGCGGCAATACCGAAGGCCAGGGCAACCGTACCGGCAGCGAAGCCCGGGGGGTTGAGGCCGAGGTAACCGGCGATGACGATGGCGACAGCCATGGAGATCTTGCCGGCGCGCAGTTCGCCTTGCTCGGAGATGTTCGGCATGAACACACCCTTGACCAGGTCATGCGACACGGCAGCGGAGATCGCCATCAGCAGACCGGCAGCGGTCGACAGAGCGGCAGCCAGACCACCGGCAGCAACCAGAGCGATAACCCAGTTCGGCAGCAGCGCGATTTCCGGGTTGGCCAGCACGATGATGTCGGCGTTGACCGTCAGCTCGTTACCCTTCCAGCCAGCAGCTTCGGCCTTGGCCTTGGCAGCTTCGTTCTTGGTCTTGTCGTTGTAGTACTGGATGCGACCGTCGCCGTTCTTGTCTTCGAACTTCAGCAGGCCGGTCTTTTCCCAGCGCTTCATCCATTCCGGACGCTGTTCGTAGACCAGGGAAGCTTCGGGAGCATAGACGTCGGCGTTGGCCTTGATGACTTCCGGATTGACCTTCAGCGAGCCGTCAGCAGCCGTTTCCAGGCCAACCGCAGTGTTCACCGTGGCGTGCAGGTTCATCTTGGCCATCGCGGCAACGGCCGGGGCGGTCGTGTACAGCAGGGCGATGAAGATCAGCGCCCAGCCGGCGGACGAACGGGCGTCAGAAACCTTGGCCACCGTGAAGAATCGCATGATGACGTGCGGCAGACCGGCGGTACCGATCATCAGCGACATCGTGTACACGAACATGTTCAGGGTGGAGCCCGGAACCGAGGTCGTGTATTGGTTGAAGCCGAGGTCGGTGACAACCTGGTCGAGCTTGGTCAGCAGCGAGATGTCGGTGCCGGAGATCGACGCGCCCAGACCCAGTTGCGGGATCGGGTTGCCGGTCAGCTGCAGCGAGATGAACACAGCCGGAACCGTGTAGGCCAGGATCAGCACGATGTACTGGGCGACCTGGGTGTAGGTGATGCCCTTCATGCCGCCGAACACGGCGTAGGCGAACACGATACCCATACCGATGTAGATACCCATTTCGCTGGAAACGCCCAGGAAGCGGGAGAAGGCCACACCGACGCCGGTCATCTGACCGATGATGTAGGTGATCGAGGCCACCAGCAGGCAGACCACGGCCACCGTGGAAGCGGTTTGCGAGTAGAAACGGTCGCCGATGAACTGGGGCACCGTGAACTTGCCGAACTTCCGGAGGTACGGAGCCAGCAGCATGGCCAGCAGAACGTAGCCGCCGGTCCAGCCCATCAGGAACAGGCCGCCGCCGTAACCCATGTTGGCGATCAGACCGGCCATCGAGATGAACGAGGCTGCGGACATCCAGTCGGCGGCAGTTGCCATACCGTTGGTGATCGGGTGAACGCTACCGCCGGCAGCGTAGAACTCGGACGTGCTACCGGCACGTGCCCAGATCGCGATCCCGATGTACAGCGCAAAAGACGCGCCGACCACCAGGTAAGTGATAGTTTGCAGATCCATGTGATCTCCTTATTCTTCGTGCACGTCGAACTTGCGGTCGAGGTCGCCCATTGCCTTGGCGTAGTAGAAAATCAAGGCAATGAAGATGTAGATCGAACCCTGGTGGGCAAACCAGAAGCCCAGCGGGTAACCCCCGAGTGAAATGCCGTTCAGTGCCGGGGCAAACAGAATGCCGGCTAAGAACGAGCACACGAACCAGATCGCCAGGATCTTGCCCAGCAGACCGAGCGTGGCTGACCAATAGGCCTTGCCTTGATCGTCCATTGTTATCTCCTCCAGAAAATTTAAAGGGACGGGCTGTGCTTCCACAGCACCGCCACGGTCCGTAGTTTGGTTACAGAAACTTACAGT